>Ga0134124_10000008_pt1 | contig 415698 bp, 364 predicted proteins | sample KB304_FD_96880 | JGI IMG/M metagenome (GOLD analysis project Ga0134124, IMG submission 96880) | Terrestrial soil microbial communities without Nitrogen fertilizer from Kellogg Biological Station, Michigan, USA - KB3-0-4 | ecosystem: Environmental > Terrestrial > Soil > Unclassified ...
GAAAAAAATCGACGGTGCTGACGAGCGCCTTGCCGGGCACGAAGCGGAACACACCCGCGTCGTCGCAGGTCTCGTTGCCGACCAGGACATCCGGATGCTTGTTCTTCGGAAGCTTGCCGAGCACGCTGCGAAGATCGGCCGGCCCGAGCTTGCACGCGCATCCGCCGGAGCTCACGTGCTGGGTCAGGCGTATGCGCGCCGACGGAGCCGCCGCCTTCGTTCGCGCGGCTTTCTTCTTTGCCGGCGACTTGTCGCGGGATGCGGCCGCACGGGTCTTCTTGCTTGTGGCCATCTCTTCCTCGCCGGATCAGCTTCGCCGGAGCTTTCGCACGTCGCCGACTCGAATCGTCATCCCCGAGCGATCGAACCAGTCGAGCAGCGGTATACAGTACTTGCGCGACGCGGCAATGAGATCGCGAAACCCGGCCGGCGAGATCTCGCCCGCACCTTCCAGATAGCGGGAAAGCCGGTCACGAATGTCGTCGAGCGCGGCAGCCGAATAGAACATGTCTGCGGAAATCTTCACGAGCTGACCTCGCAGCGCAAGCACACCGGCGACCTTTCGCGCGCGATCGATGGGGATGCCGAGCGCGTCGGCCCCTTCCTTGATCGTCGGCGGACTGACGCCCGCGGTTTCGACGAGCGAAAGAAACCGCGCCGCAATCGCATCGTCGGCGCCGCTGAGCGCCGGCGCATGGGCCGGGGAGCGAACCACGTTTCCACTGCGGCGCAGACGCCCGCCGGCAAGCAGGCGATCGACGAGCAGTCGGAAGGTTCGCGAATCGACGGCGGGTCGCACCATTCCACGAAGGTGCTCGACGTCGACTCCGGCGACGCTCGGGTGATCGCGTTCGAATCCGACCACCATGGCGGCGAGATCCGACAGCGTGCGCTCCAGACGCTCGGTCGTGACGACGAGCTCCGGCGAGCGTTCGTCGGGCAGCGCCGAAAGCGCCGGATCGCTTGCGACCGCGCCCAGCAGATCGGACTCGGCCATGCCGGCAGCGAGCGCAGCTTCGCGCGGCGCAAGGCCGAGACCGGATGCCATCGTCAGCAGTGCATGAAGCCGCGTCGCGTCCTCGCCGTGCTCGAGCCTTTCGAGGTCCGGGCGCACGCTGCCGCGCGACTTCCGGTGTTTTTCGGCGTGTGCGACCAGCACTACGCCGCCGCCGAGCGTGCGGCTCGCGGTCTCGTCGCGAATGATGAAACGGTCGCCTGCAGCGGCCACCAGCGGTACTGCGAGCGCGAGCTGCGCAAAGCCGCTGCTGCGCGGCGCGACCTCGGCAACTCCGTCGAGCCAGATCAGCCGGGCCGGAGTTTCGCGCGTTCCGTGATGCACGCGTACCCGCACGTGCGAAGCGAGCGGGCGGCGGGCTGCCGGCCGCACTTCGATGCGCGCATCGAGTCGCGACGTGACCAGGCCTGCGCCCAAAGTCGCGCCGGTTGCCGTTGCCGCCGCCGTGACGGTATCGCCGCGAACGATGCTGTCCTTGTCGAGGCCGGCGAGGTTGAGCGCAACCCGCTGTCCGGCCGTCGCGAACTCGGCGGGTTCGCCGTGCACCTGGATCTCGCGCACGCGCGAACGCCGCTCGCCCGGCAGCAGCATCACTTCGTCGCCGACCTCGACACGGCCTGCAATGGCGGTGCCCGTGACGATGACGCCGTGTCCTTTGCGAACGAACACGCGGTCGACCGGAATCCGCAGGATTCCGTGCTCCGGTTTCGATTCGAGCCCGGCCAGCGCCGCGGCGATTTCGCCGCGTAGCGACTGCACACCCTCGCCGGTTCGCGCGGAAACCGTCGAGACCGGCGCATCCTCGAACGGCGTACCGGCAGCAAGAATTTCGATCTCCCCCCGCACGTCGCGAACCCGATCCGCACTGACCGCATCGATCTTGGTGACGACGAAGATCGCGCGCCGCACGCCGAGCAGGTGGACGATGTCGAAGTGTTCCTCGGTCTGCGGCATCACTCCGTCGTCGGCTGCGACGACCATCAGGACCAGATCGAAGCCGTGCGCGCCGGCGAGCATCTGGCGGATGAATCGTTCGTGCCCGGGCACGTCGACGATGCCCACGCGGCCGATTCCGTCGAGATCGAGGTGCGCGAATCCGAGCTCGATCGAGATCCCGCGCTCGCGCTCTTCCGGCAGGCGGTCGGTATCGATCCCGGTCAACGCGTGCACCAGCGCCGACTTGCCGTGATCGATGTGTCCGGCCGTTCCGACGATCGCCCGCAGGACCGGCCGGTGAAAACCGCCGTCGCGTGGCGCGCTCGAGCCCGCCGCTGCAGGCGCCGCGGGTTCAGCGTGCGGGCGCATCGGGAACGGCCGGAACGAGATCGTCCGGGGCGTCGATCACGCGCAGATCCAGAAGAAACACGTCGCGCTCGATGCGGCCGAGGATCGGCGGTTCGGAGGTCCGGAACATGCGCTCGATCGCAACCGCGTCGAGATCGCCGGCCCGCACCGCGATCGCAAGCGATGCAATCGGATGATCGGGCTGCGAACCGCTGCCGGCGCGCGCACTGGACGCGACCAGCTCGAACGAAAAGCGCGGCGCGAGTTTCTCTTCGAGCAGCGCGATCGCTCGTTCTCCGATCGCACGCAGCTCGCCGACGGAGCGCGCAAGAAAACGCAGGACGGGGATGTCGTGCTGCGGTGACGTCGAGAACCGGTACGTTCGCAGCGTCGCTTCGAGCGCGGCCAGCGTCATCTTGTCGCAGCGCAGCGCGCGCCGCAGCGGATTCATGCGCAGCCGGTCGACGAGCTCGCGGCGGCCGGCGATGATTCCGCACTGAGGCCCGCCGAGCAGCTTGTCCCCGCTTGCGAGCACGAGGTCGGCTCCGGCGCGAATGCGTTCGCCGATGAGCGGTTCTTCGGCAAGACCGAACGGCTGCAGGTCGACGACGGCCCCCGAGCCGAGATCCTCGATCACGTGAATCTCCGGGTGCCCGGCCGCAAGCGCGGCAAGCTCGTCCAGTCCGACCGACGAGGTGAATCCGACGATGCGGTAGTTGCTCGCGTGCACTTTCATGAGAAGCGCCACGTCCGGTCCGATCGCTTTCCGGTAATCGGACAGGTGCGTGCGATTGGTGGTGCCGACCTCGCGCAGTCGCGCGCCGCTGGCCGCCATGATGTCTGGAATGCGAAACGATCCGCCGATTTCGACCAGCTCGCCGCGGGATACGACCACATCCTTGCCGGATGCGAGCGTGTTGAGCACCAGGAACACCGCCGCCGCGTTGTTGTTGACGACAGTCGCCGCTTCGGCGCCGGTCAGGTCGCACAGATGCTCTTCGACGAGCTCGTCGCGCTCTCCGCGCTCTCCGCGCGCGAGGTCGTATTCGAGATTGACCTCGCCGCAGGCGGCAAGCCTTACGGCGTCGATCGCCGCAGTCGAAAGCCGCGCGCGGCCCAGATTGGTATGAAGCACGATTCCGGTGGCGTTGACGACGCGGCCGAGACGCGGCCGCGCGCGCGCGCGGAGCAGCTCGAGCGAGCGCAGCGCGATTGCGTCGGGATCACAGACATCCGCGGATTCTCCCGAACGGATGCGCTCACGCTCGACGGAAATCGCTTCGCGCACTGCTGCGACGGCGCTGCTGCGCGAGAACGCGGCGAGCTCCATGTTCGACGAGAGCACGGCGTCGACCGACGGCAGCCGAGAATACGGGCGTGGTTCGCCGGCTTCCTCCTGCGCGTGCGGCCGCACGCCCGGAATGGAAACGACATTGCCGCGGGAGCTCGTTGGTCGCTGCGACATCGCGTCGCATCCTGCCCCGGAGCCCGCCGTGCCACAAGGTCCGGCGCGAGGTTGACCTTGCCGCGATGGCTGTGGGACCATCCGCCGGTGCCGCACTCTTCGCATGCCGATGTGTCGGTGCGCCGGAAATCGGGGACAGACACCGATTTCCTGAAATCGGTGTCTGTCCCCGATTTCGCCGATACTGCTGGAATTCGCCGATGAGCTCGCCGTCACGATCCGGGACGCAAACCGCGAGCCTGCTGCGCAGCGAGGCGGAACACATCGTCCGCCGGCTTCAGGCCGCAGGCCACGTCGCCGTGTTCGCCGGAGGCTCGGTTCGCGACGCGCTTCTCGGATACGCGCCGACCGACTACGACGTGGCCACGTCTGCTCGCCCCGAAGATGTCGAAGCTCTGTTCGAGCACACGGTACCGATCGGACGCCAGTTCGGCATCGTCCTGGTGCCGAGCGGACAGCATCATTTCGAGGTCGCGACGTTCCGCAAGGACGATCAGTACGTCGACGGGCGCCGGCCGGTGGCCGTCGAGTTCACCGACATCGAGACCGACGCGCGCCGGCGCGATTTCACGATCAACGCGATGTTCGAGGACCCCGTTGCAGGCCGGATCCTCGATTTCGTCGGCGGCCGCGCCGACCTCGAGGCCGGCATCGTTCGCGCCGTCGGCAATGCGCGCGATCGCTTCGCGGAGGATCATCTGAGGCTGCTGCGCGCAGTGCGGTTTTCGTCGCGCCTGGGATTCCCGATCGAGCGCGAGACCCTGGACGCCGTCGTCCACGCCGCCGCCACGATCACGAAAGTTTCCGCGGAGCGCATCGGGGACGAGCTCGTCCGCATGCTGACCGAAGGCCGCGCGCGGCAATCGTTCGAGCTGCTCGACCAGACCGGGCTTCTCGCGCACGTTCTGCCGGAGATCAGCGAGCTCAAGGGATGCGAGCAATCTCCTGAGCATCACCCCGAGGGAGACGTTTTCGTGCACACGATGCTGTGCCTCGGGCATCTGCCCGCCGGGTGCAGCGAGACGCTCGCATTCGGCGTGCTGCTGCATGACGTCGCCAAGCCGCTTTGCGCCGGCACCAAGCCCGACGGCTCGAGGACGTTCTACGGCCACACGCGCGACGGCGCCGAGATGTCCACGCAGATCCTGCGCCGGCTTCGTCGCAGCAACGCGACCATCGAACGGGTCGCGTTCCTGGTCGACCAGCATCTGCGGCACTGCTCGGCAGCGGAGATGCGAGCGTCCACGCTCAAGCGTTTCCTGCGCCAGGAAGGGATCGACGAGCTCATGGAGCTGGCACGCATCGACGCGCTGTCTTCGCGCGGCGATCTCACGCACTGGAATTTCTGCCAGAGCGCGCTCGCCGAGCTCTCGGACGAGCAGATGAAACCGCCGCCGCTGATTCGCGGCGAGGACCTGCGCGAGCTCGGCATGGAGCCGGGGCCGCTTTTCAAGACCGTGCTGCGCTCGGTCGAGGACGCCCAGCTCGAAGGCAGGCTCCAAAGCAGACAGGACGCGCTCGACTACGTACGGCGGGAATTCCTCGGCGAGCAGCAGCCTCCGGAGCGATCCTAGCGTCGCGCGCCGCCGGGAATTGCCGGCGCCGCTCGAATCCGCGGCTCAGCCGATCGAATCGAGGTACGCGAGCAGCGTGCGAATGCCGAAGCCGGTTCCGCCTCTCGGCAGGTACTGCATGCTCTTTTCGGCAAACGCCGGACCGGCGATGTCGAGGTGGGCCCACTTGGTCTTGCCGACGAAGTGCCGCAGGAACAGCGCCGCGCTGATCGTGCCGGCGTAGCCGCCGCCGACGTTGCGGATGTCGGCGACCGACGACTTGATGTCGTCCTCGTACTCTTCGACCAGCGGGAGCTGCCACAGCGATTCGCCGGTCTCGCGTCCGCATTCGATCAGCCGGTCGATGAGCTTCTGGTCGTTGCCGAGAATTCCCGCGATGCGCGTGCCGAGCGCAACCATGCATGCACCGGTCAGTGTTGCCGCGTCGATGATGCAGTCGAGCTCGAGCTCGGTCGCGAGGCACAGCGCATCGGCCAGCACGAGGCGGCCTTCGGCATCGGTGTTGAGCACTTCGGCCGTCGTGCCGTTACGGAAACGGATCACGTCGCCGGGTTTCTGCGCGCCGCTGCCGGTCATGTTTTCGGCCGAAGCGATGAAGCCGTGTACTTCGACGGCCGGGGCCAGCACCGGCAGGCACTTCATGATGCCGAGCACCATCGCCGCGCCTGCCATGTCGAGCTTCATGGTTTCCATCGACTTGGCCGGCTTGAGCGACAGCCCGCCGGAATCGAATGTGATTCCCTTGCCGACGATCGCGACCGTAGCCTTGGCGCGGCGCGACGGCGTGTAGACGAGCTTGATCAGCGCTCCGCCATGCCGGCTGCCGGCGGAAACGCCGATGATCCCGTTCATTTTTTCGCGGCGCAGGCGTTCGCCCTGCCAGACTTCGCAGCGCAGCGTTCGACCGCGCGCCATCGAGCGTGCCGCAGCCGCAAGGTCCGAAGGGACCAGTGCGCTCGGCGCTTCGTTGATGAGGTCGCGGGCCATTGCGACGGCTTCGCAAACGGCCTCGGTCTCGCGGATCGCGGTGCGCGTGCGCGCGTTGTCGGTGAGCGCGGGCGACGACAGCGTCACGGTCTTCGGTCCCGCGTACGCGTTGTCTTTCTTCGCCCGGTATTTTTCGAAGGTGTATCCGGCCAGCCGCATGCCTTCGATGACGGCCGATACGACATCCATGCCGCGGTCGGCGGCGTCGAGCGCGAATCCAACGCTGACCGGGCGTGCGGCCGAGCTGACCGCACGTACTGCGGCGCCGGCCCTGCGCCACTGCTCGCTGGTCTTGCCGTCGCCGACACCGACCAGCACGAGATCGTGTCCGTCGGCCTGGATCGTCAGCGTTGCGCCGGGCTTGCCCTTGTATCCGAGCCGCTTCGCGCGTTTCGACGCGCGATCGAGCACGGCCTTCGGCAGGCCCGCGACTGCGCCCGCAAGCTCCTTGCCGTCGCGCACGGCGATGGCGACCAGATCGGCGGACGCTTCCGCCGCTTTAAGACGCGCGATCTTGATGATCATCGGGCTCCTGCTCCGTCTCGACCCGGTACCGGAAAAGGCCCGGGCAACGGTCACGTTCTAACGTGACCGTGCTTCCGAGTCTCGCCGGGTCTTGCGCAGTCAGGCCCGCGCAGGGTGTCGTCAGGCGACGCTTTCGCCGACCATCGCAAGGCCGGTGTCGGACGCCTGCGCAGGCACGATGCGCGCCGTCGGACGCTCCGGTCCGGTGCGGCGCCGCTGCGCGCGCGGCAGGTCCTTCGATCGTTCGCACCAGTCGAGCAGGCCCTGGCGAACGTAGTCGGGGTTCATGCCGAGAAGCATGCAGACGTTATTGAACGAGAAGACCCCGCGGTCGTCTTCCGATCCGATCCAGCCCTGCGCGTCGAGGAAAAGCTGACGGCGCTTGGCATCGCGTGCATGGATGTGTTTCTGCACGCATTCGATCGCGTCCTGGATCAGCGCGACCAGCAGGCGATGCTCGCCGGACGGGAACTTTTTCCGCTGGATCGCACCGAAGTGCTGCGCAGGAAGAATGATGTCCGGATCGAAGACGTCGAGAAGGCGCTCGTCGGACTGGAACCGACCTCCACGCTCAGTGGCTTCCTCCATCTTACAACCTCCACAACCGCACCGGGATTCGACCCTTCGTCGATCCCGTCCTCATCCACCGATGAATGACCCAACCACTTTTCGAACGTGTCGCATCCCTGGGGCAGCATTGGGGTCCCGAGGATAAAGAGTCCCGGACCCTCGCCGGCGGTCAGACCGGAGCTTCCACCCGGATCTCAGAACCGACTTCACCCATTGCTGGAAGGTCGGCTTCCAAGTTCGAGGCAGGCTGTTCGATTTCCCCTCAGAGCAACAAGACACACGTGCGCTGATCCGACTAACGGAGTCAAGACCTTCGGAGGGATTTTGTGCACCCGGCCATAAAAAACGGGCCGATGGCAGCGATCAAACCACGAAGGATTCGCCGCAGCCGCAGGTCGATTTGACGTTCGGATTCTGGATCTGGAATCCGGCGTTCTGAAGGCTCTCGGCGTAGTCGACCACGGTATCGACCAGGTACAGGTAGCTTTTGCGGTCGACGAGTACGCGGCCGCCGCCGGCGCCTTCGAAGACCTTGTCGCCCTTCTTCTCGGCGTCGAGCTCGATCTTGTACTGCAGACCCGAACAGCCGCCGCCGACGACCTTGATGCGAAGACCGCTGACCGGCGTAGGCGAAGTCTCTGCGAGCTTGCGGATCCGGGTTCCCGCTTTGTCGGTGACGGTGATCATGGATGTCCTTCCGAGCCGCGCGCCGCGGCAACCGGACTTTCGCGATAAAACGGCGACAGCGTGCGAAGCCTGCGCACTTCGGCAATCACGCGCTCGGCGGCGTAATCGATCTCGTCTTCGGTATTGAAACGTCCGATGCCGAACCGGATCGACGAATGGGCCATTTCGTCACTGACGCCGATCGCACGCAACACGTACGACGGCTCGAGCGTTGCCGAGCTGCACGCCGACCCCGACGAGAGCGCGATCTCGCGAAGCCCGAGCATCAGTGATTCGCCTTCGACGTGTGCGAAACTGACGTTGAGGTTGCCTGCCAGTCTCGCTTCGAGATCGCCGTTGATCTGGATCTGGTCGAGTCCGCGAACGAGCGCGGCGCGAAGCCGTTCGCGCAGCGCGAGCACGCGTGCGGATTCCGCAGCCATCTCCGTGGCGGCAATCGCGGCGGCCGTTCCCATCCCGACGATTGCAGGAACGTTGAGTGTGCCCGATCGCATGCCGCGCTCGTGACCGCCGCCGTCGATCTGTGCCGTGATACGTACGCGCGGAGCCCGCGCGCGGACGTAAAGCGCGCCGACACCTTTCGGCCCGTAACATTTGTGCGCGGACATCGACATCAGGTCGACCGGCATCGAACGCATGTCGACGGGTATTTTTCCGACGCTCTGGGCTGCGTCGGTGTGAAAGAGTACGCCGCGTTCGCGGCAGATGCGGGCGATTTCGGCAATCGGCTGGATCACGCCGATCTCGTTGTTGGCATGCATCACCGACACCAGCACCGTGCGGTCGGTGATTGCGGAAGCCACATCGGTTGCCGCGACGAGGCCTCTGGAATCCGGACGAAGGGTCGTCACTTCGGCGAGCCCGTCGCGAACCAGCGCCTTGGCAGAATCGAGTACCGCCTTGTGCTCGGTGGCCACGGTGACGATGTGGTTGCCGCGCGCGCGATGGAAATGCAGCGCGCCTTTGATCGCGAGGTTGTCGGACTCGGTGGCTCCGCTGGTAAAGACGATCTCTTTGGAATCTGCGCCGATCAGCGACGCGATCTGGCCGCGCGCTTTTTCGACCGCCTCCTCGGCTTCCCAGCCGAACGCGTGCGTGCGACTCGCCGCATTTCCAAATTTCTCCGTGAACCACGGGAGCATCGCGTCGAGGACTCGCGGATCGACCGGAGTCGTCGAATGATGGTCGAGGTACACGCGCCGTTTCACTGGAAATCCTTTACGCGGTCTGGTTGCCGCCGCCGGTCGAAAATAGGGACGCCGGCAAGGGCGATCAACCCTGGATCGCCCAATCTCGCCGAGTCGATTCGAAATAGACGGCTCGCAGCCCGTTTCCTTCGCGAATGCACGCGAATTGGGCCGTTCGAGTCTGCTGGAACCGGGATGTTGATCGGGGGCTATCCGGCGCTGCGTGCTCCCCACTTTACGGTATACGAGATGTCGTAGCCGTGGCCTTGTCCTTTCACCACGGAGCCGTCGATCGAGATGTGGTAGAAATCGCTGACTTCGACCGGCACGGTCCACACGCCTTTTCCGCTCGCCGTGATGTGCGTCGAGGTGCCGTCGCCGAGCTCGCCATCCAGCGGACGGTATACGTAGAACCACAGGCTCCCGGCGCGGATCTCCGCATCGTACTCGATCACGATCTCCTGCCCTTTGACGAAGTAGAACGTCTCGAGACCGACGTCGATGCCGCGCCGGTTTTCTCCGACGATCGTAACCGGACCGGCGCCGAACGTGCTGCGGGTCATCGACGCGTAGCCGAGCCACGGCCATGCACCCGACGCATAAGACGCGACCCATCCGACGAGCAACGCAAGACACATCAGCAGTCCGCGCACGATGAATCCCCCGGCGCGATGCTGCCGGGCAGTCGCAGGCGTGACAAGCCCGCGCCGTCGTCCGCAGCCGCAGGCAGCGCGACAGCGACATCCGGCAAGGGCCGCTACAGCGATTCAGCGCCGCTTCGCCTGGGCGAGCGCATCGCGAAGGAAACGTCCGGTGTGCGACTCGTCCGAGCGCGCGACATCCTCCGGCGTGCCGCAGACGACGACCCGGCCGCCGCCGCCGCCGCCTTCCGGTCCAAGATCGACGATCCAGTCGGCGACCTTCGCGACGTCGAGGTGATGCTCGATCACCACGACGGTATTGCCGGCGTCGACGAGCATGCCGAGCACGTCGACGAGCCGGCGCACGTCGGCGAAATGCAGACCGGTCGTGGGCTCGTCGAGGATGTACAGCGTGCGTCCCGTCGCGCGGCGGGCGAGCTCCTTGGCGAGCTTGATGCGCTGGGCCTCGCCGCCGGAAAGCGTCGTCGCCGACTGTCCGAGGTGCACGTAATCGAGACCGACCGAAGCCAGCGTCTCCAGCTTTCTTCTCGCCGACGGGATCGGCGACAGGAACTCGAGCGCATCGGCAACCGTCATGTCGAGGACGTCGGCGATGCTTCGGCCCTTGTAGCGGACTTCGAGCGTTTCGCGGTTGTAACGCCGCCCGCCGCACGCGTCGCAGACGACGTAGACGTCGGGAAGAAAATGCATCTCGACACGGATCATGCCGCCGCCGGCGCAGTTCTCGCAGCGTCCGCCCGAGACGTTGAACGAGAAGCGGCCGGCCGCGTAGCCGCGCATGCGGGCTTCGGGCGTCATCGCGAACAGGTCGCGGATGTCGCCAAAAAGCCCGGTGTAGGTGGCCGGATTCGAGCGCGGGGTGCGCCCGATCGGCGTCTGGTCGATGTCGATCACCTTGTCGATGGCTTCGATGCCGTCGATGGCGTCGTGCGCGCCGACTTCGAGCGAGGCACCGTTCAGGCGCCTCGCGAGCGACGCATAGAGCGTGTCGATCACGAGCGAGCTTTTTCCCGAGCCCGATACGCCGGTCACGCACGTCAGGCATCCGAGCGGGATCGCGACGTCGATGCCCTGCAGGTTGTGGTGGCGCGCGCCGCGTACGACCAGCGACTGCCCCGATCCCGAACGACGCTTCGCCGGCAGCTCGATGCGTTCGCGCCCGGAGAGAAACCGTCCGGTCAGCGACGACTCGACGGCCATGACCTCCGCGCTGGTTCCCTGCGCGACGATCTGTCCGCCGAGCTTGGCCGCGCCGGGACCGAGGTCGATCAGATGATCGGCTGCCTGCATCGTATCGGCATCGTGCTCGACGACGAGGACGGTGTTGCCGCGGTCGGTCAGTGCACGCAGGCTCGACAGCAGGCGCGCGTTGTCGCGCTGGTGCAGCCCGATCGACGGCTCGTCGAGGACGTACAGTACGCCCGTAAGACCGGCGCCGATCTGCGTCGCAAGCCGGATACGCTGGCTCTCGCCGCCCGAGAGCGATCCCGTGGCGCGCGCAAGCGTCAGGTAAGACAGGCCGACGTGCTGGAGGAAGCTCAGGCGCTCGAGAATCTCGCGCAGCACCAGCTTGGAAATTTCCTGCTCGCGCCTGGAAAGCTTCAGGTGATCGAGGAACGCGGCGGCCTCATCGAGCGGCATCTCGACGACGTCGACGATGCTGCGGCCGCCGACGAGCACCGACTGCGCCTCCTTGCGCAGTCGCTTGCCGTCGCATGCCTCGCACGGCTTCTCGGTCATGTACGGCTCGAGCTCGGAGCGCACCCATTCCGAATCCGATTCCTTGTAGCGGCGCGTCAGCAGCGCCGCGACGCCCGCAAACGCACGCGTCGAGCCTTTCGAGAACGCGATTTTCCGGTCTCCGGTGCCAAACAGGATCGTGCGCCGCGCCGCTTCGGGCAGCGCGTGCCACGGCTTCGCAATGCTGGTGGCGTTTTCTTTCGCGATCGAGGCCAGCGCCCAGTCGTATTTGTCGGCAAGGCGGCGATTCCAGCCGGCGAGCGCTCCGTCCTCGATCGTCGCGTCGGGCTTCACGACGAGGCGCTCCGGGTCGATCGTCGATGTGCGGCCGAGCCCGTTGCACTCCTTGCACGCGCCATGCGGGCTGTTGAACGAGAACGTGCGCGGGCTCAGCTCCGCGAACGAGATCCCGCAGGTCGCGCACGCGAAGCGCTGGCTGAAATTTTCCTCGCCCGAATCGCCGTCCGGAGAATTCCATGTCGCGATGATGCTCTGTTCGGCAAGGCGCAGCGCGACGCCGATCGAATCCACGAGGCGGCTTTCGACGCCCGGCCGCAGCACCAGCCGATCGACGAGGACTTCGATGGTATGCGTCTGCGTGCGCGCCAGCGGCACGTCTTCGCTGAGATCGCGCAGCACCCCGTCGACACGGACGCGGAGGAAGCCCTGCTTGCGAAGATCCGCGAGCTCTTTCTTGTATTCACCCTTGCGGCCGCGCACGACCGGCGCGAGCACGTCGACCTTGGAGCGCTGCGGAAACTCTGCGATGCGCGCCGCGATCTGCGCGACGGTCTGCGACGAGATCTCGCGACCGCACTGCCAGCAGTGCGGCTTGCCGATGGTCGCATAGAGCAGGCGCAGGTAATCGTAGACCTCGGTCATCGTGCCGACGGTCGAGCGCGGGCTCTGCGTGGTCGTCTTCTGCTCGATCGAGATCGCCGGCGACAGGCCTTCGATCGAATCGACGTCGGGCTTTTCCATCTGTTCGAGAAACTGCCGCGCGTAGGCCGACAGCGATTCGACGTAGCGCCGCTGGCCTTCGGCGTAGATCGTGTCGAACGCGAGCGAGGACTTTCCCGAGCCGGACAATCCGGTGATCACGACGAACCGGTCGCGGGGAATCTCGAGATCGATGTTCTTCAGGTTGTGCTGGCGCGCACCCCGAATGACGATCGAATCGCTCATTCTGCCGGTAGATCCTCGCGCAGCTTGTCGAGCTCGGTTTCGATCAGGCGCCGGTAGCGAGCGAGCGAGACGTCGTCGGTGGCCTCGAAGCGCAGCACGAGGATCGGCTGCGTGTTCGACGCGCGGATCAGGCCCCAGCCGTGATCGAACACGACGCGCACGCCGTCGACGTCGACGATCTCATGGCCGAGCTCGCGGAAACGCCGCAGCGCAGCGTCGGCCAGGCGGAACTTCTGCTCGTCAGGACACGGCACGCGGATCTCTGGAGTGGACACGCTGCGCGGCAGGTCCGAGAGCATGTCCTCGAGGCTGCGCCGGGTCCGCGCGAGGATCTCGATCATGCGCGCACCGGCATAGATGCCGTCGTCGAAGCCGAAGTAGCGGTCTGCGAAAAACAGGTGGCCGCTCATCTCGCCGCCGAGAAGCGCGCCGGTCTCGCGCATCTTGGCCTTGAGCAGCGAGTGGCCGGCTTTCCACATGATGCCGTTGCCGCCGCGGGCCGCGATGTCGTCGTAAAGCCGCTGCGAGCACTTGACCTCGGAGACGATCGTCGCGCCCGGATGACGCTCGAGGATGTCGCGCGCGAACACGACGAGCATTTCGTCGCCCCAGACGATGCGGCCCTTCGCATCGACGACGCCGACACGGTCGGAATCGCCGTCGAACGCGACGCCGAGATCGGCGCCCGTCTCGCGGACCTTGGCGATGAGGTCGGCAAGATTCTTCTCGACCGTCGGATCCGGGTGATGATTGGGAAAGTTTCCGTCCGGCTCGCTGTAGAGCTCGATGACCTCGGCGCCCATGCTTCGATACACGCGCGGAGCGACCGGACCCGCCGTGCCGTTGCCACTGTCGACGACCACCTTGAGGCCCGCGGCGACGCGGCCGAAATGCTCCGCGAGAAATCCGCAGTAGGCCGGAACGATCTGGAACTTGTCCTCGCTGCCGCTTCCCGACGTGAAGATGCGGTGGTCGATGCGGCGCGCGAGGTCGCGAATGTCGTCGCCGTAGATCGTCGACTTGCCGACGACGATCTTGAAGCCGTTGTGGTCGGCCGGATTGTGACTGCCGGTCACCTGGATGCCGGCCGCGAGATCGAGATGATGGACGGCGAAGTACAGCAGCGGGGTCGCGCACATGCCGACGTCGGTCACGTCGATGCCGGTTTCGCGAAGCCCCTGCTCGAGCGCACCGGTCTGCGCGGCGCTGCTCAGGCGGCAGTCGCGTCCGACGACGCAGCGCGAAATGCCGCGCTCGCGCAGCATCGTGCCGAACGCGCGGCCGAGAAGCGCAGAGAACTCCTCGTCGTAGTCGACGCCCGGAATGCCGCGAATGTCGTACTCCCGGAAAATCTGCGGGTTGAGCTTCAACGCGGCTTCCTTTTCGCCGGGACGGCTTTCCGTGCGCGCCGTGGAGCGGAACCTCGCGCGCCGGGCGCGTGGCCGCTGCCTTTCGCGGAGCTGGCCGCGCCGCGGCCAGCCGCCATCGCGGCAGCGAGCAGGATCGACGCTTCCATGCTGTCGGCGCTCGCGCGGCCGCTGCCGGCGAGGTCGTACGCGGTGCCGTGATCCGGCGACGTGCGCAGGAACGGAAGCCCCATCGAGACGTTCACCGCCTCGCGGAAGTCGACGAGCTTAAGCGGGATCAGTGCCTGGTCGTGATACATACAAAGAACCGCATCGTATGCACCCGAGACTGCGGCGGCAAACAGCGTGTCGGCCGGAAACGGACCGCTCGCGTCGACTCGCGCCGCGCGCAGCCTGCGCACCGCAGGCGCGATGATGCGCGCTTCCTCGTCTCCGAACAGTCCGCCCTCACCGGCGTGAGGGTTGAGCGCGGCAACCGCAAGGCGCGGCTTCGCGATGCGATGAAAGCGCGCGAGGTGATCGGACGCCGTACGGCCGGCAGCCACGATGCGATCGGTCGTCAGCACCGTCGGTACTTTCGCGAGTGAGATATGCGTGGTCACCAGCACGACGCGCAGCCGCGGTCCCGCCAGCATCATCGTCGCCGGCATGCCGGCAAGCTCGGCGAGATACTCGGTGTGTCCGTCGTAGTGGTGACCGGCCTCGTGCAGCCAGAACTTGTTCAGCGGCGCGGTCGCGAGCGCGTCGGCCCGTCCCGTTGAGGTCGCGAGCGCCGCGGCCTCGAGATAGCGGAATGCCGCTTCCCCGCAGCGTTTTCCCGGTTTCGGCAGACTTCCCGCAAGACGCAGGCTGGTCACGGGCTCGATGCGCTCGATCGCGCTCGCTGCGCCGGCTGCGATTCGCCGGGCTTTGCGCGCGGCAGCGATCACGGCCTCGTCACCGTATACGACGAGCCGGCACGCGCGTCGCACCGATGGACGCGTGGCGGCTTCGACTACGATCTCGGGTCCGATTCCGGCCGGGTCGCCGAGACTGACGGCGACGAGCGGCTTCACGGAGCAGCGGGCTCGCGGGGCGCGTCGGCCGTGCCCGTAGCGTTGGTCGCGGGCATCGCGACCGCAGCACCGCCGACGGCTGCATTCGCGCTCGCAGTGCCGGCGACTGCAGGATTCGCCGGAGTCGCGGCCGAAGCAGTTCCTGCGCCGGCAATCGCTGCCGGCTTTGCCGACGCTTCGCTGGCACGTGCATCGGCGTCGGCAGCAATCAGCGCAAGACCGTCGACGAGGATCTCGACGCGATGGTCCTTGCGCAGATCGGTCGTGACCCACTTCTGGTAGCGTTCCTGGAGGCGCTGCTCGTAGAGCTTGTCGGAAAGCTCCTCCTTCACCTGCTCGAACGGAACCCGGCCGGACACCTTGATGTCGATCAGCTTGACGATGTAGTAGCCGCCGGGCCCCTGGATCGGCTCGGAAACATCGCCTTCCTTCAGTCCGGCGAGTCCCTTTTCGAAATGCGACGCCATCGTGCCGCGCTTGAAGTCGCCGAGATGGCCGCCTTCGGCCGCGGCCGGCCCTTGCGAGTATTTGCGTGCTGCCGCCTCGAAGTTTCGATCGGCTTCCTTGCGGACCTTGCGGGCCTCCTCGAGCGCCGCGTCCGCCGGCTCGCCGAGCTTGACCGGGAGGAAGATCGCTCCGACTTCGAGTTTTTCGTCCTCGACGTACTTCGGGTCGTTCTCCCAGACGTCGCGCACTTCCTCCTCCGGAACATTGACGCGCGAACGGATCTGCAGGTTGACGAGCTGGATGCGCTCGACTTCTTCCCGCATGCGCTCGTAGTAGTCGTTCCACGACAGCCCGGCCTTGGCGATGTCGAGCTCGAGCGTCTGCCGGGTCTGATGAGTTTCCTGGAGGATGCCGGCGATGTAGCGATCGACCATCGAGTTTTCGGCGGCGATGCCGTTCTTTTCGAACTCGGCCTTGAGAAGGCGGTGCTCGATCATCGAATCGAGCAGCATCTTGTAGTTTCCGCGCACGTCGGGCGGCAGAAACGGCGCGCTGCTGGTGCCGTAGCGCTTGAGCTCGCGGAGCGTGATCGGATCGCCGTCGATCACCGCAACCACACCGTCGAGGAATCGGGAATTGGTGTTCTCGGTGTCGGTCTTAGCGGCGCTTTCGGCGGGCGCCGTCGCAGCGCCAGGTTTCGCGGGCTTGGCTGCAGGGGACTTCGCCTTGGCGGTTTTCGCAGTAGCGGGTTTCGCCGGCTTGGTCGCCGCCGATTTCGTGGCAGCCGGTTTTGCCGGCTGGATGACCGCAGGCTTGACCGGCTTGGCCGCCGGGCTTTCGGCCGCCGCCGCAGGTGCCGCGCACACCATCAGGATCGACGCCGCTGTCAGCGCAAGCCGCGTACGAAGTGCGGTCGTCTCCGGGACAGCCGCCGGGCGACGCTGTGCGTTCTCAGCGCGCTGCACGGCGGATCCTTCCGATCTTGCCGAGCGGCGAAGGCTGCTGTTGCGTTCGATCATCCGTCGATCCTCCGTCACCTTTCTCCAGCCGGTCGAGAAGCTTTTCGATATCGTCCACCAGGTTGTCCCAGCCGCCGGGCACCGTCGTCATCATCAGCACGTTTTCGGGCCGCAGCCGGTAGCGCTTGGGCTGCCGCGCCGCCAGCGCAACGAGGAGATCCGGGGATACCGGCGAGCGGGCGTCCAGCCGCAGGGCCACGACGTTATCGCTGGCCTTGAGCGAGACTACAAGAAGACGCTTGAGCGCAGGCCTCAGGCGCATGATGCGGACGAAGTTGCGCGCTTCTTTCGGAAGCGTGCCGAAGCGATCCTCGAGCTCCTCGCGAAGAGAGCTGACCGTGTCCGCATCCGGCGCGCCCGCGAGGCGCTTGTAGAGCATCAGGCGCTCGCCGATGTCGGAAATGTACCAGTCGGGCAGGAACGCTTCGGTGCCGAGCTCGATCTCCGGCTCGACCTGCGCCAGCGGGATGATGCCGCGCACCTCCTGCGTAGCCTCCTCCATCATGCGAAGGAACATATCGAAACCGACCGCACCGATGTGGCCGGACTGGGCTTTGCCGAGCAGGTTGCCGGCGCCGCGGATCTCGAGATCGTGCGCGGCCAGCCGAAAGCCCGCGCCGAGGTCGTCGAGGTCCTGCAGCACGGCAAGGCGCTTGCGCGCGTCTTCGGTCATGCGCTCGCCCGGAACCAGAAGGTACGCGTACGCGCGCCGATGCGAACGACCGACGCGGCCGCGGATCTGGTAGAGCTGCGCGAGGCCGAACGTATCCGCACGATCGATCAGGATCGTGTTCGCGTTCGGAATGTCGAGCCCCGATTCGATGATCGACGTGCAGACCAGCACATCGACCTTGTGCTCGAAGAAATCGACCATCACGCGCTCGAGATCGTCCTCGTCCATCTGCCCGTGGCCGACGCCCACGCGGCAGCCGGGAACGAGCTCGACGATGCGGTGCGCCATCACGTCGATCGAGCTGACGCGGTTGTGCACGAAGAACACCTGGCCGCTGCGCCCGAGCTCGCGGCGGATCGCCTGCTGGATGAGGCCTTCGTCGTAGCGCGCCACGTACGTGCGGATCGCAAGCCGGTCGACCGGCGGCGTTTCGATCAGGCTGAGGTCGCGAACGCCGCTCAGCGAAAGCTGCAGCGTGCGCGGGATCGGCGTGGCCGTCATCGTCAGCACGTCGACCTCGCGGCGCAGCTTCTTCAGGTGCTCCTTCGCCTTGACGCCGAAGCGGTGCTCCTCGTCGATCACCAGCAGGCCGAGGCGTGCGAACTCGACGTCGCTCTGCAGCAGGCGGTGCGTGCCGATCACGACGTCGGTGGTTCCATCGGCAAGGCCGGCTACGATTGCCGCATTCTCGGCCTTGCTGTGAAACCGCGACAGCGTCTCGACCTTGAGCGGATAGCCTTCGAAGCGCGTGCGCAGCGTCTCGAAGTGCTGGCGCGCCAGCACGGTGGTCGGAACCAGCACCGCGACCTGCTTGCCGGCCATCGCCGCCAGATACGCGGCGCGCACGGCAACTTCGGTCTTTCCGTAGCCGACGTCGCCGCAGACGACGCGGTCCATCGGCCGGTCGCGCGCAAGGTCCTCGACGATCTCGCGGATCGCGGTGAGCTGGCCTTCGGTTTCCTCGAACGGAAAGCGCGCTTCGAACTCTTCGAAGTCCGCGCCCGGGCGCGCCCACGGCGGACGCTTGCTGACCTGACGGAACGCTTCGAGGTCGAGAAGCTCGCGCGCCATTTCGAGGATCGAGTCGCGCGCGCGGCGTTTGGTCCGCTCCCAGCTCGCCCCGCCGATCTTGTCGAGCTGCGGAACCGCGCCGGTGCCACCGCTGTATTTCTCGACGAGGTTGATGCGATCGACCGGCAGGTAGTAGCGGTCGCCGCCCGCGTATTCGATATGCAGGAAGTCGCCTTCCATGCCGGCGGCCTTCATGTGGCGAAGCCCGCGGTAGTGGCCGACTCCGTGATCGACGTGCACGACGTAATCGTCGGGCTTGAGCTCGGCCAGCGCGCTCAGCATGCGCGCGCGCCCGGCGCGGCGCCGGCGCGGCCGCGAGCGGCGCTCGCCGAACATTTCCTCGTCGCTGACGACCAGAAGATGATCGGCGTTCAGCGTGAAGCCTTCGTGCAGATGTCCCTCGACGAGCCAGATCGATCCCTTGTGGCCCGCCATCGCTTTTGCGAACGTCTGCCCGCGCACCACGTGCTCGACGCCGGCGAGCGACAGCAGATGATCGATGCGCCCGAGCTGGGTCGGATCCGACGCGAGCAGCACCACGCGGTTGCCGTCGTTGCGCGCGCCCGTCAGCGCGTCGACGACCGGCGCGAATCCGCTCTCGCCGCGCTGGGCCTTCGCGTGGACTCGCGCTGCGGTGATGCGCGTGTTGGCCGCGACGTCGACGCGCCACGTGCGGTGTCCTGGCTCGCCGCCCGATTCGACCGCTTCGGCAAAATCGAGCTCGATGCGCGGCCGGCGCGAAAGCAGCGCGTGCAGCTCCGCACGGTCGAGATGCAGCAGCGACGCTTCGGGATGGAAGCTGCCGGCACTTCGCGCGGCTTCGGCCGCGTCGGCGAGCGATTCGTGCAGCGAGTCGACCGCGGTCTCGACTCCCGGCGGATCGACGAGAACGATCAGCGTCGACGCCAGCAGATGATCGACGATCGTCGTGCGCTTTCCGTATGCGTACGGCGCCAGCAGCTCCATGCCGGGGAAATGCACGCCGGTCGCAAGGTACTCATCGAGCCGGCGGCGTTCGGACGAAGGCAGCAGCAGCTCTTCGCAGCGCGCGCCGATGCGACGGCGGATTTCCGGGTCGGCCAGCCGCTCGAGCGCGACCGGCGCCGACGGCAGCACCACCAGATCCTCGCTCGGCTGGAACGAGCGCTGGTCGCCGGGGTCGAACAGCCGGATCGAATCGATCGCGTCGCCGCCGAGCTCGACGCGGATCGGATACTCGAATCCCGGAGGCCACAGATCGATGATGCCGCCTCGCACGGCGATCTCGCCCTGCTCGTCGACGGTCGCGACTTTGCGATAGCCGGATTCCTCGAGCTTCGGGACCAGCTGCTCGAGCAGCAGCTCGTCGCCGACGACGAAATACAGTGACGTCGAAGCAAGCACGTCCGGCGGCATCGCCCATTGCGAGAGCGCATCGACGCTCGCCACCAGCACCGGCGATTTGCTCTGTGCCAGCTGATAGAGCGTCGACGTGCGCGACGCTTCGACGTCGACCGACGGCGACACCATCTCGAGCAGTGGCGCCTCGCGGCACGGGAACAGATGCACGCGGCGCGCAAGGAAACTGTCGTCGCCTTTCTCGCCGAAGAAAGCCTGAAGCTCGGCGACCATCTCCTCGGAGGCTTTCTCGTTCGGCGTGACCACCAAGGTCGGCCTGCCGAGCCCTTCGAGGATGCGCGACAGCACGTAGGCCGGCGATCCGCCGGTCAGGCCCTGGATGCGCCAGCTCAGCTCCGGATAAGCCGAAAGCTCCTCGCCGAGCGCGCTGCGAAGCTGGGAAGTCGAGACGTCGGAAATCAAGCGTGCAAAATCAACGGCGCAGACTACTGGTGCAAGTTGGGGCGCAAATCAACGGCGCCGGCGCCGATCTGCAGCGTCGATCATGATCGAGCGAGAAGGGCGATCAGCGCGCGCAGCCCGAGCAGGTAGCTGTCGGCACCGAAGCCCATCACCTGGCCGACGGCGACGTCCACGATGAGCGAACGGTGACGGAACTCTTCGCGCTTGTGGATGTTCGACAGATGACACTCGACCGTGGGTATGCCGACAGCCGCGATCGCGTCGCGGATTGCGACACTCGTATGCGTGTACGCACCCGGATTGATGAGGATTCCCGAGTTCTCGCGCGCAGCCTGCTGGATGCGCGTCACGAGCTCGCCCTCGGCGTTCGACTGGAACGTCTCGATCGCCGTCCCGAGCTCGCCGGCGAGCTTTTCGAGCGATGCGTTGATGTCCGCGAGCGTAGCGGTGCCGTACACGTCCGGCTCGCGCGTGCCGAGCATGTTGAGGTTGGGTCCGTGGACCACGAGGATGGGTTTACGTGCGGTCATGCGATGTGCCCCGGCCGCCTCTATATGGCGGCGGCGATTTCGGCCACCTCGAGCGTCTCCGCGCGGCAGCGTCCGATCGCTTCGCAGACGATGTACGCCACGCGATCGCGCTCGGCCTTCTTGTCGAGACGGATTGCACGGACGAGCGCTTCCCTGTCGAGACCGGACGGCACTTCGTGCTCGAGCCCGAGCCGGTGGAGCAGGGATTCGATGCGGCGCGCGTCGCTCGCCGCGCACAGGCCGCGCTTTTCGGAGAGGCGGGCTGCCACGCCCATGCCGATTGCGACCGCTTCGCCGTGAAGGAAGCGGTCGTAGCCGGTCACCTGCTCGATCGCATGCCCGACCGTGTGGCCGAAGTTGAGAATGCGCCTGAGACCCTTCTCCTCGCGCTCGTCCTGCTCGACCACGTCGGCCTTGATGCGGACGCAGCGCGCGATCACTTCGGTCAGCACCTCGGGATCGCGTGCGACGAGCGCGACGGCGTCGCGTTCGAGCCGTTCGAACAGCTCGGCATCGAGGATCGCACCGGTCTTGACGACTTCGGCAAGCCCGGCGCGCAGCTCGCGCTCCGGCAGCGTCGCCAGCGTGGACGGATCGATCAGCACGGCCGACGGCTGCCAGAACGTGCCGACGAGGTTCTTTCCCTGCGGACGATCCATGCCGGTCTTGCCGCCGACGCTCGAATCGACCTGTGAAAGCAGCGTCGTCGGGATCATCACGAAGCGCACGCCGCGCAGGATTGTGGAGGCAGCAAAAGCCGTGAGATCGCCGACGACGCCGCCGCCGAGCGCAACCAGGACGGCTTTGCGATCGATACCGGCTTCGAGCGCGGTGTCGTAGATCGTCTCCACGCTCGCCATCGTCTTGTAGCGTTCGCCGTCACGGAGCTCGATCGACACGAGCTCGTCCGCGAGCCGTGTGTCGGCCGCCGCGAGACTCTCGCGAACGGCGGCCGCGTAGAGCGGAGCGACCGTTTCGTTCGTGACGAGAAATACGCGCGTGGGTTTCATCGCGGCGAGCACGCGGCCCACGTCATCGAGAACGCCGGCGCCGACCGTGCAGTCGTACGATCTTTCCGCGAGCTCAACGCGGACGGTTGCGCGCGCGTTCTTTACGTTCGCAGCAACGGTCATCGCTCTTTCTCTGCGGGCGAGCCGGCTGATCGCTCCTTGTCGCCGGACGGGCCGGCGGATGGCTTTGCTTCAGCCGTGGTCGCGGCGTCCGATTGCGGGCGAGGTTTCGCGTCGCACTGCGCTTCGCTGCGCGCACTGCTGCGCAGGCGCGGCGAGATCGCTGCCGCGACGCGCGCCGCCGCCTGGTCGACCGTCAGTCCGTCGGTTTCCACCATCACGTCGGCCATCCTGTAGAACGGAAGCCGTGTCTCATACAGCTTTGCGAGCCGTTCGGGCGCACCGGGACCAGACGCAAGCGGCCGCTTGTCCGAGCGCGACACGCGCTCGAGGATGACTTCGGGAGACGTCACGAGGCAGACGACCGGACCGAGCCGATGCAGCGTCGCGCGGTTTTCCGCATCGACGAACGTGCCGCCGCCGGTCGCAATGACGGTCGGCCGCTCGAGCGCAAGGCCTTCGATCGTCTCGCGCTCGAGCCGCCGGAACGCCGGCTCGCCTTCGCGCGCAAAAATCTCGGAAACCGTTGCGCCGGCGTGATCTTCGATCACCTGGTCGGTGTCGACGAAATCGAAGCCGAGCCGGCGGGCGAGCCTGCGCCCGACCGCGGTCTTGCCGCTTGCCATGAAGCCTGTGAGCACGACGTGAAGCATGGCGAGTCTGCGGAACGTATCACGGGCGGGCGGGGAAGGAACGTCAGTCGAGGACGCGCGGCGTGACGAGGACCAGGAGCTCTTCGTCCTCGGACGCATCGGATTTCCTGCCGAACAGTGCGCCGAGCCCTGGAACGCGGCGCAGTCCCGGTACGCCCGCGCCGCTCTTTGAGCCGGCCTCGCGCGAAAGACCGCCGAGCACCGCCGTCTCGCCGCTGGTTACGAGCACTTCAGCGTCGACCATGCGGCTGAGCTCTTCCGGAATGTTGTCGGGCGGCAGCGGTGCGCCGAGACTGCTCGACTTCGCCTTCACGCGCAGCAGCACGCGTCCGCCCGCGCGGATCGCCGGCGTGACCTCGAGCCGTACACCAACGGGAATGTCTTCGGTCGCGCGCCCGTTCGATCCCGTCGAGACTTCGTCGCCGACGACCGTGCCGTTGCTCGGCAGGCGTATGCGCAGGATGCGCACGCTCTCGATCGTTGCCGGGCTGCCTTCGACCATCACGACGCTCGGACGCGAAATCACGTGCAGCTTGCCGCCGGCTTCGAGCGCGGAGATCTTCGCATCTAGCGCGGCGGCGCCGTGCGTGGCGATCACCAGCGCGGCGCTGCCGGCGTCGCTCTGCGGCGGCGGAAACCGCACGTCTCCACCGACTGTCGTGCCGGTAAGCTTCCATTCGACGCCGAAATCGAGCCGCGCCGAACGAAGCACCTCGACGATCTTCGCTTCGAGGAGAATGCGCCTTCGCGGCCGGTCGAGCTCGCCGACGACCGCCGCGACGCGTGCGAGCTCCTTCGGCTGTCCGGAGAGCACGATCGAATTCGACGACGGATCGGCCATCGCCGTTACGTCGAGTCCCGTCGCATTCTTGGAGAGGACCGACGCCGCTTCCTTGGCTGTGGCATATGCAAGACGCATCACGCGCGTCTGCGGCGGAGGAGGAGGCGGTGCGGCCGCCGGCGTTGCGGCTGCGGCGCCCGCAGCCGGCGCGGCGTTCTCGGTCGGGGCTTTGCCTGATTCGGTTGCGTGAGCGGACTCTTCTTCGCGAGCAGACTCCGCGTGACTGCCCGCGCTTGCCCGGCGCACCTCGATCAGCCCGTCGCGCACTACGAAATCGAAGCCGAATACGTGCGAGTAGGCCTCGAGCCGTGCCTTCCAGTCGAGATCCTTCGACTCGCTCGCCGTCAGGTCGCCTCTCAGATCCGGGCTGATCACGAGGTCGCGGTCGGCGTCGCGCGCGACATCGGCGAGCCATGCAGCGAGCGGCCTCGTTTTGAGATTCGATGCTGGCTGCGACGCGGTCACGACGGTCGCCGCTTCGACCTTCGTACGGTCCGGGACGGCAGCCGCGGCCGGCTTGCTTGCGGGCAATGGAGCAGGCGCGGCCTCCGGCGCCCGGTGAAAGTTGCGGACAAGAACGCCGCTCAACGCGATCAATCCGCACACGCCGACGAGCGCGCGCCGCAGGTGCCGCGCGCGCCGCTCGCCGGCCAGCAGGTCAGCGCGCACGGCCTGCTCCGAACCACGAGACCGCAAGCCCGACCGGCACGGCGAGATCCTCGCCGAGCGCTTCCGCGGCCGCTTCGGATTCGGGCAGCACGGACACAGCCGAAAGATGCTGGCGCCGCGCGCCGAGAACGTCGCCGGTGCCGAGCGCAGCCGAAAGCGACAGAAGCACGCACGGCTCGCAGTCGAGCGCGATCAGGCGAAGCCGCGCCCGCCGGAAGACTGCCGCCGCCTGCGCGACCGCTCCTTCCTGAGCCCAGACCCGCGTGCCGTCCTGCGCGCCGGTTACTGCTGCCAGGCGCTCGGCTCGCTGCGGAAGCGCCTCTCCATAGCGCGCGTTCGGCTCAACGTTTTCGGCTTCCTCGCATTCGAGATCGTCGTCCACGGGCGCCTGGCCGGAAGCAGCCGAGTCCACGCGGCAGAACGGCGCAGCGAGCGCCGCAATGTGCGGATCGCGCTCGCATCCCAGCACCCACGCGACCTCGATGACGCCCGGAGCGAAACAGGACCCGGCGACCGGCGGTGCATACGACGCCGCGCACGCTTCCAGCACCGGCTCCCGCTCCGCCCGCGAAACGACTGCGGCGACGATGCGGTCCGGAGCGAGATACCAGAAGACCGCGCGTCTCGTGCGAAGCGACGTAATCATGCGCCCGAGTCTCGAGCAGTTCCGCCTGCGCACGCAACGACCGCGCTGTAATGAGCCGCCTCCCCATCGACAAAAAACAGACATCGATCGAGCTCCATCACTCGCGCCCTATCCGCGGGCCGAGTCTCGAAGAGGGCGTCCTGCGCGGGCGACGAGAAGGGTCCAGATGCGAGGCGGATTCCGGCGTAGTGAGGGAGTCGTACTTCCCCTACGTCGACCGAACGAAGCCGGAATCCAACGAAGCAGATGTGGCCCTTATCGTCGTCCGCCCCGTCTCGAAGAGGAACATTCGGGCGTGTCATGTAAGAGTGGCGTACGTGTCAGATTTTGTTCATGTGACGCCGCTTCCGGCCGTCGCCAGCCTTGCCCGCCTTTCGTATGCGGTGCCGGATTCGCTGCGCGGTCTGGTGCGGACCGGCATGCGCGTGGTGGTGCCGCTCGGGCCGCGGCGCGTGACGGCGCTCGTCATCGGCGAAGCCGACGCAGCGCCCGACGGCGTCGTGTGCCGGCCGCTGATCTCGCTGCTCGACGACAGCCCGATCGTACCGGCGAAATTGCTCGAGCTTCTCGAGTGGATGGCCGACTACTACCTGTCGCCGATCGGCGACACGCTTTCGCTGGCTGTCGGACGTGCGCTCACGACCACCTCGCACCGTGCTGTGATGCTGCGCGAAGGCGAGCTGCCCGAAATCAGCGACGATCTCGAGAAGAAAATCGTCGCCCTGCTTGCCAAGGCCAACCGGCCGATGCCGCTGGTTTCGATCGCGCAGGCGGTCGGCCGCAAGAATATCGACCGCGCGCTGCGCTCGCTCGTCGACCGCGGCATCGCGTCGATCGACGACGTGCTGACTTCTCCGCGCACGCGCACGCAGTACGAGACGTCGGTGATCATCAAGCGCATGCCCGACGATGCGCTCGAGCAGACGCTGCTGGCACGCGCACCGAAGCGCCGCGCGCTGCTCGAGCATCTCGCGCGCCAGCCCGGGCGCCGCGCGACGATGAGCGAGCTCACCGCGCTGTTTCCGTCGGCGCCGGCGTCGCTCGCGGCGCTCGTCGAGGCTGGAATCGTACGCAGCGAAAAGGCCGAGCGCATGCGCTCGCCGCAGGAATATGTCGAGCATGCCGAGCCGCCGGCGCTTACCGCCGACCAGCAGAGCGTCGTCGATGCGATCATCGCTGCTTCCGGAAGCTTCTCCACGCTGCTGCTCCAGGGCGTGACCGCGGCCGGCAAAACCGAGGTCTACCTGCGAACGATCGAGGAGGCGCTGTCGCGAGGGCAGGGCGCGCTCGTGCTGGTGCCGGAGATTTCACTGACCCATCAGGTCGTCGCGCGCTTTCGCGCGCGCTTCGGCGATGCGGTCGCGGTGCTGCACAGCGATCTGACGCCAGGCGAACGCTGGGACGAATGGCGGCGCATCGCGCGCGGCCAGGCCCGGATTGCCGTCGGCGCGCGCTCGGCAGTGCTCGCGCCGGTATCGGGCCTCGGCCTCATCGTCGTCGACGAAGAGCACGACGGGTCGTACAAGCAGGACGACGGCGTGCGCTATCACGCCCGCGACACGGCCGTCATGCGCGGCCGCATCGAAGGCTGCCCGGTCGTGCTCGGCTCGGCGACGCCGTCGCTCGAAAGCTGGCGGCACGCCGTCGACGGCCGCTATCGGCATCTGCGGCTGCCGACGCGCGTCACGCCGTGTCCGCCTCCGCGCATCGAGCTCGTCGACTTGCGCGGAAAAGACATCGAGCAGGGCGGCGGCCTCAGCCAGCGGCTTACCGATGCGCTGCGCGAGAACTACGCGGCCGGCGGGCAGACGCTGCTGTTCCTCAACCGGCGCGGATATGCGTGTTCACTGCAGTGCTGGGCGTGCGGCGTGACGCTCGAATGCGGCTCGTGCAGCGTCGCGATGACGGTGCATCAGAACGACCGCACGCTTCGCTGTCACCACTGCGACGCGCGCCGCGCAATGCCGGCCGCGTGCCCGTCCTGCGGAAAGACGGCGATGTTCTCGCAGGGACTCGGCACGCAGCGGCTCGAGGCGACGGTTCGCACGCTGCTGCCGGACGCGCGTGTTGCGCGGCTCGACCGCGATGCGACCGAGCAGCGCGGCCTGCTTGCCGAAACGCTGTCGGCGTGGCGGCGCGGCGAGGTCGACGTACTGCTCGGCACGCAGATGATCGCCAAAGGCCACGACGTTCCCGGCGTCACGCTCGTCGGCGTCGTGCAGGCGGACGTGTCGCTGTCGGTGCCCGACTTTCGCGGAGCCGAGCGCACGTTTCAGCTGATCTCGCAGGTTGCGGGACGTGCCGGGCGCGGCACCGAGCAGGGAAACGTGATCGTGCAGACGTATCAGCCCGAGCATCCGGCGATCGCGCTTGCGGCGATTCACGACTTCGACGCCTACGCGCGCGAGGAGCTCGCCGAGCGCACGACGCTTGGCTATCCGCCGATCACGCGCATGGGCATGCTCCGGCTCGAAGGCGAAGACCGCCAGATGGTCGAACGGCTCTCGGCCCAGGCCGCCCGCGCGATGATGGAGGCTGGTACGGAAAGCGGCGAGATTCAGGTGCGGGGCCCTGCGCCGGCCCTGATCGAGCGCATCAAGGAGCGCTACCGCTTTCACGTGCACGTACGGTCTCCCCGATCTGCGCTCGTGCGAGCCGCGCTGTCGCGTGGCCGCGCCGCGGTGTCCCAGGCTGCGCGGGCTTCGCGAATTCGCGTGCTTGTCGACGTCGATCCGGTCGACATGTTCTGAGCCGGGGCGCCGCTGCGGCCTCGAACAGGCCGGAAAATCGGGCTGTTGCGCTTCCCCGTGATTTCCCGTTCACTACCGGATCGTGTCGGTTCTCGAGATCCACAAATACCCGAGCCGCGTGCTCAAGCAGAAGGCGCATGACGTCCGCGACATCGGCGGACATGTCGCCCGCATGCTGCACGACATGGTCGACACGATGTACATCGCCAACGGAATCGGGCTCGCGGCGCCGCAGATCGGAGTGCTCGAGCGCGTGATCGTCGTCGACACCGATCCCGACAACCGCGGCAAGAACCTGCTCAAGATCATCAACCCGGTCATCGTCGAGTCGCGCGGCTCGATCGTCTGGGAAGAAGGCTGCCTGAGCGTCGTCAACTACACGGCCGAAGTGACGCGCGCGCAGGAAATCCTGGTGCGCGGCTGGACGCTCGACGAGAAGGAAATCGAGATCGAGGCGAGCGATCTCGAGGCGGTCTGCCTGCAGCACGAGATCGACCATCTCGAAGGCACGCTGTTCATCGACCACGTCTCCAGGCTGAAGCGTGAGCTCTATCGAAAAAGGCTGCGCAAGGAGAATCCCGAGCTGGTCGAAGCGGCCGGCTCCGGCACGGGCACGCTTTTCTGACCTCTTCCGACACGAAATCGCTCGATCTGGTTTTCATGGGGACACCCGAATACGCGGCGGTTTCGCTGCGGCGGCTGCTGACTACCAAGCATCGCGTGCGGGCCGTGGTCACTCGGCCGGACAAGCCGCGCGGCCGCGGACACAAGGTCGAAGCCGGACCGGTCAAGCGCGAAGCGATCGCGGCCGGCATCGAGGTTCTCGAGCCTGCGTCGCCGCGCGAAGAAAGCTTCGTGGAGCAGCTCAAGGCGCTTCACGCCGATCTCGGCGTGGTCGTAGCGTATGGGCGCATCCTGCCGCGTGCGGTGCTCGCGGCGCCGCGCCTCGGCTGCATCAATGCGCATGCGTCGCTGCTTCCGAGGCTTCGCGGCGCCGCTCCGATCGAACGCGCGCTTCTTGCCGGCATGACCGAGACCGGCGTGACGATCATGCAGATGAACGAAGGGCTCGACGAAGGCGACGTGATTCTCGAGCGCTCGATGCGGATTCCGGCCACGATGAACGGCGCCGGGCTTCGCGCCGAGCTGGCGGCGCTTTCGGCCGAGCTTCTGGTCGAGACCATCGACCGCTTCGCCGACTACGGAGCAGCGATCCGCCGGCGTCCGCAGCATCATGCCGATGCGACGTTCGCGCCGCCGCTTCGCAAACAGGAAGCGTCGATTCACTGGAACGAAGATGCGCAGGCGCTGTGGCTGCGCGTGCGCGCGTTCTCGCCGCAGCCGGGCGCATTCGCGACCGATCGCGGCGCGCGGCTGAAAATCCTCGACGCGCGCTTCTCGAGGGCCGCGCACGACGCCGCGCCGGGAACCGTCCTCGGTGCCTCGGAAGAAGGCCTGCTCGTGGCGTGCGGCACCGGCGTGCTCGAGCTTCTGCAGGTCCAACCCGAGGGAAAGCGCGCGATGTCCGCGCTCGCTTATGAACGCGGACTGAAGGCCGCCGGCCCGCGCATTTTGGGCAATGGCGACTGATCCGCGACGTCTTGCCGCCGACGTGCTCGTCGCCGTCGACGGCGGCCAGTGGTCGGACGAAGCACTCGCGCGTGCGTACGACACGCTGCGCATGAACGAGGCCGACCGCGCGCTCGCGACGATCCTGGTCTACGGCACGATCGCGCGGCAGCGCACGCTCGACCATACGATCCAGGCCTGGGCCGATCGGCCGATCGAGAAAATCGACCAGGTCGTTCTCATCGCGTTGCGTCTCGGCCTTTTCCAGATGGCGTTCCTCGATCGCATTCCCGATCACGCCGCGGTCATGACGAGCGTCGATCTGGTGGTGCGGCGCGCGGCGAGCGCGCACGGTTTCGTCAACGCGCTGCTGCGGCGTGCGCAGCGCGAAGGCCTCGCGCCTGCGCCCGACGCGCCCGAGGAAACGCGGCTCGGCGTCATGCACTCGCATCCGGACTGGCTCGTGCGCATGTGGCTCGACGAGCTCGGCGAGACGGACGCCGAGGCGCTCATGGAAGCCAACAACGACGCTGCGCCCACGTGCTATCGCGCCCTCGGAAACCGCGATGCCGCCGTGCAGGCCATCCGTTCGGCGGGATTTTCGGTGCGTGCGGGAACGCATGCGTCGACATCGATCGTCGTCGGCGGCGCGGTCCGGCAGTTCGAAGGCCTTACCGTGGTTCAGGGCGAAGCGTCGCAGCTCGTCGTCGAGCTGCTCGATCCGCGGCCGGGCGAGAAAATCCTCGACGCGTGCGCGGCGCCCGGCGGAAAGACCGCGGCGATCGCCGCGAAGGTCGGACTGCGTGGAAGCGTCGTCGCGTGCGACCCCGCGCCGCGCGCCGACGAGCGCGTCCGCATCTCGCTCGAGAACGCGGGCATCCAGCAGAAAGTGCGTTTTCTCGATTGCGGGATCGAGGAGCTCGGCGCAATCGCCGGGACTTTTGATGCCGTGCTCGCCGACGCACCGTGCTCCGGTCTCGGCACGTTACGCCAGCATCCCGAGATCCGCTGGCGCCGCTCGCCCGCGGATCTCCGGGATCTTGCCGGCCGGCAGCGATCGATCCTCGAGGCCGCCTCGCAGCGCGTGCGCCAGGGCGGACGGCTCGTCTACTCGACGTGCACGATCGCGCGCACCGAGAACGAAGATGTCGTTCGCGATTTTCTCGAGGCGCATCCCGAATTCGAGCAGGAAGGAGCCGCCACGCTGCCGCCGGTCGTCGCGGCGCTCGCCGATGCCGGTGGAACCATGCGAACCTTTCCGCACCGGCACGGCATCGACGGCTTCTTTGCGGTGCGACTGAAGCGCCACGACCGGCCTCGGCCGGCGGCACCGCAGCCGACCTGACGCGAGCGCGTTGCGTTCCGATCGTGCGCGGCGTCCGGCACGGGGGCATCGGCGCGCTCGCTTTAGTCCTCGCTTCGCTGCGGAACGACTCGCACGCCGACGCCCCCGCACCGGCCGCCGGGTTATTTCTTTCCCGAAATACCGCGATCGGCGAGAAAGCCTGCGAATGCTTCGGCTACGACCTCATGACCGCGGGCAGAAAAATGCATCGTGGTCGGATCGTACAGCAGGTTCGACGGGCGCGGGTTCGCCGCGGCGCTTCGAAGCTCCGGGGTCAGGTCGTGGAACACGTAGCCGTCTGCGTCGGCATGGCCGGCGAGCCAGGCGCGCTGCGCGTCGTCGAGCTTTCGCAGCACCGGCTCGATCGTCGGATCCGCGAACCGCAGGTGATCGGAATAGATCGTGTGCGCCGAAGGCGTGTAACTCACGACTGCAAGGAAGCCGTGCTCGCGGGCAAGCGCACCGAAGCGTGACAGCGCGCCGGCCCACAGCTCCGGCGTCGCCACGCCGCGCTCGAAGCGGCGTGCGGCGGCGACTTCATCGCGATCGCGGTTCTCGAGATTGAACGGGATCGGCCCGTCCACTCCGTCGATCGAGTAGTGAAAGTCGACGCCGGCCTTTTCCGGATCCTTCTCACTCGGGCTCGCCACACGGCTCACCAGCGCGAGGATCAGATTCAGCGCGTAGCTGTGGCGTCCGACGACGCTGGCCGCCAGCGCCGGTGCGATCGGCTGCGGCCCCTCGCTCGGCAGCGCGCCGCCGGCTTCGACCGCGCTTCGGTAGCGTTCGTACTCGACGGCATCGCGCAGGTCGTTGCCGCCGTAGACGTTCATGATGACCACGCGCGGATGCTTCGCGAGCCCGAACTCGCGCAGGATCTGCAGGTATTCGTAGGGGCCGAGACCTCCGAGCCCGAGATCGAAGCTGGACAGACCGGTGCGTCGCTCGAGCAGCTCAGTCCACGTCTGAGCAGGAAGCAGTGCGTGACACCACGTGAACGAGTCGCCGACGGAGATCACGTCGATGCCATCGCGCGCTGCATACTTGCCGGGCGGGTTGCAGAAGCCGATCTCGTCGGTCGAGCGCGGCGCGTTGCCGGCCGCATTGTCCACCGACACGATCGGCGATTCCGGCTTCGCGACGAACAGCGGCGGTCCCTCGTCATCGCGCTCGATGCGCCGGTAGTCCTTCTCGAGCGGGAATGCTCCCGCGGCAATTTCGGCGCGCAGGCCCGGCTCGAAAAGAATCAGCAGCCGCGGCGAGATCACCTGGGGTGCAAGGCGAAGCGAAACCTCGAGAACGACCCATGCGAGCGCGACGCCGAGGCTCACCGTGGCAAACATCATCCGGCGCCGCAGGGCCGCCGAATCGCGCGGACCATGTTCGACTCTGCCGGCGTTCATCCGGCCGAGTGTAGGGCGCGCACGGCTCGTCGCAAACTGCGTGCGCGCATGCCCTGCCGGTTGCGCCTCACCGAGCCGCCGCGAACGAGCGCAAGCCGCTCGGTTGCCGCCATGCCGGTCGCTTCGTATAAGGCGGCGTGATTCGCGTTGCGCCATCGATACTTTCCGCGGATTTTGGCCGGCTTGCCGACGAAGTCCGCGCGGTTACCGCCGCCGGCGCCGACTGGATCCACGTCGACGTGATGGACGGGCACTTCGTCCCGAACCTGACGCTCGGGCCCGACATCGTCGGTGCGATCGATCGTGCGACCGACCTCGTGCTCGATGTGCACCTGATGATCGAGCACCCCGAAAAATACGTCGAGCGCTTCATCGAAAACGGAGCCGACTACGTGAGCGTGCATCGCGAGGTCGTCTCCGACATCGGAGGCGTCTTCGACCGCATCGAAGCGGCCGGAGGCAAGCCCGGGATCGTGATCAACCCGGATACGCCGGTCGCAACGCTCGCCGAGGCCCTCGAGCGCGCGGCGCTGGTGCTGGTCATGAGCGTCAATCCGGGCTTCGGAGCGCAGCCGTTCATGGACGTGTCGCTGCCGAAGCTCTCCGCGCTGCGCGAGCTGCGCGAGAAGCACGGGTACGGCTACATTCTCGAGGTCGACGGCGGCATCAAGACCGGCAACGTCCAGCTCGTGATCGACGCCGGCGCGGACGTCGTCGTCGCCGGCTCCGCCGTTTTCAAGAGCGGCGACTATGCCGCCACGATTCGCGCGCTGCGGGGAAACGCAGCCGCGTAACTTCCACCCGGCGCTGGTGCCACCGCGCAGGATAGTCGACTTCGGGATCGACCTCGCGATCGTCCGCGGGCCCGCAAAAAGGCGAAGATTTGGTTTCCGCCGGTGCCGTGTTATCTGGCTCGGCTGCGAGGCTGCGGGGTGTAGCTCAGCCTGGTAGAGCACTGCGTTCGGGACGCAGGAGCCGGAGGTTCAAATCCTCTCACCCCGACCATCTCCTCCCCTCGAGTGCGCGCTCGCGTGATCCAATTCCCAAATTCGGGATGCCTCATCTTCCTGCTGCTGCTGGCGCTGTTCGGCGGAACGCCGCTGTTCGCGGGACTTCTGCGCGTCGCCCTTTTCCTGTTTGCGGCCACGCTGCTGGCGGGAACCATCGGCACGTGGTGGCTGCGCCGGCGCGCGCTGCCTCTCGCGCGCGAACGCCACGACCGGTTCGTCGAGATCCTCGTCGCGCTGCTGGTGCGGCTGGCCGAAGCCGACGGCAGCCTCGACCGCCGCGAGGTCACCGCCATCCGGCATTTTTTCCAGCACGAGCTCGGCTACAGCGACGAGAAGCTGCTGTGGGTGAAAGAGCTCATCCAGCAGGCGCGCGGGTCGCAGGTTTCGATCGCCGAGCTGTGTCAGCGGCTCACGGCCGAGTACGCGCTTCAGGAACGCATCATCGTCGTCGAGATGCTTGCCCGCGTCGCGCGTGCCGACGGCGCCATCAGCCAGGCCGAAGCCGCAATGCTGGACGAGGTCATCCGCCGGCTTGGCCTCGGCCCGTTTCAGCGCGGATTCCAGTGGGATTCCGCCGGCCGGAGCTACGGCCGCGAAGCGCCGCCGCCCGACCGCACCGCCGAAGCCCTGTCGGTCCTCGGGCTTGCGCCCGGTGCATCGGCGATCGAGATCAAGCAGGCATGGCGCCGCCTGTCCAAGGAGAATCATCCGGACCGGGTCACGCATCTCGGCGAAGAATTCCGGCGCGTTGCAGAAGAACGGATGCGTCGGATCAATGCGGCATACGACACATTGAAGGCCTCTGGCCTGGCTACATAGGAAAGCCGCCGGGCTGGCCACGTAGCGCCCGCTTCGCGCGCGCTCGAAGCGGCGGCGAAACCGGCGGGACGCGAACCGTTCGGCGCGCGCTCCCATGCACAAGATGCGGGCAGTGCCGGGAAACGTGGCAGCCACTTGGGCGGAAATGCTTGCGAATGCTTCGGATTTGCCGCCGCGGCAGTGGCATCGCAATTGCACAACGATCCCCGTAAGAACGCGGTAATCGCGCAGACCCCAGCCTTCGCGCCGCGGCCCGGCCCGACCGGCATCTGCGACGGACTACGGCTCGGCATCGCGGCAGCCGACAGCGGCCGCATATTCGAACGTCAGGAGTTCAAGAAATGAAAAAGGTCGAAGCAATCATCAAGCCCTTCAAGCTCGACGAGGTGAAGGAAGCCCTGAGCGGTGTCGGCGTCCAAGGCATCACCGTCAGCGAGGTGAAGGGGTTCGGTAGGCAGCGCGGTCACACGGAGCTGTACCGGGGAGCCGAGTACGTCGTCGACTTCCTGCCGAAGGTCAAGCTCGAGATCATCGTCAAGGACGACCAGGTCGATCCGGTCGTCGAAGCCATCACCGCGGCAGCCCGCACCGGCCGCATCGGCGATGGAAAGATTTTCGTCACGACGGTAGACGAAGTCGTTCGCATCCGCACCGGGGAAACCGGCGAGTCGGCGCTCTAGGCGACCGGCAGCCGTCCGAACAATCCGCACGCACGCAATCCCTTTAAATCGTCAGGAGGACCAGAGTTACAATGACAGCAGCGAAAGAAGCGATGAAGTTCGCCAAAGACAACAAGGTCGAGATGGTGGACTTCAAGTTCTGCGACATGCTCGGCACGTGGCAGCATTTCACGACGCCGACCAGCGAATTCGAAGAGGCCATTTTCGAAGAAGGCCTCGGTTTCGACGGTTCCTCCATTCGCGGATGGAAGGCCATCAACGCATCCGACATGCTCGTGATCCCCGACGCGGCCACGGCCCGCATGGATCCGTTCATGGAGAGGCCGACTCTGTCGCTGATCTGCGACATCGAGGATCCTCTCACGCGTGAGCGTTACGATCGCGATCCTCGCAACATCGCCCGGCGCGGCGTCGAGTTCCTCCGTTCGACCGGCCTTGCCGACACCTGCTACTTCGGACCCGAGCCCGAGTTCTTCATTTTCGATTCCGCGCGTTTCGTGACGCGCTCGAACATGGGCTACTACGAAGTGGATTCGTGCGAAGCCAACTGGAACACCGACGAAGACGGCGGCCAGAACCTCGCGTACAAGATCCGCTCGAAGGAAGGCTACATCCCCTGCGCGCCGAGCGACCAGTTCCAGGACATCCGCACCGAGATGTGCCAGGTCATGGAGAGCGTCGGCATCCGCATCGAGCGCCAGCACCACGAAGTGGCGACCGCCGGCCAGGCCGAGATCGACATGCGCTTCCAGCCGCTCGTCGAGATGGGCGACTGGCTGATGTGGTACAAGTACATCGTCAAGAACGTTGCGCGCCGCCACGGCCGCACCGCCACGTTCATGCCGAAGCCGCTGTTCGGCGACAACGGATCGGGCATGCACTGCCACCAGTCGCTGTGGAAGGACGGCAAGCCGCTGTTCGCCGGTGACAAGTACGGCGGCATGTCGCAGATGGCGCTGCACTACATCGCCGGGATCCTGCACCACGCACCGGCGATCTGTGCGATCACCAATCCGACGATGAACTCGTATCACCGCCTGGTTCCGGGCTTCGAAGCTCCGGTCAACCTCGCGTACTCGAGCCGCAACCGTTCGGCATCGGTCCGCATCCCGACGTACTCGCCGTCGCCGAAGGCCAAGCGCATCGAAGTGCGCTTCCCGGATCCGGCGTGCAACGGTTACCTCGCGTTCACAACGATGATGATGGCCGGCCTCGACGGCATCGAGCGCAAGCTCGATCCGGGCGCTGCGCTCGACAAGGACATCTACTCGCTGTCGAAGGCCGAGCTGCAGGACGTGCCGAGCGTCCCGGGCTCGCTGGCCGACGCGCTCGCCGCTCTCGAGAAGGACCACGCGTTCATGCTCAAGGGCGACGTCTTCAGCGAGGACTTCATCGAGACGTGGATCGAGCACAAGCGCGAGAAGGAGATCGACGCGATCCGCCTTCGCCCGCATCCGCACGAGTTCGAGCTGTACTACGACTGCTGAGTAGGAGCGCGCGAGCGCGACGTTCAGAAGGCAGTCTCTCGGCTGTCGACTGCGGGACAGAAAAAAGCGGCCCGCTTCCGGAAGGAGGCGGGCCGTTTCTTTTGCGCGCTGTGAGAGTGCGCCGTCAGGCTGGCGCCTTGCAGTCCACCGATTCGGTGTCGAGGAGCTTGATGTCCTTGTCCCAGATCCGCACGTCCACCGTGCGCCCGCCCCACTCCTTGCCGAACGTGATCTCGGTGCTGGTCTGGGCCGGCGAAGGATCCTGCCTGACCTGAAGCACGGGAGTGCCGGCGGCGTAGTAGTCGACCACGGTAACTCCGGCTCCCTTCCACGCAGCCTTCAGCTTGAGGTTCGTGCAGCTGAGCGTCGTGAGCTTTGCCCGTTGCGGCGCCTCGGCCGCTGCAGCTTCCTTTTTGCCCGTCGCCGGAGCGTCCGCAGCGAAGCACGCAGGCACGGCAAGCGATGCCGAAACGCCGGCGACGATTGCGGCGATGAAGGCAGGACGGATGAAACGGTTGGACATGAGTTGGCCTCCTCGACGCCGGCGCACCGGATCGGGCGGGCGTCTTTTTTTGCGCGCGAAATTAAGCAAGCCCGATTTCCGGTCAAGATCGCACCACGGAATTTTTTTCAGCGGCGGTTTTTCGTGTCGGCGTCGATGTAGACGCACGGATCCTGCGCGGGTACCCTCGGCGTGTGGAGGCGGGGAGGCTCAGGTCATTGGTCGGTGCGGTGCTCGCAGCGGGGAATTTGCGGTCATTCGTGCGCGTGTTGTTCGCGGCGGCCGTGCTCGTTGCCGCGTCGCGCTCGGTGCACGCCGAAGGTCTGCCCGTAGAGCCCGGGCTGTGGGAGGTCACCTGGTCGATGCCCGATCCACTTCGCGGCGAACCGATTCGCCAGGTCGAGCGCACGTGCGTTCGCGACCGCGTCATCACGGCCGAGCGCGTCAACGCAAAGATGCAACAGTGCCGGATCTCGAACGCGGTCATTCACGGTCCTACGGCCCGATGGAAAATGCGCTGCGACACGCCGGCCGGACCGATGACGGGAACCGGTTCGCTGCGCTCGTCGCCGGTCGCCGTCGCGGGATCCGTCGAGATGACGGTCGCCCTCGGTGCGCTCGAGATTCCGGTAACCGGAGCGTTCAAAGGTCGCAGGATCGGCGACTGCCGCTGACTTCGCGCTGATATCGCTTCGACGCGCTGAGTCCGGCTAGGCCGCTTCTTCGGCGGCCGAGGCTCCGAAACTCAGCCGCGCAAGCTCCGCATAGTAATCGCAGCTTCGCACCAGCTCGTCGTGGGTGCCGTGGCTGATGACCTTTCCCGCGCGCAGCACGTAGATCTGGTCGGCATCTCGAACCGTGGAAAGCCGGTGCGCGATGATGAGGCACGTGCGGTCGTGCCGCAGCTTGCGCAGCGCCGACTGGATGAGGCGTTCGCTCTTCGCGTCGACAGCGCTGGTGGCTTCGTCGAGCAGCAGGATCGGCGCGTCCTTCAGGAATGCGCGGGCGATCGACAGGCGCTGGCGCTCGCCGCCGCTCAGATGACTGCCGCGTTCGCCGACCTCGGCGTCGAGACCGCCCTCCAGCCGCTCGACGAATTCATCCGCCGACGCATGCCGCAGCGCCTCCCACAGCTCCTCCTCGGTGGCATCGAACTTTCCGAGCAGCAGGTTCTCGCGCACGGTCGTGTTGAACATGTAGCTGTCCTGCGACACGTAGCCGATCGCATCGCGAAGGCTCGCCTTGCTGAACTCGCCGATCGGCGTGCCGTCGAGAAGAATTGCGCCGTGCGTCGGCTCGTAGAGCCGCGTCAGCAGCTGGAACATCGTCGACTTTCCCGAACCGGTCGCGCCGACGAGAGCAACGGTCTGGCGAGGGCGTACGTCCATGAACACGTGATCGAGCACCAGGCGGTGCTCGTCGTACTGGAAACAGACGTCGTCGAAGCGGATGGCGCCGTCGACGTGCGTGAGCTGCCGGCCGCTCTGCAGATCCTCGCTTTCTTCCATCTTGAGGATCTCGAACACCCGCGGGGCACTGATCAGGCCGGTCATCAACGAGCTCATCAGCGTGTGGAGCCTCCCGATCGGCTCGTAAAGCATCGCCAGCAGCATCAGGAACTGCACGAGCTGGCCGACCGAGATGTCCTTCTGGATGCACCACCACGAACCGAAGCCGATCAGAAGGATGAGCCCCGCGTCTCCGAAGAAACCCATCATCGGTCCGTAGATGGCCCACGCCCGCTGAAGGCGCGTCTGCTGCCTGCGATAGACCATGCTCGACTGGTCGAACGCATGCTGCTTTTCCGGCTCCAGCGTGTAGCTCTTGATCTGGCGGATGCCGGCGATGTTGTCGTGCAGCAGGGCGCTGAGGTCGCCTGCCGAATCGCGGGCCTCGTTGGCGCGCGGCTGGACCCAGCGGCTGTAGATCCAGCCGCCGGATGCGATCAGCGGCACCGGGATCATCGTGACCAGCGCCAGGCTCGGATGCACCCACAGCATCACTCCGATCGTGACGGCAATCTGGATCAGCGCCGGAGCGGTCTGGTCGATTCCCTCGATGATCACACGCTGCGTGGCCGGCACGTCGTTCGACATCCGCATCAGGATGTCGCCGGTCGTCTGGCGGTCGAACCACTTCAGCGGCAGGTGCTGGATCTTGTCGTGCAGGCCGCTGCGCAGGTCGTGCGTCATGCGCAGCTCGAACGCGTTGTTGGCGACCGTTCTCAGTGCGTAAAACAGCTGCCGCAGCGCCATGGCGCCGAGCGCGAGCAGGACGGCGGGCACGATACGCGACGAATCACCCGACGGAATGATGTCGTCGAGAAACCAGCGTGTGATCCCGGGAAAGACAAAGCCCAGCAGCGAACCGGCCACCGCCAGACCGAGACCGGCGGCAACGCGCCACGGGTAGCGAAGCATGAAACGGATGACCAGCATTGCGGGGGACGACGTCATTCGCGCCAGTCTAGTGCGTCAGCAGACGGTCAAAAACCCGATCCGCGCAAATGCGCCCCCGAACGGGACTAACGTTGACATGTGGCGCGAATCTCTCGCGACGACGGACAATCCACGAGCGCTCTATAGTCGTCAGTCGTCATTGCCTCTGAGCCTGCGAGCACTTCATAAAAAAGGCCCCGCCCGGCATTGCCGGACGGGGCCTTTGTCGTTCGTTCGGACCTCGGCTCTTACGGGGTCGCCGGGTTCCAGGTCGACAGCGCCCATCCCGAGCGCTCGTGACCGTACTGGTTCCAGATCGGGTTCTTTCCGCCGGTGAACGACGTGTAGCGCGCCGCGCCGGTTCCCGTCGTGCCGCCGAACAGACCGGCCGTCACCGTCCCGCCGTTGTAGGTGGGATGGGTGTCGTCCGACTGGATGTAGTCATAGCTGGTCGTGGACGTCGCGAAGTGCGTGTTCGAGTCACGCAGCGTCGACTTCAGCGTCGACGTGATGCGCGTGACGTAGGTCGCCTCGCTTTCGCCCGGCACGTACTTCAGCGCCGCCGAGTCGATCAGGCCGTCGCCATTGCTGTCGTAGTCGGCGCCCATGTATTCGGCGAAATTGTCCACGCATGCGAAGCCGTAGGTGTTCGCGAAATTGCATGCTCTCCAGTTCATCTTCGCGATGTACGGAAGGAACTTGTCGCGCAGGTTCACCTTGGCACCGGTGGTCGCATCGGTGCACGAGCTCAGCACGTTGTCGGCGTTGTAGCCGGGATAGTGAAGATTCGCGATGACCTTCAGCTTCGTACCGGCGTACTGGTTGGCGTTGATGTACGTCATTGCGTTCTGCTGGTAGGTCGTACAGTTGTTCAGGGCCGTGTCCATCACGCCATAGTTGCACGTGCCGGTCTGTCCCTTGAAGCTGCTGCGCGCCTGAAGACCGTCGTTGCCGCACATCTCGAACGTGGTCACGCGGTTGCTCGTGGCCTGCATGTACGAACGCTCGGCGACGATCTTGTTGTTGTAGATGTCCGAAGCCACTGCGCCCGACTTGCAGCGACGAACGTTTTCAATGTCTGCGTTCCACAAGGCCGAAAGATACTCGGCGTCGACCGTCGTCGCCGCGTTCTTTGCCGCGTTCAGCGTCGAACCGTTGTAGCCGGCATAGATCGAATCGCCGTAAGCGGTGATCCGATACTTGGTGGTGGTGCCGCTTCGATCGATGGTCCACGAAACGTTCTGCGTCAGCGTGCTCGCCATGGCCTGGGAAGCCATCACGATCACTCCGGCGGTCGCGAAGAGCGTAAAGCTCTTCCTCAGGGCAAGTTGCCTGGTCATGTTTTCCCTCCTCCAAGGGTCTGTTTTGTTGCGGCCAAAGGAGCTTGGCCGTGAACATACTTACCAGTCAGTACGTGTGGAACACCAGCCTCGCGGGGGCAATAACATGACAAATCTCAAAACCGCGTGCGCTGTAAAGACCCCGATTGGCCGGCTGTCTGCCGGCTATCTGCGGTTGACGCGGCGCATTCGTGAACAAGCCGGATCCGCTGCCGGTCTTCTTGGCCGGCGGCTCGGTCCGCCAGAGGTGAGGTCATGAAAACGAGCACGAAAGTAACGATGGCGGGGCTGGGGCTGTTCGTGGCGCTTGGCGCGTCCGGCTGCATCATCAGGGACCCGTACTACGGGTACTACCGGGGCGGCTACGGATATGGACCCCACGTCTATCGCAGCCATGTGTACTACCACGACCACGACGATCGCCGGTGGCACGACGACCGCGACGCTCACCGCTGGGACCATGACCGCGACGATGATCATCGCGACGATCATCGCTGGGGCGACCGTCGACATGACGATTAACGGTCACTGATCAACAGCAGGGATTGCACTTTGCCGGCACAAGAAGGGGAAGCGCGCGTTCCACGCGCGCTTCCCTTTTTTGTCCTGCACGCGCCGGGCGCCGGAACCTGCATGCACACGACGAATAGAACGCCGCTGTCCGGGAAAGCCGGGAGGCCTTGCGTTGGCCTTCGAATCGGCAACGATGAAGCCACGGAGCGCGGGAGATGAAGGACGTCAGGATCTACCACAATCCCGCATGCAGCACGTCGCGCAATGCGCTGGCCCTGCTGCGCGGCGCCGGCATCGAGCCCGAGATCGTCGAGTATCTGAAAGAGCCGTTGTCGAAAGCCACGTTGCGCGAGCTGGCCGCGGCAACCGGAGGAAGCATCCGGCCGCTGCTTCGAGCCAAGGAAGCCCAATACCAGGCGCTGTCACTCGATGACCCGAAGTGGAGCGAAGAAGAGCTGCTCGATTTCGTCGCGCGCTATCCGATCCTCCTCAACCGTCCGATCGTCGTGACGCCGCATGGCACCAGGCTGTGCAGGCCCTCCGAATCGGTTCTCGATCTGCTGCCGGAAAAATCGTAGAGGCGGCCATCATCCGGCGGGACCTTGCATTGCCTCGGCGCGGGGTTCACTTCTTCGCCTGCCCGCCAGGGTAACCGACGACGATGCGCGTACGTTTTGCGGGGCTCGAGCTCGATGATCATCGCTGCGAGCTTTCGCGCGACGGAATTCCGATTGCCGTCGAGCCGCGCGTTTTCGATCTGCTGTCCTATCTGATCCGGCACAGGGACCGGGTCGTCATGAAAGACGAGCTGCTCGACCGGCTCTGGCCCGATCGCGACGTTCAGGAAGGCGCGCTCAGCATCTGCGTGCATCGCGCGAGGCGTCTCATCGAAGAGCGCGACGGGCCGCCGATGATCCTTACGGTGGCGCGTCGTGGTTACCGCTTCAGCGGGCCGGTGGAGGTAACGCGCCGGCGCGCAGCGGGCACATGGTCGGGCGACCCGTTTGTCGGACGCGAGCGCGAGTTCGGCGACCTTCAGGCGATCGTCGACGCGCTGTCGTCGACCAACCTGCGCACGGCCGAAGTCACCGGCGAAGAAGGCGTCGGCAAATCCGCGCTCCTCGAGGAAATCGGCACGTACGCGCGCCGCCGGCGCATGGAAGTTCTGCGGGCCGCCCCCGCTCCGGGCGCGACGAACTCGCTGTACTCGCTATGGGCGCAGGTCGTCGCCGCTTACGTCACGCGTTACGACTCGCGTTCGGTGCGGCTCGCGATGGGCCGGCACCTCGGCAGCCTGGCCTCGATCGTTCCTTTTCTCGGACGATGGGCCGAACCCGAATCGATCGACGATACCGACGCATTTCATGACTCGCTCCTCGAAGCGGTCGCAATCTCCATGCGGGCGGCGGCCGCCGACCGGCCGGTGCTGCTGCTGTTCGACGACGTCGAACGTGCAGACACCGGTTCGCTGTCGCTGCTGCGCCGGCTGCTGCCGATCTGCGCGTCGGCACCCGTCCTGATTGCGGTCGGATGGTCAGCCATGACGCCGCAACTCGCGGTGGTGCTTGACGCGATGCGCGAGCGCGAAGGACATCGTCGCTTCGAGCTCACCGATCTCGATCGCCCTGCCACGCAGCGGCTGCTCGACAATCTCTCGGGCAGCCCCGTTGCCGACCACGTCGTCGACGAAGTGATGCGCGCAACCGGCGGACGACCGGCACGCATCGAGAAGTGGTGGCGATCCGAGTCGCTGCTTCGCGATCGCAACGGATCGACGGCTACCTGACGAGAGCGTTGCCGACGGTCGCGGCGCGTACGCAATCGCGTGCACCGCGCCCGGCGGCGCCGGAGTGCGATTTCCGCAAAACGGACGGGAACTTTGCGGTTTCCGAGCGCGCGTAAGAGTTCCGTAAAGACTCGCCGACGGCCCGTCTGCTATGCAGGCCGGACGTCTCTCGTCCACGGAGGCTCTCATGACAGACTGGCGCCGCGCTCTTCTTGCATCCACCGTTCTCGTTCTTGCCGGCGCAACGACAGCGTCTGCGCGCACGATCACGCTCAACCTGCTCTACGTGCACGGCGTCAAAGGCTGCACCACCGACCGGCAGAATGCCGCCGGATCGCTGAAGGATCTCGACACCGCGATCGGCACCGACCTGCCGGCCAGGATCTCGGCCTGGCAGACCGCGCATCCCGGCGACACCGTCGTCGTCAATCGCCGTTTTGCGAACCTCTACACGGCAACACCTTCTCCGTATCATCCTTCGGATTCGACCAACCCGCTGAACATGGACGACTGGGAAGTCGGCGACCCCGGTTGCACGACGACCACGCAGGGCGATCCGTGCACGACCGCATACGAATGGCGCTACCGGCTCGCGAAGGAGATCAACTACTACTACCCGTCGCCCGCACAGAACGTCATCCTGATCGGCCACAGCACCGGCGGGCGCGTCGCGATGGAAGTCGCAGCGAACTACGGAACCGGCGGAGTCGGCACAAAGGACTGGGGCGTGCAGAGCCGGATTGCCGGCGTCGTGACCGTTCACGGCATGATCGATTCGCTCGGCACCAGCAAGTACAACGTCGCCGGTCCGCTCAGCTTCGAAACCACGTGCAAGAACGGCGATGCGATCGCCGGATTCGGAAGCTCGTGCGCGCAGGGCAACGGGTGGTGCGAGTATGCCGGGCGCATCAGCGGCTTTTCGGCCGCCGACTGGGTCTCCAACAACAAGCGCGCAATGATGCTGACGGGGTGGGCGAGCTGCTCGCCGTCGCTGTGGACCGGTAACAGCGATGGATCCCTGCCGTACGACGCGCAGGGCAGTCCGTGGGCCGTCGGCCTCGACATGACTCCGGCGCCGGGCCAGACCTATCGGGTCTCGCATGGAACGAAGTACGGATCGTTCTGTCACAGCACGATCACGTCCGGCAGCGACCCGAACCATGCCGCTGCGCGCGACGCCGCAAAGAATCGCATTCTCGACTGGCTGTTCGTCGCGGCGCCGCGGGTTGCGGCCACCGGATCAAACTCGACTTCGTCGCTGTCGTACAACACGACCAGCCCCACGTTCTCGATGGGAAGCGCGTGCGCGACCGGCGAGATCGACGACACGCTGACGTCGGGCAACAAGGCCAAGGGCCTCGACGTCGCAGGCTTGTGCAAGCATCCCGGATACTTCGACGGCGACGACCACGCCGTCGCGCTCGGCGAGATCGGCATCGTGAGCAACGGCTCGACGTGCAACGGCTCGTACAACTGGAAGCAGGCGCACGACTCGGGCAACAGCCACGCGGCCACGCTGTGGTGGAAAACAAGGTCGCTTCGCGGGGCCGGTCCAGACCTGATCAATTCGCTACCCTGAGCGAGCAGCGGGAGCCGTCGCGAGGGGATCCCCCGAGCGTTCTGATCAAGTCACGGATCGCCACGAACAAAACGGCCCGCTCCTTTTCGAAGGAGCGGGCCGTTTCTGTTTTCGAAGTCCTGCGACTCAGTAACCGTACGGCGGCGGAGGCCCCGGCGGATAGCCCGGAGGTGCAGACGGATAGCCGGGCGGCGGCCCCGCAGGCCTCGACGGATAGGGCGCAGGCTCCGGGTAGCCGGGCTCGTCATTCGGATCGGCCGATTCGTACTGGCGCGCCGGCTGCGGTCCCGGCCGCGAGCTGTCACCCTGTTCGTCGAGGATCACGACTTCGACTCGGCGGTTGCGCGCGCGTCCGGCAGGATTGTCGCTGCCGTCGCCGTGCACGTTGGCGGCAACCGGATACGCTTCGCCGAAGCCGTGCGTCGACAGGCGCGCAGGCGCAACGCCCTGGCGGGAGAGCGCATTCGCAACCGCGTCCGCGCGCCGCTCGGACAGGCGCTGATTGGATTCCGTCGATCCGATCGAGTCCGTATGACCCTCCACCGACACCCGGCGCCAGGCGACACCCGGACTGGCGAGAACATCGGCGATGCCCGAGATCTTGCGATACGCGCCGGGCGTAAGCTCGGCGCGGCCGAACTCGAACAGCACGTCGGGGATATTGACGACCACGCCGCGATCGGTGCGATACGCGTCAAGGTTGCGCTCGCGAAGCTCGTTCGTGAGCGCCTCGTCGCGCTGCATCCGCTGGCGCTGCGCGTCCACGCTGTCGCCGACGATCGCACCGGTGATGGCTCCGAGCGCACCACCGATCAGCGCGCCTTCCGCCGAATCGCCGCTCGCACTCCCGATGATCGCACCGGACGTCGCCCCGACCGCCGCACCGCCGAGCGCCCCCTGCTCCCGAGCCGACATCGGCCCGGACGCGCAACCCGCAAAGCTCACCGCAAGGATCGCCGCAGACATTCGAAGACCGACATCAAACTTGTTCATCAATTCCTCCGTAGGCAGATGCCCGGCGAAAGCCGAAGGCACTTGCGGGCCGTTCGACCGCACGAATGCCAATTGTATTCGATCAAGCGACGAGAGCGCCCGTAAAACGAGCCGGGCGGCGAGAAGGGTCCAGATGCAAGGCGGATTCCGGCGTAGAGAGGGAGTCGTACTTGCCGTACGTCGACCGAACGTAGCCGGAATCCAACGCCGCAGATGGGCCCTTATCGACGTCCGGCCCACCAATCGAGACGACTACGTGCCGCGATCGACGTCGCGACTGTGCCGCAACGAGCCGATCAGCAGCAGTACTACGCCGCAGGAGATGAAGCTGTCGGCGACGTTGAATGCCGGCCAGTGCCAGTCGCGATAGTACACGTCGAGGAAATCGACGACCTCGCCGTAGCGCACGCGATCGTAGAGATTGCCCGCCGCGCCGCCGATCACGGCCGTGAGCGCGAAACGCTGCAGCACGTCGCCGCGCGGCGTGCTGCGCAGCATCCAGAGAAGCGCCGAGACCGTTGCAATCGCGAAGATCACGAAGAATGCGACGCGCCAGGCCTCCGGAAGATCCGCCATCAGTCCGAATGCGCCGCCGCGATTGCGCACGTACGTGAGCGAAAAGATTTCGGGGACGATCGGATGCGACTCTCCGATCCGCCAGCTGCTCGAGATGAGCGATTTGGTGTACTGGTCGAGCGCTATGATCAGCAGGGCGAGGAGCGCCGAGACGCGAACGCTCACAGGGCCGTTACCACCGGATGGCAACGCTCGCAGAGATCGCTGTGGTCGGGGAACGTTCCGACCGCTTCCGAGTAGTTCCAGCAGCGACCGCATTTGCTGCCGAGGGCTTTGTCGACGTCGACGCGAAGATCGCCGTTGCCCGCCTCGACGCCGACCTGCGAGACGATGAACATCTCACACAGCGCGCGATTGCCGATGGATTCGAGAACCCGCGCGTCGGCCGCGGAAGCCGCCAGCTGAACGCGCGCTTCGAGGGACTGCCCGAGCGAGCCTTCGCGGCGCCGCTCCTCGAGCGCCTTGGTCACGACTCCGCGAATCTCCCAGAGCCGCTCCCAGCGAGCCAGCAGCGCGTCGTCCCGGCGCGCAGGTTCCGGCACAGGAAGATCCGTCAGGAACACGCTCTTCGCATCTCCGGCCGCCCGCCGCACCGCCTCAGGCATGGATTGCCAGATCTCCTCGGCCGTGAAGCACAGGATCGGTGCGATGATCCGCACCAGCGCGAGCAGGATCTCGTGCATCGTGGTCTGCGCGCTGCGCCGTGCCTGCGACCCGCGCGCGCTCGTGTAGAGTCGGTCCTTGACGACGTCGAAATACAGCGAGCTCAGGTCGACGCTGCAGAAGTTGTTGAGCGCGTGGAAGACGATGTGGAACTCGTACGCATCGTACGCGCGACGGCAGCGCGTCAGGAAATCCTCGAGCCGCGCGTCGATCCAGCGGTCGATCTCATTGCGATCGGCGAGCGCGACGCTGTCGGTCGCAGGGTCGAAGTCGGCAAGATTCGCAAGAAGATTGCGCGCGGTATTGCGGATGCGGCGATACGAATCCGCGAGCCGCTTCAGGATCTCTTCGGAGATGCGCACGTCCTCGCTGTAGTCTTCGGACGCGACCCACAGGCGGAGAATGTCGGCGCCGTAGGTCTTCAGGATGTCCTGCGGGGCAATCGTGTTGCCGAGCGATTTGGACTGCTTGCGCCCGTCGCCGTCGAGCACGAAGCCGTGCGTGAGCACCGACCTGTACGGCGCGCGGTCGCGCGTGGCCACGGATGTGAGCAGCGCCGAATGGAACCAGCCACGATGCTGGTCGCTGCCTTCGAGGTAGAGATCGGCGACGGTGCCGTCTCCGAAGTCGGCTTCGACGACGGTCGAGAAGCTGACACCGGAATCGAACCATACGTCCAGGATGTCGGTCTCGCGATCGAACTCTCCTCCTCCGCACGACGGGCAGCGGAACCCCGCGGGAAGAAAATCCTCCACCGGACGAGCGAACCACGAATCCGATCCTTCGCGCTCGAAGATGTCGGCGGCGCTGCGCGCGAGCTCGGCGGTTGCGGTCACGGTCGCACATTTGCGGCAGTGCACCGCGACGATCGGCACACCCCACGCGCGCTGGCGCGAGAGGCACCAGTCCGGGCGGCCGGAGATCATTCCATAGATGCGCTCGCGGCCCCACGACGGAATCCACGTGACACGGTCGATCGCCGCAAGCGTTCGCTTGCGAAGGTCGCCGTCTTCCATCGACAGGAACCACTGGTCGGTCGCACGGAAGATGATCGCCTTCTTGCACCGCCAGCAGTGCGGATAGCTGTGCTCGATTTCTTCTTCCGCGAGCAGCATGCCGCGCGCCGCGAGCAGGTCGATCACGCCCTTGTCGGCGGCGAAGACGAACTGGCCCTGGAATTCGGGCACTTCGGCAGTGAAGCATCCGCCGGCGTCGACCGGCGCGTAGGCTTCGAGCCCGTATTTGCGCCCGACCACGTAGTCGTCGTGTCCGTGACCGGGCGCGGTGTGCACTGCACCGGTTCCGGCATCGAGCGCGACGTGATCGCCGGTGATCACGAGCGAGTCGCGGGCGATCCACGGATGGCGCGCCTTGAGGCCTTCGAGCTCACGACCCTGGAACGTCGCGAGCGTGGCACCGATCGGAAAATGCCGCGCCAGACTCTCGCGAAGATCGGTCGCGACGACGAGCGTGCGTTCGCCCGATTCCACGAGCGAATACGAAAAGTCGGGGCCCACCGCGACCGCAAGGTTGGCCGGAAGCGTCCACGGCGTGGTCGTCCAGATCGCGATTGCCGGCCGCCGGTCGGCGAACGGAGCCAGCGGTCCCTTGGCCTCGATTTCGAACGCCACGAACACGGACGTCGACTTCTTGGTCTCGTAGTCGACCTCGGCCTCGGCGAGCGCGGTACGGCACGACGCGCACCAGTGGACGGGCTTGCGGCTGCGAAAGACTCCACCGCTTTCGAGAATGGTCGCGAGCTCGCGGATCTCGCGCGCTTCGTAATCGAAGTCCTTCGTCAGATATGGACGGTTCCATTCGCCGAACACGCCGAGCCGGCGGAAATCGCGGCCCTGGATATCGACGAATCGGTCCGCGTAGTCGCGGCAGAGGCGCCGCACCTCGACGATGCTCATCTCGGCGCGCGCCTTGCGTCCGACCTTCTTCTCGACTTCGAGCTCGATCGGCAGACCGTGCGTGTCCCAGCCCGGCCGGTACGGCGCGCGAAACCCGGCCAGCGTCTTGTACTTGACGATGATGTCCTTGAGGATCTTGTTGAGCGCGTGGCCGATGTGGATGTTGCCGTTCGCGTACGGCGGACCGTCGTGGAGCAGGAACATCGGCGAAGCGCTTCGCCGCTGGAGCATCCGCTCGTAGATCGAGTCGCGTTCCCACGTCTCGAGCATCGCCGGTTCGCGCTCGGGCAGGTTCGCGCGCATCGGGAAGGCCGTTGCGGGCAGTTGCAGCGTGTGTTTGTAGTCCATTTCGGTTTCGCGAAAGCGGCGTAGTTATCAACAGGGTTCGCACCGGGCAACCTGCAGCGCCTCGGCAGCGAGGACGTTTCCGTCTCAGGACGCCGAAGGGCCGCGCGTTGCGGTGTCAGCCGAGGTGCTTTCGCGCCACGCGCAGATCGGCGACGAACAGCTCGGTTTCGCGCCGACGTGTCTCGTCGTCCGGCGCCCGCAGCAGCGACGAAGGATGCACCGTTGCCATGGCAGGAACACCGAACGGCGACTCCAGGATCCGTCCGCGCTGCTCGGTCACGCGAAACGATTTGCCGAAAAGCGCCTGCGCTGCCGTTGCCCCGAGGCACACGAGCAGCTCGGGACGAACGACGGCGATTTCCGCTTCGAGCCACGGCCGGCAGGCGACGATTTCCATCGCGTTCGGCTTCTTGTGGATCCGTCTCTTGCCGCGCGGCTCCCACTTGAAGTGCTTCACGACGTTGGTCACGTAGGCGTCATCGCGCTCGATTCCCGCAGCCGCGAGCGCACGATCGAGCATTCGTCCCGCCGGACCGACGAACGGCGCACCGGCGAGATCCTCGTCGTTGCCGGGCTGCTCGCCGATCATCAGCAGGCGGGCGCCTTTTTTGCCTTCACCGAAAACGGTCTGGGTGCCGATCTTCCACAGGTCGCAGGCCTTGCAGCCGGCAGCGGCCTTGCGAAGCGACGCAAGCGTCGGCCGCGGCGGGACCGGTGCGCGGGAAACCGTCCGGGACTGCTGGCTGGTGCGCGCGGCTTTCACACGGATCACCGGGTTTCAGATTGGGCCGCTCCGGGGACGCGTCAAGCGGGCGCACGGCGCTGCCGGGGAGCCGGCGCGAGACGAGCCGCAATGAGGTGGAATCGCGCGCCTGCGCGCGCTAAATCTTCCGACATGGCAAAACGACTGCAGGTGAATTTTCACAAGCCGGGCCCGACGTTCGTTCCCGAAGAGGGGCAGCCCCGGCCGTGTGCGCGCGGCGTCGGATGGGTTCACCCCGACACGCTCCAGACGCTCGAGATGCTGCGCATCCAGCGCACCGATGCGAAGGGCAGGCCGCTTCCGCCCGGAAGCCAGGAGCCCGATCGAAGAGGTTGAGACGGCGCGCCGTCAGCGCGACGAAACTCGGCGGCGCGAACCCGGTCCGGATCTTACGCGCTGCATCCGATCCCAGTCGAACGACAGCTCGCGACGCACGCCGAGAAAATAACAGCACATCTCGTGATCGAGATCGTTGTGGAACGTGCGCTGGTGTCCGTCCTCGAACAGGACACGTACGAGGCACGTGCCACCGACGATCGTGGACGTCATTTCTTCGACGACAGCGCCGGTGCCCCACTCTTCGTGAGAGTCGGAATAGACACGATCGCCGAGGCGCAAGTAGAGGCGCTTTTCCTCCACGAGGCGGGACCATACACGCTCAAACGCCGCGTGACCAGTCTTTTTTGATGCCCGCGAAGCGACATCGACCACCCTCGCTCGTTCACCGGGCGAGATCAGAATTCGGTTCCGCCGTCCGGTGCAATCTCTATGCGAGAACCGTCGACCAGGACCGGCACGATGCGTCGCCGCCGTGTAAGCTTGACGAGCTCCGGCACGCACTCGGGCCGCGCCGCGAGATCGATCTCGGTGAAAGGCGAGCCGCGTGCGACGAGACGCTCGCGCAGTGCGCGGCTGTATGGACAACACGGAAGGCTGTAGAGCGTGATCGCCACCGGCGCCTTTCCATCTATCCGAGAAACACCGACTCGCGCTCGCAGAGTGCGCGCTCGATCAGCGCGCCAACGCTGCGGCGCAGCCGCTCGGTCATCGCTTCGTAGTCCTGCCGCGCGACGAACCGCTTTTCGCGATGCAGCCGGATCGGCGCTCCGAACGCGATCGTCCATTTGCTTGGCAGCGGCATCACGCCGACGGGCCCGAGCAGCGGAAAGAACGGAGTGATCGGAAGGTACGGCGCGCCGAGGCGTGCGCCGGCCTCTTCGCTGCGACCGATCACCGGGTAGGCTTCCTCGGCCCCGATCACTGCAAACGGAATCACCGGCGCGCGGTGCTTCCATGCAAGACGCGCGGCGGATGTCGAAAAACGCTGCAGTTGGTAGCGCTCGTCGAACAGCTTCGCGACGCCGCCGACCCCTTCGGGAAAAATCACGACCACTTCGCCGCGGCCGAGAAGCGCATCGGCGGTCGCGTAGCGCGCGGGCACTCCGCCGCATCGCTTGTACAGCTCGGCGAGCGCCGGAATCCCGTCGATGAAGCGGTCGTACAGGACGCGCGCCACGCGGCGCGGACTGTGGTCGTGATCGTGGTCCAGCGCGTACGCCAGCATCAGCGCATCGACCGGAATCGCGCCCGAGTGGTTGCCGACGAGAATCGCAGGCCCGCGCCGCGGGACGTTCGCAAGCCCGCGCACGGCCACTCGCCACCAGCGATGGAAGAGAAACCTGGCGAGCGGACGAAGCCGCTCGCGAAGCTCATGGTCGACGGAAAACCGCTCGATCCGGCTGCGCGGCGCCGCGGAGGCAGCATCGACGTGGTGCGGATCGTGCGAAGAGTGCGAGAACACTGCAGCGCTCAGGACGATTCGCCGCGCTCGCTGCCCGGCGCGGCGTCGACCTCGGCGCTGCTGCGCCGGCGCCGGCGACGGCGGCGTTTCTTCTTTGGCGGTGCATCGCCGGCTTCCGCCGGCTGCTCGCCGGAAACGACGGCTGGAGCGGGCGCGGAATGCGATGCACCTTCTTCGGTACGTTCTACGGAACCCTTGCGGCGCGAGCGCGAGCGACGCTTGCGCGGAGCGCCGTCGTCTCCGGTTCGTGCCGGCCCGGGCGGCGTTTCTGCGGATTCGGTGTCTTCGCGCACGGCCTCGCGGACGACTCGCGCCGGCGGCCGCGGCATGCGCACGAGCTCGGCAGCCGGAAAAGCATGCGGGATGGAGATGCCGACGAACTCCTCGATGGCCTCGAGCGAATAGACGTGATGCTCGCAGGCAAGCGAGAACGCCTTGCCCGACGCGCCCGCCCTGGCCGTACGGCCGATGCGGTGCACGTAGTCTTCGGGATCCTGCGGCAGGTCGTAGTTGAACACATGCGTGACGGCTTCGATGTGCAGGCCGCGCGATGCGACGTCGGTCGCGACGAGGATGCTGATCTTTCCGTCCTTGAAATCGCGCAGCGTGCGGATGCGCTTCTTCTGGTCGACGTCGCCGACCAGCACGCCGACCGGATAGCCGAAGCGCTCGAGGCGCTCGGCCACGAAATGGACGCCGCGCCGCGTGTTGACGAACACGAGCGCGCGAGCCGGATTTTCCTGCGCGAGCACGTTCAGCATCACCGGCAGCTTCTCGTCGACGCCGACGTGGTAGACGAGCTGTTCGACGCGCTCGGCGGTAACCTGCTCTTCGTCGATCGCAACGCGATGCACGTCGTGCATGTACTCGTAGGCAAGCTCGAGGACGCGGTACGACAGCGTCGCCGAATACATGAACGACACGCGCTCGGTCGACGGCGGCATCTTGGTGACGAGGTAGCGAAGATCGTCGACGAACCCCATGTCGAACATGCGGTCGGCTTCGTCGACGACGAGAACCTCGGTATCGCGAAGCGTGAAGACCTTCTGCTTGAAGTAGTCGATCAGGCGTCCCGGCGTTCCGATCAGCACGTCGACGCCGGCGGCAAGGCGGTCGAGCTGCCGGATGTAGTCCACGCCGCCGTAGACCGCGTGCAGCACCAGCCCGGTGTGCTTTCCGAGCAGCAGCCCTTCCTCGTAGATCTGCATCGCCAGCTCGCGCGTCGGCGCGATGATGAGCGCGCGCGGGCACGAGCCCTTGCCCTCATGCCGGCGCGGCTTGTTCAGAAGCAGCGTGAAGACCGCGATCAGGAAAGCGGCGGTCTTGCCGGTTCCCGTCTGCGCCTGACCGGCGATGTCGCGTCCCGTGATCGCGGTCGGAAGCGTTTCGGACTGGATCGGCGTGCACCAGGTGAAGCCGGCATCCTCGATGCCGCGACGCACCGGATCGGGAAGCTCGAGCTCGGAGAACGCGAGCGTGACGGAGGAATTCTTGACGGCAGGTTCGACGGAAGACATCGGGTTCGCTCACGTGCCAGGCGGCGGTGTCCGGCTCTCGCTCAGCATCTTCGCGAAGTCGTCGGGCGGAACGAATCCGAAACGGCGCGATCGTTCCTTTCCGTCCGGACCGAAGATGACCACGGTCGGCTCACCGAGGATCTGAAAGCTCTCCTGGACGAGAGCGAGATAACGGTTCGGCTTGGTCATGTCGACGCGGAAGAACCGGATGCCCGACGACGCCGACAGCACCTGCGGCGCCGGGAAGGTTCGCGCGTGCATTTCCCTGCACGGCGCACACCAGTCGGCTTCGAAATAGAGCACGACGGGGGCGCCGCTCTTGCGGGCCGCAATGAATGCGTCGTCCTGGAAAGGCTCGAACCGGAGCTGCGGTGCGTCGGATGCAGGCGCCGCGGCCTCGGCGGCTTTCGCGCCCGGAGCCTGTGGCTCCGATCCGGCGGCGGCGGACGCCGCGATCGCAATCGCCGCGAAGAGGACGACCATCCGCGTTCGTGCGAGGCGGGCAGGTCGAGCGAAGAATGAGGCGTCACCTCGGTCCGATCCGGTTCCAGTCACGACGTTCTGCGCTGCATGGCGAGCGCCGCAAACGTAACCGAGCACGGACGGATTTGCGAGTCGGCCGTCCGACCGCTAAGCACGCGATCGTTGGCACGTTTCGCTTCTCTCGCTCTCGCATGGATCGCTCTGGTTGCGCTGTCGCCGCCCGCCGTGGCCGGTCCGATCGGCAGCGGTCCGGCCGCGATCCTCGGATATTCCGGCGATGCGGACGGAGCCCACGATCCGAGTGATCTGGTGCTTGCATCGGTCGGCTGGCGCTGGCGCTTCGACGGCGCCGATTGCATCGATGACTTTCTGGCCCGGGGGCACATCGATTTCTCATGGGCGGTCGAGCCGCTCGTCGGCGGCTTGTTCGGGGATGCGACCGCGTTCGAAACCTCGGTGGTGCCGTACGTGCGGCTCGCACCGCTCGGTTGGGAGAACGTCGTCCCGTATTTCGAAGGCGGCATCGGCCTCGCCTACATCACGCTGCACAACTACGGGCTCGGCTCGCCAGTCGAGTTCAGCGACAACGCCGGCATCGGCGTCACGTTCGGAAGCGCGCACCGCTGGTCGATCGGATACCGGTTCCGTCACCTGTCGCACGCGGGCCTGTTCGACGACCGGAACGACGGCCTGAACGCACACTTCCTGACACTGTCGGTCGAGTAGGCGCGCCATGGCGAGCGCCGACAACGCGAACACCGCTGGAGCGCAGGGTGGCCTTACTCCGGCAAGGCTGCGCTTCATCAGCATCGTGCTGTCGGCGGCGGTCGTGGTGCTCGGCCTGTGGGCCGACCGCAGCGAGCCGTGGCCGGTCCCGAACCTGCACAACGTGGTCTTCGACGCGTACCAGCGCACGCAGCCGCGCGCATACCAGCCGGTGCCGGTGCGCATCGTCGACGTCGACGAAGCGAGCCTCGCCAAGCTCGGACAGTGGCCGTGGCCGCGCGACAAGGTCGCGCAGCTGGTTTCGAAACTGCGCGACCTCGGTGCGTCGGCGATCGTCTTCGACGTGCTGTTCGCCGAGCCGGACCGGACGTCTCCGTCGTGGCTGGCCGCCGAATGGAAAGACAAGCCCGATGTCGCTTCCGTGCTCGACAAGCTTCCGGATCACGATGCCGCTCTGGCCGAAGAGCTGCGCCGCGGAAACGTCGTCGTCGGATTCTCGCTGATCGACGAGCCCGGCGGCTCGGCCCCGATCCAGAAAGGCCGCTATATCCGCAAAGGCGATCCGAGCCCGATTGCCGCGATTCATGCGCAGGGCACAGTCGTCTCGCTGCCGATTCTGCAAGAGGCGGCGAGCGGCAACGGCGCGATCAACTTCGCTCCCGACCAGGACGGCGTGGTCCGTCGCGTCCCGCTGTTCGTGCGGCACGGCGACGAGCTCTATCCGAGTCTCGACTCCGAAGCGCTGCGGGTGTCGACCGGCACCGCCAACTACGCGCTGACGACGTACGAGGAACCTGTCCTTCCAGGCGTCGCCGGACTGACGTCCGTGCGAATCGCGAACTACACGATACCGACCGACACGTCGGGCGACGTTCTCGTATACCTGACGACGCCGGTCGCCGAGCGATACGTCCCGGCGTGGAAAGTCATGCTCGGTGAGGCCGCAGGCCTGATTCCGAAGGGCAGCATCGTTTACGTCGGCACGTCGGCGACCGGTCTGATGGATCTGCGCTTCGGTCCCCTCGGCAAGAAGATCCCGGGAGTCGAGATCCATGCGCAGCTGACCGAACAGGCGATGCTCGGTGTCTTTGCGACGCGTCCGAAATGGGTCAAGGGCCTCGAATCGTGCGTGATGGTTGTCGCGTGGCTGATCATGCTCGGCTTCGGATCCCGCCGCCGCGTGATGCCGGCCGCGATCGCGACCGCCGTGCTGATGATCCTGATGACGGCGGGCGCGATCTACGCGTGGCGCACCGAGCTCGTCCTTGCCGATCCGCTGCTGGCGAGCCTCGTGCTGCTGGCGACGTTCGTCGCGTACACGGTTCCACGACAGCTCGCGACCGAGAGCGAAGGGCAGTGGATCCGCGGCGTGTTCGCCAACTATCTTTCTCCCAACCTGGTCGAGCACCTGATCCAGAATCCCGGCGAGCTCAGGCTCGGCGGCGAACGCAGGGAGTGCTCGTTCGTACTCACCGACGTCGCCGGCTTCACGACGCTCGTCGAGGGCATCGCGAATCCGCAGGAGCTGACCGAGATCATCAACAATTATCTCGAAGGCATGGTCAGCATCGCGTTCGAGCACGACGGCACGCTGGATCGCATCGTCGGCGACGCCGTCGCGGTGCTTTTTTCCGCGCCGGTGACGCAGCCCGATCATCCGGAGCGCGCGGTGCGCTGTGCGCTCGCGATGGATAAGTTCGCGCACGAGTATTCGATGAGCTGCACCAGGCAGGACATCCCGTTCGGCATGACGCGCATCGGCGTGCACACGGGCGAAGTCGTCGTCGGCAACTTCGGCGGCAGCTCGCATTTCGACTACCGGCCGCTCGGCGATCCGATCAACACGGCCGCGAGACTCGAAACCGCCAACCGCCAGCTCGGTACGCGCATCTGCGTCAGTGGTGCGACGGTAAGCCGCTGCCCCAATTTCACCGGCCGGCCGGCCGGCTCGATTCAGCTCAAGGGCAAGACGCTAGGCGTCGAAGTGTTCGAGGCGGTGTCACCGAGCGATCCGCGGACTGCGTCGATGGCGGCCTATCTGGCGGCGTTCGAGAAGATGGCCGCCGAAGATCCGTCGGCTCTCGACGCGTTCGCCGGCGTCGTCGCCAGGTGGCCCGACGACGGGCTCGCGGCGTTCCACCTCGCGCGCCTTCGTCGCGGCGAAACCGGCGCCAACGTGGTCTTTACCGAAAAGTAGAGAACCGACTGGGATCAGCGGATCGTGACTTCGACGCGCCGGTTGTGGATCTCCGGCACATTATCGGGCGTCGGCACGGCGGGCAGCGTTTCGCCGTAGGCATCGACCTCGATGCGTTCGATTGGAATTCCGGCCTTCACGAGTGCGTCGCGGATCGCATACGCGCGCAGCAGCGACAGCGCGATATTGAACCTGTCGTTGTCGGTTCGATCGGCGTGCCCGGCCACGGTCGCGTCGACGCCGGGGCGGCGGCGGGCCTCGGCGAGCATCGCGTCAAACTCCACCTTCGACTTCGGATCGACCTTCGTCTCGCCGGTCTTGAAGTAGATGGTGTACTTGATGAATTTGCCCGGACGCGCCCCGAATGCGCGTGCGAACACCTTCGTGATTTTCTCGACGGAAAGTTCCCAGGGACTGCTCGGCGCTTTGTTCGACCGATCGATCGCGGTTGCCGAGCCGGATTTGTCGAGCAGCTGGGTGCCCTTCTTGTTGGAGACGATGACTTTTCCGGACCCTCCGCCCGGATTGTCCAGAAGAACCACGTAATTTCTGGGCGCGCAGCCAGCGAAGACCAGGACCAGCGCGAAGACAACAGCACTGCGCTTCATCGATCCCAGCCTTTCTCCCGACCCGACGACCGTTCTCGGAACCGGTTCAGCCCTTCTTGTGCTTCGAATTCGTCTCGTCGGCGAACTTCTGTCCGGGTGCGACGCGCACGACGAAGTGCGTTCCGCGCATGCCGATCACGCCCGTCGGCGTCTCGATCGCAACCGACTCCGGCGCGAGCTTGCCGAGCATGCCCGAGACGAAATCGAGCGTGCCCTGGCTGACACGCGCGACGAACCCCATCTGCCCCGACTTCGGCGCATATGCGTACTTGTCGAGAAGCAGCTCTGTCTCCGGACCGGCCGACAGCATGGTGCCGTCCTTCATCGTGACGCCGAGACTCGACTCCGCCGCGGTCTTGAGAAGGTCGTCTTCGTAGAGGGGAGCGCCGACGGCGAGCGGGTGCTCAGCACCTGCCCGAACAACCGAAGCCTTGCCGGTCATCGTCTTGACATAGCCGATGGTGTCTCCGGCCAGCGCGACGTTGGCGATCATGAGTGAGAAGAGCGCTGCGACTAGAGTGAACTTTCTCATAAGCACCTCCCGGGATGCCGGACCGTACCGCGTTGCCGGGCCTCTCGGCCATCGGCGTGTACCCCTGTTGGTAACCGAAAGCCCTCGTCATAGCTAGAGCTTGATCGATTTTCCGCTCGGCGTGAGACCCCCGTCACCGCGCGCCGGCCGCCCCTTCGAGCCAGGCCCGTTCGGCGAGCTCAGATACTGACGACCTCGACGACCTCGAGCCCATAACCGGCGAGGTTGGGGAGCCGGAACGGCGAATTGGTCAGCAGCCGGATGCGCCTCACGCCGAGGTCGCGCAGGATCTGCGCTCCGATGCCGTAGTCCTTGAAGCTCGCAAGGCGGGCGGTGGGATTGGTGGTGGCCGGGCCCCCTCCCGCCTCCGCCAGCATCTCGGCGCCGCGCCGGTGCCGGCGGACGTAGAGCAGCACGCCGTTCTCTTCCGCCGCGATCCTGGCCATGGCCCGGTGCAGCACGTCGCCCGTGTTTCGCTGCACCGACGCGAAAACGTCTCCGGGCAGATATTCGGCATGCGCCCGGACCAGCAACGGGCGTTCGGGATCGATCGAGCCTTTGACGAGCGCAATGTGCTCGCCCTCTTCGACACTCGAGCAATAGACGTGAGCGGTAAACTCTCCGCCGTATTTTGTCGGCAGGCGGGCGCTGGCGATGCGCCGGACCAGCGACTCGTTCTGAAGCCGGTACTGGATCAGGTCGGCCACCGTAGAGATCTTGAGGCCGTGGGTCTCGGCAAAACGGACGAGGTCGGGCAGCCGCGCCATGGTGCCGTTCTCGTTGAGAATCTCGCAGATCACTCCGGCGGGCTCGAGCCCTGCGAGCCGGCAAAGATCGACGGAGCCTTCGGTCTGGCCGGTTCGTACCAGCACGCCGCCCTCGCGGGCACGCAGCGGGAAGATGTGGCCAGGGATCACGAAGTCGCTGGCTTCGGACGTCGGGTCGGCGGCCTGGCGCAGCGTGCGGCAGCGATCGGCCGCGGTTACGCCGCCCGCCGTCGAGGAGCGCGAATCGATCGAAACGGTGAAGCCGGTGCCGAGCGGCGCGGTGTTCTCGGGCACCATCATGCGAAGTCCGAGCTTCTGCATGCGGTCTTCGGTGATCGGCATGCAGATCAGGCCGCGCGCGTGCCGGATCATGAAGTTGACCTGTTCGACGGTGACCTTCTCGGCCGCAACCACGATGTCGCCTTCGTTCTCGCGGTCCTCGTCGTCCATCAGCACGATCATCCGTCCGCGGCGGATCTCGTCGATCACATCGGCTACCGGTGAGATCGGCGAGGCCTTGGCGGCCTGCAGCGGCTGAGGAGATTTCGCGAACATTGGCGGGACTATACCCCCCTCGGCAACGTTGCCAAACGAGTCACGCCGGGTGCGGAGACAGACGGCACGCGCGCGTCCGCCGCCGCACGGCACGGCGGACGAAGTGGAATGGGCAGCCGCCGGCGTTGCCCGCGGCCGCGGTTCGGCAGCTAGCCTATGGAGCTTTCGATCGCGGCTACGAGGGCCGGATCGTCGGGCGTCACCATTGGCGAAAACCGCGCGACCACGTTGCCGTCGGGACCGATCAGGAACTTGGCAAAGTTCCACTTGATGTCGCCCGGCCCGTCGGGCGCGGTCGGCTGTTCGGCGAGCCAGCCATAGATCGGGTCGCGGGAGTCGCCGTTGACGTCGACCTTCGACGAGAGCGGAAACGTCACGCCGTAAGTCGTCGAACAGAACTTCTGGATCTCGCCCTCGTCTCCGGGCTCCTGGCCGGCGAACTGGTTGCACGGGAAGCCGAGCACGGTGAAGCCCTTGTCCGCGTACTTTTTCTGCAGGTCCTCGAGGCCCGCGTACTGCGGCGTCAGCCCGCACTGGGAAGCGACGTTGACGATCAGGACGGTCTTTCCGCGCAGCTCGTCGAGCGAACGCGTCTTCCCGTCGATGGATCGAATGCGGAAATCGTAAAGTGTGCTCATCGCGCGACCGTATCGCGGCCGCACGACCGGACCAAAACGCCGGAGCCGGGCAGCTGATTCCCGTGCGATTCCGGCTCCGGGACAGCCCGCCGGACCATCCGCCGCCCGATCTCCGAATGCCGGCCATCCCGCGGATCGACTCGTCCGGTACGCAACTGCGTAGGCCCCGGACGGGTTGTTACGGTACGCAATTGCGTATGGTAATTTGAAAAAAGTGCACTAGATACCGTTACTTACCGCTTTTTGTTGGTCCAAAAGCCTTCCCGTGCGGCATGCAGAGTGGTACACCATGCTGAGTCGCGGAGACCACCTCGAGCAAAGGCCGCGACATCCCAATCGCAGAACACATACCGGAGGGTACGAATGAATCAGAGGAGTTTGCGGCGGAGTTTCACTCTGCTTTCGACAATCGGAGTTATCGTGCTGGGCACCCAGGCCTACGCCAGCACGCTGACTCAGAACATGTCCTGGACCATCGACCGCGCGGGCACCAGTGCGAAGTACCGCGTGACGGCATACGGCGACTCGATCTACGCCGGATACAACACTTCGCTGTTCGAAGAGGCGCTGTTCGCCGCGCCGACCGTTGACGCCGACTACCTGCAGAACAAGTGGAACGCCGACATGGAGAGCATCCGCCGCTGCAAGTCCGGCGCGCTCGCCTCGGGCGTCTACAACGAGAAGATCGTGAACGAGCGCTCGTACATGCAGACGTCGAACACTCGCGTCGTCACGTTCGAGATGTGCGGCAACGACGGTCTCCAGGCGCGAAGCAACCTGAAGGGCCAGTCGGGCGCCTGCAACTTCGGCGTGCTCGATACCGCGCTGAACAACTGCACGACGTACCAGAACGCGGCGATGTCGTACATCAACGCCAACAAGGGCGCGAATGTGCGGGTGAAGGCGATCTCGAACCTCTTCTACCCGGGCTACAACGCGGACAACGTCAACAGCAGCTGCTACGATCCGGCCACGGGCTCGCCGGTGAACATGCGCAACAAGTTCCTTCCGTACCTCGCGAAGATGAACTGGCGTGCATGCAACACGGCCAACACGTACGGCTTCGTGTGCGTCGACAGCTTCGCGAACTTCATGGGCGCGGACTACGACAGCAACGGCGACGGCCAGATCGATTCCAACGCGCTCAAGTACGTCCAGGGCGAGTCGGAAGCGGCGTACGTCACGCGCATCACGTCGACGCTCAAGTCGACGATCCGCGACGCCAACACGCACTACGCGAGCTCGACGACCAGCTACGACTACATCCAGTCCGACGACACGCATCCGACTTACGCGGGCGGAACGGTCGGCACCGGAATCTGGCCGGGCGGCGACGCCAGCGGCTCCGGTCCGCCGGATCTCCCGGACAGCTCGTACGTCGGCGGCAAGACGTCGTTCTGGAACCGTTATGGACACGAGCGCATGGGCTGGGCCCTGTCGGTCTTCAACCCGGCTACTCCGTGATCCAACGAGCCTGAGGCCGGTAACGGCCGAAGGTAGAAGGGCCCGGATGCACCCCGATGCATCCGGGCCTTTTTATTGGAGCGTGCGGCGCGCAGAGCGACGCAGGAACAACCCCGCGCCGTCAGCGCAGGCTCGTCTGTCTACGCCGTCAGGCGCAGGTAAATCAGCAGCGGGATTCCGATGTAGTAAAGCAGGCGCTGGAGGACCTCGAGGATCAACCGGGCACCCGTCGCGAGAGAAGGCGCGGCAGCCGCGACGGCGAATGCGACGACTTCGACGACTGCACGAAACGCCGCTGCGATCAGCACCAGCCAGATCGCATGCTTCGCCCACCAGATGCCGAAACCGACCAGATACATCTGGAGCCCGTACGTGTAGTACTCGCCGAACGCTCCGCCGTACGCGATGTACTGGTGCAGCCGGAAGATCGGGATCGTCGGCACGAGCGAGAACAGAACGAACTTGAGGAACGGGTTCTCGAGCCGGCCAGGGCCATGCGCGAGCCTGGCGCGTGCGAACATCACCAGCGGATGCTCGAGCCCGTTGCGCAGCTCCGGCGCAGCTCCGGCCGCAATCATCGCATCGACGAGGGCAACCGGATCCTCGGTCCGGATCTCCAGCGGGATGCGCCGGCCGGACCGCAGCAGCATCCCCAGGCCGAGCGCCGGAGCCGGAAATCTCCACGGCTCGGCGGCGGCGATCGACGACAACGGAATCTCGATGGTCTCGTCGCGCGATTCGATGCGCAGGCGCCCGTCGTCCACTCGAATGGATGCGGCGAACGCGCGCGCGATGAACCACGATGCAAGCTCCGGCGCGAGGAACAATGCCGCAAACAGCCGCATCATCTTGAACGGATTGGACGGTGGCGTGGCTGACAGTGTCAGCGCCGCAAGCATCAGCAACAGGCCGCCGCGCGAGAAAATCCGCAGCGCTGCGGCCGCGATCCTCCACGACCGGGAGTACGCAACCGCGTCGGTCGTAAACAGGCTGGGCTCCGCCGAGCCGGCTCTGCCTGCGGCGGTCTCGACTGCGATCATTCCACGGTCACGCTCTTGGCGAGGTTGCGCGGCTGGTCGACGTCGGTGCCGCGCTCGACGGCCACGTGATACGCCAGAAGCTGAAGCGGCACGGTCAGCAGCACCGGCATCATCAGGCTTTCGGTGTGAGGCACCGCAATGACCCACTCGGAGATTCGCATGAGCTCGTCGTCGGCCTGGTCGGTGACGGCGAAGATGCGGCCGCCGCGCGACTGGACTTCCATCAGGTTGCTGATCGTCTTCTCGTAGACGTCGTCTTTGGGCGCGAGCACCAGCACCGGCATCGTCTCGTCGATCAGCGCGATGGGCCCATGCTTCATCTCGCCGGACGGATAGCCCTCGGCGTGGATGTACGAAATTTCCTTGAGCTTGAGTGCGCCCTCGAGCGCGACCGGATAGTTCACGCCGCGGCCGAGGTAGAGCATGTCGGTCGCCGGCGAGATCTGGCGCGCGATGCGCGCGATCTTCTCTTCTTCCTTGAGCGCGGTTTCCATCAGCAGCGGAAGCTCGACGAGCGCCTGCACGTAGCGCGCCTCGTCCTCGCTCGACAGCGCGCCCTTGCGGCGCCCCAGCCAGACCGCGAGAAGGTAGAGCGCCGACAGCTGGGTCGTGAACGCCTTGGTGCTCGCGACGCTGATCTCCGGGCCGGCATGCGTGTACAGCACGTGGTCGGCACGGCGCGCGATCGACGAGTCGACGACGTTGCAGATCGCCAGCACCGGAGCGCCGCGCTCGTGCGCGGCGTCGACCGCCGCGAGGGTATCGGCCGTCTCGCCCGACTGCGAAACCACGATCATCAGCGTGCGCTCGTCGGCGACCGGATCGCGGTAGCGGTATTCGCTGCCGTAATCGACGTCGACGTGGATGCGGGCGAGGCGCTCGATCGCGTAGCGGCCGATCAGTGCGGCATGCCACGCGGTGCCGCATGCGACGATCGTCAGGCGGTCGATGCGGTCGAGCTGCTTCTCGAGGGCCTCGAGCTCATCCAGGCAGACCGTCTGCGTGTCCTGGCAGAGCCGCCCGCGAAGCGTGTCGACGATCGCGACCGGCTGCTCGTGGATCTCCTTGAGCAGGAAGTGCTTGTATCCGCCTTTCTGCGCGGTCACAGGATCCCACGTGATGCGGCGCGACGCGCGATTGACCGGCGCGCCGGCGAACGTCGTGACCACGACCGACGTTGCGGTCACTTCGGCCATCTCGCCGTCCTCGAGGAACAGCACGTCGCGCGTGTAGTCGAGCAGCGCCGGGATGTCGGACGCTACGATGTTCTCACCGTCGCCGATGCCCACGACGACCGGGGTCGCATTCTTGGCCGCCACCAGGCGGTCGGGCTCCGACGACGACAATGCGACGATCGCGAACGACCCGCGGAGTCGGCCGATCGCTGCGCGCGTCGCGTCTGCCAGCGTCTTTCCGCTGCGCCGCTCCATTTCGATCAGGTGCCCGATCACTTCGGTGTCGGTATCCGACGTCATCTCGCAGCCCGCAGCGGCGAGCTCGCCGCGCAGCTGCAGAAAGTTCTCGATGATGCCGTTGTGGATCACGACGATGTCGCCGGCGCGATGCGGGTGCGCGTTGCGCTCGGACGGACGGCCGTGCGTCGCCCATCGCGTGTGTCCGATCCCGGTCGTGCCGGCCATCGGATGGCCGTTCAGAAGCGACTGGAGATTGTCGAGCTTGCCGACTGCACGGCGAACGTCGAGCCGGCCGCTGTCGAGGATCGCAAGGCCGGCGGAATCGTATCCGCGGTATTCGAGCTTGCGCAGGCCTCCGACCAGCACGCCCTCGGCTTCGCGGTGCCCGACGTATCCGACGATTCCGCACATACCGTTATCGCTTCCTTGCCGCGCGCGCGGTCCCGGTTGCAGGCTTCGCGAGTGAAGGCTTGGCCGCAGGTTTGGCGAGCGACGACTTGCCCGCAGACTTGGCGAGCGAAGGCTTGGTTGCGGACTTCGCAAGCGAAGGCTTGGCTGCGGCCTTGCGCGCGCGGAACGCCTCGACCCATCCGCTGCGGCCGCGCTGCGGTTTTTCGTTGAATGCGAGCGAGCCCGCCTCGACGTCCTTCGAGATCGTCGATCCGGCCGCAATGTACGCGTCGGCGCCCACGCTGACCGGGGCGACCAGCTGCGTGTCACTGCCGATCTGCACGCGATCTCCGATCATTGTCCGGTGCTTGTCGACGCCGTCGTAGTTGCAGGTGATCGTGCCGGCGCCGATGTTGACGTCGCGGCCGACCGTCGCGTCGCCGATGTAGGCGAGATGATTCGCCTTCGAACGCGCACCGACGGTGGCCTTCTTGACCTCGACGAAGTTGCCGATGTGCACGTCCTCGCCGAGCTCGGCTTCGGGCCGCAGATGCGCGAACGGCCCGACCCGCGCTCCGGATCCGATGTGCGCGCGATCGGCGACGACGCCCCAGCGCAGCAGCGCGCCGTCTTCGACGACGGTATCGCGAAGGTGCGTCGAGCCCTCGAGAACGCAGCCGCGACCGATGCGGACATCGCCTTCGAGCCGGACCGCGGGGCCGATGACGGTCTCGGGTCCGATCTGCGTGCGCGTCGAAAGGATTGCGGTCGCAGGGTCGAGAAACGTGACGCCGCCTTCCATTGCGCGAGTGATCAGCCGCTCCTGCAGAATGCTTTCGATGCGCGCGAGGTCGGCGCGCGTGTTCACGCCGTGGCCCTCTTCGCCGTCTTCGAGCGTCACGCACGCGGCCGAGTTGTCGGCGGCGGCGGCTTCGACGAGGTCGGTCAGGTAGTACTCGCCCTGCGCGTTGTTGCGTTCGAGCCGTGAAAGGCGCTGGAACAGGAAGCCCGCGTCGAAGCAGTACGTGCCGGTGTTGATCTCGTCGAGCTCGAGCTGGTCGGGACTCGCATCGGCATCCTCGACGATGCGGATGTCGCCGTCCGTTTCGCCACGCACGATGCGTCCGTATCCCGACGGATCGTCGACGACGGCGCTCAGCACGGTGGCCTTGGCACCGACACGGCGGTGCAGGCGCACCAGCTCGCGGATGGTCTCGGTGCGCAGCAGCGGAACGTCGCCGCAAAGAACGAGCACGTCGCCGTCGAAGCCGGCGAGAGCCTTGCGCGCCTGCAGCACGGCGTGCCCGGTTCCGAGCTGCTCGCGCTGCACGGCGGTCGCGGCCTTTCCGGCAATCGCGGCGCATACCGAATCGGCGTCGTGGCCGACCACGACGACCGCCGGCGCACAGCCGAGCGGCTCGATCGCCGCGAGCACATGCGAGACCAGCGGCAATCCAGCGATCTCATGAACGACCTTCGCGCGGGGAGAGAGCATTCGCTTGCCCTGTCCGGCCGCGAGCACGACAGCCGCGAGCTTCCTCGGCTGCGTACGGGTGACCAGGGCGGTCGGCTTTCGGGCACCGGACCTCGGCGCGGAAGGAGTCTTCTTCGATGTGTGCTTGCTGGTTGTCATCGCTTGCCGGTCGTCATCGGAACCTGGGAACGTGGGAACCTGATCGGGAACTCGGGCTCTCGCAAAAAGCCGACAATATTCGAGTTTGACGGCGACATCGACTGCCGCCGCGGATCGAAATCGGGGACAGACACCGATTTGACGAAATCGGTGTCTGTCCCCGATTTCAGTGGGCGGTTTTGGGCGGCGGCTTGCGCGCTGCGGCAACCGGCAACGTGGAGGCGGCTCCGCGGACGTCGTCGCGCTTGTCGGGAGGCGGCGGCCCGGTGGCAGCGTCGCCGCGGAACGGGTCGCTCTCGGGTTTCCACACGACGAGGCCGCCGGAGTCCTGTGCGATCGCGAAACGGCCGCCGGGCAGCTCGGTGATTCCCTCCGGCATGAATCCGGGGATGCGCACGCTGCGCTCGTAGTTGCCGTCGGCGTCGAGCACGGAGACGCGCTTCCACAGCGCGGAGAGCACGAGGAACTCGCGCGACCCCGGCATCCACGTGACTTCGGAAAGCGGCGCGGAATCGATCGGAATCGCGCGCCGGATCGTCGCCGTCAGAAACTTCTCCTTCGACGTGCGCATCGGGATCGCGAGCTCGACGAGCACCGGAGGATCGTACTGGTTGACGACCCACAGATGCGCGCCTTCCGGATCACTGTCGTCGGGAACGAACGCGAGGCCTTCGACGCCGTCTCCGCCGCGCCGAAGAAAGTTGGGGTCTCCCTTGTAGCTGCGATCGATCGTGAAACGCCGCACGATCCTGAAATCGTCGGGCCGCACTTCGAAGATCACTTCGTGACCTTCGCGCGCGACATACAGAAGGCCGCTCTTCGGATCGACGGAAATGGCCTCGAGATCTCCGCCGAGATGCAGCTCGTGCACGAGCTTTCCGTCGAGTGAGACTTCGCCGATGTCGCCTTCATCGCCGACGACGAACAGGGTCTTGCGAATCGGGTGATAGACGATGCCCGACGGTTCGGGCAGCTCGGCGAGCGGCCATTCGGTGGTGCCGGGCCCTGGATCGCCGAGACGCAGCGCGACGAGAACCGGCGCCGCCACGAGGATCGCAGCGGCCTGGCGAAGCGGACGCCAGCGGAGCAACCGCTCCTTGCCGCGTTCGACTCCACGAGCTTGCGGAACGGAAGCGACGGGAGACGTATCCGGGGAATTCTCCAAGCCTTCGGTTATACGTCAAGGAAATGCGCTCATTCAATGCGCCGGCATTTCCCGTCGTGAAGCGCCCGCTGTGGTTGCGCGAGACGCAGCAGAGTAGCGTTGCGGGCAGCGCTCAGGCCGCGCTGTCTGCCACCGTGCGTCGCAGCACTTCGTCGATGCGACTTTCGTAGCCGCGAACCTCGTCGCCGATCGGCAAAGCGTCTTCGTCGTCGCTTCCGTCGTCGGAGTCGGCGAGCTCGCTCACGCAGACGAACGTGGCTTCGCCGGCTTCGTCCCAGTCGACGAGCACATCGGCCACGTCGCCGCGATCGCAGACGACGATTGCCGCGTTCTCGAGAAGCTGCGGGCGGCGGTCGAGATCGGGACAGATCGAGCCTTCGGCGTCGATGCCGAGCGCCTTGAGCGCAGCCGTTCCGGCATCGCTGAGCCGGCCGGCACCGCTTTCGATGCCTCCGACGCGGATCTCCAGGCGCTCCCCCCAGCCGGAACGAGCCGCCGCGGCGCCGAGCAGGCGCTCGAGCGCAATCGCACGGTCCGGGCTCGATGCGCTCGCGACCAGGATCACTTTACGAGTCGTATCCACGACTCGAGTTGTAGCACGAAAAGAAAAGGCTGCCTGCCCCGGTCATGAGCCTCTTTGCGAAGCGCACTGCATTCCTGCCCCGGTTGGCAGGCAAGCCTTCCCTTGAATGGATTCCGTCTCGTTCAGCAGGCTTCGAACAGCGCGGCCATTCCCTGCCCGCCGCCGATGCACATCGTCACGATGCCGTAACGTCCGCCGCGACGGCGGAGCTCGTAAAGCAGGTGTCCCGTCATGCGCGAGCCGGTCATGCCGTACGGATGGCCGATCGCGATCGAGCCTCCGTTCGGGTTGATCTGCTCGTCCGAGATCTCGAGCTGGCGCATGCAATAGAGAAGCTGCGACGCGAACGCTTCGTTGAGCTCGACGATGTCGATGTCCGACATCTTCAGGCCTGCGCGCTTGAGAAGCTTCGGTACGGCGTAGACCGGTCCGATGCCCATTTCTTCGGGACGGCATCCGGCGACGGCAAAGCCGCGGTAGATGCCGAGCGGCTGGATGCCGAGCTCTTTCGCGCGATCGGCCGACATCAGCACGGTTGCCGAAGAGCCGTCGCTCAGCTGGCTCGCGTTACCGGCGGTAACGGTTCCGGTCGGACGGAACGACGGCGGCAGCGACGCGAGCGCGTCGAGCGTGGTGCTCGCGCGATTGCACTCGTCGCGATCGACGAGCTTGTCCTCCATGACCATGTTCCCGTCGTTGCCCTTGCGCGCGAACTGCACCTGCATCGGTGCGATCTCGTCGTTGAAGATCCCGTTCGCCTGCGCAGCGGCAGTGCGCTGCTGGCTGCGCAGCGCAAACGCGTCCTGGTCCTCGCGCGAGATGTTGTAGCGCTCGGCCACGACCTCGGCAGTCTCGCCCATGCCCATGTAGACGCCCGGCCACATGTCGAACACTTTCTGGCTGACGATGCCGTCGGCGTTCATCTTGCCCTGGCCCATCGTGATGCTCTCGACGCCGCCGCCGATCGCCGCGTTGGCGCCTTCGTTGATGATCTGGTGCGCCGCCATCGCGATCGCCTGCAGGCCCGACGAGCAGAAGCGGTTGACGGTCGTCCCCGCCACGGTCTCCGGAAGCCCGGCGCCGAGTGCGGCAACGCGCGCGACGTTCATTCCCTGCGCGCCTTCGGGGAATCCACAGCCGAGGATGCAGTCCTCGATTTCTTTCGGGTCCAGTCTGGGAACCTGCTCGAGCGCAGCCTTGATGACGTGGCTCGCCATTTCGTCCGGACGCGTCGCATTGAACGATCCGCGGTACGACTTGGCCAGGCCGGTGCGCTTGCTCGCAACGATGACGGCTTCTCGCATGAAACGAACTCCTTGAAGGTCGGGGGCTCGGCAAGGCTTCCCTTTGCCGGCGGCGGGAACTTATGCGGAACGGGCGGGTTTGGAAACGCGGCGATCCCGGGTGTCGGCTACGCGCGCTCGGCCGCTTCCCCGGCGACCGTCGGCACCGCGCGCAGCTTTCGCGGTGCGCGCGTGACCCGTTCTGCCATCGGCTCGGCGCCGCGGATGAAATCCTCGATTTCGGCCGCGCGCGCATCGGCGTCGCGCCAGCCAATTTCGACGAGCGTTCTCGTGAACGCCCCGTCGAACAGAAGATAGCTCATCAGGTCGGCGCTCTGCGCGTCGGGGATGCCGAGACCGTCGAGAACGTAGCGAACGATGCGCGGCATCCGGTGGGCGAATCGCTGGGCAATCAGCGCGAGATCCTCGGAAGGCGACACGACCAGCGATTCGATCGGCCGCATGCCTTCGACTGCCGGCGCGGCCGGCTCACCGGCTGCTCCTTCGTGGACTGCCGGAACATGATTCGCGAGCAGCGTATTCATGCGGCGCAGGTGATCGATGTCGGCGTCGAGATGATCGAGGAAGATCGCGTTGAAGAATACGCCGCAGACCTGGGCAAGAGGCGGACAGGCGAGATGTCCGGACTCACCGTCGGCAGTGGTCGGCGCACGTTCCTCGTGCGCGAGCGTATCGGCCGCCCTCGACGAACGCACGCCGACCGCGAGGATACGCGTTGCGCCGAGGCGGATGGCGGGGCTCATCGGCGCAACGAGGCGAAGCGCGCCATCGCCGAACCACAGTCCCCCCGTGTCCTCCTCGATACGGACCGGCGGAAACAGGATCGGGATCGCGGAGGACGCGAGCACGTGGCGATGCGTCAGGACTGCCGGCAGCACGACCCGCCGCGACTTCGACCAGACCGGATGCCCGCGCCGCCCCTGCACGAACGTATACGACCGACCGGAGTGATAGCTCGTTGCCGTAACGGCGACGGCGTAGAGCTGTCCGCGACGGATCGCATCGGCGATCCCGTGCGGCGGAAACGCCGCTTCCATCATCGCCTCGAGCGGAGACGTGTCGAAGATTCCGTGCGTGACCGTGTGGCCGAGGATGCTGCCAAGCAGGAAATCGCGCGCGAGCAGTGCGCCGGTGGTCACGAGCGACGGAATGTCGGAGCGGAAAACCTTCTCGACGGTCAGCTCGCACCACAGCCGCGCAACGTCGACGCCGGCATCGCCGAAGTCGGCTGCGCGCGCTGCAAGCGCCGTCCCGTTGATCGCCCCGGCCGAAGCGCCGGTAATGATCGCAAACGGCGACGGTGCGTTGCGCAGCGACGGAATCTCGGCGATCCGGCGCATTACGCCGGCCTGGTAGGCGCCGCGTGCGCCGCCTGCCGTCATGACGAGACCGAGCACGCGGTCGAAGCAGCAACGGCCATGCCACGGCACCCGCAGTCGCCGGGGCCAGCGCAATTTCCGCGCAGGCGTTGGTGCGTCCGCGAAATTGCGGGAGTTTCGCGCGTCCGAGCGCCCGCAGCGCTGCCCGGCAAGAGAACGCCGCACACGCGCGCTGCCCGATCGGCGGGCACGCGGTGGATGCTGGTAAGGCACCGCCACCATGTGCCGAGCCGCTGTGCCGCTACGGATGCAGCGAGACGTGCAGCGGGATCAGGCAATCGGCGAGCAGCCCGAGCACGAACAGCCCGCCGGCGCGGCGATTGAGACGGAACGCCCACGCAACGTACCACAGCGGCCAGATCGGATAGCCCGGCGGCGGCCCGTCCGGCGGCGGCTTTCGGAACGTCTCGAGCGTCTCGAGCAGGCGCGGAATTGCGGCGACCACGAGCAGGCACCATGCGCTGACGACGCCGGTAACGACGAGCAGCGCGACCAGCACGAAATACGCCGCCATCATCGCGCGCGTCCACGACAGCGCACGTTCCCGTCCGAGAATGACCGGCAGCGTTCGGATTCCCTTCGCCGCGTCGGAATCGAGCTTGTCGACGTGCTTCCCGAACAGCACGGTCGTCACCAGCATCGCGTACGGAAGGCTCGCGAGAAACACCCACGGCGGCGCAGAGCCGGTCGTCACGAAGTACGTGCCGCCGATCATCAGCGGTCCCCACACGATCGCAACGCCGGGCTCGCCGAGGCCGCGGTGCTTCAGCTTGAGCGGCGGCGCCACGTAGAAGACGCTGATGAACAGGCCCGACAGCGCGAACACGAGCACCGGCCACCCGCGCAGCGAGACGAGCTGGACGAGGATCGCAAGATCGATGACGTTGGCGACGAGGATCGCTGCAATCAGCCCCTGCTTCGAGATCAGGCCCGACAGGATCGGGTGCGGCGCGTACACCGTGCGAACGTAACCGGCCGTATCGACGCCTCCGATCACGTCGAACAGGTCGTTGATCATGTTGTTGGCCGCGTGCGCGACCACGAGGCCGACGAGCGCGAGGAAAAAGCACCCGAAGCTCGTATCCGGCGAATGCACGGCGAGCAGCCCGCCGATCAGGCCCGAGCACAGCGTCATCGGGAAAACGCTTGCGCGAATGATCAGCAGCCAGCGCGAGACGAGATCCATCTCGGCGCCTCTCGGCAGATTCTGGGTCGCGATCACGGCGCCCCAGTTCGAAACCACGGAGCTTCTCGAAGTCATGGGCCGGAGTTTCGCGGGCCGTCGCCACTGGCGCAAACCGTCATGATGCGAGAATCGCCTGCGGGCACGGCACCGATGCTTGCGCGCTCTTCGCCCGGCGGCTGCGAGCTTTCCGCTCGATTACCGGGGTCCGGCTCGATATACAGGCTGTCGATGGCCGAAACGCTCCTTGTACTGGTCAGCGGCCGGGGAGCGCTTACCACGCTGGCCGGAGTGCCGTCCGTGCAGCGCCACGTGCAGGCCGGCCACCTGCTCGGTCTCGACGTCATCGTCGTCTATCCGCCCGAGCGCCGCGCGCTCGGCGCCGAAATCCGCGGGCTTCTCGATTCGTCCACGCGCTGCATGCCTGCCGATCAGTTCGCCGAGCTTCCCGGCGCTCCGCACGACGCGATGCTCGCGATTGCCGCCGAATGGTACCTTTCGCTGACGGCGATGATCGCAATTCGGGACGCCGGCAGGCTCCCGGCGTTCGGCCGTGTCTGCGAGCGCGGCTGCATCTCGGCGCCGATCGCCTGCGTGACGCGGGAAGACGCCGTGCGTGTTGCCGCGCAGCTCGGCACGACGTCGGCTGCGTCCGCCCTCGGCGCGCTGATTCACGAGGACTCGGCGCGCGACGCCGCTCTCGTCGATCTGGATTCGCATTCCGAGCAGCGCCTGAGCGACAACGTTTCGACTGCGCATGCCGAAGAGAAGCTGATCGAGAACCTGTTCGGACCGCAGCGCGTGCTTCCCGTGCTGCGCTTGCGCCCGACACTCGCTCCACCGCTGGCCGAGCTGCTCGGAGGCACCGCGCTCGGGCCCGCGGGCATTTCGGCGATCAAGCTCGTCATCGGCCTTGCTGCGGCGTGGATCCTCGAAGGCGGAAGCTTTACCGCCGGCGTGGTCGGCGCGTTCCTTTACTTTCTCGCGCGGCTGGTCGGCGCGTCGGGCATCGTGCTGGCGCGCGCAAGCTTCACCGACGCCGACATCCGCGAGAAGCTCGATCTGGCCGGCGACACCGTGCTGCACATCGCGCTGCTGTGGAGCCTGGCCGGCGGAGCCGCGCGCGAATCGTCCGGCGTGCTGCTGGCAACGATTGCGACCATCGGCGTGCTCGTCAGCACCGGCATCGCGTATGTCTTCGTCATCAGGGAATCCTGGGACGCGCGCAGGCGCACGTCCGCGACACGCTCCAGCGCAGCGGCGTCCGCGGAGCCTGCCGGCGTCCAGGCGCTTTCGACGATGCGCGGCGCGCCGGCATCGCATGCTCCGGCCGCCGGCGACGAGTTCGTCTCGCGTTTCGTACAGCGCGACGGCATCGCGTACGCGCTCCTGTTCGCCGCCGTGACCGGCAATCTCGATCTCTTCCTGCTCGCGGCTGCCGTCGCCAGTCATCTGTTCTACGTGCTGTGGCTGATCACGCGCCCGCGCGATATGGGCAGTCCGATGGCTCTCGGCCGCGCAGCCTGAGACACACCCTTTTTCCATGACGAGCGCTGCGACCAGCCATGCTGCTGCCGGCACCACGGCCGCATCCGAAGAGTCCGGTCCGGCAATCCGCATCCAGTCGTTGCGGCGCCGTTTCGCTGCGGTACCGGTGCTGCGCGGCGTCGATCTCGTGGTCACGCGCGGCGAGTGCGTCGCGATCTTCGGCGCCAACGGCGCCGGCAAGACGACGCTGCTGCGCATGCTGGCCGGCCTCCTGCGCGCGGAGTCCGGCACCGTCGAGCTGTTCGGAGCGGCGCTGCCGGCGAGCGCGAACCTGCGGCGCCGGATCGGTTATCTCGGCCACGAGTCGTTCCTGTATCGCGACCTCGATGCGCGCGAGAACCTTGCGTATTACGGCCGCCTTTTCGCAGTGCACGATCCATCGCGCGCTGACGCAATGATTGCGCGCGTCGGGCTCGCGCATGCAAGCACCAAGCTCGTCGGCACGTATTCGCGCGGTATGCTGCAGCGTCTCGGGCTCGCGCGCGCGCTGCTCCACGCACCCGACCTGTTGCTTCTCGACGAGCCGCTGACCGGCCTCGATCCGGCCGGAGCCCGCCTGCTGAGCGAGATCCTCGACGAACGGCGCGCGCAGGGCGTCACCATCGTCATGGCCACGCACGACATCGATCGTGCGCTCGAGTCGGCCACGCGCGCCGTCATCCTCGACCGCGGGCAGGTCGCGTGGGACAGCGCGGCGGACGGCAATGGCGTCGGCGTACCCGACGCCGCACAAATTTCGGCGCGCTGCGCAGAGATCGCGGCGCCCGCCGGATCATCGAGATAGCGGGAGCAGGAATCCGCGTGCTTGCGCTTTTGTGGAAGGATCTCGTGCTCGAAGCCCGCTCGCGCGAAACGCTGCCGGCGCTGTTCGTGCTCGGCCTGCTCGTGCTGGTGGTCTTCCAGTTCGCGCTTGCGCTCAGGCCGGAGGATTCGGCCCGGCTCGGCGCCGGAATCCTCTGGGTCGCCGTCGTCTTTGCGGCCGTGCTCGCGCTCGGGCGAACGTTTCTCATCGAGCGTGAGAACGCGTGCATTGAAGGACTGCTCACTTCTCCGCTCGACCGCGGCACGATCTTTCTGGCCAAGCTCGCGGTCAACGTGATCCTGCTGGTCGCATTCGAGACGCTTCTCGTACCCGCGTTCTCGCTCATGTACGGAGTTTCCCTGCTGGCAAGTCCCGTCGCGCTGGTCGCGGTGCTGCTGCTCGGGACAGTCGGTCTCGCGGCGGTCGGCACGCTGTTCGCGCTCGCCGCCCTCGGGACACGCGCCCGTGAAATGGTGCTGCCGCTGCTGGTGCTGCCGCTGCAGATCCCGCTTCTGATCGCCGCCGTGCAGGCCACGCAGCTCGCGCTCGGCGGGGCAGGCGCAGGTGCACTCGGCATGCCGGGGCAGCTTCTCGTCACCTTCGACATCGTCGTCGTGACAGCCGGCTGGATGCTGTTCGAATTCGTGCTCGTCGACTGATCGGCGCGGCGGGAGGCCCGCGCGGCCGCTCGCTTCGCCGGCCGCAGCCGTTGCGGCGGATTAGACTCGCCGGGCCGGCACCAGCACACTGGCCCGCGGCAAAACGATGGCAGCCTCGCAAATACAGAAGTGGATCCTGCGCGTGGCGCCGCTCATCGCTCTTCCGCTGATGCTCGTCTCGCTCATCCAGATCTTCTTCTGGGTGCCCACCGAAAAAACACTCGGATTCAGCCAGCGGATCTTCTACTGGCACGTGCCGGCGGCCACGTTCTGCTACGTGGCATTCGTCGGCGCCGGGCTCGCGAGCGTCGCGTTCCTGCTGTCGCGAAAAGTTGTCTGGGATCACGCGGCGCACGCCGCGGTATCGGTCGGGATGGTGTTTGCGACGATCGTGCTCGGTACCGGCTCGATCTGGGCGCACACCGCCTGGAACACGTGGTGGACGCCGGATTCCCGACTGACGACGTTCCTGGTGCTGTGGCTCGTGTTCGCATCGTACGTGCTGCTGCGGATCTTCGCGCGCGACAATGAAATGGCGCCGCGCTACGCCGCCGTGCTCGCCATCCTCGGCGCGGCGATCATTCCGCTGGTGATTCTCGCAACCCGCATGTTCAACACCATCCATCCGCAGGTCATCAACAATCCGAAAGGCGGCATCGACGATCCGCGGATGGTGACGACGCTGCTCGTCAGTCTCGCGGCCTTCCTGCCGCTTCTCGCATGGCTGTGGGCGATCAAGTTCGCCGAGCTTCGCGCGGCGGCGTGGATCGAGCTTTTCGAAGGCGATCTGGCCGCCGACTTTCATCGACCGGGCTCATCGCCCGGTGCCGCCGAAACAAGGAACCTACCGCGATGAACGAGACGACGGCGGAAACCCAGGCAGGATCAGCAGCCGATGATCTTGCCGCACGGCAGCTTCACCACGTCGGTGCGGCCTACGGCCTCGTCTTCCTTCTGGTCTTCTTCTTCGCCTGGCGCGCGACGCAGGCCACCAGGCGGCTTTCGGAACGCATCGACGAGCTCAAAAGCGAGTCGCGAATGGACGAAATTGAGCGCGAGTCCGATATCGGCGGGCGCGGGTCGCGCAGCGGTCGCTGACGGGGTCCGACGCGCTTGAACGAGCTCGAATCTCCGGCCGTCCTTCGGGCGCAGCCACTGCCGTTGCCGGTACGTACGCGGCGCTTCCTGCGTGTCGCGCGGCTCGTCGTGTCCGTCTACGCCGATTACAAGGCGCGCCAGATTCACGGCCGGATCACCGGCGGCAGCGCGCAAGCCGACTGGTACGACCATCAGCACGAGCGCGCCGCGCGCCGGCTGCGCGACGCCGCCGTCGACATGGAAGGCCTGCTGATCAAGGTCTGCCAGTTCATGGGCAGCCGCGCCGACGTGCTGCCGCCGAGCTTCATCCGTGTGCTCGGCGAGCTGCACGATCGCGTGCCGCCGCGTCCGTTCGGCCAGATCCGCCCGCACATCGAGGCGAGCCTCGGACGCCCGCTCGAGCAGTGTTACGCAACGGTCGACGAGACTCCGGTCGCATCGGCATCGCTCGCGCAAGTGCATCGCGGACGCACGACGGACGGTCGCGACGTGGCGATCAAGGTGCAGTACCCCGACATCGACCGGGTAGTCGCGACCGACCTCGCGAACTTTTCGTTCTTCGTGCACCTGCTCGTGCGCATCGAGCGCAACTTCGACCTGCGCATCGTGCTCGAGGAAGTGAAGAACCTGATTCCGCTCGAGCTCGACTTCGTGCGCGAAGCCGCCAACGCCCGCCGTTTCGCCGCAGATTTTGCCGGAGATCCTTCGGTGCGCTTTCCGGTCCCGATCGCCGAGCTCACGTCACGCCACGTGCTGACGATGGACTTCATCGAAGGAGTCAAGATCACCGATCTCGATGCGCTGGCCGCGCTCGGCATCGACAAGCACGAGGTCGCCGAGCTGCTCACGCGCGTGTGTGTGCGACAGATCCTCGAGCACGGGTTTTTCCACGGCGATCCGCATCCCGGAAATCTCCTGATCCGCAAGGAACCGACGGGGATCCAGCTCGTCGTGCTCGACCTCGGCCTCGCCAAGGCATTCACGCCGGAGCTTCGCGACGGCATCATCCGGCTCACCGTGGCGATCATCGGCAAGGATCCGCATGCGACCGGTGAAGCGTTCCGTGCGCTCGGATTCCGGCTGCGCGACGGCGGCGACGACACGTTCGTCGCGCTCGGCGAGCTGTTTCTCGGCCAGGCGCTGCAGTCCGGCCGCGCATACGCGAACATGGAAATGGTCGACCGCATCCAGACCGAGCTGCTCGCCGCGATCCGGGCGAACCCGATCGTGCGCGCGCCGTCGGACCTGATGCTGGTGCTGCGCGTGATGGGACTGTTGTCAGGGATCGGAAAGACGCTCGATTCGCAGGTCAATCCGCTTGCGGCGATCCTGCCGTTCCTCGGGGCATCAGGAACGAAGTAGCCGCGCGGTTACGGGCGCCGCCCTCCGGCGTCGATGCGCGCCGCGATCGCAGCGTCGACGAGCTGCGCGACGTACTTTCCCATCACGTCGAGCTCGATGTTCACGCGCGCTCCCGGCTTGCGCAGACCGAGCGTCGTGACGGCCAGCGTGTGCGGGATGACCGCGACATCGAAGCATCCGTCGCGGCAGCCGAAACACGTCAGGCTGATGCCGTCGACGGCGACCGAGCCCTTCTCGACGATCATTTTCGTCATCGCCGCGTCGACCCGGAACGTGAACACCTTCGATTCGCCTTCGTCGCGGATGGAGTCGACGGTGCCCGTGCCGTCGAGATGGCCGGAGACCATGTGGCCTCCGAGACGATCGCCGAGGCGCATCGCGCGCTCGAGGTTGACGGCGTCGCCGACGGCCAGATCGCCAAGCGTCGAACGGCGCAGCGATTCGGCCGACACGTCGACGGCGAAGCAGCCGCCGGCCGCCGATACGACCGTCATGCAGGCGCCGGCGATCGCGATGCTCTCGCCGGTTTGGAACGTCTCAACGGGAAGCGACGTGGCGATCGAGAGTCGACGTCCGGCCTCCAGGTCTTCCGACCCGGCGACGCGGCCGACGTCCTCTATGATGCCGGTGAACACCGTTCGGCCGGCTCAACGGCCGAGCAGCACGCGAAGCCAGCGTGTCACGCTCGGTTCTTCTTCGTTCCTGAGAATCGTTTCGAGCTCGCCGTTGTCGAGCCAGATTCCATGGCAGGTCGGACAGACGTCGACCGAGACTTTGTGCTCGATGCGCGTGACGAGCGAGTCGCCGTCGCGCGGACACGCACGCGCACCGACGCCTCCGCCGGCGCTCAGCCTGGCGAGACGCTCGCGCTCCACCTGTGCCATGTACTGGTCTTCGTCGCCCCTGCCCTTGTCGTGCAGCTTGGCGCCGAGACGGTCTTTCTCTTCCATGAGCGTGTTCCTTTCGAGATCGATTCGGCCGGCGACGAGGTCCGGGCCGCGCGCATGTTAAGCACGGCAGCCGATCCGGATCGAGCTACCGGCAGCGCACGCGTTCGGAATCGCCGGAGCACGAAAGCGTGTCTGCGGCCTCGGCCGACGCGCATTCGTCCGGATCGCCGAACACGACGGCTGTTCGGATCCCGGTGGGTGCGGGCAGCACGATCGCCCCTCCGCGGCCTTTGACGAGAATCCGGATCTCGCCGCTTTGTTTCGCCGACCGATCGATGACGACGGCCTTCGTGATGCCGGCCACGCTTGCGGTCGGGTCGACATACGTCCAGCGCGTTCCGGCACTGTTCGTCGTCCACGCGGCGCCGCCGGGCAATGTGGCGTCGAAACCATCGGTGCCGCTCGCGCTGTCGACGCGGACGCGAACTCCGGCCACCGGTGGATTCACGCCGGCAAACGGAGCGGGAAGAATCGCGCTCGCCCGGAGCCGCACGGTGAACGGATCCGCCGCGAGGCTCAGCGAGACGTCCGACAGCACGATTCCGCTCGAGCACGCGGCGATCGTCACGCACTGGCACGCGCTGCAGCTCTCGCCCGCGCCACAGCCCGCGTCGCTGCCATCGCATTCCTCAGGACTCTCGACGATGCCGTTGCCGCACGACGCGAAAATGTTCGCAATCGGCGTCGCCGACGCGCTCGTGCCTGCGTAACCGAGGCCGTAGAGGTCCTCGATCGTCCGCAGCAGATCGACGTGGTCGATGACCTGCGCATACGCGCCGGGCACCACCCCCGCGCCGAGGATGAGCGTGGCAATATGGTTGCCCGAGAGGTTGTCGTCCTCGTCCCACGTCAGCACGAACAGGCTGTTGTGATCGCCGGCCCACTGGACGTAGGCGTCGAGGTTGGCTGCGAGCCACGCGTCGCCTTCGGCGATGGTTCCGTCGTGCATGTCGTGAAGCTGGTTCGGCACCACGATCGATACCGTCGGCAGCGTCGTGAAATCCGCAGGAAACGCAGTGAACGGCTGGTTCTGCGCAGGAGCGATGTTCGAGAAGCTGACCCACGGATTGTGCTTGCGCCGGTATGCACCCGAGCTGCAGACCGTCGATCCCGCAGCAGGCAGCTCGTCGGAATATCCGGTGAACGTGTAGCCGACCGCGACCAGCAGGCTGCCGAGATTGTCCGTCGCAAACGGCCCGACCGGACACGTGTTGTCGGTGACGCCCTGGTTCGAGCCCGAGAACAGCCAGAAGTAATTCGGCTGGCTGGGATGGGTGACGCCGTACGACGCCGTCATCAGCGCGGCATCCGCGACCAGACTGTTGATGTACGGCGCATCGGCCGAGCCGATGATCGAATCGTACGAGCGGTTCTCCATGATTGCGATCACGACGTGATCGGGTGCGGCCACCGCCACATGCGGGCACCACGCCGCCCCGATGAAGGCTCCGACGAGCGCCGGGAATCTGAAACGCGACCGCATCTGGTGCATCGAGGTATCCCGATCGATGCAGGCTGGTCAATGGATGCGCCGTACAGCCGGCGCATTTCGCCGCACGCGCGCCCGCAGATCGCTGGACTGGCCGGACATGTTTTGCCACGTTTTCCGCAGTCGCGGCGGCCGATCGGCCGCCGGCCCGGCGCACGGGATTTCCCGGTTGCCCCCCGGATCTTCGTGCTTACTTCGGAATAAGTCGCGGTCCCGCGACAAGCTCGCAAGGGAGCGGATATGGACAAAAATTATACGGACAAGACGCAGGCGGCGATCTCCGAGGCCCAGGGTCTCGCGCTCGATCGCAACAATACGACGATCGAGCCCGAGCATCTGCTGCTCGCGCTCGTCACGCAGCAGGACGGCCTGGTGCCGACGATCATCCGGCGGCTCGGCCGCGAGCCGTCCGCGCTCAAAAACCGGCTCGAGACGGCTCTGTCGCGGCTGCCGACCGCCCCCGGCGGAAGCGACCAGCTTCATGCCGGCACGCGCTTCGCGAAAGTCCTTCGCGAAGCGAGCCGCGTGATGGAAACCTTCGGCGACTCGTACGTCAGCGTCGAGCACCTGCTGCTCGCGCTCATCGCGGACAAGGGCGAGGCCGGCAGGATCCTCGCCGAATTCGACATCAAGCAAGCGGCCGTCGAGAAGATCGTCCGCGAGCTTCGCCAGGGCGCGAATGTCGAGTCCGGCAATCCGGAAGCGACGATGGAAGCGCTCACCAAGTACGGCCGCGACCTGACCGATGCCGCGTCGGCCGGCAAGCTCGATCCCGTGATCGGTCGCGACGACGAAATCCGCCGCGTGATCGAAGTGCTGTCGCGCCGCACCAAGAACAACCCGGTGCTGATCGGCGAGCCGGGTGTCGGCAAGACCGCGATCGTCGAAGGCCTCGCGCGCCGCATCGTGGCCGGCGACGTTCCCGAAGGCCTCAAAGACCGCAAGGTGATCGCGCTCGACATGGGCGCGCTGATTGCGGGCGCCAAATTCCGCGGCGAGTTCGAAGAGCGGCTGAAGGCCGTCCTCAAGGCGGTGCAGGAGTCCGGAGGACAGATCATTCTGTTCATCGACGAGCTGCACACCGTCGTCGGTGCCGGCGCGGCCGAGGGCGCGATGGACGCCGGAAACCTCCTGAAGCCCCTCCTCGCACGCGGCGAGCTGCACTGCATCGGTGCGACCACGCTCAGCGAGTATCGCAAGTACGTCGAGAAGGACGCCGCGCTCGAGCGCCGCTTCCAGCCGGTGCGCGTGGCTCCACCGTCGGTCCCCGATACGATCTCGATCCTTCGCGGCCTCAAGGAGCGCTACGAAATCCACCACGGCGTGCGCATCAAGGACTCCGCGCTGGTGACGGCCGCGATCCTTTCCGACCGTTACATTGCCGACCGCTTCCTGCCGGACAAGGCCATCGATCTCGTCGACGAAGCCGCCGCCCGGCTTCGCACCGAGATGGATTCGATGCCGGTCGCGCTCGACGAAGTCTCGCGGCGCGTGATGCAGCTCGAGATCGAGCGCGAGGCGCTGAGGCGCGAGACCGACTCCGCATCGCGCCAGCGCCTCGAAAAGCTCGAGAAGGAGCTTGCCGAGCTGCGCTCCGAGCACGACGAGCTCAAGGCGCGCTGGGAAGTCGAGCGCGGCGCGAGCCAGAAGCTTCGCGATCTCAAGAGCCAGATCGAAGACGTGCGAACCCAGATCCAGCAGGCCGAGCGCGCCTACGACCTGAACAAGGCCGCCGAGCTCAAGTACGGCACGCTCGTCGCGCTCGAAAAGCAGCTCGCCGAGGCCGAAGCCGATCTCAGCAAGGAGCAGAGCCACCTCGTGCGCGAGGAAGTCAGCGAGGACGACATCGCAGCGGTGGTCTCGCGCTGGACGCGCATTCCGGTCTCCAAGCTGATGGAAGGCGAAGCGGAACGACTCATCCATCTTGCCGACCGCCTGCACGAGCGCGTCGTCGGCCAGCACGAAGCGGTGCAGGCCGTCGCCGACGCCGTCGTGCGCGCGCGCTCGGGCCTTTCGGACCCGAATCGCCCGCTCGGCTCGTTCCTGTTCCTCGGACCGACCGGCGTGGGCAAAACCGAGCTGGCCAAGGCGCTCGCGGCTGAGCTGTTCGACGACGAGCACGCGATGGTGCGCATCGACATGTCCGAGTACATGGAGAAGCACTCGGTCTCGCGCCTGATCGGCGCTCCGCCGGGCTACGTCGGTTACGAGGAAGGCGGCCAGCTCACCGAAGCCGTGCGCCGCCGCCCGTACACCGTCGTGCTGCTCGACGAGATCGAGAAGGCGCACCGCGAAGTCTTCAACAGCCTGCTGCAGGTGCTCGACGACGGCCGCCTGACCGACGGCCAGGGCCGCACGGTGGTGTTCACCAACACCGTGATCCTGATGACGTCGAACATCGGCAGCGCCGAGATCCTGGCGTACCGCGGCGCCGAGGACACCGAGACGTACGAGCGGATGAAGACCGAAGTGCTCGGCCTCTTGTCACGCGAGTTCCGTCCCGAGTTCCTGAACAGGCTCGACGAGATCGTCGTGTTCCACGGCCTCACGCGCGAGGAGCTGCGCCAGATCGTCGACCTGCAGCTTGCAAGGCTCGTTGCACGGCTCGAGTCGCGCAACATCACGCTGCGGCTCACCGATCAGGCGCGCGACCATCTGGCGATGGTCGGCTACGATCCGGCGTACGGGGCGAGGCCGCTCAAGCGCACGATCCAGCGCGAGCTCGAAAACGAGCTCGCGAAGAGGATCGTCGGTGGAGAGATCCGCGACGGCATGGAAATCGTCGTCGACAAGTCGGACGGCGATGCGCATCTCACGTTCCGGACGGCGCTGGCACAGGCCGCGTAAAGCAACGGACATCGAGAAAGGGGACAGGCGCGTGTGCCTGTCCCCTTTTTTTTGAATCGCAGGAGCCGGTCGAAATTACGGTTTGGCTGCGGCCGGAGCGTTCTCGATGCATCTTGCCTGCAGCCGGCCGAGCGCCGCGGCAATTGCCAGCGCACTCGCGTTGGGCACGCTCGTAACGATGAAGCGCGCGCTGCTGCGCATCTGTTCCCTGCTCTTCTCGCAGTCCGCGGAGGTTTCATGCGACGACGCCTGCGTCCATCTCGAGATCGGAGGCAGCTCGGTTCCCAAAGGAACGGGCGGCGTCATCAGCAGCCATGCACCAAGAAGCAGCGGGCGAGCGAACCTGTGGTTGCAGCGGATCATCGTGGCCACATCCTTCCTGCCCTCGTTCGACATGTCCATACTTCCGGTCGTTTTTACGGTTCGAGCGGAGCGCGTGGAAGGACGGGATCGATCGACGCATCGCCGACGATGCGGCCGGCCGGCGAATCGAGCGAGCACCACCAGTTGCCGATCGCAGTCGCGGTAAGGCCCGCCTCGATGTCGAGGTCGCGCAGCGTTCCGTTCGGCCCATGATTGCCGCACAGCCAGTTGCCGCCGGCGCTCGAACGCGGCGCACCATCGATGACGAGACTGCCGCCGCCAAGATCGAGCGCGGCGCTGCCGACGGCCGCGGCACCGCCGAAACCCGGCTCGGACGATCCGGAGCCGCCGTTATCTTCGATCCGCGATTCTTCGACCGAAACCCGCGCCGTGCCCGCCGCGCGGATCCCTCGCAGCGCGCAGCCGGCAATGCGCGAGCTCGAAATCACCGCATCGGTGCCGCGGCCGAGCCGCACGCCGTGACGGCAGTCTTCGATCGTGCTGCCGGTCATCTCGACGACCACCGATGACGCGTCGCTGCCGGCCGAAAAACGCGGTCCGTCGCACGGAAAGTCCGGCTCCTCCGCCGGATGCATGCGCAGGTTGTCGAGACGGAAGCGGCCGGATGACGCCGCACGCACCGGCGTCCGGCAGCCGTCGAAGTCGATGTCCGACAGGATCGCATTGTAATGCTCGGCGACGCGCGGATCGGGGTCGGTGTCCTCGAGGACGCCGCCGTTCTCCGAGCACTTGTCGCATCCCCGGGTGACCGTCAGGTGACGGAACTCGTTGCCGATGCCGGTCATCACGCTGCCGAATGCGTCGTCGCACATACGATCGAAACGCACGTTCTCGACGACGTTGCCGCGGCCGCGCACCGGAATGCCTTCGAAGAACCCGCGCACCGTCAGGTCGCGCACGACGTTGTCGTTGCCGCGCAGCAGCAGGAATTCCTCGCCCGAATCGACGTTCGGGCACCAGCACGTGCCGTCTTCCTCGAGGCCGCCGGGACACTGTTCGGGCAGAAGCGGCGTCTGCCAGCAGACCGGATCGAGCTCGAACGTGATGTTGCGGCCGGCGCCGTCGATGACGAGCCCGTTGCACTGGCTCTCGCGAAGAAGCGCACCGGCCATGCCGCCCGGGATCGGAATCACCGTGTCGGTGCAGTTGAACGCGATCGCACCGTTCGGCGCGCCGCATGATGCGAGCGCCGCATGCAGCGCATCGGCGGTGCATGCGATCGAGCACGCGTACGTGCCTTTCAGATTGACGCACGGCGACTCGACGGGGCAGGGGCTCTCGGCGGCAGCGCATTCGTCGACGTCGACGCACGCGCCGGGCTCGCCGCCGAAACCGTCGTCGCAGCGGCATGCGTCGTACGCATCGTTCGGCACCGAATCGGGCGGACAGACGATGCAGCGGACCTCACCCGCAACACGGCCGCACGATTCGGTGCGGCAGTCGGCGCTGCAGCCGTCGTTCGGGTCGGTGTTGCCGTCGTCGCACTCTTCGGTTCCGGCCACGTGGCCGTCGCCGCAGCGCACTTCGAGACGCGCCGCGCTCTGTTCGATTTCCTCTTCGATACGCGCTGCCGCTTCGCTGTCGCCGGCTCCCGGACAGGAATCGGCGGCCAGCGCGGCATTCCATGCCGTGGCAAACGACTCGCGCGCGCTCCCGGCGCATTCGTCAAAAGCGGGCGGGTCGGTCACGCGCAGCGAAACGCAGCGGCTGTACGCCGACGCGAATCTGGCCGCCGCCCGCGTCTGCCGCGAGTTGCAGTGATCGGGGCCGCTGCCGGCTTGGTCCTGAACGAAACGCACCGGCCACGAGACCGCGCCGGCGAGGCCGAGCGATTCGGTGGTCGCCGGACACGTGAAGCCCGCGGCGGACGCGCGAGCATCGGCCGCGTCGACGATGTGGTCGGCGTGCACCGCCGCCTTGTCGAGACACTGCTCGTCGTCGCCGCAACGGAACTCGCGCGCCGCAACCACGCGCATGGCGCGCATCTTGTCGACGAAGCAGCGGTCGGCCGTGTCGATTGCCGCAGCAGGGCGGCACGACGCGATCACGAATGCCGCAAGGACCATGGAGCCCGCCGGCCGCTGCATGCGAAGCGTCCGACCGGGCAGCCCGCACGGCATCCACCGGCGAAACGCCGGAAGCACACCGCGCAGCATTCGAGGACGGACGGGCAACCGCAGCGTTCGCGGCGTCCGCCTGGTGAGGCCAGGGCTGGGCATGAGCGGGCGAGTGTAACCTCGGCAATGGCGGGAAACACCGGGCAAAATTCACAATCGCGGGCCGCACCGCGCTCGTACGAGAGACCGACGGCCGCTAGAAGGCGCGGATGGATGGGACCGTACGCGATTACCCGTGGCTCGCCCGCCTCCTCGATGCGGCGGCCTATCCGGATGATCCGGGGGCAGCCGGGGGCATTGCTCGCGTCGACACCCATATTTCTCACGTGTTCCTGACCGCCGGTCACGTCTACAAGCTTCGCCGCCCGGTAAAGCTCGCTTTCCTCGATTTCAGCGATCCGGGCGAGCGTCTTGCGGACAGCGTTCGCGAGATCGCGCTCAATCGCCGGCTCGCGCCGGACGTGTATCTCGGGATCGCACCGGTCATCTTCGATGGCGAGCGCGTCCGCATCGGCGCGATTTCCGACGGTCCGAGCAGCGATCCGCTTGCGGTCGAGCACTGCGTCGTCATGCGGCGTCTTGCCGAAGGCCGCGATCTGCGAAGCCTCGTCGAGCGCGGCGCGGTGACGGTATCGCAGATCGACCGCATCGCCGTTCGGCTCGCCGCGTTCCATCACGAGCATTCGCTCGGCGCACCGGCTCCCTTTGCCAGCGAGGAATGGCTTGCGCGCACCACCGGACCGGCGCGAGCGAACGTCGATGCGCTGCGCGCTGCGCCGCATGAGATCGCGCCGCCGGACGAAGTCGAAGAGCTGCGGCGCAGGGCCGGCGAGCTCGTCGCGGCGAGGCGCGAGGATTTCGAGGCGCGCCGCACGCGCGGGCGCGTCGTCGACGGACACGGCGATCTCCACTCGGAGCACGTGTGGTTCGAGCGCGACGAATCGGATCCGGTGATGATCGACTGCATCGAATTCCGCGAGGACTTCCGGCGCATCGACGCCGCTTCGGACGCTGCGTTCCTGGCGATGGACCTGACGTACCGCGGCCGCGGCGACCTTGCCGGCAGGTTCCTTCGCCGCTATGCCGCAGCGAGCGGCGACTACCACCTGTTCAGCGTCGTCGATTACTTCCTGAGCTACCGGGCGCTGGTGCGTGCGAAGGTTGCGTCGCTCGTCGCCGTAGACCGGACGCTGCCCGACGAGCAGCGGGCGCACGCGAAGGACAGCACCCGGGAGCATCTGGATCTCGGCTTCCGGTTTCTCGAGCCGCGCGGCCCGGGCGCAGTCGTGCTGCTGTGTGGAATGATCGGCACCGGCAAGACGACGGTTGCCGAAGCCATCGCCGACGCGACCGGCGGTGTCGTGATCTCGTCGGACCGCGTACGCCGGCACGTGTCCGCACCGTCGGGCGGCGGATCGTACGCACAGGGTCGTTACAGCGACGCCGGCCGCGCAGCGATCTACGGTCGCATGCTCGAAGAAGCGCGCCATGTCGTGGTATCCGGACGGACGGCGATCCTCGATGCGACGTATTCGCGGCGCGCGTGGCGCGACGCTGCAGCGCAGTGGGCGCGAGAACACGACGTGCGCTGCATGCTCGTCGAAGTGGTCGCACCACGCGAAGAAATCCTCGAGCGGCTGGCGGAGCGCGCCGCGGCCGGCAACGATGCGTCGGAAGCGGGTCCAGGCCTGTACGATTCGATCCGCGCGGAATTCGAGGAGCCCGTCGAATGGTCCGGGGGCATCCGCATCGATACGTCCTCTTCGAGCTGGCAGGAGGGCGTGCGTGCGGCTGCGTCGCGCGTGCGTTGAGTCAGTCGACGACGCGACTCTTCAGCTCGCCGAGCCGCGCGACGTGGATGAAGACTTCGTCTCCCGGCTGAAGGTACGCTTCGGCGTGGCGTGCCGCATCGACATATGCGCGGATGACATTTCCTGGAAGCCCTTCGTTCCATCCGCCCGCGAGCCATCGCACGAGCCCGGATGCGATCACCGCAGCCGGTACGCCGCTGAACACGGTGCCGTGCGGCGTACCTGTCAGAATGAGCGTCCGCGCGGGAATCGCGTCGCCGTCGAACAGTGGAATGTCATTCCCACGATGCTCCCAGCGCACGCCTTTGCGGGCGAGGGTCTGCGCGAGCACTTCGCTGACGTCCCAGACCATTTCCGATGACGACGATCGCTGGCGGAGCGCTTCGTTCACGAACAGCCGCAGCTCGAGGCCGCGCACGAAAGTCTTCCAGTCGCGCGGAATCACGAAAAGGTTTCCGACCGGGAGATAGCCGGGAAAGCTCTTGCCGGTCGTGAAGCCTTTGCCCGATTCGATGTCGTGGCGATCGACCGCGTGCATCAGCGCCTCGCGATCGGTGAAGTCGTTGGCAAGCACGAGGCCGAGGTGATCCGGATCCCGGCCGGCCAGCGGCTCGAGCGTGACCACGGCGATCTCGACTTCGTAGTCGAGCAGCCCGCCGCGCACCGCGACGTCATCGCCGGACGCTCCGGCCTGGACCAGCTTGGGAAACAGGAACGGGCGCACCGTTCCGGCATCGTCGGCGTGCTCGGGATAGTTCGTGCCGACGGCGATGTGGTGATCGGCGCAATCGAACGGGATGACGAGCGCGGATGCCGGAACGCGCACGTGCGCGCCCGGCGGCGCGGTTCGGATATCGGAAAGCAGCTGGTCGTAGCCGCGCTGCCCGAAGGCCGCGATCGGATCCGTCGGATTGGAAGAAAGAACGGCCGACAGATCGACTGCATCGATGTTGCCGCCGCGATAGCGCGTTACAGCGAGAACTCGGCGGCGTCCGTCGACGTCGGCGCGTGCGAACGTCAGTGCGTCGGTGAGATCCGCGATCTGGACGTCCCCACGTTCGCCTTCTTTCAGCGCTTCCTGAAATGCCGGCTCCCACGAACCCTGCAGCGACGCCATCAGGTTGAATACGAATGCCAGCATCTTTCAGGCTCCGGCTGCGCGGCGCGCACCGCCGGCGTGCGACAGAAACTGCAACTTTTCCAGAACGGCCATCAGCTCGTCCGCCGCGGGCACGCGCACGAAACGCGCCGCGACGTGCTGGTCGGGTCGCACCAGAAGACCGCCGCCGCCGGCCAGTGCCGCGACATGTTCCCACCAGTTGTCCGGATCGTCGACGTCTTTACCCCACTCGACCACGCGAATCGGCGCAGCAATGCTCGTCGTCGACAAACCGGATCCTTTCGGCACCAGCAGCGTGAGCCTGTCGGTAGAAATCAGATCGAGCGTCGAGACGCGCGCGCCGTTCTTCACGATCCAGCCGTGCGGAAGCCGCGAGCCCGGCCGGCTCGACGGCACGAATTCGCGGATCGGATTCGACAGGCCGACCGCTTCGCTTCCGTCGCTCAGCACTGCGCCCTCCGGATACGCGAAGCCCATCTGCAGCCCGAGCATGTCGAAATGCTCGGCCTGGTTCGCAATGGCTGCAGCGACTTCCGCGCGACGCCGAGGACTCTCGAGCATCTCGTCGAAGCTGCGGCGCGCGGCGTCCGGTAGATCGGCGGTCCCCATCGCGACGGGAACCTCCATCAGCCGGACCGCGTTCGCGAGGCTCTGCTCGGCGTTGTAGCTCGCGACCGGCCGGCGTTCGCTCTCGTACGTCTCGAGGATCGTCGGGTCCGCCCAGCCTTTTTCGACCGCGGCAATTTTCCAGACGAGGTTGTGCGCGTCCTGCACGCCGGTGTTCAGGCCCATGCCGCCGGTTGGCGGGAAGCGGTGCGCGGCGTCGCCGGCGAGAAAGATGCGGCCTTCGCGGTATCGCTCGGCGATCTGTGACGTCATCAGCCACGGCGCGGCGGCGCGGATCGTCAGCGGAATGTCGCTGGCGACCATCGCGCGCCGCACCAGATCCATGCAGCGCGCGTCGTCATAACTCTCGAACGATTCGACCGACGGATCCCACGCGTGCATGAAGACCCACTCGCGATCGATGTCGTGCGCGACGAGGCATCCGGCGCACGACGGATCGGAAATCCAGAAGATCACGCCGGGGTTGTCCGCAACGAGCGGCCGCAGGTTCGCTTCGAAGTGGATCATCACGAACGCCTGGATGCGGTCCGGGCCGAGGCACGAAATGCCGAGCGACTTGCGAAGCGGGCTTCCCGCGCCGTCGGCGGCAATCACGTAGCGGCTTCGCACCTCGTAGACATCGCCGGTCGCGACGTCGCGCACGCGCGACGTGACGCCGCCGCCGGATTGCGTCGAGTCGTCCCAGCGATGCGCATACGCCGGCCGCACGCCGGTCTTCGCGAAGATCTCCTCGGCCAGGAAGCGCTCGAGCCGGTGCTGCGACAGGTTGCGAAGCGGAGTCGGCGTCACATCGAGCACGTCGCCCGTCTGGCGCTCGTACGGAAGGCTCCCGAGAATCTCGCCGCCGAGCCTGGTTACCCAGTGCACCTGCCCGGCGTCACGCGGATCCTTGGCGAGCGCGAGCATCGCGTCCATGTCGAGGCCGGCCTGGCGCCAGATCTCGAACGTGCGCGCGTTGACGACATGCGCGGCCGGCGCGCGCTGCGGTCCCGGCCGCCGCTCGACGACATGCGACGACAGCCCCGCGCGCGCGAGGAAAAGCGCTGCGGAGAGACCCGTCGGCCCCGCGCCGACCACGAGCACATCGGTTTCAATCGTCTTCATCGCGAAAAATCCGGGACAGACACTGATTTCGTTAAATCGGGGACAGACACCGATTTCGGGAAATCGGTGTCTGTCCCCGATTTCCGCTCAGAGAATTCCTGCATAGGTGCCGCCGTCGAGCGAGAGGTTCTGGCCGGACAGGAATCCGGCCTGCGACGAGCACAGGTACGCGCATGCGTCGCCGAACTCCGCGGGCGTTCCGAGCCGACGCGCCGCGATCGAACCGCGGATGTCGTCGTACGCCTGCTCGATGGTCTGTCCGCGCATGCCCGCCGCGAGCTCGGCCATGAAGCGCTGGCGCTCGGTGTCGATGCGCTCCGGAAGCAGATTGTTGATCGTCACGTTGAACGGCGCGACTTCGCGCGAAACGCCTTTGCAGAACGACATGAGGCCGGTGCGCGCGCCCGCCGAAAGACCCATCGGCGCGAGCGGAGACTTCACCATCGCCGAAAGGATGTTGACGATGCGGCCGAAACCGCGCTCGACCATGCCGTCGACGACGGCGCCGATCATCAGCACCGGAGCCAGCATGTTCGCGTCGAGCGCCGCGATCCACGCGTCGCGGTCCCAATCCTGGTAGCGGCCCGGCATCGGGCCTCCGTTGTTGGTGACCAGGATATCCGGCGACGGGCACGCTTCGAGCAGCGCTTTGCGCGTCGATTCGGCCGCGATGTCGCCGACCACTTCGGTCACGACCGCGCCTGTCTCACGCCGGATTTCTTCGGCCGCTGCGGCAAGATGCTCCGCGTTTCTGGAATTGATCGTGACGCTCACGCCTTCGCGCGCGAGCGCGGTCGCGCAGGCCTTTCCGAGCCCTTTGCTCGATGCGCAGACGATGGCCGATCGGCCGCGGATTCCGAGGTTCACGCCGGCTCCTTCAGAAATCGAGATCGGGTGGCGGCATCGGCCCCCACTGGTTGAGAGCGTTCATGATGTGGTGAGAGCCCGCGGGAGCGTCGGCACGCAGCAGGTCGCTGTCGGTCCAGTGCTCGACGGTGAAGCCGAACGGATCCTTCCAGTAGTCGAAGATCTGCCCGCCGAGGATATGTCGCCCGATGCCCCAGTACGGATGGCCGCCGTTGTCGTTCATCAGCAGATGTTCGCGCCCGACCATCAGGTCGTCGAAATCGGCGACTTCCCATGCGCAGTGGCCGAGCTTTGCCTCGGGAGCCTCGAGCAGGAGCAGCGTGTGGTGGTCGGCGGGATCGCTGCCGCGGTCGCAGCGCAGGAAGCTGCCGATCGGCTGCTCGGGCCCTTCCATGTAGATGTCGTCCGACACCAGAAGCCCGAGCGTGCGGCGATACCATTCGGAAACTTCGCGAAGCCGCGTCGTCTTGATCGCCGAGTGCCCGAAGCGCTTGACCTGCGCCGGGCCCTGCCCGACGCGCTGAAGCGTGCCGACGCGCTCGCGGCGTTCGCCCGAGTTGAGCGGCGGATGCGTCCGCACGGGGATGGCAGGCACGGCCTCGATGCCGAACACGACGTCGACCATGCGTCCATCCGGATCGCGAAGCCGCACGGCCTCGCCGCCGCCGGGCTCGTCGAGGGTTTCGATGGCGGACCCGGTCGCCGCCGCGAGCCGCTCGAGGTCCGTGCGTGACGACGCCTTGAATGCGAGCCCGAGAAACGCCGGCTCGCCGAGATGCGTCGCGTGCACGTGCGGATCGCCGTCGGTGCCGCGCATGTAGAGCGCCGTATCGGTGCGCGCGGCGGTCTGCATCCCGAACGCTTCGAGGAACGCCTGCATGCGGCCGAGGTCCGGCGCCTGGAATCGTGGAAAGCAGGCGTCCGCCACGCGGATCACGGGACCGGCGGCTCCATTGGTGTGCTGGTTCGTGGTCTCCATGGGCCATAGTATGCGCGGCCTGCGGCGTCCGGCGCTTGGCCGGAGGAGCCTTCTTGTTGTTCCCTCGGGCCAGATGCGGCCCAAACGCGGACCAGACGAGCGTCCCGGGCATACGATCGAAACATGGCAACCGCTCCCGACCAGTCCCGATCGACGCTCTCGAGCTGGAGCGCGACGATCGTGCGCGCTCTCGACGGCGAGGGGCTGGATGGCACCGCAATCGCCTCGCGTGCCGGAATCGATTCGGCTGCACTCGCCGACCCCGATGCCCGCATCCCGCGCGAGTCGCTGACGCGGTTGTGGCAGCTCGCGGTCGAAGAGAGCGGCAACCCGGCGTTCGGGCTGGTCGCCGCGCGCTACACCATGCAGACGACGTTTCATGCGCTCGGCTACGCTGTGCTCGCGAGCGCGACGCTTCGAGAGGCGCTCGAGCGCATCATCCGCTACCGCCGCCTGATCGGCGAGATCATCCAGCTTCGTCTCGAGGACCTGGACGATCGCGCACGCTTCTTCATCGACGTGTCGGCCGGCAACGGAATCGTCCCGTGGGAGGCCGTCGACGCGTTCGTCGCGGTCACCGTACGGCAGGCGGGCCTGCTGATCGGAAGCCGCGATTATTGTCCGCTGGCCATTTCGCTCGAACGTCCGGCGCCGGAGGATCCGTCGCCGTTCGAGCGCGCGCTGCGCGCACCGGTCGCGTTCGGACAGCCGGCGACGTTCGTCGATTATTCGAGGGAAGACCTCGATCGCCCGCTGCCGGCCGCCAACGCCGAGCTCGCGCGCCAGAACGACGAAGTCGTCGTGCGCTATCTCGCGCGCCACGCCGAACACGACGTGCTGCGCAAGACCCGCGAAGCGTTGATCGAATGCCTGCCGAGCGGCGCGCCGACGAAGCCGCAGATCGCACGACGCCTCGGAACCAGCGCGCGCAGCCTCCAGCGGCTGCTCGCCACCCAGCAGACGTCGTTCAAGGAGATGCTCGCCGAGGCCCGGCTCGTGCTCGCGAAGAACTATCTCGACGAAGGCCGCCTGCCCGTTACCGAGATCGCGTTCGTGCTCGGTTTTGCCGACACCAGCGCGTTCTCGCGCGCGTTCAAGCGCTGGACGGGCGTTGCGCCGAGCGAATATGCGAAACAGTCGTCGTCCACGCGCTCCCGTACGCACTGAGCTCGGCCGCTCCAAAGCGACCGAGATTACAGCCTGGCAGCGCCGCGGCCAGCCACGGAATGACGGAGTGTTTCCGCGGCGTTGCGAACAGCATCGGGTCCTGGAACGCCGCCACGGCCGTCGAAAAGTCACGAGGACTGCATCACATTTTCCGGGTTTTTCGTCTGCGACGGGCGGTTCGGAATCGTCCGCCGGGCCAATCTGAATAGTCGGTTTACTCAGGCCCGGCCGGGGCGATAGAACCGGTTGCCCAACTCGCTTCCGGAGGGATCCATGCGTCCATTCTCGCTTCGCCCGTTCGCGGCCGTTTTCGCTGCGCTGTTTCTCCTTCCGTGCGAGGCGCGAGCGCTCGTGATCTCCGAGCTGATGGCTTCCAACGCTACGACGATCACCGACGAGGACGGCGAGTATTCGGACTGGGTCGAGATCTTCAACAACAGCGCGTCGACCGCGAATCTCGGCGGCATGTACCTGACCGACGACGAGTCGCTGCCGACCAAATGGCAATTCCCGGCAACCACACTCGGCGCCGGCCAGTACCTGATCGTCTGGACGTCCGACAAGAACCGTCAGGTCTCCGGGCAGCCGCTGCACACCAACTTCAAGCTCTCGTCGAGCGGAGAGTATCTCGGACTGATCGCAGCCGACGGCACGACCGTGATCGACGAATACGTTCCGTCGTTTCCGGCGATGTCGACCGACCGCAGCTACGGTCTCGCATCCGACCTCGTCACCGAGCGCTGCTTCATCATTCCGACGCCCGGCGCGGCCAACAACGAAACTGCGGACTGCGTGACGACCGCACCGGTCACGTTCAGTCCGGCGCGCGGCTACTACGACGCGCCGATTGCGGTCACGATCTCGACGGCGACACCCGGCGCGACGATCAACTATACGACCGACGGCAGTGATCCGACGCCCACGCACGGCACCCCGTACACAGCGCCGATCAGCGTGACGACCAACGCGATGATCCGCGCAATGGCGTTCGGTCCGGGGCTCGATCCGACGCCGTCGGTCACGCACACGTACATCTATCTCAATGACATCCTGACGCAGACCATTGCCGACCAGCCGCCGGAGTATCTCTTCGCCGGAGCCGACTACGACATGGATCCGGATGTCGTAAACGACCCGCGCTATGCATCCGAGATCATCGGCGATCTCAAGGCGATCCCGGCACTTTCGATCGTCACCGACGTCGATCACCTGTTCGGACCGCAGAACGGGATCTACAACCACCGCCTCGGCACCGGTGTGGAGTGGGAACGGCCGACCTCGGTCGAAATGATCCGCGACGACGGCGCGGCGGGCTTCCAGATCAATTGCGGAATTCGCATCCAGGGCGGCGTCAGCCGCCTTTCGGACATGGGCAAATACTCGCTGCGGCTGCTGTTCAAGAGCATCTACGGGCCGTCCAAGCTCGTCTATCCGTTCTTCCCGGACTCGCCGGTCGACAGCTTCGATACGATCACGCTGACGGCCACGCACGGCAATTCGTGGCCGGCCGGCTTCTCACGCGCCGAATACATTCGCGACACGTGGCTCAAGGACACGCAGCTCGCGATGGGACAGGCCTCGGCGCACACGACGTACGTGCAGCTGTTCATCAACGGCCGTTACTGGGGCATGTACCGTCCGACCGAAAGGCCGAGCGGTCCGTTCCTCGCGTCGTACTTCGGCGGCGTCGAAGAAGACTACGATGCGCTCAACGCCGGCAAGGTCATCGACGGCGACCGCAATTCGTGGGACACGCTGCAGGATCTCGCGGCCGGACCGGTCGAGACGCTCGCCGGCTACGATGCCGTGCGCCAGTACCTCGACGTCGACAACTTCTCCGACTACATGATCTCGAACATCTACGCAGCCAACTACGACTGGCCGGAGAAGAACTGGTACGCCGGCCGGAAGCGCGAGGCCGGAGCCGGATTCCGCTTCTTCAACTGGGACGGCGAGGACACGTTCAACTCGCCGAACGCCAATCGCGTGAGCCTCGGAGCCATCGACACGCCAGGCGCGGTCTACGCGAACCTGCGCAAGAGCCCGGAGTTCCGCCTCGCGTTCGCCGATCGCGTGCACAAGCACTTCTTCAACGGCGGTGCGCTGACACCGGAAGCCGCCAAGGTGCGCTGGCGCAAGCGCCGCGACCAGATCTACCACGCCATCGTCGGCGAATCGGCGCGCTGGGGCGATCATCGCCGCACGATCCCGTACACGCGCGACATCGAATGGATCGCCGAGAACCAGCGGCTGCTGCTCAACTACTTTCCGGCGCGCACGCGCATCCAGGTCGACCAGTTCCGCAGCGCCGGCCTGTATCCGTCCGTCGATGCACCGGAATTCTCGAAAAACGGCGGCCAGTTCTTCGCCGGTGATCAGGTCACGATCTCGGGGCCGGCCGGAGCCGTCATCTGGGTAACCACCGACGGCAGCGATCCGCGCATTCCCGGCGGCGCGGTCTCACCGTCGGCAAGTCCGTACTCCGGAGCGATCACGCTGAGCGCAGCGGTTACGATCCGCGCGCGCGCGCTTTCGTCCGGCAATGTGTGGAGCGCAATCTCCGACACCGCGTTCACGCCGGTATCGCCGCTGCGCATCACCGAGCTCATGTACAATCCGTCGGCCGGCACCGGGGCCGAATACCTGGAGATCCGCAACATCAGCGCGTCGCCGGTGAGCCTTGCCGGCGTGCGCCTGACTGCCGGCGTCACGTTCAACTTCCCCGCGACGATGCTCGGCGCGGGAGCAGTTGCGGTTGCGGTCGAGAGCACGACGACGTTCCCGGCAGTTTACGGACCCGGCCATCCGGTGCTCGGACAGTACAGCGGGCGCCTCGACAACGGCGGCGAGCGCATCACGCTCGTGGCCGCCGACAACTCGGTGATCCACGATTTCGAGTACGACGACGCGTGGTATCCGTCGACCGACGGTCCCGGAAGGTCGCTCGTCATTCGCGATGCGACGGCCGACCTTTCGGCGTGGGGACTCGCGTCGGGCTGGAAGGCGAGCGCGATGAACGCCGGTACGCCCGGTTCGGTGGAACCGCCGCATTGTTCGAACGGCATCGACGACGATGGAGACGGCTTCATCGACCTTGCAGACGCCGGGTGTGCGGGCGCAAGCGCCGAGACCGAGGTGCCCGAGTGCAACGACGGCATCGACAACGACGCCGACGGAACCATCGACATGGCCGACCTGCAGTGTTCGTCGGCGTCGCACGCCACGGAAGCACCGGACGCCGGCGACAGCTTCCTTTGCTACGCCGCGAAGCAGGGCCAGCCGTTCGCGCCGGTCGAGATCACGATCGACGACGAGCTCGACGGCGCGGTCAGCTACGAGCTGCCGGTCGCGCAATCGATCTGCGTTGCCGGCGAACGCGACGGCACCGCGGCGATCGACGACTCGACGCATCTGCGGTCGTATCCGCTGAAGCCGATCGACGGCGAGCCTTTGCACGTGCCGCTCTTCGCGCAGCACTACGACAGCGCGCTCGGTCCGTTCTATCTCGACATCGGCAAGCCGCTTCGCCTGCTTGCGCCGGCCGTCATCGATCTGGCGGCGCCGGTTTCGTCGCCGGACTTCGGTTCGCACGGCGTCGACTTCTACAAGTGCTACCGCGCGTCGCTGTCGAAGAACCTGCCGCGCTACTTCCCGCCGAACGCGCAGGTGCACTTCGAGGATCTGTTCGAGTCGCGCGATTACGTGCTGCGTCCGCCGACCCAGGTCTGCGTGCCGGCCGCCGTCGACGGCCCGGTCAAGACGCCGGGACGGCACCTGCTCTGCTACAAGGCGGCCCGCAGCAAACTATCGCCCGTGCACATCCCGGCGCTCGGCGTGAACGCTGCCGATCTGTTTGCGGAATCGATCTTTTCGACGTCGCGCGAAGCCGAGCTGTGCGTGCCGGCGGTGCCGGTCGCAGACTGATGGCTGCGCCGCTCGTGGCTTTGCAAGCAAGGTCCTTCGCAAGGTGATTTAGTCAGACGGCCACAGAGGAATTCCAGCGGGCATTTCCGTTGCGTACGCGCTGCTGCGATCTTCGGTTCCCTGTCCGATAGTCTGTACTCCGTGCACAAAAGCTGCAGGGTTGAGGTCCCGCCAATGAGCCCTACAGCCAGCATCTACCTGCTGTCGCGTTCGGATGCGCACGTTGCCAGGTCGACGACGCGTCCAATCGTGCAAGTTGAGGGCAGACTCAAGGCATGACGGGACATGAAACTGCAGACGTTTCCTTAGGATTGCAGACTTGGCACATTAGCTCGGCCGCAGACCGTCATTGCGGTTCTACACACGCAGACACTTGAATAGAAATCCATAGCTTAAGCCAGATCGATAACGCGGATTACAATCGGGTGGAAAGGACTCTATGCAATACCCACTGAGTGGCCTATCTGCGACCCGCAATAGTCGACGCCTTGAGGACCAGCCGTGAGTCAGGCCGACGTGCGTGCGCAATGGAATGAACATGTTGGATGGTCAGTTACCGCAGATCGGCTCAAACGTTCAATCGCGATTTCCCGAACAGCCGTCTTGGTACTTACAGCGAGCGGTGCACTATTGCAGACCCTTGCGGCTTCGTTCGGTGGTAACACGAGAATTGCGGCAGCAGGCGCAGCTTGTCTGACAGTAGCACCATTTGTGACGGCGAATTTCCTCTCGCGAGAACACACAAGTTGTTGGCAACGTGCTCGATCGATATCGGAAGCCATCAAAACCGAGGTCTTCCAATTTCTCGCTCAGGTCGACAAGTACGCATCGCTCACGGATCCGGCGGCCGCCCTCCGCACAAAATGCAAAGAAATTCGTGAATGGGGAATGGGGCTAGAGCTTGCGCGCGCAAAAACGGGTGAGATCAAAATGGCCGCTCCATCTTTCACCAAGCCGGAAGATTACTTGAATCTCCGAATCGACGAACAGATCAATTCTTACTATCGCCCAAAATCGGTCTGGAATGCGACCCGCGCGGAGCAATACAGGCTGATCGAACTTGCTCTAGGACTAGCCGCCGCCGTGATGGGTGGAATCGTTACCGCCGTCGGATCGGATTCAAAAATCGTTTTGGGTCCCTGGGTCGCCGTGGTCACGACGGTCACCGGAGCCATAACGGCTCATGCAGCTGCAAGCCGCTATGACTTCCAAGCTACCACGTTTGCGGCGACTGCCCGACAGCTCACCGATCTTCTCGCCGAATGGCGTGCACTAAAGACGAATGCTTCGGGTGCGGCGTGGTCAGAATTCGTCCGACAGTGCGAAGACGTGATCTCCGCGGAAAACCGTGGGTGGATGGCAAAACTGGATGAGTAGGCGAACCGCACGGCCACCGATTTAAGGTGGAGGGAATATATCCTGGCGAGGAAAATGCGGCGAAATCGGATCGAGGTGACTGCCGACACCTCCTCGACTCTTCCGTAGGCTTGGGCCGCGAGCAGAGCTCGACTAACGAACGCGACGTCCATTAAACTCCCGATTCACAATCGCCCGGAGCTCTTCAGATGGCCGAGAGTATAGGAAAATATGAGCTTGTTGAACGAATTGGCCGTGGCGGCATGGGCACGGTCTACAAGGCGCGCGATTCACGTCTGAATCGTTTCGTTGCCCTAAAATCGATTTCGCCAGACGTCGAAACCAACGACGAACTTCGAACCCGATTCATCTCAGAGGCACAGGCGTGTGCCGGTCTCCGCCATCAAAACATCGTCACAATATACGATGTCGGAGAAGAAGATGACCGCATCTTCATTGTAATGGAGCTTCTCGAGGGTCAGGAACTCAAGCGGCTCCTCGCTGATCACGTCAAGATCGACATAGAAGAAAAAGTCTGGATCATGATCCAGCTCTGCGATGCGCTCTTTTATGCACACAGTCAGGGAATAATTCATCGCGACGTCAAGCCAGGCAATGTGATCGTTCAACGCGATGGTCGCGTCAAGATCATTGATTTCGGAATCGCGAAGATGACGGCGTCCACGTCTTCGACACGTACCGGAATGATCATGGGCACCCTGAAGTATATGTCGCCAGAGCAGGTTCGTGGTCGCGCTGATGCGAGGTCCGACCAGTATTCCCTCGGCGCGGTTTGCTACGAGATGCTCGCTTATCGGCCACCGTTCCAAGGCGACGATCCGATAGAGCTTCTGGATCATATTCGATCGGCAAAGATCCCGCCGCTACGGAGCCTCGATCAGAAGATACCGGAGGATCTCGCAGTCATCGTTGAGCGTGCCATTCGAAGGGAGGCTACTGATCGATTTGCCGACCTTGACGAGATGAAGTTCGAGCTCGAGTCGGTTCTTGATCGTCTAAGATCAGAAGCTGGGAAGCTACGCCAGAAACTAGCCCCTCGACTTTCGGAGCTGCAAAAGCTTCAGAAATCGTTCGAGAAGCGAGTCGGCAGTGCCATTGCCGAAGCAGTCGATGTTAGCGCCGGTCGCCAGATCGGCCTCCAAACCTTGCAGGATTTGGAAGGCCAACTCGATTCCCGACTCAATGCGTTGCGGCGCGGCATCATTCGGGCGCACGAACTCGAATCTGAAATGCCCGCGCTGAAGGGGATGCTACGGATTGGAAACGCGACGGAGGTCATCTCCAGATGCGAGGCGATCCTTCTGGAACTCCCTGAACACTCTTCGGTTCGTGCGATACTCGAAGAGGCGCGCGAGTTCGAGGCCTCGCAGCGACGTCAGCTTCTAGCCCACCGTCTCATCGATGATGCGAATGTAGCGCTTGAAACAGGTGACGTTGCGCTCTGCCTGACTATTCTCGACCAAGTCGAGGACATCCCACCGACAGCCGACCAAGCCGCGCGTGTTTCCGCACTACGAGAGCACGCTGAGCGAACCCGTGAGCGTATAATTGCGCCGTTTGCGCAAAACGCGAGGCGTGGTTCTGTTCGCGAAAGGCCGGACGTCGAGAATCGCGAAGGGTCAAATCTTCAGACTGGTCAGCCTGTTTTCAGGCTATTTGCGCGACTTCGTGCGATTGGCGGCGCCTTTGTTGCAGCCTTGGGCCGCGTTGAACGACAGACGCCTCCGTCGCCCAACCTGAATCCTGAGTCGGAAAAAAACCCTCCCCGGAATAGCGACAAACCGACGCCAGAGCGCGTCGAGATTGCGACGCACGACGGGTCAGATCCCGTAGACACGGGCGACGCGACTCGAATCGCACCGTCCGCGCCTCTCCGAACGCCGCCGGCTAATCCGCATGCCGTTGCTGCGGGCAAAGCATCCGCCGCCGAGAGCGCATTTGACCCTACGCAGATGGTCACGCCTACGAGCTCCAGTCAGGCGCAGATCGTAATCACAGAATCGAGTGACGCAGGTTCAGTCGGGCGCAGCTACGCAATCGCTCGATCAGAATTCGAGATCGGACGCGATGCGGGCTGTGACCTTCGGTTCTCCGATCCGGAACTTTCTCGACGCCACGCACGAGTTCGCCGCGTCGATTCGGGGTTTGTAATCCTCGATCTCGGAAGCACGAACGGTACTTTCATGAATGGCCGACGAATCGTGGCGGAGGAGGAGACACCATTGTTCTTCGGCGCCAGCATCCGGATCGGAAACACGGTTTTTACGTTCCGCCACGCTCTGGACACCACCCTGCCGGATCTCACCGGGCACACGATCGCTAGCCGCTACAATCTCGGCACTTGTCTTCGATCGAGCGCTAAGAGTGCGGTTTACAGTGCCGACGACACGCGCGGAGGAAAGGTCGCCATTAAATTGCTCTCAGCAGAGCTAACGAACTACGCGGGATACTGCGAAGACTTTGAACGAGAGGCCAGAATTGCACAGCAACTTCAACATCCTCATATATGCTCCGTTCGCGATTATGGGACGGCAGAGATTACGGTCGAAGGGAAATCTCTTCGAATACCTTACCTGTGTTCGACACTTATGGACGGCGGCAATCTGGCCGATCGACTCTTGCCTACGCAACCGATCGCGCGGAATTTGATCGTCAAATGGATGCAGCAACTCTCCAGCGCGCTAACATACGCACACCGCCAGAACATGGTCCACGGCAACTTGAAGCCGACGGCCGTCTGTTTCGATGCCGAAGAGAACGCGTATCTTACAGATTTTGTCAGCTCGGTTAGCGCGGGTCGCAGTCCTGTTACCGGGGTACCCGCTTTCATGGCGCCCGAACAGTGGGACGCGGAATCGGCGACGGCGAGCAGCGACCAGTTCGCTCTTGCGGCTCTTGCTTACCTTCTGGTGACCGGTTCGCGTCCGTTTCATGGACAGAACGATCCCCAGCAGCGAGCGCGCAATTTCCTTCGTGGCCCTACGAAAGCTCACGAGGAGGCGAAGCGAAATCGTTGGCCAGATTTCCCCGCGCCGTTGTCCAACGTGCTGGAGCGCGGCTTAGCTACTGATCCGCAGAAGCGCTTTGAGTCGATGGAAATATTCTTCAAGGCATTCGATTCGTCTCTCAATGGAAAACTGCGATCGGATAACGCGCCGCCGGTTTTCCTCAGTTACAACCGTGAGAAGAGTTCAATGGCGGCCCGCTTTATTTCTGACAAGCTCAAGGACTCGTATGGCATCGCGACGTTCGTTGATACCAAGCGGCTCGACGGTGCGGTCAGGTTTCCCGAGAAACTGTTGCGCGCAATTCAGGATTGCGAGGTCTTTGTCTGTTTGCTCGCACCTGGAACACTGGAGTCACGCTGGGTCCGGGAAGAGATTGGGGCGGCTTATCAGTTTGGCCGGCCTATGATCCCCGTGTTTCAGGAGGGATTCGAGCGCGAAAACATCGCATCGGATGACCCAGCAGTAAAAGCTCTACTAGACTACGACGCGATTCTTCTTCTCGACCAGCAGAACGTATATGTGGATCACGCAATTGCCGATCTCGTTCAACTGGTGAAGCAAACGCTCGCCACATCCAATTGAAAAGCTTCGGTCGATGCCGCGGGCAATTCAGCATCATCGATCCTCGAGCGTACTCGCGGGGAAAAAGCGTAAGCCGCATGTGCAGTGCTGGAGCACCCCAGCCGCCATCAGACGTGCCTCGATAGGAAAGGGTTACGCGCGAAAGCGTTTGCCGCACCACTCGCAGTACTCAGCAAGTCCAAGACTATAACCTTCACATGACCCACACTTGACCATGGTGGCCGAGCCGCCCACGAATGGACGTATCTTGCTGCATTGCTTGCAGAGGTAGTCGTTATAATCTTCGTTGCACTTCCATCCACAAAAAATGCAGTGCCAGTTTTTTGGTCGCGCGTACAAGTAATCATCAAATTTTAGATCTTCATGCGGGCGGGCGGGGTCAGCGTTTTCTGTACGACTGGAGATCCCCCATATTGCGAGCAACTTCCTTTTCGCCTCAGACGGCGATGATCTCCAATCTACCGATTGAATCAGACGCAGGCGAAGATGAAGCTCGCTTGCACTCGCGTCCGCAATGACTACGGGGACCAGACGAGAAGCCCGGTTCTCCAGCGCCCAATCAACTTCACAACCGACCCATTCCGAGGCAATCGCGCTTCGCGAGACGACAAGCAGAAACCAGTCCGAGGCCTGCAGACCAGCGCGAATGGCCCTTTCCCAGTGAGCTCCCGTGCTGATGGCGTCCTTCGAGTACCAAGTCTGCAAGCCGTGTGAGTGCATGAACGGAATGAGCTGACCCTCGACGAACGGTCGATCAGTGGTAGCGTGACTGACAAATACTGTCTTCATTGCCTAGTTCAAATCTCCTATACCTAGCGAACGGGATATCCGCCAAGCCGCGATTACGGTTTGGTCACGGCGAGCATCTGAAACAAGCTCATGCCATTCGCCAGTTGCCCGTCGCGGGAAGTTCTGGAGAGATGTCGAGCCCCTTCTCGCACGCGGGTATCGAATGCGAGAATTGACCTAATATGCTGCTGCGCATGTACCCGCATTGTTCCGAACGTCGCACATTGAAAACTGCTTTGATCGAGTTGCAGAGGATAAGTCTACGCTCGTGCGCATCTCGCCGGTCGACAAATGCGATGCCGCGCGAGCCGCAGCAAAGGCCTCGAACGCTGGTCGGGCCAGTCCCCGCCACCGACCGGCGTCTCACGCGGCCAAGGCTGGCATGTGGACCATCCCTGTTGGGTCATTTCGCCCACACCGCTCCTGCTTTGGGAGCGTGAACCGCGTGGCACGCCGGTCCGTGCGCCGCGACCTCGACCGATGAAACCGCGGCCGACGCGAGCGTCCACGCGCCGAACACGATGACGAGCGCGCCGGCAAATTGCCTGGCCCTGGTTCCGCGCAGCAGCCGCACGCCCCGGCCTGCGGCGACGCCGATCAAGGTCATTGCCGGCAGCGTGCCGAGGCCGAAGCCGGCCATCGTCATCGCGCCGCTTGCGCTCGAGCCGGATGACGCCGCGACGACCAGCGCGCTGTAGACGAGGCCGCACGGCAGCCAGCCCCACATCGCACCGAACAGCGTGCTCGCAACCAGCGAGTCGGACTCGCGCGCACGGCGCGCGTGCGGAGCGATGGTGCGCCAGATGCCGCCGCCGAGGCGTTCGATGCGCACGACGGCATTCGACCAGCCCGCAACATACAGACCGACGGCGATGATCAGCAGCGCGGACACGCCGCGCAGCACGAGCACGCCGCTCGCACCGCCAAGACCGGCGAACGCAGCGCCTGCGCCGCCGGCGATCGCGCCGGCGACGGCGTAGCTCGCAATGCGTCCGGCGTTGTAACAGGCGGTGCGCTGCACGTTGCGACCGCGAGCGCTGTTGCCGGTCGCCGACGGCAGCGCAGCGGCAAGTCCGCCGCACATCGCGATGCAATGCGAGCTGCCGAGAAAGCCCATCGCGAGGCCTGCCAGCGCAATGTTCATCGCGGCACCGTCGTTGCCGGTATCGCTTCGCGTGCTTGCCGCCCGCCCACCGGCGCGGGCCGGTTCGGCTCCTCGTCGAACAGCACGAGCGTGCCGGGGGTCTCGAGGTCGTCGAACTGGCCGCTCCCGACGGCCCAGAAGAACGCCGCGATCGCGAGCGCGAGCAGCAGGAGTCCGATCGGGATCAGCACGAAGATGATGCTCATGCCGCCTCCTCGAGCTGCGGCCGCAGTGCGCGCTCCACCATGTCGATCGACGGACGACCTTCGGCGCCAGGCGCAGACGACGTGGGCTTGCCGAGCCGCACGGCGTTCAGCACGACGACGAGCGAGCTGAGCGACATGCCGATCGCTGCCCACCATGGTGTGATGTGTCCGGTCGACGCGAGCGGCAGCGCAACGAGATTGTACGCGATCGACCAGCCAAGGTTCTGTCGCATCACGCGGCGTGTGCGGCCCGCCAGCACGAGCGCGTCGGCGATCGCGGAAAGATCTTCTTTCATCAGAACGGCGCCCGCGCGGCTGCGCGCGAGGTCGGTTCCGCTGCCCATCGCAATCGAAACCTGCGCGGCGCCGAGCACCGGCGCGTCGTTGACGCCGTCGCCGACCATCAGCACGACCGCGCCCCGTTCCTGAAGCTCGCGCACCGTGCGGAGCTTCTCCTCGGGACTGGCTCCCCACCTCGCATCGCGGATTCCGAGATCGCCGGCGAGCGCACAGACCGGCCCCTTCGCATCGCCGCTTGCGAGCATCACGTGAAGACCGGCCTGCTCGAGCCGCCGGACCAGCTCTCGCGCGCCCGGACGCACGACATCCTCGAGGTCGAAGCCGCACAGCGGTCCGGACTCGTCACCGAGCAGGATGCTGCTCGTATCCGCAGCGGTTGTCGTCGCGCCGGCGTCGCGGCGGCACAGCTCGCGCACCCACGCCGGCGAGCCGATGCGCACGACGCGCCCGTCGAGCCGACCTTCGACGCCTGCGCCTGCCGACGCCGTCACGTCCGCGAGCGTGATCCGCGACGAGTCGACGTCGTCGAATGCGCGCGCGATCGGATGCTCGGAGTAACGCTCGAGAGCCGCCGCGATCGCGAGGCAGCGTGCCTCGGCAACGCTGCCGAACCGCCGCAGCGCGCGCCGGCGGAAGCGGCCGAACGTGAGCGTTCCGGTCTTGTCGAACACGACGTGGGTTACCCGCGGAAGGATCTCGAGCGTGTGTCCGCTGCGCAGCAGGATTCCCCGGCGCAGCGCACCGCCGGCAGCCGCGGTCAGCGCGGCTGGAGTTGCCAGCGAGAGCGCGCACGGACACGTGACGACCAGGACGGACAGCGCAATCCAGAACGCCCGCGACGAATCGAGCTGCCACCATGCGGCGGCAGTCGCCATGGAAATCGCAAGCACGGCCGGCACGAAGATCTGCGCCACGCGATCGGCAAGGCGCGCGATGCCGGGACGCGCGCGCCCCGCCAGATCGACGAGCCGCACGATGGCGGACCATGCGGTATCGGCGCCCGTGCGAACGGCGACGACCACGAGCGGGCTTTCGCCGTTCTGCGTGCCTCCGGCCACTGCATCTCCGCAGCGTTTCTCGCGCGGCCAGTGCTCGCCGGTCAGCATCGATTCGTTGACCCAGCCGCTGCCGCTCGCGACCGTGCCGTCGACCGGGAACGATTCTCCGGGACGCACCAGCACGCGATCGCCGGGCGCGAGCTCGTACGCGGAGACGACCTCGGTACGAAAACCCGGGCTGTCCGGATTTTCGACCGTCGCGTTGCCCTCGACGATCCGCGTCGCGGTTTCCGGCGGCCGGCGCAGTGCAGTCTCCACCGCCGCCGATGCCCGCTGTCGGGCGCGCATCTCGACGAAGCGTCCGACCGAAAGGAAGAACACAAACATCGCGACCGAATCGAAGTAGACCTCGCCGGTGCGCATCACCGTCGCGTAGACGCTTGCCGAGTACGCAATCGCGAGCGCGAGCGCGACCGGTACGTCCATGCCGAGCCGGCGGTTACGCAGGTCGCGCCATGCTCCGGAGAAAAACGGCCGCGCCGAATAGAACAGCACCGGCGTCGCGACGATGCCGCTGACGACGCGCAGGAGCAGCCGATGCGCATCCGCCATGCCCTCGAGCGCGCCGGCATAAAGGCCGACCGCGTACATCATGACCTGCATCGCGCCGAGCCCGGAGACGATCAGACGGCGCAGCGCCGCATGGTACTCGTCGGTGCGTGCCTGCTCGTTCCAGTCGGGGCGGTACGGGCGCGCGGCGTATCCGATCTTCGAGAGCTCGCTGAGAACGACCGACAGCTTGGTTCGATCGGCGTGCCACGATAGCTCGGCGCGCTCGGCGCCGAGGTTCACGGACGCAGAGATCACGCCCGGACACGCGCGGAGGGTGCGTTCGAGCAGCCATACGCAGGCCGCGCACCGCATGCCGTCGATAGACAGCGTCGCGGACTTTTCGTCGAAGTCGCCGCGGCGCACGTACGACTTTTCGAGCGCAGGCTCGTCGTAGCAGGCAAGCTCGTCGTTCGTACGGGCCGTCTGCTCGGGATTCGCCGCCGGCGCTTCGCGATAGCGGTAGTACGCCGCAAGGCCGCGGCCGGCGATCAGATCGGCGACGGCCATGCAGCCGCGGCAGCACATTGCGCGCGGCTCGCCGTCGATGACCGCATGCAGGCGGACGCCCGGCGGGACCGGCAGGCCGCAATGAAAGCATGTCGCGGAAATGCTCACGTCGCTTCAATGCCGTGCGGCGAGTACGGCGCTCGAGGTGAGCTCGATGCGCCCGGCGACGCGCCAGGAAGAATCCGGCGGGGTGATCGCGACGTCCCAGTGGCCTCTGGTGCTCGCGAGCGGGTCGCGCGATGCAAACGTCCGTGGACTAACCGGATAAAGCTCAACGAGCTGGTCGCGCAACGCATCCGACGGACACGACATCGCCACGTCGAGCCGCACGGGATCGGCGGCCGTGCCGTCGAGCACCAGCTCGAGCCGTCCACTTTCCGCCACGCGCAGCGTCGCCTTCAGATCGAGCGCGGCGGCTGCATGCTCACGCGAGAACTCGCGATTGATCGTCATGCCTGCGTCGTACCAGTCGTCGCGAACCAGCGAGTCGGCGCTGCGCACCGCGACCACGAGCGTAGCCACGCTGAACAGGACGCTGACGGCCGGAAGCGAAATCACGAACCACGGCCAGAACTGCCGGTACCAGGCTTTGGTATCCGTGCGCAGCGAAGACCGCGGCGGCGCTTCGGCGATGATGCGGACGGCGGTGGTCATAGTGGTCCCGCCTTCTCGTGCTGCTTTTTGTGTTCCTCGCCGTGTTCGTCGTCGTGCTCGTGTTCGTGCTTCGCCGCTGCGATCGGAGCCGGCGCGAGAAAGCGGCCGCTCTCGCGCACGCGAATCGACGGATCGCTCTCGGACTCGACGACGAACGAAACCGGCGTTGACGTGGCTGCAAGCTTTGCGCGGTCGGCGCGCAGCTGGACCGGAACGTCCTTGAGCTCGCCCGGAGCAACCGCGACGCTGGCCGGCGCGATCAACGTGAACCCGTCTTCGGCCCCGATCCGGTACGTCTGGCCCTGCTGGGACTTGTTCATGAGCTTGAGCGTGTAGACATTCTCGATCTGCCCGCCGGAGATCTCGCGGTACAGGCGCGCCCGGTCGCGGATCACGTCGACGCCGAGCGGCATGCGCTGGCTGAGCGCAACGACGAAAGCCACCACACCGATCGCAAGAACCGCGCCGTAACCGACGACGCGTGCGCGCAGCAGCGGTTTCGGTTTTCCGGCCAGCGCGCTCTCGGTCGTGTAGCGGACGAGGCCCTTCGGATAGCCGACTTCTTCCATGACGCTGTCGCAGGCATCGATGCATGCGGCGCAGCCGATGCATTCGAACTGCGTGCCTTCGCGGATGTCGATGCCGGTCGGGCACACGTGCACGCAGAGCCTGCAGTCGATGCAGTGGCCGAGGTTCGCGCGCGCCAGATCGGTATTCTTCCTGCGGTGGCCGCGCGGCTCGCCGCGGGCGGGGTCGTAGAAGATCGTCAGCGTCGCGCGGTCGAACATCGCGCCCTGGAAGCGCGCGTACGGGCACGCGTACTTGCAGATCTGCTCGCGCATGAATCCGGCGTCGGCGTAAAGCGCCAGCGACGCGACGGCGAGAAACACCATCTCCGGCGGCGTGACCTGCCACGCGCCGATGCGCGGAAGCAGCTCGCGGATCGGCAGGAAGTATCCGACGAACGTCACGCCGACGACGCCCGAGAACGCCAGCCACGCGCCGTGCTTGGCGGCCTTGCGCAGGATCTTGTCGCGATTCCACGGCCCGCGATCGAGCGCAATGCGCCGGTTGCGATCGCCTTCGGCAAGCCACTCGATCCACATGAAAAATCTGGTCCAGACGGTCTGTGGACACGCATACCCGCACCACAGCCGGCCGGCGATGGTCGTGAAGAAGAACAGGCCGAGCGCACCGAGAATCAGGAGGCCGGCGAGAAAGATGAAATCCTGCGGCCAGAACGTGACGCCGAGCAGGTAGAACTTGCGCGCCGGCACGTCGAACCACACCGCCTGCCGGCCGTTCCAGGTTGCCCACGGAACGACGACGTAGAATCCGGCGAGAACGAAAAGAATCCGCGCCCGCCATTTCTGCCACGGTCCGTGGATTTCGCGCTGGTAGATTTCCTCCCGAGGCGCGTAGAGCGGTATCTGCTTTTGCGCCGGCTTGCGGCCCGATGCGCCCGACGGCGAGCTTTCGACGGTCGCGCAGGATCGCGCAGCGTCGTCGACCGTCCGCGGGGCATGCACGGCGCTCATCGCTCTATCTCGCGGCGACGTCCGGATGCGACAGGCTGTAGACGTACGTCGCAACCAGGTGCGCTTTCTGCTCGCCGAGGATGTCGGCATGCGCCGGCATCTTGCCGGAACGGCCACTCCGCAGCCCGAACTCGATGTCCTCGGCGCTGCCGCCGAAGAGCCAGATGTCGTCGGTCAGGTTCGGCGAGCCCATCGCCTTGTTGCCTTTGGCGTCCATGCCGTGGCACGCGATGCAGATCGTGTTGAAGCGCGCCTTGCCGGCTTCGGCGAGCTTTGCGTCGGCCGGCTGGCCCGAAAGGCTCAGCACATACGCCACGACTTCCTTGACGCCCTGATCGCCGCCGAGCGCGGGCGCAAACGGCGGCATCATCGCGAAGCGCCCGCCGAGAATCGTCGTCTGGATCGTCTCCGGCTCTCCGCCGAACAGCCAGTCGTCGTCGGTCAGGTTTGGAAAGCCGACGCCGCCGCGCGCGTCGGCGCCGTGGCAGGCCGCGCAGTTGTTCGCGAACAGCCGCTGGCCGATGCCGACGGCCTGCGGATCGTGAATCAGGTCCGTAATGGGCCTTGCCGCAAACGCGGCATAGATCGGCCCGTACTTCGCCTGCGCGTCGCGCACTTCGTCGTCGTACTGACCTTTTGCGGACCAGCCGAGCGTACCGCCGAAGCTGCCGAGGCCGGGATAAAGCACGCAGTAGACGATCGTGAAGACGATCGTCCCGACGAACATCCACAGCCACCAGCGCGGAAGCGGAAGATCGTACTCTTCGATTCCGTCGAACGAGTGGCCCATCGTCTCGCCGGCAGCACCGTCATCGACGCTTTTGGTTCGCGCCCAGAACAGGATCCACGCCGATGCGACGACGTTGACGACGACGATCAGCGTAACGTACGCGCTCCACCCTCCCGTCAGTCCGACGGCGGCGGCTGCTGCATCGGGCGCGCTCATCGTGCTTCCTTGCGTGCAGCATCCGGGCGGAAGTTCGCATCACCGACGTCGACGAACGGCAGCATCGATGCGTCTTCGAAGCGGCGCCGCTGCGCCGGGGCCCACGCCCACACGCACAGTGCGACGAACGACAGAAGCAGAAGCACCGTCCCGATCCCGCGAATGACTCCCTCGTCGATCCATCCCGCAATCGGCATGGCCCTACCTCTTGCCTTTCATGACGAGGCCGAGCTGCTGCAGGTAGGAGATGAGCGCATCGATTTCCTGTTTTCCCGCAACGGCAGCTTTGGCGCCTGCGATGTCGGTGTCGGTGTACGGCACCCCGACGGCGCGCAGCGCTTTCATCTTGGTTCCGGTGTTTTCACCGTCGAGCGCGTTGTCGAACAGCCATGGAAACGCCGGCATGTTCGACTCGGGCACGACGTCGCGCGGGTTGCGAAGGTGCACCTTGTGCCACTCGTCGCTGTAGCGGCCGCCGACACGCGCGAGATCCGGCCCGGTGCGCTTGGAGCCCCACAGGAACGGATGCTCGTAGACGGATTCACCGGCGACCGAGTAGTGACCGTAGCGCTCGGTTTCCGCGCGCAGCGGCCGGACCATCTGCGTGTGGCAGACGTGGCAGCCGTCGCGGATGTAGATGTCTCGGCCTTCGAGGGCGAGAGCGTCGAGCGGCTTCATGCCTTCGACTGCAGCCGAAACGTCGTCCTGGAACATCAGCGGGACGATCTCGGCGAGGCCGCCGAAGCTGACGACGACGACGATCAGCACTCCCATCAGGCCGATGTTCTTCTCGAAAGGCGTCTGGTTTGCCATGACGGTTCCCCGGACCCGCTCAGCCGACAGCCGGTTCGGCAAGCGCTTCGAGCACCGGCTCGTCGGCTTCCTCCGCCGTCAGCGTGCACCAGACGTTCCACGCCATCACCAGCATTCCGATGAAGAACACGAGGCCGCCGCCGACGCGCACGACGTAATACGGATGCGTCGCCTGCAGCGCTTCGACGAACGTGTAGGTCAGCGTGCCGTCCTCGTTGAACGCGCGCCACATCAGGCCCTGCATGAGGCCGGCAATCCACATCGCCGCGATGTAGAGGACGATTCCGACCGTCGACAGCCAGAAATGCACGTTGACGAGCGGCGTGCTGTACATCTTCTGCTTGCCCCACAGCTTCGGGAGCATCGCGTACAGACAGCCGATCGTGATCATCGCGACCCAGCCGAGAGCGCCCGAGTGCACGTGCGCGATCGTCCAGTCGGTGTCGTGGGTGAGCGCGTTGACGGTCTTGATCGACATCATCGGCCCTTCGAACGTCGACATTCCGTAGAACGACAGCGCGACGATCATGAATCGGAGAATGGGATCGGTGCGCAGCTTGTCCCATGCGCCCGAGAGCGTCATGAGCCCGTTGATCATTCCGCCCCAGGACGGCGCCCACAGCAGGATCGAGAAGACGACGCCGAGGCTCTGCGCCCAGTCCGGAAGCGCGCTGTAGTGCAGATGATGCGGGCCGGCCCACATGTAGATGCCGATCAGCGCCCAGAAGTGCACGACCGAAAGTCGGTACGAATACACGGGACGCCCGGCCTGCTTCGGAACGAAGTAGTACATCATTCCGAGAAAGCCCGCGGTCAGGAAGAAACCGACCGCATTGTGGCCGTACCACCACTGCACCATCGCATCGACGGTGCCGGCGTAGATCGAGTAGGACTTGAAGAGCGAGACCGGGATCTCGAGGCTGTTGATGACGTGGAGCAGCGCGACGGTGATGATGAACGCGCCGAAGAACCAGTTGGCGACGTAGATGTGCGGCGTCTTGCGACGCATGATCGTGCCGAAGAACACGACGCCGACCGAAATCCACACGACCGCGATCAGCAGATCGATCGGCCACTCGAGCTCCGCGTACTCTTTTGCCGTGGTGTACCCGAGCGGAAGCGTGATGGCGGCAAGCACGATCACGAGCTGCCAGCCCCAGAACGTGAACTTCGCGAGCGCCGGCGCGAACAGGCGCACTCCGCACGTTCGCTGCACGACGAGGTACGCCGACGCGAACAGCGCGCAGCCGCCGAACGCGAAGATGACCGCGTTGGTATGCAGCGGCCGCAGCCTTCCGTAGCTAAGGAACGGAACCGCCGGCGTGACGTCCGGCCATGCGAGCTGGATCGCAAGGATCAGCCCGACGAGCATTCCGACGATGCCCCAGACCAGCGACATCACCGCAAACTGGCGGACGACGCCGTAGTCGTAGTCGTCCGGCGCCACTGCCACCGCATTGCTCATATCGGCGAGTTCCTACTTGGCGCCGAGGCCGCGAACATGGGCGACGAGCGCCTTGACGACGTCCGGCTTGGGGGCCAGATCCGCGTTGGGGACCATCAGCATGCTCAGCCCGACCGATTGGCCGCCTTCGAGAATGACTTTCTGGAGATGGTCGTCGGTGACCGATTTCTGCCAGTCGGCCGACGTGAAATCGCGCGGCTTCGGAACGAGCGCTGCTGCCGCAGCGCCGTCACCCTTTCCGCCGGCGCCGTGACACGTCGAGCAGCGCTGCTGCCAGACCGTGTCGGCCTCCTGCGTCGCTGCCGCAGGAATCTCTTCGGCCGATGCGATGCTCGCGATCAGCATGAAAACTGCCGCGAGCAGCGCGACGGCCAGGCCCATGCGATCGGCTCGCTGCGTGACGACAACTTCGGTCATGGTTTTTCTCTCCCGCGCCTGTCCATGAAATTCCCCAGATTCCTCTTGAGACGCCGTGCGGCGTACAGCGCCGAAAGCAAGGACTCGGCCAACGCGGCGTGCGAGCGGAAGTCGCTGTTTTTCGGCGCAGTTGACGATTTCCGTGCATCCAGGATTCCCAGAGCTGGGAAGTGCAGCTACCGATGTCGCAGATATGCGGTCCGGATTGACGCCGCGGGAGACGCCTTCGCGACTCACGCCGCGCTTCAGACGGGAATGCGCGGGAAGAAGCCCCGGCCCGCGCAAAGCAGTTCCGGCAGTCCAGGCAATGCGGGTTGACTAGCGGCCCGGTAGCGGTCGATATTCGGCGACCAATTCAGGCAGCCGGGCACCTCGTTCGCGTGGCCCCGACACCCGCCGGAACTGATAGAGGGGTTCATGCGACAGTTCGGTTCACTGGGTGCGCTCACCGCCGTCGTCATGCTGTTGTCGCTCTTCCCGGCGGCGCCGGGTCGGGCCGACGTCACGCTGGCGATCGACATCGACCACGGCCGCGTTCCGCAGCTCTTCGACGACCACATGATGCTGCAGCGCGATACCAACGCGGCGGTTTATGGAGAGGCCGATCCCGGCGAAACAGTCAGCGTCTCGGTCGCCGGCCAGACCAAGACGACCGTCACTCCCGCCAGCGGCCACTGGCGCGTCGAGCTCGACCCGGTGCCGGCCGGCGGGCCCTACGACCTCGTCATCCAGGGCAACAACACGATCACGCTGCACGACGTGCTGTTCGGCGACATCTGGGTGCTCAGCGGCCAGTCGAACATGATGATCAAGCGTCCGTGGCCCGGCGAGGTCGATGACTATCCGAACGCTCGCGTGTTCAAGACCACGTGGACCAGCCGACCCGGCGGGCTGCCGTTCGATTTCGCGCGAACGCTGAACGAGGACCTCGGCGTTCCGGTCGGCGTGCTGCAGCGCGCGATGCGCGGATCGTCCGGCCTCGTGCGCACGTGGCTCGGCCCTTCGGTTGTCGATTCTACCGATCCGGTGATCCAGGAGGTCGTCGCGACCGGCGACTACGGCCAGTCGTACGAGGCCGTCATCGACGGCGTCACCGGCTTCGCGGTCAAAGGCTTCATCTGGTGGCAGGGCGCCAGCGACATCCGGCGGCGTGCCGATCCGGGTCCGTTCTACAGCCATGCATTCCCGGCGATGATCCAGTCGTGGCGCAACGCCTGGAACCGCGGCGACCTTCCGTTTCTTTTCCTTCAGGAGTCCGTCGGGCGCGGCCTGCAGCCCGAGCAGCCGCTGCCGAGCCCGTATCCGGCCGCCGACAACGACGATCCGTTCCCCGTCGCGCGCATGCGCCAGGCGTTCATCGAAGGTCTCGCGCTGCCCGAGACGCAGGTCATCACGTCGTCCGATCTGGTCGGCGGCCTGCATCCGAAGGACCGCGCCGGCTACCTGCTGCGCATCGAGAGCGCGGTGCTCGGCTTCGTCTACGGCTACGACATGACGTTTACCGGTCCGACCTACCAGGGCATGTCGATCGAGGACGGCAACAAGGTCCGCATCCGCTTCCGCGAGCACACCGCAAACGAGCTGCACTCGCGCGGTCCGTTGCAGGGATTCTCGATTACCGCCGATCGCCAGCACTACGTGTGGGCGAACGCCGAAATCCAGGGCGAAGAAGTCGTCGTCTGGAGCGACGACGTTCCGACTCCGGTCGAAGTCCGCTACGGCTACGACGAGGACTACACGTTCGCCAATCTGTTCAATTACTCCGAAATCGGCGAGCTCGGCTGCCCGACGTTCACGACCGACGCCGCGCCGGCCCCGTGGCCGTAAAGCCGGGCGCATGATTTCCGTCCGCTCATTTATCCGCATTGCGCTCCGGTCTGCGGGCCTCTGCGGCGTTCGCGGCCTTTCCATCGTGGCGGCTGCAGCGCTTGTCGTAACGCTCGGCCCGGCGCGCGCGGGCGCCGACGTAAGTCTCGCGCTCGATTCGTCCAAGGGCGAGCCGCCGTCGCTGTTCTCGGACGGCATGGTGCTGCAGCGCGATGCCGTCGTTCCGGTTTTCGGCAAGGCGGATCCCGGCGAAGCGGTCGAAGTCACGATCGCTTCGCAGACCAAGAGCACGGTCGCGGCTGCCAACGGCACGTGGCGGGTCGAGCTCGATCCGGTCGCTGCCGGCGGCCCGTACGAGCTCGTCGTGCATGGCAACAACACGATCACCATCGGCAATGTTCTCGCCGGCGATGTCTGGGTATGCGCGGGGCAATCGAACCTCGTCATACGCCGACCGCGGCAAAGCGAGCTCGACCTGTACCCGACCATCCGCACGATGGGTCGCGGCGGCCAGTGGGACGAGCGACCGTCGGCGATGGCGTTCGCGTTCGCGCGCGAGCTCAATGCCGAGCTCGGCGTGCCGATCGGTCTGATCAATCGCGCAGCCGGCGGCACGTCGATGCGCAACTGGCTGTCGCCGTCGGCCGCATCGGATCCGGATCCGGACGTGCAGGCGATCGTTTCGACGTGGGACAGCTGGGGCGACGAATACGAGCGGCAGGTGCAGCCGTTTGCCGGGTACGCAATCCGCGGAGTTCTCTACTGGCAGGGCGAACAGGATCTGAAGCTCGCGCGCCAGCATCCGGGCAACATCGATATTTTCTATCACCTGCTGCCCGCGCTCATTCGATCGTGGCGTGCCGACTGGCAGAGCGGGAACATTCCGTTCGTGCTCGTGCAGCTTCCGACCGGCGGCGGGCTGCAGCTCGAACAAACCGTTGCTCCGCTGCCGCTCGCGCCGCCTGCGGAAGGCATTGCCGTGCGCATGCGCCAGGCGACGTTCAACGGGCTCAGCGAGCCGGCAACGACGCTGATGGTGTCGGTCGACGTCGAAGGCGCGGTGCATCCGAAGGACCGCGAGCTCTACGGCTACCGCCTCGCCAACGCCGCGCTCGGCGGCAGCGCATACGGCGAGAGCTTCGCGTATTCGGGTCCGATCTACGCGTCGATGACGCTCGAAGCTGCCGGTCGCGTGCGTCTTCGCTTCAAGCCGAACACCGCCGAAGGTCTCGTTGCCGAAGGCGGCCCGCTGCAGGGATTCTCGATCTCCGAAGACGGAGAGAATTTCGTGTGGGCTGAGGCCGAGATCCAGGGCAACGAAGTCGTGGTCTGGAACGATGCGATCGCCGCGCCGACCGTCGTGCATTACGCGTGGGATCACTTCCCGACTTGGGCGAATCTCTTCAACGGCACCGGCCTCGGCACTGCGCCGTTCTCGACTACGGAAACGCCGGCGCCGTAAGCAGGTACAGATCTGTCGTTATCGACTCGCGTCCTCGTCGAATTGGCTGGTGCGGATCGACCAGGCTTGGTTTTTGGCTCGAGCACGGAAGTAGTGTTGTAACGCGCGACACGAGCGCATCGATCGCAAGGGGACCGCCGCCATGCAAATCCGAAGGTACGGAGCCGTCGCGGCGGCCTGCGCCGTCATTCTTTTGTCCGCCGCACACGCGCATGCGCTTACGGCAACTATCGCCGACGACGTCTGTGCGAGCGACGCCGATCCCTGCAATATCACCGGTCCGGTCGACGTAACTGACGGAGCGGTCCTCGACTTCCAGACGCGCACGGTCAACGTGACTGGCGCCGGTCAGCTGAATTTCGGCGACGGCGAAGGAACGATCCTGAGCGGACTGTTCCATGCCGCGACGACCGAACCGGCCATCCGATCGCGCGTCACGCTTGGCTCCGGCCAGACCGAAAGCGGAAAGATCACGATCACGACACGACGTCTTTGTTCGACCGGCGGCCCGGCGGACACCTGCGAAACGAACGCCAGCTGCCAGCTCGGAACCTGCGGTTACTACCGCTGCTCGGGCAATGCACAGTTGATATGCACTTCCGATGATCGTTGCCAGGCAGGTCCCTGCAACGGCTCCAGCTGTACGAACTCCGAGAGCTATTTCTCCTGCAGTACCAACGCCGATTGTGATTTCGGCGCATGCGGCTCGCAGCCGACCTGCTCGCGCCTTCACGAGGGAACCAGCGTCGCGTGCGCCGACGACGCCGATTGCGACCTCGGTACGTGCACGGTCGGCGACGGTTCGATCATGATCGGCGGCGGCATCGACGGGCGCTCGGACGCTCCTGCCAGCGTTACGCTGCGCGCGGCAGGCTCGGTGTCGATCGCTGGCGACGTCGACCTGTCTTGTTCTGCGGATTACGCGGCCGGCAGCCTGACGGTCCATGCGCTCGACGGAGACGCCAGCATCAGCGGAGAGATCCGGGCGACCGCAAATCTCTGGCGAGGCGGGCACGTCTCGATCGACGCTTCGCAGGATACGGTGATCTCGGCGCCGATCGATCTGACCGGCAGCAATTACTACGACGTCGACGGTCTGGAACTGGCCGCCGGGCGCGACATCACGATCGCCGCGCGGATCAACGTGAGCTCCCGGACCAATGGAGGATGGGGCGGTCGAATCACCGCAATCGCCGACCGCGATATCCTCGTCGACGGAAACAGGACGTTCTCGCTGCTCGCGAACGGCTATGGCAGCAGCTACTTCAGCGACGATGGAGGCGGCAACGGTGGTGAGGTGGATCTCGAGGCGGGAGGAAAGGTAACGATCGCCTCGGACGTCCGCGTGGCCGCCAACGGCGCGGTACCGTACGGAGCCGGCGGCGCGCTCCTCGTCTACGGCGGCGTCAACGTCAAACTGGGCGGCCGTATCTCGGCAAATTCGTCCGGGTCGGGCGGCGGGTGGCTCTACGTCGAGTCCGGCGGAGACGTGCAGCTGGACGGCCAGTTCTCCGGGAAATCGCTGGCGTTCGACTACGGGTACGGCGGCTATGCCGAGATCTTCGCCGACGGCGATGTGGTCGTATCCGAGTCGGGGGATGTCAATCTTGCCGCCACCGACGGCGGGATCCTCGAAATTCGAGCCGGCGGAAACGTCGACTTCCGCGGCCACGCGAATGCGAGCGCAAAGTCGTCCGGCTACGGCGGAAGCGTCCAGCTTTTTTCCGACCACGCGAATGTCGGCGTCCCGGGAGTCATCAAGATCCGCGGCGAAGACGGCGAGATCGAGATCGATGGATGCAACGTCGAGTTGTCCGGCTCGCTGAGCAGCCATGGCGAAGGCACGTACACGACGCTGACGGCATTCGACGACCTGACGACGCTCGCGGGTAGCTCGGTGCGCACGTCGGGCGGCCAGAGCTGGATGCGCTATGCCCACGCCGACAATCCTCCGGTCATCCTCGGCAACGTCTCGCCAGTAGCGGGCCTGGTGATCGGCCTCGGGCGCGCGGACTGCCCTTACTGCGGAAACTCGGAGGTCGACGACGGCGAGACCTGCGACGATGGCAACACCGAGGCCGGCGACGGCTGCGACGGCGGATGTCACACGGAATGATTCAGTACTCGGGGTGGATGCCTTCGCGCGGCCGTGACTGCTTGGCCGCGAAGAGCAGGTAGAAGCAGCCGTTGGCCTCGTTGCAGCAGCCGTCGGCCGTCTGGCAACCGGCGGTCGTCGCGAGCGGATTGGTATCGCAGGTGTTCCACTACGTATTCGTCGATCGCAACGGGGCTGGGCGGCCCGCCGGGTTTCAAGGCCCCCTCGAACCACGCTCTTCGACCTGCCGGCGAACACGTCATTGCGCTGAAGTTGGGCTCTCTGGTAATGGCAAGCTCATGTACTGTCTCGTTCGCGACGTGATCGGCGCGCTTTGTGGGGTATTTCTCTCGGCATCGGCGACGCAAGCCCAACTGGCCTCGCTTCTCGGGCTGGAGTCGTATGCCACCGCAGTCGCCGTGCACACCGACGGGAGTATCGCCGTCGCGATTCACTCGTCCTATTCACGGTTTGCGGTCGCTCGCTACCATGCCGACGGTGCGCCGGATCGAACGTTCGGAGGGGACGGGGTCGTCCTGACAACGCTTGGAAGCGGTTTCGAGACCCCCTACGACCTCGCAATACAGACCGACGGGAAAATCGTGGCGAGCGCGCTGCTGGACGACGAATTCCGGCTGGTGCGGTATCTCTCCGACGGCAGTCTCGATCCGGATTTCGGAATCGGGGGGATCGTGACCACGGCCGTTTCGATCGAGCCGATCGCGATCCAGGATGACGGGAAGATCCTTGCCGCCGGGAGTGCACTTCTACGCTTCAACGAAGACGGCACACCCGACGCTGCGTTCGGCTCTGGCGGAAGCGCCAGCCTCGGAATCGATGCGCGGGCATGGGATGTCGCGATCGCTCCGGATGGCGACATCGTCGTCGTGAGCAGCGGGCCGATGCCGATCGCGCGGTTCCATCCCGACGGTTCGCTCGATGGAACGTTCCACGCGAGCTCGGATTCCCGCCTGACGGACGGCCGGCCTGGCGGCGTCGCCGTCCAGCCGGACGACAAAGTCGTCGTCAAGTATGGGCTGGAGTCGGAGGGCGTGATCGCACGGTACAACCCCGACGGGACCTTCGACACTACGTTCGCTGCGGACGGGGTCCTGAATCCTCCCGGCTACTCCGGCAGCGGCGGACGGGATCTGATCATTCAGCCGGATGGACGGATCGTTGCACCGTATGGCGGCGGGCTCACAGCGGATCGCTGGAACGGCGACGGTACCGTCGACACCACCTTCGGCGTAAGCGGCATCTCCTCCACGGACGCGGGCGGAGGCGACATGGCCTACGGCGAGTTTACGGCGATGGCGCTTCAGGCCGACGGTAAGCTCGTTGGCGCGGGATCCTGGCACCATGGTGGGAACACGACCACCGCGGTCGTGCGCGTAAACACCGACGGGTCTCCCGATGCGACGTTCGACGGCGAAGGCTCGCTCGTCGAATCCGATTGTCTCCACGTCATCTCCGACTGGGCGAGTTGCTATCTGGCCGGCGATACGGTGCTGAAAATCCGCAGGCCCCGCGACTCGCTCACGTGGACCTGGAAGAAAGGCGAGCCCTTCGATCACAGCGAGCTCGGAACGCCGACAATCGACAATCGGTTCACGCTATGCGTGTACGAGGAGATCTCCGGCGTAGAGCGGCTGAAGACCTGGTTCGACGCTTATGGTGGATACGACGAGGCAACGAGGTGGACCGACTTCGATCCCCGCGGATGGTCGTTCCACGCAGCGCAGGGCTTCAACCCCGATGAAGTTCGCAACTTGAGGATGCGCCCGTCACCGACCGAATCCGATGCCATGTTCAAGGCGAGCTCGTCGTACGGGGTCGCGGCGATTCCTCCGCCGGTAAGTGACACCAGCTACTTCGACGAGTCGGCCATCCTCACGGTACGTCTCGTCGGCGCGAATGGTTTCTGCGCGACGTCGCAGTATTCCGTCGCCGGCGCAGACATCAATCAACACGACTCGTTCAAGGCGAGGACCCGTCCATAAGACACCCCCTCTAGTAATCCGGGTGGATGCCTTCGCGCGGCGGCGACTGCTTCGCGCCGAACAGCAGATAGAAACAGCCGTTGGCCTCGTTGCAGCAGCCGTCGGCCGTCTGGCAGCCGGCGGTCGTCGCGAGCGGATCGTCGCGATCGACGAGCACGTAGTGGAACACCTGCGGCACGCCGCCGGGATTGAGCCCGACGAGGTCGCACGTCGAACGGAATGCAACCGCGTCACCGGTGTCGCGAAGCGTCGGGAAGTTGTTCTCGCAACCGACGGTTTCGGTGACCTGCGTGATCTGGTGCTTTCCCTTGGTCAGGAAGATCTCGGGGTTCGCATCGCTGTTGAACGGCGGAATGTCGCCGGTGCGAAGCGGCCGGTTCGGCCGGAAAAGATCGGCCTTCGATTCGAACGTCATCCGGCCGCCGCCGTCGCTGATCGCCGGGCGCGCGCTGTCCTCGGTCGCGAACGTGTACTGCCACAGCTCGTTCTTGAACAGGCGGAAGCGAAACAGCTCGTACGATGAGCTTCCGTTGCCGATCGGATCGGTATCGGTCTCGTAGACGACGAACGGGCCGCGCGCGAAGTTGCTGGCGCTCGACATCGCCGGGTTGCGGTTGATGCCGGCGCCGGGCTTGGACAGCTGCTCGATCACGCCCGTGTTCTTCGTGTAGTTGTAGATGTGCGACCCCGACGAGCCGTTGCCGAGCTGGTCGTGATCGGACTGGTACGCATTCGAGCGGCACTGGCGCGTGAACCAGTAGCCTCCGACCACCGGATGCGAGCTCGCCGTGCCCGCCGGCCCGTTGCTGACCTGCGTCGTGACCCAGAAGTTGCGGTCGAGATCGTTGTCGCCAAACGACAGGTTGAAGACCTCGTCGCTTCCGTCCGCGTTCCCGAAACCCCTGCCGGGATTTCCGACGTCCGAGCCGTCGTTGTCGTCGAGATCGGCGTTGCTGCGGAACGTCAGGCATTTGCCGCTTTCGCTCGCGTACACTTCGCCGTTGACGACCGGCGCCACGGTGTCGGTCACCTGCAGGAACGAGCCGTCTTGCTCGAACCACAGGAAGATTTCCGGATTGTGGTCGGCGTTGCCGACGGACGGATCGAAATCGCCCGTCGAGACGAATGCGACCAGCACGTCGCGGCCGCTGTTGACGTCGTCGGTCTCGCGCGAAGCTTCATAGCTCTCGCCGGCGACCGTATTGGTGATCCTCGTGATCGCGCCGCTCTCGGCGCTGTACATGTAGACTTCGCGGTGACCGGGCGCGGTGCCGGGACCGAGCACGTCGCCGTCGGAGACGAACACGATCGAGCTGCCCTGCTGCGAGCGAATCTTCGGCGCCTCGATCTCGCCCACAGTGTTCCGCGTGACCTGGATCAGCACCGGCGTGCTCGAATGCGCGCCGGCGTAACCTGCCGGCGCCAGGACCGCCAGAACGGCGAGGAAAAAACGGAAAAGTCTGTTCATGGAGCCGGCTCGACGTCGATCTGGAACGGTCCGGAGACCATGTCTCTTTCGTTGTAAAGATTTGCCCACCGGAACTTCGACGCGAAGCCGTAGCGCACGGCGACCGGCGACGGGACGAGCGAGCTCGCGACCACGACCTGGTTGCCGTCGATGGCCGCGCTGTCGGCCCATTCCCAGTTCTCGTGATCGGCGCTGAGCGCGAATCCCTGGAGGGCGGCGCCGGTGAACTGGAGGCTGTCGGCGGTGTGCGAGCGATAGCGAATGCGAACGCTGCTGCCTTCGGCCGTGGCCGACTCGACGATCGGGCCGGAATACGTGAAGTCCTGTCCGTAGACTTCGACGAGGACGGCGTCGGCGAGCCGCGCGGCGTACTCGGGATATTCCTGCGGCGGCGGATGAATGCCGCCGATCAGGTCCGACGTGACGATCATGGCGGTGTTCGGAACGACGTCGAGCGTGTCGATGAATGCCTGCCGCAGCGTCGACGCCCACGGGCTGCCGCGACTGCCCGCCGGAAGGTTTCGCACCGGCTCGCCGAACGGAAGTCCTTTGCCGTTGGGCAGCTGGACGTAGACGAACGGGAAATCGCCCTGGTTCCATTCGCGCCGCCATGCGCGAATCATCGCGGGGAGGATGTAGCGGTGGTCATTGGCCGTGCGGCTGTCGGCCTCGCCCTGCCACCAGATCACGCCGCGCATCGCGTACGGAACCAGATGTACGCCGACTTCCTGCCAGACGTCGCCCCAGATCGGATAGTTCGCGAGAATCTCCGGCACTTTCGGATCGGGATCATTGATCGTCGACGGCGGAAGCCACGTGCGGATGCGCGTGCCGCCTTTCGCGTTGTTGATGATGCCGATCGGAACGCCGAGCACGTCGTGCATCGTCAGCGCGAACTCCCAGCAGATGTCGCCGGGAGCGTCCGACCAGTCGTTGAACCGCAGCGCGTGCACTTCCGGATTCGCCGCGAGGCGCACCGGTCCCGGCTGCTCGAGCACCATGTTGGACTGGCCGCCGCACAGCCAGACTTCGCCGACCATCACTCCGGTCAATGCGATCTGGTTGGTTCCCTGGATGATCAGTCCCAGCGGGCCCGCGTTCGCAACCAGCGGATCGAGCGTGATGCGCCACGTTCCGTCGCCCGCGGCGGTCGTGATCTTGTTCTGGCCGGCGAACGTCACGGTGACCTGTTCGCCCGCATTCGCCGTGCCCCAGATTGGAACCGGCATCCCGCGCTGCAGCACCATTCCGTTGGTGAACAGGTGCTGGTCGACGCCCACGGCGTGCGAGGGTGTTGCCGCGAGCACGATGGCCGCAACGACCGTCGCCGCGACGGAAAACATTCGTCGTGTTGTGATCATCGATGTGTGGGCGCGAAACCGGGTCGAATGCGGCGCCGGGGGCCCAATGTATGGCCGATCGGCGGGTGGAATCCATCGCAGAACGCGCGGCGCGAGAGTCCGTCTGCACGCCGACCTTTCGCCGCGGTGCGGCGAGCGCCGGAATGCACGGAACGCAGGAAATCAGGGACAGACACCGATTTTCCGAAATCGGTGTCTGTCCCCGATTTCCGCTAGAGCCCGAGCTCTTCGATCTTGCGGTACAGCGACGACAGGCTGATGCCGAGCAGGTCGGCGGCCTTCTTCTTGTCGCCTTCGCAACGCTGCATGACGTTGCCGATATGTCCGCGCTCGTAGAACTGGATCGCGCTCTTCAGCTCGTCGCCGACCGCAGCGCCGTCGGCTGCCGAAGCGGCGGCCACCCGGTTGGGGAGATCGGCGGTCGTGATCCATTCGCCGTCGCCGACGATCATCGCGTGCTCGATCACGTTGTCGAGCTCGCGGATGTTTCCCTTCCACGGCATGCGCAGCAGCGCTTTCATCGCCGCATTGTCCACGCCGCGGAAGCGGCGGTTCATCTCGGTGTTGTGGCGCCGCACGAGAAACTCGACGAGCGCGGGAATGTCCTCGCGCCGTTCGCGCAGCGGCGGGATCTCGATGCCGAACACGTTCAGGCGATAGTACAGGTCTTCGCGAAACGTGCCTTCCTGGCAGCATTTCGCGAGATCCCGGTTGGTCGCGGCGATGATGCGAAGATCGACGCGCGAAGGCGTCGTGCCGCCGACCGGCAGGATCTCCTTCTCTTCGATTGCACGAAGCAGCTTGACCTGAAGCGACAGCGGCATCTCGCCGATCTCGTCGAGGAAGATGGTTCCGCCGCGCGAGCGCTGGAACAGGCCTTCCTGCGCCGTCACCGCTCCGGTGAACGCACCGCGCGTGTGACCGAACAGCTGCGCTTCCAGAAGCGTCTCGGGAATCGCGCCGCAGTTCACCGGCAGGAAGATACTGTCGCGCCGCTCACTGTCGCGATGGATCGCGCGCGCAACGACCTCCTTGCCCACTCCGCTTTCGCCGGTGATGAGCACCGTCGAGTTGGTCGCGGCCACCTTGTGCATCAGCGCCATGATGCGGCGCATGGACGCGCTCTCGCCGATCAGGTTGTCGAAGTCGTATTTCGATTCGACCTCACGGCGCAGGTACTGGATCTGCCACGCGAGCTCGCGGCGCTCGAGCAGACGTCCGAGCTTGGCCAGCACGTCGTCGAACGACAGCGGCTTGATCATGTAGTCGTGCGCGCCCTGGCGAAGCGCTTCGACGGCCGTCTCGACGCTCGCGTGGGCGGTCATCAGGATGACGAGGGTCTGCGGGCAGACGCGGCGTACCTCGCGCAGCAGCTCGACGCCGTCGAGCCCGGGCATGCGCAGGTCGGTGATCACGACATCGAACTCGCTGTTCTGCAGAAGCTCGACGGCCAGCTTGCCGTCGGCAGCGGTGGTGACGTCGTAGCCTTCGTCGCCGAGCACGTCCTTCAGACTCTCGCGGCTTGCCGCCTCGTCGTCGACGACCAGAATAGAACCGCGCGCCATATCGGGTGCCACCTTTGTCCAGGGATGCTGCTGCTGCAATGCGCCAGTCGTTGACTCACTGGTTGTGCGGTGCGAATCAGTCCACATGGCGACGCTCCTCGAGCTTGTCGGTATCGACGCGGAGGCCCGCGCGCGTCGGATGGAATTCCTCGGGATCACCGAGGAAGACAGGAGCCTGCTCGGGGCCCAGGCCGAGTTCGTCGAGTCGATCGCCGACGGAATGGTCGACGTGTTCTACCGGCGAATCCTGGCGTTTCCGGAAACCCGGTGTTTTCTGGAAGACCCGGCTCTCGTCACGCGCCTCAAGGCGGCGCAGCGCGCGCACTTCATCCAGCTCTGCACCGGACCGTATGACGAAGCGTACTTCGAGAGCCGTCTTCGTGTTGGGCTTGCGCACGCACGGATCCGGCTCGAGCCGCACCTGTACCTGGGCGGCTACCTCGTGCAGATCGACTACGTCCGGCAATGTTTCCTCGAACGCTTTCGCGGGGAGCCCGACCAGGCCGAGCGCTGCACGCGAGCCTTCGGCAAGATCATCATGCTCGACATCGCGCTTGCCACCGACGCGTATATCTACGGCGGCTTCGTCGAGCGCGCCACCGCCGACGTTCGCGCGTACGAAGCCGCGCTCGCCAACGAAGCGCTCGAGAACAAGGTGCGGGAAGAGGAAAAGCGCGAGGAGCTTCTGCGCATGGTCGTGCACGACATTCGTAGCCCCGTCACGGCGATGATGGCGACCGCGCGGGCCGCGCTGCGGCGCTATCGCGATGTCGCCGAAAGCCCCGGCAAGCAGTTCGCGCTCGTCGAAGCCACCGGCCAGAACGTGCTGCACATCATCGACAACATGGTCTCGCACGCGCGCGCTCCGGGCGGCGAGCTGCCGCTCGTGGCCGAGCCGTTCGACGTCTCCGAGGTGGTCAGCGCATGCGTCTCGCAGCTGATGCCGTTCGCGCAACAGACCGGCCACACGATGGTCGTCTCCATGCTTGCGCCCACGCCGTCTACGCAGCTCGACAAGGTGCTGGTGCGGCGCGTGATCTCCAACCTTCTCGTCAACGCGTGCCGTCACACTCCGGCCGGTAGCAGGATCGAAGTGGGCTGCGTGCGCGACGGGGACTGGTGCCGAGTCGTCGTGGCCGACGATGGCCCGGGACTTCCGGCAACGATTCGCGATGCGCTGAAGGACCCGGGTTCGCTTCGGCCCCGAACCGATGTGGGAGCGTACGTGGACAGCGGGCTCGGCCTGCCGTTCTGCCGCATGGCATGCGACCGCATGGGAGGACTGCTCGAGCTCCAGCCATCTCCGCGACGCGGAACACGCTTCGTCGTTCATCTGCCTGCCTAGCCTACGAGTGAACCGGCAACGCCGCAGGCTTGCCGGTCCTGTCGTGCGACGTTGCCTTGCGAACGGCGCCGCGTCCGCGTTTCGCGGATTTCGTGTCGGATTCGATCAGTCGAAGAACGCGACGGATCTCGACTCCGGCAACCTCGAGGAGGGTCGAATGGAGCTCGCTGCGCGGCGCGGCGTCGAGCGATTCGACCAGCTGGATCGCGCTCGGTTCGTCCGGCGCCTCGTCCAGACGCGCGCGCACGCGGTCTACGGCCTTTCGAAGCGAAGCCAGTTGCAGCGGGACCTGGACGAGAAACGGCCCGTCGTCTCCGAGGGCGACCGACATCTCGGCAGCGGCATGCAGCAGCCTCGCCTTCTGCCGTTCGCCCGCGGCGGCGCTTGCCCATGCGGCTGCTCGCTCCGATGCGACCGCGGGGGAAGCCGCCAGTGCCGCGTACGCGGACGCCACCTCGTCTTCGAGTGCGGAGCATCGGCGAAGTGCTTCCCGGTAGAACATTGCGCGCTGGTCTGAGCAGGAAGCATGCCGAGGCCGGACAGCCGTTCTCGAGCACCGAAACAGCAGGCCTTTGCCATCCGCACGCTGCGTCGCAAATCGATGAACCGGGCAGATTTTGGCGAGATTGGGAATGGCCCTGGCCGCACTTGTCAGCGCCGGGAACGGCGCATCGCCGACGGTCCGGCCGGCATCCTGCGGCGCCTGCGGCCACGGCTTCCCCGCGATCGTGCGCGCCTGGCGCGTCAGGTTTGTTGACTGCGCAGGCGCCGACCGCTTTTTTCTGCGCGCATGGATTTCGACACGGCCTCGCACATCGCGCGGATCGAACGCGACGGTTACACGGTCATCGAGGACTTCCTGTCCGCCGACGTTCTCGCGGAGGTGCGGCGGGTCCTGGCGCTGTATCTCGATACCAACTCGGGGCGTAACGACTTCGAAGGGCTCAAGACCGAGCGTGTCTATACGCTGGTGGCGCGGGCGCGGGTGTTCTGGGACATCGTGCTCGACGAACGCGTGCTCGCGCTCTGTGATCGCTTCCTGCTTCCGAACTACCTGCTGACCGCGTCGCAGGCGATCCGCATCCTTCCCGGAGAGACGCCGCAGCCGGTCCACAGCGACGATTCGTTCCATCTGCTGCCGCGGCCGCGTCCGATGATCTCGCTCTCGACGATCGTCGCGGTCGACGCGTTCACCGCCGACAACGGAGCGACCAGCATCATCCCCGGCAGCCACCTGTGGGACGAGGAACGCGCGAGCGCGCAGTATTCGTTCCGGCCGGGGCACGACGAAAACATGGAGAGCCTCGCGCGCCAGGCCATTCCCGCAATCATGCCGGCGGGTGCGGCGATCGTGTTCTCGGGGACGCTGCTGCACGGCGGCGGTGCGAACTCGAGCAATGCGCCGCGGCTCGCGTTCTCGAACCAGTACTGCCAGCCGTGGGCTCGCCCGCAGGAAAACTTCTTTCTCGGCGTTCCGATCGACGTTGCCCGCCAGATGCCGCCGCGGCTGCAGGCGCTGCTCGGTTATTCGATACACCCGCCATTCATCGGACAGGTGACCGCAAGTCATCCGATCAAGGCACTGGCACCGGATTACGAAAATCGCGTCACCGCGCAGGCAATCGCCGCCGGCGCGCGGCTGCCCGAGTAGCGCGCTTCGTCACGCCGATACGCTCGCATTCCGTTTCGCAGATCGTCCGGCACATCGTCCGGCAAAGGATTTGTCCATGCGCGTAGAGACCGGTCTCCCACTTGGCAACTGGCGCAGCGTCGCCGACCACGCCCGCAGGGCCGAAGCTGCAGGCTATGACGGCGTGCTCAGCTACGAGATCGGACACGATCCCTTCGCGCCGCTGGTGATCGCCGCGACCGCGACCGAACGCGTGCGTCTCGGCACCGCGATCGCCGTGTGTTTTCCGCGCAGCCCGATGGTCATGGCCAACATCGCCCGCGATCTTCATGCCGAGAGCGGCGGGCGCTTCACGCTCGGCCTCGGCACGCAGGTCAAAGGGCACAACGAGCGCCGCTTCAGCGTTCCATGGACGGCGCCGCTTCCGCGGCTGCGCGAATACGTCGAAGCGCTGCGCGCGATCTGGCGCTGCTGGGAGACCGGAGGAAAGCTCGCGTTCGAAGGGCAGCATTACACGTTCACGCTGATGACGCCGGAGTTCTCGCCGCCGCCGACCGGGCTCGGTCCGATTCCGGTGACGATCGCAGCCGTAAAGCCTGCGATGATCGGACTTGCCGGCCGCCTGTGCGACGGCATCCGCCTGCACGGCTTCGCAACGCGCCGCTACCTGGAAACCGTCGCGATGCCGGCGCTCGAGGAAGGATTGCGCGCGAGCGGGCGCGAGCGGAGGGCATTCGAGATCTGGGGCGGAGGCTTCATCGCGACCGGCGCAGACGACGAGGCCGTGGCGAAGTCGCTCGAAGCAATCCGCTACCGGATCGCGTTCTACGGCTCGACGCGCAGCTACCACGGCGTGCTCGAATCGCACGGCGCCGAAGAGCTCGGCCACAAGCTGCACGACATGTCGAAGCAGGGCCGCTGGAAGGAAATGGCCGCGGAAGTTCCCGACGACCTGCTCTACGAGTTCGTCGCGATTGGCCGCTACGACCAGCTCGCGGCGGCCGTCGCGAAGCGCTTCGGCGGCATCGCCGACTCGATCACGATCGATTTCCCGCGCGGCGTCTCGACGGAGCAGGCGGCCGAGCTGGTCGCGGATCTCAAGGCGATTCCGTGCACATTCCGGGGTTTCGACGCGGCCATCTGACGTCGAACCCGGCTTCGCGTGATTGAGCAGCGCGGACGTGGCACCGTCGCCGCCATGGCCGACATCGACTTCGACAAGATCCCGCGCTTCTCCGAGCTTCCGGTCCGCAAGGATGCGCCTCCCGAATCGAACTGGGGCGTATTCGGTGACGATGACGAGCTTGGCTGCCTCAACTTCCTGACCGCGCGCGGCGTCGTCGAAGCTGCAAAGCTGGTGCGCAAGGGCCGTGTGTTCCGGCTCGACACGCCGATCAACTACGCAACGCCGCCGCTGTTCAACCGCAGCCCCGCGCGTCACACGATCGTGAGCTTCGAGCAGTACGGGCTTCTCGGCCATGACGATTCGCTCGACGCATACAACACGCAGGAAGGCAGCCAGTGGGACGGACTCGGGCATGTCGGCCACGTCCGCCATCGCGCGTACTACAACGGCGTCACCGACGACCAGATCCAGGACGGCACCGGCGGCAAGCTCGGAATCCATAAGTGGTCGAACAAGTTCGTCGGCCGCGGCGTGCTGATCGACGTGCGTGCGCATACCGAAAAGTTGGGGCGACCGATCGATCCGCTCACGAGCGCCTCCTACTCGCTGGCGGACCTCGAGGATGCGCTGGCCGCGCAGCACGCCACGCTGGAGCCCGGATCGATCCTGCTGGTGCGCACCGGCTGGCTCGGGGCCTATCTCGCATCGAGCGACGAACAGAAGATCGCGATGGCTCCGCTCAATGCGCTCGCAGCGTGCGGGATCGAATCGTCGAGCGAGCTCATCGCATGGCTGTGGGATCATCGCGTGGCCGCGATCGGCACCGATTGCCCGGCCGTGGAACCGTGGCCGTGGTCGTTCGGCGACGAGAGCGCGCTCCACTACCGCACGCTTTCGCTGATGGGTCTTCCGCTCGGCGAGCAGTTCGTCCTCGACGAGCTCGCGGCGGATTGCGCCGCCGACGGAAGCTACGAATTCATGCTGGTGTCGGCGCCGATGCACCTTGAAGGCGGCATCGCGACGCCGCCGAATGCGGTGGCGATCAAGTAGCCAGAAACGCCACCGCGCAGCGAATGTTCGGCACGCGAGAAAGCCGGTCGAGAAATGCGAGCCGCTCGCGAGCGGATCATTCCCGGCACAGCGTCTTGTGCATCGATCGATGCGCAATTCCGGCATCCTCGAATACCGGCCCGTGTGCCGCGTAACCGCGCCGTTCGTAAAACGGGATGACGGCAACCTGCGCGGACAGTACGACCTCGGTGAGGCCAATGGCCCGTGCGTGACACTCGACCGCATCCATGAGGCGGCTTCCCGCGCCGCAACCGCGCCACGGCTCGCGGACGGCCACGCGCTCTACCTTTGCATGGCCATCCACGACCCGAAGACGCGCCGTGCCGATGGTTTTGTCCCCGATCACTGCAATGAAATGGGTCGCATCGCCGTCGAGTCCGTCGATCTCTCGATCGATCGGCACGCCTTGACCCCGAACGAACACTTCGCGGCGGATCGCAAACAGCTGCTCCATCTCGGTGGAGCAGGCGAGTCGGACTTCGATCATGCGCGGTCGTAGCCGGGCCGAATTTTCTGGACAAGAGCGCGCCTACCGTTTAACTGACGAACAGCGCTGACCGCAAAAGGCCGTTCGTTTCGTCACATTCTCGTCAGGAGTGAGCAATTGAGAACCAGCAAACTGCAGGAAAAATCGTTGCGGCGTCATCGGCCATTGGTGACGATCGCAGTTGCGATCGTTGTCACGCTCCGCGCGGGCGCGAGCGCGGGCGCGCCAGCCTGCGAGGGCCTCGTCATCGAAAGCGAGCCGGGGTCCTCGCTGAGCCTGGGATGGGCCGGCATTGGCGACGATCGCAGTCTTCCGGCTGGCTTTGGCACTTCGTGGGAAATCGTCCGGCGATGCTCGAACAATCAGGAGCCGTGCAGCGCCAACTCCGATTGCGGCGGCGGCCAGTGCACCGCGACGTGCGATTGCAATGCCGACTCGACGTGCGAGATCGCCGGGCCTGTCGGCACCGGCAGCTGCGCCACGACGCTCGCCGAATGTTCGACCAACGCCGACTGCCCGACCAATGTCGCGTGCGTGCAGCTGTTCGAACCGCCCATTCCCCTTTCGCTGTTGAACACCCCGTTCTGCGCCGTTACGTCTTACGACAGCGTCGCGTCGGGAACGTTCGATACGGCGACCGGTGAGACCTCGCTGTCGGCGGTCCTGCGCACGCGGCTGTACCTCGGCATCAGCTCGGCGCAGCCGTGTCCGCGTTGCGGGCCGCCGAACCAGAGCCCGGCGGTCGGTGACACGTTCACTTGCGAAGGAGGGCCGTCCGATGGCGCGACCTGCACGGTCGAGGGCGTTACCCCGTTTTTTGGCGGGACATCGTCGGATTGTGCGCCGGCAATCGCAGACAACATCGCCGGTACAGGCCTGGTCTTCAAGATAGGAGATCTCGGCACCGGCACGACCACGAGAACCGCCGGTCTGCAGTGCGGGAACGGATCGTTCGCGGCCAATCCCCTCAATCCCGCCACCAACCCGAAATGCACCGACGACCCGACGGGAGGTGTATGCACGAGCAATGCCGACTGCAGGCGCTGCACCGGCGATTCGTCGATCCATTGCGCGGGCGACGGAAACTGCACCGGCCACGGAGTTTGTGCCGAAGCACCGGAACAGCCCGTCACGTGCGGGTATTGGTGCCACTGCGGGTTCTGCAACAACGATCCCGCGCAGCCGTGTTTCGAAAGCAGCGAGTGTTCGGCCGGACAGACCTGCCAGAAAGGCACCGGGGGCGTGACGTCACCCAACCTTGCACAGCAGAAGCCGAATGACTGCTCGCAGGACAAGGGCATCTGCGGCACCAACGAGAGCGAGCGCTGCGAGGTCACAAAGACCAGGAGCTGCTCGCTGAAGCCGTATCTCGGTTGCAACAGTAACGCCGATTGCGAGAACGAGATCGCAGGCACCTGCATCGTCGCGGGCAGACCTTGCTACGAATCACGCATCACCCGCTCCGGCGACGCTTCGCCGGTGGGCATGTTCTGCGCGTTCCAGGACAAGACTTGCGCATCGAATGCCGACTGTACGGCCACGGGCGACTTCTGCGCACCGGACTCGACCCGGGAGCAGTTGGCCGGGCTTTTCTGCGTTCCGGCATCGACTTCGACCCTCATCAACAACGTGGTGGGGCTGACCGGCCCTGCGGACCTTCGGATCAATACCTTCGTAAAACTCTGTCGCTGCACTGCGGGTGAGTCCGGCTGCGAATCGATCTGCGGCGTCGCACCGGCCGGTTGCGGAAACGGCATCGTCGACGCCGGCGAGGACTGCGACGGCGGCGCGTGCTGCGAGAGCGACTGTTCCTACAGCAGCGCGGCAACCACGTGCCGCGGCTCCGCCGGCCTATGCGACGTTGCCGAGACCTGCAGCGGCAGCTCGGCGGCATGCCCCGCGAACTCGTTCAGCGTTTCGTCGACGATCTGCCGCGCCTCCGCCGGCGTCTGCGACAAGGCGGAGAACTGCAGCGGCACGTCGGCGAGCTGCCCCACGGATTCCTTCCAGCCCAATGGCACCGCGTGCGACGACGGTGACCAGTGCACGACCGACGAATGCGTCGGAGGGGTGTGCGAGTCGACGCCTATCCATCCCTGCAACGGCCAGTGCGGAGACGGCAACGTGGACGAAGGCGAGGCGTGCGACGACGGGAACAAGACGTTCACGCCGGGAGAATACTGCGGCGTCGACTGCGTGCGCATCCCCTGCGGCAAACCCACGAACTCGACGGGCGTCCTTCCGAAGTCGAGTGACGCGTTGTTCGTGCTGAAAGCGGCCGTAAGCGGAACGCTCTGCGACCCGCGTGTCTGCAGCGTCGACGGCAATCAGACCGTGCTGGCTTCAGATGCGCTGCGCATCCTCAAGGCCGCCGTCGCGCAGGTGGTCTCGCTGGTCTGTCCGACCTGATCGTGCGGGCCGACAGGATCGTGCGACGAAAGCTGCCGGCCGCCTAACCGCGGCCGGCAGCGATGATCGCCGACAGATCGAAGAATTCTTCCGTCGTCCCTTCCTTGTCACCGAGGTCGACGTACCAGCCCTGTTCGCCGGGGAACCGCGAGCTCGGCAGCGAGCAGTACGTTCCGTGCTCGAGCTGGATGTCGACCATCGAGATCGACGGCCGATAGCCGAACACCCACGGCATGCCGTACTTCGCGCCGGCAATCGGCTCCTTGGCGAACTTGTAGTTGTTCACCCACACCTTCCAGAGCTCGCCGCCGTTGTCGTACATGTCGGTAAACGGCACGCGGAAGACTTCCTTGTCGAGGTAGATCACGCGCTTGGAATACGCGTACTGCGGCAGCTTCGAGACACCTTCGATGATGTACACATCGCGCGGCTCCCAGACGTCGTCGTGGAGGAAATCGCCCGAGCCTTTCTGCCAGACCACCGGCAGCTGTTTCGCATGCATCGTGCCGAGGATTTTCTGCTCGCCGACGAGCTTCCACGTCATCCACGCGATGTTGCCCTGGTAGCCTTCGAAGCTGTCCGCGTCGGTGTCCTGGCCGAAGAGCGCGTCGGAGCGCTGCGCCGAAGAAAGTCGCCGCACCCGGCGAAGCTGCGGCAGGTACAGCCACGTGTCGTCCTGGCGCGCGTTGTCGGTGTAGCGCGTGAACGTGAATCCGGTTCCCTTGAGGTCGAACGGTTCGATCAGCGGATAGAGCGCTTCCTTGAAGCGCGCCTGGTCGCGGTTGGCCATCGCCGGTTTCGGATCGACCACCAGACGTTCGCGGAAGAAGAGCCGGCGGATGTGATCGATGAGGAAATGCTTTTCGACTCGAGTCGGATTGCCTTTGGCGCCGACCTGGCCGGTGTCGCAGTCGAAGTTGCGCGTATCCGAATCGTCGATCGCGATCGCGGCGCCGAAGTTGAACATCAGCTTGTTCGCAATCCACGGATCGTCCGGATCGATCTTCGGAAACGGCTTGCCCGCGACGTGATTGACGAGCGTCACGCCGTCGGGCGACAGCGACACCTGGCCCGCGAACTTCTCGGTGGCTTCGATATACGGCGGCGGATCGTCGATTTTTTCGTACGCGCGGACCGGCATCGCGCCTCCGCGCTCGACCAGCCATTGCATGCCCGGGCTCAGCAGGTGGCGGTACTGGTTGACGTTGGCCGCGCTTACGACTGTACCCGGCGGCGGAACCGCCACCGGCGCGGCCTTTGCAGAGTTGCGGGAAACCGGGGCGTCGGCGGCGCGCGCGACCGACGCGTTATCCGCGGCGCGCGCCGGACCGGCGACAGCGAGTGCAAGCGCCGCGGCGAGCACGGATGGGACGATCTCTCCGGATCGGCGCATTGCGAACGCCGGAAACTCGCCGTGAGGCGGGCGTGCGAATCGGTTCATGTTTCCCTCCAGTCTTTCCCGTCCGGATCCCCCGAGAACACGGTCGCGGCGACAGAGTACTCTCACGGTCGGACTCGGCGCAAGCGAGGGGGCGCAGCGTTTTCTTGCCGCGCAGCGTCGTTACGGAACGTCGCAACCAGCCTGCCCAAAAGCTGCGGACGTTTCGCGGACGGCCGTCGATACGATCCCGCATGACCTCGCGGCACCGACTCGCTACAAGCGGGCCCATGAGCACCATGCGAACGACTGCCTTGAAGGCCGCGCACGACATCGCGATCGCCGTAACCGGAGTGGCATCCCGACTGATTCCGGATCGCGTCCCGATGACGCTGCTCGGCGCCGGCTCCTCCAGGGATTTATGCTCCGCGATCGCAGAAGCCGGCGTGAAAAAGGCGCTGGTCGTCACCGACGCCGTGCTGGTCAAGCTCGGGATCGTCGCGCGCATCACCAGCGCGCTCGAGGAATGCGGCGTTGCGACGTGCGTCTACGACGGCGTCGAGCCCGATCCGACGTCCGATCACGTCGCCGCGGGCCTCGCGATGCTGAAGCGCGAGCGCTGCGATGCGATCGTGGCCATCGGCGGCGGCTCACCGATGGACGCCGCGAAGGTCATCTCCGCCGCGGCAACCAACGACAAGCCATTGCGCAAGCTCGAAGGCCTCCTGAAAGTCCGACGCCAGCCGGTGCCGCTGTACGCGATTCCCACCACGGCCGGCACCGGCTCCGAGGTGACGATTGCCGCCGTCGTCTCCGATCCGGTCACGCACGCCAAGAAGTTCTTCGTCGATCCCAAGCTTCTGCCGCTGATGACGGCCCTCGATCCGGAGCTGATGGTCGGGCTTCCGCCCGCGGTGACCGCGGCGACCGGCATGGACGCGCTCACGCACGCGATCGAATCCTATCTTTCGAAGACGTCCAACCAGCAGACCGAGCGCTGGGCGTCGGCCGCCATACGGCTGATCTTTACGAATCTGCCGAAAGCTTACGAAGACGGCTCGAACCTGGATGCGCGTCGCGCAATGGCGCTGGCCTCATACTACGCAGGCCTCGCCTTCACGCGTACGAGCGTCGGATACGTGCATGCCATCGCGCATCAGCTCGGCGCGCACTACCGCACGCCGCACGGGCTCGCGAACGCGACCGTGCTGCCGCACGTGCTCGAGTTTTCGATGGACTCGGCAAGCTCGCGCATGGCCGACATGGCGCGCATGATCGGCCTCGAAGGAACCGGCGAGCTCGCACTGGCCAGGGCGTTTCTCGATGCGGTGCGCGAGCTGGCGGCGAGAGTCGGCATTCCACCGACGCTCGCAGCACTGCAGCGCCACGACATTCCCGAGATCTCCCGTGCCGCGCTCGCCGAAGCGCGCATGAACTATCCCGTGCCGCGCTACATGGAGATGGCCGACTGCGAAGCGCTCGTCGCGCGCCTGCTGCCGCAAGCCTGACGACGGGTGAGCTCCTCGCCCGCCAGGCTCGGCTACACGTTGGTCTGCGTGCTGCTCGGGCTCGTCCTCGGCTGGATGCCTGCGCTCGTGCATGGGCCGGTGCCGGAGAAGTGGAGCGTGTACGGAGTCGCCGGCGGGATCCTGGTGTGGGGTTACTACGTCGCGCGCATGTCGATCGGCCTGTGGGTCGGCATCACCAGCGTGCCGCCGCCGTGGTACCTGCGCGGTCCTCTTTGCGGTGCGCTCGCGATGATCCCGCTCGGCTTCGTCGGGCTTTCCAATCCGTTGTGCGGAGCGCCGTGCATGTGCTGGAACACGCTGACCGGAGCCACCGTCGGTTTCGCCGTCGGCGGTCTTGCGTGGGCGATCACCGGCAGGCACCACGCCGGCTCGTAAGGCTTCGATGCACGCGCTGACCTATCATCCACTCGAGAAGCTGTCGGTCGCCAGGCCGGTCGAGCGCATCGATTACATCGTCGAGCGCTGCGCCGGCCGCCGCGTGCTCGACCTCGGCGCGCTCGACGAAACGCTGATCGGCAAGCCGCAGCATTCGTCCTGGAAATGGCTTCACCGCGAGATCGCGCGCTCGGCCGCCGAAGTGCTCGGCGTAGACGCCGGCGAAGAGGTGCGAAAAAGCGGAGAGATCCGCACCGACGCCGGCACGCGAATCGTTTATGGGAAAGTCGAGGACCTGGACGCGCTGATGCGCGACTTCCGCCCCGAGGTCGTCGTCGCCGGCGAGCTCATCGAGCATACCCCGGATACGCTCGGCTGGCTGACGCGCGCCGCCGCCGCCGCTCCCGGCGCCCGCCTGATCGCGACGACACCAAACGCCACGTCGATCCTGAACATCCTGCTGTCGTTCGCCTCGCGCGAAAGCCAGCACGAAGACCACCTGCACGTCTACTCGTACAAAACCCTGACCACCCTCGCAGCCCGCCTCCGCCTCGAGAACGCCGCCCTCTTCCCGTACTACTACCACTCCGAACAATTCCGCGGCCGCGTCCCGAAACCCGTAGCCCCGCTCATCTCCGCCATCGACTACGCCATCCTGATGCCGATCCAGTACCTCTTCCCGCTCACAGCCTTCGGCTTCATCCTGGACGGAACATTCCCAAAGAGCTGAGCGAAGCGAAGAACGAGCATAGCGCCGGCCCAAGCCGCGGCGTCAAACGAGCATTCCGCTAGCAACGAGCACAACCCCAAGCTACCTTCCGCAAAATTTTTTTCGTGCCGGCCCGAAGTCAGCAAGAAGCTGCGCGGGCACCTATCTCAGCGGTCGCGGAGAAGGGTCCAGATGCGAGGCGGATTCCGCGTAGTGAGCGGAGGCGTACTTCCCGTACGTCGAAGCGAACGAAGCGGAATCCAACGAAGCAGATGGGCCCTTATCCGCGGCCGTCGCACCGATCTGGAGGACAGAGTGAAGACACGCATCACCGAACTATTCGGCATAAAGCATCCAGTGATCCAGGGCGGCATGCACTACGTAGGTTACGCAGAGATGGCCGCCGCCGTCTCGAACGCGGGAGGCCTGGGCATCATCACCGGCCTGACCCAGCCCACGCCCGAAGACCTGCGCAAAGAAATCGCGCGCTGCCACGACATGACCGACAAGCCGTTCGGCGTAAACCTGACGATCCTGCCGATGTTCGTCACGCCGCCGTACGACGAATACATGCGCGTCATCGTCGAAGGCGGCATCAAGATCGTAGAAACAGCGGGCCGAAGCCCCGAGCCGTTCATGCCGACGCTCAAGGCCGCCGGCGTCAAGGTCATCCACAAGTGCACGTCGGTGCGTCATTCGCTCAAGGCCGAGCGCATCGGCTGCGACGCCGTCAGCGTCGATGGGTTCGAATGCGCCGGGCATCCCGGTGAGGACGACGTTCCCGGCCTCGTGCTGCTCGCGCGCGCAGCGGAAGAGCTGACGATCCCGTATGTGGCTTCGGGCGGCATGGCCAACGGGCGCAGCCTCGTCGCCGCGCTCGCGCTCGGCGCCGACGGCATGAACATGGGCACGCGCTTCATGGCGACGGTCGAAGCGCCGATCCATCACAACGTGAAGCAGGCGCTCGTCGATGCCGATGAAATGTCGACGCGGCTGATCATGCGTTCGCTGCGCAATACCGAGCGCGTGCTGACCAACGCGGCCGTCGAGAAGATCCGCGAGATCGAAAAAGAAAAGGGCGCGGCGGTCACGATCGAGGACATCCGTCCGCTGGTCGCCGGCACACAGAATCGCAAGGTTCTGCAAAACGGCGAGATGGATGCAGCCGCCTGGAGCTGCGGCATGGTCGCCGGCCTCATCCACGACATTCCGACGTGCAAGGACCTGATCGAGCGGATCGTCGCGGACGCCGAGGAAATCATTCGAAAACAGCTGATGCGCACGCTCGAGAACTGATCGGCAAGCCGCGCGATCGTTGCTGCGGCGCGTCAGCCCCCGATCGCGCGGGCCTCGCGGGCTCCGTGCCATGGCGTCGAAGCGTGTGCGCGTCGCAGCGGATAAATCCTCGGCGCAGCCGTTGACGTGGTTCGTGGCGCGGGCGTAGAAGTCGGCACCATGAGCTACATCACGAACAAATCCTTCCTCGTCTCACTGGCCTGCATCGCTGCCGTCGGTCTTGCGCCGGTGCACGTGACCTCGTCGCACGCATTCGGCCTTGGCGGAGGCACGACGAGAGACGTCAAGAGCCAGGACGCCATTCGCAAGCTCTATTCCGAGTTCGAAACGGAATGGAACAAGCACGACGTCGCAAAGATGGCGCAGCACTGGGCGATTGACGGAGATCACGTCGAGCCCGACGGCACGATGGCCAAGGGACGCGACGAAGTGACGGCGCTGCTGACCAAGCAGCATGCGAGCGTGTTCAAGAACTCGACGCTCAAGCTCACCGTGAAAAGCGTATGGATCATGTCGGACACGGTCGCGCTGGTCGACGGAACCTACGAGCTGTCGGGCGCGGTGCGGCCCGACGGCGAGGCCGTCCCGACGCGCGAGGGAAAACTGACGTCGGTGTTGCTTCTCGACAAGACCTGGCAGATCGCCGCGAGCCGGCTGATGATTCCGACTGCGCTGCCGTACAAGCCGAAGACCGCTGCCTCGCCGGCGGATGCCGCCGCTCCGAAGCAGCCGTAGCGGCGGGCCTCGCCGCCGCATAAGGCGCCCCTCCCGGGCGCCACGTACGAAAACGCCGCCCGGCACCCCAGGTGCTGCGCGGCGTTTTCGTTGAGTCGATTCGCAGGAACGCTCGATGCGCTGGCGGAAGGGCTACTCCTCGGAGAGCTTGTCGATCATCAGCTTCATCGACTTGCGCAGGCGTTCCATCGCGCTGGCGAGCTTCTGCGTCTCGTCGTCGGAGACCGATTCGATCGGAGAATCGAGGTCGCCCTTGCTCATGCGCTCGACGGCCTGCGTCAGCTTGATGATTGGACCCGTCACCCACTGCGCGACGATCAGGCCGAAGCCGAGCGCGAGCACGAGCGCCAGGAGCGTGAGCCAGTTGAACACCGTGCGCAGCCCGGACGCCTTCGCGTACAGGATCTCGGTCGGCATCTGGTCGACGAGCACACCGAGCCCGCCACGCGTGACGCCCGGAATCGGAATCGGCCTGGCAAGCGTGAGCACGTCCTTGCCTTCGTCCTTGTACAGCTCGGTTGCCGCGAGCAGCTTCGGTCCGAGCTCCGGATAATCCTTGGTCAGATTCTCGCCGGTGGCGAGGTCGCGATCGCTGCCGAACAGCTTCGCCGAGTTCGGATGGCTGAGGTACGCGCCGCCCGAGTCGGCAACGAACAGCGTCTCGCCTTTCTCGGGCGCGGACGCGATCAGCTTGAGGATCGGGTCGACCGACACTCCGATGATCAGCACGCCGCGGCGCCGCGACGTGTTGTCGAAGACCGACGTGCTGTAGCGCAGGAGCGGCCTCGGCGTGTCTTCGAGCGTTCCTTTCTCGCGGTTGAGCTCGACCGGCGAAATCATCACTTCGCCCTTCGGCAGCTTGAGCGCCGACGTGAAGTCCGGGGTCGAGCGCCGGGTTTCGAGCTTGTCGGGGGCGACGACAACGGTCACGTCCTTGTCGCGATCGACGCGCAGCCGCTCGGCGCCGGAGCTGTCGATGTAGCGGATCTGGTAGTAGTTGCCGCGAATCTCCGAAAGGCGCACGAACGCGAGCGACAGGTTCTTGCGGGCGGCGTCGATGAGCGCGGTGTCGCCGCTGTCGGATGCCAGCAGGTACTGCGCGAGCGCCGGGGTGTCGGCCAGCAGCAGGAGGTCGCCGTCGACGCCGGCCAGATAGCGTTCGACCTGGGCCGAAAGCCCCGAAATCCTGGCCTCCAGACGCTCGAGGCCGTCGCTTCGCAGCACTCCCTCGATACGGCTTCCGCCATACCACCCGAGAATGATCAGGGGCGGCAGCGTGACGGCGGCCGAGGCCAGCACGAGCTTGTTGCGCATACTGCTCATGGGCTAAACGTCTCTCCTTCGATTGGACGGGCGTCAGGCTGCTCGCAGGAGCGGCCTGTGGACAACGCCACTACTTACACGCTACGCGTCGCGGTTGCACGGCCGGCGGCTGTTCCGAGGGATCAGCTTCCCCTCAGGCGATCGACGGCGTCCATGAACGCCTTCTTCTCGCTGTCGCTCGAAAGGTCGGCTGCGAGGATCTTCGCAAGCTCCCCGAGCGTGCCCACCGTGGGCGTGCCGGTCTCGCGCCAGCGCGTAACGCCGCGCTTGAACGTGACGCGTGCGACCGGACCGATGTATTCCGTCAGCAGCGCGAGCACCTGAGGAAGAATCGGCTCGGCATCCTTGTCGGCCGCTTTCGGGGCAGCCGGCGCGGGTTCCGGCTTGGCTGCGGCTTTCGCCTGCGGCGGAGGAGCCTGCTGCGGCTGCGGCGGCCGCGGCATCTGGCCGCCCTTCGGCGGAGGCGGAGGCGGTGCATTCTTGGCCTGCTGCTGGGGCTGCGGCCGGCCTGTCGCCTGCGGTTTGGCAGCTTGAGGCGGCGGAGGAGCGGGAGCCTGCGGCTTCGGAGGGGCGGCTGCGGGAGGAGCGGCAGCTGCGGGCTTTGCCGCCGGCGCCGGTTCGGCCTTGGGAGGAGTTGCGGCCTGCACCGGAGCTGGCTCGGGCTTCTCCGCCACGTTGTGCATGCGGCGAAGCTGGCGAATCGACGAACCCATGACGACCCGCAGCAGCGGAAGATTGGCATCCGGTGCAGCGAGCATGGCGAGCACGAAATCCTTCTCGACCGGCGCAACCATCAGCGACTTTCCGCCGAACTCGATCAGCAGCTCCTCGAAGCCGCGATCGACGAGCTCGAGCCCGTCACTGATCCCGCGCACGAAGCCGAGACTGGCGGCCTGCGCGACCGCATCCCCGTCGGCGAACGACGAGGCCATCACTTCCCCGCCGCGTACGATGCACGCGGCCTGCACCCCGTTTACGGTGCCGAGATCTCTCAAAAGCGTACGCACCGGTTAACTCCGCTTCATCAACTCGTTCACTTCGGCGAAGAGTTCCGTCTGTGGCCGCGAGCGTTCCGAGACGATCGCCAGGGCCTGTTTGTCCTTCATCACGAGCGACAGATCTTCTTCCTTGTCGGTGCGCACCATCATGCTGCGAACCTCGCCGAGTGACGCCGCGCTCTTGCCCTCGAATGCCACCTTGAACAGAAGCTCGAAGAACTCGTTGAGCTCCTTCGACCCGATGCTCGAATTCGCGATCTCCCCCGAGCTCGCCAGCACGGCCGCGCCCCGCACGCCGCGAATCTTCATCACGTCATCCACGATCGCCTTGTTCATCGGACTCACACTTCCTCCCCGAGATCGGTGGCACTGGCCAGCGCCTGTTTACGAAGCCGCATGCGATCCTGGCGGATGTCCTCGCGCTCCTCGGCGACTTCGCGCAGAGCCGTCTCGAGGCGTACGCGCGAGTCGGCAAGCCAGCTTTCGAGCGACAGAAGATCCTTGCGGCGGCTCGCGATGCGTGTTTCGAGCTGCTGCTGGTCGTCGAGCAGGCTCTCGCGCTCGCGCGCAAGCGCTGCCCGCGCCTCGCGCAGCAGCCGTTCCTGTTCGGTAAAGCGCCGCCCCTGCTCTTCGGCCTTCTTCTCGAGCGCGCTGAGCTCGTCCTCGAGCGCCTGGCGGTCGCTTTCGAGCGTCTCGCGATCGCTCTTGAGCTGACGGGTGCGCTCTTCCAGCTTCGCGATGGCGGCAGCGCGGTCGGTTTCGATCGCCTTGCGCTCGGTCTCGATGCGGGCTTTGGCCGCTTCCCAATCGGCTTCGACTTTCTTTGCGAGCTCGGCGAGCTCGCCTTCGCGTTTGGCAAGGTCCGCAAGGCCCGACGTCAGGCGTGCGTTGTCGGCCTCGGCGCGCTTTCGCGAATCGGCGAGCCAGCTCTCCAGCCCGGAAATTTCCTTGAGCCGGTCGGCGACGGATTCCTCGAGCTTGTCGCGTTCGCGCTGGATGTCGTCGCGTTCGCGCGCGAGCTCCATGCGACGCTCGTCGAGCGTGCGCTCCTGCGCGGCAAATTCGCGCGCGGCGACCTCCGACTTCTCTTCGAGCGACGCGATCTCGCTCTCGAGCGCCTCGCGATCGCCCTTGAGCCGCGCCAGCTCCGCACCGAGCCCGGCTTCGCGCTCTTCGAGGGCAGTCGTGCGTTCGTCGAGGTCCATCGCCATTTCGTCGCGCCGGGCTTCGAGATCGGCGGTCTTTCGCTCGATTTCGGCTTCGGCGTCGGCGAGCGCCTCTTCGCGATCGGCTGCCTCGGCGTCGGCTGCGGCGGACTTGTCGGCGTGGCTCTTCATCTCGGCGTCGAGCGTCGTACGGTCGGTCGTCAGCCGCGTGCGCGCATCGGCGAGCCATTTCTCGAGAGCCTTGCTTTCCTCGAGGCGAGCCGCCGCTTCGACGCCGAGCCGCTTGCGCTCGTCGGCAACGTTCTCGCGTTCGCGAGCGAGCTCGGCCTGGCGGTCGGCGAGCTCCTTTTCGCGCTCGGCAAAGCTGCGCGATGTTTCCTCGGTCTTCTTCGCGAGCGCATCGAGCTCGCTTTCCAGTGCAGCCCGGTCGTCGGCGAGACGGGCCTCGGCCGCGAGCATCGCCTTTTCGCGCTCGGTGACGGCCGCCGCGCGAAGATCGATGTCGACCGACAGCTCGTCGCGGCGCGCTTCGAGCTCCTTCGAGCTCGCGTCGAGCTCCTCGCTGCGTTTGGCCATTTCGCGTTCGCGATCGACGATGCGCGCGGTTGCTTCGTCGAGCTCGGCTTCCTGCTTGCGGCGCTTGACGTCGAGCGCGTTGAGCTCGCTTTCCTGGCGCATCCGCGAGTCGGCAAGCCAGCGCTCGAGGGACGCGATTTCGTTCCTGCGGTCGGCGAACTCCGATTCGAGATTGTCGCGCTCTTTCTGAAGATCCTCGCGGCTCTGGGCGAGCTCTTCCTTGCGCTCGGCCAGCGCACGCTCTCCGGCCGCGATCACCTGCGCGGCCGCGTCGGAACGTTCGTCGAGGCCCTTGCGATCCTTTTCGAGCGTGTCGCGGTCGGCGACCAGCCGCGCGTCGAGCTTGAGCAGCTCGTTCTCGCGCTTGTCGAGCATGTCGGAGCGTTCGTCGAGGCTGACGGCAAGCTGATCGCGACGCGCCTCGAGCTCGGCGGCCTTGCGGGCGAGCTCGGCCTGCTCGGCTGCGATCGCAGCGAGGCGTGCCCGGCCTTCTTCTTCCGATTTCGCGACGGCGGCGGCGTGCTGGCCGCGTTCTTCCTCGAGACGGGCGAGCTCGGCCGAGAGTCTCGTGCGCGACGACGCGAGCCAGCTCTCCAACTCGGATGCAGCGCGAACCCTTGCTTCGGCATCGCCGCGCAGCTCGCGAGCGTCTTTTTCCATGCCCTGGCGGTCGCGCGCCAGCATTTCACGCTCGCGCTCGAGCTGCTGGGCGCGCCCGTCGAGCGCGACCTGCTCGGCATCGAGCGCCGCGCGCACGCCGGCACGTTCGGCTTCGACGGCCTCGCAATCCTTCGCGAAGTCGTCCTGGGCCTTGAGAATCGCCTTCTCGAGCTCGCGGACGCGCGCTTCGTCGGCGGCGACCATGTCGCGCAGCGACTGGTGCTCCTTCTCGAGCAGCAGGCGGCGGCCTTCGACTTCCTGTGCGCGCGCTTCGACCGCCGCCAGGCCTTCGTCGTGATGGCGCTTGAGGTCGTTGCGCTCCGCGGTCAGCGCGTTGCGCTCGAGCTCGAGGGCGGCCCCGCGCTCGTCGAGCTCACGGCTGCGCAGCGCGAACGCACGCGCAGTGGCGGACTCGCGCGTCTCGGCTTCCTTCAGGCGGGCTTCGAGCTCGGCGCGCTGTTCGGTCAGGATCAGGCGGCCGGCTTCGAGCTCGCGTTCGCGCAGCTCGAGGTTGGCGGCGCGCTCGGTGTCCTTGGCGTCGACCTTGGCACGCTCGAGGCGGAAGGTTTCCATCTCGCGCGTAATCTGCGCGCGCTCGGCGACGACCATCGCCTCGCGCGCGGCGATCTCGCGCGTGCTGGCCTGGGCCTGAGCGGCGGCGGCGGCGCGCTCGCGGGCCAGCGCCTGGAGATCCTCATCGAGGCGGTCGTGCGCTTCCTGGAAAGATTTCTCGCGGGTCGTCAGCTCTTCGGCGCGCTTGGCCGCGCGGTCGCGCAGCGTCTTCTTCTCGGCCTCGAACAGCGCGCGTTCTTCGTCGAGCTTGTCGCGCTCGTCGATGAGGTGCTGTTCGAACTTTGCCGGATCGAGCGGCTGGATGGCGCGGCGTTCGAGCTCGTCGCGCTGAAGGTCGAACAGCCGCCGCTCTTCTTCGAACGTCTCGAGCGCGCGGGCGAGCTCGGTGCGGACCTGGCCGATGACGTCGACGCGCGACTGCAGGGCATCGCGAAGGGCGACGACCGACGCAACGGCCTCGCGCTTGACGCTTTCAATGCGGTTCAGGACCGCGTCGGTTGCCAGAGCCGGCTCTGGAGTCTCCAGTTTCATCGTCGTCGTCAGGCCGCCTAATAGTCGCTGCCGAAGGCCCGGCTTGCCGCCAGCCGGGCCGCCTCCTGCCGGAGCTCTTCGAGGCGCACAGAATGCGCCGACTCGATGGTATCTACCAGCAGAAGAATCTTTTCCTCCAGCGCCGCAAAGGCCGTCTCGATCTCAGGTCCCGACCTCTCGCTCTCGGCAAGCCGCCTGCGGAGGACTTCGATCTTGGGATCGCTCATTGCTGCCTCCCTTTCCGGTCGCCGGCTCAGCGACCCTCTCCGATGAACGTCGCGACGTCAAAGGCATTTTCCGTGGTCCCTTCCTCGGACCCGGTGTTCAGGTACCAGCCGTCCTCCTGGCCCTTGAGCGATTCGTCCGGGAACTGGCAGCGGGTCGCGTGGCCGGCCTGCATGTCAAACATCTCGACGTTGCTCAGCACGATGCGGTTGTAGCCCACCTTGTACTTCGACTCGGGGCGCATTCCGTCGCGATAGACCCAGTTCTGGACCAGACCCTTCCAGAGCCTGCCCTGGAGGTCGAAGATCTCCGTATACGGGATGAAGAAAGACTCGCGGTCGATGTAGATGACGCGGCTGCCGAACGCGTAGCCGGGCAGGCGCGAGCGCCCTTCGAGCACCCACACGTCGCGGGGTTCCCACACGTCGTCGTGCAGGAAATCGTTGGGCGGCGGCATCCACGGGGCCGGCAGCTCGCGGCCGTGCATCGACGCGATGATCGTCTTGGTACCGAGCAGCCGCCACGACGTCCACGACGGGTTGCCGGCGTAGCCGCCGTAGCTGTCGAGATCGATGTCTTGGCCGAACACGCCTTCGGACCGCTGCGCCGTGCTCAGGCGCCGCACGCGCTTGGTCTGCGGAAAGTAGAGCCACGAATCGTCCTGCCGGCGCGGATCCTGGTAGCGGTTGTACGTGAACCCGGCGCCCTTGAGGTCGAACGGCTCGAGGACGGGGTGCAGCATTTCGCGGTAGCGGATGTTTTCCGGGTTCTGCCAGGTCGGCTTCGGCTCGTGGTAGAGCCGCGACAGGTAGTAGAGCCGGCGGAAGTGGCCCGTGATGTAGTCGCGCTCGACCACCATCCCGGTCTTCGCACCGAAATTGCCCGTCTCGCAGCCGAAATTGCGGATGTCGAGATCGTCGAGGACGATGCGGGCATCCCAGTTCAGGATCATCTTGATGCCGGCGTCCGGATCGTCGGTCTGCACGAACGGGAACGGGATGCCGGCGACGTAGTTCTGCATGTACGTCTTGTCGGGCGAGAGCTGCACCTGCGCGCTGTAGCGCTGCGTCGCCTCCGCCCTTGCCGGCTCGAGCTCGACCGGCTGATTCTCGACGACGTTCAGCTTTGCGCCGCGCCGCACCGCCCACGCGATCGACGGGCTGATGAAATCCTTCCAGCGATCGAGATTGGACGCTTCGACGACGGTGCCCGGAGGCGGAACGCCCGGCGAGATGAACGTCGCCGCCGGCGCGCTGGCTTCGACAGGAGCCTCGACGGCCGGTGCCGGCTTGCCGGCTTCCTGCGGCTGGGGTGCTTTTTTCGGTACGTAGACCGGACGAGGCTTCGGCTTGTATTTCGGTGGGGCTTTCTTCGCAGCGGTTCTGCCCTTGCCGTTAGCCGGCGCTTCCGGCTCGGGCTCGGGCTCCGGAGCCGCGACCGACGGCACAGGTTCCGGCGCAGGAGCCGGTTCCGGTTCGGCGGCGGGCGCCGCTTCGCGAGTCGGCGGAGCCTGAACGCCGAGCAGTTTGCGAAGCGTATCGTAGTCGGCCTCGGTTGCCGGAGCGCCGGCTTTCGGAGCACCGGCCTCCTGCGCGAGCACGGCGCTCGCCGCGGCGAGCACGACGATCGTCGCAGCGATGCGGAGCCGGCGAAATCGGGAAACGTGGCGGAAAGCGCTGGCGGAAGGCTTGGCCAAGGTTTTCGTTGTCCTGTTCGTCCTCACGACGATTTGGATTCGTTGCGAGTCCCGTCCGACTGCCGGTCAGAACCCGTCCTGTATATGCGGAGACGCAGTCGAGGCGCGATGGTGAGGGCGCAGGTCCCGATGAGCAATCAAAAAGAGAAGGAACCCCACCAAAGCCGGCAGTTTGCTGCCGCGCCTCCGCTCGCCGTCCCCAGCGACGTGGCCCGCGGTTAACTATGATTCCGACGTACGTGATGCAACGAAAAACGCCGATCCACGTGAGCCGCGCTGCGTCGCAAACCCTGAAATCCGGCTGGAATTGCGTAACCCGAGACTGCCGGAGTCGTACGGCTGGCTTCTTTTCGCAGCAGATCACTAATGCCGCGACGCGTCGACGGGCGCGGATCGGCGGGCGCGTCGGCCCGCGTTGGAAGGATCAGCGCGACTGCTCCTCGGCCTCCGCGAGAAGCGCAGGGATGGTCTCGAGCTCGTAGCGCTTGTCGCGCGAGCCGTAGACGTAGTGCGGTGATGCTTCGAGCCGTGCGGCGAGCTGCGCGACCTCTTCGTCGAACCAGCGCGGATTGGCCGCGATGCGATCGTGAATCGCACGCATATAGGCGTCGAGCCCGGGAACGTCGTCGTAGTAGCGGCGGTAGATATCGTAGCGGAACAGTTTCTTGAGGCGCTGAAGGTTTTTTGCACCGGTCGGCAGCGGCAACAGCGCAACATCGGTGCGGCCGCGAACGCGCCGTTCGTCGAGACGCCGCTGGACGATGTCGAGACTGTTTTGCAGCAGACTCTTCGAGCAGAAACACGCGAACTCGTCGTACAGAAGCCGCATCGTGACCATCGCTTCGTCGAGCGGCAGCCGCGCCTGACGCTCGCGGCCCATTCTTCGCAGCAGCAGCATGAACGGCACCGGACGGTGGCCGGTGGCGGCAATCCGCTCGGCGCTGCGGAAATCAGGCTGCCGGTACGGGAAATGGCGCGGATCGATCACGTCGAAGCCGCCGCGCCCGTAGAACAGGATCCGCTGCAGCGAAAGGCGATCTTCCGGCGAGAAGTATTCCATCTCGGCCGCGAGATTGAGGCTCACACCGAAGTACTTCGCCGGCTGGTCCGGCAGCGGAAGGCGGACGAGGCCGCGCTTGTGAAGCTGGAAGAGATATTCGATCGCGAGCTCGACCGGCGCGATGCGCAGCCAGTACGTGAGCACCGTTCCACGCGCTTCGGGCAGCACGTAGATGTGCGAGAGGTACACCGTGCAGAGGTCGGGCGCCCACTTCGGATTGTAGATGACCGAACCGTCGCGCACGCCGCGCAGGTTTCCGTCGCGATCCTTCGCGACGATCAGGAAGTAGCGAATGAACGTGCCGGTCGGAAGCGCTTCGTACGCATCGTCGAGAAGGAACTGGCGGATCGCGTGTTCGGGCTCCATCTCGCCCTGGGCTCCGAACGCATCGCTCAGGATCCCGTAGGCGCGACGGAAGTCGGGATGGTCCGGATGCTCGATCTCGATGAGCTCGTAGCGACGGCTCTCGCGCTCGATCATCTCGACGATGTCCTGCTGGTAGAGGTCCTTGAGGCAGAGCCGTACGCGCCGGCCGAGACTCACGCGGACACTCCCGAGCGGGCTTCGCGCGGCTGCCGGCTGTTGGTGAGCCACAGCGCGGTCGCAAACGCGGCGACGAGAGTCATTCCGAGCGCAGCGCCGAACGGCCAGTTCCGAGCGTTCTTGAACTGGTTTTCGATGATGTTGCCGATCATGTCGACTTTGCCGCCGCCGAGAATGTCGTTGACGGCGTAAAGGCCGAGAGCCGGAACGAACACGAGCAGAGCGCCGGCCGAGATTCCCGGCCATGTCAGTGGAACGATGATCCTCGAAAACACGCGGCCCGGCGTCGCACCGAGATCGGACGCGGCTTCGATCAGCGCCGGATCGAGCTTTTCGACCGACGAATAGATCGGCAGGATCATGAACGGAAGAAACGTGTAGACGAGCCCGAGAAGCACCGCTCCCGGCGTGTAGAGCATTTCGAGCGGCGACGAGATCATGCCGAGCGCGACCAGCAGGCTGTTGAGGAGGCCTTCGCTCTTGAGAATGGTCAGCCACGCGTACGTGCGGATGACGAAGCTCGTCCAGAACGGAATCATCACCAGCAGGATGAGCAGGCCGCGACGCGACGGCGGTGCGCGGCCGATGAAGTACGCGACCGGGTACGCGAGCACGAGGCACATCGCCGTGGTCGCAGCGGAATAGACGATCGAGCGCACGAAGATCCGCAGGTAGGTGGGATCGAGCACGGCTGCATAGTTGTCGAGCGTGAATTCGTAGACGACGCCGCCGAGCATTCCGCGCCGGCAGAAGCTGTAGACGAGCAGCAGCAGCGTCGGCGCGACGACGAACGCGAGAACCCACGCCAGCAGCGGCGACAGCATCAGCCACGCCGCCGGCGTGGCGGAACGCTGCGGCCGCGCCTCGGCGGGTTTCGGGTCGACGGTGTCCTGTCGCATCAGTCGCCTGCCGTGCGCGCTTCATCACCGCGCGCTCTTCGACGACCGCACATCACCCTTCGGCTTTGAGGTCCGTGATGAGCTTGTCGATTGCGGCCGCACGATCACCGATGTCGCGAAAGCCGGCGAGCTTCGGATTGCCCTTCGGATAGCTTGCGGGATTGGCTAGCTCTTCGGGCGTCAGCAGCTTTCGCGCTTCGAGATTCGGATTGGTGTACGGGAAATCGGCCGAGATGAGCTTGCTGACTTCGGGGCGCAGGATGTAGTTCATGAACGCCATCGCGCCGATCGGATTCGCTGCGCTGACCGGAATCGCAAGGCTGTCGAGGAACTGGTGCGCGCCCTCGGCGGGAAGGACGTACTCGAACTTCTTGTTTTCCTTGTAGAGAAGCGCGGCTTCGCCCGACCAGATCACGCCGAGATCGACGTCGCCGTTGAGAAGCGCGGTCTTCGGGCTGTCCGAATCATACACCTTGACCAGCGGCAGCCACGTCTGCAGCACGGGTTTTACCGCCGCGAGCGTTTCGTCGCTCACATCGTTCGGACCGTGCCCGAGCGTCTCGAGCGCCCAGCTCACGATCTCGCGCGGGTCGTCGAGGATCACGATGCGGCCATCGTACTTTTTCTGGAAGACGTCCTTGTAGCCTTTGACCGGGTCCTTGACCTTCTCGGTGTTGATCGAGATCCCGACCGAGCCCGCCATCCACGGCACCGTGTATTTCTGCTGCGGATCGTGCGGGAGGTTCTTGAACTCCTTTCCGATGTTCTTGATGTTCGGAACCTTCGACCAGTCGACCGGCATCAGCTGGTTTTCCTTGACGAGCGCTTCGATCGTGTACTCGGACGGCTGGATCAGATCGTAGCGCTGCGCGCCGGAGATGAGCTTGGCCAGCATCTCCTCGTTCGACGCATAGGTTTCGTAATTGACCTGGATTCCGGTCTCCGCGGTGAAGCCGTCGATGACCGACTGCGGAACGTATTCCGACCACGCGAACAGGTTCAGCTCCTTGCCGGCTCCCTCGGGCAGCTTGGCCGGCGCAGCAGCCTTTGCAGGCTCGACCGCGGCGGCGTCCTTGTCCGCAGCGGGCGCGGCTTGCTTGTCGGCCGCCGTGTCGGGTTTGGCGGCGTCGCCCGTTTCGGCCGCAACGACAAAGCTCGTGGATCCGCCCGACACGAGCGCGAGCACCAGCGAGACAGCAAGAACAGTGGAACGTTTCATGATGCTTCCTCCAGTTTGGCCGCCTGCGGTGTGCCCTGGCGGCGGATCAGCTCCGCCGTCACGGCAAGTACGACAGTCAGCAGAATGAACAGCGTCGAGATCGCATTCAGGGTCGGATCGAGACCCTTCTTGACGCGCCCGAAGATTTCGAGCGGCAGCGTGCGCGAGCCGGCGCTCGCCGTGAAGTACGTGACGATCAGCTCATCGAGCGACAGCGAGAACGACATCAGCGCTCCCGAGATGACCGCCGGCATGAGGTACGGAACCAGGACCTTGCGAAAGGCCTGGACGGGCGTCGCGCCCAGATCCAGTGCAGCCTCCTCGAGCGCGGGATCGAGCCCGGCCAGGCGCGCGTCGACCGCCACCAGCACGAACGGAAAACAGAACGTCACGTGCGAGATGATGATGCTCGTAAAGCCGAGCTCGAGATGAATGACGACGAACAGGATGAGGAGGCTGACGCCCATCGTCACCTCCGGCACCAGCATCGGAACGTAGACCAGCGTGCGCCACAGGCTCGGCGCGGGAAACCGGTAGCGGTGCAGCAGCCACGCGCCGCTGGTACCGAGAAGGACCGACAGCACGGTGGCGATCGCGGCAACGCGCAGGCTGTTTTCGAGCGACCGCACCAGCACCGCGTCGCTCCAGACCGCGCGATACCATTCGAACGTGAAACCCTGCCAGAGAATGTTCAGCCGCGAAGTGTTGAACGAGAACGCGACGAGGATCGCGATCGGAAGGTACAGAAAAACCAGGATCGCTGCGGTCCACGCGCCGAAGAAGCGCTCGAACCGCTTCACGACGCCGACCTGTCCTGCCGTGCCGGCGTCTGTGCGCTCGGTGCCACGATGCCGGCGTACATCACAGCACCGCCGTTTTGCAAAGGCGGGCCGCGCCCGTCACGCGAAAACTTCGCGCGCTGCAACGAACGTGTTCGTGTGCACCCGGACGACTTTGGAGACGTCGGGCGTGTAGCCGCCTGCCAGCACCCATGCGACCGGAATCCCGGCGTCCTTCGCGTACGCGAACGCCAGCCGGTCTCGCTCGAGAAGATCGTCGTGGTCGAGAGCGAGCGGCGAGTACGGATCCTCCCGGAACGGATCGGCTCCTGCCTGATAAAGAAGCAGATCCGGCCTGCCCCACGCTTCGAGCATCGCGAGGCCTTCGTCCATCGCCACCAGCATCTCGGCGCGTCCGGAGCCGGCGCCGAGCGCGATCGACCGATGGTTCGGCCCGTCCTCGTGCGCGCGCCGGCTGACGTCGCGGATGGCCGTGTTGCGGTCGTAGTCGTTGCCGTAGATCGAAAGGTTGAACAGCCACGGCCGCGCCGCCGCCAGCGACGCCGTGCCGTTGCCGTAGTGCAGATCCATGTCGAGCACGGCTATGCGCTCGACCTTCGCAGGCGGCAGGCCGGCGACCGCATCTCCGGCCCGCAGCGCTTCGGCGGCGACCACAAGGCTGTTGAACGTGCAGAAGCCTTCGCCGTGATCCGCATGCGAATGGTGGAACCCGCTGACGAGCGCTCCGGCAATGCCGTCTTCGAGCGCGCGCCGCGCCGCCGCGAGGCAGCCTCCACCGGTCAGCAGCACGGACGGATAAAGCTCGGGCGTCCACGGAAACTTCTGCGACTCGGCGAGCGCGCGCGGCTCTCCGGTTCGAACCGCGTCGATGTAGTCCGCCGTATGAACGCGCTCGAGCTGGCCGCGCGTGAGCGGCGCCGGCTCTTTGAGCGCGATGCCCGGCTCGGAGCGAAGTGCGTCGGCAACCTTCTCGAACTTGTCGATCGGCATCACGTGCCTGCCGATCGGGGCCGCGTAACCCGGATGATAGAACACCGAGATCGTCATCGGATGACCCTTCGATCGGCCGGCGGGGCAAACCCGGGAACGACCAGCGCGACCCGCTCGTCGCCGGCGGGGATGCGAAGATGAGCGCGCGCGGCGTCCATGTGATCGCGCCGCACGTGCACGGCGAACATCGCGTACAGCGCATCGACGATGCGCGCGAGCGCTGCGGCGGAAACGCTGTTTTCGTGCTCGCGTCCGATGCGGCGCAGCACGAGGCCGAGCGGCACCGGCCGTACGGACGTCGCGTCGATCTCGGCGGCCGCACGAAAATCGGGCTGGCTGTACCGGGCCGCGGATGGATCGACCATGCGGAAGCCCGCGCGGGCGTACGAGCGCAGCCGCCGGCGCACGGCGTCGGTTTGTCCGTCGTCGTGCTCCATTTCTGCAACCAGTGTGATCTGCGGCAGGACAGCTGACGGGGCCGCACCGCGTGCGATCCGGTAGCACTCGCGAGCACTCGCGACCGGCAGCGCACGAAGCCACGCGGCGACGCCGCGACCGCGCATCGCCGGCTCGACGAGCACGTGGGACAGGTGCACGACGATGCCGCTGGCGTCGTTGGCATCGCCGTCCTCGCTGCCGTCGTTGTCGCCACCGCCAGCGCTGCCGCCGTCCGGAACGCTCGCCAGCGCGTCCGGCGGCACGATGATGGTGTGGTCGCGGATCGCGATGACGTCGCTGCCGTCGCGAAGGACCAGCATCTCGTACATCAGCGCGTATCCGTTCACCGGGCGGCGCGGATCCCATGCGAGACGGCCGGCGATCACGTCCGGTCTTTCCATCTCGCCGCGCTCGCCGAACTCCTGCCACAGGCGGGCATACGCGTTTTCGAACAGCGGATCGGATGTCGACGTGATGCGCTCGATTGCAAGCGACGACCACGGAGTTTCGAGCACGCCGCGATCTCCCGGAGCGAGATCGGATGCGTGCGGCTCGAACGGTCCGAGAGACATGCTCGCGAGCGTGTCGGTTTTCGGCGAGGCAGTAAAGGCGGACAAGGTGGCTGCCCGGAAGTCGTTATGCTCTAAACCACCCATGGAAGCTGGACATCCAGAAAAACTTCGCGGGATCGACGACGCTCGCCTCGCGGAGCTGCGCCGCACGGACGCGGCTCATCTTCTGCATCCGTTCACCGACCACAACGACCTGCATCGCGGCGGCACTCACGTGATCCAGGCCGCATCGGGTTGCCACATAGTCGACGAGACCGGACAGCGGCTGCTCGACGGTCTGGCGGGCCTCTGGTGCGTCAACGCCGGATACGGCCGCCGCGAGATCGCGGACGCGGTGCACCGGCAGATCCTCGATCTCAGCTTCTATCCGTCGTTTTTCAACTCGACGACGGAGCCGACGATCCTGCTCGCCGAGAAGCTCGCGGAGCATCTTCCGAACGGGCTCGGCAGGGTTTTCTTTTCGAACTCGGGGTCGGAAGCCAACGAGTCCGCGCTCAAGCTCGTGCGGGCGTACAACAAGACGCTCGGGCGGCCGCACAAGACGAAGATCCTCACGCGCACGTTTTCGTACCACGGCGTCTGCATCGCGACGACGAGCATGACCGGACTTGCGAGCTGCCAGGACCCGTTCGACCTTCCACTTCCCGGGTTCCTGCAGGTTCCCGGGCCGCATGCGTATGGCGTACAGAGCCCGCTCTCCGCGGCGGACTACGCTGCGCAGTGCATCGCCGAAACCGAAAAGACGATTCTTGCCGAAGGCGCGGACACGATCGCCGCGCTGTTTGCCGAGCCGATCCAGGGCGCCGGCGGCGTCATCGTTCCGCCGCCCGGCCATCTGCGCGAGCTTCGCGAGCTGTGTCGCAAGCACGACATCCTGTTCGTCGCCGACGAAGTCATCACCGGCTTCGGGCGCCTCGGCGGATGGTTCGCGTCCGGGCTGTGGTCGCTCGAGCCCGACATGATCACGATGGCCAAGGGAATCACGAGCGGCTACGTGCCGCTCGGTGCAACTGCGGTCAGCGACGAGATCTGCGGCGTGCTGTCGCCGGCCGGCTATCTCGCGCACGGCTTCACGTACAGCGGCCATCCGGTTGCGGCCACGGCTGCGCTCGCGAACATCGCGATTCTCGAAGACGAGCATCTCGTCGAACGCGTCGCGACGGATATCGGACCGTACTTCCAGAAAAGGCTGTTCGCGCTCGCCGGCCATCACGCTACCGGCGAGGTGCGCGGCGACGGGCTCATCGGTGCGATCGAGCTGGTGTCGAAGGACGCCGGCGCAGCGCCGAATACGCTCGGCGTCAAGGCGGCAGGCTTCGCGCGCGAAGGCGGCGTGATCGTGCGCGGGATCCGCGACCTCATCGCGATGGCGCCGCCTCTCGTGATCACGAGGGCGGAGATCGATTTTCTGTTCGACGCCGTCGAACGCACGCTCGACCGCATCGCCGCGTAATCGGGGACAGACACCGATTTCCGGAAATCGGTGTCTGTCCCCGATTGTTGCGGGCCGGCACTGCTTCTGCCACAAGCGCCGCGTTGCCATCGCCGAGCTCCAGCGTCCCCGTCATCACGCTCGAGAACGTTCACAAGAAATTCGGAACGTTTGTCGCGGTCGAATCCGCGAGCCTGGAGATCCGTCGCGGTGAGTTCTTCTCGCTGCTCGGTCCGTCCGGTTGCGGCAAGACGACGCTGCTGCGGCTGATCGCGGGGTTCGAGGATGCCACCAGCGGTCGCGTGCTTCTCGACGGCGCCGACGTCTCGAAAGTCCCGCCGTATCGCCGCAACGTGAACACGGTATTCCAGCAGTACGCGCTGTTTCCCCATCTCGATGTCTTCGACAACGTCGCGTTCGGCCCGCGCACGCGCCGCGTGCCCGAAGCCGAAACCAAAAAGCGCGTGATCGAGATGCTCGAGGTCGTGCGGCTCGGGGATTTTGCGCGCCGGCGCCCCGACCAGCTCTCCGGCGGACAGCGCCAGCGCGTCGCGCTCGCGCGCGCGCTCGTCAATCTGCCGAGCGCGCTGCTGCTCGATGAGCCGCTGTCGGCGCTCGACCTCAAGCTTCGCCAGGCGATGCAGCTCGAGCTCAAGCGCATCCAGCGCGAGATCGGCATCACGTTCATCTTCGTCACGCACGACCAGGAAGAGGCGCTGACGATGTCGGACCGCACCGCCGTCATGAGCAACGGGCGCATCGAGCAGGTCGGCACGCCCGAAGAGATTTATCTGAGCCCCGCGACCGTATTCGTCGCCGGCTTCATCGGTGCGGCCAATCTGATTCCGGTGCGTATCGTCTCCGGCAACGACGGCAGCGCCGAAGTGGAATTCGCCGGCGGTCGTCGAGCCAGCGTGCCGTGCAGCTACGGCGCCGGCGGTGGCCAGAGCGGCGTCGTCATGGTGCGTCCCGAGCGTGTCCGGGTAACGGCAAATCCGCCGTCCGGCGAAACCGGTCACTGCGTCGTTCCGGTAACCGTGCGCGACGTGATCTTTCAGGGCCCGGTGCTTCGCTGCCTGATGCGCGACGACGAGGACGACGACGTGATCGCGAACATCGACCAGTCCGAACGTCCTCATGGGCTCGAGCCTGGCGCGCGGCTGTGGGCCGTATGGGATCCGTCGGCCGCGCGGCTGCTTGCGTCGAAGGATCCTGCGTGACGGCCGCGTCGCCCGCTCTGACCGCGCTCGATCACGTGATCATCGCCGTCCGTGATCTCGGCGCCGCCGCCGAAGACTACCGCACGATCCTCGGGCTCGAGCCGTCGTGGCGCGGCACGCATCCGCAGTGGGGATCGGCCAACGTTCTGTTCCGTCTCGAGAACTCTTACGTCGAGCTGCTGTCGCCGTCGGGCGAAGGGATGCTGGGTACCATGCTGCGCGCGTGGCTCGACGAGCACGGCGACGGTGCGATCGGCCTCGTGTTCGCGACCGACGACATCGACGCGTGCCGCAATGCGCTTCTCGAGCGCGGCCTCGCGCCGGGCCCCGTCGAAGCCGGACGCGGCGTCGATTCGAATTCCGGACGCGAGCGCGCGTGGCGCCGGGCCGGCCTGCCGCTCGATCGAACGCGTGGCGTTCTCCTTTTCCCGATCCAGCATGATTCGCCGCCGGACGCCTTGCCGATGGCGGGTGCGACCGGAGATCCGGCGGCGTGCGTGCACGCGATCGATCATGCGGTCGTCCAGACGACCGACGCCGATGCCGCGCGGCGGCTGTACGGCGACGGGCTCGGACTTCGCCTCGCGGTAGACAAGAAGTTTCCGGACTGGGGCGTGCACCTGATGTTCTTCCGCATCGCGGGAGTCACCGTCGAGGTCGCAGCCGCGCTTGCCGGCACCGACGCCGCGGCCTCGCTTCCCGGCGGGCATGCGGCGGATGCCGCGGACCGCGTCTACGGCATGTCGTATCGCGTGCGCAGCATCGAGGCTGCGCGCGAACGCCTGTCGGCCGCGGGCGTCGATGTCTCCGAAGTCCGCACCGGACGGCGCCCCGGCACGCGCGTGATCACCGTGCGTTCGCGAACGTGCGGAGTTCCGACACTGATGATCGAGCTCGAAGCGGGTGACAGATGACGCTGCCCGTTCGCCGAACGAAATCCGACGCTTCGCCTCTGAGGAGTTTCTGATGTCCAGCACGACAATCGTGGTACTCGACGGCGACCAGACCGGCCAGGAGCTGCTTGCCGAATCGCTTCGCGTGCTCGATCCGGCGGTAACGCGCGTTCCGCTCCTTTTCGAGCACTTCGACCTGTCGCTCGAAAGCCGGCGTGCAACCCGCAATCAGGTCGTGCTCGACGCGGCCGCGCGACTTCGCGAGTGCGGCTTCGGCATCAAGGCTGCGACCATCACGCCGGAAAAAGCCGGCGACGCCGGCAGCCCCAACGCGATCCTGCGCGAAGCAATCGATGGCAAGGTGATCCTGCGCGTCGGGCGAAGGCTTCCGAACGTGCGGCCGGTCGCCGGCGTCTATTCGCCGATCGCCGTCGTGCGCATGGCGGTCGACGACGCGTACGGCGCCAAGGAATGGCGCGAAGGCAGCGGCCTCGACGAAATCGCGTACCGCACCGAAAAGATCACGCGCGGCACCTGTCATGCCGTTGCCGAGTTCGCGTTCCGCTATGCCGAACGCACGCGCGCGAAAGTTTTCGGCGGCCCCAAGTTCACGGTCAGTCCGACGTACGAAGGGATGCTCAAGGAGGAGCTCGATGCTGCGGCGCTGCGGCATCCCGGCGTGCCGTATGAGCCGCAGCTGATCGATGCGACGTATGCGCTGCTGCTCGTCAAGGCCGGCGAAGCGCTGGTGATCCCTGCGCTCAACCGCGACGGCGACTGTCTGAGCGACCTCGTGCTGCAGATGTTCGGGTCGATCGCCGGCAGCGAGTCGATGATTCTCGCGTTCGACGAAGGCTTCAACGTGAAGACCGTCGTCGCCGAGGCGCCGCACGGCACGGCGCCGGGCCTTTTCGGAAAGAACGTGGCCAATCCGCTCGCGATGATCCTCGCCGGCGCGGGGCTGCTGACGTACGTCGGGACGCCCGAGGCCGAGCGCGCATCGCGGGCAATCTACGAATCCGCTCTCGAAGCGATCTACGACGGCGTCGCAACCGCCGACCTCGGCCACCACACCGGCACCACCGAGTTCACCGACGAGGTGATCGGGCGCGTCTCCAAGAAGCTCGAGGTCTGGGGCTCGCTGTAGCAGCGCCGCGCAAAGCAAAACGCCGGCCCGCACGGAAAGGCGGATTGTCCCGGATCGTCAGGCAAGCGCCTACGGCCCGCGATACCAGAATATGTAGAGCACGAGGCCGCCGAGGCCGGCGACGTTAATGTACGCGAGATAGCGAAGCCGACCGAGATTGCGGCACAGGATCTCGAAGCCGAGCGCCGCAAACACTCCGGCGCACGGAACCAGCGACAGCGCCCAGTGCGATTTGAGCGTCGAGTACCAGGGGTGCTCGAGCGTGAACATCAGCGTCGATGCCACCGTGAGCAGCGTCGTCAGGACCAGCACGAAGTACGGATGATCCCAGTCCTCGCGGATGAGCCGGCGGATTGCCGCGAAGAAGCCGGTTGCGATCGCGACGGTCGGCAGCAGCGCGAGCCAGAGCCCGATCGACGACAGCATCTGCAGCTGCGGCGCGTCGCGGCTCACGAAGACGTTGTGGCTGTCGGACCACATCGATCCGTACATCCCGTCCCAGAAGCTCGTCATGCGCGTGAACGGCGGCTCCTGCCAGAACACGGCGCCGAACCGCGAATAGAACGCCGCCGTGCGGTATCCGGGAGGCTGCACGATGCGGAAGCCGCTGCGCACGTCCCATGCGCCCATGAACGGCGTGCCGAACTTGCGGATGTTGTGCGCGTAGAGCCAGCCCGACATCGAGAGCGCAATCGCCGCAACCACCACGGCCCATCCGAGATGGACGAAGCGCGCGCGAAACGCGCCGCGACCGCTGCCGCGATCCGCACGCGCCGCGCCGGTCAGCAGCCGGAAGCCGGCGAGCGCAAGCACCGCCGCCGTGACGAACGCTCCGGTGTACTTCGACAGCAGCGAGAGCCCGCACGCGACTCCGAGAAAGACCGCGTCACGCCACAGCGTCCTCGACCGCGCCGACGAGTACGCTGCCAGAGCCATCGTCGAGCTGATCACCAGTGCCGCCATCGCCTCGTTCGTGACCTGCGGTGCAATGTAGAACGTCATCGGAACCATGGCCGCGACGGCAAACCCGATCACGCGCGCCCGCGGATTGTCCGGATGCAGGATCGCGAGCATCCACCAGGCCGGCAGCAGCAGTGCGAGCGCCGTCAGCGCCGTGAACAGCTGGATCGTCCGCAGCGCCGCGGGCGTCGCTCCGAGCGCGTTGTAGAGCGCGGCGCCGAGCGCGTAGTACAGCGGCGGCTGCGACATCTCCCAGCCCTGGCTCGCGTCGGGAACCTCCCAGCGCTCGGCGACGAACTGGATGTATTCGGCATGCTGCTTTGAATCGAAGCCGCCTTCGGTCGGATAACGGCTGGCATTGTGGAAGTGGATCGCGGCGATCACGCCGAGCATCGCCGCGCAGAACGCAAGGTCCCACCGCCCGGCCGGCCGACGCCGGACGGGCTCGTCGTCTTTCCCGCGCCGCCACGGCTTCCAGCTCGCCGGAACGAGCGCGTATGCGACGAACAGCAGGTACGCGGCGAGCGCCGCCCGCCACATCGGATAGTCGGGCGACGCGCGCAGTGCGTTCGGTTTCGGCCGCATAAAATCCTCGCCGTGATCGGCGATCGCAGCCTCGCGCTCTTTTGTGTTCTCGGGCGCCTGGTCGACGACCCATCGCTCGCTCGTGCGGATGTTCTCGGGGCCTTCCACGAGCAGCGCCGGCGGCGACTCCGGATTGGTCACGGCGATGCGGATCTCGTTGGCTCCCGTTCGGAGCGCGGGACCGAGATCGTAGTGGACCGCGTCCTTCCAGTTGGCCGCGCTTGCCTTCGCCAGCGCCTGGCCGTTGACGGTGACTTCTGCGATCCGCATCGCGCGGATCTCGACCGGACACGGACCCGCTGCGTCGGCGAGCTCGAAGCGGTTCGTGAACGTCGCGCGCGTGTAACCCGGCAGCGGATCGGGAGGCACGATCCAGCTGCCGCGCGCCGACGGCGCAAGGAACTGAACGTCCGGTGCGGCCAGCGCACGATAAAAGAAGTTGCCGATGACCGCGGCCACCAGCAGGCAGAAACAGGCAAGAAAGGCTCTCTGGTCGAGCCTCACGTCCGTTACATTCCGACCGGAACCGGTGCTCCCGCCGTCATGCCGCCGTCGATCGGAATCGCCGCACCGGTGATGAACGACGCGTCGTCACTGGCAAGGAACGTGACCAGCTTGGCGACTTCGTGCGGCTCGCCGAGGCGGCCGAGCGGATGCACGCGCTGCGCGAACGATTCGACGGTGAACTGTCCCATGCTGCCATCGCCGAACGCGTCGGCCATCGGCGTGCGGATGATGCCCGGGCACACCGCATTGACGCGGATCCCGAGCGGCGCGGCTTCGAGCGCGCCGACTTTGGTCAGCAGCACCACGCCGCCTTTGGCCGCGTTGTAACTGGAAAGTCCCGGCGCTCCGATCAGTCCGGCCACCGAGGCCGTGTTGACGATCGATCCGCGGCACGGGCCTTCATTGTTCGCCATCGCGCGGATCGCGGACTGCAGGCAGTAGTAGACGCCGTTCAGGTCGACATCCATGACGCGCCGGTGCTCGGCGAGGTCCATGGCTGCAATCGGTGCGTGGCGCTCGATGCCGGCGTTGTTGAACAGCACGTCGATGCGCCCGTAATGCTCGACGGTCTTCTGCACCATCGCTTCGACGTCGTCCGAGTTGGTCACGTCCACGCGGATCGCGATCCCGCCGAGCTCGCGTGCGATCGCCGAGGCATCGTTGATGTCGGCGATCGCCAGCTTCGCGCCGGCCGCATGGAATTCCTTCGCCGTGGCCAGGCCGATGCCCGACGCGCCGCCGGTGATCAGTGCGATTTTTCCTTCGAGACGACACATGGGCGTACTCCTTCGAACGAGTCCTGTGCGCGCGGCCGGCGCGCCGGGACGATGCGGATGGCCATTGGAGGTCCGCGAGGGGTAGACCGGTGTCGGCGCGCAAGCAAGAATGCCGGGCCGCGCCGGTCTCGCGCGCGAGCACGAACCCCGGGAACGAAGGTGGAGCTGATTTTCCTCGAACGCCTCCTGATGGCGCCGCTGCTTGCCCTCGCCGCCGCCGCGCTCGTCGGCGTGCTGCGCGGCTTCGGATCGGTCCGGCGGCTGCGGATGTGGGCCGTGCTGACAGGGCTGCTGACCGGAGCGTACATCGCCGTCTGGGGCTCCGGCATTCCGTACGAATCGGCGCTCCTGCAGGCGCTGTTCGCGCTGTTCGTGCTGACCGGTACCGCGACGCTGCTGCGGCTCGTCGACCTCATCTTCTGGGACTGGTTCCTCAGCACGAGGCGTCAGGTTTCCGTGCCGCGGCTCGCCGTCGATCTGTTCAAGCTGATCGCGATCGTCGGCGTCATCATCGCGATCCTCAAATACGACTACGGAATGGAGCTGAGCGGGCTGCTGGTGACCTCGACGGTCGTCTCGGCGGTCATCGGCCTCGCGATCCAGGACATGCTCGCCAACGTCGCGGCGGGTCTCGGAGTACAGATCGAGAAGCCCTTTTCGGTCGGCGACTGGCTGCTGATCGGAACGCACGAAGGCATCGTCACGCAGCTCAACTGGCGCACGCTGACGTTGCTCACCCGCGACCGCCACGAGGTGCTGGTCCCGAACTCGACCGTTTCCAAGACCGAGGTCGTCAACTTCTCCAGGCCGACGAGGCTGCAGCGTACGCACGCGACGATCGGCATCGCGTACAGGCATCCTCCGGGAATCGTCAAGGCCGCGCTCGCGCGGGCAGCGCAGTCCTGTCCGGAAGTTGCGGCCGATCCGCCGGTCGAGATCCTCGTCAAATCCTTCGACGACTTCGCGATCACGTACGACGTGCGGTTCTGGATCACGGATTTCTCGCGCCTGCTGCAGATCACCGACGACGTCTACTCACGCTGCTGGTACGAGCTGCAGCGCGCCAACATCTCGATCCCGTTCCCGACCCGCGACGTGACGATCCGCACTGCCTCCGACGAGCAGGAGATGCAGGCCGCCGATCAGCGCCGCCGCGAGATCTTCTCGGTGCTGCGGCCGCTGCAGGTGTTCGAGCCGCTCAGCGACGAGCAGATCCAGACCCTGGTCGGAGCCGCCGCGCTTCAGCGCTTCATGCAGGGCGAGATGCTCGTCCGCCAGGGCGACCGCGGTGAATCGCTGTTCGTGATCCGCTCGGGAAAGGTGCGCATCGACAAATCGCTCGACGGCGGCCACGCGACCACGATGGCGATGATGGGCGCAGGTGAATTCTTCGGCGAGATGAGCCTGCTGACCGGCGAGCCGCGAACCGCATCGATCATCGCCGAGGACGAAACCGAAGTCGTCATGGTCAGCAAGGAAGCGTTCGCACCGGTGCTGACGGCCGACACGGGAATCATCGTCGGCCTGTCGGCGGCGCTCGAAACCCGCGCGCGCAACACTGCCGAGCGCATCGCCGACCTGCCGCAGACGCCGGGCGGAATGAAAGCCCCGGCACCGACCGCACAGCTGCTGCGCAAGATCGGACGGTTCTTCGGGCTCGACGAGCAGTAGCGGATCGGATGGCCAGTAGCGGATCGGATGAGTCCAGTAGCGGATCGGCTGGCCGGTAGCAGGTAGACGGCGAGTAGCGGCTTACCGGAAGAGCCGCAGAATCACCGGCTGCGCAGGTGATACATCAGCGATCCGACCGAATAGTAGATCGGATAGAACAGCGACAACCACCCCAGCCATGGTGACGGGTGCGGCATCTGCACGATCAGCACCACCGACATCAATCCCCACAGCACGCCGAGCCAGATCGTTGCCGAGCGGCCGCCTTCCATGCGGCTCGGATAAAGCCAGCGCATCGGCACGAAGACCATCGTCACGAAGAAGACGAGGAAGAACAGGTTGACCCACGGACGCGTGCCGAGCACGACGTAGTAGAACACCAGCACGTTCCAGTACGACGGAAATCCCTGGAAGTAGTGCTCGACGAATCCCTTCGCGTCGGTGCGCGAGAATCCGTACGCGCTCGCGAGCAGCACCGACAACGCCAGCCATTCGTAACCGGCCGGCAGGATTCCCGGCTGCACCATGACGGCCACCGGCACGACGACGTACGTCAGGTAGTCGACGATGTTGTCAAGCAGGCTGCCGTCGATGTACGGCGCGACGTGCTTGACGCGGGCCTTGCGCGCAAGAGTTCCGTCGGTCGCATCGACGAGGAATGCGGCCGACAGCATCCAGAACGTGGTCGCGTAATCCTGGTGAAACGCCGCCGACAGCGCGGCAAATCCGAGCACGGCGCCGAACGCCGTGTATCCATGGACGGCAAGAGCGAACACGACGCGAACAAACGGAATGGGCGCTTCGGTTCGATCCACGCGCATGTCCTACGCCTCGGCGCGGTGCTCGGCAACGACGAGGCGTGCAACTTCGTCGGGCTTCTCCATCGGAACGAAGTGCGTCGTTTCCGGCACGGTCACGAGCCGACCGTTGCGCGCGACCTCCACGGCACGGCGCGCGCGTTCCTCATCGAACGTCGTGCTGCGCTCGCCTCGCACGAACAGCAGCGGAACGCCGGCCTCGGCAACCTTCGCAAAGCCATCGAAACCGGCCGCGGCCGAATAGACCTGCGCCTCGATGCGCGCGGGGCACAGCAGCTCGATCTCGCCGTCGGGCCGTTCGAACGTTCCCTCGTCGACGTACGCGTGCAGGGCTTCGTCGGTCCACGTGTCGTACGGCTCGCGCCCGCGATACGAGCGGAACAGCTCTTCGCGCGATCCCCAGACGACGCGGCGTGTGCGCGTGCGCGCGGCCATCGGATTTTCATCGATCTCGCGCATGAGACGTGCGAGCTCGGGATGAAAAAGCACCGGGTCGATCATCACCACGCGTCGCAGAAGGCCGGGCGCCGCAGCCGCAACGCCGGCGAGCGTCGTCGCTCCCGCCGAATGTCCGACCCCGAGCGCATTGCGGATGCCCATTGCGCGCAGCAACTCCACCGCATCGGTCAGGAAATGCTCCCACGAGTAGTCGTCGTCGGGTTTGGACGAAAGACCGTGGCCACGCTGATCGTACGTGACCAGCCGCGACGTCACTCCGAGCGCGCGCAGCCTTGCGAGAAGAGGCCTCCAGACGGCGCCGAGGAAACCGGTCGGATGCGCAAGAACGATCGCATCGTCGGTCGTATGCCCGCCCCAGTCCGTAACGTGAAGCATGAGCCTGCCGACGCGGATCCGCTGGTCGCGGCGCTCGGGAAACGGAGAAGAATCGGCTGCCATGGGCAGCGCGGCTTGTCGCACCTCCCGCGGTCGGTGCAACCAACGCCATAGGTGCTCGGTGCCACGGACCGCCACCGCAGCTCGATGCGGCCGGCCGTTGGCAACGTCGACCGCATGCGAATCGCGCGCGTCGCCGTGACAGCCTCGCGCTCGTCCGCTAAGGTTCGCCCGAGTGTCCGTCCCGTCCGTTTCCATCGATCAGCTCTTCGGTCTTTCCGGTCGCGTCGCGATCGTGACGGGCGCGTCTTCCGGCCTCGGCATCGAGTTCGCGGAAACGCTTGCCTGCGCCGGTGCCAGCGTCGCGCTGTTCGCGCGGCGCGCGGACCGTCTGGCCGCGGTCGAGCAGGATCTTCGCGAGCGATACGGCGTGAAAACCCTCGCCGTCGCCGTCGACATCACCGACCGTGCGGCACTCGCGGACGCGTTCGCTCGCGTCGAATCGTCGCTCGGTCCGGTCTGGGTGCTGGTCAACAACGCCGGGATCGCGCCCACGGGCCGCGCCGAAAAACAGTGGCCTGAGCAGTGGGACAACACGCTCGCGGTCAACGCGACCGCGACATTTCAGGCGAGCCTGCTTGCCGCCGCTCAGATGAAGCGGGCCGGCTCGGGCGGACGGATCATCAACATCACGTCGATCTTCGGCAGCCTCGGCAGCTCGCTGTTTCGCGTGGCGAGCTATGCGGCAAGCAAAGGCGCAGCCGAAAACCTGACGCGCCAGCTTGCAGTCGAGTGGGCCGCCGACCGCATCACCGTCAATGCGATTGCTCCCGCGTGGTTTCCGAGCGAGATGACGCACGAAAGCATCGTTCGCGAAAGCATCGAAGAGCGGATGGCCGCGGGCAATCCGATGGGCCGAATCGGTGCGGCGGGCGAGCTCCGCACCGCCTGCCTTTTCCTCGCGTCGCCGTCGTCCTCGTACGTGACCGGTGCTGTCGTGCCGGTCGATGGCGGATACACCGCCTGGTAGCGAATCTCAGGGGCCAGAAAAAACATGCGACGTCTCGTACAGATCCTCGTGGCACTCGTCTTTGTGGGCTTCGGCCTGTTCATGGCAGTGACACGCCTCGAGCCACTTCAGGACTGGCTCGTGCACCGCACGGCGCGCGGCATCCTGACCAAGCACCACGAGGAGCTGTTCAAGGACGACGCACTGCGCGTCGTGGCCTGCGGTACGAGCTCCCCGCTGTCCGATCACGACCGCGCGAGCGCGTGCGTCGCGGTGTTCGCCGGCGACCATTTCTATATCGTCGATACCGGCATGGGCTCGTGGAAGAACCTCGCGCTGTGGCGGGTTCCGCCCGAGAAGATCGGCGCCATCTTCTACACGCACTACCATTCCGACCACATCGCCGAGCTCGGCGAGTTCAACCTGCAGACGTGGGGCGCAGGACGCCCCGGGCCGCTTCGTGTGTTCGGTCCGACCGGCATCGACCGTCTCGTCAATGGCTTTACCGAAGCGTATGCGCTCGACGCCACGTATCGCACGGCGCACCACGGTCCGGTCGTGATGAATCCCGAAAAAGGCCGCATGCAGGCCATGCCGTTCGAGGTCGATCCGAACGATCCCAAAGGCACCGTCGTTCTGGAGGAGAACGGGCTCGTCGTGCGCGCGTTCCTCGTCGACCACACGCCGATCAAACCGGCCGTCGGCTATCGGTTCGATTACAAGGGGCGTTCGGTTGCCGTCAGCGGTGACACCGTTCCGTCCAAGTCACTGGTGGCGGCGGCGCAGGGCGCCGACGTGCTCTTCCACGAAGCGCAGGCGAACTTCCTGGTCTCGATCATCCGCGAAGAAGCCGTCGCGGCGGGATCCACGCAGTACTCAAAAATTCTCGGAGACATTCCGAGCTACCACACGTCGCCGGTCGATGCGGCAAAGATCGCGAACGAAGCGGGAGTCGGCCTGCTCGTGCTCTACCACCTGACGCCGCCGCCGCCGTCGCGCATTCTCGAGTGGATCTTCGTGCGCGGTGTTTCCGACGTGCGTCCGAGCGGCGTCGTGATGGCGCGCGACGGGCTGATGGTGACGCTGCCGGCCAATTCGAAGGAAATCGAAACCGGGCGCATCGAGTAGCGGACGTTCTCAGGGTTTCGCGGCAACCGGCACGGGCGACGGCGAGCGTGCAGCGCTGTCGCCGGTCGAACGGAACAGCGCAGCCCGCACCTCGGACGCATGCACGAGCGGATTCTTCCGCAGCGGCCCGACTTCCTCGGCGGTGAACGGCCGGAAGTCGGCCGGCAGATGCGCCGCATCGAAATACGCCATCAGCCAGTTCAGCAGCGCAGCGAGCGCAGCGTCGTCGAGCTGCGACTGCGCGACGCCGGGCACGCGCGCGATGTACTCGCGTCCGCCCGGCAGCGAGACGAGGCGCGCAACCGAACCCTTGAGCTCGGGCACCGAGCCTTCAAGGCCGACGCCTCCCGCCTGATGACAGCCCTGGCAATGCAGCGTGTAGTCGAGCGAAGGATCGCCGGTCGTCTTGGAGCCGATGTCGCTGTCCTGCGCGCGTGGAACGCGCCCCGGCGATGCGAAGCTGACGCCCTGTGCGAACGCCGCAGTGGACACGAACAGTGCGACGGTGATCAGCGCGGCAGCCGCCGCGCCGCGCGCGATCTGCAGTGCGCTCGGAACCCCCACCCGTCGCCTACGTCTTGGTTGCGACGCCGACGACGACCGAGACGCTGCAGTGCACGGCACGGCTTTCGGTGCCGAAGCACCACAGCAGGTCGTTGTTGCGGAACGTGTTGTAGACCGGCTGCTCGCCTTCGGTGCGGCTGCAGAGGCAGCGGCCGCACAGCGATTGCCCGCAGCAGTCGTTGTACGCGATGACGTATTCCTTGTGGTCGACCGGGTTGCGGCACGTGCCGAGCCACGTGATCGGAGACATCTCGGTTCCCGGCGGACACGTGTTGGCTGCGCCGCCGCAGCACGCGCACAGATAGCCGTGGATCGCGCAGTAACGCCAGTACTCGCACTGGGTCTGGTCGCCGGTTTCGTCCGGAGCCGGCGCGCGCGACTCCTCCGCCGCTTCGATGCGCGCGACCGGAAGCAGCGGCAGTGCCGCGCCGCCGACGAGCAGCGTTCCGACGCGCGCAAGAAAGCTGCGCCGCGAGCTGCGGCGGGCGATCTGCCGCGAGCCGTTCTCGAGCCACGCATCGAAGAGCTTCCACGGTTCGCGTGTCGCCATCGTCATGCCACCTTCACGCGCCGGTCGGGCGCGGTGCCGTGTCCGGCCTCGTGTTCGTGATGCGCCGGCAGAAGCCCTTCCTGCCGCGCAAATTCCTGGATCGATGCCACGCCGCGCTCGTCGGCCTCGACCAGGCTTTCGAGATGCTCGCGCGAATTGACGATGCCGTGGCTGCGCACGACACCGCGCGAGTCGACGAGCACCGCGTACGGAAGCTTCGCGATCTGCCAGGTCATCCCGAGCTGCGTCGAGAGCACGTACGCGAGGTCGGCGAGCTTTTCGCGCCGTGCGAACGCCTCGTGCTCGTCGGCCGCGCCGTCTCCGGCGATGAGCACGCGCACGCGCGCCGCTTCGGCCCTGGCGATCGAGCGCAGCGCCGGCAGCAGCGTCTTGCAGACGGGACAAGTCGGAGAAAGAAAGAATACGAGCGTCGAGCGGCCGTCGGCCGACGGCGCTCCGACCATTTCCGATTCGCCGCCGAGCGTGGTTGCGCGAACGACGGGAGCTTCCTCGCCGACCGTGACTCCGCGTCCGATCATCAGCGCACCGGCCGGAGCCACGCGCTCGTAGAGCACGCCGATCTGCCGGGTCAGCGCGAACACCACGCCGGCGAGCACGGCGACGAGGATCCACAGCAGCACGACGGAGACTGTCAACGCGACGATCACGCGGACCTCGCAGCGTTCGTCGAATCGCGGCGCCTTGCCAGCGCCACGCGCGGAGCGAGCGCGAGCATGCGTTCGCTCGCGGCCCAGCATGCGGCGAGCGCGGCGGTCGAACCGAGCACCGCGATGCCGTCGAGCAGCGTCAGCCCGCGCACGGATACCGGCGGAACGAGCACCGCCGCCGCCAGCACCAGTACGGCGTTGCGCGCGACCAGCGCCGCGCTGACGGGAACCGACGCGGCCGGTCCCATGCAGCCGCAATCGAGATCCAGCCGCCCGCGCCGCACGTTGATCGCGATTGCGAGCGCGTACGCGCCAAGCAGCACCATCGCGCCGGCGCCAGCCATCGAAAGTGCGATGCCGGTCGCAATCATTACCGCCAGCGCGAGCTCGAAAACCGGCATGGCGATCGACAGCACGCCCACTGCGGAAGCGGGCACGATCCGATAGCTGTCGACAGTCGATCGAAAGTGCGAGAGGTCGCGCAGCTTGTGCCGGGCTGCCGCCAGCAGCAGCAGCGCGAGCGACGAACGGACAACGAGCTGAAACGCAGGATCGATCACCGGTGCGCCTATGGATTGAAGAACAGGCTGAAGCCCACGCCGGGCTCCTGGATTTCACGCTCGACCGCGCCGGTTTCGGCATCGAGCACGGCAATCGTCGGCGGAAAGCCCGACGACGCGATCAGAAGCGGTTTGTCCTCCTGCGTAACGAGGATGCGCTCGGCGCCGACGTTCGGCAGCGTCGCCTCGAGCACGGCCCGCGTCGCGCGCGTGCTCAGCGGCTGCTTGTCGATCGCGCCGAGCTTGGCCTGGTCGGCGATGAACGTGACGAGCGGGCTCGGAACCGCAAAGCGCGCGATGCGCTTTCGTTCCTCGAGATCGTAGACCCAGATTTCGGTGCCGGGATCCTTGTGCGTGCCCGCCGGACCCTGGTGCATCAGCACGTAGAGCCGTCCGCTCGCGGCATGAACCGCAAGGTGCTGCAGGCCGCCGATGCGCCAGTTGCCGCTGCGATCGGCGTCGTCCGTGAGCGACCACGTCGGGCCGAACGCAAGCGTCGGACCCTTGACGTCGATCGTATGGATCACGCCGTCGTACGACGTGAAGATCCATTCGTTGTCGCGGCGCACGCCTTTTTCGGTGATCGGATCCTTGACCGAATCGAAGAACGGCTCGGTGCGCTCGGCCCTGGTGACGCCGCCGCGGTCGTCGAGATCGATCACGAGCGCACTGCCGTTCGCACACAGCATGAAGAAGCGCCGCGGGCCGGCCGAATAGACCAGGCTGCAGCCCGGCGCTTCGACCTCGCCGGCGAAGCGGCGCTCCTTGACGTCGACGATCGACAGCGACGTGGCCGGCGTGATGTTGAAGACCGCCATGAAGCGACCGTCGTCGGTCAGCGCATTCGACGCATTGCCCGGATAGTACTCGCCGCGCTTGGCGGGGATCGGAATCTCCGCCTTCGGCTTCAGCGTGCGCGCATCGTAGACAGTGACGACGTCGGTGCGCTCTCCGCGAATGCCGCGCGACCAGTACGTCTCGGCAAGATAGATCTCGTCGTGCGCGGGCGGGAACAGCGGGAATACGACGAAGCCTGTTCCGGCCGATCCGGAGCTGATCGTGCCGAGCAGGCGCCCTTCGGCCGCGTCGTACAGCGCCGTGCGATGCAGCAGGATGTCGCTCGCCCAGAACCATGACGGTCCGGGCTTGGCGGGAAGCTCGAAGACGTTGCCGACTTTCTCGGGTGCGATGTCGGCCGCCTGCACGCCTGCGGGCACCAGAATCGCACCTGCGAGCGCAACGACGGCAGCGGCAATGCTCGTCCCGGCAATGATCGCGTTCAGCCTGTTCGTTCTGTTCATTGCGATTCTTCTCGCCGGGCGCTTCTCGCGAGCGTCGAGCGGTCCGGCCGGCTCGCGCTTTCGCCGGCAGCCGGGGCCGCCATGAAACCGGAGGAGTAGTGCGCGACCGGACGCGGCTTATAACACGCACGGCCGGCCCGAGGCGAGGCGCGGCTTGCGGCGCCTCGCGTTGACTCTCCGTTGTGCCGGAGGCTTTCTTGCGCGTTCACCGCTCGCAAAAGGCCCGCAACCGGACCTTGGGCGCGCGCCCTCAAGGCTTCGGGAGCAACGCAGGAGCAACGATTGAGCACGACCGAGGCAACCCGACAGGGCGTCGCCGGCGCGGAGATCCGCAGCCGCCGCACGTTCGCGATCATCGCGCATCCCGATGCGGGAAAGACCACGCTGACCGAACACCTGCTGCTGATGGGCGGCGCGATCCGCCTCGCCGGCCAGGTGCGCTCGCGCGGCGAGAACCGCCGCGCGCGCTCCGACTGGATGAAGATCGAGCAGGACCGCGGAATCTCGGTGTCGTCGGCGGTCATGACCTTCGAGTTCGAAGGCACCACCTGCAACCTGCTCGACACCCCGGGCCACGAAGACTTCAGCGAAGACACGTACCGGACGCTGACAGCGGCCGACAGCGCGATCATGGTGCTCGACGCCGCCAAGGGCATCGAGCCGCAGACCCTCAAGCTGTTCGAGGTCTGCCGGATGCGCAACATCCCGATCATCACGTTCATCAACAAGATCGACCGCGAGAGCCTGTCGCCGTTCGAGCTGCTCGATCAGATCGCGTCGCAGCTGGCGCTCGACGTGACCCCGATGATGTGGCCGGCCGGAACGGGCGGGCTCTTGCGCGGCGTGCTCGATGCCGAGAAGAACAGTTTCCTGCCGTTCGACCGCACCGGAGCCGTGCTCGATCCGATCGCACTCGACGACGGCTCGATCGCAAAGCACCTCGAGCCCGAAGAGCTCGCGATCTTTCGCGACGAGCTCGAGCTGGCGCGCGCCGGATATCCCGAGTTCGACGAGCAGCAGTATCGCGAAGGGCACCTTACGCCGGTGTACTTCGGCAGCGCGCTGCGCGCGCTCGGCGTGCGCGAGCTGCTGGAGTCTATCGTTCGCTTCGCGCCCGCTCCGCGACCGCAGGCCACGTCGACGCGAACGGTCGAGCCGACCGAGCCCAAGGTAAGCGGCTTCGTGTTCAAGGTTCAGGCCAACATGGACGCCAACCACCGCGACCGCGTGTCGTTCATGCGGATCTGCTCGGGCCGCTTCGTGCGCGGCATGCGGCTTCGCCTTTCGACCAGCGGCAAGACCATCGGCGTCCACAATCCGATTCTTTTTTTCGCGCAGAACCGCGAGCTCGTCGACGAAGCCTGGGCCGGCGACATCATCGGCATCCCGAACCACGGTACGATCCGTGTCGGCGATACGCTGACCGAAGGCGAAGAGCTGCGGTTTACCGGCATTCCGAACTTCGCGCCCGAGATCCTGCAGCGCGTGCGGCTCGACGATCCGATGAAGTCGAAACAGCTGCGCCGCGCGCTCGAGAGCTTCGCCGAAGAAGGCGTCACGCAGGTGTTCAAGCCGAAGCTCGGCGCCAACTGGATCGTCGGCGTCGTCGGCCGCCTGCAGCTCGAAGTGCTCGCGTCACGGATCGAGAGCGAATACGGGATCAAGGTCGGGTTCGAAGCGGCTCCGTACGAGACCGCGCGCTGGGTCGGCGCGGCCGATCCCGCCGAGCTCAAGCGCTTCGAAGAGGCCAACCACTCGGCGATGGCCGACGACCGCGACGGCGCTCCGGTCTATCTCGCGCGCAACAGCTGGGAGCTTCGCTACGCGCAGAAGCAGTGGCCGAACGTCACATTCGCCGCGACCCGCGAGCGGGTTTCGGCCGAGCACGCGGACGCCTGATCCGTTACTCCTGCCGGCCGTCTTCCCGGCAGACGAGCATGTACAGCTCGCCGCTGTCGTTTCTTTTTCCGGCAGCGGTCCCTGCCTGCTCCCCGGATCCTTCAAAGAGATCGACGCGCGCCGGCCCGCTGATCGCCGCGCCCGCATCCTGCGCGAACACGAATCTCGCGACCGGAGTTGACCCCGGAGCCGTCGCCGTGGTCACCAGCCACGCGAGAATTCCGCGCGGCACGTACCGGTCGTCGCTCGCAATCGAGCGTCCGCCGACGAGCGACACGCCGAGCGAACCGACCGGACCTTCCTGGCCGGTCTCGCGGAAAAATACGTAGCGGGGATTCTCGAAAAGGATCGCGTCGCGGCGATCGGGATGGGCACGCAGCCACTCGCGGATCTCGTCCGCACTGGCATGACCCCGCGCGAGCATGCCCTTTTTCAGCATGACGGAGCCTATGCTGCGGTAGGCGGCATCGTTGGTCGCCGCGAAGCCGATGCGCTCGCTCGTGCCGTCGTCGAACACGAGCCGGCCCGAGCCCTGCACGTGCAGCAGGAAGCGCTCGACCGGATCGTCGAGCCACGCGATCTCGAGTCCGAGACCTGCGAGCGCGCCGCCACGGTCGATGTCTTCGCGCAGCGGCGCGTGTCCGAGCCGCTGCGTGACGGCCGCGAGATCGGGCGCCGGCGGCTCGCGGTAGATCGGATACAGGAAGCGGGCATCGCGCGCGCGGCGCGCGGCAAGCACCGGCTCGTAGTAGCCGGTGATCTTCGCGGCCGAGCGGAAACGATATGCCGTGCATTCCTGAGCAAGCCGGGCGGTCAGGTCGCGCGGATCCCTGGCGGAGCGTGCGACCTTCGCGACGATCCTTGCACTGGCCGCAAGATCCGAAGTCGTAACGCGCGTGTGCCCGAGAACGAACGGGCCGGTTTCCATCTGCGCATCGAGCGCATTCGCCGTGCGCTCGGCGGCAACGGCAAGCGACTGCGGGTCGAGGTCGTCGGTGTTCTGCGCGAACACACCGGTCGCCGCCGCGGCCGTCCGTAGCGAAACCACCGGGCATTCGGAAGCCGCGAAGGCTGCGATCCCGGCAACGATCGCGAGCGGTCGCAGCAGCGCGGCCGTCCGCATCGGGTTCAGCCGCGCTCCGCGTAGACGCGGTCGGCCGCTTCGATCGCATCTCCGGCCGGCGGGCGCCGGCCTTCGCGTCGCAGCTCGGATTCGATCGCGAGCAGCACGCGCCGCACGTTGGCCGGCCGGCTCGATTCGCCCATCAGCCCGATGCGCCAGACCTTGCCGGCCATCGGTCCGAGGCCGGCCCCGATCTCGATGCCGTGATCGAGGAGAAGCCGGCGGCGCATCGCGGCTTCGTCGACACCGTCCGGCACGTGAACGCAGTTGAGCATCCACAGCAGGTGGCCTTCCTGGGCTGCCGCGTGGATGCCGAGCGCGCCGAGGCCGGCGAGCAGCGCGTGATGATTGCGCTCGTGCCGCAGATAGCGATCGTCGAGCCCTTCCTCGAGGACCAGGGTCAGCGCTTCGGCGAGCGCGTAGATCATCGAGACCGGCGCGGTGTGATGGTAGAGGCGCTGACTGCCGAAATAGGCGCCGATCAGGCTGAGGTCGAGATACCAGCTTCGCGGTTTCGTCTTGCGCGCCGCGACGGCGGCCATCGCGCGCTCGCTCATCGTCACGGGAGACAGCCCTGGCGGGCAGCTCAGGCACTTCTGGGTCCCGCTGTAGGCCGCATCGATCGCAAGCTCGTCGATGCCGACGGGGCACCCGGCAAGCGACGTCACGCAGTCGACGAGCAGCAGCGCATCGGCTTCGTGCGCGAGGCGGCTGATCTCGCGCAAAGGCTGCCACGCGCCGGTCGAAGTCTCCGCGTGCACGACCGCGACGATCTTCGGCCGTTTGCAGCGGCCGATCGCCGCCTCGACGTCGGCCGGATCGGCCACGCGGCCCCATTCGACCTCGACGCGCTCGACGCGAGCCCCGAGCCGCGTCGCGACGTCGCACATGCGCGTGCCGAATACTCCGGAGACGACGATGACGACCTCGTCGCCGTCCTCGACGAGGTTCGCAAAGCACGTCTCCATGCCGGCCGAGCCGGTACCGGAGATCGGCAGCGTGACCGCGTTGGCGGTTCCGAAGACCGTACGGAGGTCGCCCTGCACGCGCTCGAGAAGCTCGAGGAAATACGGATCGAGATGACCGACGAGCGGCCGCGCCATCGCCGCGTAGACGCGGGCATTGACCATGGAAGGGCCTGGGCCGAGCAGCAGGCGCGACGGCGGCTGGACGTTGTTCATGGTGGCCCGATAGCGCGGGGGCCGCCGTGAGGCCAATCGGGCACACGCGTGCGCGGCGCATTCCATCCTCGGACCGGGGACCGGTATAAGAGACGCTGGAGCGCGGACCGGATTGCAGAGCACGACGGAAACGGAATCTTCAGCCGGCACGGACGGTCTGGACATGGACGCGGGCCATCCGGACACCGCGCGGCCCGCGATCGCGCCGGAACCCGCAGCTCCGCGAGCCGCCGGCGAAAGCGCCGCGCGGGACTTCGGCGCGGGCGCGGGCGTCGTAAAAATGGACGCTTCGCTCGCCTCGGCGCTTCGCGACATCGTCGGCGATCGCGGCATCGTCGAAAAGCGGACGTCCCTCAAGGTCTACGAGTGCGACGGGTACACGCTGGAGAAGACCGCCCCGCGGCTCGTGCTGCTGCCGGAGACGACGCGGGAAGCGTCGCGCGTGGTTTCTCTTCTGGCAAAGGCGGGCGCGTCGTTCGTGCCGCGCGGTGCGGGAACCGGCGTATCGGGCGGGTGTCTGCCGATCGACTCGTCGGTCATGATCGGGACGTCGCGCATGAAGCGCATTCGCTCGATCGACCTGGAAAACCGCGTGGCCGAGGTCGAGGCCGGCGTGGTCAATCTCGAGGTCAGCCGCGTCGTGGAACCGCACGGCCTCTATTACGCGCCCGATCCGTCGAGCCAGTCGGCGTGCACGATCGGCGGCAACGTCGCCGAGAATTCGGGCGGGCCGCACACGCTCAAGTACGGCGTCACCGTCAATCACGTGCTCGCGCTCGAAGTCGTGCTTCCCGATGGCCAGGTGGTCTGGCTCGACCGCACGTGCGATGCGCCGGGCTACGACCTCGTCGGTCTGATGACCGGCTCGGAGGGAACTCTGGGCATCGTCACCGCCGCAAAGGTGCGGCTGCTCGCGAAACCCGAGGCGGTCTCGACGATGCTCGCGGTCTTTCCCGGCGTCGGGGAAGCCAGCCGCGCGGTTTCGGCAATCATTGCGGCGGGCATCATTCCGGCCGCGCTCGAAATGATGGACGCGCTCGTCATCGAGGCGGTCGAGGCGGCCTACCACTTCGGCTTCCCGTCCGATGCCGGCGCCGTGCTGCTGATCGAGCTCGACGGGCTCGCGGACAGCCTCGAGCCGATCGCCGAGCGCGTCGAAGCCTGCTGCATGACCGAGAGCGCGACAGAAGTGCGGCGTGCGGCCACCGAGGCCGAGCGCGCGCTGCTGTGGAAATCGCGCAAGCGTGCCTTCGGCGCGATGGGCAGGCTGACGCCGAACTACTGCACGCAGGACGGCGTCGTTCCGCGCAGCCGCCTGCCCGAGATCGCCGCGACGATCGCGAAGGTCTCCGAACGCTACGGACTTCGCATCGCGACGCTGATGCACGCGGGCGATGGAAACATTCATCCGCTGGTTCTGTACGACGAGACCGTGCCGGGCGAAGTCGAGCGCGTGCTGGCCGCGGGCGACGAGATCCTGACGGCGTGTCTCGAGCTCGGGGGCTCGATTACCGGCGAGCACGGCATCGGCGTCGAGAAGCTCGCGATGATGCCGGCGGCATTCACCGCCGATACGCTCGCCGCGATGTCCGACCTGCGCGACGCGTTCAATCCGCACGGGCTGTGCAATCCGGGCAAGATCGTTCCGTCGTCGAGGTCATGCGTCGAAGTCACCAGGCCGCGACCGCGAGGCGGAGGATGAGCGCAGCGAAGTTCGAAGGGATGAGCGCAGCGAAGGCGGAAGGGACGAGCGCAGCGAAGTTGGAAGGGATGAGCGCAGCGAAGGCCAACGGAACGAGCGCGGCGGAAACCAGCGCCGCGCGGCCGCGCCTCGATCTGGCCGCGTTTCCGTCGCTCGGTCCCGGCCAGCTGCGGCCCGGTCGCGACGTCGACGAGATCGACGGCATGCTGCCTCAGGCCGTGATCACCGCCCGCGAGCCGGCACACGTGATCGCCACGATCGAAGAAGCGCGCGCCAAGCGGCTCGGCGTCGTCACCAGCGGCGGAGCGACGATGCTGCACATCGGAGCGCCGCCGCGGGCCTACGACGTGCGGCTTTCGATGACGGCGATCGGCCGCATCCTCGAGCAGAATCCCGAGGACATGACGGTCATCTGCGAGGCTGGTGTTTCGCTGTCGCGCCTCCAGCGCAGCCTTGCCAAAGTCGGCCAGCGCGTCGCCATCGACGCCGCGATCGAAGACCGCGCATCGATCGGCGGAATTCTCGCGACCAACGCAACCGGCGGACTGCGCCACGGCTTCGGCCTTCCGCGCGATCTCGTGCTCGGCATGACGGCGATCGACGGCTGCGGTCGTACGCTCGTCTGCGGCGGGCGCGTCGTCAAGAACGTCGCCGGTTACGATCTGGTGCGGTTGCTCACCGGTTCGTGGGGCGGGCTGGCGATCATCACGCAGGCAACGCTGCGTACGCATCCGCTTCCCGAGGCCGGTGCAACGCTCGTCTTCGAATTCGTCTCGCCGGCCGAGCTCGACGCGGCACGTGGCCGCCTGCTCGGCCAGTCGCTGCCGCTCGCGGCCGTCGATTTTGCGGTCGACATGAGCGAAGCGACGATGCTGTGGATTCTTGCCGTGCGCGTCGAAGGCACGGAGCAGGAAGTTGCCGTACAAGGCGACCGCGTGTGCGCCGCGGTCGGCCGCCAGCCGTCGGATGCGGTCGAGGACTGGACGAGTCCTGCGCATATCGATGCGCCGGGCGGGGCCACGCTGCGCATCGCCACGCCGCCGGCGAGCATCGTCGGGACGGTGCGATCCGTGCTCGGCAAACTCAAGGAAACGGCGTCGCGGCTCGGACGCACTCCGCTGCTGGTCGCGGGGCACCTCGGTGCCGGAATCGCGCGCTTTCATCTCGCCTCGTCGAGCGAGGACGCGGGCGGATCGGCGGCGAGACCCGCGTTCGGCAATCCTGTCGACGTTGCCGCGCTTCAGTCGCTGCTTGCGGCGACCGAGCCCGACGGCGTCATTGCGACGCGCGTGATCGAGCGTGCGCCGGTTTCGATCAAGCAGGGGCACCAGGTGTGGGGCGCTCCGCCGGCATCGCTTCCGCTCATGCGCGCGGTCAAGCGCAGGCTCGATCCGGCCGACGCACTGTCGCCGGGCCGCTTCGTCGGAGGCTTGTGAGATTTCGATGAGCGGGCCCGGACTTCCATGCATCCACTGCGGCCTGTGTCTCGACACATGCCCGACCTACCGCGTGCTCGGCACCGAGGCCGACTCACCGCGCGGCCGCATCTACATCATGGAAGGAATCGACAGCGGCGAGATCGAGCTCGACACCGAAGCGGCGCTTCACCTGTCGCAGTGCCTCGGCTGCCTCGCGTGCGAATCCGCGTGTCCTTCGGGAGTTTCCTTCGGTCGCCGCATCGAAGAGTTCCGTCCGCGGCTCGCCGAGCGTCACGACGCCGGAGAAATGTGGAGGAGCGTCGCACGCAAGGTGTACACCAGCGATGCGATGGTCGGAGCAGGCCTTCACGTCGCAAACCTGCTCGACCGCGCCGGCTTCGGGCCGATGCGGCGCAAGCTTCCGGGCCTCGGCCTGTTGCCCGCCGCGGGACCCGCGGCTGCCGGTTCGGCCGCTGGCTCGGCGGTTTCGCCGCTCCGCCGCAGCCAGATGCATCAGCCGCTGCGCGCGCGGGCGCGAGCCGCCGTCCTCACCGGATGCGTCGGCGACCGGCTGATGCCGGGGATCAATCGCGACACCGTCGAAGTTCTCCAGCGCAACCAGATCGAAGTCGTCGAAGTGCCGGCGCAGGGCTGCTGCGGCGCGCTGGCGCTGCATTCCGGCCACCCCGACGAAGCTCGCGCGCTGGCGTCGCGCAATGCCACCGCGTTTGCCGGAGCGGATGTGGATTTCGTCGTGACGACCGCGGCCGGATGCGGCGCCATGCTTCGCGACTATGAACACGTGCTCGCCGGCGGCGACGAAGAGCATCGCGGCCGCGAGCTGGCTGCGCGCGCGCGCGACATCAGCGAGCTGCTGGTCGAGATCGGCTTCGAGCGTCCGAAGAAACCGCTCGAGCTCAAGGGTAACGTCGCGTACCACGACGCGTGCCACCTCCTTCATGCACGCGGCATTGCGGCGGCGCCGCGCGCGATCTGCGAGGCGGCCATCGGACGCGATCCCGTCGACCTCGGCGAGAATGCGATCTGCTGCGGCAGCGCCGGCAGCTACAACGTCGATCATCCGGCGCTTTCGGCCGAGCTCGGAAAGCGCAAGGCGGAGCTGGTCCTCGAACGAAAGGCGACGGTCGTGGCGGTCGGCAACGTGGGATGCATGCTGCAGATCTCGAAGGCCGTCGCCGAAGCCGGGCTTCCGACGATCGTGCGCCATCCGGTCGAGCTGCTCGCGGAAGCCTATCGGCAGGGATGATCCCGCGGCGGTGTCAGAGATGCTGCGCCGCGACGTCGGCCGGAGCATCGGCAAACGGTCCGACAAACCCGTAGCGGAAGATGGCGGCGGCGCCGTCCCTGGCGGATGATGCGACATCGACCGTTCCGGCAAACGGAGTCGTGGAGGAACAAATGGGATTTGCGCTCACCTGCATCGGCCTGCTCGGCCTTCTCGTCTTTGGGCTCGGACTCGGCGTATCGCGCATGCGCGGCCAGACCGGCAAGTTCATCGGCTGCAACGAGGATCCGGCCGATCCGCTCTACAAATGGGTCCGTGCGCACGCCAATGCGTGCGAATTCGCTCCGATGTTCGCAATTCTCATTTATGCGCTCGCGAACAGCGGCTACGGCGGCTGGCATGGACTTCTGTACGCCGCCGCAGTGTTCGTACGCTACTCGCATGCCGCCGGAATGATTCTGTCGCCGACGCTCGACAGGGGTCACCCGCTCCGGCTCGTCGGCGCCGTCGGGACCTACATCGTCGGTATCATCCTGTCGCTGGCGGCGATTTTCTGATCGGATCGCTCTCGCGTTCCTTCTGAGAGCATCGCTCTCGCGATTCTTGTGACGGAATCGCGCGGGCGATCAGCGTTTGAAATCGCGGTTCATGACCGTGCGGCGGCCGTCCAGTCGGGCGTTTTCGATCGCGCGGTCGGCGTGCTCGCGCACGATGTCGGACAGCTCGTCGAGCACCGACTCCGACGTGTTCATGCCGGAGCGGGCACGGATGTAGGCTTTGAGCTTGGATACGACGATCAGGATGTCGTCCGCCGGCGGAGCAGCGGGCGCCGCGCTCGAGGAGCCGCCGACCACGATGCGCCTCGGCGCAGGCGCCTGCGCACCGCTCGGCGAACTGCCTTCCGCCGCCTGATCGCGTTCCCAGTCCGCCCGCGACGGCGACTTCTTCTGCTCCGCCCACGCGTCGCGGTGACGCATCACCGGCACGTGCTGCTCCCAGCATGTGACGCTGCAGAAGACCGGATGGTTGCGGCCCGTCGTGCACGTCGACACGCTGCACTCGAAGAAGTCGGCGCCGAAGCCGAGCTCGCGTTTGCAGACTCCACAACGTTTCCAGGACAGCGACGGCTTCATCTCGCTCATCGGCAGCTCCTTCAGTGCAGGCGGTATTCGACCGGCGCGACAAACTCGAAGCTCGCGCCGGAATATTCGCCGGGTACGGCGGGAAACGGGCTCGAGCGGCGAACCATCTCGAGCGCGGCATCATCGAGCATCGGCTGCCCGGTGCTGCGCACGAGCGAGCGGTCGATCAAGCGGCCGTCGCGCCCGATACGAACGCGGATCAATCCGGAACCCTCGATCCCGCGGCGCTGCGCAAGCAGCGGATATTCCTTGTGGCGGTCGATCCACGCGAACAGCAGCTCTTCGTAGCGGATGCGCGCAGCCGGCGCCCACGACGGTGCGCTCGCCGCATCGCTCGTCCCGCTGCTCGTTGCTGTTCCCGTTCCGCCGCGGGCGATTGCCCCGGTATCGGTATCGGGCGGAGTTGCTGCGGCGTCCGGATGATCGGTGGCGTGCGGCTTTGCCGTCGTTGCGATTCTCTTCGCGGGTTTCGGCAGCGGCCTGGGCACACTCTCGGGATGCGGCGGAGCCACGTCCTCGGGTTCGCGCGGCAGCGACATCACCGGATTTGCCGCAGTCGCCGGCGGCTCGGCTCTGGGCCCGGCCGCAGCACTTGCGACATGAAGCTCGTCCGAATGTGCGCCCGGGCCTTCGGTGCGACTGGCGGCCGGAAATAGCGTGACGACGATCGGTGCCGGCTGCAGCTCGAGCCAGGTCGTCTCGCGTGCAGCAAGCAGCGCGACGGCGGCCGCATGCAGGGCAAGTGCGGCAGCGACGGACGCGGACATGCGGGCAAGGCTGGGTTCCTCCCCGGTGGCATACGCGTCGTGCCACTGCGCCGCTGTCATTCGCTACTCCGCATCGTCGCTGACGGCGACTTCGGCCGCGCCGAAGAGCATCAGCAGATAGCCGAGAAGCTCGGACGATTCCTCGACGAGCTCCTTGATCGGCCGGTACGTGTCGGCGCTGAGCACCGCCATCCACAACGCCTTCTGTCCGAGGATCTGCGCGTAGACGACCACGATGAGAAATCCTGCCAGAAGAAGGGAAAACCCCGACGTCTGGGAGAACACCGCCAGCTGGTCGAGCAGGCGTCCGCGGGCGCGCCCGATGATCGACAGCGCCCAGACGAGCGGAAGCGCCGCCATGTACTTGTAGGCATCGCGCGATCCGAGCTCGAGCGTGAGATTGTCGAGCTCGCGTGCGCACGCGATCAGCGAGAGCGCCGACAGCAGCCGCAAGAGCTCGCGCGAAGAGGCTCGCTCTCGCGAAAGCATGAAGAACAGCACCGCTGTGAACAGCGCCGCGAGCAACTGTGTGATCTCGACCGGTCCGTCGTCGCGCATCAGCCAGTGCAGGTCGTGCGAGCGTACGGCCACGACCATCCACTCGAACGTCCCGGCAATCAGCGCCGCGTAGACGAGAAACCGCAGGAACAGGGAAATTGCCGCTGAGCGCTCCATCGTCGATCTTCAGGTGTCGCGGCGCAGGTCTCGCATCGCGCGGCCGATGCTAACGGCTGCGATGCCCGGATGCACCCGCAGCGCCCGCAGTGCCCGCGACTGGAGTCCGCCGCAAGGGCGGCCAACAATGCGGCTTCCATGAGCGCAAACGAAGAACCGGATCCGCTGCACCTCGAGCTGATCGAGCGTCTGGCCGCAGCGCATCTCGGTCACACCGACCCGCGGGCGCGCCGCCTGCTCAATGCCCTGATCGAGGATGCGATCGGCCTGGTCGCCGACGGCAACGGCGTCGTCGATCTCAAGCTCGTCTCGGCGGCATTCTCGGAAATCCGCAAGGCGCTCGACGTTTTCCGCCCGTGGACGAGCGGACCGCGGAAGGTCACTGCGTTCGGGTCCGCGCGCACGCGGCCCGAAGAGCCGGTCTACCAGATGGCGATGGATTTCGGGCGCCGGATTTCGCAGGCGGGTTTCATGGTCATCACCGGCGGCGGACCCGGTATCATGGGCGCGGTCGTCGACGGCGCGGGGGTCGACAGGAGCTTCGGCGTCGGAATCCGGCTTCCGTTCGAACAGCAGCCGCACGCCTCGCTGATCGGCGATGCGAAGCTGATCGAGTTCAAGTACTTTTTCACCCGCAAGCTGTTCTTCCTGAAGGAGGCCTCCGGCGTCGCGCTTTTTCCCGGCGGATTCGGTACCCACGACGAAGGCTTCGAGACGCTCACGCTCGTGCAGACCGGCAAGGCGCGGATGGTTCCGATCGTCTGCGTCGACGTTCCGGGCGGCACGTACTGGCAGCAGTGGGATGAGCTCGTGCGCGGCGAGCTGCTCGCGCGCGGTCTGATCAGCGAGGACGATCTCGCACTGTACCGCATCACGGACGACGTCGAGTCGGCGGTCGAAGAGATCACCGGGTTCTATCGCGTGTTTCACTCGATGAGGACGATCCGCAGGATCACCGTGCTGCGGCTGAACCATGCGATCGACGACAGCGTGATCGAAACACTGTCGTTCGAGTTCGCCGACATCCTCGGCGGGCGGCCGATCCGGCGCATTCCGGCGATGCGCGAGGAAAGCGACGAGCCCGAGGTCGCGTCGCTTCCCCGGCTCGGCCTCGACTTCAACCTGCTGCGGTTTGGCCGCCTGCGCATGCTGATCAACCGCCTGAACGAGCTCGGCGGGCGCGGCGACGCCGGCATGCCCGCATCGGGCGGAGCGAAGGCGCGTACGGTGGAAGAGGAAGAGAGCTGAGCCGCAAAGCGTCAGGCCAGACCTGCGACCAGGTCCGGAATCTCTTCGAAACGCTGCGCAGAAAGCGGCGTGCGGCCGCACATCGGACCCATCCCGATGAAGTGGATCGTGGCAGCTTCGGCAGCCTCGAGGTCGGTCGGCTGATCGCCGACGTAGACCGCCTCGTCCGCATCGACGCCGAAGTAGTCGAGGCATCTGTGCAGCATGTCGGGCTCCGGCTTCGGGCGTGCAACATCGAGCACCCCGACCGCCAGATCGAACAGGTCGCGCATCGCGAAATAATCCACCACGCCCTGGGTCGTCTGGCCGCGATTGGTGGCCATTGCGGTCGCATAGCGTGATCGCAGGAGCAGCAGCGTTTCGCGCAGCAGCGGCTTCGGCTGCATCAGCGGAAAGAACGGAGCGTAACTGGTTTCGCGCGCGACCTGCTTGACCGTCGCCAGCATCGCCGGCTGATCCGCGAAGATCTTCTCGAACAGCTGCGACGAGGCCAGCGAATGATAGGCGGCTTCGACCGATTCCGGCATCGGCGGAGCTCCCGCACGACGCAGCACCTCACGATAGAACGCGAGATTGGCAGGTTCGGAATCGAACAGGACGCCGTCGCAGTCGAATATGACGAGCCGGATGGTCACGCCGTCAGCCCGCGTCGGCCACGACGAGCGCGAGGCGCTTCTTCCACTGGGCGCGACGGCTCTGGCGTTCGTCGGCAGAGATCGCCGGCTCGAACGTGCGTTCGATTTCGAAGTGGTGCGTCATCTCCTGCGGCCACACTCCGACGCCGCATCCGGCGAGGCGCGCTGCGCCGAGAGCGGCGCCGTCGGCAAAACTCGAACGCTCGACCGGCACTCCGAGAAGATCGGCCTGCGCCTGCATCAGGAAATCGTTGCGGCTCGCGCCGCCGTCGGCGCGAAGGATGGTCGGCGCGGAAACGCCTTCGGCGATGCTCTCGGCAACGTCGGCTACCCGGTGCGCGATGCCTTCGAGCACGGCGCGCACGATCTGGCCGCGCGTCGAGCCGCGCGAGAGGCCGCCGATCATCGCCTTCGCTTCGGCCTGCATCATCGGCGTGCCGAGGCCCTGGAACGCGGGGACGGCCCACACGCCACCGGTGGTTCCCGCACTCTCGGCGAGAGCTGCGCTTTCGGCCGCGTCGGCGACGATACCGATTCCGTCGCGCAGCCACTGCACTGCGGCGCCGGCCGTGACAACCTGTCCTTCGAGGCTGAACACCGTCCTGCCGCCGAAGCGCCACGCGACGATGGGATAGGTTCCGCTTCCGCCGAACGCGACCGATTCGCCCGAGTTCATCGTGATCATCGCCGACGTGCCGTACGAACACTTCGCCTGCGACATCTCGATGCAGCCGAGTCCGAACAGCGAAGCCTGCTGGTCACCCGCCATGCCGGCGAGTGCGACTTCGGCGCCGAACGCATCGGGCCTGGTTCTCGCGATCTCACCGCTCGAGTCGACGAGCGTCGGCAGCACGCCCGTGTCGAGCCCGAGAGCGGCAAGCGGAGCAGGATCCCACGCGTGGTCGAAGTACGAGTAGAGGCCCGTAGGGCTGGCATTGCCGTGATCGCTCACGTTGATGTCGCCGCACAGGCACGCGGCGAGATACGCGTTCGGCGTGCCGAGTCGCAGCCGCCCCTGCTCGCGCGCGGCGCGTGCTTCGGGAAGGTTCTGGACGATCCATTCGGCCTTGGAAGCGGCCATCATCGGCGTGATGTAAAGGCCCTGGCCCTGAAGCTCGCGGCAGCGTTCGGCGGTGCGCGTGTCCTGCCAGATCAGCATGCGCGAGAGCGGCCTTCCTGTCGGTCCGTCCCATGCGACGATCGACGAGCGCTGGTTGGTGATCCCGACCGCAGCCACGTCGGCGGGCGTGGCGGAAGCCGCGGCGATCGCCTCGCCGATCACCGCACGTGTCGACGACCAGACCTCGAGCGGATCCTGCTCCATCCATTGCGGGCGCGGATAGCTGCTGTGGATTTCGCGATACGCCGTCGAGACGGCATGCCCACGCTCGTCGAAAACGAGCGCCCGCACGCCGGTTGTTCCGGCATCGATTCCCATCACGTAACGCGCCATGTTCCCCCCTTCGCACGTTGCCGGACCGTTCGGCGCGATGGCTGCGGCGGCCGGAACGATCGTGCTTCTCGCAGCCGTCCGCGAAAGCTTTCGCTCAGGCGTCGATCAGAACCCCCGGATTCATGATGCCGTTCGGATCGAACGAGCGCTTGAGCGCGGCAAGCAGCTCGACGCCTTCGCCGAGCTCGCGCCGAAGCCACTGCTTTCGCACGCGACCGATGCCGTGGTGATGGGCGATGGTACCGCCCAGCTCGATGGTCGTTTCGATGGTCGTGCGCCACGCACTGTCGTAGATGCCGATCGCGGCACCCGGATCGCTCTCGGCCGCAACGAATGTGAAATAGATGTTCGCGCCCTGCGTGTAGCAGTGCGAGACGTGACCCGACATCGCAAAGACTCCGGGAATCGCCGCGCCGCGCTGGTTGACGGTATCGAACAGGTCGCCGATGCGGTCCCATCCGATCGCGACTTCGATGGTGTCGGCCACGAGGCCCTGAGCGAGCAGCTTTTCGAACGACGGAACCTTGTTGCGATGCTCGATCCAGCTCGCGACCGGCTCCTCTCCCCGATCGATACCGCCATGTTTGTGCGCGATGCCGAGGACAGCCGCCATTTCGGTGCGAACACGATCCGGCGCGCCTTCGCTCATCAGCAGCAGAACGGGATTGCCGTCGGCGTTCACTGCGAAATTGCGGCCGGCTTCGGTGGCATCGTAAAGGCGCGTGACTGCCGGCGTCCAGCCCGCGCGCAGCATCTCGCGCAGAGCTTCGAGCCCCGATCGAAGCGTCGGCATCGACAGCGCGCGCCCGACGCTGGCTTCGGCTTTCGGATGAATCCGCAGCACGAGCTCGGTGAACACGCCGAGCGTGCCCTCGCTGCCGAGAAACAGGTGGCGAAGATCCGGACCGGTGGCCGAGCGGGTCACCGCGGGCAGGTTCATCAGGCGCCCGCCGGGCAGTGCAATCTGGCAACCGAGCAGCATCTGCTCGATGTTGCCGTAGAGCGTCGAAAGCTGGCCCGATGCGCGCGTCGCGCACCAGCCGCCGACTGTCGAGATGCCGATCGACTGCGGCCAGTGGCCCATCGTGTAGCCGCGCCGGTTCAGCTCTTCCTCGAAGTCCGAGCCGCGCATTCCGGCTTCGACCCGCACGGTCAGCGCGAGGTCGTTGATCTCGAGGAGCCGGTTCATGCGGCTGAGATCGAGGATGATTTCGTTTCCGTCGGCGAGCACCGCGCCGCAGACACCGGAGCCGAGGCCGAACGGCACGACCGGGGTACGCGTACGATCGGCGAACGCGAGCACGGCGGCCACTTCGGCGGCCGAAGACGGACGAACGACAACCGCTGCACGAGGAGCGCCGCTGCGGCGCGATTCGAGCAGCGACCGCATCCACGAGTCGCGGCTTTTCGCCTCGACGGACGCGGCGTCGGTCACGATCTCCAGTCCGGCGATTTCGCGTGCGAGCGCAGGTGCGAGGTCTGCGCAGGCGATCGTCGAGCTCATGTGTCCTACCTCCGTCGGTTCTGCGTCGTGTCGATATGACGCGTATCGTGCCGTGTGACGTGTGTCGTGTCCGCCGTCGTTGCCGCTCGTGCCGCGAACGCCCTGTTCGAATGGCAATCGGTTCGCGGATTCTTGAAAATCGGCGTTGCTCACGCGGAGCGAACGACAGCCAGCTCCCCCGTCCATTGCGCGATCATTCGATCGCTCTCGTTTCGGATCTTTTCGTCGTCCCAGCCAAGCACGCGCCCGAGCGCGCGTGCCACTCCGGGAGCTGCAGCGATTGCCGCAGCCGTGTCGAACATCGCGATGCGGCTGCGACGCCTCAGCAGGTCGTCGAGCCCGGTCGCCATTTCAAAGCGGACAGCGTGCTCGACTTCGGCGTGCGTGAGGTCTTCGAGGCCTGCGACCGGCGCGCCGAGCTCCGGATTGGCGTGAATGCTTTCCGCAAGGTTGCGGGCGGCGGTGCCATACGTGCGCCAGAGTCTTTTCTCGAGCGCGGAGTCCTTCAGCGGCGTGGCCGACGCGCGCGCCGTCTCCTGATCGGCCGATCCGCCGCCGGCCAGCGGGATGCGAGAAGAGTCGACAGAAGCATCCGCCGACTTCCCGAGCACGCGGAACACCTCGGCACAGACGCGCTCGGACATGCGGCGGTACGTCGTGAGCTTTCCTCCGGCGATCGCGACGACCGGCCCGGGGCCCGTGATGATCTCGTCGCGGCGGGAAATTTCCGAAGGAGACTTGCCTTCCTGTGCCAGCAGCGGGCGCACGCCGGACCACGTGCCGACGATCTCGTGTGCGGCCGGTGCATCGGCAAATGTCGCAGCCACCGAGTCGAGCAGATAGCGCGCATCGGCAGCCGAGACGCCCGGTTCTTCCGGAGCCCCCGTGTAATGCGTGTCGGTCGTGCCGATGTAGACGACGCGGCCGCGCGGAACGACGAACGTCGAGCGTCCGTCGGGAGACTTCAGCACCACGCTGTGACGAACCGGCAGGCGCGAATGCGGCACCACCAGATGGATGCCGCGCGTCAGCGCGAGGCGTGCGCCGCCTTCTGCGGACGCGCGCGAGCACGACGCCATCGACTGGACGCGCTCGAACCACGGACCAGCTGCATTGACGAGACTTCTCGCCCGGATGACGAGCGACTCTCCGCTGAGGCGGTCGACCACGCTCAGCCGAAGGCCTTCGGGATCGCTCTCGACGGCGGTGACCTCGGCATAGTTTGCGACCAGTGCACCGAGCGCCGACGAAGACTGGATGTTTTCGAGAACCAGGCGGGCGTCGTCGGTCAGGTATTCCTGGAATACGACGGCTCCGGCGAGCGGCGAGGGCCTCAGTCCCGGCTCCTTGTCGAGCGTCTGCGTGCGATCGAGAACCTGGTAGCGTTCGCCGGCTTCGTCGCCGGCCAGCTTTTCGAACGTCCAGACCCCGGCCTGCATCTTCATGCGACCGGCCAGCGACGCGGTCGGCATCATCATCCACAGAGGCTCGGCGAGGTGCGGCGCCAGCCTTCGAAGCACCGCTCGCTCGCGGGCAGCTTCCCGCACCAGCGCGATGTCGCCCTGGGCAAGGTAGCGAAGGCCGCCGTGAATCAGCTTGGAGGAGCGGCTGCTGGTGCCGGAGGCGAAGTCGCCTTTGTCCAGAAGTACCGTGGCCAGGCCGCGCAGGGATGCCTCACGTGCGACTCCGGCGCCGGTGATGCCGCCGCCGACGATGACGACATCGGCGACGGCCGAGGCCGCCAATTCGAGGTTTTTTCGCCGCGTAGTGAGGTCGAAAACGGCGGTTTGCACTCGCGCCGCCTATGTCCTCAGCCGCGGGGAGTCAACAAATCGATCGCCGGCGGCGTCTGCATGACCGGTCGGCAGGCCTTCGTGGCGGATCGCCCCACGGACCCGGCAAATGTGACCTGCGATGCATTACCCGGACGACAGACCCGGAAACGGCGGTGAGCGTGGTCATGCGAACCGGGTCGAGTAGATAGCGGCATAAGCGATGACGCTTCGCATCATCGCGAATAACCTACGATTTTCGTTGACAGAAGGGAACGCGTTTCAGTAAGAAGCGGGGCCCGATCACACACTCCACTGAGTCAAGTCATGCCCTCCGCGCTGCGCCGAAAAACTCCTACGACGAACGGGCTCCTTCGAATCTCGGACCTGTCCCGTGAGACCGGCGTGTCCACCGCGACGATCAAGTTCTACATCCGCGAGAAACTGCTTCCTGCGCCGACACTCAAGACGGGCCGCAACATGGCCTACTATGATCGCTCGTTCGTCACGCGCATCCGCTTCATCAAGGAGCTTCAGCAGAAGCGTTTCCTTCCCTTGGATGTCATCAAGGCCATCCTCGACCAGAACGATTCGATCATCAGCCCGCGCGAGGTCGACACGCTGCTGGGGCTCGAGGGGACGTTCTACGAAGCGATCCATTTCACTCCCGGCCAGCTTCCGATGACGCTCGAGCAGGCAGTCGAGCGTTTCCACATCGACAAGGACGAGATCGAGTTCGCCGTGCGCCAGGGCGCCCTCGAGCCCGTCGATCGCGGTGGAACCCGGTACTTCGAAGGCGACGATCTGCTGATGCTCGAGACCATGGCCGAGCTCGAGCAGGCCGGGCTCCGGCAGGACCTCATTCCCCAGCAGGTCTCACTGCCGATTTACGTCGATGCGGTCGAGAGGCTCGCGCGCGAGGAGCTCAAGATGTTCTCGCGCGCCGTGACCGGGAAGATCGAGGAAGGGCAGGTCGCCACGATGGCGCTTGCCGGCGTCAAGCTCGTCGAGCGTTTCATCGTCCTGCTGCGGCGGAAGCTTCTGCTCCGCCTGATTCAGGAGATGCGTCAGGAAAAGGAAGAGGGGAAGAAGTCGAAGGCCGCCGGGTGAAGCCGGCGGGGTTATCGTTCGCAACGCGAGACGAGTGAGGGCTGCGTCTCGCAGAAGGAAAATGAGGGGAACATGAGCCAACTCGCTCGAGCGGCGTCCGAACCGGCTTCGGAGCCGCGCAAATCGAAAACGGTGTGTGTCGAAGACCCGGCCACGAGAATGGTCGAGCCCGACACGATGACGCCTCTTCAGTTCTACGACCGGATCTTCGCCGAGGCGTCACTCGTTCCGGAAAAGCGCCTCATGCTGGCCGTGCTCGAGGACGCAATCGCGTCGTTCCAGCGCGCATTCATCCAGCCGCGGGCGATGATCGAGGAAGCGGAAGACTTCGACGTGGAGGCGTGGCTGCAGTCGGACGACATGAGCTGGCCGTTCTCGTTCGCGAGCATCTGCCAGGCACTCGACATGGAACCCGATTATCTGCGCACCGGACTTGCCGACTGGCGCTCACGAGCGCAGCGCGACGGAATGAAGGGGCAGGTCTATCGATTCCCGTTCCGGCGCGTCAACGGCAGGCGGCACAGCATCAACGCAAAACGGGAGCGCAAACGCATCCGGCACGCGAAGGCGAGCTGACGAAGATCCTCCGCGCGACGGTTCGCGCGGGGAAATTGTTGGGATTTGTCCGGGCGCGGCACCGAAAGGTGTCCGCGCCCGTTTCATTTTCGGGAATTCGCACCCGTGCGACGAGTTTCGGACGTGAGGTGAAAAAAGTCACCTGATTGCTGTCCTTTTTTTCTCTACAGTGACGAAACAGTACTGACATTGTGACTGCCACGTTAAGGTGCGCGGCTGCACAACCGGCAGGCACTGTCCGTTTGCAGCAAGCCTTCCGGATCTGCGCCCGCGACAACACCGGGGGGCCGGGGAGTCACTATGGGTGATCGTACAAAGGAATCTGCGCTCGGCATCCTCGCGATGTCGCCGGTTTTCCAGGCGGCGCCATCATCCGACCTCGAACGCCTTGCTCCGCGCTGCCTGTGGGAACGCTACCGGAAAGGCGCCGAGATCATCCGACGAGGTGCTCCGGGCGATTCGCTCGGAGTTGTCGGAAAGGGCCGCGTCAAGGTCGTGCTTCCGTCGCCGGACGGAGAAGCCGAGTTCATCATCGCGATGTTCTGGCCGGGAGACGTGTTCGGGGAGATCGCCGCGTTCGAGCAGCCGGCTTACGTTGCCAGCACGATCGCAATCACCGAAACCGAAATTGCGTTCGTTCCGCGCGTGGAGCTCATCGCCCTTCTGGAGCGTCGACCGGCCGTGGCGATCCGTCTGCTGGAGGCCGTCTCCTCGAAGCTGCGCACGGCGTGCGATCTCAGCCTGAGCATGCGGTTTCTCGACGTTCCGTCGCGGTTCTACCAGCGGCTGCTTTACCTTGCCCGCTTCGAGTCGCAGCGCACCGGAAGCTCGCTCGTCATCCAGCACGGCCTGTCGCAGCAGGAGCTCGCCGATTCGATCGGGGCGTCGCGCGAAGCGCTGAACAAGGTCATATCCGACTGGAAGAAGGCCGGCCTGATCGAATGGGGCCGCGGCCACGTGATCGTGCACGATCCGTCGCTGCTCGCAGAGCGGATGCCGGCGGCAATCCGCAACAGCTTTTCAGCGGATCGACGCAGCGAAGCCGGCGCGCTGTAGCAGCCACGCATCCAGCCTTTCATCCCGGGACGCTGTTCGTGCGCGAATCAGGCCAAAAAAGGCCGGATGATCGCGGAGGAGTCACGAACATCCGGCCTCGCCGGGGGACGGTTGAGATCGCGGGAGCCGGCCCCGGAGTTCAGCCGGCTGGCACCAGCTGCGCAGTCAGGTGTACCAGACCACGCCGCGCCACGCTGTGTCCCAAGTCATACTATGCAGATTTTTGTGCACAGTAAGTGACAATAGATAACAGAGTCCGCGCAAAACCGGCAGGATAGCTCAGCGATCCTTCGGCAATCCGAGCACGCGCTGGGCGATGATGCCGCGTTGTATCTCGGACGTTCCGGCCGCAATCGTCCGGCCGCGCGAATAGAGCATGAGGTGCGGCCACTGGCCGCCGCGCGGCGCAAGCTCGTCATCCGGCGAAAGGTTTCCATACGGCCCGAGCATCGCGACCGCGCCCATCAGCATCCGCTGGTACATCTCGCTCCAGAACAGTTTCTCCATCGACCCTTCCGGCCCGGGATGGCCGCCGCGAAGCTGGCGGGTCAGGTGTCGCAGCGCGGTCAGGCGCATGGCTTCGCTCTCGATCCAGGCCTCGGCGATGCGCTGGCGCTGGATCGGATCCTCGATCGGCGGCGGGCCTGCGTCGGTCCATTCCTTCGCAAAACGGACCAGATCGGAAAGCGCAACGCGCGACTGAAGCTGGCGCTGGAACGTCAGCGTGGCGCGTTCGTGCATCAACAGCGCAACCGCCATGTCCCAGCCCTGATCTTCCTTTCCGACCATGTTCTCGCGCGGCACGCGCACGTCTTCGAGATAGACTTCGTTGAACTCGCTGTCGCCGTTCATCTGGCGAAGCGGCCGCACCTCCACTCCCGGGACGCGCATGTCCATGATGAACATCGTGATGCCCTTGTGCTTGGGCACTTCGGGATCGGTGCGCGCCAGCAGGATGCAGAAATCCGCATATTGCGCGTAGCTGGTCCAGACCTTCTGTCCGTTGATCACGTATGCGTCGCCGTCGCGCACCGCCCTGGTCGACAGCGCGGCGAGGTCCGAACCGGCTCCGGGCTCGCTGTAGCCCTGACACCAGATCTCTTCGGCCGTCAGGATCGGCTTGAGATAACGACGCTTCTGCTCCTCGGTTCCGTGCGCGATGAGCACCGGCCCGACCATGCTGAGCGCGAGAAGGTTGATCAGCTGCGGTGAGCCGGCACGGGCGAGCTCTTCCTGGAAGATGATCTGTTCGAGCAGACCGGCACTTCGCCCGCCATATTCCTTCGGCCAGTGAATGCCGCACCAGCCGCCCTCGTGAAGCGTGGCCTGCCAGCGGCGGCCGTCGCGGACGACCTCGTCGAGTGTGCGGTGCTCGCGCGATCCGAACGCGCCCTCGGACTTGCGCAGCTCGAGCCACGCGCGCAGCTCACCGCGGAAACGTTCCTGTTCGGGCGTATACGAGAAATCCATCAGCTGGCCCGCACGAGCACCTTGCGCACGCCGCGGCGGCCGGCATGCTCGAACGCGGTTTCGACGTCCTCGAGCGCGTAACGCGCGTCGACCAGCGGAGCTACCGACACGCGACCGTCGGCCAGCATTGCAAGCGCGGGCTCGAACTGGCCGCAGCGCGATCCGACGATCGTGATCTCGTTGATCACGATCGGCGCAAGATCGATCTGGTGGGCGCCGGCGACGGTGGTCTTGAGCACGAGGTGTCCGCGCGGCCTCGTGCAATCGATCGCGATGCGAAGTCCATCGGTGGTTCCGGTTGCTTCGACGACGAGCGCGTACCCGGTCCGGTCCGGCACGGCACCGGCCAGCCGCACGCCACGCTCGCCGAGCCATCCCACGCGATCGAGATGACGTCCGACCAGATCGACGCGATAGCCGCTCGACGCGAGCACCTGCGCGACGACCGCTCCGAGCTTGCCGGCTCCGAGAACCAGAGCGTCACCGCGCGGCGCTGCGCCGAGCTGTTCGAGAATCTCGCACGCGGCGCCGACCGGCTCCGCAAACGCAGCGACTTCGTCAGAGACCGAGTCGGGAACGGCCAGCAGGTTCTGCTCGGGGATGAGAAATTCCTCGGCCAGCACTCCGTCGGCACCGGCGATGCCGAGGACACTTCGCGAGGGACAATGGCGGGCAAGCCCGCTCGCACACCAGTGGCAGCATCCACATCCGAAATTGATTCCGCCGACCACGCGCCGACCGGCCCATGCGCCGGTCATCGCTTCACCGACGAACTCGTGCCCGAGCACGCCGTGAAAACCCATGTATCCGCGGGCGATCTCGAGATCGGTGTTGCAGATCCCGGCAACCAGCGTGCGCACGCGGACGAGGTTCTGTCCGAGCTTGCCGTCGGCAACCGGCGCGGCGTACTCGCGCTCGAGGCGCGGTCCGCCTGCTTCCATCACGAAGGCCAGCATGGCGGCGCGTTCTAGCACCGCCTCGGCAAGCGGGCGAATGCACGCGACCCCGCGGGAATGATCGCACGAGACGCCCGCATGGACTGCGAGAATCTTTTCCGGTTTGATACCGCGGCTTTTCTGCAGGCCTCAGCAAGCCAAGGAGGAACCGGCGTGCTCCCGACCGAAGCCATCGTCTCACCCACGTCGCACTGGTTCTTCTCCCAGCGGCTGCGGCTGCACTACGTCGACTACGGAAACGACGACAAGCCGCTGTGCGTGCTGGTGCATGGCGGCCAGGATCACTGCCGCAACTGGGATTTCGTCGCGACGACACTGTGCCGCGACTATCATGTGATTGCGCCCGACCTTCGCGGGCACGGCGATTCGGCGTGGGCGATCGGATCCAGTTACGGGATTGCCGAATACGTCCTCGATCTCGCCCAGCTGCTGCGGCATGTCGGCAAGACTCCGGTCACGCTCGTCGGCCACTCGCTCGGCGGTGCGATCGTGCTGCAATACGCCGGCGTATTCCCCGACGGCGTTTCGAGAATCTGTGCGATCGAAGGCATGGGCCCGCCGCCCGCCATGCTCAAAGATCTCATGGAGAAGCCGATCGAGGAGCGCATCCGCGAGTACATCACCGGCACGCAGGCGCTTCCCGCGCGCAAGGCGCACGAATACGCGACTCTTGCCGATGCCGAAGCGCGCATGCGCGACGCCAATCCGCATCTTTCAGTCGAGATGGCACGCCACCTGACCATTCACGGCGTGATGCGCCTCGAAAACGGCAACTACGTCTGGAAATTCGACAACTACGTGCGGGTGTGGGGCCCTTACCGCTACGACGCGGAAGGCGTGCGAAGACTCTGGAGCCGCATCCAGTGCCCGGTGCTGCTCGTGCGCGGCGGACAGAGCTGGGCGCAGAATCCGGTCGAGGACGGCCGCGCCGGCGCGTTTCACGATTCGACGTACGTCGAGGTCCCGGATGCGGGGCACTGGGTCCATCACGATCGCTTCGCCGAGTTCACCGGTCATCTGCACCGGTTTCTCGGAATCGCTGCGTGACTCCCGATCGTGAGTGCATCATGACCGAAGGAGCAATCATGGCCCCTGCTGTGGATCGACGAACGCTGGTGGAGCTTCTCGCGAGGCTCTCCTACAGGAAAGGAATCTTCCGGCTCGCGTCCGGTCGCGACAGCGATTTCTACGTCGACGTCAAGCAGACGGTGTTTCGCGCGGACGGTGCGCGCGCCGTCGGCGAGCTGCTGTGCGACCGCCTGCAGTCGCACGCAATCACTCTCGTCGGCGGAATGGCCGTCGGCGCGATCCCGCTGGTTTCTGCGGCGCTTTCGGCAGCGTCGGCGCGCGGGTATCCGCTCGACGGATTCTTCGTGCGCAAGGACGTCAAGGACCACGGCACTGCGCAGAAGATCGACGGACGGTTCCGTCCGGATGCCAGCATCGCACTGGTCGAGGACGTGGTGACAACCGGTGCGTCGACGCTCATGGCGATCGATGCCGTACGCGCCGCCGGGGGCAAGGTCGCGCTCGTCATCACGGTCGTCGATCGTCAGGAAAACGATGGCGTCGCTGCTCTCGAAGCAACCGGCGCGATCGTCGAGAGTCTTGCCACGCGCAGCGAAATCATCGCGGCTGCGCAGGCTTGAGGCCCCGTCCGGGGCCCATCTGACAAAAACCTCCTCGCTTCCGGGCAGAACGTCTTCTCGCCCCGGTGTCTGCTTGTTAGCGTCGCTGACGAGTTTCGGGACGCGGTACGGCAGAAGGCCGACATCGGCCTCGACCGCGCCAGCGGACGGCTTCGGAGGTTTCATGGGTTCTTCATCCACTTCGCCAACCGCGTACTCCGGCGCCCCGGCGCCAGTGTTCGCTCCTCCTCTCGGCCCGCACGCGTGCCCGGCAGGGGAAGGCGAGGTACCCGAGCACTACGTCCAGTTCTTCGAGCACGACGAAGTCCTCCTGACTGCGCTTTTCGAATTCGTCACGGAGGGTCTCGCAGACGGCGAGGCCTGCATCGTGGTGGGGACGTCCGCGCACAACCAGAGGCTGCACGTAAGGCTGACAGACGCCGGCATCGACCTCGCGAGTGCCAGCGAAACCGGGCAGCTCACGATGCTCGACGCATCAGAGCTTCTGGAAAAGATGCTCGTCGACGGATTCGTCGACCGCGACCGCTTTCGGACGATCGTCGGCCGTCTGGTCGAAAGCTCGTTTCAGCGCTATCCGCGGGTCCGGGTGTTCGGCGAGATGGTTGCGCTGTTATGGGCTCGCGGCAGCCGCGAAGCTGCGATCGAGCTCGAGGAGCGCTGGAACGAGCTGCTGAAGGAGCGCTCCTTCACGCTGTTTTGCGCGTATCCGTTCCACGGCATGTCCGGGCTCGACGCGGCCCCTCCGTTCGAGAAAGTCTGCCGCAGTCACTCGCGCATCATACCGCCGGAGAGCTTTTCGCGGCTCGATAGCGCCGAGGATCGCCTGCACAGCATCGTCGAGTGGCAGCACAAGGCTCAGCTGCTCGAGCTCGAGGTTCACGAGCGCCAGCGCGCGGAGACCGCCCTCTCGCGCGTCAACGCCATGCTGGAACAGCAGGTCGAGGATCTGCGCCAGCTCCACGAGCTGAGCGCGAAGCTGACCGAGAATCTCGACATCGCTTCGGTCCTCGAGGTCGCACTGCGCGGAGCGCTCGCGGTGCAGGGCACGGATATGGGCCTGCTCTCGCTCTGCGAAACCACGCGCGAAGGCCTCACGCTGAAGGCTCACAACGGGTTCGACGCGAAGTTCCTGCGTGAGGTCGCGTGGGTTCCGCCTGGCGGAGGAAGCTGCGGCTCGTGCCTCACGATGCGACGGCGCATCGTCGTCGAAGATACCGAAACCGATCCGCTGTTCGCGGAGCATCGGGGTGCTGCCCGCCGCGCGGGATTTCGTGCCTGTCACAGCACCCCCCTGATCACGCGCGCCGGCAAGATCATCGGCGTGCTGTCGGTGCATTTCCGCCAGCCGCACCGTCCGTCGGACCGCGAAATGCAGCTGATGGATCTCTTCTCGCAAATGGCGGCCAACGCGATCGAGAACGTCAGCCTTCATCGCCAGGCCCAGCACGAGCTGGAAGAACGGCATCGGCTGCTGCGGCTCGAGCAGGATGCCCGCACGGTGAGCGAGAAAGCGAGCCGCCTGAAAGATGAATTCCTTGCAACCGTGAGCCACGAGCTGCGCACACCGCTGACGTCGATCATCGGCTGGGCCCACATGCTTCGCGACGATTCCCTCGATCCGGCCATCGCGGAGCGCGCCGTAGAGACGATCGAGCGCGCCGCGACCACCCAGGCGCAGCTCATCGAGGACATCCTCGACGTTTCGCGGATCATTACCGGAAATCTCAAGGTGAACGTGGCGCCGGTCGATCCGTTGCGCGTCATCGAGGGTGCGACGTCGGCGCTGGAGCTGGCCGCGCGGTCGAAGTTGATCAATCTGTCGGTCGTGATCGGACCTGCAGGCATCCATGGTGACAAGCCGATTCTCGGTGACGCGATCCGTCTGCAGCAGGTCGTCTGGAACCTCGTGTCGAACGCAATCAAGTTCACTTCGAGCGGCGGTCGCGTGGACGTGCGGCTGACTCGAGACGAGTCGGAGCTCGAGATCCAGGTCATCGACAACGGCGAAGGGATTGAACCCGAATTCATTCCGTATCTCTTCGATCGCTTTCGCCAGGCGGACGGGAGCAGCACTCGCCGGCATCAGGGCCTCGGGCTCGGGCTCGCGATCGTGCGGCATCTGGTCGAGCTTCATGGAGGAACCGTACGCGCCGAGAGCGAGGGGCCGGGGCACGGTGCGACGTTCACCGTTCGTCTTCCGATGCTGCCGGTTTCGCGCGTCCGCGAAGTAGCTCCGGTGCGCGCGAGCGACGAGGCGACCGCCTCGCCTGGCCGCGCCGGCCAGCTCGAAGGCATGCGGATTCTCCTCGTCGACAACGACGCGGACACGCTGGCGATGCTGTGCGCGATTCTCGGAGAGCAGCGAGCCGAAGTTCGCACGGCGGGCTCCGCGGCGGAGGCGTTCGAGATCCTCCGCTGGTACCAGCCGTCGGTAGTCATTTCTGATCTCGCCATGCCGGGCGAGGACGGCTACTCGTTCATCCGCCGTCTTCGAGCACGCGAGCAACGCGGAGGGCGTCAGATACCGGCCATCGCGCTGACCGGCTATGTCCGCGTGGAGGATCGCCGCGCGGCGCTCGAGGCCGGCTTCAACGTGTTCGTGCCAAAGCCGGTCGAGCCGTCGGAGCTGATCGCGACGATCTCGAACTTCGCGCGCACGATGCCCGTCAAGGCCTGCGGGTAGCCTCCTCACTGGAGGAATCTTTGCGCGGAGGAGCCCTTCCATCTTGCTACTGACATCCAAGTAAGTTTACCGTTGCCTGATTCTGCGGCGGCTTTTGCGCAGGAAATCCAAGCTTTTTCGCCGGCCGTGCCGGCAGTTTGGGGGTGGCACGATGGTTTCTTGGGGTTCCCGACTCGCGCTCTTCGCGGCCGTGCTGGCTGTTGCCGTCGGCGCCCATGCGGCCGACCAGACCATTCCCGGTGACAAGCTGAGGCTGCGCGTCGCATCCTCCGGCAAGCAGAACCTGCTGTGGGTATCGAGGGGCGACGAGGTCCTGGCACCGGCGGCCGGCTCTTCCGACGACCCGACGATCACCGGCGCAAACCTCCAGGTGCTGTCGAGCTCTGGCGATACCGCGACGTTCGGGCTTCCCGCTGCGTCGTGGACGCGTTCGGCTGACGGCGGCGCATACAAATTCCGGCGTGCGGGTGACGGAACCTCGGCAACCCACGTCTCGCTTCGTGATGGCGCGCTCCTTGTCCGCGGCGACGCAACCGGCGTACCCGTGGCGGAGCCATCGCCCGCGTGGATCGGGATGGTGCTGACGGTCGGCACCACTCGCTACTGCTCGCTGTTCGACTCGGGCATCCGCCGCTCGCGGGCGGGCCGCTTCGAAGCGGCGGGTGCTCCCGCTCCGGCCGCGTGTCCGACCGAAGGCAGCGGCAGCGTCATCTGGCACATCGAAGACGGCCCCGACGAACAGTCGCAGACACTCGCGGCATTCTTCGCGTCCGCTGCGGGCGACACGATCGAATTCGGCGAAGGTGCCTTCGAGTTCAACACGACGCTCGTCATGGCGCACAAGGAAGGAATCGTCATCCGCGGACAGGGGCGCGGAAAAACGATCCTCGATTTCCATGAAAGTCTCTCGCCGGAAGGCATCTCGCTCAGCCACATGACCGGCGTCACGATCGAGGACCTGACGGTCATCGATACGCCAGGCTTTTCCGTCAAGGTCTCCGACTCCGACTACGTCGTCCTTCGCGGCCTGAGGGCGATGTGGTCGAGCGCCGACTCCACACCAGGCGACGGCGCCGACGATCGCGGCGGAATGGACCCGAAGATCCCATCGACGCTCGACGTGACGTGCGTGCACGAGCTCTCCTTTCCGGAAAGCCGCGGGACCTACACGGACGCTCAAGGAGTGCCGAGGCCCTATGCGACGGACGGCAGCAACGGCGGATACGCGATCTACCCGGTGCTTTCGAACAATGTGCTGCTCGACGACGTGATGGCGCTCGGCGCGTCGGACGCCGGAATCTACGTCGGACAATCGAACGACATCATCGTCCGAAACAGCGAAGCGCTGTTCAACGTGGCCGGCTACGAGATCGAGAACAGCGACGATGCCGACATGTATGACAACGTCGCGCACTGCAATACGGGCGGCTTCCTCGTCTTCGATCTTCCCGGCCTCAACCAGTACGGCGAAGAGACGCGCATCTTCAACAACTACTCCGGCTACAACAACACCGTGAACTTCGCGCCCGGCGGCGTGGTTACCGGCGTGCCGCAGGGCATCGGCATGCTGCAGCTCGGATACGACCGCGTCGAAGTCTTCGGCAATCAGATCGAATGGAATCGCAGCGTCGGGTTCGTTGCCGCAAGCCACGAGCTCCTCGACGGCAACATCGACAATCCCGACCGGCGCATGGATCTGTACCCGGAAGGCATTTTCCTTCACGACAACGTCTTCCAGACCAACGGCACGTCCCCGCAGCCGCCGGAGGAAGGCGTGATCCTTTGTGCCGCCGGAACCGGCGGGAACACCGGCATCCCGTGCATTCCGACCGGCATCAACGACGCGCACGACTCGCTGCTGCCTGCGTTGATCCAGATCAAGGGCACGCTCGCTGCCGACGGATACGGGCCGACGGGCGCACACATCGTCTGGGACGGCATGTACGACCACAGCGCGTATGCGTGCGAGCTGGCTCCCGAGTTCCTCGACGAAGTCGATGCGCACGGCAAGCCGCAGTACACCGGGAGCGACAATCCGACCTGCCGCTACAACAAGTACAAGTTCGCCAACCCCGCGGATCCTGCCAGCCGCAAGCATCCGGAGTACTGGATGTGCATCGCCGACGCCGGCGATCCCCAGGGCAACACGTTTTCGTCCGACAGCCGCAAGTTCATGAACTTCGAGAACACCGACCCGACCGATCCGCCGGTCGTGGACATCAACGAGCACGACTGCCCCGGTCGCTTCGGTACCGGCCTGCCATCTCTCGATCCAGCCGTGGTTGCCGAGTATCAGCCGGGCGTCGGCGGAGAGAGGCCGCCGACGCAGGCGGAGATCGCGGCAACCTGCGCCGACTACAGCGGCAATCTCGTCAACCGCGCGGCGCTTGAGTACAACTGCCCGCTGCTCTCGCAGTACAACCTGTTCTCGGATCCGACCGATCCGCGCAGCGGCGCGAACGACGGCGGCGTGCTGTTCGACCTGACCACGCCGCTGTTCTCCGACTACGCGGTGAAATACCGCTTCGCGTTCATTCCGCCCGGCTCGCAGGCCGGCTGGTACGAAGGCAGCGCGAGCGCCCCGAACGCGACTCTTGTTTTCCCGGTCGGCACCGTGATCGCGAAGACATTCGCGTTCCGCAACGGCGCGGGCGAGAACGTGGTCGAGACGCGGCTGCTCATCCATCGCAGCGACCGCAACGGCAACGCGTACTGGGAAGGAATTCCGTACATCTGGGACACCGATGAATCCGGGCACCGTACCGACGCGCATCTGGCGCTCGGCGGCGGAACCGCGGCTGTTTCGTGGAACTTCGAAGATCCGGATCCGGACGTGACGGCGACCTACGTCGGCAGCACCGACCACTACGCGATCCCGCACCCGAACCAGTGCGGCAACTGCCATATCCGCAACGACGTCGAGCCGGGCGACGCGCCGATCGGGCCGAAAGTGCGAACCCTCAACCGGCCGATGAACTACGGAAACGGAATCGAGAACCAGCTGCAGCACTGGATCGACCTCGGGATTCTCTCGGGTGCGCCCGCGCTCGACGTCGACGCGGCCGGCATCGCTACCAACGTGCAGCGCACCCCGCGCTACAACGTGCCGAACGATCGCTTCCTGATCCCGGCGAGCGAGCAGGGTCGCCTCGACCAGATGACGTCGGGCGAGATCGACAAGGAGATGCGTGCGCGCGCCTGGCTCGAATCCAACTGTGCGCACTGCCACAATCAGAACGGCCTCGCGCAGAGCACCGGCGTGTTCTTCGACATCTTCCGCAAGGTCAACATCAACATGGGCGTCTGCAAGACGCCGACGACGGCCGGCAGCTCGTCAGGCGGCCACACGTACGACATCGTTCCCGGCAGTGCGGCCGATTCGATTCTTTCGTACCGCGCGCATTCGATCGATCCGGGCGCGCGCATGCCTCCGGTCGCCCGCAGCGTTGCCCACGACGAAGGACTGGCCGTCCTCGACGACTGGATTACGAGTGTGATCGACAGCCGCTACGAGTCGTCCGGCTGCGAGTAGGTTTCGCGACCGATCCGGCGCGAAAGAGCTCGGCGGGATTTCGTATCCGGCAGCCGCGGTTTCGCTGCACGGCGAACCGCGGCGGACCCGGACCCGGACGGCTCAGGCCAGCGAAAGCATCGCGGCCATCACCGCAAGAGCGACGTAGACGCCGCTTACCGCAGGGCTCGCGATCGTTCCGGTGAGCGCGGACATTTTCTCCGAGCGCGACAGCCCGTCGAACGGATTGGCCGGCGTCTTCCATGCGGCCACGTCGGCTTCGGCCGAGCGCGGAAGCAGCTCGAGCCACGCCCGCACCTGGAGCCGGCGGCGCTTGTAGACGTCGCCGTAGTACGCGTACAGCACGTCGATCGACCAGAGCGCGAGCACGGCGACTTCGACCGCAACCAGCGAGCGGTTGCCGATCGCCGCAAGCCACAGGGCCACGGCGACAAGCTTGGTCACCGTCGTCATGACGATTTCCTTCTCGACGAACGATGACAGCGAGCGATGCTCGTCGAGGAGACACTCACGCTTGTACTCACGCAGCCATTCGTTCACCGGATGTTCCTCCTCGGAAGCAGAAACGGGAGGCTCGTCGCCGAACCTCCCGTTCCCAGGTCTTGCCGTCGCCGGAAACGGCGACAACGCTCGTTCAGATCTTGCCCTGCAGCGAGAACGCGATGACGAGCGCGTAGATCGCGATCGATTCGATCAGCGCGAGACCGATGATCATCGGCGTCATCAGGCGGTCGACCGAGCTCGGGTTGCGGCCGATCGACTCCATGGCCGAAGCCACCGCACGACCCTGGCCCATTCCGCAGCCGAGGCCCCCGAGACCGATCGCGAGGCCCGCGCCGAGAGCGATCATTCCGGCCGAGCCGCCGGCACCGGCTTCCTCAGCCGCCATGGCCACGGGAGCACTTGCAAGCACCGCGAGCATCGCGCCCGCACATACCGTCACGAACAACTTCATTTTCTTCATGATTCCTTCAGCCCCTTTTGAATTGCGCCGTCTCATTCCTCGCCATCACAACCCCTCTATCCTCTACCACCGCGGCGAACGGCGCGTGCTTCGCAGTTCCGGCTCAGTGGGCGTGCCCGTGCGCGACGGCAGGGACGGTATCATGCGCATCGGCATGACCATGGTCATGCCCGGCGCCTTCATCGTCGTGACCCATCGCGAGCGACACGTAAACCATGCTGAGCAGCGTGAACACGAAGGCTTGTACGAGCGACACGAATGCGCCCAGGAAATAAAAGATCACCGGGATCACGAGCTTCGTCAGATCCGTGAAGATCTCCAGCACCAGATGATCGCCGGTCATGTTGCCGAAAAGACGCATCCCGAGGGAGATCGGCCGGAAGATGTTGCCGATGATCTCGAGCGGAAACATCAGGAACGCCAGCCACCAGACCGGGCCCGCGAAGTGCTTGATGTAGTTGCCCAGGCCCTGGGTGCGGATGCCGATGATCGTGAACGCGACGAACGAGAACACGCCCAGCGCAAACGTGATGTTGAAATTGCTCGTTGGCGGCACGAACCCGGGAATCAGCCCCATCGCGTTGCTGACGAGGATGAAGAGGAAAAACGATCCGAACAGCGCGATGTACGGCTTGCCCTGTTCGCCGAGCGCGCCCTGCGACATCGACTGGATTCCGCCGACGAGGAGCTCGGCGAGATTGCGCGCGGTAAGCCCGCGGTCCGGCGTAAGGTGCGTTCCCTTCGCACGCGCCTCTTCGAGCTGCTGCGTCGCCCTGTAGGCGAACGCGAGCACGACGAGCATCGCCAGCAGCGCGTAGAAGGTCTGCTGCGGCAACTGATTCAGGCCCGGAACGAGCGAGTGCAGCGTGATCGGATGATGTTCCATTTCCTCGTTTCCCTGCAGGCGGACAGTGGCTCAGCCCGGATCCACCACTCGCTCGCCGAGCCAGAGTGCGTCCACGACGATCGCGACGACGATCGTTCCAGTCCCGACAAGGAACGAGGCCAGATCGATCGGGAGGCGCTTCAGGGCGACGGCGACGAGCGTAAGCAGCAACAGGAATTTCAGCGCGACTATTAGCGCGAGCCTGTCTCCGGCTGCGGGTGACATAAGGCGGGAAACCAGGAAACGAATCAAATGGAAGTTGGCGACGGAAATTGCGCCGCCGAGCACGATGCTTGCCGGATCGGCGACCCTCGCGGCGCCGCAAAGAAGAGCTAATACGACCGTTAAGAAAATTGTCGTTTTCCAGATTCGATCGACTCGGACGATTCTGGCGATCACCGCTGGTGCGTTTCCTTTTCGCGTTCGGCGTCGAGCTCATGCTCGCGCTCGACGGCGTCCTGTTTTCCGAGCGCAATCAGCCGCCACACCGCCGTGATCATCGCTCCCAGACCGAAGGTCAGAGTCGCGGCCGGTGAGGAGCCGAGCTTGCCGTCCACCCAGCTTCCGACGATGACGCCGGCGGCCACCGGCCAGCCGAAGTTCCACGAAATTGCCATCAGCTGCATCAGCGCGGGGCGGTCTTTGGACGGCCCGCGGAACGGGCCTGGGGATGGGCCAGGCATGGGCGCCATCAGGAGCGCGTTAATCGATCGCGTGCAAGGCCCGGCCGGCGGCCGAGATCGTCGCGTCGAGATCTTCGCGGGTGTGCGCGAGCGAGACGAACCATGCCTCGAACTGCGACGGTGGAATCCAGATCCCCTCCTCGATGAGCGCCGAGAAGAAGCGTCCGAAGCGTTCGGTATCGCAGGTCATTGCGTCTTCGAAGTTGCGCACCGAGCCGGGGCCGAAAAACAGCGTCAGCATGGAGCCGACCCGCTGCACGCAGCCGGGTCTCGTCCCCAGCGCATCCTTCAGTCCTTCTTCGAGATACGCCGACGCGTGCTCGAGCCGCTCGTACGGTTCTTCGCCTTCGAGCAGGTCGAGCGTGGCCATTCCCGCCGCCACGGCGAGCGGATTCCCGGAGAGCGTGCCCGCCTGGTAGACGGGACCGGCCGGGCTGATCTGATCCATCAGGTCTGCGCGTCCGCCGTACGCGGCGAGCGGCAAACCTCCGCCGATGATTTTTCCGAGCGTCGTAAGATCGGGCCGCACATCGGTAAGACTTTGGTAACCGGCAGGACCGAGGCGAAAACCGGTCATCACTTCATCGAACACCAGCAGCGCGCCGCGCTCGTGCGTAATGCTGCGCAGGTCTTCCAGAAATTGCGGATCGGGAGGAACCACTCCCATGTTGCCGGCGACCGGTTCGACGATCACGGCGGCAACGTTCGAATCGCAAAGGCGATTCACCGACTCGGCATCGTTGAACACCGCGACGCGCGTGAGATCCCCGACACTTTTCGGTACGCCGGGACTGTCGGGAACTCCGTGCGTCATCGCACCGGAACCTGCGCGCACGAGCAGGCCGTCCGAATGGCCGTGATAGCAGCCGGCGAACTTGATGATTCCGTCGCGACCGGTCGCTGCGCGCGCGAGCCTGAGGGCGCTCATCGTGGCCTCCGTGCCGCTGCTGACAAGACGGACGCGCTCGATCGACGGAATCCTCGCACAAATGCGTTCGGCGAACTCGACTTCTGCCGCCGTCGCCGCTCCAAAACTGGTTCCCCGGCGCGCCGTTTGCGAAATGGCGTCGACAACGGACGCTTGTGCGTGACCGCAGATCATCGGTCCCCACGATCCGATGTAGTCGACGTACTCGCGACCCTCAACGTCGCGAATACGAGATGCGGATGCAGATGCGACGAAGCGCGGCGATCCTCCCACTTGCGACCACGCGCGCACCGGTGAGTTGACTCCGCCGGAAATTACGCGTCGTGCACGCGCAAACCACATCTCGGAAGTCTGTCCGGTCTTGTTCATGACTACGTCAACCTTCGTTCGCCGCGCGCGGAGACGACGACAACTCGTCCGATGAACTCGCGTTATCTCGCGACGTTAGAAATTTATGAAACGAAACTCTTGCAACGCTCCACTCGAAACACTACACACCGCGCGTCGACGCACATCGCGAACGAAACAAAAGCGGACCACGTGCAGACCCTCACGGCAGGCATGCTGGGTGGTCGACGGAAGAGGAAAGGGCGAATCGAAGCTCTCGTCCTGTGGGTTGTCCACAGGCGTGGATAAAGCTGTTGGCAACTAGCGAGGTCGGCTTTGGTCGCGTCTTCCCGAACCCAGCTCGAAGATCTTTGGAATCGTGCACTTAGCTCGCTGCGCGAGCGCCTCGACGACGACGATTTCGAAAACTGGATCCGTCCCCTCGTCCCCCTCTCCCTGAACAGCGAAACGCTCGAGCTCTCGGTGCCGAACAAGCTGTTCGCATCCTGGCTCGAAGAGAATTACCTGGACCTCATTGCCAAGGCATGGGTCGACGCGCACGGGCACGAAACCAGTTTCACATTCACGTGGAACGGCACGGGACTGCAGGGAGAACTCTTCCAGGAGTACGAAGCCGATCACGCCAAGCGCGTGCCGGTCCGCAAGCCCGCCAGCTCGAGCGGTCTCATCGAACGCTACGACTTCGAAAACTTCATCGTCGGCCCGAGCAATCAGTTCGCGCGAGCGGCCGCACTCGCCGTGGCCCAGCAGCCGGGCAGTCTGTACAATCCGTTTTTTCTCTACGGCGGCGTCGGCCTCGGCAAAACGCACCTTGCCAACGCGATCGGTCATTCCATCCAGCGCAGCGATCCCGACGCGCGCGTCGTGTTTCTCTCGTCCGACACGTTCATGACGCAGCTGATCGAAGCGATCGCGCGCAACAAGGCCGCCGCACTCAAGAACCGCCTGCGGCGCGTCGACGTGCTGATCATCGACGACGTCCAGTTTCTCGCCGGACGCGAGCGCACGCAGGAAGAGTTCTTCCACATTTTCAATGCGTTATACGAAGGCGGCCGGCAGATCGTGCTGACCAGCGACAAGTTCCCGAACGAGATTCCCGGCGTCGAGGAGCGGCTCTGCAACCGCTTTGGATGGGGCCTCGTGGCCGACATCCAGAATCCCGACATGGAGACCAGGATCGCGATCCTCGAGCGCAAGGCCCGCGCTGAAGGCGTGGAGCTGAGCATGGAGGTCGCCTCCATGATCGCGCGGTCGGTCGATTCGAATATTCGCGATCTCGAAGGCGCACTTACGCGGATCAGCGCACACGCGTCGCTGAGCGGGCGCGAGATCGACCGCGGACTCGCCGAGGAGCTGCTGGGCAAGAACAAGTCGAACGGCTCGGCGCCCGCCGTCGTCAGCCTCGACGACGTCGAAAAAGAAGTGATCAGTCACTTCGGTCTTCGCAGTGGCGACCTGCGCGCCCGCCGGCGTACCAAGAAAATTGCGGAAGCCCGCCAGGTTGCGATGTATCTGATGCGTCAGAAAGCCGGCGCTTCGTACCCGATGATCGGCGCGCATCTTGGCGGCAGGGATCACTCGACCGTCATTCATGCCTGCCAGTCGATCGAGCGCCGGCGCAAGGAAGACTCCCGGATGCGCCTGGTCCTGGAGACCGTCGCAAAGCGATTCCAGACGAACTGACGGCGCACGCAGGGCCGCGGGCTGACCGCGGCTACGCTTCGTTCCCGTCTGTCCGACCCGAGTGTGGACAAGCTCTGCGTCTCCTGTTCATTCGTGCGTGCGCGACAGACTTCACAACGCGTCCGCCAACGGCTATGCACGCGCCGGTTAGCGCAGCACACAGCGCGCCTGCAGAAATTTGCGTTGCCGGAACACGGGCTTCAGTTATCTGTCCACGGATTTTGCGGCCTTCAATAACAACAAAGAATACAAATACCTTTATTAAAGGCTGTCAGGGAGCGAGCGATTGCCATGAACATCACCGTCGGAAACGAGGATTTCCTGAAGATCCTGGGACGGACGCAGGGAGTCGTCGATCGTCGTCACTCGATGGCGATTCTGACCAACCTCGTGATCAACGCAGGCTCTGGTGAAATTGCTGTCCTCGCCACCGATCTCGAAGTCAGCCTGCGCCAGACCATCGCCGCGAAAGTCACGGAACCCGGAAGCGTTGCGCTGTCGGCGCGCAAGCTGTTCGAGATCGTTCGTGAATCGACGTCGCCGGAAGTGACCGTACGGAGCCTCGACGGACACGGAGTCGGTGTTTCGTATGGGCGCTCGAACTTTCGCCTTCTCGGAATCGATGCGTCCGAGCATCCCGGGATGCCGAGCGCCGCGACCAGCGATCCCGGCGCAGCATTCGAGCTCGAAGCCGAAGAGCTTGCCGAGATCATTGAGAAAACGCTGTTTGCGGTCTCTCACGACGACACCCGTTCGAACCTGGCCGGCGTTCACCTCGATGCCGGCGCCAAGAAGGGTTTCATCCGCCTGGTCGCTACCGACGGCCACAGGCTCGCCGTGGTCGACCGCAAGGCGAAGGGAACGTCGCCCAAAGAGGGGGTCATTCTGCCCCGCAAAGGTCTGAGCGAGGTTCTCAAGGTCCTGCCGGAGGTGACCGGGACGATCACGGTGCGCCTGGTAGGAAACGAGGCCATCGTCGAGCTGCCGGGATGCGTGCTCAGCATGCGGCTCGTCGAGGGGACATTCCCCGACTACAAGCAGGTCGTCCCGAAAGAGAGCAGCAAGGTCGTCCACGTCGACCGCGACGCCCTGCTCCAGACCGTGCGGCGGGTCTCGCTGCTGTCGAGCGAGAAGGCACGCGGTATCCGGCTCGGCCTCAGTCCCGGGCGCCTGGAGATCAGCGCGAACAATCCGGACCTCGGCGAGGCCAGCGAGGACCTCGAGGTGGATTACGCCGGCGGCGACCTCGAGATCGGTTTCAACGCCCGATACATCCTCGACGTGCTGCAGGTTTTCCCCGAGGGTTCGCAGGTCGAAATGGGACTCGGCGACCAGCTGAGTCCGGGCGTCATCAAGGGGGCCGATGCGGGTTATTCGTACGTCGTGATGCCGATGCGGATCTGACCCCGCCCTGTGCGCATAAATACGCGAAATCCCAATATGATTTTTAGATCATAAAGCACTTCGAAAATTTTACTTTCGACCCGTCGCCTGATACTCGAAGCAGGTTGTTCCGGGCACCGCGCCGCACTCATGCGAAGGCCGGCGCACAGCTTCCCCGGAACCCCAAATCGGATCATCGAGATGTCAGAGCAGCCTCCCGAGCAGTCCACAGAATCGTCCCGGACGAAGGCTTCCGCCGACTACGGCGCGGACTCGATCAAGGTCCTCGAAGGCCTCGAGGCGGTGCGCAAACGCCCCGGCATGTACATCGGCGACACCGGCGTGCGCGGGCTGCACCATCTCGTGTTCGAAGTCGTCGACAACTCGATCGACGAGGCGCTCGCGGGCCACTGCGACACCATCAACGTCGAGATCCACGTCGACAACAGCGTGACGGTCGTCGACAACGGCCGCGGCATTCCGGTCGAGCTGCATGCCGGAGAAGGCGTCTCGGCGGCGGAAGTCGTCCTGACCAAGCTTCACGCAGGGGGAAAGTTCGACAAGAAATCGTACACGGTGTCCGGCGGGCTGCACGGCGTCGGCGTATCGGTCGTCAACGCGCTGTCGCTGTGGCTCGACGTCGAGATCCGGCGTGACCGCAAGGTCTACCAGCAGCACTACGACATCGGTGTTCCCAAACAGCCGCTGGCCGAAGTCGGCACCACCACCAAGCGCGGCACGACGGTTCACTTCCTGCCGAACGCGGGCATCTTCGAGACCACCGAGTTCAGCTATGACATCCTCGCGAGCCGCCTGCGCGAGCTCGCATTCCTGAACCGCGGCGTCCGCATATCGCTTGAGGACGAGCGCGATGCCGGCAAGAAGCAGGAGTTTTTCTACGAGGGCGGGATCGTCTCGTTCGTCGATCACCTGAGCCAGAAGAAACAGCCGATCCACAACAAGGTCGTCTATCTCTCGGGCAAGAAGTCCGGCATCGAGATCGAGATCGCGATGCAGTGGAACTCCGGCTACGCCGAGAACGTCTACACGTTCGCGAACAACATCAACACGATCGAAGGCGGAACCCATCTCTCCGGTTTCCGTTCGGCTCTGACGCGCACGATCAACAACTACGGCACCGCCAACAACCTGATCAAGAAAGGCGACGAGGCGATCGAAGGCGAAGACTGCCGCGAAGGCCTGACCGCCGTGCTCTCGGTCAAGGTTCCGGAGCCGCAGTTCGAAGGCCAGACCAAGACCAAGCTGGGCAACAGCGAGGTCAAGGGCCTCGTCGAAGCGCTCGTCAACGACAGCCTCGGAACCTATTTCGAGGAGCATCCGTCGGACGCGCGGAAAATTGTCAGCAAAGCGCTCGACGCGGCCCGCGCCCGCATGGCGGCGCGGAAAGCGCGCGACCTTACGCGCCGCAAGGGCGCGCTCGACGGGCTCTCGCTGCCCGGAAAGCTTGCCGACTGCCAGGAACGCGACGCGAGCCGCAGCGAGCTTTACATCGTCGAGGGTGATTCGGCCGGCGGCTCGGCGAAGCAGGGACGCGACCGCCGCTTCCAGGCGATCCTGCCGCTGCGCGGAAAGATCCTGAACGTGTGGCGTGCACGCTTCGATCGAACCGTCTCATCGGACGAGATCCGCGTGCTGATCACGGCCCTGGGCATGGGCATCGGCGACGCAGACGGCGACAAGCTCATCGACAAGCTGCGCTACCACACGATCATCATCATGACCGACGCCGACGTCGACGGCTCGCACATCCGCACGCTGCTGCTCACGTTCTTCTACCGGCATTTTCGCGAGCTCATCGAGAACGGTTACGTCTACATTGCGCAGCCGCCGCTGTTCCGCTTCCGTCGTGGCAAGACCGAGCGCTACCTCAAGGACGAAGGCGCGCTCGCCGCGCATCTGGTCGACCTCGGAGTCGAAGACGTCAAGGTCAAGTCCAAGGGCGCGCAGCGGAGCGTTGCCGGTGACCAGTTGAAGAAAGTGCTCAAGGAGCTGGCCGAGATCGACCGCCTGCTCGACGTGCTCGAGAAGAAGCGCAAGAACCGCCAGGTCACGTCCTCGGTCGCCGCCTGCATGGAGCTCACCGCCGAGACATTCGCGGATCCCGACGAGCTGCGGCGAGTGGTCGCGAAGCTCATTTCCGACATCACTGCGCAATATCCCGATCTCGAACCGGTTCGCGCGGAGTTTTCGAGCGATGCCGAGCACTCCTGCGAGAAGATCTCGATTGTCTGCCGGCTCAACGGAACCAATGCCCGCACGGAGATCGACCGCACGTTCATCGAGCTGCCGGAATTCTTCCGGCTGCGAAGGCTGCTGACCGGCATTTCCGGCATCGGCCAGGCGCCCTACGTCGTCAACTTCGGCAAGACCGAGCAGGAAGTCGCGAGCCTCGGCGAGCTGCACGCCTGCATCATGGCCAATGCCCGCAAGGGCACCGACATCCAGCGTTACAAAGGCCTCGGCGAAATGAACCCGGAGCAGCTCTGGGCAACGACGATGGATCCGGAAACGCGCACGCTGCTGCAGGTGCGCGTCGATGACGCCGTCGCGGCCGAAGACATGTTCGATCGCCTGATGGGCGACGTCGTCGAAGGCCGTCGCAAGTTCATCGAAGAAAACGCCCTGAACGTCCGCAATCTCGACATCTGATCGGCATTTTCCATGGCAGCAGCCGGCAAGAACCCCACCGTCCCCGTCGACATCGAAAACGAGATGCGTACGTCCTACCTGGACTACGCGATGAGCGTCATCGTCGGGCGCGCACTGCCCGACGCGCGCGACGGCCTGAAGCCCGTGCACCGACGCGTGCTGTTCGCGATGCACGAGCTCGGCAACGAGTGGAACAAGGCGCCGAAGAAGTCGGCACGCATCGTCGGCGACGTGATCGGCAAGTATCATCCCCACGGCGACTCGGCGGTCTACGACACGATCGTCCGCATGGCGCAGGAATTCTCGTTGCGCTACCCGCTCGTGGACGGCCAGGGCAACTTCGGCTCGATCGACGGCGATCCGCCGGCTGCGATGCGATACACCGAGTGCCGCCTGGCCCGCATCGCCAGCGAAATGCTCGCGGACATCGACAAAGAGACCGTCGACTTCGTCCCGAACTACGACGAGACGACGATCGAGCCCGCGGTCATGCCGAGCAGGATCCCGAACCTGCTGATCAACGGCTCGACCGGCATCGCGGTCGGCATGGCAACGAACATCCCGCCGCACAACATGGGCGAGATCTGCGATGCGCTGCTGGCGATGATCGAGAATCCCGACATCAAGATCGAGAAGCTGCTGCGCATCGTGACGGGGCCGGACTTCCCGACCGGCGGCATCATCTACGGCCGCCAGCCGATCATCGACGCCTACAAGACCGGACGCGGGATCCTCACGGTGCGGGCGCAGGCGATCACCGAGACCGAGGAGCGCACCGGGCGCACGCGCATCGTCGTCACGGAGATCCCGTACCAGCTCAACAAAACGCGGCTCATCGAAAAGATCGCCGAGCTCGTCAACGAAAAGAAGCTCGACGGCGTGTCCGACCTTCGCGACGAATCCGACCGCGACGGCATGCGCATCGTGATCGAGCTCAAGCGCGATGCGATTCCGCTCGTAGTGCTGAACAACCTGTACAAGCACACGCCGATGCAGGAGTCGTTCGGCATCATCCTGCTCGCGCTGATCGGCGGCCGGCCGCGCCTCGTCGGTCTCAAGGACCTGCTCCAGGAATTCCTCGCGCACCGGCAGGACATCGTCACGCGCGCGACCGCGTTCGACCTGCGCAAGGCCGAAGCGCGGCTCCATCTTCTCGACGGACTCAAGATCGCGCTCGACAACCTCGACGCCGTCATCAAGCTGATCCGCGCCGCCAAGGATACGCCGGCCGCGAAAGACGGCCTGATGTCGCAATTCGGGCTAAGCGAGATCCAGGCCCAGGCGATTCTCGACATGCGCCTGCAGCGCCTGACCGGCCTCGAGCGCGACAAGATCCTGCAGGAACATGCGGAGACGGTGAAAACGATCGCGCGCCTGCGCGCGATCCTCTCCGACGAGCGCGAGGTCCTCAAGATCATCGCGGGAGAGCTCGAGGGTCTGAAGAAACAGTACGGCGACGAGCGGCGCACCCAGATCGTCGATGCCTCCGGCGAAATCACGATCGAGGACATGATCGTCGAAGAGGAGATGGTCGTGACCGTCTCCCACGAAGGCTACATCAAGCGCAATCCGGTCACGCTCTACCGCCAGCAGCGGCGCGGCGGGCGCGGCAAAGTCGGAGCGTCGACCAAGGGCGACGATTTCGTCGCGCAGATGTTCACGGCTTCCACGCACGACTACATCCTGTTCTTCACGAACCGCGGCCGCGTCTACTGGAAGAAGGTTCACGAAGTGCCGCAGGCCGGCAGGGCGTCGCGCGGAAAGGCGATCGTCAACCTGCTGCAGCTCGCCCCCGGCGAGAAGCTGTCGGCGTTCCTGTCCGTGCGCGAGTTCCGCGAGGACGCGTACGTGCTGTTCGCGACGTGCCGCGGGATCGTCAAGAAAACCCCGCTGCTCGAGTACTCGCGTCCTCGTTCCAGCGGAATCATTGCCATCACGCTCGCCGAAGACGACGAGCTGATCGCCGCCAGGCTGACGACCGGCAACGACCAGGTCGCACTGGCCACGCGAAGCGGCCAGCTGGTCCGGTTCAACGAAGGCGAGGTTCGCGCGATGGGCCGCGGCGCCGGCGGCGTGCGCGGCTGCAACGTGGACGACGACGATCGCGTGGTTGCGATGGAAATCGTGCGGCCCGGGGCCTCGCTGCTGACCGTGTCGGCCAACGGTATGGGCAAGCGCAGCTCGATCGATGACTACCGGCTGACCCGGCGCGGCAGCGTCGGCGTCAAGACCATGAACGTCACTCCCAAGACCGGCCTGGTTGCCGGTGTGCTGCAGATCGTCAGCGACGAAGACGAGGTCATGATCGTCACCGACCAGGGCAAGATGATCCGCATTGCGATGGAAAACGTTCGCGTCATGAGCCGCAATACCCAGGGCGTCACGCTCGTGCGGCTCGACCAGGAGACCGGCGAGCACGTCGTGTCGGTAGCTCCCGTCGTGGAAAAGGAAGCGGTCGGAGACGAAGAGTGACGCCCGAATGAATACCAGGGTCGCGGTAGTCGGCGCCGGAAGCTGGGGAACCGCCCTGGCGAGCCTGCTCAGCGGCAAAGGCTACGACGTGATTCTCTGGTCGCGCGGCAAGGAAATCGCCGCATCGATCAACGACCACAACGAGAACAGGGCTTATCTCCCCGGCGTGGCTCTGCCACGCACGCTGCGCGCGTCCGTCGATCTGCACGAAGCGCTCGACGATGCGGAGCTCGTCGTCGCCGTCGTTCCGTCGCATGCGATGCGCGATACGATGAATCGCGCGGCACGGGTGATGCGTTCCGATGCGCTCGTGGTTTCGGCGAGCAAGGGAATCGAGGACGATACGCTGCTGACGATGCACGGCGTGATCGCCGACGCGGTCGGAGACGAACACCGGGTGACCGCGCTCTCCGGCCCGAGCTTCGCGGTGGAGGTCGCCGGCGGACAGCCGGCGGTCGTGGTGGCTGCCGCGACCAGCGAGCAGACCGCCGAACGCGTCCAGCACTACTTCCACGCACCGATGCTGCGCGTCTACCGAAGCACCGACATGGTCGGAGTCGAGCTCGGCGGCGTCGTGAAGAACGTGATGGCCATCGCGACGGGAGTCTCGGATGGCCTCGGCTACGGGCTGAATGCGCGCGCCGCGACCATCACGCGCGGGCTTGCCGAGATCATGCGGCTGGCGATCTCGATGGGCGGCCGGCCGGAAACGCTCTCGGGCCTTGCCGGCATCGGCGACCTCGTGCTGACCTGCACCGGAGACCTCTCGCGCAACCGGCAGGTGGGCCTGCGTCTCGGACGCGGCGAAAGCATCGATTCGATTCTAGGCGGGATGCGAATGGTCGCCGAAGGCGTTCGCAACACCAAGTCTGTTCTCGATCTCGCGCGCCGGCAGAAGGTCGAGATGCCGATCGTCGAATGCGCCTACAAGGTTCTTTACGAGGGTCTTCCGCCCAGCCAGGCGCTCGAGGAGCTCTTCGGGCGCAGCCTCAAACCCGAATTTCCGTGAAGCCGTTTCAACCCCTCCTGTGCGTTGACAATCCGGAACTTCGCTGACAAGAAGCCGAATTGCGGTTTTTTGACCGCGCGCCTGCGGGTGTACCGCCAGGTGTTCTGCCAGAGGATCCGTTACCGTGAAAAGAACTTACCAGCCCAGCAATCTCCGGCGCCGACGCCGGCATGGATTTCGAGCACGCATGGCCACGCCCGGTGGAAGGCTGGTGATCAAACGGCGACGGGCGAAGGGGCGCAAACGCCTTTCCGTCGTCACTCCGCCCAAGCCAGGGCGAAGGTAGTACGGATCTTCGGCTGACACGGGCGCGCCGTGTCCGGTCGCGCAAGGATTACCTTCGGATCCAGCGCGGAAGGCATGGCAAAGCGAGCCGACATTTTCTGGTGCTCCAGAGTCCCGGAAAGACCAGCGAGACCCGCCTCGGAATCACGGCGAGTCGCAAGGTCGGGGGATCTGTCGAGCGCAACCGTGCGAAACGGCTCGTGCGAGAAGTTTTTCGACTGCATCGTGCAAAGTTGCAGCCAGGCTCCGACATCGTTGTGATCGTGAGAGCCGGCGCGGACAAATTGAGCTTTGAGCATGCGGAATCGGAGTTGGGCAGCATTCTATTCGGGAACGTCGAGGGCCGGCTCGGGAATTGAGCCGCTCACCGCTTTCTTCAAAGCGTTGTCGAACGTTCTTGCGGCATCCCTGCTGGGCGCGATCGCCCTGTATCGCAGATGGATTTCGCCGTTGCTGGGCTCGAACTGCCGCTTCCATCCGACCTGCTCCTGCTACGCCACAGACGCGATCGTCCGGTATGGACCGTTTCTTGGCACCGCGTACGCTCTCGGGCGTCTTGCCCGCTGCCACCCTCTTTGCGAGGGCGGCTACGATCCGGTCCGTTAGGACCACGACACCGGTCCCAAAGGGACCGCGGCATCCGTCCCGTAAGGGACCGTCGCATCGGTTCCAATAGGGACCGCCGCATCGGTCCCGCAGGGAATCGCCGGTCGGAAACCTTGCTGCAGCCGCTGGAGGCGGCAGCGTGGAAAGAAGATTAGCTCTGGCTCTTGCCCTGTCGCTCGCCATTCTGGTGGGCTTTCAGGTGCTCTTTCCCCATCGGCCACCCGAGCGGGTTCCATCCGACGTGGTTGCGACGACTGCTGCGCACACGCAGCCTGCGGCCATACCGGCCACGGAGGCCGCCCCCGAGCCCGACCCGGGAACAGCTGATCCGGGCGCGACCGTCGACGTCTCCAGTCGCCTTTTCCGCGCGCGTTTTGCGTCGCGCGGCGGGCGCCTGATCAGCTTCGAGCTGTCGGAGTACCGCAAGGACCCGGCGCCGGGCGACGGGCCGTACGACCTCGTCAACTCCGTCAGCCCAGCCCCGCTCGCGCTCATGTGGCGCAACGAGGCGGGAGAAGTTGTCGACGACCGGTCGGTGGTCTACGAGATCACGAAAACCGGCGACAGCGCCCTCGATGACAAGCCAGTCGTGATCACGATGCGCGGGCGCACGCAGGCCGGCGGCACGATCACCAAAACCATCGAGATTCCGCCGAACTCTTATCTGCTCGACTACAAGGTCGAGACCGAAGGAATCGGCAAGACGCCGCTCGCCGTCGGGTGGGCACGCAAGCTCCATCCCCACAAGGCGCGCGCCGATGTCGAAGGGGCAGTCGGCTACTTCGACGGAAAGCTCCACAGCTTCGACGCCTCCACGCTCAAGGAGACCGAAGTGTTCGAGGGCAACGCCTCGTGGGGCGGGTACGCCGAGCACTACTTTCTCGCCGCCTACGTCGCGGACAAGCGCGAGCCGCTCAAGCTGGTTGCATCGAAGAGCGAGACGAGCGGAAGCAGCGCGCTGTGGACCACCACTCCGGCGACTGCGCTTCACTACGGCCTCTACCTCGGTCCGAAGAGCTTCCACGACCTCGAGAAGGCCGGTGGAGAGCTCGTCCAGGCCATCGATCTCGGATGGTTCTGGTTCATCGCGAAGCCGCTGCTGGTCGCGCTCCGTCTGATTCACGGGCTCATCGGCAACTACGGCTGGGCGATCATCCTGCTGACGGTCGCGGTCCGCGTGATGTTCTACCCCGTGAACAAGAAGCAGATCGAAGCGATGAAGGGGATGCAGGCGATCCAGCCGGAGGTCAAGAAAATCCAGGAGCGCTACGCCGACGATCGCGAGACGATGAACAAGGAGATGATGGAGCTGTACCGGCGGCACAAGGTCAATCCGCTTGCCGGATGCCTTCCCATGCTCGTCCAGCTGCCCGTGTTCATCGGCCTCTACAACGTGCTCCTGCAGTCGATCGAGCTTCGCCATGCACCGTTTGTCGGATGGATGCAGGATCTTTCTCAGCCCGATCGTCTCGGCGCAATGCCGATACCGTTCGTCGAGCCCTCTGGAATTCCGGTCATGACGCTCCTGATGGGAGCGAGCATGGTCCTTCAACAAAAAATGACTCCCAGCACTGCCGATCCGGCCCAGCAGCGGGTCATGATGATCATGCCGGTCGTCTTCACCGTCATGTTCGTCAATTTCCCCGCGGGACTGGTCCTTTACTGGTTGTCGAACAACGTTCTGTCGATCGCACAGCAGTATCTGTCGAATCGGCAAGGCAAGTAACGATCATGGCCACCACTATCGAAGCTCAGGGACACACCGTGGACGAGGCGATCCAGATCGCGCTCAACCAGCTCGGTGTCAGCCGCGACAAAGTCGAGATCGACATCCTTCATCATCCGCGCCGCGGACTTCTCGGAATCGGCGCGCGCCGGGCCAAGGTTCGAGCGACAATTCGCGAGAGCGTGATGCTCGACGGCGAAGAGTTCGACATGTCCGGAGGCGACGACTCGCTCGATGACAAGCCGCGCCGGCGGCGACGGCGTGGAGGTCGCAATCGCACGGGTCGCGAAGGAGCCGAGCCGCGAGCCGAGAAGGTTCCCGCTCGTGCCGCGATGCCCGCGCGCGAAGCGCCGCGCGCCGACAACGATCGGCGCAGTGATGCGAGACCTGCCGGTGAGGAAGGTGCCAGGAATCGCGGAGACGCGGGACGCGGAGACAGGCGCGGCGGCCGCAATCGCGGCGACCAGCGTGGTGAGCGCGGCACGGGTCAGCCGAGAAACGAGGCCCAGCCGCGCGGCGGTCAGGAACGACGCGATCCGCCGCGTGAGCGTTCGTCGCAGCGCGGAGGCCAGCAGCAGCAGAACGAGCGCCGCGATCGCGATGCCGGCGGAAACCGCGGACGCAGCGAAGCGCCGCAAAAATCCGAAGGCGCGCCGCGTGGGGTAGAGTCGGCTCCACACGAGCGCGGTCAAATGGATCGCCCGGAGCGTGGCCAGATGGATCGCCCTGAGCGCGGCCAGATGGAACGCGCCGAGCGCGGCCAAACGGAGCGCGGCCAATCGACCCGGGCGACAGAAGAAGGCCGCGCGCGCCGCCAGCCGCCGGAAAACGTCCAACCGCTCGACGCTGCGTCTCTCGATGCGATTCGCCTGCGTGCCGAGGAGCTCGTCCGCGAGCTGCTCGTGAAGATGGGCTTCGCGGCGGAAGTAACTTCGACGAGCGATCTCGCGGCCGGCGAAGCCATCGTCTGCGTGCGGTCGGACAACGAGGGATTGCTGATCGGACGACGCGGCCAGACTCTCGATTCCCTCGAGCACATCGTCAATCGCATGGCGCTGCGGGGTGAGGCGTACGTCGAAGGTCGCGTGCTGCTCGACATCGGCGACTATCGCCGCCGGCGCCGTGAGAGTCTCGAGGAGCTCGCAACCCGACTGCGGACGCGTGCGGTCGGCGAGCGGCGCAGCGTGCAGGTCAGTCCGATGAGCCCGCGCGACCGGCGTTACTTCATGCAGGCCTTCGCCGACGACGAGGCCGTCGAAGTCCGCGCGCTCGGAGCAGGTTTCTACCGACGGGTCATCGTTGCGCCGGCCGGAGCGGCGACCGGTCCCGTCGTCGAAGCGAACGCAGATGTCGAGGATGAAGACCTGATCTCCGGCTTTGCGGAAGCCGAGCACTGAACACGCAAGCGTTGTCCAGGAGCCTGTATCGCGCCGACACGATCGTCGCCTGTGCGACGGCCGCCGGACGAGGTGCGATCGCGATCGTTCGCTGGAGCGGCACCGACAGTCTCGCGATCGCAGGTCGCATATTCGTGCCTGCGACACCGGGCCCCATAGAACCCTGGAAGATGCGTCTCGGCACGGTTCTCGGCGCGGACGGCTCGTCGTCGATCGACCAGGTGCTCGGCGTCTTTTTTCCCGCCGCATTTTCCTTCAGCGGCGAGGACACGTTCGAAGTCCATAGTCACGGCTCTCCGGTCGTCGTCGAGCAGATCGTGGCCAGTGCGATTGCAGCGGGCGCGAGGGCGGCGGAGCGCGGCGAGTTCACCCGGAGAGCGGTGCTCAACGGCAAGCTCGATCTTCTTCAGGCCGAAGCGATTGCCGACCTGATCCACGCGCGCATGGCGGCGGGCGCACGGAGCGCGTGGCGCCAGCTCCAAGGTGCGCTCTCGAGTGAGCTCGAGGAGCTTCGCACGTCGCTGATCGCCGTTCTTGCCGACATCGAAGCGCAGGCCGATTTCACCGACGACGAGCTGCCGGACCCGGATCTCGACCGTCGCAGTCGTACCATCGAGCTGGTGCTCGAGCGTGCAGGCAAGCTGCTTGACGGCTTTGCGGCGTCGCGACGCCAGCGTGACGGTTTTCGGGTCGTGTTCACGGGACGACCGAACGCGGGCAAATCGAGCCTCGTCAACCGTCTGCTCGGCAGCGGGCGCATGATCGTATCGGACGAGCCGGGGACGACCCGCGATGTGGTCGAAGAGGTCGTCGATCTCGGCGGCATCGCGTTCGTGCTGGTCGACACCGCCGGAATCCGCGACGCACCGGGCGGCGCCGAAGCCGAAGCCATCCGTCGCGCGCACGCGACGCTCGAAGAGGCCGATATCTGCGTTCACGTGCTCGACGGTTCGCAATCGGTGTCCGACGTGAAACTCGCGGCGGACGGCGATACCGACAGCATCGTGCTGCTGAACAAATGCGACCTGGGCCTGGCCGCTGGTCCCGGCGGCGAACGATGGGCCGGCGCCAGCGTCGTCGTGACCAGCGCAGTGACAGGCCAGGGCTGCGACGAGCTCGTCGAAAGATTGACGGCGCTGGCGCGGCGCAGGCTTGAAAACGATGCGCCCGGGATCAGCCGGATCCGGCACCGCGCGGCGCTGGAAAGAATGCTGCTGCCGCTGCAACGCGCCCGCGATCTGGCGGCCTCGGAAGAAATGTGCGATCTGGCGGCAATCGAGCTGCGCGGAGCTCTGGCTGAGCTGGCCGCCATACGTCTGCCGCTCGACAACGAGGAGGTGCTCGACCGGATATTCTCCGAGTTCTGCATCGGCAAGTGAGAAGGAACTGGATGCAATGAGCGAAGCGGATGCCATGAGCGAAGCGGATCCGAGGAGCGAAGCGGATCCGAGGAGCGAAGCGGATCCGAGGAGCGAAGCGGATCCGAGGAGCGAAGCGGATACGATGAGCGGGCGGATGCGATGAGCGAGCGTTTCGACGTCATCGTCGTCGGTGCGGGACACGCCGGCATCGAAGCCGCTCTTGCCACCGCCCGCATGGGCCATTCGACGGCGCTGCTGACGATGAACCTCGACGGCATCGGGCAGATGTCGTGCAATCCGGCCATCGGCGGCATCGGCAAAGGCCATCTGGTGCGGGAGATCGATGCGCTCGGCGGCGAGATGGGACGCGCGATCGACGAGTGCGGGATCCAGTTTCGCAAGCTCAACACGCGCAAGGGTCCCGCCGTGCAGGCGTCGCGCGCCCAGGCCGACAAGGCGCTCTATCGCCAGCGGATGAAGCGGATCGTCGAGTGCACGGGCAACCTCACGGCGCGCCAGTCGCAGGCCGTCGATCTGGTGATCGAAGACGGCCGCGTCACGGGAGTCGTCACCGAGCACGGTGACGTGCTGCGCGCATCCGCTGTCATCCTGACGACTGGAACCTTTCTGAATGGCCTCATCCACGTCGGCGCGAGCCAGCAGAGCGGAGGACGAGTTGGAGACCGCGCCGCGATCGGCCTTACGGCGGCTCTCGAGCGAGCAGGCCTCGCTACCGGCAGACTCAAGACCGGAACCTGTCCTCGCCTCGACGCGCGCACGATCGATTACTCGCGGCTGGAGGAACAGCCCGGTGATCCGTCTCCGGAGGGGTTTTCGTTCGATGGAGCGCCGCCGCCGCTTCGCCAAGTTTCCTGCCATCTGACCTATACGAATCTCGAGACGCATAGCGTTATTCGAGAATCAATAGATAAATCACCTATTTACAACAAGACGATCAGCTCGCGAGGACCGCGCTACTGTCCGTCCATCGAAGACAAGGTCATGAAGTTCCCGGATCGCGACCGTCATCGGATCTTTCTCGAGCCGGAGGGACTGGAGACTGTCGAGGTCTATCCGAACGGTCTGTCGACTTCCCTGCCGCTCGACGTGCAGCGCCGCTTCGTTCGAACGATCGAGGGGCTTGAAGACGCGGTGATCGTGCGGCCGGGGTACGCGATCGAATACGACTACGTGATTCCGACGCAGCTACGGCCCTCGCTGGAAGTGAAGACACTGCCCGGTCTGTTCTTGGCCGGCCAGATCAACGGAACCACCGGCTACGAGGAAGCAGCGGCGCAGGGCCTGATGGCCGGCATCAATGCGTCACTCGCAGTCCGCGGCGAGCCGGCGCTGATCTTCTCGCGAGCCGAGGCATACCTCGGCGTATTGATCGACGACCTCGTCACGCGAGGGGTGGATGGCGAACCCTACCGTATGTTCACGTCGCGCGCCGAGTACCGGCTGCTGCTTCGGGAAGACAACGCAGACCGCCGCCTCGGTGCGGCGGCCGGCCGGCTCGGGCTGCTCGGGCCGGACAGGACCAGACGGCTTCGCCGCAAAGAAAGCGCGATCTCGGACGGTCTCCGACGCCTGCAATCGCTCCGGCTCAAGTCCGATGCCGGGACGCAGAGCCGCCTGAGCGCAGCCGGCGAGTCGCCGATTTCGTCTCCCGGGACGGCATACGACCTTCTGCGACGGCCCGGAATGACCTATGACGTCGTCGCATCGGTGATCCCGGGAATCGAGCGATACGACGCCGACGTCGAACGACAGATCGAGATCGAAGCGTCGTACGACGGCTACATCCAGCGACAGCACGACGACGTCGCGCGGATCTCGGGGCTCGAAGCGGCGAGGATTCCCACCGGAATCGACTATTCCGCCATCGAAGGCCTGTCGGCAGAAGCGACCGAAAAGCTGCGGCGAATCGGTCCGGAAACCCTCGGTCAGGCAGGACGGATCAGCGGCATTACGCCCGCTGCGCTCAGCGCGATCGCGATCTATCTGAAGAGGCGCCATTCGGCATGACCGGGCCGCACGCCCGCGATCGCGAGCTGCTGGAGGCCGGATCGCGCGAGCTCGGAGCCGAGCTTGACGCTGCACAGACCTCGGCCCTTCTGACTTTCCTTGATCAGATCTACATCTGGAACCGGCTGGCGGGTCTGACGACGATCCCGCGTGAGAATGCGGTCCGCCTGCACCTCCTCGATTCTCTCGCTGCTCGTCCGTTCGTCAGGACCGGGCCCTGTCTGGATATCGGCACCGGCGCGGGGCTTCCCGGGTTGGTCCTTGCGGTCGTCCTCCCGGCCGTCCGGTTCGTGCTCGTCGAATCCAACCGCAAACGGTGCAGCTTTCTTTCGGAAACCTCCCGGCTCCTGCGACTGACGAACGTCGAGATCGTGCAGTCGGATATACGGGACCTTTCGCGAGATCACCGTTACCCCACCGTGATCTCTCGTGCATTCCGCCCTCCCCACGAATTTCTCCAGATTGCCGGCGAGCTCGTCCGCGACGACGGCCAAGTCGTTATGTTGATGGCCGACCCCACCGCCGACTTTTTGAGCGAGCTCCAGCGCACTTCGGAGTTCATCGCTTCTGACGAGAAGAGATTCGTGCTGCCCGGCGGGGATGAGCCCAGGACGATCATCAGCTTCCGACCGCATAGCTGATTCACGCTCGCCGTCGTCCGCACACTTCCGCGGCAAGGTCGCCGGCGATCCAGGTTTCACGTGAAACCTGGATCGCGACGCCCCCGCCGATGACGTTTCACGTGAAACGTTGCGAGGCTGTGCGACGGCCGTTTCGCGTTCCCACCGTCAGCATGGTAACTGTTTGGCGTGGAGTGGCGGTGAGATGGGCCTGACGCTGGCGGTGGCCAACCAGAAAGGCGGGGTGGGGAAAACCGCGACTACGGTCAACCTGGGCGCATCCCTCGCGCTAGACGGATCCCGGGTTCTGATCATCGATCTCGATTCCCAGGGCAGCGCCTCGAGCGGTCTTGGCGAAACGCCCGTCAAGGGTACTTCGAGCTACGAAGTCCTGATCGGCGAGATCGCTGCTTCGGAAGCGGTCCGGGCGACGAGCATCGATCGCTTGTCGCTGATGACCGGTACTCGCGACCTCGCAGGCGCCGAAGTCGAGCTGGTCACATACGAAGACCGGCATGCGCGCCTCCGGCAGCAGCTCGACACCCTTCGTGGGAGCTACGACTACATCCTGATCGATTGTCCGCCGTCCCTCGGCATGCTCACGCTCAACGCGCTCTGCGCCGCCGATGCCGTGGTCGTTCCCCTGCAGTGCGAGTTCTATGCACTCGAGGGACTCGGTGCGCTCGTGGATACTCTCGAACGGGTGCGCTCATCGTTCCACCCGGATCTGCGAATCCTCTGCATCGTGCTGACGATGTATGACGCCAGGACATCGCTCAATCGACAGGTAGCGCGCCAGGTCCGCGAATACTTCGGCGACAAGGTGCTGCGCGCGATGGTCCCCCGCAATATCAGGATCAGCGAGAGCCCGTCCTACGGGCTTCCGGTCGTGCTCTACGATCCGACTTCGCTCGGGGCCATCGCCTATCGGAACGCCGCACGCGAAGTCGCAGCGCTTACCGCCACGACGGCCGAGCAAACCCAGATGGAGGCGCCAGAATGAGACAACCTCTCGGACGCGGGCTCGACGCAATTCTCGGCGGGCCCGTCAATATGAAGGATTCGGCTGAATCCCGCCCGGGCCCCGTTCCTCAGGGCGAACAAAAAGGGAAACCACTGCTGGTGCACGTCGAACGCGTCGTTGCCGGCCGCGGGCAGCCGCGACGCATATTCGCTGATGAGCAACTCGATGAGCTCGCAGCGTCGATTCGCGAGAACGGGATTCTGCAGCCGCTCGTCGTCAAAGATCTCGGGGGCAGCTACGAGCTCATCGCGGGTGAGCGGCGTCTTCGCGCCGCTGTGCGCGCTGGCCTGGAAAAGGTTCCGGTCGTGATCCGCGAGACCACGTCCGACAGCGAGATGCTCGAGCTCGCACTCGTCGAGAATCTTCAGCGCGAGGACCTCGGACCGCTCGAGCGCGCGCGCGCTTACGAGCGGCTCCTTCAGACCCACGGGATGCTTCAGGACGACATTGCGAAGAAGGTCGGAAAATCCCGCACAGCCGTCACCAATACGCTTCGACTTCTCGGCCTGCCGTCGCCGGTCCTCGATGCGATGGAACAGGGTCTGATCACCGAGGGCCACGCTCGCTCCCTCCTCGCGTTGCCGACCGCGACGCGCCAGATCGAAGGCATGCAATCGGTGGTACGCCGCGCGCTCTCCGTACGAGAGACGGAGCAACTCGTGCGCGAGTGGCTCGAGCCGGACGACAAGCATCCGGCCGGCGCGTCGAAACCGGCCGACAAACGATCGGCAGGACCAGTCGAAATGAAGCTCAGCCGTATGCTCGGAACCAAAGTTCGCTTCCGCGGCGGAATGAAAAAAGGCCGGATCGAAATTGAGTACTACTCGCAAGAAGAATTAATGCGTCTAATCGATCTTCTGTCGTCGAGAGAGTCCGGCTAACTTTGACAACCCGGTAGTGCGATGGTAGCGAAAGCCGCTCGCCGGGAAGTTCACTCGCCCTTTCCGCATTCGATGCGCGCGATGAATGCTCGCACGCACGGCTCGGGTGACGCCCGCGTTTCTCGGGAGCAAATCACCGCAAGGACTACGGCCGCATCCCGAGATGCTGACTTTACCGCCTGACTTTACGTTCTTCATTCAGCTCGGGACATTCCTCGTCCTGTTCCTGGTGCTGAGCCGTCTGCTGTTTGCCCCGTTCATCGAGCTGCTCGCCGAGCGCGACGCAAGAACGACGGGCGACATTGCGGCTGCAGCGGCGTCGCGCGCAGAAGTGAATTCTCTTCTCTCCCACCTCGACGCCGAGCTCGCCAAGGCGCGCGCGAGCGCGAATACGGAAGTCGAAGCGATTCGCGCGACGACGCGCGACGAAGCCGATGCGCTGTTCCACAAAGCCCAGCACGAAGCAGCCGAGCGGCTTGCCGAGCTGCGCACGCAGGTCGCAAAGGCGACCGAGGATGCCCGCGTGTCGCTCAAGGGCGAAGCCCGCGCGATGGCCGAAACGATGGTAACCGCGATTCTCGGCGGCCAGGCGGCGCGATGACGCGACTGACACGAAACGGAATGCGTGCGGCGCTTGCCGCAGCGGTGCTGTCGGGCAGCGAGCCCTTATCGTTCGCCGCCGAGCACGGCCACGAAGACTCGTCGAGCTCGGAGGCATGGCTGTCGCTCGGGTTCTCGACCGTCAACTTCCTCATCTTCCTGTTCCTCATGTACCGGTATGCGTGGCCTGCACTTCGCGACTTTCTCGCCAGCCGCCACAAAGAGGTCGCCGATGCGATGGCCGCGGCCGAGCAGGCTCGCCGCGAAGCCGACGCGATCCGGTCCGAGTACGCTGCGAAGGAAGCCGCGCTGGAGGAAACCAGACGCCGCATGCTCGAAGAGATCCGCCAGGGTGCCGTCGCGGATCGCGAGAAGTCGCTTCGCGACGCGGAAGCAGCGGCCGCCAGGCTTCGCACCGAGGCAGAGCGCCAGGCCGAACATGATCTTGCCCGTGCGCGCCGAGAGCTTCGGGCCGAAGCGGCCAGACTCGCTGCGGAACTGGCTGAAAAAGAGGTCGAAGCGCGACTGACGGATGCCGACCGCGCGCGCCTGGTCAAGGAATTCGTCGAGGGAGTGGCAAAGCAGTGACGCCGGGATCCGTAGGCCGCAGATACGGCAAAGCCCTGTTCGAGCTGGCGACCGAAGCCGGCGAAGTCGAAGCCGTGGGCGTCTCGCTGACGGAGCTCGCCTCTGCCGTCTCGAGCCTGGACGAAGGATCGCTCTCTCCCGGGTTGCTCACCGAGGAGCAGAGGCAGCAGCTCGCGAAGGCGCTGGGTCTGCGTGTCGGCGGCGACTCATTGCTCGGCCGCTTTCTCGGTGTGCTCGCCGCCAACGACCGCCTCGACCAGCTTCCAAGAATCCGCGAGACCTACGAGAAGCTCGAGGACGCAGCGGCGGGCCGCGTCCGCGCGCGCATTCGCAGCGCCTTTCCGCTTTCGGCGGACGAGCGGACGGCGCTCGGTAAAAAGTTCGAAGCAATCACGGGCCGAAAGGTCGTCGACACCGCGGAAGTGGACCCCTCGCTCCTCGGAGGAGTGACAGTCGAGACCGAAGGTCGAGTCTACGACGGTAGTGTTCGTACACAGCTGGCGCGACTGGAGCGCCAGATGGCCGGCTGAGCCGGCCGCTGGAAGCCGCCGCGTCAAACGCCGGCTCCTGAAAAGCGTAAAGAGTCTGGAGGAATTCGGTGCAGCAGATCAAGGCTTCCGAGATCAGCGATCTCATCAAACAGCAGATCCGCGACTTCGGCCGGGAGGTCGAGGTTCGCGAGACCGGTCGCATTCTGGCGACCGGCGACGGCATCGCGCGCATCCACGGCCTCGAGCGCGCAGCCGCCGGTGAGCTGCTGGAGTTCGAGGGCGGCGTACAGGGCATGGTCCTCAACCTCGAGGAAGACAACGTCGGCGCGGCGGTCTTTGCCGACCCCGACAAGGTTCGCGAAGGTGGAGAAGTGCGCCGTACCGGCCGCATCGCCGACGTCCCGGTGGGCGAGGCGCTGCTCGGGCGCGTCGTCAACGCACTTGGACAGCCGATCGACGGGCTCGGCGAGATCAAGACGCCGCATCGCCGCCGCATCGAGATCAAGGCGCCCGGCATCGTGTCGCGCGCGCCGGTCAAGCAGCCGATGCAGACCGGAGTCAAGGCCATCGATTCGATGATTCCGATCGGTCGCGGCCAGCGCGAGCTGATCATCGGCGATCGCCAGACCGGAAAGACCGCGATCGCGATCGACACCATCATCAACCAGAAGGGCGGAGACGTCGTCTGCATCTACGTCGCGATCGGACAGAAGCGTTCGTCCGTGGCCCAGGTCGTCGACCGGCTGAAGAAGCACGGCGCGATGGAGTACACGATCGTCGTTGCCGCGACGTCGTCGGAGTCTGCGCCGCTTCAGTTCATCGCGCCGTATACCGGCGTCACCATGGGCGAGTACTTCCGCGACAGCGGCCGTCACGCACTGATCATTTACGATGATCTTTCGAAGCAGGCCGTTGCGTACCGTCAGCTCTCGCTGCTGCTGCGCCGTCCGCCCGGCCGCGAGGCGTATCCCGGCGACGTGTTCTACGTGCACTCCCGGCTTCTCGAACGCGCCGCGAAGATGAGCGACGCCGAGGGCGGAGGGTCGCTGACCGCGCTTCCGATCATCGAGACGCAGGCCGGCGACGTGTCCGCGTACATTCCGACCAACGTCATCTCGATCACCGACGGCCAGATCTACCTCGAAACCGACCTGTTCTATTCGGGCGTACGCCCGGCCGTGAACGTCGGCCTTTCGGTTTCGCGAGTCGGCGGATCGGCGCAGATCAAGGCGATGAAGCAGGTCGCCGGCACGCTTCGACTGGACCTCGCGCAGTACCGCGAGATGGCCGCGTTTGCGCAGTTCGGGTCGGATCTCGACGCGTCCACGCAGCGCATGCTTTCGCGCGGACAGCGGCTCGTCGAAGTGCTCAAGCAGGGCCAGTACGTTCCGCAGTCGGTCGAACAGCAGATCGTGATCCTGTTCGCAGCGACCAACGGGTTCATCGACAACGTCGACGTCAAGAACATCCGGCGCTACGAAGAAGAGCTGACGAGCTTCCTCGACCGTTCGCACCAGGATCTGTTCAAGCTGATCCGCGAGAAGAAAGAGCTGAACGACGACGTCAAGGCGAAGCTGACTGCCGTGTTGAATGAATTCAAAGGCGTTTTTGGCGCATAACGAGCCGTGCCGAATCTAAAGCAAACACGCAAGCGCATCGCTTCGGTCCGCAGCACGCAGCAGATCACGAAGGCGATGAAGATGGTCTCCGCGGCCAAGCTTCGCCGTGCGCAGGAGGCTGCGGAAAAGGCACGCCCGTACGGGACGCGGCTGAACGAGCTGCTCGCGAGCGTCGCCGCGAGCGCGGGCGACGGATCCCATCCCTTCCTGGAGCCGGGCGCAGCCAAGCCGGCCGAGCTCGTCGTGGTCACCTCGGATCGCGGCCTGTGCGGCGGCTACAACACCAACCTCATCAAGACCGCGGAGATCTTTCTGCGCTCCGAGGCCGGACAGGGTGCAACCGTCGTCGCCTGCGGCCGCCGCGGCGACGACTACTTTCGCAGGCACTATCCGCAGCGGATCACTGCGCACTTCATCAACCAGCCGTACACGCTGGCTCTTGCGCGCGAAGTGGCCGCGCTCGTGTCGAAACGGTTTCGCGAGCACGAGGTGGGAAGCGTCCACCTCGTGTCATCCAAATTCCGTTCCGCGATTTCGCAGTTCCCCGTGCGCGAGCAGCTGCTTCCCGTGGAGCGCTCTGCAGAAACCGAGGGAAACGCCGAATACCTGTTCGAACCGGAGGCTGCCGAGCTGCTCGGCACCCTTCTGGAGCGATACGTCGACACCAAGATTTTTCAGGCGTTCCTCGAGTCGACCGCGAGCGAGCATGGCGCCCGCATGACGGCAATGGACAGTGCAACGCGAAACGCATCCGACATGATCGAACGCCTCACGCTGCAGATGAACCGCGCGCGTCAGGCAACGATCACGACCGAGCTCATGGAAATCGTGGGCGGCGCGGAAGCGCTCAAGGGCTAAGGAGTTCAAACGATCATGGGAACTGGGCATATCACGCAGGTCATCGGTGCAGTCGTCGACGTGGAGTTTCCCGCCGGCCAGGTGCCGCCGATTCTCAACGCGCTGACCGTGACGAACGACGCCATCGACGACAAGCCGGACAACCTCGTTCTCGAAGTCGCGTCGCATCTCGGTGAGAACACCGTGCGAACGATCTCGATGGATTCGACCGAGGGTCTCGTTCGCGGGGCTGCGGTCAAGGATACCGGCGACAAGATCCTCGCGCCGGTGGGCGCGGCGGTCCTCGGGCGCATCATCAACGTCATCGGCCAGCCCGTGGATGGCGGTCCGGCGGTCAAGACCGACACGTATCTTCCGATTCACCGCGAGGCTCCTGCATTTACCGAGCAGGCGACGGGAGTCGAAGCGTTCGAAACCGGCATCAAGGTCGTCGACCTTCTTTGCCCGTACGCGAAAGGTGGAAAGATCGGCCTCTTCGGCGGCGCCGGCGTCGGCAAGACCGTCATCATCATGGAGCTGATCAACAACGTCGCGCAGCAGCACGGCGGCTATTCGGTGTTCGGCGGCGTCGGCGAGCGAACCCGTGAAGGCAACGATCTCTGGCACGAGATGAAGGAGTCGGGCGTCATCGACAAGGCCGCTCTCGTGTTCGGCCAGATGAACGAGCCGCCCGGAGCGCGCGCCCGTGTCGCACTGACGGCGCTGACCTGCGCCGAATATTTCCGCGACACCGAAGGCAAGGACGTTCTCCTGTTCATCGACAACATCTTCCGGTTCACGCAGGCGAACTCGGAAGTGTCGGCGCTGCTCGGACGCATGCCGTCCGCCGTCGGCTACCAGCCGACGCTCGCCACCGACCTCGGCACGCTGCAGGAGCGGATCACGACGACGACCAAAGGCTCGATCACGTCGGTGCAGGCCATTTACGTCCCGGCCGACGATCTTACCGATCCTGCCCCCGCCACCACATTCGCGCATCTTGACGCCACCACCGTTCTGTCGCGCCAGATCGCCGAGCTCGGAATCTATCCGGCCGTCGATCCGCTCGACTCGACGTCGCGGATCCTCGATCCGAACATCGTCGGCCAGGATCACTACAACGTCGCGCGCGACGTGCAGATGATCCTCCAGCGCTACAAGGATCTGCAGGACATCATCGCGATTCTCGGCATGGACGAGCTTTCGGAAGACGACAAGATGCTCGTCGCCAGAGCGCGAAAGGTTCAGCGATTCCTGTCGCAGCCGTTCCACGTCGCCGAAGCGTTTACCGGAACACCCGGCGCGTACGTGAAGCGCGAGGATACGATCCGCGCGTTCAAGGAATTGCTCGCCGGACAGCACGACGACCTCCCCGAGCAGGCCTTCTACATGGTGGGAACCATCGAGGAAGCGATCGCGAAAGCCAGGAAAATGGCGTCCTGAGCATGAGGCTCCGCATCATCACTCCGCTGCGGCCGGTCGTTGACGCCGAGGTCAGCGACTTCGTCGCGCCAGGCACCGAAGGCGAATTCGGCGTCCTTCCGCAGCACGTGGCATTTCTCGGCAGCCTCAAGCCGGGCATCGTCACGTACGTCGAAGACGGCACCCGAAAGCGTGTGGTCATCAGCGGCGGTTACGCCGAGGTTCGTCAGGACGTGATCACCGTGCTCGCCGACGACGCTCAGCTTCCGGAAGAAGTCGACGTCGAGGCCGCACGCGCAGACGCGGCACGGGTTCAGGAAGAGCTCTCCCGAGGCGCCGAAAGCGCCGAAGTCACAGAGCGGCTTCTTCGCGAGCTTGCGCTCGCCGAAGCGCGGTCGTCGGCAAGCACCCGATAGACGATCAGGCGTAGGTGGGGCCGCAGGCCTTGTCGTAACGCTGTTCGATCGCGCCTATAACGTGCGATCGATGGACCATTCGCCGCACCGCAACCGGCTCGCGTCCGAGTCGAGCGCCTATCTTCTCCAGCATGCCTCGAATCCGGTGGACTGGTTTCCGTGGGGCGAGGAAGCACTTGCTCTGGCCAGGAGTCTTGACCGGCCGATCCTTCTGAGCATCGGTTACTCCGCCTGTCACTGGTGCCACGTGATGGAGCGCGAGTGTTTCGAGAACGACGAGATCGCGTCGCTCATGAACCGCCACTTCGTCTGCATCAAGGTGGATCGCGAGGAACGCCCCGACCTCGACCACATCTACATGAAGGCCCTGCAGGGAATGACGGGTCGCGGCGGATGGCCAATGACGGTGTTCCTGACACCCGACGCCCAGCCGTTTTACGCCGGGACCTACTTTCCACCCGAGGACCGCAGCGGCATGCCCGGGTTCCCGCGCGTTCTGCTCGGCGTGGCGAACGCCTATTCGGAGAAGCGCAGCGACGTCGACGAGAGTGCGGCGCGCATGGTCGATTTCCTCGCGGCGTCTGCGCCGAGGGAACCCGCGGACATTCCGGAGTCCGGCGACCTGCTGGTTGGTGCTGCCGAGGCGCTGGTCCCGCTCATGGACGCCGAGTACGGCGGGTTCGGGCGGGCTCCGAAGTTTCCGGGAACGATGTCGCTCGAGCTGATGATGGAGGCCGAAGCAGCCTCGGACAGCGGGCAGTTTCGCGAGCTTGTCCGGACTTCGCTCGACGCGATGGCGGGCGGCGGCATTCGCGATCATCTCGGAGGCGGATTCCACCGCTATTCGGTCGATCGCACCTGGCTGGTCCCGCATTTCGAGAAGATGCTCTATGACCAGGCACTTCTGGCGGCACTCTACGTCGAGGCTTTTCGTTTCTTCGACGACCGGGACTACGCAAACGTCGCGCTCGAGATTTTCGATTACGTCACGCGCGAGATGACGTCGCCCGACGGCGGGTTCTTCTCCGCGCAGGACGCGGATTCCGAAGGCGAAGAGGGCAAGTTCTTCGTCTGGACCAAATCCGAAATCGTCGATGTGCTCGGCCCCGAGCGCGCGCGGATCTTCTGCGAGGAGTACGGCGTCACCGACGACGGCAACTTCGAAGGGCGCAACATCCTTCATCGCCCCGCGCGCCGGGCGGCCGGGCGCGTCGACGAGCGTGGCCTTGCCGCCGCCCGCGCAGAGCTTCTGGCCCGCCGAAGCTCGCGTGTCCCGCCCGGGACTGATCGCAAGATCGTCGCGGACTGGAACGGCCTGATGATCAGCGCGATGGCGTCCGGCGCGACGATCCTCGACCGCGACGACATCCTCGCCGCCGCAGCTCGCGCCGCACGTTTCATCCGCAGCGCGATGATCGATGCCCGCGGACTGCAGCACATCCACGCCGGCGGCGCCGCGAGAATCCCCGCGTTCCTTGACGACTACGCATTCTTCGGGCGGGCGTGCCTCGATCTTTTCGCCGCCGATCCTGCGGGAGAGCATCTGGAGACGGCGATTTTCTGTGCCGACCGTCTGCTCGCCGAGTTTTGCGACCGCGACGCCGGCGGATTCTTCTTCACCGCTTCGACGGGCGAGAAGCTCGTGGCCAGGACATGCGACCTTCATGACGGCGCCGTGCCGTCCGGCAATTCGGTGGCGGCCGAGCTGCTGCTGCGCCTGTGGACGCTCACCGGCGAGGAGCGTTACCGCGCTGCCGGTGAGGGCGTGCTCGAGAGATTTCTTCCCGAAGCCGCCGCCCGTCCATACGGAGCAGGCTTGATCCTGACCGTTGCCGCGCGCTATCGGCGTGGATTGAAAACGGTTGTGGTGGTGGGCGAAGAGTCGGCGCGTCGCCGGCTCGCGCGGGCAGCACGACTCGTTTTCGATCCGGGAAGCACCGTGATTGCGCTCGACCACGCTGACGACGGGTCGCTGGCCTCCGCGCTGCGCGGAAAGAAACCGCCAGCGGAGGGTGCTGCGGCATACATTTGCGAAGGCACGACGTGTACGATGCCGATCGTCGAGGAGCGCGAGCTGAGACGGGCTCTTCGACAGGGCGCGGCGCAGGCGAAATGAGCAGAAGGACTTCGTCGTCGGGCAGAACCTTTCTCTGCTGCGATCTCTCCTGGACGGTCGCCGGAGCGCTTTGTGTCATGCTTCCTCTCGCAGCCCTGGCCGATCCCGAACCGCTCGGGATGCAGGCCAGCCCCCGCGACCTTCCTGCCTACGCGATTACCCCGGCAAGCTGGCTGATCGGCACGGCAACTTCGCTGGTACCGCGCCAGGGCGAGACGTTTCTCGAAATCGGGGAGCAGTTCGACCTCGGCTACAACGAGGTCATCGCCGCCAATCGCAACTCCGATCCGTGGATTCCGAAGCGCGAGGAGCCGCTCGTCATTCCAAGCCGATGGCTTGTTCCGGACGCACCGCGGGATGGTCTGGTGCTGAACATCCCGGAGATGCGCCTGTACTACTTCCGCGATCATGGAAGCCGTGTGATCACGGTCCCGGTCGGACTCGGCCGCGAGGACTGGAAGACGCCGCAGGGCAGCTTTCGGGTACGCGGAAAAACCGTCAATCCGACGTGGGTGATCCCGGAGACGATCCGCAAGGAGCGTATCCAGGAGAACGGTTTCAGCGAGCATTCGATTCCGGGCGGCAGTCCCGACAATCCGCTCGGCAAGTATCGCCTCGAGCTGACTCTGCCGACCTACGGGCTTCACGGCAGCAACAAGGAATGGGGAGTCGGGATGCTGGTCAGCCACGGATGTCTTCGCCTTTACAATGAAGACATCGCGACCCTGTTCCCGATGATCGAAGTGGGGACGGCGGGCGCGTTCGTCTACCAGCCGGTCAAAGTCGGCAAACACAACGGCCGCGTGCTGGTCGAAGTCCACGACGACATCTACGGATTCGAGCCGGCGCTCTACAAGACGGCGATGCAGCTGATCGCAAAGCGGGGATGGTCTGCGGAGGTCGACCCGGAGCTGCTCGAAGCGACGATCGAAGCCAGAACCGGTGTGCCGACCGACGTGGGATGGGTCGCGGGGCCGACTGCGACCGCGAACTGATCCGTTCAAGACAGAAGCCTGGCAAAAAAGAAGCCCGGCCTCGTTAGAAGCCGGGCTTCGGGTTTTCGCATCGCAGCCTGAGCTACGAGGCCTGCTGCAACTCCTGCTCGCCGAGCTCGATCAGCTCGCCGAGTGCACGGCGCTCTGACAGAGGTACGATCTTCGCAGCGGAACGCCGAACGGGTCCACGCTGTTGACGCCACTTGGAAAGCCCGCGTCGAATGTATTCGGCGTTCAGGCTGAGGACCTCGCAGATGTTCTCATAGGCGAAGGCCCATTCCCGTTCGCCGGACTCGATCCACTCCTGCGCATCCTCGAAAAGAAGCCGGCCCCGTGGGTCACGAGCCAGCGCGTATTTCTGGTAACACTCGACGGCGTCCTGAAGGACCGCGAGCATCAGGCGACGCTCACGAACCAGACCGCCCTCGCGGGCAAAGGCAGCAAAGTATTGTGCCGGCAACAAAGTGTCCGGCTCGAAAAGGTTTACAAATCGGTCTGCCATGATGATCCCTCACTTGACGGACAAAGCATTCAAGCCCGAAGTGCCTGATGCGGAGCGTCATATAACACACCGGCCGCTCGCGATGGAAGATTCACGCGCATGAAATAAAATCCCCTAGAGAGTTAGCGATTCTTATTTCACCTGTGTCGGGGGGCGAAAACCGGTCAAAGCGCGGCCGCCGGAACAGGGTCGGCAATGATCAGGTACGCAACTTCTACTGCAAAAATGGATAGTTGGAATATCTACGCATTTCGCCGACCGCTGTAGCTGTGAGCGTCGCCGCTTCATCGAGCAACGCCGCGCGGAGCTCAGTATTATGCGTCCTCGCCAGACATTCGCACAACGCGGCGAGCGATCCGTCGAGCCGGTCCCAGCGCTCGAGCTCTTCTGCCATCGATTCGCCCGATTCGCGCCTCGTCCGCAGCCATTTCTGCCACTGGTCATGGAGCCGTCCGAGAGTATCGGGCGAGAGGTCCGCGTTTGTGGGCGCGGCGCTGCGATCCGGCGTTGCGTCGCGGGGTTCTCCGCGCTTTTTCGGTCGCGCGCTGTAAAGGGCAACGGGCCGCAGTGCACCTGTACCGGTCGCCCGCAGGCGCCCGATGACCGAGCCCACGATATGCTCGGAGATCTCCGCGGACCGATCGCGAAGCGGAAGCTCGAGCACCGTAGGCATTCGGCGATCGCCGGCCGAGGGACGGGTCGAATGGGAAGCCACGCGCTTCAGCGACACTCCGAGCTGGCTGCGCGTGACGACAATGGTTCCGGGCTGCTGCCTGGCGCCGGGCTCGACGATCACGAAGTCGCCGCGGCGGAACCCCAGCCCTTCAAACGCCGTTCCTTTGACCCGCAAGGCATAGAGCCGCCGCCGCTGCCATGCTCCCGGAGGCAGGTCGAGCCAGCGTTCTACGCGCCGGGGTGACAGGCCTTCGGGAGCTGTTGCGAGGGTCGGGGCAGGGTCGGGACGGCGACTTTGCCGACAGGCTTTCCGCTCGGATGGAGCATGTGCGGGCGCGTCAACCATGGATTGAGCATAGCGAAAGAAAAACGAAAGGCAAGGCGCTTTTTAAGGCCGCGGCGCGGCTATCGATAGGACGTCCCCTGGATCAGCCTGTCGATGCTTCGCCCCCATTCCCCTTCCCAGCGCTCGATGATCGACGTCGCGGGATTGCGTCTCTGCTGCACGTTGTCGGCCAGCTCGTCGAGATAGATTGCCTCGTCACGATCCTCGCCGTTGCGCTGTGCCTGACGCGCGAGCCCGCTGCGGGCGATGCTGACGATCTCGTTCGCGTAATCGCCGAGCGTCATGCGGCCGGCGCGCCCCGCAAGCCCGTTGCGAGCGGCGTTTTCATGAAGCTCCGGAAGGTTCGACGGCGCCCAGCTTCGCACTACGTCCCACGCCGCGTCGAGGCAGTCCTCGTCGTAGAAGATTCCTTTCATGAGCGCCGGCGTTCCCAGCATCAGATCGACCGGCTGGCTGTCCGCGGAACGCACTTCGATGTACGACTTCAGCCGCACCTCGGGAAACAGCGTGGTCAGGTGCATCGTCCAGTCGGCGATGGTCGCACGCTCGCCCGCATGCCCGTTCTCGAGATACTTGCGGAAGCTCATCCCGCCGACCTCGACATAACGTCCGTCGCGCCAGATGAAATACATCGGCACGTCCAGGGCGTATTCGGTGTAGGCGCGGAACAGCGAATCGGTCTGGAAGACGAACGGTAGCGATCCGCAACGATCGCGATCCGTATCGGTCCAGATGTGCGCGCGGAAGCTCTGAAAACCGGTCGGCGCGCCGTCGACGATCGGAGAATTTGCCGAGATCGCGACCAGCATCGGTCCGAGCGCGAGCGACACGCGCATCTTGCGGAGCGCGTCCTTTTCGTCCGAATAGTCGAAATTGCCCTGCACCGTCGCAGTCTGGCCCATCATGCGCCGACCGAGAGTCCCCGTCCGGCCCATGATTTCGCGCATGATCCTGTAACGCTGCTTGGGCATCCACGGAATGCGCTCGAGCGGCGTCTTGGGAACGATGCCGAGGCCGAGGAAGCGGATGCCGAGGTCGTCACCGACCGCGAGGATCTCGCGTACGTGCCGCCGGAGCTCTTCATACGCGCAGTGCAGCGAGTCGCACTGCTGGCCCGACATCTCGAGCTGGCCGCCCGGTTCGAGCGTGATCGACGACAGCCCATCCTCGAGCGCGATGACGCTCGTGTCCTCGTAAACCGGCTTCCACGGAGGAAACCGGTCCCGCAGCGATTCCAGGACGCGTCCGATTCCGCGTTCGCCCTCGTACGGCACGGCCTCGCCGGTCACCGCGTCCACGACCGGCTTTTCGTACTCTACGCCGATCCGCCACGCGTCGCGCGGTTTGCCGCCCGCGTGGAAGGTCGCTTCGAGCTCATCGATGCTCGTGACGAGCGGAGAGGAATTGCTGCTGACTGCCATGGAAATTCGCGCCGGACGCTACAGGAGAGACTTTCGCATTGCCATGCCGCCGCCGCGGGCGGCTCAGGCGGCAAAACGACGCCGGCCGCACGAGCCGCAGAATGAATCGGAGTCGCAAAACGGCGATCCGCATCCCGCGCAGAACCGGACCGGACCTTCGGCGGGGCCGGAGTCCAGCTTGTCCATTTCGTCCATCGCGTGGAGGGCCCGGCCTTCGTAGTCGGTGCGCAGCACGCGGTAGTCGTCGTCGCTCAGCTTGCCGGTCGCGCGATCGAAATCGGCTTCGGTGATGGCCAGCACCGCCACCGCCTTCTCCCTGGCCCACAGCTCTCCGCGACGGCCCGGAGCCTCCGCCACCGTCTCCCCGTCTCGAGCGAGAAGCGGAGAGATCACGAATGCGGCGACAGCCAGGATCAGCACGATCGCAAAAACCACCGTCACCGTTCCAGGTCCTCCACTTCGTGCCGGAGCTGAGCGAGCCGGCTGTCGGCGACTTCGACCGCCGCCGGGGTCGCAGCGACGTTCGACGGCGGCGCCGCAGCAACCCTGCGCCGGCGGAAGTACGCGAACATGGCGATCGCAGCCGTGACAATGGCGACGAGCGGCCCGATCCATGCGAGGAGGTTGAATCCTTCGGCGACGGGCGACGAGAGCACTTTCTCGCCGTATTCCTTCTTGTAGTAGTCGAGGATCTGATCGGCTGTCTGGCCTGCGGCGAGCGCTTCGGCGATATGCTTGCGCACCGGAACGGCGAAGCCGCATTCGAGGTGATTGCACGACGCAACCGTCAGCCCGCAACCGCACTGGCACGTGAGGCTCTCTTCGATCTCGCGCTGGGTGACGGTCGAAACGCCGAACGCCGGCGTCCACGAGGAGAGTCCAACCAGGATTGCGGCAAGGGCTACCGACAGCCGGAGACGCGCCATCAACGAACCGGGCCGTGGACGGCAGCGGTTTCCCTCGCGCGCTCGCGCTCGACGACGCGCCGTACAGGGAACGCGGCGACGCCGGTTCCGAGCACGAGAACGAACCCGCCGAACCAGAGCCACCAGACGAGAGGGTTGACGTAAACCTGGAACGTCGCCGTGCCGTCTTTCTCGAGCGTACCGAGCACGACGTAGAGGTCGTCCTTCATCGTCGAACGAAGAGCGATCTCGGTCGCGGGCTGCTCCGGCCGTTTGTAGAAGCGTTTCTCGGGTTGGAGCGTGGCAATCTCGCGGCCGCCCTCGGAGACGTGCAGCGTCGCAATCAGCTTCTGGAGGTGCGGATCGTCTTCGCCGCGCCAGTCTTCGTAACGAAGCGTATAGCCGGACACGGTGAACTCCTCGCCTTTCTTGACCGTGTGCAGCTCTTCGACCCGGTAGACCGAAGACATCGTGATGCCGAGGAACATGAAGACGATGCCGACGTGGATGATATAGCCGCCGTAGCGCCGCTGGTTCTTGCGCAGCAGCCCGCGAAGCGCGGTGCCGTATCCTTCGCCGACCATCGACATGCGCGCGCGTGCGCCGTTGTGAAATTCGGACACGACCGTGAACAGCACGAACGCCGCGAAGCTGACGACCAGCACCGCCGACATCGACCGCATTCCGAGCGCGAAAGCCGCCAGTCCGGCGACCAGCCCGAACCCCGCCGGCACGAGGAAAACGTCGCGCAGGTGTCGCATCGATGCCCGCCGCCATGCGATCAGCGGCCCGATGCCCATCAGCAGAAGCAGCGGAATCGCGAGCAGCGTGTTGACGAGGTTGAAGAACGGCGGACCGACGGTGATCTTGATGCCGCGGACGGCCTCGGAAAGCACCGGGAAGATCGTGCCCCAGAGCGTAACGAACGCGATACTGACGAGGAGCAGGTTGTTGAACAGGAACGCGGACTCACGCGACAGCAGGCTGTCGAGGTTGTGCCGCGGCCTGAGCTCCTTCAGGCGCCAGATGAGCAGCCCCGAGCTGACCGCCAGGATCAGGCAGAGAAAGCCCATGAAATACGGCCCGAGCCCGGACTGCGTAAACGAATGGACGGACGAGATCACGCCGGACCGGGTCAGGAACGTGCCGAAGATCGTCAGCGAGAACGTGATGATGATGAGGGCCATGTTCCAGACCTTCAGCATGTCCTTGCGTTCCTGGATCATCACCGAGTGCAGGTACGCGGTCCCCGTCAGCCACGGCATGAACGCCGCATTCTCGACAGGATCCCACGCCCAGTAGCCGCCCCAGCCGAGAACCTCATAGGCCCAGCGCGCGCCGAAGAGGTTGCCGAGCGACAGGAAGAACCACGCGGTGAGAACCCAGCGACGCGACGTACGGATCCACAGGTCGTCGAGCCGTCCCGTCACCAGCGCGGCGATCGCAAAGCCGAACGGAATCGTCCAGCTCACGTACCCGAGGTAGAGCGACGGCGGATGGATCTGCATCCAGTAGTTCTGCAGCAGCGGATTCAGGTCGGTGCCTTCGACGGGCACGTACGGAAGCAGCGCGAACGGCGGGGTAATGAACGCAAGAAGCGACAGGAAGAACGCGGCGACCGTGGCGCTGGTTGCCGTGACGTACGGCATCAGCGCACGATTGCGTGCGCGGTTCTGGTACTGGCAGATCGACAGGAACGTCGTCAGCAGCAGGCACCAGAACAGCAGCGAGCCTTCCATCCCTCCCCATAGGGACGTGATCTTGTAGCGCAGCGGAAGCGTCGTGCTGCTGTATTCTGCGACGTACTTCAGCCGGAAATCGTTGGTGAGAAGCGCGTGCAGCATCACGCCGACGGCAACCAGCACGAGGCCCCAGGTCGCATACGCCGCGTGCTCGCCGCTGGCGATCATGCGGCGGCGCGACCGCTGCGCGCCGGCAATCGACATTGCGATTGCGCAAAGGCACGTCGCAAGGGCGAGGTAGATCGCGAGCGTGCCGATTTCGATCATGACGGCTTGCCATTCCCTGCGCCGTTCGCGCTATCCATGGTGCCGGCCTTGGCACCGTCCTTGGCATTGTCCTTGGCGTTGTCCTTGGACTGATATTTGGACGGGCAGCTCGTCATCACCTTGGTGGCCTTGAACGGGCTGGCGCTGGTGTAGAAGCCTTCGACGACGACGTCGCGATTCTCCGCGAACATGTCGGGAAGAAGTCCTTCGTACTGGACCTTCACTTCTCCGGGCTGACCGTTCATGTCGACGACGGTGAAACGCAGGTCACGGGCAGTCGAGTTCCACTGCATCGAGCCGGGCGCAACCTTGCCGGCGATCCGTACCGTGGAATTGGCATACGCCTCGCCGGACCCCAGAAACTCCGGCACCGTAATCATGTACATCTTGGTTTGATCGACGCTGGTCCAGACCAGATAGCCGACCGTGGCGATGATGAGGCTGATTCCGGCAATGAATTTGAGCTGGCGTCCCATGAGTTCGATCCGCGTGCGCGGACCGCGAGCCTAACGCGGGGTAGGTCCGCGGACAACCGGGACGAACGGGTGCATTCCGCGTATTTTTGGCGCTGCCGTGCTGCGAAAACGCGTCAGTTGCGATGTCGTCGCGGCTTCGCGTCGCGGCCGGGAGTATCGTCCTCTTCGTGCGGAGCGAGTGGACCCTGTGAAAGCAGGTCTTCGGAAAGTTCCTCGTCGGACGCCGGCTCGCCGGGAATTGCATAGCTACCGTCCAGCCAGCGGCCGAGATCGATCAGCTTGCAGCGCTCGCAGCAGAACGGGCGGAACCTCGCCCCGGGCTCCACGCTCTGTTTGCAGGTCGGGCAGCGCATGGATGTCATCGTAGGATGCAGCCCGGCGATGTCCAGATCGAAGGTTGCGCCTTCAGCTTCTGGACTTTGGCTTGCTGCCGTAGTCGCCAAAGGGATCGTCGCGTTCGCGCACGGCTTGGCGGAATCCCACGTCCGAGGAGCGGGCGACGAAGTCGAGTCCCTCCTGCGTGTGCCGGGCGATGCCGTCGAACAGCACCCCGAGCGTGCGCGTCGACGACATCCCCATGTTCTCCGCGGTCTGATTGCAGAGCAGCTTCAGCATGATGAGCTGGCTGGTCGGCACCCGGGCCATGCGCTCGGCAAATGCCGTGGCATGCTCGAGCAGGCGATCGTCGGGGACGGTTTCCAGGATGAGCCCGATCTCCGCAGCTTTCTTCGCGACAATCTCGTCACCGGTCAGCAGGTAGCGCTTGGCCTGCTCGAGACCCATTCGGTACACCCACATCGCGGTCGTCGGCGTTCCCCACACCCGCGACGGTGGATAACCGAACGACGCACCTTCGGCGGCGAGGATGATGTCGGCGCACAGCACCATGTCGGTGCCTCCGCCGATGCACCACCCCTGCACGGCGGCGATCGTCGGTTTCCGGGAGTACCAGAGCTTCATGTAGGTCTCCACGAAGCGACCCATCATCCGCATGTCGGCGACCGAGTCCCAGACCCTGCGCGCTCCCTCGGCCGAAGCCTTGTCCTCGCGCGCCTGGCCGACGGTCGACCAGTCGAGGCCGTATCCGGCGCAGAACGCGGGGCCTTCGGCGCGCAGCAGAATCACGTGGACCTCTTCGTCGCGTTCGAGCTCGTCGATCGCATCGGCAAGCTCGTCGCGCAGCGCGGGAGTGATCGTGTTGTATTCCGACGCGCGCGACAGGACGACGTGGCCGACGCCACGAACGATCTCGGTTCTCAGGGTCGATGCCATGTGTTCTCTCCGGCCGCATATCCCTGCGGGCCAGGCTCGGCGCCCATAAAAGGAACTCTGCCAACGAATCGATGCATCGGCACGGGCGGGACTTGTGCCTGCACGATCAGGATCGGACGGAAAGAAGTGGAGCGGGCGACCGGGATCGAACCGGCGACGTCCAGCTTGGGAAGCTGGCATTCTACCACTGAATTACACCCGCTCGCGGCCGGCATCAGCTGGCGGCGACGGATGATGGGCGAGGTCGATCCTCGGGTCAACCCGTTCCCGATTGGCAGCGGGGATGCACATGCCGGGCGCACGCGACGGCCGCCGTAGAAATGTTTCGTCCATCTGCTAGAGGCCAAGCCATGGACGACCGGCCGAGCTGGGACGAATATTTCATGACGATCACACGCGAGGTCGCCGAGCGCTCGACGTGCCTGCGCGCAAAGGTCGGCGCGGTCATCGTTCGCGAGCGCAACATCCTTGCCACGGGGTACAACGGAGCGCCCGCCGGCATGCCGCACTGCCTCGACGTCGGATGCGAGATCTATGAATCCCGCAATCCCGGCGGGGAGGTCGTGCAGAACTGCTTTCGGACGATTCACGCGGAAATCAACGCCATCGCACAGTCGGCGCGGCAGGGAACGGCAATCCGCGAAGCCGACATCTACGTGACGCACACGCCGTGCGTCCACTGCTTCAAGACCATCGTCAACACCGGCATCCGCCGGATCTTCTACGAAAAGCCGTACAAGCTCGAGACGATCGCGGAGCTTCGCGAACGGTCGGGTGTCGACCTCGTGCAGGTCGTCCTGCCCAATCGAAGCTGAAGACGCGCGACCGCCCCGCGAATCCGCGAGACGACCGCCGGTTGCGGCGCGCGCCTGAAACCCGCGACAGACCGCTACAGGCCGAGAAGCCCTTTCAGCTCGGCGCCGGTGTGAGATGCGGCGCAGCCCGCGACGTCGAGCGGGCTTCCGGCCACGACCACCTTGCCGCCCTTATCTCCGCCTTCGGGCCCGAGATCGATCACCCAGTCCGCATGCGCGATGAAGTCGGTATGGTGCTCTACGACGAGCACAGAATGCCCGCGCGCGACCAGCCCGTCGAGCACCCCGATGAGCGTGTGAATGTCCTGCAGGTGAAGGCCCGTCGTCGGCTCGTCGAAGATGAACAGCGATCCGCGACCGCGCTTTTCCTCGACCAGGAACGCCGCGAGCTTGAGCCGCTGGGCCTCGCCGCCCGACAGGGTCGACGTCGATTGTCCGAGCGTCAGGTACCCGAGCCCGACCGATTTGAGGCAGCGCAGCTTGGAAGCGATCGCACCCCGGTCCGAGAAGAACTCTGCCGCCTCGTCGACCGTCATCGCGAGCACGTCGGTGATGTTGCGATCGCGGTAGCGAACGTCGAGCACGTGCGGCTTGAAGCGGCGCCCGCCGCATTCGTCGCACGGCACTTCGATGTCGGCCATGAAGTGCATCTCGAGGGTCGTGATCCCGGTGCCCTGGCAGTGCTCGCAGCGCCCGCCGGGCGTGTTGAACGAAAACGCACCGGGCGTGATCTTCGTGCGCCTCGCCTGCGGCGTTGCGGCAAACAGCTTGCGGATGTCGTCGTATGCCTTGAGGTACGTGACCGGGTTCGAGCGCGCCGAGCGGCCGATCGAGGCCTGGCTCATCATCAGCACGTCATCGAGCCGCTCGAAGCCGTCGATGCCGTCGCAGCGGCCGGCATCGTGACCGCCGAGCCCGCGCTGCAGCAGCCAGTTCTCGTAGAGCACCTGTTCGACCAGCGTCGATTTGCCCGATCCCGAGACGCCCGTCACGCAGACGAACCGCCCGAGCGGGATCTCGACGCGGTCGATCGCGAGGTTGTTCTCCTTCGCACCGCGGATGACGATCGATCCGCGATCGAGAACCTTCGCGGCGCGCTTCTCCTGCCGGTGCACGGTGCGGATCAGGAGCAGCCTGCCGGTGGCGCTCTCACGCCCGGGAAGTCCCGACGGTTTGCCCTCGAACATCACGCTGCCGCCGCCGGCGCCGCCGCCGGGCCCGAGATCGATCACATGGTCGGAGCCCTGGATGATGGTCGGATCGTGCTCGACCAGCACCACGGTGTTGCCCATCTTGGTCAGATGTCGCAGTACCTTGAGCAGGCGCCGGCTGTCGCGCGGATGCAGGCCGACGGTCGGTTCGTCGAGCGCATAGAGCGTATCGGTCAGCGCGCTGCCGAGCGCCGACGCGAGGTGGATTCTTTGCGCTTCGCCGCCCGAAAGCGTGCGCGCCTGGCGGTCGAGCGTGAGATATCCGAGGCCGACTTCCTCGAGATATCCGAGCCGCGCGCGCAGCTCGCGAAGCACCGACTCGGTGCGGCTCGCCGCGGTAGCATCGAGGTCGAGCCGTGCCAGGAAGCGTGAAAGCTTCGAGATCGCCATTGCGCTCAGCTCGGCGATGTTCTTGCCGGCGAGGCGCACGCTGAGCGCCTCGCGCTTCAGACGGGATCCCTCGCACTCGCCGCACATGCGGTAGCTGCGGTAGCGCGCGAGCAGGATGCGCACGTGCGTCTTGTAGCGGCGCTCCTCGAGCCAGCGGAAGAAACCCTGCACGCCCGGATTTCGCTTGTCGCCTTCGAAGATCCAGCGGCGGTCTTCCTCGGCAAGCTGCGAGAACGACACCTGCGTCGAGATTCCACGGCGCTCGGCGGCCTGCAGGAACTTCTGCTGGAAATCGACGTATGCGGGCGTGCTCCATGGTGCGATCGCACCATCGCTCAGCGAAAGGCGCTTGTTCGGCACCACCTTGTCGCGATCGATGTCGACGACGCGGCCGAACCCCTCGCAGCGCACGCACGCGCCGAGCGGGTTGTTGAAGCTGAACAGGTGCGGGCTCGCGGCCACGTGGTCGCGCCCGCATGCGCGGCATGCGAGGCGCGTCGTGAAGCCGACGGCGGTGCCGTCGTCGAGCAGCAGCACTCGGGCCGAGCCCGCACCGATCTGGAACGCGCGCGCGAATGCTTCAGCCGCTCGCGTCAGACGGTCGGGCCCCGGTGAAAACCGGTCGATCACGACTTCCGCGACCCCCGCTGCGAAAACTTCGACGTCGACCTCGTCGATCGGGACAGCTTCTCCTGCTGTCATCACACGTCCGTACCCCTGGCGCTGCAGGGTCTGGCGCGCCTCGGCCGCATCCATGCCGTGGAAGTCGATGTTTGCCGTGATCGCGACGCGTCGTCCGCCATGCGCGGCCGTGAGCGCATCGGCCGCCGACGAGACCGTGTCCGCGCGGATCTCGCCGCCGCACTCGCTGCAGCGCGCGACGCCGGCATGGGTCATCAGCAGCCGCAGGTAGTCGTGGACTTCGGTGACGGTCCCGACCGTCGAGCGTGCGTTCTTGATCGCGTTCTTCTGTTCGAGCGCCAGTGCGGGGGGAATGTCGCTGATCGAATCGACGTCCGGACGTTGCATCTGCTCGAGAAACAGCCGGGCGTACGTCGACAGCGACTGCACGTAGCGGCGCTGCCCCTCGGCGTAGAGCGTGTCGAAGACCAGAGAGGATTTGCCGGATCCGGATACACCCGTCACCACGGAGATCCGGCGCGCGGGGAACTGGCAGTCGATGCCCTTCAGGTTGTGGGTGCGGGCCCCGGCGATTTTGATGGCGCGTTTCAAGCGGGCGATCGTTCGGACCGAATGCCTCGCCCCCGGGCTGGTTTCGCCGCTCGCGACCCGCGAAGCCGGAGCCTGCGGGCCGGTCGCGGTGTCCCATGGAGGCTCATCCGCTACGGTCCAACGGCCGAACCTATCACAGCGAATCGGACCCGCAATTTTTCGAGCCAGCTCGCAGGGGCGCGTCGCAGCCGGTTCGCTCTCGCCTCGAAGCACCTCCCGGCGCGCGCAGCTCGGCGCAAAACTCACAGCATCGCGACCGTTTTCGGATGCGGCGCGAGGAAGGCATCCTCGCGTCGTGACGCACGCGTCGACGATGCCGGCACCGCCGCAGCCACTCGTCCCCTCAGGCTGGCTATCCGTGCCGGGTCTGCTCTGCGGCTTCGGTGACCGCAGCGCCGAGCCGCCGCCGCAAACGGTGCTGCTCGTGCGCCAGGTGCACGGCCGCCGAATCGTGGAAGGAAATCTGCAGGCGTACGCGGCGGACCATCCGGACGGCCTGCGGCGGATCGACGAGGAAGCCGACGCGCTCGTCGCGCGGCAACCGGGAATCGTCGTCGGCGTGCGTACGGCCGACTGCGTTCCGATCCTTCTCGTTGCGCGCGAATCGCGGTGGGCGGCCGCGGTGCACGCGGGGTGGCGCGGAACGCTGGCGGAAATCGTGCGGGAAGCGGTAGCTGCGGCGCGCGCGGCCGGTGTGCCGGCATCGGAGCTCGAGGCAGCACTCGGTCCGAGCATCGGCCCGTGCTGTTACGAGGTATCGCCGGAGCTCGCCGCCGATTTTTCGCGTGCCGGAATCGCTCCGGCGTACGGCGGCGACGATCGCGAGCGCAAGGACGCTGCGGCTGACATCGCGCTGCGGCCGCATCTCGATCTGCGACTGGCCAACCGGATCCTGCTCGAGCAAAGCGGCGTATCCGCAGAGAAGATTCAGCTCGTCGGTCCGTGCACGCGCTGCGCGCACGAGCGTTACCATTCGTATCGCGCCGAGCCCGGGTCCGACGGACGACAGGTCAGCTGGATCGGCTGGAAGTAGTGCCAGTGCGTCGCGGCGGTCCGAACGCGTTTTCGGGATCCCGGACCGATTCGATCACCGTGCGCGCCATCACCGACGCCTGGTAACCGTCGATCAGCCGATGGTCGAACGTCGCACCGATGTTGACCATCGGCGCCGCGATCACCTGCCCGTTCTCGGCAAGCGGCCGCTCGCGAATCTCTCCGACCAGCAGGACGATCGGTGAGCGGCTGATCGGAACCAGCGGAGCCAGCCCATTGCCGAGCCCGAATCCGCCGACGTTGGAAACCATCGCGCCGCCGAACTGGTCGTACGCGATGCCGATCGCGGAGAGATCGAGCTGGAGATCGAACGTCAGGAAGCTCGTCAGGCGCAGCAGCGGCCGCAGCAGAAAATCGGGCATCCGCGACAGTGATTTCTTCGTCGCTTCCGAACCGCGATCGCGGCCGGAGCGTACGGCGGCGACCGAGTATGCAAGCTCCTCGGCAATCTCGGCGGGCGACTTGCGGTCGGCGTGGCGAACCTTGACGCCGGACAGATCGCGGCCGCCGTCGGTGGCGACCTGACAGTAGATGTCGACGCTGTCGCGGATATAGACGCGGCCGAGTGCGATCATCGCGTTCGCGGCAGGGGTTTCGGCCAGCGCCTTGGCGATCGCCTTGATGACCAGGTGCGTGGGGGTCACGCGCGATCCGGGGATCGCGTTGATCTCGGCGAGCCAGGAAAGGGTTTTCCGCATGTCGACTTCGAGCACGCCGTAGACGGTCGGATCGGTGGGCGCGCGCCAGACGTGCACGGCGAGCCGGCGCCATGGGGATAGCCGCTCGGCTCGGCGGAAGCGCGGCGGGGCATCTGGAGTCGCTTGCTGTCGGGGAATTGCGTCTCGTTGCGCCGGAATTGCCGCCTGCTGGTCCGTGACCGCTCGTCGCTGCTGTGGCACCGCTGGTGGCTGGCTCGACATCGAACGTGGTTGCGGCTGGGAACGGCCGCCAAGCGTGGTGTATAAGAGCGTGGCCAGATTCGGAAGCGGCCGGCGGTTGGCACGAGTCAACAGGCGGCGAGCGAGAGAGAGGAATTTTATGAAGCCCAGATCCGACTCCGTTCTCAGGGCCCGTCTCGCGGCGGTTCTGCTCGCTTCCGCGATTGTGCTTCCGGCTTCGACTTCCTTCGCCGAATGGAACTCGACCTATCCGCCCGACGGCGACCATCCGCTGCGGATCGCCCACTACTTCATCGATCCGATCGGAAGGTTCCTCGAATGGACCGTCACCCGCCCGATGGCCAGGGTCGGCGCCTACGTCGCGCCGTATGAGCACATCGACAGCAGGTCGTTCAGCGGCTGCTCGCGCGAACGGCCCGCCCGTTCGTGCACCAACGTCATCAAGTAGTCTCCCCGAAGTAATCGCCGGCGCTTACGCCACGATCTCCAGTCGCGCCAGGTGCGCGACGAGCTTCTTCAGTCCGAAGCGCTGGAACTGCACGATCAGCTTCTCGCTTTCGCCGGTTCCATCGGTCTCGCGCACCGTTCCCGTTCCGAACATCGGATGAACGACCCGCATCCCGGGCTTGTAAAGGCTGCCGGGACGCGCGACCGGCGCCGGCTTTGTTTCCGGCCGCCGCATGGTGCGCGACGGTGAAACTGTTGCGCTGCGAACCGGCGCATCGTCGCGCCAGTCGTGCCATTCCCGTGACCACCCGTCGTCGAACCGTTCCTGGGCCGGCTTTTCGCGAAGCGCGGCCGGCTCGAGGTGCTCGCTCGAGCTGCGCTCGTGGACCAGCAGGGCGGGCGGGATCTCGTCGAGAAAGCGCGACGCGAAGTTGTACTGCACCGATCCGAACACGTAGCGCCGCCGCGCTCTCGTCAGGACCAGACGCTCGCGCGCGCGCGTCATCCCGACGTAACAGAGCCGGCGCTCTTCCTCGACGCCGCGCTCGTCCTCACCGACCGAGCGCGAATGCGGAAAGACGCCTTCCTCCATGCCGAGCATGAACACGTGCGAGTACTCGAGGCCTTTCGAGTTGTGGACCGTCATCAGCGTGACGGCCTGCTCGCGGCTCTCGTAGCTGTCGACGTCGGACGCGAGCGCAAGGCGCTCGAGAAATCCGACCAGCGGCGACGGGATTTCCGGATTGGCGGCCGCATCGAACTCTTCGTCGAACATCTGCGCGACGCTGACGAGCTCCTTGACGTTTTCGATGCGTCCGGTCGGATCGTCGTCGGGCCGGCCTTCGAGGTACGCGAGGTAGCCGGTATCGTCGAGAATCCGCAGCAGAAGCGGCGCAACACCATCGAAGACGCCTTCCAGCCAGCCGTGCGCCGCCGTGCGGAACTGCACCAGGCGCGAGCGGGCCGCGCCGCCCAGGGTCACCGCGAAGCTGTCGTCGGCAATCGCTTGCCATACCGACGTTCCCCTGGTCGGCTCCCGCGGGTCGCGCGGTGCGCGCGCGGCACAATCGAGAAGGCGTTCCCAGGTGGTCCGGCCAATGCCGCGGGCCGGGACGTTGATGATGCGTTCGAGGCTCAGGTCGTCGGCCGGGTTGTTCGCGAAACGCAGGTACGCGATCAGGTCGCGCACCTCCCGGCGTTCATAGAAACGCGTGCCGCCGACGATCACGTACGGCATGCGCGCGCGCACGAGCTCTTCCTCGATCGCGCGCGACTGCGCGTTGGTGCGGTAGAATACCGCCGCGCGGCCGCGCGCCGCACCGAGCGACATCAGGTCGGCCGCAACGTAGCGCGCTTCGTCGCGTTCGTCGCTGGCGTGGTAGACGGTGATCTTCGCGCCCGGCTCGGCGTCGGTCCACATCGTCTTCGAATGACGGCTCTCGTTCTTTGCGATCACCGCGGCCGCGGCGTCGATGATGTTGCGGGTCGACCGGTAGTTCTGCTCGAGCCGGATGACCTTCGCGCCGGGAAAATCGCGCTCGAACTCGAGGATGTTTCGCGGGTCGGCGCCGCGCCATGCATAGATCGACTGGTCGTCGTCCCCGACCACGCACAGGTTGCGGTGATGCGCGGCAAGCATGCCGACCATCAGGTACTGGGCGCGGTTGGTGTCCTGGTACTCGTCGATGTGCAGGAAGCGGATCGACCTCTGGTAGCGCTCGAGAACTTCCGGATGGGACTGGAACAGGCGCAGGATGCCGGTGATGAGATCGCCGAAGTCGACGGCGCCCATCGTCGCGAGCCTCTGCTGGTAGCTCGCGTACAGGCTTGCCGCATCGACTTCCGCCGCCGTTTCGGCCGCCGCCATTGCATCCGACGGGTTGCGTGCGTCGTTCTTGGCCGCATCGATGAAGCTGCGGAGATACTCCGGCCGCACGCGGTCCTCGGCGAAACCGGAAGAGATGATCACGTCCTTCAAAAGCCGGACCTGGTCGTCGGTGTCGAGAATCGAGAACGACGACGGATATCCGAGCAGCCCGCCATGGCGGCGAAGAAGCCGCGCGCCGATGCCGTGAAACGTGCCGACCCACAGCTCGTCGGCCGCGCGTCCGACCATCGCGCGACAGCGCTCGACGAGCTCGCGCGCCGCCTTGTTGGTGAACGTGACGGCGAGTATCTCGTTCGGGTACGCAAGACCGCTTTCGAGAAGACGTGCGATGCGATGCACCAGCACGCGTGTCTTGCCGCTGCCCGCGCCGGCGAGGACGAGAAGCGGTCCTTCGTGATGCTGGACCGCTTCGAGCTGACTTGCGTTGAGAGTCATCGGGGAAACTGGGATGGTGCCCCAGCACTTCGGGTCGGGCAACCGCCCGGCGCGCGAAACGCCGATGAGCGCATACGAACGCAAGGACGCGACGTACCGGACAGCGAAGAAGGCCGGGCTTCGTTCGCGCGCCGGCATCAAGCTCGAGGATCTCGATCAGCGTTTCCGCCTGCTCGCACCGGGAAATCGTGTCGTCGATCTCGGCTGCTGGCCGGGCGCGTGGCTGCAGGTTGCCGCGCAGCGCGTCGGCCCGACGGGAACGGTCGTCGGTGTCGACCTGGTTCGCACCGAGCCGCTTGCCCGCGCCAACGTCACGACGATCGTCGGTGACGCGTGCGATCCCGAGATCCAGGCCAGCGTGATTGCGGCCGCCGGCGGCCCCATCGATGTCGTGCTGTCGGATCTTTCGCCGAAGCTCACGGGCATCCGCGCCACCGACCAGGCTCGTGAAGAAGCGCTCGTCGAAGTCGCCATTGCGTTCGCGCACCGCGTGCTCACGCCGCACGGGCGTCTGCTCGTCAAACTTTTCTCGGACGTCGAAGTCGCGATGACCAGAAAGCTGCGCGAATCATTTTCACGCGTGACCGCATGGCGGCCACCGTCGACACGCAAGGGCTCGTCGGAGATTTACGTCATGGCCGCTTCGCGGCGGATTGCTGCGACAGCCGCCTCTCGGCTCGTTGCGGATGACCGGTCGAGCGCAGCGTCCGCTGAACGGGGCGAGCCCGGACCGGCAGCACGCAAAACGGAGGAATCCGAATGAACTCGCTCTATTCGCCGCTGCGCGCTGCGCGTGTGCTGATCACCGCAATCATTTTCGCGGGCGCGCTTTCCGCCAGCGCCGAGACCTCGCCGCAGCAGCGGACGATCCACGCCAGCGGGCACGGCTCGGTCAAGACCCAGCCGGATCGCGCGCGCGTCGCCGTTTCGGTAACGACACGGGCCGGCACCGCCCGTGAGGCCTCCGAAACCAATGCCCGCGTCAGCAAGGAAGTGCTCGCGAAGCTGCGCGCAGCCGTGCAGCCGCCGGGAGAAGTCTCGACCGCCGGCTACGATCTGACGCCGGTCTACGACTACGGACAGAACGACGGCACGGTTGTCCGCGCACCGAAGCTGGCCGGCTATACCGCGATCAACCGCTTCGCGATCGTCAGCGCGGATCTCGCCGGCGTCGGCGCGCTGATCGACGCGGCGATTGCATCCGGAGCGAACCAGATCGACTCGATCGGATTTTTTCTCGCCGATGAGCAGTCGGCGCGAAACCAGGCGCTGCTCGAAGCCGGTCGCAGGGCCCGCGCGGAAGCCGCAACGATTGCACAGAGCCTCGATGTCGGCTTGGGAGACGTGATCGAGGCCTCGAGTGCGATGAGCGTCACTCCGGTGCCTGTGTTCGCAAGACAGGCGATGGCGATGGAATCGGCTGCGGTGCAGACCGAGGTCGCTCCCGGCAGTCTCGAAATAGGGGCCGACGTGACCGCGACTTTCGCGATCCGATAGCGCATCGCGCTGCGGCGCGTTCGCGCCGCAGATGAAGCTTGCGGCGAAGCGTCGCAAGGCCGATAGTGCCGCCTTCCGATTTCCGTCGCGACGGCGGCGAAGCGGGGACAGGGCAGCATGAGCCAGCACGATTCGGGTCGTTCATCTTTCGATAAAAACCTTCGCAGCCTGCTCGACGCGATCGCGATGTTCGAACGCGAGGCAGGGCTCGTGCTCGATCGCTTCGGTCTCGACTCGGATGCGATCGGCCGGGTGCTCGACACGCTCGGAAGCCTGTCGTCCGAGGCAGTCCGGCCGCTGGCCGCTGCGCTCGGCATAGCGGACGCCGCCGCGGTCGACGCCCTCGCACGCGACGTGCGGGCGCTGCTGACCAGCGATGCTCGCGTCCGTCGCGAGCAGGCGGCTTCGGCCGCAAGACTCGAGGAGCTGGTCATGGCTGTCGAGGCGCTCGGCGCAACGACGGCAACGCTCGCCGACCTGCAGGCGCGTACGCAGCAACGCCTCGACGCGCTCGCCGAAAGCGCCGGCTCCATCGAGGGTACTCAGCAGCAGCGAGCACGCGTGCTCGAAGACGTCGAACGGCTGCGCAAGCGCATCGATGAGCTCGAGGAACGGCTTGCCGCGGAAGTGGGCCTCGTTCCTGCCGGCGATGCGGACACCGGCGAGGGCGTCAAGCCTTCGGGGGCACGCCGCGTGCCGTCGCGTGTCGTCAAGCCGACCACCGGAGCCCAGAAAATTCTCGAAGGACTTCCGAGCCTGGAGCCGAAGGTTCGCCCGGCGTGAAACACGTTTGACGCTTCCGGCATCCGCCCGCTCGACGGTCGAGCCTCGAATCCCAGGAAGGAAAAAAGCATGAAGAAGCGATTTGCGATTCTACTGCCGGCCGTTCTCGCCGCCGCGCTGCTCGGATGTTCCAAAGAGGAAACGTCGGCTCCCGGCACCGGCGCGACCGGAAGCACGGCCACCGTCGCAAAAATCCCGATCCTGCCCGGCTTCAAATACTACATCGGCGGACCTTCGCTGAAGCGCGATCCGTACGGGCATTTCCGCATCGCGAAGTTCAACGGCGAGGTCGAGCAGCCGCCGAGCCGCGGGATGATCTTCGGCGTCAAGCTCGACGGCAATCAGCTCGAATACCGCGTCTGGGGCAACGGCAAGCTGCTGGCCGTTCACCGCGGCGTCATGCGCGACGGCCTGTTCTGGCAGGAATACGCCGAGAGCTATCGCGACGAAAAGCTGGTCGCGCGCGAACACAACGTCAACGACGACAGCATCAAGCGCTACAAGCAGACGACCGAGGACATCGATCCCGAAACCGGCGAAGTCATTCGCACCAAGGAAGCATCCATCAGTTACTACCCGCCCGCGCGGATGCCGGATGATGACGACGAGGCCGCACCGACCGGCGGCGGCGGACAGGACAGCGTGACGAGCGAGATGCTCGAGGGCGAGCTGCAGGCGGAAAAACCGGCAAAGGGCGCAGCCGCGGCGGCAACGAAGCCGGCTCCCGCAGCATCGCAACCCGCGCCAGCCGGTCAGCCCGCGACGCCAGCCGGAGAAGCGACGAAGCCGGCTGGACAACCGGCGAAGCCGGCTGGACAGGAATAGCCCGGTGCGCGTCGTCCCGGTCGCGCAGCTTGCCGACAACTACGCGTACCTCGTCATCGACGAGTCTGCGCGCGTCTGCGGCGTCGTCGACGTCGCCGAAGCAGGCCCGGTCATTTCCGCGGCCGACCGCGAAGGCGTCACGATCGTCGCGATTCTCTCGACGCACCATCATTTCGATCATGTCGGCGGTAACGACGACCTGCTCGCCAGGCTGCCGGCCGGCAGCGTCGAGGTCTACGGCTTCGCCGAAGACCGCGCACGCATTCCCGGCATCACGCGCGGCCTGGCCGACGGGGAAGAGCTCGCCGTCGGTTCGCTCGCTGCACGTGCGATCTTCATTCCGGCCCACACGCGCGGGCATCTTGCGTACCATTTCCCGGCGGAGCGCGTCGTGTTCACCGGCGACACGCTGTTCGCCGGCGGATGCGGGCGGCTGTTCGAAGGCGACGCCCGCCAGATGATGTCGTCGCTGACGAAGCTCGCCGGCCTGCCCGACGACACGCGCGTGTACTGCGGTCACGAGTACACGGCGAGGAACCTCGAGTTTGCGGCAATGCTCGAGCCGTCGAACCGAGCGCTCGCGCGGCGCCGCGAAGAAGTTGCCGATCTGCTGCGCGCCGGCAAGCCGACGGTTCCGACGACGATCGCGCTCGAGAAGCAGACCAATCCCTTTCTGCGCTGGTCGAGCCCGGAGCTCGCGGCGTCCGTGCGCGCGCGCGAGTCCGGCGCCGGCACCGACGCCGAGTCGATCTTCGCCGCCACGCGGCGGCTCAAGGACAACTTCTGAAAGACTGAGCGGTGCCAGGGCCCGCGCGCCGACGCCCCTCAGCCTTTGAGCCGGTACATCCGAAGCGGCCGTTTGACGTGCGGGAAGATCCGCACGCTGCGGATCTCGTAGCGACCGGCGGCCCATTGCTCGAAACGCGCGCGCTCGGGTCCCGCCCACAGCCGTCCGACGAGCATCAGCGCCGGAGGGCTGCGATCGAGATCACCGAGGATTCCGTCGAATCCGCCGTCGGTGTGGTCGGCCGCGAAGCTGTCGACGCCGAACCACAGGTACGGCCACTTCCAGCCGTTGCGCAACCCCGTGTGAATCAGGAACTCCGGCACGCTGACGGAGATTACCCGGTCCGACGGAGACAGCCCGGCTGCCAGCTGCGCGAAGCGCTCGCGCTGCTCGGAAAAATCGACCGGTGGATGAAACCTCGGGCGTGCACCCGGGATCGCGGCCAGCGCCAGCACCGCGACGACCGCCGCCGCTGCCGCGAAATCCGACAGGCGTAGGCGAAGAAGCGACCAGAGCCCGGTCGCAAGCAATGCCGCGACGATCGGGCCCAGCAGAATCGCATCCGGCCACGACTGGTAGCTGACGAACGTCATGCCGCCGTAGATGAGACCGTAGACGACGAGAGATACCGGAAGCCGCACGTGCGATCCGCCGGGCGCCAGCCGGCGGCCGAGAACGAGCCCGGCAATGGCGGCCGGCGCGAGCAGCGTCTCGATGTCGTTCCATTCGCCGATGGTGCGCGTCAGCGCACGCAGCGTCCCGAGCGGCGTGCGCGCCTTCGTATCGATGTATTGCAGGTTGAACAGCACGGCCTGGTCGAAGAAATCGCGCAGCGCTCCGTGGGCGGCGAACCACGACAGCAGTGCGATCGACGGGATCAGCGATGCTGCGGCGATCGCCAGCAGCCCGAGCGGGCGGCGTTCACCGCGGCGCAGGATTGCTGCCCACGACCCGAGCAGGAACGCGAGCCCTGGTTGCCAGCACAGCACCGAACATCCGCCGAGCACCGACGAGGAGAATGCCGCGCCGCGCTCGGCGGCGAGCATCGAGGCAAGCCCGAACATCACGGTTGCAACCTTCGGGCTGCAGCCTTCGAGCGCCGAGACCACCCATTCGTCGTAAGCGAAGAGGCCGACCGCTGCGGCGAGTGAGACGCCCAGAGGCAGGCGGGTGCGGCACAGCGCGAACAGCAGCACCGCCGCCAGCGCACCGAAAACGAGCGACAGCGCGTGCACCGCGAGCACCGGCTCGATCGCCGTAGCCATGCCGATCCGTGCTGCCACGGCGCCGAGAAGCGCTGCACCCGGAGTCTTGTGGAGAAAGACGTCGCGGTACGGAACCAGCCCGCGCGCTGTCTCCAGCGCCATGTAGTCCCACGTCGCGGCGTCCAGCAGCACGGGGCGCGTCCATGGCGCGAACGACGCGAAATAGGCCATCGCGGCAACGAAAATCGCGCCGGCGCCGACGAGGTCGCGGTCTCGGGATTTCAACGAAGCTCCAGCAGAGGCGCGAAGGATGCCGGTCGCGAGGTTCCATCTCTAACGGAGCGCTGCGCGCTCCTGCCGCTCGAGTGAAGCACTCCGCGCGCCTCGCGCTCTGGCGGTGGGCCTTTCGCTGCGGACTGCTACTATCTTCCGATGGCAATCATCGTCGGGCTCACCGGTGGGATCGGTTCGGGCAAGTCCACCGTGGCCGAGCTTCTCGCGGAACGCGGCGCGCATGTGATCGATGCCGACCGTGTCGCGCACGAGGTCTATGCGCCGGGAACGGCCGGCTTCGACAGCATCGTCGAGCGCTTCGGCGACGACGTCGTCGGCGAGGACGGGGCGATCGACCGCGCACGCCTCGGGGCCATGGTGTTTCGCGATCCGGAAGCGCTCGCCGATCTCAACCGCATCGTCCATCCGCTGGTGCGCGCCGAAGTCGCGTCGCGGATTGCCCAGATTGTCGACGAGGATCCGGACTCGGTGGTCGTGATCGAAGCGGCGCTGATGACCGAAACCGGCTGGAGCGGCGGCGCCGGCCGCCTCTGGACCGTGATCGCCGATCCGGACGTCGTCATCCAGCGCCTGGTTCAGCTTCGCGGCATGGAACCCGGGGAAATCGCCCGCCGCATGGCCGCGCAGGCCGACAACGAAAAGCGCCGTCGCGGCGCGACCCGCGTAATCGAGAACAACGGGGATCTGCTCGACCTCGAAGGCGAAGTCCAGGCGGCGTGGGCCGATCTCCAGCTCGAAATCGAATCGGCGCGCGCCGGGGCGCAGTGACGTTACCGTTGTCGTCGGTCGTACAGCTTCTTCACGAGCTTGCCGAGCGCCACAGCGAGCGTCCGGCGCTCTCGGCGCTCGCATGGGATCAGAGCGCGCACCGCTACATGCGCGGCGCACCGACGTCGTACGGCGAGCTCTACCGGCAGACGCTCTGCTTCGCGGACGCTCTGGCGGCCCATGGCATCCGCCGCGGCGATCGCATCGCGGTCCTGCTCGACAATTCGGTCGAGATCGTTGCCAGCGAATGGGCATGCCTGCTGACGGGGATCGTCTGGGTTGCGCTCAACGTGCGCTCGTCGCCAGCCGAGCACGCGGCCATTCTGTTGGACTGCGCGCCGTCGGCGGTCGTCGTTTCCGAGCGCTACCGCGATCGCATCGACCGCCGCGCGCTTCCCGAACGGGCGATGGTCATCGAAGTCGGCGCGTCGGGCGGCTGGGACGAATTTCTTCGCTCCGGCAAGCCCAGGGTGCCTCGCAGCGGGCCGGGTCCCGAAGATCCGGTTCGCATCCGATACACGTCTGGCACCGCCGGGCATCCGAAAGGCGCCGTGCTGCCGCGCCGCTGCTACGACGCTTCGGTCGAGGTCGTCACCGACGTGATCGGCCCGCTCGCCGAAAGCGATGTGCTCGCGCAGGTCGCGCCGATGACGCACGCCGCCGGCGCGATGTGGCTGCCGCACGCCGTCTGCGGCGCGCAAGCGCTGCTCGCCGACCACTTCGACGCGCGCGGATTCGTCGAGCTGGTGCGACGCGAGCGCGTCACCGCCGCGTTCCTGGTGCCGACGATGCTCGTGCGCTTCATCGAAGCCGTCGCCGAATGCCCGGCCAATGAGCGACCGGTGACCCTGCGCACGATCGTTTACGGCGGTGCGTCAATGCCGGCCGATCGTCTCGAGCGCGGGCTCGAGCTTCTCGGCCCCGTCTTCGTCCAGATCTACGGATTGACCGAATCGAACTGGCCGGTTGCGGCGCTGCGGCGCGAAGACCACGTGGTCGCAGGAACCGCCGAAGCGCGAAGACGACGGCTGTCGAGCTGCGGCCGGCCGACCGCGGTCGGCGAGCTGCGCATCCTGCGCGGCGATGGCGGCGACGCGGCATCCGGCGAAGCAGGAGAGATCCTCCTGCGCGGCCGCAACACGATGCTCGGCTACTGGGGCGGAAGCCGCGGCGACGCCAAGGGCCTCGATGCCGAAGGCTGGATGCACACCGGCGACGTTGCTGTCCGCGACGAGGAAGGCTTCGTCACGATCGTCGACCGGCTGCACGACATGATCGTCAGCGGCGGCTTCAACATCTATCCGCGCGAGGTCGAGGATGCCCTGTCCGAGCATCCCGCAGTGCTCGAAGCAGCGGTCGTCGGCCGCAGCGATCCGGAGTGGGGCGAGCGCGTGCACGCGGTCGTCGTGCTGCGGGCCGGTGCGAGCGTCGATGCAGGCGAGCTGGCCGCGCACGTAGCCGAGCGCACGGCGGGCTACAAGAAGCCGCGCTCGTTCGATTTCGTCGCCGAGCTTCCGAAGAACGCAGCCGGCAAGGTGCTGCGGCGCACGCTCAAAACGACAACGCCCCCGGCATGACTGCCGGGGGCGTTGGATTGATCCCGGAGAACCGGGACGACTAAAGGATCATGACAGGGTCAGAGGTGGGCGGCTGCCTCCGGCCAGTCCTCGCGTGCCGGGATGCGGTTCATCAGCGCGTTCGGTGTGAACGTATCGTTGAAGTTGCAGTCCGACGCGGTCGCGCCGGGCAGCGCGAGACACGCGGTGTGGATCTCTTCCTTCGTCGGCTGCGCGTTGAGGGAGCTTCCGTACGGTCCGAGCCACGCAAAGAACGCGTTGAACGTCGCCGTAACTTCCTGCTCGGTGAACACGCAGTGGCCGAACGTATCGATCCACGTCTGCGTGACCGGCTTGCTGCCGTCGGCAAGGGCCGTCGTGAAGACGCGCTCGAACTCCGGGATGACAAGCCAGTCGTTGGCGCCGGCCATCATCAGGATCGGGAAATTCACCTTCTTGCCCTTGCCCTTGAGGAAGTTCGGGTTGCTGTACTTGTTCAGTGTCTTTCGTCCCGCGCCCTTGGTCAGGCGTTTGACGCCGTCGTCGAACGGACCCGCCAGCGGCGAGCCGCCGAGCGCCGAGTAATCGAGGTCGGGATCGGTGTTGAAGCCGATCTTCTTCGAGTCGAGGCGGTTCGGGTCGCGGACGAAATCTCCGAGCCCGAGGGTCGCAAAACCCATTGCGCTCGGGATGTTGATCGCGTCTGCCGGAGTCGGGTATCCGGTGAACTGCGTCAGCTCGATGAAGTCGGACAGGCGCTGCGCCTGTCCGGCTGCTTCGCCGGAGTCGGGTGAAGGAGCCAGCCAGCCGAAACAGCCATTGACCTTGAGCGCCATGTTCTGGGCATCGGCGTCCGAGTCGTTCGTCGTAGTGAGACCGTAATCCGGAGCTTCGTTGAACTTGGGCGATACCGGAATCGGAGGGAGTGTCGGCGCGTTGTCACAAAGGAAGTCGTAGACCAGCCGGACGTCCATGGCCACGTCCCAGGTCGGAAGTCCGCCGCCGACTGCGGCGCAGAGCGGAACCGCGCCCTGGATCTTCAGCTTCAGGATCGCATCGCCGGTGACCGCGCCGCCGAGCGAGAAGCCGGTGATGATGACGCGCTTCAGCTCGGTGCCGGTAATGTCGACTGCGTTCTTCTTGGCGAACGACATCATGTCCTTGATGTCCTTGGCCGAATCGAAGACCGCCCAGCCGGTGCTGCTGTAGGTGCCGGCTGCGACTGCCTTGCCCTGCGGGAGCAGGAGATCGTCAAGGCCGGTGTACGAGATGTCGTTGCAGAACTGCTGGGCGTCGCTGCCTGCGGTGCAGTCGACGTCATCGTAGCACGGGGACGCTGACGCATCGCCGCAGGTGTGGTGCGGGCGGATGTGCAGCGGGTTCAGATCGAAGCCGTGGTTGATGATGACGAGATCACCGTCCCAGTTGTCGGGGAAGGTCATGCGGAAATAACCGCCGTTCTTGCCCTGCGCGCGGACTTCGTTGCCCGGGCACGTCGGGTGCACGCCGTCACAGAACTCTGCGACGTCGTATTCTTCGCCCGAGGCCGCTCGGCACCCCAGACCGAACGGAGCGACCGTGTCGGGCCCACAGATCCCGCCGTTGCCACAGTATTCTGTGACGTCGCATACTCCCGTGGAGGCGCGACAGACTTGGCCGTCGATGCAGTCGGCGAACGCCGGCTGCGCCGCAAGGACGAGCGCGAATGCCGCGGTCGCAAGAATCGATTGGAAAAACCTTGGATTGTTCATGGATGAAGCACCCTCCCGCTTCGGATCAGCATGTTCGGACTTGCCATGGGAGGCTCGGTGCCGATCGCAAAGGCCATCGGCTGCCTACCATGGTGACGAAAGTTCGGTCAATTCTGTTTCTGGGACGGCGTTGGTCGTCACCGCCGAGCGCGACACGTTCTACTGCTATTGCGCGGGTGAGTCACCCGCCCCGGCGGGTTTTCGGACCCGCCTTCCACCGGCATCGAAACCGAGCTCCAGGCCGGGATCGGCCTGTTTGGCCCGCTTCTCGGCAGCCCACGCCTTGCCGGGGTCCATTTTCCGGTAGTACGCGTTGGCGAGCGTGATCCAGCGGTCGGCGTTGCCCGGATCCAGATCTGCAGCCTTGCGCAGGTGGATGAGCGCCTCGTCCATTGCCAGCACGCTCGCCAGCATCTCGCCGAGGTCGCCGTGGTTGCGCGCGCTCGGGTCCGCCCTGGTTGCCGCTTTCAGAGCCACGATCGCTTCGGGGATCCGGCCGGCCGCACGAAGCTCGTCGGCCTGCTTGCGCAGCGCGATGCCGTCCGCGGGTGGCGCGGCAGCTGTTGGTGCGGCTGGTGCCGCCGCTGGCGCCTGAGCGGTCCGATCCACCGCGACCGGCTGGTCAGGTGCGCTTGTCTGCTGTGAATCTCCTGTCGCGCTTTCGTCCGGCGCTGCGACTTCCGGAGCCGTGCATGCTCCGCCCTGGTCGCACGAGCGAACCGATTCCGTCTGCGGCGCCGGCATGAACAGCCATGCTCCCGCTGCAACGGAGAGGGCCAGCAGACCGCCAAGCGCGACGCGGTTCTTCATCTGCGTTCGAGCGCGAGCTCGAGCAGCCGGTCGACGAGCTCGTCGAGCGTCAGCCCGGCCGCGTTCCACAAGCGAGGATACATGCTGATTGCCGTGAAGCCCGGGATCGTGTTGATCTCGTTCAGCAGCACGCGGCCGGTCGATTTCTCCAGGAAGAAGTCGATTCTCGCCATGCCGCGCCCGCCGATCATTTCCCACGCCTGGTGCGCGATGCGGTGCAGATCCTCGAGCGCCGCCGCCGGAATCTCGGTCGGCGCGCGAAGGCCTGCGCTCGCGTCGACGTACTTGCTGTCAAAGTCGTAGATCCCGTCGGCCGGCAGGATCTCTCCGACCGGCGACAGCTCGCCGGGTTTGCTGCCGAGGATTCCGATCTCGATCTCGCGCGCGTCGCAGCCGCGCTCGACGATCACGCGACTGTCGTGGCGGCGGGCTTCGGCGAGAGCCGGCGCAAGCCCGGATGCCTCGCGCACGCGCGTGACGCCGACCGACGAGCCGAGATTGGCCGGCTTGACGTAGCACGGGTACCCGAACGACGAGCACACGCGCGCATCGATCGCGGAGTCGTCATCGCTGCCTGCGGAGAAGAACTCGACCTGCGGGATGGCCGCGGCATCGCAGAGCATCTTCATCGCGAGCTTGTCCATGGCGATCGCGCTCGCGGTCGGCCCGGCGCCGACGTACGGCACGCGCGCAAGCTCGAGCAGGCCCTGCAGCGTTCCGTCCTCACCGTTCGGCCCGTGAAGGATCGGGAACACGACATCGATCGGATCGCCCGCGCTCCCGAGATTCTCGCCGCCCGGCGCGATCAGCCGGGTCGCCGACCCGGTCCAGACGAGCGCGACCGGCGTCATGCCGGCCGGGTCGAGATCGATGATGCCGGTGCGGGCTTTCTCGAGCTGCGCGGCGAGGTTGCCGTGGACCCAGAGGCCTTCGCGCGTGATCCCCACCGGCGTCACGCGATGCCCGGCCTTCACGAGGCCGTCGAGCACCGTGGCACCGGAGCGGAGCGAGATCGGATGTTCCGCCGATCGGCCGCCGGCAAGCAGCAGCACGTGTAGTTTGCTGGTTCCTTTCATCTCCACTCCCGCTCCGCTTCCATGCAGGCCCCTCTACCGCACCGCCCGCCGCTGCATTCCGGCGCGCCTGTCTAGCATCGCGGCGGACATGGCCAAATGGCGCCGGCGATGCCGTGCAGAGGGCCGCCATGAAGCCGGGCTTATCGACAGGGTTAGCCCGCATCGCTTGGCTGTCGGAAATCGCCTCGCTATAAGAATTCGCGAAATATTTTTGCCGGAACGTTAAGGCCGGTAATACGGCCGGAGCCGCGCCATGCACATCGAAACGCTCAAGATCTTCTGCGACGTCGTCGAAAACCAGAGCTTCTCGCTGGCCGCATCGCAGAACTTCATCACGCAGTCCGCCGTCAGCCAGCAGATCCGCGGCCTCGAGGAGCGCTACGGCAAGCGATTGCTCGAGCGCAAGCGCGGCAGCGTCCGGCCGACCGCCGCAGGTGAGATCCTGCATCGCTCGTGTCGCGAGATCCTTCACAGCTTCAACGAGATGGAGGCGCAGCTGCAGGGGCTGAGCAACGTCGTGACCGGAAGCATACGGGTCGGGACGGTGCACAGCATCGGTCTCTACGAGCTTTCCGAGCCGCTCAAGCACTACTTCGCCGATTTCCCGCACGTCAACGTCTACCTCGAATACGACCGCGCAAGTCACGTGTACGAGCAGGTGCTGCGCGGCAACGTCGACCTCGGCATCGTCGCGTACCCGACCGCGCGCGCACAGATCACGGTGCTCGATTTCCGCACCGATCGCCTCGTGGTCGTCTGCTCGCCGCGTCATGCGCTCGCCGACAAGCCGCGCATCGCCGTGACCGATCTCGACGGTGAGAAGATGGTCGGTTTCGAAAAAGGCATCCCGACACGTCTCGCGCTCGACCGCCTGTTCAACGAAAAGCAGGTCGCGGTGCAGTACGTGGCCGAGCTCGACAACATCGAGATGGTCAAGCGCCTGGTCGAAGTCGGCGCGGGAATCGCGATCATTCCGGACAAGGCTTGCGCGCACGAGATCCAGTCGGGCTCGCTCGTGCGCATCGAGCTCAACGACCGCGGCATCACGCGTCCGATCGGGATCATCTACCGCACCGGCAAGCACTTCAGCCCGGCTGTCGAGCGCTTCATCGAGTACCTGCAGGCCGACAGCAAGCGCCTGGTCGCCACGACGCGCGCGGCGAGCTGAGCCTGCAAATCAGCGCAGCGCGGGCATGACCTCGCGCGCAAACAGCTCGAGCGTGTCGTCGAGTCCGAGATCTCCGAACATCACTGCAAAGTCGGTGACGCCGCGGTCCATCTTCGCGCGCAGCCCGGCAATCACGCGGTCCGGCGTTCCGGCCACTGCGACCGCGCCGACGTCGGCGAAGCCGCCGAGCATCACCTTGGCGGTTTCGAACTTCGACTCGAACTCGGCCTCGGTGGGGCCGATGACGACCATCATCTGCTCGCTGACGACGATCTCGCCGGCGTCGCGGCCGACGTCGCTGCAATGGGCGGCAAGCACGCCGCAAAGCCGCTCGATTTCGTGTGCGTTGCTCATCGGGCAGTTCCAGCGCGAAGCGTAGCGCGCGACGAGCCGCAGAAGCTTCTTTTCGCCGGCGCCGCCGATCGTGATCGGGACTTTCTGCTGCACCGGCTTCGGCGAGTTCGGCGCGTCGACGACGCGATAGTGCCGGCCCTCGAACGTCGTGCGGCGCTCCGAGAACATGCGCGTCACGATCTCGAGGCCTTCCTCGAGCTGCTCGAGCCTCGTGCCCATGGACGGGAAATCGTAGCCGTACGCGCGGTATTCCTCGTCCATCCAGCCGGCGCCGATTCCGAGCTCGACGCGTCCGCCGCTGATGCGATCGACGGTGGAGACCATCTTCGCGAGCAGCGCGGGGTTTCGGTACGAGTTGCACGTCACCATAAGCCCGAGACGCAGCCTGGACGTGGCTTCGGCCAGTGCCGCGAGCGTCGTCCAGCCTTCGACGAACTCGAGATCGGGAAGGCCGCGCGCCCAGAAGTGATCGACCAGCCACAGCCCGTCGTAGCCGAGCTGTTCGAGCAGCAGCGCGCGCTCGCGCAGCATCGAATGCGGGAATCCGGCCTGTGGGAGAAACAGCGAGAATGTTGCAGGACGCTTCGCTTGCATGGGGCCGATCCTAACGTCCTCGTCTCCTGCATCCAACGCGGCGCGATATGGCTCGGCGGGCAACTGTTGAATGCCGGCTGGCGGTAAGAGTCTACGACCCGTATCCTGACCACTGGTTTTCGCGCATCTGCGCGCAAACGCCGGGAGGACATTGTGGGTTCGGGCAAACGCGACAAGAGCGGGCCGGCGCCTGCGGTTCAAGCGCCGTTCCACTCGCCGTTTCGCGACTTCGCGAAGTCCTTCGTTGCAGCGCCGGCGCCCCGTCCGGTTTCCGCACCCCGGCCTCCGATAGTGCAACCAAAGGCTGTTGCGGCTGCAACGCCTCGCGTGGCAGCCGCGCCATCGGCGGCTGGGCCCGCGATGTCCGACGAAGAATTGCTGGCGACCTCGCGCGCCGGTGCGTCGCGCATGGCCCAGCTTTCGACGCGGGTACGGATCCGCCGTCCCCCCGATCTCTCCCACATCGAGGCGCGCCGCCAGGAAGAGGTAGCCGCGATGGCTCGCGGCGAGGGCTTCGACGTCACCTACGAAGACCATCACGTGCGGGCGCGAGCGGCGAGCGTCAGCCTCGAGACGCTCGGTCGTCTCGAGAAAGGCGAATTCGCGATCTCTGCACACCTCGATCTGCACGGGATGCCGTTCGAGGACGCTCGCCGCGCGGTCGACGAATTCCTCGCCGAACAGCAGAAAAAGGGTCATCGCTGCGTGCTGATCGTCACCGGCAAAGGGAAAAACTCGCCAAACGGACAGGGCGTGCTGCGCGAACGCGTGCCGGCGTGGCTCGCGCGCGGACCGAGCTCGCGGCGGGTGCTCGCATTCGCCAGCGCGAGAGCCTGCGACGGCGGAGTCGGCGCACTGGTTGTGTTGATGCGAGCCGGCAGTTCGAGTAAGACTCGAATCGACGTCGAGCACGGTGGAGCTGGTCCTCTGGGGACCTGAGCGCGGTAATCGAAAGCGCTACTTCCACTTTTGCCGAGACAAGTTGTGGCTTCGCTCCGGCGCAATGGCCCGTCCTCGTCCCGGGACGGCCGCTGCGCTCTGGCTGGAGGCTGTGGATGCGGAGGTGGTGGTGCTGGAAGCGGAGCAAGCCTGTCGTCTGCTTTATGTCGGAGACGACGGCGACGTCTATCAATCGAACTTCGGGAGCCCGACCCGCAAGCTGACCTGGGGCTGGAACGAGCTGTCGAGCTCGGACCGGCTTCATTACGTCTGGCCTGCGTACTCGCCCGACGGCTCGCAGATCGCCTGTTTCGGCGTCCGCTCGGGCAGCGTGCCCGAAGCCAGCCTGTACACGGTCGCCAACGACGGCATCCGCATGAGCGAGCTTTGGCGCATGACCGAAGCAGCCGCGCCGGTCTGCGAGAGCTGGTCACCCGACTCGCGCTCGATCGCGATCCTGCTGCAGGGCAAGGACGAGCTTCACCTCGAAGTCGCCAGCGTCGACCGCCCGGGGCGGACGACGCTCGTCGATCGCGGCGCGCCGCTTTTCTGGTCGTGGTCTCCGCGTGCCAGCTATCTCGCTGTGCACACCGGCGGCAGCTCCAGCATTTATGAAGACGCGCGCCTGTCGGTCTTTCAGGTCGGCGGTGATGCACCGATCAATCAGGGTGCGGGCGCGTCGAACCGCCAGGGCGCGGGCGTGCCGATCCGAAAACTCGTCGAGCTGACTCCGGGCGAATTCCGCACGCCGACCTGGTCGCCCGACGGCAGCCGCCTTGCCTACGTGGATGCCAGCGATCCCGCCGGCGAGTACCTTGCGCTCTACCGTCTGGACGACGGCAGCATCGACGTGATGCTCCAGGTTCACGGTCAGACGGCGATGCTGTGGTCGCCGGACGGCCGCACGCTGGCGCTGTCGCAGGCACTCGGAGACTCGCCGCACGTCTATTCCGGCATCACGCTGGTCGACGTCGAAACCGGTGACGCGCGCATCGTCGACGACACGGAAATCGTCAGCTTCTTCTGGACGCCGTGCTCAAAGCGGCTCGTCACGATGGCCTTCGATCACGAAGCGGGCATGTGCTGGACGGTGATCGAAACCCACGGATGCGAAAAGCGGCGACTCGGAAGCAACTTCTATCCGAGCCGCGAGCTCGTCTACTTCTCGTGGTTCTTCGATCAGTTCGCGGTGTCGCACCCTCCGATCTCGGCCGACGGCACGCGTCTCGTGTTCGCCGGCCACATGGGAGTCGAGGGCGGTGCGCCGATCGCGTCGCGCGCGCAGAGCAACGTCTACGTGGCCTCGCTCGTCGATGCGGGACGAGTCGATCGGGTCGCCTCCGGGCACTTCGCATGCTGGGACGCGCGCATGCGTTCCGCGCCATCCTGAAGAAACGGACTGCGGCCTTGCCTGCTCTCCTGCCGTCTGCGATCAGCCTCCTGCGCCCCGTTCTCGGTCTTTATGTTTTGTCCGGAGCCGTCTCGACGAGCTCCACGGTGCCGCTTCTGATCGTGGCGGTCGCGTGCGTCAGCGACTTCGTCGATGGCCGCGTTGCCCGCGCCATCGATCGTGGCCGGGCTCCCGCGCTCGGCGTCGACGAAGGAGCCGCGGCGAAGCACGCCGATCGATGGGAAAACTACGCGGGACGCCTCGTCGACAATCTCTGCGACTTCGGCTTTCTGCTGTGCATGTTCCTGTTCTACGCGGGCGCCGAGCTGTGGTCGCCGCCGGTCTGGGGAAATCTGCTGCGACACTGGGACGGCGTAAACCGCGTGCCGGTTTACGCGCTGCTGGCGTCGTTCGGCATTTACTTCGCGAGGCTCTGCATGGACCTGCGTGCCGCGCGCAAGCCCGAGGGATCGCCGCGCGGCCACGCAGCGGGCGTTGCCAACTACGGCCTGGCGATCCTCGGCGCACTCGAGATGCTGCCCGACGTCGACCTCGGGCCGAGGCTGCTCGAGTCGGCGATGCTGGGCGTCGCCTTGCTCAATGCGGCAGCAGTTCTCGAGAATGCCGCGCTCATGTTCCACCGGCAGCGCGGCGGGCCTACAATGCCGGCGTGATCGTCCGTCTCCCTGAGCGTCGCGTCGCCGATTCTTCCCATCATCGTCGCGCGAGCCAATTCTCAGGACGCATCGCGTCGTTCCTGCTTGGTGCGGTCGTCGCCGGATGCACGCCGGTTTCGCAGTCGTACGTCGTCCACAGCGCCGAGATCAATTGCGACGAAGCCAACCGCTACGTCTACGACGCGGTCGGCGACATGCAGATGAAGGTCACGTCGTTCAATCAGGCGCACCCGGGTACGCCCGGTCATCTTTCCGCCGTCGGGCGCGACCGCCGCGGGGAAGTGACGATCTCGTGCACCGACCAGGGCGTCACGATCGACCCGTCGCAGACATCGATGGGCGACAAGATCTTCGAGCGCGGAATCTTCCTTTCCGTGACCGGACGCAGCGGGCTCAAGATCGATCGCGGCTCGGTCACCGGCCGCGAAACTCCGGCGCTCAATCTCGCGCAGGCGGCGACCGAAGGCGCACCGGTTCCGAGCGGCGACGTGCTGGTCGAAGTGCAGCCGCAGCACGGCTTCGAGACGGTGCTCGACTTCGATGCGGATCTTGCCGCAGCCGGCATCCTTCCGATCCGTGTGACGATTCGCAACGGCAGCAAGCGCAGTTACACGTTCGCGCTCGACGGCCTGACGCTTCGAACCAAGGCGGGCGACGTGGCGACGCGCCTGTCCCCGGCCGACGCGGCGGCAAAGCTTGCGGCCAAGGCCGGCTCGAGCGGTTCGCAGACCGACGTCGGCAACGTCGAATCCGCAAAGAAAATCATCGTCGACAAGGAGCTCAAGCCCGCGAAGCTGACACCCGGCGCATCGGTAACGGGCTACGTCTACTATCCGGTCGGCGATTATGATCGCGCGAAGATCCAGATGATGGACGTCGCCGCGGAAGAGCTCGAGAGCTTCCTCGTCGAATTCTGAGCGGCGGGGTCCCGAATCATGAGAGCCACCCTGCACCGACTCCTGAGCTCGCACGGCGGAATGTCGACGGCGGCGGAGATGCTCGACATCGTCTTCGTCGGTCGCGGTCGCGACACGCCGTTCGGCCGCAGGTTCCTGGCATCGCTTCTCGCCGACGATCCGCGCTTCCGCGAAGACGACGGCATCTGGCAGCTTGTCGAGGAGCACGTGCTCGATGCGCCGCTCGCAAGCGCGCCGTTCGTGGTCGTCGATCTCGAGACCACCGGGCATCGTCCCGACGACGGCGGCGTCACCGAGATCGGCGCGATCCGCCTCGAAGGCCTTCACGAAGTCGGCCGCTTCGAGACGCTGGTTCATCCCGGCCGGCCGATTCCCGGCTTCGTCACGAAGTTGACCGGCATCTCCGATGCGATGGTGGCGAACGCACCGCCGCTTCGCGACGTGATCGGAAAGTTCGCCGAATTCGCCGAAGGCGCGGTATTGGTCGCGCACAACGCTGCGTTCGACGCGCGGCTTCTCGACTACGCGTGCCGCAAATGGCTGGGCCGTCCGCTCGGGCTGCCTGCGCTGTGCACCGTCAAGCTCGCGCAGCGGCTGATGCCGGAGCAGCGCCGCACGTCGCTCGAGGCGTTGAGCGAGCATTTCGGATTCACGTCCGGCACGCGCCATCGCGCGATGGCCGACGCCGAGCGAACCGTCGACCTGCTCGCGCGCTTCGTTCCGATCCTTCAGGAACGCGGCGCGACCACCGTGCATCATCTGATCGAGGCCCAGGAGGATCCGGTCGCGCCGCGGCGGCTCGAAATCCGCGTACGCCAGGCGGATCTCGAAGATCTGCCCGAAGGGCCCGGCGTCTACCGCCTGATCGGGCGCGACGAAGATCCGCTGTTCGTCGGCCGCGCCGCCAATCTGCGCGAGCGCGTGCTGCAGTATTTCCTCGACATCGATCACATGAGCGATCGCCAGCTCGCGATGGTCGCCAAGACCTGGGAAGTTTCGTTCACGGCGTGCGGCTCGCCGCTCGAAGCGGCGCTCGTCGAGGCCGCCGAAGTCCATCGTCTCGAGCCGGCGTACAATCGCGGCGATCGCCATCTTCCGCGAAGCTCGTTCGTCAAGGTCACGGTGCGCTCTCCGTTCCCGCGCGTTTTCGTCGCCGGACGCGTATCCGCCGACGGTGCACTTTACGTCGGCCCGCTTCGCGGCCGCGCGTTCGCGGACGATGCCGCCGAGCTGGTTGCGGCCGCGTTCCGTCTGCGCACGTGCCCCGGCCTGATGCGTCCGGACCCTGCGTGTCAGCCGTGCGAGCTCGGTCCGGCCGGACGCTGCACGAGCCCGTGCAACGCCAGCGTGTCGGCCGACGACTATGCCGCGCAGATCGACGCGCTCGATCGCTGCCTGCGCAGCCGCTTCGGTCCGCGCGAGCTCATGGCCGCTGCGGGAGTGGTCTCGGGTGCGAGCGACTACGGCCGCTTCCAGGCCGCGGCGCGCCGGCTCGAGCGGCTCGCCCAGCGCTCGCACTGGCTCGTCAACGCGCTTCACTATCTCGCGGTTGCACCCGGCGCGCCAGGTCCGTTGCCCGGCGTATTCGTCGCGGCCGTGGTCGCGGGACGCTGCATCGGCACATGGACGGTTTCGAGCCGCGCCGGCATCGACCAGGTCGCCGCATCGGTGCGCGGAGTGTGGGCCGGGCAGATTCCGCCGCGCGACGAGCTTCCGATCGCCGACGCGAGCACGATTCTCGCCGTCTGGTTGCAGGAAGCCGATCCGACCGGTGGCGAGTTCCTGATTCCGCTCGAGGAAGGCGACGAAGCCAGCCTGCTCGCCGGTCGCGAGCGTCTTGCCGTTCGTCTCGACGAGCTCGGCAGCCAGCGCAGGCAGCAGGGCGCCACCGTGCATCGCATCGCCAAAGCCAAAGGCGTGTCGCGGTGACGCGCCTCCGTCCGAACCAGGCGCGTCGTGAGAACAGGCGTCGCTACTCGACCGCGGACGCTGCGCGGTGACGGAACCGGCTGATCGAAGCGAGCTCCCCGGCTACATTCACGAAAGCGACGGCTGGCTTCTGGCGGCGGCGATCGTGATCGGCATTGCCGCCGCATTCGCCAACTTCATTTTTCATGCGGCCATCGAAGGTGCGCACTTCGTTTTCTGGGGATCGCTCGGCGGTGCGCTCGGTATTCCCGCGCGAAGCGTCACCACCGACGTGTTCGCCGACGGGACGGCGGCGCTCGGCGCCAACTGGTGGCTGATTCCGCTGGTGCCGATGTCGGGCATGGCGCTGCTGGTGCTGCTCGACCGATGGTTTCCGGGCGAGATCCACGGATACGGGCTGCCGCGCTTCCTCGAGATCGTCAACGTGCGCGGCGGATACATCCGAAGGCGCTGGATCACGCTGAAAACCATCACCGGTGCGATCACGCTCGGCTCCGGAATGAGCGCCGGGGTGGAAGGTCCGGTTGCGCAGATCGGAGGCGCGATCGGATCGACGGTAAGCCGGCTGCTGCGGCCGTCGCCCGAGCGGCTGCGCGTGCTGATCGCATCGGGAACGGCCGCGGCGATCGCATCGACGTTCGGTGCGCCGATCGCCGGCGTGTTGTTTGCCGAAGAGATCGTGCTGCTCGGCCAGTCGCAGCTGCAGTCGCTGACGCTGCTGGTGGTCGCAGCATGCGTTGCGACGATCACGTCGCAGTATCTGACCGGCTACCACCAGGTCCTTGCCGCGCCGCACTTCGAGTTTCCGATCAACCACGAGCTGGTCTTCTACCTGCTGCTCGGCATCGCCAGCGGTCCGGTCGCCGTCGCGTTCCTGCGCGGGTTCTACGCGATCAAGGACTGGGTCGGCACGTCGGCGATTCCGGTCGCGCTGCGGCCCGTCGCCGGTGCGGTGATCGTCGGATCCGCGCTCGTCCTGTTCCCGCAGATCGGCGGCAGCGGCTACGACGTGATCAACCAGTTCTTTCTCGGCGAAATGGGCGCGCGCCTGCTGCTGTCGCTGGCGCTCGTGAAGCTGGTGATGACCGGCGTTACGCTCGGCTTCGGCGGGTCGGGTGGAGTGTTCGCTCCGGCGATGTTCATCGGCGCTGCGTTCGGCGCCGGTTTCGCCGTCGTCGTCAACCACGTGCTGCCCGGTTCGATCGCGCATCCGGGCGCATTCGGCCTGGTCGGGATGGGAACGCTTCTCGCTGCCGCGACGCATGCGCCGATGACGGCGATCTTCCTGCTCTTCGAGCTGACGCGCGACTACAGCGTCGTGGTGCCGATCATGATCACCGCGATCACGGCCACCACGGTCGCACGCCAGCTGGTCCCCACCAGCATCGACGAGTACGACCTCGCGCGCCGCGGGCTGCATCTGCATTCGGATGGCCGCACGCGCGTGCTCCGGCAGTTTTTCGTCCACAGCCTGGTCGCGCGCGACATCACGCCGGTTCGTGAGAATGCTTCGGTTGCCGAGCTCGTGCGCACGGTCAGCGAGTCACGGCATGCGGTGTTTCCGGTCGTCGACGACGACGACGGCCTCGTCGGCACCGTCGGCATGGTCGACCTGCGTGCGGTGCTGCTCGAGAGCCATTCGTGGGCCGACCGAAGCGTGCGCGAGCTGGTGCGTCGCGACGGTCCGGTGCTGCGTCTCGGCGACAGCCTCTACGATGCGCTGCAGATGGTCGTCCTGCACGGCGTCGAGGAAATCGTCGTCGTCGAAGACAAACATGCACGCACCGTGGCGGGTCTGCTCAACCGATCGGAATTGCAGAGTTTCTACCAGAAGCGCCTGCTTGCCCGCGAAATGGTCGGCTGATATCCACCTGCACCGGCTCGAACCGGTGCCAACCGCCCGCGACGGCCTCCGGCGCGGCCCTTCGAGCCGCCGTTCCGTCCCCGCATGAAGAAACCCCGCCTCATCATTACTGCCGATGACTTCGGTCTCTGGCCCGAGATCAACGACGCTGTCGTTGCCGGGTACGAAAGCGGCGTGGTGACGAGCGCAAGCCTGCGGGTCTCTGCGACCGGTTCGCATTCGGCGGCGGTGGCGGCACGCATCCGGCCTGGCCTGTCGGTCGGCCTGCAGCTGGTCCTGTGCGACGGGCACTCCACGCTGCCGCGCCGTCACATCCGCGACCTCGTCGACAGCACCGGGCGATTCGTCGACCGGCCGCTCGAAGCCGCGTGGCATTACCGCCGCAGCGGCGGCCTTCGCGATCAGCTCAAGGCCGAAATCCGCGCGCAGGTCGAGAAGTTTCTGTCGACGAGCCTGTACCTCAGCTTCGTCACCGGCCACCACAACCTGCATCTGCATCCGACCGTGCTTTCGCTGCTGAAGGAGCTGGCCGAGGACTATCCGATCCACGCGCTGCGGCGGCCGTGCACGCATCTCGTCGATTACGAGAAGCGCTCGGGACCGCAGAGCTTCGAAGCGCGCGTCGAGCGCGACCTGATCGGCACGATGATCCGTTACGGCGGTTTTCGCGCGCGGTCGTTCGTCGGCCCCGATCGTGTCGACGTGCTGAGCCCGATCCGTCCGGCCACCGAAGGCGATGTGGCAAAGCGGCTGTCGTCGCTGCCGTCCGGCGTCACCGAGCTGGTCGCGCGGCCCGGCTCGCTGCTGCCGCAGTTCGACGGCGTCGCCGAGGCGGCGATCGTCACCAGCCGCCGCGTACGCGACGCGCTCGCGACGAGCAACGTCGAGCTGATTTCGTACCGCACGCTTTTCGAAGAGATCTGACGCCGCTAGCCGAAATCGGGGACAGACACCGATTTCGCGAAATCGGTGTCTGTCCCCGATTTTCCAGCTCAGACGCCGGCGGCTTCGAGGCAGGCTTCGATGTCGGTCAGCTTTTCGCGGACTTTGCCGGTGGCCGCACCGCGCTCGCGCTCGACCCTGTCGATGCGTTTCCAGCCGTCCCAGGTGACGACGCGAATGCCGCGTTCGCCGAGCACGCGATCGATCGCGCCGCGCGAAACGGATGCCGCATCGCGGGCGGGCGTCGTCGCCGCGTCTTCCAGCATGTTCGCGACCGTGGCCGCCGCATCGCCTTTGTTGGTACCGACGACGCCGGTCGCACCGCGCTTGATCCAACCGGAGACGTACAGGCCCGGCACGATTACGCCGCCGTCGAGCACGCGCCCGCCCGCGTTGGCGATGATGCCGCGCTCTTCGTCGAACGGCAGGCCGGCGAGCGGAAGCCCGCGATAGCCGACCGAGCGCAGCACGAGCCCGCACGGAATCGTCTCGTAGCGGCCGGTGCCGCGCGCGACGACGTCGCTCGAGGCACTGCGGATCAGCTCGTTGTGCTGGATGCGAATCGCGGCAGTACGGCCTCCCTCGCCAAGGATCGCCGCGGGTGATGCAAGGAAGCGGATCTCGAGCCGGCGTCGAGCGCCGCCGTCACCGGCGTCCGCGATCGCGGCCAGCACCTCGAGCTTGTGGCGCTCGGTTCCGTGGTGCGGATCGACGGTCTCGAGGTCGTGCGTGACCTGGTCGCGATCGACGCTGACGCCGACGCCCGGCAGCTCGGCGATGTCCTCGAGCTCCTTGGCGGCAAATGCGGCCTGGCGAGGCCCGCGCCGCGCGAGGATCACGACCTCGCGCACGCGGCTCGTGCGCAGCGCGGCCAGCGCGTAATCGGCGATGTCGGTGTTCGCGAGATCGTCCGGGTTGCGCAGCAGGATGCGCGCGAGGTCCATCGCGACATCGCCGATGCCGACGACGACGACGCGTTCGGTCGACAGATCGACCGGAAGCGAGCGGTATTCCGGATGTCCGTTGTACCAGGCGACGAACGCGGTCGCCGAAAGGCTGCCGGCGAGCTCTTCGCCCGGCACACCGATGCGGCGGTCGGTCTCGCAGCCGGTCGCGAACACCACCTGGTCGTAGCACGCGAGAAGGTCGCTCACGGCAAGACCCCGGCCGACATGGACGTTGCCGAAAAAGCGCACGCGCGGATCCTCGCAGAGCCTGTCGTATGCGACCGAGACCGACTTGATCTTCGGATGATCGGGCGCGACGCCGTAACGCAGCAGCCCGTACGGCGCGGGCAGGCGCTCGAACAGATCCACGTCGACATCGACGTCCTTGCGCTTGAGCAGCGCTTCGACGGTATAGAACCCGGCCGGACCTGCGCCGACGACCGCGACACGCAGCGGCCTGCCGGAGGTCGTGGCGGTCGCCCACGCGCTTCCCGCAGGTTCGGAAACTCCGGTCGTCACAGCATTACGCTCAGCAGCGCGAGGAACACGAAAAAGCCTGCCCAGTCCGTCGCGGCCGTCACCAGGACCGACGACGCGACCGCCGGATCGAGCGAGAAGCTGCGCAGCACCAGCGGAACCATGGTTCCGACCGCCGCCGATACCTGCAGGTTGATGAGCAGCGCGAACCCCATGACGGCCGCGACGCGCGCGTCGCCTCGCCACAGGTAGACGATCAGCGCGCCGGAAAGGCCGAGCAGCGCACCGTTGATCAGCGACGTCAGCGCCTCGCGGGCCAGCAGCCGGCGGGCCTGCGGACCGCGCGCCTCGCCGAGCGCGATGGCGCGCACGAGCACGGTCATCGTCTGCGTGCCGGCGTTGCCGGCCATCGCCGAGATCACCGTCATCAGCGCTGCGGCGACCGCGACCTGGCGAATGGTCTCCTCGAACTGCGCGATGATCAGCGCCGAGAGACCGGCGGTCGCGAAGTTGAATACGAGCCACGGCAACCGCGAGCGGACCGCATCGAACGGGCTGGCGCCGACGAAGCTTTCGTCGCCGACGCCGGCGAGCTTCAGGATGTCCTCGGTGGCCTCTTCCGCGATGACGTCGACGATGTCGTCGACGGTGATGCGGCCGACGACGCGACCGAGCGAGTCGAGCACCGGCACCGACAGGAGGTCGTACTTGCCGAACACGCGCGCGACTTCTTCCTGGTCCATGTCGACGTCGACAGGGACCGTTTCGGTCTGCATGAAGCGCTCGAGCGGCGTCTCGTCGTCGAACAGCAGCAGCTCGCGCAGCGGGACGACGCCTTTCAGGCGGCGCTGCTCGTCGGTGACGTAGATTTCCTGGATGTCGTGGTAGTCGTCGGCGTGGCGGCGGATCGACTCGATGACCTCGCGCACGGTCGAGAGCGTGGTCGCGGTCGCGACCTCGGTCTTCATGATGCCGCCGGCGGTGTCTTCGGCGTAGGTCAGCAGCCCGGCGACGTTGCGGCGGGCCTCGGGGCTCGTGCGCCGCAGCAGCCGGTCCTTGCGGTCCTCGTCGAGATGGCCGAGCAGGTCGGCGGCATCGTCGGTGTCGAGCCGTTCGAGGACGGCCGACAGGCGCGCGTCCGACAGCAGCTCGACCAGCGAGGCCTTGGAATGCTCGCTGATCTCGCGGACGACTTCGGAGGCGGTCTCGGGCTCGAGCAGCCGGAAAAGCTGGAGCTGGCGCTCGGGCTGGTCGAGCGCATCGAGAACGTCGGCAAGGTCGGCAGGATGCAGGTCGGCGATCGCGGCGCGAGCAGCGGCTTCATCGCCGGCTTCGAGCAGCGCCCGAAGCTCGGCGTGATCCGGAGTCTCAGTTTCGGTCGCCGGAGCGCTCATCCGTTCGATCCCCTGTTTGATCCTCTGGGATCCGCCTCTTGATGCGCACCAGTACGAGCGAAGTTCGATCCGAAGGGTCGACGTCCTTGGAGGCGATTGCCTCCTCGACCTCGTACGCTCCGGCTGCTTCGCCGCCGGTGTCGAGTTTCCGCACTTCTTCGGAAAGGTCCGAAAGGAAGGCGGGCCAGGTCAGGAGCCATGCTCCGTCGATTTCGGGAACGTCGGTGAGCGCCTGCCGGACGGGAATCGGCGCTCCCCGGTAGAACACGGCCCCATAATCGAAGGCCCGGTAAAAAGACAGCGGCACTTCGACAGGAACGAGCTCCTGCACATGATTGATGAAGCTTCGTGCGCTGCGTTTGGACGCAAGAGCCGGAAGCAGCGTCGTCGAAAGCGTTGCCTGGAGCACGATCATCGCCAATGCGGTTGCGGCTGCGACGCGTGCCCAGCGCTGGCCCTGCGCGGAGCGGACCGTGACCCATGCGGCCGACAGCATCACGAGCCCGAGCGGAATGATGATCGCGCGATGCTCGCGCGTGGCTTCGAGCACGGGCGTCACGTTGTTGACGTCGGCGTTGCTGACGAACTGGGCGAGCCGTCCGTCGATCGGCACACCCGCGGCGCCCGCGACGACGACGATCGCAACCGCGACAAGCAGGGCCGCCGACAGCACGGCGCCGGCCACGAAGAGGGCGGCCGCAACGGGCGCCGTACGGCTGCGCATGACGCTCGTCCACGCCCTTGCGATCAGCATTGCGTAGGCGGGGTAGGCCGGCAGCAGGTAGACCGCACGCTTGGAGCCGGCGAGCGAGAAGATTCCGAACGTGACTGCGCCCCACACGACCGCGAAGACGACGTGCGGATCGAGGCGCCGGAGCAGCGACGGCGTCGGCGCAGCCGCCACAGTCGTCGCCGCCTGAGTTGCTGCCGCTGTAGTCGTGGGCGCGGCCGAGCTCGCCACGACCCTCACCGCAGCGCCCGCACCGTCCGTCATTGTGTCCGCTCCCGTCGGTCTGGTTACCGCGAAAGCGACGAGCCCCGGGATGAACAGGCTCCACGGCGCGAGGCCCGCGGCCATCAGCGGTACGTAGAACCAGAACGGAGCCACGTGTCCGGCTTCGACCGAATCCGGATCGAGCACACGAAACACGTTCTCCTTGAGGATCTGCTTGGCGAAAAACGCATCGCCGCCGACGAAGAACGCCGCCACGTACCACGCCGACGACGCTGCGATCGCAAGCAGCAGCAGCCTCGCCTCGCGCATTCCGAGGAACGCGAGCTCGCCGCGCAGTGCCAGCGTCACGCCCGCGATCGTGCACGGCAGGACGAGTCCGATCGGCCCTTTGGTGAGCGTCGCGACGACCAGCAGCACGAATACCGTGACCGGGATGCTGCGGCCGGTCTCGATCGCCCGCGCGAACGACAGCAGCGCCAGTGTGACGGCAGCGGCCAGCACCATGTCGACGCGTGCAGTGACCGACGACGCGAGCCACTGGTAGCTCGTGCCGAGCACCACGGCCGTCATCAGCGCGGTATCGGCGCCCCACCACGACCATGCCGCGAGCGCGGTGGCCAGCGCGGCGAGCAGTGCGGCGACGAGGCTCGGAAAGCGGATCGTTCCTTCGCTGACGCGTCCGTGCAGGAAGCTGGCGAGCGCGCCGAGCCAGTGAAACAGCGGAGGCTTGGACGGCAGCTCGTTGCCGTTGCGCATCGGAAGCACGAGCTGGCCGTCGCGAACGATGGTCTGCACGACCAGCGCCTCGCGGGGCTCTCCTCGCGTATAGAACGGGGTTCGGCCGGTGACGGCGGGCACAGCGAGAACGGCAGACAGGACGAGCAGGCCAGCAATGGCCGCTCCGGCAAGAAATTTGCCGTATCCTTTCAGAGGAACTCTCGCATCGGCTTCACATCCACGGGTCACCAGCGGTGCGAACAACGTGTCAGTCGCACTGCTGACTTATAACCGTCAGCGATCCGCGTTGCGAAACTGGTGCACAGTCGGTTTGCCCCTCGATTTCACCTTGGCTAGGGTCCGCCGCCATGCCGCTGACCTCGGCCTCGCCGCTTCAAGCGAGACTCGCCACCGTCTTCGAATTCATACCGGCTCTTGCCAGGCGTCACCTGGCAACGCGCATCGGTTGTCGACAGGCGCTGCACGTCTACGCGAGCGCCGACGGCGTGTTCACGCTCGCCATGCAGCAGCGCGCAACGTGCGCAGCCGACGCCGTCGAGAATCGCTTTGCACAGCTTCGCGCGATCGGCGGCGATGCGTACCAGCTGTTCTGGAAGAACGGCAGCGGTCGCTGGACCGCGTACTGCGGGCCGTGCGCGGAGCCGTTCGCCGGTTCGATCGACGAGTGTCTTTCGGAAATCGCCCGCGACTCGCACGGATGTTACTGGTCTTGAAGCCGCTCGGCGGTCGTCGCGTCGGACTCGCCGCCGCCCTGCTCTGCTTCTGCCTCGTCTCCCTGTCGGCTTGCCAGCAGCCGCTGCCGATTCCTCCGATCAAGTCGACGCTCGAGGGATGGCCGCAGCCATACCACGGCCTCTCGGGCATCCGGATCCATGCGTTCCGTACCGGCGCTGTCCGTACGCCTCAGGGCGCGGCATTCGCCGGCGGCAGCTGGACGTCGATGATCGACATGGGTGCGTGGGCGTTCGTGATCGAGCACCCGACCGCCGGCCTCGTCGTGTTCGATACCGGAATCGCCCAGCGCGCGCGCACCGAGCCGGAGCACTACGTCGGATGGCTCGGCGCAAAGCTCGGCATGCTCGACGTTCCCGCCGGCGCGGGCCTTGCCGAGCAGATGCGCGCCGCCGGACTCGATCCGCTCGGCGTTACGAAGGTCGTGCTGTCGCACCTGCACTTCGACCACACCGGCGCGATCCCCGATTTCCCGAACGCCACCGTCATCGTCTCGGCCAACGAGAAGAACTGGGTGCTGACCGGCCTTTCGAAGATGGACTTCGTCGACGTCGACCCACTGATGAAGATCGGCCAGTGGCAGACCATCGATTTCCAGAACGAGAAGCCGCTCGCGACTCTTTTCGCCGCGCACGACCTTCTCGGCGACGGCTCACTGCTTGCCGTAGACCTGTCGGGTCACACGCCGGGTAGCACCGGCCTCATCATCAAGACCGCCGACGCCCCGTTCCTCCTGACCGGCGACGCCGCCTGGACCGCCCAGAGCTGGAAATGGCCCGCGATGCCGATCTCCGCCGCCAACATGACCCTGTGGTGGGAACAGATCTGGCGCATCCGAAAATTCGCGATGCTCGAGCCCCACCTGATCGTAATCCCCGGCCACGACGACCAAGCCGTAGAAAAGGTCGCCGTCCCCTCCTTCATCGCCCACGAACCCCCGAGCGATGACAAGCACCCGCAAACCTGAACCTCAGCCCCCAACTCCCGACGCAAAAAAACCGCGACGCAAAACACGACCCACCACCAACCCGCGGGCGCGGAGAAGGGTCGAGATACGAGGCAGAACGCGGGGAAAGGAAGCGAGGCGTGGCGGAGCCACGTCGCAGCGACCGGCCCGCGTTCGAACGAAGTAGATCGGCCCTTATCCGCGTCCGCGCTACTGGATCATGCCGGGGCTGGCGTAGAGCGTCCCATAATCATTCGGCCCGTTCCCCGCGCCGTCGCTGACGACGCCACACTCGACGTTGGCCAGGATGGTCGGGCTTGGCGCCGTCGTGACCTGGTAGATGCGCGCACGAGCGAAACCGATGATCGGCAGCGCGCCGTTCGGGTTGTTGCAGGTCGAGTCCTGGTAGACCGGCACCAGCACCGACCAGTCGCCGTTACCGTCCTTTTTCGCGTCGTAGAGCGCCTTCATGTCGCTGAACCGCGATGAGACCGTGCCGCCGGTAAAATTGTACGACGTCTGGCCTGCGGTCGTCTCGGGCGACTCGTAGGTGTCCGTGCGAAGCGCATCGAGGATTCTTCCGAGCCGCGCTGCACTCGCCGGAGATTCGATGAACGTATGCCAGCCTGCGCACCCGTCGGCGGTACCGGTCGGGAAGAACTTGATCGTCGACGTCGGGCTGCACGCGTTCGAGTCGAACCAGTGCGACGAGATGCCGACCGGCACATCTGCGTCCCCTTCTGCCATCGTGCCGAGCGCACTGATTCCGACGGCGGCCGATGCCCGCACCGACAGCGTCTGAACGCCGAGGACTCCGCCGAGCGTCGTTTCGACGACGCCGTTTGCCGTATCGTCGCGGCGAGAGAGCAGCTTGATCGCGCGCACACCGGTCGTCGTCGGGGTGACCTCGCCGGTCGCATGATCGTACGTGCCGTAAATGAGGTCCGGCTCGAGAACCGAGATCGCCACACCCCCGGCCTTGTTCGCGCCCGCAAACTCGTACGCCTTGCCGAAGATGCGGGCCTGGTCGCCCGGCGTGAGCATGTACGTCTTGTTGTTCGTCGTCGCCGGCAGCGCCTGGTAGATCCGCACCAGCTCGCGACCTGCCGCCAGCGAGCCCGCGTCGCTCACGTTCTGGAGCTGCGCGCGGGTGACGAGCCCGCCTCCGATGTCGATGACGAAAGCCGCGACCCCGAGGATCAGGACCAGCGTCAGTGCGAGGAAAATGGCGATTGCGCCGCGTTCGCGGCTGGACGAAGTCGGGCTGTCGAGTTGCATTTTTCCACCCCGTCAAAGGATCGCCCGCGACACTGACCTTTTGCGCGCAAAGCGATGCCATCGGGCCCTTGCGGGTCCGCTCGAGCGCGGCGCGAAGGCCATGCTCGTGTTTCAGGTCGTGCTAAGTGGAATGTCCGCCCCGACATCCCGTTGTGTCGTCGATGCCCCCGCACCCCCGGCACATCACGGCGGCCAGCCGTGACGCGCTGAACGTAGAACGCAGTCGCAAACCTGTAAACACAACTCGCTACGGATGCGTGGTGCGTTGTGGAAATACTTCTCGGCTGAGTGGTCGCCTACTTCGATTGCGTGATCATCGATGCACGTATGCAACGATTCACGCGTGGGGGAAGACACATTTCGTCTGCACTGCGCATCGTGCGCGCATCGGTGTGACGTGGTCTTAGAGTGTGAAAAAACTAATCAGCGAGTTTTTCTCACAGCTGCCGATCGGCTGTTTTCGGAATCACATTCATCGCGGTTGCGATCATCGATGCCACATCGGCGACATTCGCGGGAAGGATGACCGTGTTGGTGGCTTTGGCGAGCTGGCCGAAGCGCTCGATGTAGCTCTCTGCGATGCGTAGCTGCACGGCGGCGGGGCCGCCTGCGACGTTGATCGCTTCGGCGACGCGGCGAATTCCGTCGGCGGTTGCCGCAGCTACGGAAAGTATGGCCGCAGCCTGTCCTTCAGCTTCGTTGATCTGCTGCTGCTTGTGGGCTTCGGACGACTTGATGATCTGCTGCTTTTCGCCTTCGGCCACGTTGATCGCGGCGTCGCGCTCGCCTTCGGACGTCAGGATCACGGCGCGCTTCTCGCGCTCGGCGCGCATCTGCTTTTCCATCGCGGCCAGGATGTCGGCCGGCGGCGTGATGTTCTTGATCTCGTAGCGCAGGACCTTGATTCCCCACGGCTCGGACGCCTTGTCGAGCTCGTTGACGACCTGCACGTTGATGTGGCTGCGTTCCTCGAACGTGCGGTCGAGCTCGATCTTGCCCATCTCACTGCGCAGCGTCGTCTGCGCGAGCTGCGAAATGGCGAAGAGGTAATCGTTGACGCCGTAGGACGCGCGCTCGGCGTTGAGGACCTGCAGGTAGATCACGCCGTCGACATGGACCTGCACGTTGTCGCGCGTGATGCAGATCTGCTCGGGGATGTCGACCGCCGTTTCCTTGAGCGAATGCTGGTAGCGGATCACGTCGACGAACGGCACGAGAATGTGAAAGCCCGCTCCGAGCGTGTCGCTGAACTTGCCGAGCCGCTCGACGACGTACGCGTTCTGCTGCGGAACGACGACCGCGGTTTTTGCGACGAGGAACAGCACCAGGGCTGCAAGCGTGACGAAGACGAGAAGGGTTTCCGGCATCGGTCTGATCTCCTGTAGCTGCGGCGGATCCGGTCAGGTCAGCGCAACGGAACGCGCATCTAGGGAACGATCCAGAGCGTCAGGCCTTCGACGCGCTCGACGGTCGTGCGCGTGCCGCGCGCGATGCGTTCGCCGTGGCGGCTGCGCACGCTCCACGACGTGCCGCGAAGCTCGGCCTTGGCGACCGCGCCGGGCTCGAGGTCCTCGAGCAGCACGGCGACGTTTCCGACCAGCTCGGGCAGCGGCGTGTTGCCGCCGGCGCTTCCGGCGAAGCGGCTCGCGATCGTCGGCCGGACGAACAGGACCATCGCGACGCTCAGCAGCGAGAACAGCAGCCACTGGCCCCACGCCGGGCCACTGATGCCGATCGCGTCGAGAATTCCGACGAGGATCGCCGAGACTCCGAAGAAGAACGCGAAGAATCCGCCCGGTGTGACGGTTTCGGCCGCGAGAAACGCAAAGCCGATCATGATCCAGATCCACCAGTCCATGAGGAGAGAGCCTGTACAACGACCGGACCATCGCGGTCAACGTGAGCCGTCAAATCGCATCGGGGCGTGACGACGGTTACGATCGCTCCGCGTCGAGCGCATTGCCTGCGACGACTTCGATCACGGATGCCCGATCAACGTTCCAACTCTTCTGTCCGTTCCTCTGCGCCGAATGCCGGCAGCGCGGCGGCACCGCCTGCGAGGGAGGCCGCGGCCGCGCCGGCGCCGCTTTTTCGGCTGCGCCGTTCGGCTTGCTGGTGCTCGTCGGTTCGTTCCTGCTGTTCCAGGTCGAGCTCGTGATGGCGAGGCTGCTTCTGCCCGCGTTCGGCAGCAGCGCATCGGTATGGACGACGTGCCTGATGTTTTATCAGGGCGCGCTTTTTGCCGGGTATCTTTATGCGGCAGCCGCGTCCGGGCGCATCGCGCGCGGCGGCTATCGCTGGGCGCACGTCGCGTTCGTGCTCGTGCCGATCGCATTCTTTCCGTTCCGCCTGTGGCAGCCGGATCTGCCGCCGGTTGCACGCATCCTGTCGGCACTGATGCTCTCGGCCGGCGTGCCGTTCATCGCGCTGTCGACGACGAGCGTCATCTGCCAGGCGTGGCTCGCGACCACCGATCATCCGCGCCGGTCGAGCCCATACTTCCTGTACGGCCTTTCCAACGCCGGTGCGCTCGCCGCACTGATGACGTACCCGTTCGTGATCGAACGCCGCCTCGACCTGCCTGCGCAGCTCCTGCTCTGGTACGCAGGCTACGGACTGTATGCGCTGCTCAACGTCTGGTGTGTCTGGTCGCTGGCTGCGGCGAGCCGCCGCGTCGCCCGCGATTCGCCTGCTCCGGAGCTGGTGCGAGCGTCGCCGCTCGACGAACGGCTTCCGCCAATCGGTGCGTCCGCGCGTGCCGAATGGCTGCTGCTTTCCGGCGGAGCCAATGCGCTGCTGATGGTGGTGACGAGCGTCGTCTCCACCGACGCACCGGTGCCGCTGATCTGGATCCTGCCGCTGACGCTCTATCTGGTCACACTGATCATCTGCTTCGCGCCGACTCCGCCGTCCGAAAGAGCCGTTCGCGCGTGGACGTTCGGCGGCACTGCGATCGCGATCGCGTCGTTCGTGGCAATCGCCCGCCAGATCCGGCCGGAGATCGCGACCATCGCGCTCCAGAACGCAATCCTGTTCGTCGCATGCATGATGTGCCACGACCGGCTGATCCGCGGCCGGCCCGCGGATCCGCGATTCCTCGGCACGTTCTATCTTTCGATTTCGCTCGGCGGATGGCTCGGCAGCGTGCTGGTGGGCCTCGTCGCGCCGGTCGCGTTCGGCTGGCTCGCGTCGCATTCGATCGACTTCGCGTTCGCCGCGGCGCTGATCGTTGCGGCGTTCGTCGTCCACGATGCGCCGCGGTGGACGGCGTGGCTTCGCGGCCGTCCGCTTCGAATTGCCGCTGCGACAGGCACGGCGGCGCTGGCGCTGGCGGCGTTCGGTACGGCGATCTTCGCTGGCGATGCCGCCGACGTCTACGGCTCGCGCACGTTCTACGGGATCTACCACGTCGAAGACCGCGGCGGACTCCGGCGGCTGTTCCACGGCAACACCGTCCACGGCGTCGAGAGCCTCGATCCCGGGCGGCGCAGCGAGCCGCTCGCGTACTATCACCGCGACTCGCCGATCGGCCGCTATCTCGAAAAGTCGGGCGGCGCACCGGCGGCCGGCATCGTCGGTCTCGGCATCGGCGCGCTCGCCGCCTACCGGCAACCGGGACAGTCGTGGGACTACTACGAGATCGATCCGGAGGTCGAGCACATCGCGCGCACGTATTTCTCGTTTCTCGGCCGCGGCGATTCCGCCGGAGAGCCGAGCCGCGTCGTGCTCGGCGACGCGCGGCTGTCGCTCGAGAAGACGCCGCCGGCCCGCTACGACGTCCTCGTCATGGACACGTTCAGCAGCGACTTCGTGCCGCTTCACCTCATCACGCGCGAAGCGGTCGCGCTCTACATCGACAAGCTGAAGCCCGGCGGAGTGCTGTTCTTTCACATCAGCAACCGGCTTTTCGATCTCGACCCGATCCTGACGCGAATCGGCAGCGAGCTCGGCCTCGAGCTCGCGGTGGCGCGCGGCGTGGTCGATCCGGAGGTCTCGCGGACGACCGGACGCTTCCCGAGCATCTGGTACGCGATGACCGGCGATGCTGCGCTGCACGAGCGGCTGGTTCGTGAATTCGGCTGGAGCGAACGCTCGCGGCTTGCGGGCACCGCGCAGCATGCGCTGTGGACCGACAGCTACGTCGATCTGTTCGATGCGATGAAGTAGCCGCGAGACGAGCGAGAATTCGGCAGCCGCGAATTCAGCAGTGGCCGAACGAGCGTTCGCGCGCCGCGCGGCGGAAGAAGCTACCCGCGCAGCCGCGACACCGTCAGCGCGTCGCCGCCCTGGTCTTCCGGCGCCGGCGCCGTGGCGCTCACGTACGGCGACTGCGACAGCGCGCGCCGCACGGCGCTCTTCATCGCGCCGCTGCCGTGGCCGTGCAGCACGAACACGACTTCGCGGCTGGCGAGCATCGATTCGTCGAGGAACTCCTCGAGGCGCGCGAGGCCTTCCTCCACGCGCACGCCGCGCAGATCGAGCGTGTTGGCCGGCATGCGCAGCGCCGCGTCGAGCCAGTCGCCGGAAGCGCGCCGCGGCTTCGGCTCGCTGTGCACCTGCGCCGGCGATGCGCCGACAGCTCGCGGCGCGGCCAGGACTTCGACCTCGGAGACTTTCGCGCGCACCGTCATCGCGCCGGCGCGGATCTCGAGCTCTCCATCGCGCGCCTCGACGACTTCGCCCACCAGCCCGACGCCGGTTACGCGCACCTTGTCTCCGGGTTTCGGCTGGCGCGGCGGCGCGGCGTTGTCACGGCGGGCTTCGGCGATCGCGGATCGTGCCGTCTCGATTGCTGCGCGTGCGGCATCCGCGCGCTCGCGGCTGGTGTTCTCGCGAAGCTCGCGCACCGCTCGCCGGACGTCGTCTTCGGCCGCGCGCAGGGTGTCGACGAGCTTCGAGGCCGCGCGCCGCTCGACTTCTTTGGCGCGGCCACGAATCTCCTCTTCGCGCGCAGCCACGGCGTGTTCGCGCAACGCCAGCGACTGCGCCAGAGCCTCGGCGCGCGTGGCCGCCTCGGCGGCACGGGTCTTCTCGGCCTCGAGCGCGGCGAGCGCATCGGCGAGGGCACGCTCGCCGGCGTCCATCAGCTCGCGCGCGCGCTCGATGAGAACGCTGTCGATGCCGGCGCGGCCGGCGGCGGCGAGCGCATGGCTCTCGCCGACCGAGCCCGGCACCACGCGGTAGGTCGGCTTACCGTCGGCGTATTCGAGCGCCGAAACCTCGACGCGCGGATCGTCGGCGCCCATGCGCTTGACCTGCGTGTAGTGCGTGGTCACGACGATGCGCGCTCCCGCATCCGCAAACCGCTCGAGGATCGCGCGCGCCAGCGCGCCGCCCTGCGCAGGATCGGTACCTGCCGCGATCTCGTCGAGCAGCAGCAGCGTTCCGCGGCCGGCGGTCTCGAGCATGCGCGCGAGCGTGGCGAGATGCGCCGAGAAGCTCGAGAGCCCTTCGTGCACGGTCTGCATGTCGCCGATGTCGGCGAGCACCGGGTCGAAAATGTCGACGCGCGATCCGCCGGCGGCCGGAATGAAACAGCCGGCGCGCACCAGCAGCGCGCACAGGCCGATCGTCTTCATCGCGACTGTCTTTCCGCCGGCGTTGGGGCCGGTCAGCACCAGCACCGGGCGCGCGCTGTCGAGCCGCAGATCGTTGGCGACCACGCTCGCGCGGCCGAGCGCAAGCACCGGATGCCGCGCGCGCTCGAGGGCCACGATGCCGTCGGTGCCTACGCGCGGACGGTGGCCGTCGATGCGCGCAGCAAAGTCGGTGCGCGCGCACGCGAGATCGAGTGCAGCGGCACCGTCGAGAGCAGCCCGCAGCGCTGCCGCGTGCCCGCCGAGCTCGGCCGACAGCTCCGCAAGGATGCGTCGTTCTTCCTCGGCGAGCGCCGACTCGGCCATGCGGCGTTCGTTTCCGATCGGAACGATCGATGCCGGCTCGACGAACACGGTGCGTTCGCTGCGCGACGCATCGTGGACGATTCCGAGCCCGAGGTTTCTCGCGTGCGACTTGACCGGAACCACGAAGCGATCGCCGCGAACGGTGACGAAGCGATCCTGCAGCACGTCGGCATACTCGGGCGAATCGAGCAGCGCTTCGAGCGTGGTGCGGATGCTGCGCTCGAGCGAAGCGATGCGGCGCCGCAGCTCGCCGAGCACCGGCCAGGCCTGCTGCGACAGCATGCCGTGCTCGTCGATGGCGGCCGCGAACGTCCGGCACAGCCGCCGGTCGGGGGAAATTGCCGCGCCGAGCCTCGCAAGCGCCGGAGCATCCGCGCTGTGGCGGCGAACAAAATCCTCGAGCGACGCGAGCGCACCGAGCGTGGATGCGACGAACGCGATCTCGTCGGTCGCGAGAACCTCGCCCCGCGCGGCCCGCTCGAGCTGCCCGTCGATCGGCTCGATGCCGCCGACCGGCGGCATGCCGGCGCGCCGGTCGACGAGCGCGAAGACTTCGTCGATTGCATCGAACGACTCTTCCACCGTCGGGACATCCCGGGCCAGATCGACCCGCAATGCGCGCTCGCGGCCGGCCGGAGTGCGTGCGTGGCTTGCCATCGCTTCGGTGACGAACGGCCAGTCGAGGACTTCCAGCGTGCGATGGACCAGATCCATGATTCGTCGACCTGCCGGCCGGGGTAGAGCCTGCGCTGCGTACCGTCAAATGCTTTCCCGCCTCCCTTCCTTGCCCCGCATGCGGAAATGGCTCAGATTCCGCCGTCATGCTCGCCGACTACCGCCGCTCCGACTTCTCGCACGAGGGAACGACGAAACCTGTCTATGTTCGCGGCGACGGCCCGGCGGTCATCGTCATGCACGAGATTCCGGGCGTCACTCCGAAAGTCGTGCGCTTTGCCGACTGGATCGTCGAGGCCGGATTCCGCGTGTACATGCCGCTTCTGGTCGGCGAGGCCGGCCGCGAGCCGACGCTCGCCTACGGCCTCGCATCGATTGCGCGCGTCTGCGTCAGCCGCGAGTTCGCGGTGCTTGCGTCCAACCGCTCGAGCCCGATCACGGTCTGGCTGCGCGCGCTTGCGCGCCACGCTTCGGCGGAGACCGGCGGCGGACCGGTCGGCGCGCTCGGCATGTGCTTTTCGGGCAACTTCGCGCTCGCGATGATGATGGAGCCGTGCCTGAAGGCGCCCGTGCTGTCGCAGCCGTCGATGCCGTTCTGTGTCAGCCGCGCCCACGGCAAGGCGCTTCATGTCTCGCCCGAAGAGCTCACCTGCCTGAAGCAGCGGTGTCTCGACGGCGAGAAGGTCCTCGCGCTCCGGTTCAAGGGTGATCCGATGTCGCCGGCATCCAAGTTCGAAACCCTGCGCCGCGAGATCGGCAGCGCATTCGAGGGGATCGAGCTCGAGGATTCCTGCGCGAATCCGGATGCGCTGCAGAAGCAGGCGCACAGCGTGCTGACCGAGCATCTGATCGACAGGGACGGTGAGCCGACCCGCGAAGCCGTCACGCGCGTGATCGGTTTCTTCCGCGAGCGGCTGCGTGGAGGGACGGCGGCCACGAACGCCGCGCCGGCAGCGATCCCTGCGCTCGCCGCGTCGAGAATTCTTCCGTGACCAGAGGAAAGCGATGACATTCCCGAGATCGCGCGGCCCGGCACCGATGCTGCGCCGCCTGGTGATGGCGGATCTGACGCTCGCGGCGATGTGCGCGAGCATCCCGGCAACCATCCTCGCGACCACTCTGGCGCCGGGACAGGCGCACGCGCAGATCTTCGCTTCGACGACGACCACGACTGCGCTGCCGGGAACCACGACCACGACGCTGTTCATCCCGGTCGACGTTAGCGGCGGCGGAGACTTCGAAGGCGGTTTTCCGGCCGGATCGTTCGACACCTACACGTTCGAGATCACGGGCACGCGCGTGCTGCTCGCGGAGACCACCAACGGATTCGGCGGCTGCCCGGGCGATACGATCATCACCCTGCGCCAGGCCGGCGCCGGCGGAACCTGCACGTCGTACGGAGACGATCTGCCGTGTATCGCGTTCGACGACGACTCGGGGATTTCGCTGTGCTCGCGGCTGGAGCACCGGCTGCCGGCCGGCCAGTACGACATCCGCGTATCGACGTACGGCGGCAAGAAGCTCAACCGCTATTTCCTGCACGTCGGCTTCTTCCAGACCGACTGCGGAAATCACGTGGTCGAGATCGGCGAGCAGTGCGACGACGGCAACACCGCCGGCGGCGATTGCTGCTCGGCCGGCTGCGAGCGCGAAGCCCAGGGATCGCCGTGCAACGACGGCCTGTTCTGCAATGGCGCCGACAGCTGCAGCGCGACGGGATTCTGCACGCAGCATTCCGGCGTCCAGTGCCCCGGCGCCGACGGCGATTCGAACTGCGCCGAGTCGTGCAGCGACGCTGCCGGCGGGTGCACGGGGCCGGACCCGAACGGCAGCCCGTGCAACGACGGGATCTTCTGCAACGGCACCGATACCTGCTCGAACGGATCGTGCAGCATTCACTCGGGCAATCCGTGCGGGGGACCGGACGGAGATGGCGATTGCTCGGAAAGCTGCAGCGAGCAAGCAAAAGCGTGCACCGCCAGCGATCCGAACGGGTCCGCCTGCAACGACACGGAATTCTGCAACGGCCCCGACAGCTGCTCGAACGGAAGCTGCAGCCAGCACGCCGGCAATCCGTGCGCGGGCCCGGATGGTGATGCCAATTGCGCGGAGTCGTGCAACGAGGCGAACGACTCGTGCACCGCCGACGATCCGGCCGGCGCGCCGTGCAACGACGGACAGTTCTGCAACGGCCCGGACACCTGTGTGGCCGGCGCGTGCAGCTCGCACGCCGGCAACCCGTGCGACGGACCGGACGGCGACAACGATTGTTCGGAGACATGCGACGACGTCGCCGATGCGTGCACCGGCGCGGACCCCGAAGGCACCGACTGCGACGACGGACTTGCATGCAACGGCACCGACAAATGCCATCTCGGCGAATGCGGCGTACACGTCGGTGTCGAGTGTCCCGGCAGCGACGGAGACGCCGACTGCTCGGAATCGTGCAGCGACAGCGGATCGCCGGGATGCACCAATCCCGATCCGAACGGATCGGCCTGCGACGACGGAATTTTCTGCAACGGGGCCGACACCTGTTCGAACGGAACCTGCAGCCATCATGCCGGCAGCCCGTGCGCAGGGCCCGACAACGATGCCAACTGCGCCGAGTCGTGCAGCGAGGAGCTCAAGACCTGCACCGCGGCCGATCCCGATAGCGCGCCGTGCAACGACGGGCTCTTCTGCAACGGCGCCGACGCATGCTCGAACGGCTCGTGCAGCGTTCATCCGGGCAATCCGTGCGACGGGCCCGACGGCGACTCGGACTGCTCCGAAGTCTGCAACGAGCAGGCAAAAGCCTGCACTGCCAACGATCCCAACGGATCCGCGTGCAACGATGCCGTGTTCTGCAACGGCGCCGACACCTGCTCGAACGGGAGCTGCAGCCAGCATGCCGGCGATCCGTGCGCCGGCCCGGATGGCGACGGCAACTGCGCCGAGTCGTGCAACGAAGCGGGCGATTCGTGCTCTTCGAACGATCCGAACGGCTCGGCGTGCAACGACGGGCTGTTCTGCAACGGCACCGATACCTGCCTCGGCGGCGCCTGCAGCTCGCATTCCGGCAATCCGTGCGACGGCCCGGACGGCGACATCGACTGCTCCGAAACCTGTGACGACGTGGCCGATGCGTGCACCGGCGCCGATCCCGAAGGCAGCGACTGCAGCGACGGGCTGACATGCGACGGCGTCGACAAGTGCCACCTCGGCGAGTGCAGCGTGCACATCGGTCTTGCGTGCCCCGGCAACGACGGCGACGCCAACTGCTCCGAATCGTGCAGCGACAACGGCCTGCCCGGCTGCACCAATCCGGATCCGGACGGAATCCCGTGCGACGACGGGATCTTCTGCAACGGCCTCGACACGTGCCTCGGCGGGGCCTGCAGCCAGCACGCCGGAAGCCCGTGCCCGGGCCCCGACAACGATGCGAACTGTTCCGAGTCGTGCAACGAACAGGCAAAGACGTGCACGGCGCACGATCCGACCGGCAGCGCGTGCAATGACGGCAATCCGTGCACGCAGGCGTCGACGTGCAGCAGTGCCGGAGCCTGCACGGGCAGCGCGACCAGCGACTGCGACGATCACGATCCGTGCACGACCGATGCGTGCACGGAGGGACCGCAGCATTGCTCCCACACCCCGATTCCCGACTGCACGACGACGACCACCACCACCACGACCACGTCGCTGCCGCCGGGCAGCATCTGCGGCGACGTCAGCGGGGACGGCATCGTCAAGGCTTCCGACGCGCTGACGATTCTCAAGGCGGCAGTCGGCGGTTCGCAGTGCAGCGGCGGCAAGTTCTGCATCTGCGACGCCAACGGCAACGGCACGCTCTCGGCAACCGACGCGCTGATCACGCTCAAGCGTGCGGTCGATGCCGGGGTGAACCTGGCCTGCAGGTGCTGACGCGGGCGCTACCGGCTGCCGTCGCGATTTGATCGCCCGGCGGAGGGCCCTTAGTTTGCGCCGGTGAAATTCCCTTCCCGTCGGGCTCTGTCGCTGCGTTCGTGGTCGATCGTTACCGTTTCCGTGATGGTCGGCGCGATTGCCTGCGACCGCGCGTCGGCCGAGACCCGCCCGAAGTGGGAGCTCGGAGTCGGCAGCGTCTTCTACACGCAGCCCGATTACGTCGGCTCGGACGAGTACCGCTTCCATCCGATCCCGTTTCCGTGGGTGATCTATCGCGGCTCGCGGCTGCGCCTGGACCGCGAATCGATGCAGACGCGGATCTTCGGAACCGACCTCGTGCGGCTCGACCTGTCGGCCGGCGGCCAGGTTTCGGTCGACAGCGACGACAACGACCGCCGTCACGGGATGCACGATCTCGACTGGATCGCGCAGATCGGGCCGACCGTGAAATTCCGCGTTGCGATGAGCGAGAACGGCCGTCACGTGCTCGACGTCGACGTTCCGCTGCGCACGGCGCTCGCCGTCGATCTCGACAACTTCGCGTACGAAGGGCTGGTTGCGAGCCCGAAGCTGCAGTACCGGTTCGAGCCGGACGTCTACCGCGTGGAGGCCAACGCGGGCCTGGAATTCAGCAACAACGAATACAACGAATACATCTACGGCGTGGCGCCGCAGTTCGAGACGCCGAGCCGCCGCGCGTACAACCCGAACGGCGGATACGCGGGGTTTCGTATCTCCACCGGCGTGAGCCGTTATTTCGGACCGTTCTACGTCGGCATCTTCGCGCGCTATACGAATCTTGCCGGCGCGGCGTTCGAAAACAGCCCTCTCGTCGGCAGCGACAGCGCATTCATGGGCGGCATCGCGATCGGCTGGGTCTGGCTGTCGTCGAAAGAAATGGTACCGGTCGGCGCCGAAGCCAATCTTGCGGCGCACGAGGCGGCCGTACACAGGAACGATCCCGCGCCGCCGCCGTCTTCACCAACCGACACGCCGGAAACATTTCCTGAGCCTGGGACGGGCAACGCACCATCGGCGGGACCGGATCGCGCCGCAGAGAAAAACCGGAAATGACCGGCCGGCCTCGCGCATGCCGCCTGTCTGCGATCGCGATGGCGAACAACCTCGGCGCCGGTATCGCCGAGATCTGGCCGCGCCTTGCGGGCGGCGATACCAGCCGCTTCGTCCGCCGCCGCGGCCTCGCTCCCGACCGTGAGATCCTCGTCGGAATGATCGACGCGGACTTTCCGGTGCTCGATCCTTCGATGGCCGAGTACGACTGTCGCAACAACCGCCTGGTTGCCGCAGTGCTCTCGCAGATCCGCGCGCCGATCGAGGATGCGATCCGCAGTTTCGGGCGCGGGCGCATCGCCGTCGTCGCCGGCACGAGCACGTCCGGTGTGGGAGATGCCGAAGAAGCCATCCGCCATCGCGAGCGCACCGGCTCGCTGCCGCGCCGGTTTCGCGCCGCGCAGCTCGAGTTCGGCGGTATCGCCGAGTTTGTCGCGTCGTGGCTCGGCACGACCGGTCCGGCGTTCACGCTGTCGACGGCCTGCTCGTCCGGTGCGCGTGCGCTCGCGTCGGCGAGGTCGCTGCTCGAGATGGACGTTGCCGACGCCGTCGTGTGCGGCGCGGCCGACACCATCTGCGGCCTCACTTCGAGCGGCTTCAGCTCGCTCGGGCTGATCTGCGAGGAGCTGACCAATCCGTGCAGCGTCAACCGCTGCGGAATCACGCTCGGCGAGGCTGCCGCGTTCTTCCTGGTCACGCGCGAGAGCGGCGGCGTACAGCTGACGGGAGTCGGCGAGTCGAGCGAAGCGCACCATATGTCGGCGCCGGATCCCGACGGCGCCGGCGCTCTCGCCGCGATGCGCGGTGCGCTTGCCGATGCGGGCCTCGCGCCCGGCGACATCTCGTATCTCAACATCCACGGCACCGGCACTCCGGCCAACGATGCGATGGAATGCCGCGCAATCTGGACGCTGTTCGAGGATCGCGTGCCGGCCAGCTCGACCAAGCCGCTGACCGGCCACACGCTCGGCGCGGCCGGCGCAACCGAAGCGGCGTTCTGCGCGGAGATCCTCCTTCATCGCGCGGCCCGCGAGCTCGTGTTGCCGCCGCACCGCTGGGACGGCGTCGCCGACCCCGCGCTTCCGCGCCTCGATTTCGCCGGCGATGGTCGCCGCGCGGTCACGGGCGAGACGTGCCACGTCATGAGCAACTCGTTCGGTTTCGGCGGCAACAACTGCACGCTGGTGTTCTCGCACGGTCCGGAGGTCGGAAGTTGATTCGCGCCGTTGTCCGGGACTGGTCGGCGTGGGCGCCGGGGCTCGAAAGCCGCGAAGCGTGGCAAGAGTGGGCTGCGTCGCCGGCGCCGCTGCGCGACGACGGTGCTCCGGATGCGCGCGCCGTGCCCGCGATGATCCGCCGCCGCTGCACGACGCTGTCGCGCGCGATGCTGACTGCGGCGTACGGCGCGACGAGCGGAATTGCCGCGTCGAGCGTGCGCACGGTCTTTGCCTCGCGTTACGGCAGCATCAACGAGTCGGTCCCGCTGCTTCGCAACATTGCGTACGACGAGAAGATGTCGCCGTCGCGCTTCACCCACACCGTACACAACGCGCAGTCGGGTCTGTTCTCGATCGCAGTCGGAAACCGGCATGCGTCGAGCGCGCTGTCCGCGCGGGCGGAAAGCTTCGCGTGCGGGTTCCTCGAAGCCGCGACGCATCTTCACCGCGAGCCCGAGCGGCCGGTGCTGCTGGTGATGGGCGACGTGACGCTGGCCGAAGCGTTTGCTTCGTTGATCGACGATCCTCCGGCCGTCTACTCGGTGGCCCTGGTGCTCGCGTCATCCGGCGAAGGCACGGCCGTGCGGTTCGGCGTGCGCGGCGACGAACAACCCGCGAAGCCGGGAACGGCGGTCGCAGCGGACGAGGCGCTGCGGCGCGGCTGGTCGGATGCAGCCGAATTCGTTCGCTGGATGCTGTCGGAAGAAGCGGGGCTCGTGCTGAAAGGAAATGGAAGGGAATGGTGGTGGCAGCGGGACGCGGACACCGCGTCCGCGTCCCGCTGATTCCATCACCGCGCGAGCGCGCGGGGCTCCGCCGGCTTACTGGAAGCGCAGGTCGTTCTCGACCGCACACACGCCGCGTGCCGCACGCGCAACCTGCATGGCTTCGATGCGTTCCTGCCGCGACGGCACCTTGCCGGTCAGGCGCACGATGCAGTTCTTCACATCCACGCTGACGTTGTCGAGGTCATTCTCGCGCAGCTTCTGCTTCACGTCCGAAGCGACTTCCTGGTCGCTGGCCTTGACGTTTTCCTGCTTCGCTTCGGCGACGACCTGAAGCTCGTTGCGGACGTTCTTCACGCCGGCGACTTTCTTTGCCTCGGCCGCGGCCTGCGCCTTCGCATTGGCGCTCGGAACGATGCCGAACAGCGTCACGACGCCGTCGTCGGTGTCGACGTTGATGTCGAGCGCCGGCGTTTCGCGGTCGGCAAGCAGCCGCATCTTGACCATCGACGTCGTGTACATGTCGCTGGCTACGCCGGTGGCCGACTTCGTCGTGTCGGAGACGACCTCACCGGTCGACTTCGCCGCGTTCTTGACGGCATGACCCGCTGATTTCGCGGTGTCGCTGACCGTCTCGCCCGCGGACTTTGCCGTATCGCGTGCGCTGTCGGTCACGCTTTTGTGCCCGGGCTCGGCGTACGTTTCGTCACGCGGGTCGCGTGTGTCCGCGATCGTGTCGGGGCCTTCGATCTCGCTCGACACGCGGCGCACGCCCGGCACGCTGCGCGCCGTACGCACGGCCGTGAGCTTGTCGGTCATGTCGTCGGCCTTGCCCGAAAGCAGGACGACGCCCTTGTTCACGGACGCAACCGTGATCGTGCTGTCATCGAGCGCTTTCTGGCGGGCAAGCGCGGCACGCACATCCGTGGTGATCTGGTCGTCCGCGCGCGCGACAGACGCGCTCTGCTTCTGCGACGTCACCTGAAGAAGGTTGCGGACGCTGGTCACGCCTTCGATCGAACGGACCGCTTCCTCGGCCTTCTGCTTTTCTTCGTTCGTGGCTACCGTTCCGTGCAACGTCACCTTGCGTCCCACGGTGTCGACGTTGATCGCGTTCGAGCTGACGCCTTCTGTCGTCATGAGCGCGAGCTTCGCCTTGCTGGTGATCCACGCGTCGTTCGGAGAGGCCGCGTGGGCGGCGCCGGCCCCCACCATGATCGCAACCAGGGCAGCCGCAGCGGCCATTTTCAGCCTTCCGTCAAAATTGAGCTTTCTCATGTCACGTTCTCCTTGTGAGTCGACGCCCCCGCTTTCGCAGAGCCGCCGCATCACGGTCGATCCCGGCGGACGGTCATCCCGCCCGCCGCGCAGACACGACCCTGCGTGTCCGCTTCTCCCGCTCCTGCCGGATGCTCGCGATCCGCGAGCCCGGCAGTTGCGGCAGCCTGTTGGCCATCCTTCTACGGAGCGGGGAGATTGGAGCTGCCGCGCCCGCCAAGCAGGGCCACGGCAAGAAAGACGAGCGCCAGAACCGCGAACAGCCACCCGATGTTGGCCGAGAGGCCGGCGACGCCGTTGAATCCCAGTACGGCCGCAATCAGGGCGACCACGAAGAATACGATCGCGTAATGCAGCATGGTTTACTCCTTGGGACCCGCCGATGCCGGGCGGCATCGCAACGGCTCCGGTTGGTTATTCTTCCTCGTCCTCCTCTTCTTCCTCTTCTTCGTCGTCGAGCTCGTCGTCATCGAGCTCGTCCGCCTCGTCGTCGGTGTCACCACCGAGACATCCTTCGAACTCGGTGATCTCGATTTCGAGAACATCCTCGTCCGGGCTGTCGTGCGCCCTCGCCAGCAAAGCTTCGGTCAGCACACCCTGCGCTGCGAGGATCGCAAGAAGTCTCTGCCGGGTTGCGCCCTTGTACTCGTTCGGGTTTCGTTGGCTCGAGTTCCAGTTCATCGCATCCTCCTCGCTCGTACCTCGACTTCTTCGTTCCACCGCTTCGTGACCGGATTGTCTCCACTCAAGGGCGGTACCCGGGCGGGAACCGCACGAAGCATGAAAGTCAGATGAAACGCTGACACCGGAAATTCACGGCGCACAGACCTCGGCGATGCCAACAGGGGAAGGTTCGGCGATCGGTGGGCCACAAGAGTCCACCATGCGGGTTTTTCTGACCCGCATGCTGCGTCACGCCTACCGCGCACGTGCAAGATGCCGGCGTGCATGCGTGCGACACGCTGCATGCGCTTCCCACGCGGTTGCGGCCTGCGGATCGGAGCGGGCAGTATCGATCGAGTCTTTTCGGTGTCAGCGCTCGTTGAGTGGACGCGCGTTACGCGTCGCGGTGCGCTTGGCTTCGGCAAGCCGGGCGAGCTCGGAGCGCATGCTTGCGACGTACGCCGCCGAGCGCCGCCCGCGCGGCGTATTGCCTGGCGGAAACACGCGCGACAGGAATCGGTCGAACGGTCCCGGGCCGTAGTAGCGAAACCACGCCTTGCGCCAGAGGAACTCCACGAGCGAGAAGATCGCGAGCACTGTCCAGAAGATCCAGCCGGTCCACGCGCGATGCGCGTCGAGCAGCCCCCGTATCGCGAGAACTGCGGTGATCACCGCGCTCGCGGCGAACAGTCCGGCCCAGACGGCTGTGAGCTTGCGGCAGTACGGTGCGATGAAAGGCGGCGCGAGCGGGTGCGCGATGCGCGCCGCCTTCTCGATCAGCGTTTCGTCGTCGAGAAGACTCGCCGCGAACACGCGCGCGACGAGCAGATGGACGACTGCCGGTACCATCGCGATCGCAGCAGCTGCGCCGGTGGCGATCGCAAGCGTGAGAGTGCCGAGGATCGCGAATCGTTCGACGACCGAAAGTGGGCGCCCGCCGCCGAGCGAGATCCCGCCGAGGCCGACGGACGCGCCGGTCGCGAGCGCAAACAGCAGCACGGCCGCGGCGCGCACGCCGAACGCTTCGATGAGATGCCCGGTTGCGAACCCGCTCAGCAGCACCAGCGCCATTGCCGCGAGCAGCCCGAGTCCCTGCGCGGCGGTCATGTCGCTCGGAGGACGGAACACGTGCGACGCGGTCAGCGCAACGTCGGGATGATGCCGGTCGGCGATTGCCGAAGCGTGCCGGTCGAGCACGGCCCGCTGCGCGTCGTCGAGCTCGAGCCTGTCGGATTGCGTTCCTGGGCGTCGTTCGGACCGCAGCGGCATCGCGGGTTCGATCAAAGAATCGGCTGGTTCCCGACGAACGCGGAAAGCGGAAGCGACGGGATCACGTCCGGATCGCCCGGACGTCCGAGCAGCTCGGCGGCGCTGCGGCGCACCGAGTTGAAAATCTCGGTCTGCTTCTCGAGCACGCGGCGGCGCGAGCGCGGCAGCCCGACTTCGGGCACGAAATCGATCCGCTCGAGCCCGTACGAGAACTGGCCGAGGTTTTTCGAGTAGAAGCGGCCTTCCTCGCGCAGCACCTGCGCGATCTCGCGAAACAGGTCTCCGAACGTGACCAGCGCCTGCAGCACCAGCGGCCGCATGCGCAGCTGGCTGCGGAGCCACGTGCGGTCGAGATGCTGGTCCTGCATGTACGCGGTAACCCACAGGTTGAAATACGAGCCGATGTCGAGATCCCACTTCATGCGCGTCAGCTCGAAGCTACCGAACGTCGAGTACTGGCCGCGATACAGGTTGAGCGTGGCTTCCTGGCGGAACTGCATGAACTCGTTGTAGAGGCGCGTGCGCTCGGCGAGCTCGGCGGCCGGCTCGCCGCCGGCATCGCGCGCGATCAGGTCGGCGAGCATGTCGTTCTCGATGGCGATGAAGTCGCTGCCGGGGCTGTACAGCGCGTCGGCCGAAGTGGCGGCCTCGCCGACCAGTCCCCAGCGGCCGGTGCTGAAGAACTGGCTCGTGTTGTAAGCCATGTTCGAATAGCTGCCGACGTCGACCGGCCGCGAGCCGGCAAGCAGCATCCGCACCGCGCCGTGCGTGTCGAGGAATTTGCGGAAGCCTTCGATCGTGCGGATGCCGGGAACCTCGGTGACCGGATGCCCCACGACGCCGACGCTGGTGATGCCGTCGCGCAGCGGAATGAACCAGATCCAGTAGCCGGGATACCAGAAGTGCACCGTCGACAGTCCGCGCGTCGCATGGCGGACTCGCTCGTGGAAGCTGTCGGGACCGAGACTGTCGATGTCGACGACGTTCTCGAAGCGGCCCCACACCGCGCCGAGGCGATGCTCGTTCTCGCGCACGCGAAGACCCTTGGCGCGTGCCAGAAGGTCCGCGCGCCCGGCGGCATCGACGACCCAGCGCGCCTCGTGCACCTCGCTTCCGCTCGCCGATTCGACGGTGATCGTGTGCAGCCCGCCGTCGTCGCGCACATCGGTCGGCAGCGCGCGCACTCCGGTCCGCACCTCGACGCCGGCCTCCGCGTTCATCTCGCGCAGGTCCGATTCGATGCGTGCCCTATCGATCTGGAACGCGGCATGAAACGGAAAATTGATCGGCCCGATCTCGCTCATGCTCTGAAGCGGGGCCGACTTCTGCGGATTGTCGAAGAAGTAGCGCAGGCCGTTCTTCGGATAGTGGCGGTCGTACAGGTAGCGCAGCAGGCCCTGGCGCCGCACAAGATAGTTGGCGGCGATCTCGACGGTGGCCTCACCGACCTTGAACGACGTGCCGGTCGACTTCTCGAAGACGGCGATGCGAAGGCCGGGCGTCTGGCGCGTCAGCTGGCGCGCCAGGAGCTGGCCGGCGAAGCCGCCACCGAGAATTGCCACGTCCCACTTCACAGCATTCCTCCGTTCACGGAGATCACCTGTCCGGTGATGTAAGCTGCACCGTCCGAGAACAGAAATGCAACGGCGGCGGCGATTTCGTCAGGCCGACCGAGGCGGCGCATGGGGATTCTCTTTACGATTTCCTCGACTGGAGCGCCGGCGATCATGTCGGTTTCGATGAGGCCGGGTGCAACGCAGTTGACGGTGATTCCCCGCTTGGCCACTTCCTGCGCGAGAGACTTCGACGCCGCGATGATGCCGGCTTTGGACGCGGCGTAATTGGCCTGGCCGCGGTTGCCGGCCAGCGCGGCAATCGACGAGATCGCGACGACGCGGCCGCCGTCATGGCGTCGCACCATCGGCATCAGCAGCGGCTGCGCGACGTTGTAGAAGCCGTCGAGATTGGTGCGCAGCACCCGGTCCCACGCGTCGCCTTTCATCGCCGGCAGGGGCGCGTCGGCGTGAATGCCGGCGTTGAGCACGATGCCCCAGAACACGCCGCGCTGGCGGATCTCATCGGTGAGCGCAGCCGCTGTCGCTTCGCGGTCGGCGACGTCGAACTGCACGAGCACGGGGCTGGCGCCGCGAACGGCCGCCACTTCGTCTGCGGTGCGGCGGGCCGCTTCGGCGTTGGCATGGTAATGCACGACGACGTCGTAGCCGGCTCCGGCGAGCGCGACGGCAATCGCACGGCCGATGCCGCCGCTGGCACCGGTGACGAGCACGCGTCTTGCCGTTGTGGGTTCAGTCATTGTCGGAAAAGTCCTCGGCGAGGGCCTCGAAGCTCTCCAACAGATAGACCGTGAGGACACCTGAAACCATGGGCGCACCGCCGGCGCCGTCGTCGATCGAACAATCGAACGCGTGAAGGCCTGCCGACGAGCGCAGATGAACGGCCGTTACGGCCAGCGGCTGCCCCTGCGCGAAGCGGTCCACGTGAAACGAGATCCGGCGCGTCCCGACGAAGAAGCCCGGCCGGGCGTCAGGCGCCGGCTGCGCCAAATCGGGGACAGACACCGATTTCGCGAAATCGGTGTCTGTCCCCGATTTCCTGTCGCGGGTTTTGTCGCGCTCGAGAAGTCCGCCGTGGGCGGCGATCGTCTGGGCCATGAATTCGAGGCCGACGTAGGCCGGGATCGAGCCGTCGGCGTCGCGAAAGCTCGCCCCGGCGTCGGGATCGACCGCGCACACGGTTCGCTTCGCATCGTGCCCGAGCACGCGCGCGAGCAGCACCGCGCTGCCGCGATGCGGGAGCAGCTCGCGCACCGGCGGAAACTCGGTGTCAGCCGCCATGGGCGCCTTCGCCACGTCCGGCTTCACGCGGCGCCGGCTTCTGCGGCTCGGCCGCTTCGGCCCAATAGTCGAAGAAGTTGAACCACTGGTACGGCACGCGCCAGCAGGTCTTCTCGATCTCGGCAGCGTAGGCACGCAGCAGAGCATCCGCGCGCTTGCGTCGCGGCAGCGCCGGATCGATCCGTTCGGTCAGCACCGTCGCCGACGATTCGTAGGTGCGCTCGTCGAGACGGATGCACTGCGTGTGCACGACCGGACATCCGAACGTCGCCGCGAGCACGAACGGCGAAAGCGAGAACTGCGTCGGGCGTCCGAGGAACGTGAGCTCGACCGGCCGGTCCCTCGCTCCCGGATGGATGCGGTCGGCCAGTATCCCGACGAATTCTCCGCGCGCGATGCATTCGCGGATGAGAAACGCCGTCTTGAGCGAGTTCGGCTCGATCTCGAGCACGCGGATGCGGCTGTTCGGGTCGAGCTGCTCGAAGAACGTGTTGATGCGCGTCGCATGCCTCGTGAACATCAGCACGTTGACGGTCATCTCGTACTTGTTTGCGAGCAGCCGCATCATGTCGAAGCTGCCCTGGTGCGCGCCGATCAGGAATGCGCCCCGGCCGCTCCTGGCGAGGTCGAACAGCACTTCGCTGCCGCGGTGGCGGAATTCGATTTCGTCGAGGTTGCCGGACCACGCCACGAGCCGGTCAAAAACGTTGATGCAGAATTCGTGGATGTGGTGCAGCACCTGACGGAACCCGGGCGGCCTGCCCAGCGCGCGACGGCCCTCGGGAGTCGCCCACAGCGTCTCGAGATAAACCCGCGATGCCCGGCGCGCACCGTGCGCGAGCAGCGCGAAATACGCGGCGATGCCGTACACCATGATCAGGCACACGCGCCGGCCCAGCAGTCGGTAGACCGTGACGATGAACCGCAGCGCGAGCATCGAGCCTCGCTCCGGGATGCTTCCCCATGCACCCGACGTCTTCGGAAGCACTGCTGCGGGCGATGTCCCGACGTCGTCGGACGATGCATCGACGAGCGTGCCGTGGTCGGTCATGGGCACGATGCCGCTCCGCCCTGCTGCTGTGCGCGACGGCGCGCGAGCACGATCGCGGGCGCGGCGAGCGGCAGCTCGACGAGAAGCCGCAGGTAGGTTGCCGCAAGGCGCAGGTTGTCGCGCAGCATGTCGAAGTGCGACACGCCGTCGGTCGGATACGACACGCGCGTCGGCAGCGTGACGATCGGAAGCCCGGCGCGGAACAGACGCACCGACATCTCCGGATCGAAGCTCATGCGATTGCCTGTGTGCACCGAGTCGATGATCGCTACGGCGGCCGCCAGCGGCAGCCCGCGATATCCGCAGAGCGGATCGCGAACCGTCCGCGATCCGCACGCCAGCCACACCAGGCCGACGGAAAGCTGGCGGCCCCACAGCCGCGCTTTCGGCGCTTCGGTGCCGAACACGGGCTTGCCGAGCACGGCAGCAGATGGATTGGCGCGCATCGCAGCGACGAAGCGCGGAACGTCGTCGGTGTCGTGCTGCCCGTCGGCGTCGAGCTCGAGCGAATGCGTGTATCCCGCCGCGAGCGCGTGACGATATCCGGTGCGCTTGGCCGCGCCCTGTCCGCCGTTCTCGCTTCTCCAGACGATCGTCACCCACGGCAGCCGCCGTTCGAGCTCGGCAAGCACGTCGCGAGCAGCCTTGCCGCTGCCGTCGTCGACCACGATGCACGGCAGGTCGTAGCGCGCGAGGCGATCGAGCAGCGCGCCGATCGCACCGGCGTGCTCGTAGTGGGGAATCAGCAGGCAGAGCCGCATCGCGTGCGCGCGGTCGTTGTCGGGCGTTGCGGGTCGCATGGCTTATCGCTCGAGCGTGATGCGTCCGCTCGAAAACACGCGCGATCCGTGGCCGAGCGTGAAGGTCACATGAGAGAAGGCTTCATCGATGGCCAGTTGCATCGTGAACAGCTCGGCTGGACGCAAAACGTTTCGGAACTTGACGGCTTCCATCCGCTCGGCGGTGACGCGCCGGCCGGCGATGCGGCCGAGTGCGAGCATGACCCAGTGGATTTGCACGGCTCCCGGCACGAGCGGGAACTCGTCGTAGTGGCCGTCAAAGTAGGCGAGATCGCGGGGTACGACAAGCTCGCGCACCAGCACGCTTCTCGTGTCCGGAAGGTGGCCGACGCCTCGCGTGCTCGCAAGGAGTCCCGGACCGGCACTGCTCTGTTCATCGAGAAGAAGCGGCTCGCGCGGCGGCTCGACCGGCCGGGCCAGCTCTTGTTCGACCGTGCGCTGCGCAAGCTTCCCGCGCGTGTCGACGGGCAGTGCGTCAACGAAACGCCAGCGGCGCGGCAGCGCCACGCGATTCCAGCGCTCGGCCAGATGCGCCGCGAGGATGCGCTGCACTGCGCGCCGTCCTTCCCGCGCGAGCCGCAAGCGCCCTTCGCGCGACAGAACCACGACGGCGCCGAGACGCGCGCCGCTTTTTGCGGGGTACGTTGCAGCGACGGCATTTTCGACGAGCTCGTGCGCGGCGAGGAAGCTTTCGATTTCCGGCAGCGACAGCGTCTTCTCGCCGACTTTGGCAATGCGGTCGGCGCGGCCGGCAAGCCGGAAGCCGTCGCCTTCGCGCTCTGCGCGATCGCCCATGCGCATCGTCCCCGGCTCGGGCGAATCGGCAGCTTGCGATTCGGTGGCGGCACTGTCCGGCGCAGTCACGAACGGAGACGTGACGACGAGCGCGCCGCTCGCGTCGTCGATCTCTGCGGTTACGGACGGAAACGTCGTCCAGCAAGGATCGGGATCCGACGCGCGCTGCCGGCGGAGCGCAACTCCGCCCGTTTCGGTCGAGCCGAAGATCTCGACCGGTGCGCGCCCGAACGCGTCTTCGAGCGCGAGTGCCGTGGGCGACTCGAGCGGCCCGCCCGAAGAAATGATCTCGAGGATTGCGGAGGCATGCTCGCGCGCGCGCGGCAGCGCAGCGAGATGGCGAAGATGGGCAGGGCTCGAGACGACGACCGCGCCGCCGGTTTCCGCGCAGCGAGCCAGCAGCTCGTCGGGAAGCAGGACGCTCTGCCGGCAGAATGCAAAATGCCGGGCGAGCGGCCACAGCACGCGGAACAGCAATCCGTACAGATGATGGGCCGAGACGGTCGCGAGCACGCTCGCGGTCCGGCCGCCACGATGCCCGGCAACTGCGAGCAGCTCGCCGATCTCGGCAACTTCGTCTTCCAGGTGGCACAGCGCCTTGGTGATGCGCTTTCCGGGACCGCTCGTGCCGGACGTGAACAACTCGACGAGCGCAACGCGCCTGTCGATCTCAATTCCGGTGCGCGCTGCCGTTTCTACCGCCGTTGAGGTGGCACTCGTGCTTTGGGCTTCGTTCGCGACCGCGCGACCAGGCGCGAGCGGATCGAGCGTGCGGGCGTCGGAAGGCTTCCCTGCGTCATCGACGAATACGCGATCCGACTCCGCGCGGAGCTCGCGAAGCGTTCCCGGCTGAAGATTGGGAGGCAGCGCGATGCGCGCGCCCGCGACAGCCGCCGCCAGCAGCGAGACCGCAATGCGGTAGGCGTCCTCGGACTCGATGAGCCAGCGCTTCCCGCGATCGCCTTCGAGATGCGACGCAAGAGCGAACACGTCCGCCAGCAGCCGCGCGTGACTCGCACTCTGGTCGGGTGTCTGTCCGAAGGCGACGATGCGACTCGCGTCCGGCGCCTCGCGCAGAAGTCCGACCAGCGGCCGGCTTGCCACTATGCCCGGCAACGTCGGCCCCGCCGGAACGGTCGGCTCGATCGGCGACTTCGGCAACGTCGAAGGCAAAGTCCCGGCATCAGGCCATGCCGAGCCGCGCGGCGAGCGCGTCGACGATGTCGCCCACGGCCTGCATCTTCTGGATTTCCTCGTCGGCGATCACCACGCGCAGGCGCGACTCGAGACGAACCACGATCGTGACGCCGTCGATGCTGTCGAGATCGAGATCTTCGACCAGGCGTGCCTCGCGCGTGATCTTCTCGGGAGCGAGCTCGAACTCGGCGACCAGGATCGAGCGAAGCTCGTCTTCGAGTTGCTCGCGCGTCATGGCCTCAGCGGGTGCGTTCGGCCGTGACGAGATCGGCGAGCGCGCCGACCGACGCGAAGATCTTCTCGTTGCGTTCGGGGTCGTCGGTGATGATTACGCCGTACTTTTCCTCGAGGCCCATCGCGAGCTCGAGCGCATCGATCGAATCGAGCCCGAGGCCTTCGACGAACAGCGGAGCGTCGGTTTCGATCTCCTCCGGCCGGATGTCCTCGAGCGCGAGCACTTCGACGATCATGGCCTTGATGTCTGCGGTCAGTTCGTCACGCGTCTGCAAGATTGGGCTCCTCGAGAAAAATCCTGAGCAGGTCGTCGGTCATCTTTCGTGCGGCAAGCGGCGTCGTCATGCCGGCGTAGTCGGCCGGATCGAGCCGGCCGGCAATCGCGAGCTCGTAGGCGGGCCGGCGGCCGTCGGTGTCGCTCCACTTGCGGCCGCTTCCAAGCATCCGCGGGCGGCAGCGGATCGCCACCGCAACCAGCGGAGCGCCGCTGGCGAGCGCGATATGCGCCGCACCGCGATGGAACTTTCCAAAACTTCCCCACGGCGACCGCGTGCCTTCCGGGAACACCAGCAGCCGCCGTCCCGAACGCAGGCGCCGCGCACACTGCTCGACGACCGCAACGCCGCCGTCGTTGCGCACGTACCCGGCCACCTCGATGGCGCGGGCCAGAAACGGGCTCTTCGCGGTCCAGCCCGCATTGACGATGCAGTCCATCTGCTCGAGGACCGATCCGATCAGGACCACGTCGACCAGCGTCGGATGGTTCGCGACGACGATGCACGGGCCGCAGTCCGCGAGCCCGGCCAGGCCGCGTGCGTCCAGCCGGAAGATCCCGACGAGCCTCCAGAGCGCGACCGAGAACGCATAGGCGCGCCGGATCGCGCGCTGCACCGCCATCTCGGCCTGCTCGCTCGAGGCCGCCGAGAGGCGCACGACCGGTGCGACGACGAACGCAACCGCGAGCGCAGTCACCCCGAACTGGGCAAACGAGCATGCGAGGCGGATCTGCCGCCAGTACCGACGGCCTGCGGCCAGGGCTCCGGACGCGGCATCTCGATCCGATGAGGGTCCGCGCACCGACAGCGACCGGCCGCTTTCGCCGGTCGCGCGTGCGGCCGGCTGGTCAGCGTGCGCTCGGATGGGCCGCTCGAGCGTCACATGCCGCATGCTTTTCGTTTCCACCTCGAACCAGTCGACGCCTGGCGACGTTGCCACCCGCTTCGATACCTCATCTCCTGCGGAAAACGAAGGCCGATCGCGACGGCCTGCGGCGCGTTTGTGGCCTGCAGCACCGCGCGAATCGATCAGTTGCGGCCCGCCGTCGGCCGTTCGTGGCGCCGCATCCCGGACGGGCCCGGACGGCTCGATTCGGGCCGGTATCCGCCCTATACGTCGCACGATGACGGCCCGTACCAGCGAGGCAGCCGCGGCGGGTGTGCCGGCTGCAGCACGCGTCGTCTTCGGGTCGGACCTGGTCGGCGTCGACGAGGTCGTCTCGATCGCGTTCGGTCTGGCCGAGCCGGCGATCAGCGCCGACCCCGCATTCCTTGCCCGCCTCGAAGCCGGGCGCACCGTGCTCGAGCGATGCCTGTCGGCCGGGGAACCCGTCTACGGGGTTTCCACCGGCGTCGGCGCATCGGTCGAAAACGATGTCCCCGAGCACCTGCAGGCCGATCTCGCCCGCAACCTGTTCCGCTTTCACGGCTGCGGAACCGGACGAATCCTCGACCCCACCGAAGCCTCGGCGGTCATTGCGGTGCGTCTCGCGTCGCTTGCCCGCGGCTACTCGGCGGTCCGCCCGGTGGTGCTCGAGCATCTGGCGCTTCTGGTCGCGCGCGGCGTGCTGCCGCGAATTCCCGAAGAAGGCTCGGTCGGCGCGAGCGGTGACCTGACTCCGCTCGCGTATGTCGCCGGGCTGCTGGCGGGCGAAGGCGAAGCCGTCGTCAGCGGTCAGACGGTGCCCGCGCGCGATGCGCTCGCCGCGGCCGGAATTGCACCGCTCGTGCTGGCTCCCAAGGAAAGCCTCGCGCTGATGAACGGCACCAGCGTGATGGCCGGCATCGCGAGCCTCGTGCTGGTGCGCGCCGAGCGGCTCGCGAAGCTCGCGGCGGCGATCACCGCGATGACGAGCGCGGCCACGCTCGGCAACGCCGAGCACTTCGACGACGCGGTTCTCGGCCTCAAGCCGCATGCCGGTACGGTCGAAGTCGGAAGCTGGATCCGCGCGTTCCTCGCCGGCGGCCCCAGCCCGGAGCCGCTTCGCCTGCAGGACCGCTATTCGGTGCGCTGCGCTCCGCACGTGCTCGGCGTGCTCGTCGATGCATGCGCGCTCGCGAGGCGAGTGCTCGACATCGAGATCGCCGGCGTCAACGACAATCCGGTCATCGATCCCGAATCCGGCCGCGTGCTGCACGGCGGAAATTTCTACGGCGGGCACGTCGTCTTCGCGCTCGATGCGCTCAAGGGCGCGATGGCTTCGGCGGCCGACCTCCTCGACCGCCAGCTCGTGCTGCTGTGCCCGCCGGAGACCAGCGGCGGTCTTCCGGCCAATCTGGTCGCATCGCCGCGCGTGTCGCATCACGGGTTCAAGGCCATGCAGATCACGGCGTCGGCGCTCGCGGCCGAAGCGGCCAAGACGAGTCTTCCCGCTGCGGTCTTCAGCCGCAGCACCGAGTCGCACAACCAGGACAAGGTCAGCATGGGTACGCTCGCATCGCGCGAAGCCCGTCGCGTGGTCGAGCTCGCCGAAACGGTCGCAACGATTACGCTGCTGGCCGCGTGCCAGGCCGTCGACCTCCGCATGCGAAGCGGCGGCTCGGTCCCTGAAGCCGTAGCGACGCTGCACGACGCGGTTCGGCGCCGCGTGCCGCCACTCGAGCAGGATCGCCGGCAGGACGGCGACATTGCGGCCGTGCTCGAGCTGCTGCGCAGCGACGGTCTGCCGATCGATCTCGAGCTGCCCGAGCCCGGACCTGCGTGAACACACCGGCAAAGACACCGGAATGACCGACAAGCTGCGCGAGACGTCGATCGAGCTCGAGGTTCCGTTTCACGACATCGACGGGCTCGGCATCGTCTGGCACGGACACTATTACAAGTACCTCGAGATCGCGCGCACGCGACTGCTGCGCAGCGTCGGCCTCGACTCCGGAGACATCATCGGGCCGCGCTACCGGTTCGTGATCGTCGAGAGCCACTGCCGCTACACGTCCGCGCTTCGCTACGGCGACAACGTGCGCGTCTCCGCGTGGTTCGGCGACCTCCGCCATCGCATCCGGATCCTCTACGATGTCACCAACATCGCGACGGGGCGGCGCGCGGCGCGCGGCCACACGATCCTTGCGACCACCGATCTCGAAGGACGGCTGCTGCTGGAGACGCCGCCCGGCATTGTCGAGCGCATCGGTGGCTGAGCAACAGCTCGAGCTTCGACGGCTGGCCTGGGTTTCGCGAATGGCGGCGCTATCGGCGGCGGCTCGCGGCGTGATCGCGGCACTCGGTTTCAGCGGCTCGGCATTCCTTGCCGGCATTGAACCAGCTGCGCTCGCTCTGGCCGAGCCGGCCGCGGCGACCGAGCCCGCGGCCGTCCACGATCTGTCGTCGATGCTGTCGGCGATGCGCGCGTCGCCCGGCGTCGTCGCCGAGTTCACCGAAACGAAGGAGCTTGCGCTGCTGTCGGCGCCGCTCGAATCTTCGGGGACGATTTACTTCATTCCGCCGCATCGTTTCGTGCGCGTCGTCGTGAGCCCGTCGCGGTCGCGACTCGTCGTCGACGGCGACAAGGTGCGCATGGAGGAAGCGACCGGCAGCAAGGCGCTGGATCTGTCGTCGAGCCCGATCGCGCGCCAGATCGTCGACAGCTTCGTCGTGCTGTTCAACGGCGACGAGGCGCGTCTGAAGGAGCTCTACCGCGCCGAATACAGCGAAACGCCGCACGATGCGGGCGATGCGCAGGCCGGCGGAAGCGAGTGGCACCTGCACCTGTCGCCGCGCTCGATGCCGCTCGAGCGCATGATCTCGTACTTCGACATGACCGGCCACGGCGCGCACGTCGACCGCATGGAAGCCGTCGAGCCGGACGGCGACCGCACCGTGACGCGGTTCGGGAAAACCGACGTCGAGCACCGATTCAGCGAGCAGGAGCTCGCCGAGCTGTTCGCGCAGCCGCGGCCTGCGGCGCCCGCGGACCGTCAGGGCGATTCGGAATGAGCGGTGTTGTGATGCCTAGCTGTCGGAACGATTACTCGCCCGGATAAACCGGGATATGTGATTTGAGGTTGCTCTCGGAGAAAGTGAATTCCGGAGTGCCACCTGCGCTCAAGCCACGAGCGAAGACGATTATCGAAGGAAATTGGGCAAAGACGAACTCGGAGAGGTCAAGATCTTCCCCGAACTCTCCGTCCCCATTCAATAGTATGCTTCCCAGTTTTCGATGATTTGCTGGGAAGAGTTCCGGTAGAGAAACCTCTATCATCCAAAGTCGCTCCGGTAGATGGGCTCTCATTACTTCACGCGTAGAGGAGTGCTCTCGATTCCATTCCCAGTCCTGAGCAGCATTCAGATGTGACACATATTCATCTCGAGTAAGTGGTACTGCACGTATTACGACGCGCTGTTGGTCCGCAAAAGCGACTAGCCTTCTGAGCCAAGGATTTGTTGAATCCTTAATCGTCTCTACGCCCAGTAGCGCATAAACGTACTCACTCCCTATTGCTTCGGCCTCAATACCACTAGTTCCAAATCCTGCCTTATGCAGTGCGAGCACGTACCCTACGTTTTGTGGTTTTACGTACAAACGCGGAACGCAGAAATTAGATCCGTAGTTATCGTCATGACCGATGAAACTGTTCACCCAAGCATCGCTGGGGATGTATCGTATTGCCTCGCCGATTGAGAAGTAGCCAGAATCTGCATTCACAACCCAAGTATCGCTGTTAAATGTATGGCCGAAGAATGGGATGATATGAGAACGTTCGGCGGGCTCTGCCGCATCGCGCCGAAATCCAAGCAACGCTCCGGCGCCAGCCTCGACTCCCGCGTAAAGAAACTTCTGGTAAGGGAAGGCCGCGCGATCAGTTGGACTGTCACTACCACCGCTACTCGATTCGTCTTCACCGTATTCGATTGCCGTATATTTCATTCCTAGCTTATCAAATATTCCACTAATCTGTTGAACGCTGAGCCCTTCGCTTGGCGTCAGCGGCGGATAGTTGCGAGCGATCGCGTTCAACTGCGAATACGAAATATCGAGTTCAGGTGAGATCGTGGCTAGTAAACTTCGAATCGCGACCTGAGCACAAGATTTGTTCAAACCGTTTTGTTGGCAATAGAGAGCCCCTTGCAGCTGGAACTGTCTGGTTCCGAAAACTACGGGGAATTTGGGATTGGCTGGTATGTAATTGTGTCGATCCGGGTATTTCCGAATTACCGACTCGAAAACATGCCATGATCCATTTGCAAGACTCTGTCGTGACGGAACTCTGTCTTTTTTGACGACGGCGTATCCGACAAGATTTTCGCTGTTGATATTTCCATTCTCTACAGCGTCATTGGGAGCGGTCCAGAACGAGAGACGCTGCAGGCCTGTCATTTGGTAGGACGCCAGGAACGAATGGATTTCCGCGTTTTCGTCAGCGACCAGTCCGTCTGCTTCGATGTCCTCGACCGCGAAGGATTGGGCATGATGCATTCGTGCTTGCGAGAATATGCGACGAATGGCGGGTTCCCGCTGATAGTGGGATTCGACGTAGTCGAAATTTGAAAAAGGACGCGCCATCGAATGGACGCGGCAAGTGAGGGAAGGGGATAGCCGCGGAGCGGACGATGGCTGCGGCATGAGAGGAGGAGACGCGGAGGGTGAGGGGCTAACGGAAGAGCAGAACGCTATGCTTCGCGCTGTCCTTCATTTCCCGGAGTCGCCGCAGGTATCTTGGCACATCCCTGACCCGACGAATCTGCACCTCGAATGATCCCTGCTGCGCAGTGGCGCTCTTCTTCCCAACCGCTTCAGCTAGACGCGGACTTGAGTAGATTACAGTCTTGGAGGTCATTGCGGTTTCCCTATGCGCCCGAGTCGGCGAGAGTCAACGCGCCTCTATATATGCCAAGGCCACTGCTGGCAAGTAATGTACAGGATTCATAGCTGGAATACGTCCCCTGTGCGATAAAAACCACCTACTGAGATCCATACTGCTGTGGCCAACTTAAGAGAAACCCGAAGCCCCTTGGCCGGGCCAGTTGTGGGCGTCGGCAAGGCACCTGGGGGCCGCATTGCCATACGACGATCCGACTCCGGGGCAGGCCGCCCGCCGGTCATCAAGCCGCCGTAGTCTCCGGGTCAGAAGGTTTGCGACGATCTGATCCTTCACGAACATGTACTGTGGGAGTCATGATGACTCAGCTTTTAAGGGAGCCAGGCACCGTAAACGTCCGGCGCTTCGGCGGCGCTCCGAGCGGGGAAAGACCCGACGACGAAGGGGAGGGGAGCGGTCGAGGCTGTATCTTCTTCGGAGTCTTCAGGGGCTCCCGGGCAGAGGGGGCTGCGCTCGAGAATCGCGAAGGCAGAAGAGGCGAGCACAAAAAACCGCTTCCAGTCATCCGGTCCTTTGCCGAATTTGAGTGGAAACCCAGTAAATGTCGCGACTGTTTCAACGGCTGTCGAACACGCGTGCTGCAGGACGGTCCTGAGTTGAATCTCAATCCTATACCCACTCCAAAAGCTTGTTTGCTGCGACTTGGCTTTGTAGCGGCCAACGATGTGAATACCTCGATAACCGTCTGCTTTTGGTTTCTGTATGTAATTGTAATGACGCGGAGTCCCTTCCAGCGGAAATAGGGACGGCTCACCAATAAATGTGTCGAGGACAGCGTTAACCTCACGCATAGAGCCTAATATCGCGCGACAGCCGCCTAGATCCTGCATAGTTGTCACCGGGTAGGGAGACCTAGCGAGCTTTGCTAACACGGACGGCATGCGTTTAAGCCGCCGCGCTACGATGACATTCGAATCGACCTTTCGTGACCGTTTCCTCAGTGAATCTTGGAAGTGGTTGAGGGGAAAGGAGTGTGAAGCCCGCCAGTTATCGACGACGTCGTATGCCTCTGCCATTGCGTCTGCAGCGGAGCGGTCTGGACGAAGCCACCAAGGCGCAAGTTGTGCCGCGGCATCGTTGATCCGTTTGTTGCTGTATTCTTTCTTGACCCACTGGCCCATCTCGTCGGCCCCTCGGCCGACTCGTCCAGTACGGAGTCTTCAGCAACGCAGGAGAGCAGCCATGTTTTCACAACACTTTACCTCAAGGGAAGTTGAGTGTCGATTTAGACCGAGTGGCTACCGCTGCGACCGCGATTTGACGCTCAGCAGAAGCAGCGAGATCGGAGCGAACAGCAGCGACAGCGCAACGCCGGCACCGGTCGTGATGCCGATCGCGCGCAGCGGCGGCTGGCTCGAGATCGCGAGCGTGCCGAACGACAGGATCGTCGTCAGGCAGCACAAAAGGCACGACACCAGCGTCGCGCCGACCTCGGCCTCGTCGTCGCGCGCGGTGTCGACGATGAAGATGCCGTAGTCGACTCCCATGCCCATCACCATCAGCAGGCTGACCGCGTGCAGCAGGTTGGTCTCGACGCCGGCCAGCGCGAAGCCCGACAGCAGCACGACCGGCACGAGCAGCGCGGGAAGGAACGCCGCGGTGGCGCTCCGCCAGTGGCGGTAGCGCACGAGCAGCAGCACGTAGACGAGCACGGTGCCGACGACGACGAGGCGCAGCGTCTGGTTTCGGAAGTGCGCGAAGATGTCGTTGAGGAACGTGCGCTGCTCGAAGAACGTCACGTCGGGAAGATCGCCGAGCGCGGCACGCACCGCGTCGGCGTCGCGCACGCCGCGCAGATACGTGATGGCCGCGACGCGGTCGCCGAGGTCGAGCACGAGCGAGCTCACCAGCGGTCCGAGCGCCGACGCGCGAAGCGTGGCGAGGTCGAGCGGCGGCGGCGGATTCGCGAGCATCTCGGCGAACGGCGCGAACGACTGCGGCCGGAACCCTTCGTGCACGAACGCGGCGTCTAGCCGGCGCGGAAGATCGGGACTTGCGCGCAGCACCTCGAGATTGCGCCGCTGCAGCGACTCGGGCCACAGCAGCGCGTGCAGCGAGCGCATGCCCCCGAGCTTTCCTTCGCGAACCAGCTTCTCGAGCCGCGCATGGACCTGTTCGTTGCGCTCGAGCATCGCCGCAGCGTCGTTGCCGGCAGCAATCACGAAGCGGCCCGGGTCGAAGTTCGACACGCGCTCGCGCACGCGGTCGTCCTCTGCCTTGAGCACCGGATCGGGCGACGAGATGCGCGAGAGATCGTCGTTCCATGCGAGCTTCGGCAGCGCGAATGCCGCGACGATCACGATCGCGATTGGCGCCAGCGCGAGCACCATGCGCCGCTCGCGAAGGCGGACCAGCCACGGACCGAGGACGTTCGCGAGCCCTTCGGAAACCGGCTGGATCCTGCGCCGGCGCGGCAAGAGATCCGGCAGCAGCAGCAGCGATGCCACGAGCGCACCGGCGACGCCGAGCACCGCGAACCAGCCGAGCTCGCGGAAGCCGCGGAACGACGTCCAGGCAAGCCCGGCAAAACTTGCCATCGTCGTCAGCGCGGCCATCGAAAGGGATCCGGCAAGCCGGCGCGTGACCTGCCACGGCGTCTCGCCGGACTTCGACAGGCTCCACAGGATCAGCACGTGCGTCGGATAATCGATGGTCACGCCGATCAGCGAAGCGCCGAACGCGATCGTCATGCCGTCGAGACGGCCGAAGAAGAACAGGCCGGCCGCGAGCGCGAAGAGCAGGCCCGCGACGCCCGGTATCGTCACGATCGCGAGCGAGATCAGCGAACGGAAGAACAGCAGCGACAGCGCGGCGACGCCGATGCCGGAGAGCGTCGAGATCAGCGATGCGTCGCCGCGGATCTTGTTCTCCGCGTCGATCGAAAAGCGGTTGGCGCCGCTCTGTTCGAGCACGAGGTCGGGCCCGAGGAGCGCTCGCTGCTCGTCGAACGTCCGGCGGATCGCATCGAGCAGCGGCCTTTGCGCGAACGAGTCGAACGCGGAGCTGCGCGTGGCGAGAAACAGCACCGCGTACTTTCCGTCCGGCGTCGTAAAGACGCCGTCGCGCGTGGCGAGCGGGGGCTCTTCCGACCGGAGCCGTTCGGTGATCGCGGCAAAGCCGCCGAGCGGATCCGCAGGCAGCACGCGCTTGAGAAGCGATGCGACCGGAAGCGTCAGCGACTCGCGCACCTTGCGCGCCTGCTCTTCGAGCCCGCGGTCGGAAAGGCGTGCCGCCAGCTCGCTCTCCGGATCCTCGGAGAGGAAGTACAGCCGCCGCGGAAAATAGAGGTCGTAGATCCTGGTCAGCAGCTCTTCGTCGGCGCCTTCGCGCACCCAGGCGACTTCGGGCTGCGTGCGCAGCATGGCCGCCAGGGCGCGAATCGCGGCGACCGCTCGATCCGGATCGGCGGCGCCGACGGTGAGGACCATCGTGCGCGCAAGATCGCTGCGTGCGAGCTCACGCGAGATCCTGGCCGGTTCCGCGCCGCGCCCGTCGGGCAGGAAATTGGTGATGTCGGTCGTGAATTCGATTCGCTGGAGCGAGTACGCGGCGAGAAGCGCGAACGCAGCTCCCCACGCGATCAGGCGGCTGCGGCGCGTCACGCCGGATCCTTCACGCCGATGCCGGCCCGCGTCCAGGCTGGAAAGCAATTGCTGCGAAACGAGAGGTCGGCCACGCCGGGCGGAACTTGTCGGTGGCGGCACGTGCGTGCAATCGAGCGCTGGCAGCGCAGTGCGAATGCGCGCTCAACTTGCTGCGCATGGCGGTCCTCATCATCTTGGCGCCGTGCGCATCAACCCCGTTCGGCCCGTTCGGATTTTCGATCATTGGCGATGCCGGACGTCCGCCGGTCTCCGCGGCCCGCAGCGATGGCCGCTGGCCGCCGCGCTGATCGCGCTGTCCGTCGGTGCGTGCGGCTGCACGCTCGTCGGCGAGCTGATGCAGACCAAGGTGCGGGACTGCGAGGGCTTCGACGTTCCGCTGACCACGCTGTTCGGAACGTCGCGCAAGCAGCTGCACGTGCGCGTCGTCGCCCGCCACGTCGACAGCGACTTCGCTTTCGTCACCGAGAGCGCGCCCGAATCGTTCGTGATGATCGGCTTCACGCCTCTCGGCACCAAGTCGTTCACGCTCGTGCGCCGCGGCGACAACGTCGACGTGCAGACGCTGATGAGCGCCGCGCAGCGCGTGCCGCCGAAGAACGTGATGTCCGACGTGCTCGCGATGTCGATTCCAAGCGCGTGCTCGCCGAGCCAGGACGGGGTCTTCGCGACACCGGTCGGCGACTGGCAGGTCAGCGACAACTGCAAGGACGGCCGTCCGCTCGACCGCAGCATTGCGAAGAAGACCAACGCTGCCGGCCAGAAACCCGACGTTGAGGTCACCTATCAGGGCGACGCGATCATGGTGCGCCAGAACACGTGCAAGTATCTCGCGCGCTACGTGCTCGAGACCGCGCCGGTCGCGGCGGCTACGGCTCTTGCGGAAGTCGCGCCGGCAAAGACCGCTGCGCCGTCGCCGGCAGCTCCGGCGGCGAGCGTTGCGCCTGCGCCTGCGACTGCGCCGCTGCCCGCAGCGCCGTCGACTCCTCGAGTCACCAACGCGCCTGCGGCGAAGCCGCTGCCACCGGCACTGCCGCCGATTCCTGCACCGGCGGCAGCTCAAAGAGTGCCAGCAGGCGTGCCGCCCGCGCCGCCGGCTCAAGCAACGCCGGCGCCTGCAGCTGCCGTCACGCCCGCGCCGCCCGCAGCACCCGCGGCGGATTCGACGACGACGCCGCAGGCCGCACCGACGAAGATCATCCCGCGCACGACAAAGTCGCTCGGAGCATGGTGGCAAAAAAAGAAGACTTCGACGCCGGGCGAAGCGCAGCCAACGGAAACGCCGCCGCCCGCTGCGGCTTCGCCGGCACCGGCTTCATCGCAGCCAGCGGGCGCGACGCCGTAACTAGCGCCGAAGGCCCAGAATCAGCCCGACCACGATGAAGATGATCCGGATCGTGTCGATCCACGGACGGTAGTAGCTGATGCGCTCGGCTGCCGGTGGGTAATACGCGCGCACGGTGCGGCACTCGACCGGCACGCCGCTGCGCAGCGCGCGGATCAGCGCTTCGGTTTCGTAGCCGTAGTGGCGTGCGTGGCCGCCGAGCGCGATCGTTGCGGCGACCGGATAGATGCGAAACCCCGACTGCGTGTCATCGAACAGCCGCCCGCTGGCGATCTCGACCCAGCGATTCGCGAAGCGGTTCCCGAACAGCTTGACCGACGAGATGTCGTGCCCGTCGCGGCTGCGCTCGCCGAGCACGATCGCGTTCGGATTGCCGGCGGCGGCGTCGAGCAGGATCGGCATCTCGCTCGCAAGGTGCTGCCCGTCGCCGTCGACCGTGAAGATGTGCGTAAAGCCGCGTCCGCGCGCCCAGGCAAGGCCCGACTGCAGCGCGCAGCCTTTGCCGCGACGCACCGGATGGCGGTGCACTTCGGCGCCCGCGGCTGCGGCGAGCGCCGAAGTCTCGTCGCTCGAACCGTCGTCGACGACGAGAACGTCGGCAACATGCTCGCGAACACTCTCGACGACGCTCGTAACCGTGGCCGCGCAATCCAGGCACGGTATGATCACGGCAATCCGCATCGATGACGGTGTCGGCGAAGTTGGACCGCCTCCGGCGGCGTGGTAGTCAGCGACGGTCATGTCGGTCGTGAAGTCCCCGGAGGCGCTTCCGGAAGAGCTCCGGGTGGACGGCCTGTGGTGGCGCAAATTTGCGATGCTCGGGTCGGTCTACGGACCGGAGTGGTGGAAGCGCTACTCGCCGCCGGTCATTGCGCTGATCATCTTCGGACTCATTCCTGCCAATCGCCGCGGTGCGATGGCCAATATGAGCCGCATCCTCGGCACGCGCGAGGCGAGCGTGACGATGCCCGCGGCGCTGCGGATGTTCGTCGAATTCGCCAACTGCATGACCGAGACCATGGAATACTTCGGGCCGCGCCCGCATCCGGTCACCGTCGACGTGCCGGAGCCGGATCTGCTGGCCGACGCGCTCGAGCTCGGCCGCGGCGTCGTGGTCGTGACCGGTCATCTCGGCAACTGGGACGTGGCTGCGGCGCGGCTGCTCAAGTACGGCCGCACGGTCACCGTCGTGATGGCCCACGAAGCCAACGCGAGCACGCACGAATACGTGAAACGCATGCGCGAGGCGCACGACATCCGCGTCGTGTACTCGGACAATTCGATCTTCTCTTCGGTGCATCTGGTGCGCGCGCTGCGCGCGAACCATATCGTCGCCATGCAGCTCGATCGAACGAATGCATCGGCGCGAACGATCCGGCTGCCGTTCTTCGGGGCGGACGCGCACTTCTCGGCCGGCCCGTTCCACCTGGCGCGGGTTGCGGGCGCGCCGATCCTTCCGTGTTTCGCGCCGCGTGTCGGCGTGCGCCACTACGAGATCCGCTTCGGGCGCGTGCACGAAGTCGCGGGCCGCTCGCGCCGCGTGGGCATCGAAGGGCTGGCCGCGCGCGTCGCCGAGGACTTCGAGGCGATCGTGCGCGAGCATCCGTGCCAGTGGTTCCAGTTTGCCGATTTCTGGGCGTCGCCCGATGCCGCCGCGCCTACCCGAGGGCTTCCGCAATCCGCGCCCGAACCCGATTCGCGAGCTCGCCCCGCTGTTCGTAGCTGAGATCGGCCGTCGCGATCGGCTCGAGGATCTCGAGCTCCATCTCGCCGGGAAGAATCGCAAGATAGCCGCCTGCCGGCATGATCCGCTCGCTGCCGCGGCACGCGATCGGCACCACCGGCAGCCCGAGCTCGATCGCCGTGACGAATGCGCCCTTCTTGAACGGCGCGAGCATGCCGTCGCGGCTGCGCGTGCCTTCGGGAAAGAACACCAGCGAGTGCCCGTCGTGCTGCAGCCGGCGCAGACGTTCGATGGCCTTTTCCGGATGCTCGCGGTCGACCGGAATCATTCCCATCGTACGCATCACCAGCCCGAGAACCGGCTCGCGGAAAAGCTCCTTCTTGGCCGTGAAACGGTTGATGCCCGGGACGAACCCGAGAATGGCTGCGATATCGAAGTGGCTGCGGTGGTTCGAGACGAACACGCACGGCTTGCCGTCCAGATGCTCCAGACCGCGCACGTGGACCGTGACTCCGAGCACGCGCGCAAGCGTGCGGGCCCGGGCTTTCGCAAATCGCCACGTGCGCTGTTCGTTGCGGCCGACCAGATGAAGCAGCACGGCTGCTGACCCCATCGTAAACAGCATCGTGCGGAAGATGAGCCGGTTGGTGAAAACGCGCAGCCGAGAGACTGCGACCTGCGATTGCGACGCCGCATCCAGTGCGGCCGGCGGAGCGGCGCTCGACATCGTGTCTCCATGCGAGCGGACGTCCGTCGAGTCAAATCACGAGCGTCCGCGCAATTGACTCGCGCCGGATCGGCCCGGATACTGCGCGCGCGATGCGACTTCTTCTCATTTCTCCGACGCATTACGACCGCAGCGGCGCGCTCCTCAAGACGACACGCTACTGGACCAGCGGCACGACGCTTCCGTACCTGAAGGCCATCACGCCGCCCGGGTGGGACGTGACGATGGTCGACGAGCTGTTTGCCGATGTGCCCGGACTGCCGAACGGGACTGCGCAGCCGGATGTGCGATTCGACGTCGTCGGCATCACGGCGATGGGCCCGCAGATCAAGCGTGCGTACGATCTCGCCGACCGCTTCCGCGAGCTCGGCTCCAAGGTCGTGCTCGGCGGCACGTGGGTCACGCTCGCACCGGAGGAATCTCTGCGCCATGCCGACGCGATCGTCGCGGGCGAAGCCGAGCTGGTCTGGGCGTCGTTGCTCGAGGATCTCGCGGCGGGCCGCAGCCGCGGCGTCTACAAGTCCGAAGGCTGGTTCGATCTCGCGAAGATGCCGGTCATCGACCACCGCGAGCTGCCGCTACTCAAATGGGACGCGTTCCGTTCCAGCTGGCTCTATCGGATGTACTTTCACTGGCCGATCACGTTCTCGCGGGGCTGTCCGCACCCGTGCGAATACTGCGCCGTGCAGACGTTCTACAAGCGCAGCTTCCGCACGCGGCCGGTCGAGCAGGTGATCGACGAAATCAAGCGCATCAAGTCGCTCGGCGCCGACCGCCTGCTGTTTCTCGACGACAATCCCGTCGCGCATCCCGAAAAAGCCAAGGAGCTTTTCCGCGCGATGATCCCGCTCAAGATGAAATGGGCGAGCCAGTCGACGATCAACATCGCGCGCGACGACGAGCTGCTCGACCTTGCCGCGCGCAGCGGCTGCGTGAGCCTGTCGATCGGCCTCGAGAGCCTCGACGAGTCGAGCCTCGCGAGCGTCTCGAAGAGCTTTAACAAGCCGTCGCGTTTCGTCGGCGACCTCGCCAAGATCCGCCGCGCGGGCATCCAGGTGATCGCGCTACTGATGATCGGCCTCGACGGCGACACCACGGCGACGTTCGGCCGCTCGCTCGATTTCCTCGTGCGCAACCGCATCTCGTTCCTCAAGCTTTTCACGCCGTGCCCATATCCGGGAACGAAGTACTACGACGACATGCTTGCCGAAGGCCGCATCCTCGAGTCGGACTGGGGACGCTACGACTACGGCAGCGCGATCGTGCGCCCGACGCACATGACGTCGGAGGAAATGCTGGAAGGCTTCCAGAGCGTCTACCGCGAGTTCTATTCGGTGCCGTCGATCCTGCGGCGCCTGGTGCCGCCGAAAGGTCGCCGCTCGCTCGAGACCGCGGCGTACCTCGTCGCCAATCTCAAGGTGAACCGGTACCTGCAGTCGCATCCGGATGCGTGGGGGACGATTTCGTAGGAGCGGATCAGATTGTTCGGTCGTCGAGCCAACGCGTGGTGTTCAGACTGCTGCTGGCGAACACTCCGGCGAGCTCTCCAGCTTTTCGACGAGCCGGTCGAGAAAGACGACCTGGCCTCTCAGCAGCTTGGTGCGCGCGGCCGCGACGTCGAACCACGCGACGCGGTCGATCTCCGGGAACGTGCGCTCGTTCCCGGAACCTTTCGGCCATTCCATCGTAAACGTATTGCTGACGGCCGTTGCCGGATCGAAGTCGCCTTCGGCTGCCCAGATCGTCACGATCTTGCCGCTCGGCTGGCGCGCGGATCCGAGCTCCAGATAGTGCTCGGCAGGAACCGGTGAGCCGAGCTCTTCCTCAAATTCGCGGAGCGCTACTTCGAACGGGTCCTCGCTGTCGTCGTCGTATTCGCCTTTCGGGATCGACCAGCTGCCGTCGTCTTTGCGCGCCCAGTACGGTCCGCCCATATGGGCGAGCAGAACTTCGAGTGACGTATTCGTGCGGCGAAACAGGAGGCAGCCGGCGCTCGAGCGTTTCTTCATCGCATCCGGTCTGATCCCGCGCGCATGGAATATCAACAGGCATCGCCAGGCATCGGTCGTGCCGGCGTTGCGCATGCGGCGTGAAAAAATTCTCGTGTGCTTGCTCGCATGCTGCAGCAGGGCCTACAACTGTAACGGCGCGAGGGGGGCACATGCAGGGCCAACTACAGATCGACCTTGTCGGCGAGCTCGTCGTCGCGCGGCTCAGTGGCGAGCCGACGGCCGAGCTGCTCGCCGATTGCCAGCAGCGCGTGCTGTCGCTCGTCCGCGACTCCGGCCGCGGCAAGGTCCTTTACGATACGCTCGAGATGGAACCTCCCGCGGTGGACGTTCCGTGGGTGCAGCGTGAGCTCGACGAGAGTCTCGGCGACATCCACCTGCGGCGCGCGATCGTCGTGCCGAACAGCAAACTCGCCTACCTCGCGCGCCTCGCATTCGGCGAAGGCGACTACCGGGTCTTCTACAACGACATGATCGAAGCGATGAAATGGCTGCGCGAAGCCGCCGGACCTTCCGGCTCAGCCGGCCACGGTTAGCGCACGTTTACGCGTGATCGCGAAGCTTCTGCTCGCCGTCGCCGCGCGCGCAATGCGCGCAGCAGTACAGGTGGCTCCCGGCTTCGACGCCGTGACCGACGATCGGCGTGCCGCAGTGATCGCAGGCCGGCGCCAGCGAGTGAATCGCGCATTCGAACGAATCGAATGTGTGAACCTCGCTGCCCCAGTGGATCTCGAACGTTTTCGCGTAGTCGTTTCCACAGTTCTCGCATGTCGGCATGGCGTCACCTCCGCAGGGTCGAGCTGTATGCTCGCCGTCCAAGTTGGGAGCGTCAGTGGATTTGGCAACCCGTATCGGCGAGGCGCTCGCCTCGGTGCGCGTTTTTCTGTTATGGGTCGACGCCGACGGGTCAGGTTTGTGCTCCGTGCGGCGGCATCGAAGTCGTCGCAATGTGGGGTGATGACTCGATTGCAATGCGTGGGGTTTTTCTGAGCAAGGTAAGCCCGCCATGAGTCGCACGTTCGATGTCATCGTGTGCGGCGCCGGCCACAACGGCCTGGTGGCCGCGAGCCTGCTCGCGCGCCGCGGCCTTTCCGTGCTCGTCGTCGAGGAGAAGAGCGAGGTCGGGGGCGCATGCAAAACCGAGCGCCCGTTTGCCAGGGCGCCCGAGCTTCGCACGTCGACCGGCGCGTATCTTCTCGGCCTGATGCCGCCCGAGCTGATCGCCACTCTGGGAATCGAGCTGCCGCTCAGGCGGCGCGACCCGCACTACTTTCTTCCGACGACGACGAACCGGTACCTGCTTTTCGGCTCCGATCGCGCGGCGATGCGCGAGCAATTCCTGTCGTTCTTCTCGCAGGCCGACTGGCGCGCGAACGAGGCGCTCGAAACAGAGATCGCAAGCCTGCGCGAAGACGTCGCTCCGACGTGGCTCGCCGAGCCGCTTTCGATCGAAGCGACGGCCGACCGCTATGTTCGTCCGGCGCTGCGCGAAACATTCGTCGATCTGTGCCGCGGCTCGGTCGGCGCGTATCTCGACCGCTTCGGCTTTCGCAGCGACCTCGTCAAGGCGATGTACGCGGTGACCGACGGGCTCTCCGGTCTCAATGGAAGCTGGGATTCGCCCGGAAGCGGAATGAATTTCCTCGTTCACAACCTGTGCCGCCTTCCCGGCGCGGACGGCACGTGGATGATCGTCGAAGGCGGGATGGGGACCGTCACGCAGCGCCTGGCCGACGCCGCCCGCCGCGCCGGCGCGACCATCGAGTGCGGCACGAAAGTCGAGCGCATCCTCCACTCGCATGGAATCGCCGAGGGCGTGCTGACCGAAAGCGCGGACGACATCCGCGCTCGTGTCGTTGTCGTCAACGCAGATCCGTTCCGGATGCAGCAGATGATCGGGCGCAGCAGTCTCACTCCGGACTACAACACGATGGTCGACGGGCTGCGCAAGCCCGGCTCGACGCTGAAGGTCAATCTCGCGCTGCGCGGCCTTCCGCGCTTTCGCTGCCTCGCCGAAGATCGCGGGCAGTACGGACCGACGATCCATCTTCTTCCGGACGAGGACGGCGTGCTCGCGACGCTCGCGCACGGATTCTCGGAAGTTCAGGCGGGAAGGCTCGCATCATTCCCAGCCATCGAATGGTACATCCACACCACCGTCGATCCGTCGCTTCGCGACGCCGACGGCAACCACAACTCGGCGCTGTTCGTGCAGTCGGTCCCGTACGAGCTGAGCGATTCCACGTGGGAGATCGAGGAGGAGCGCTACACGCGCCACCTGCTGTCTTTGTGCGACCGCTTCGCGCCGGGCACGTCCGACCTCGTCGTCGATACGTTCGTGCTGCACCCGAAGAAGATCGAGAGCCACTTCGGAATCACCGGCGGCCACATCCATCACGTCGACAACGGCTTCGGGTTTGCCGACCGGCTTCCGTACGCGACGCCGATTGCCGGCGTGTATTCCTGCAGCGCAGGGACGCACCCGGCCGGCTCGGTAATTGGCGCGGCCGGGCACAATTCGGCGCAACGAGTGCTGGCGGATCTGGGGCTGCGCTGACAGAGAGTGTGAAGTCGCAATGGCTTGTTGGTCCGGCCACGTCAGGGAAGATCAGCACGCCAATCACCCCGGCGGCGTTGGAATGAAACTTCGATGAGTTCTCCGGCTGTGCGCTGAGGACTGCGATGCGGCCGGGTCGACCGACTAGTCCTGACACGATCCAACTCTATGCTTCGTGCACGCGCCGGACGCCGGGTTGGCGATCGTTACAACCGACGCATCGATCTCGGCCGCTCTAACCTCTTTTCGCGGTCTTTCGGCGGTACCCTTCAGTGAGCTGCTGATGCTTCTCGAGCGCCGCGCGTGAACAGCGCTTCCAGTACGTGCCCCTCCGAAATTTTACCGGATTCAGTCACTAGGCCGTCAGGATCAAGCGGTAGCACCCGCACGGGGATCACTCGGTATGCGTCGTGCACAGGACTTAACTGGACTACATCACCGATATCAATGACTGCTTCGTCAAGAAGCTTGTACATTTTCTCGCCCGGTATTTTCGCGAGTAGGGTTAAACGATATCGTTGCTCGACCCAGCGCAATGCGCCGTGCGCTTTGTCGCGAAAACGATAGTGGTGCACGAGAGTGGTATTGCCGCTGATGGTTACTGGAAGGGGCGGCCCGATGGTACTCCATTCATTCAGCGTCGTGTCAATTGCTATCTCCTCGCGTGGGAGAAGAGCGTAACGATCGCCCCTCTCTTCCGAACCAGACGACGTAGCGGGAAGGTTCGGTTGAACAACCACGAGGATGCGTTCGATTACTCCGGACCGTCCTCCCGTATTCGTCATTGCGATGGTTCCGATAATGGTAGCATCTTCGAACTCCATATACCCAAGCGACACACTCTGCCCAAAGCGGGCCTCCAAATGTGCCGGCGCTCGAGACGCGAGATAAGCCTCCCAAGAAATGTAGGCAGACGAGAATGATATGAGGAGCGCGACGAGGCTGATGCCATCCTTTGGCTCAATCCACGATAGCATGTGGCGGTTGTCCCTATTCCGTCGTGTCAAAAGCCCTACCTCCACAATGGCCCAGTTCCTGCTTCGCAATCAGGGACTCGAATTGACTATGCCTTGATAGCTACGTTCGAAACGGCGCCATGACGAGCAGGCAAGTGTCTGATCATGCGTATCTGCTCACCCACCGCACCGATTTCCGCGGGATCGCGGTCTTGGGCTGAAAGCCTTGGGCGAATTACTCGTGCGATGCAGCATTCGTCGCATGGAGCAGCTCATCCAGCGAGACGTGAGCGACCAGGTTTACGAACTTCCTGCACGTCGAGGACGCGCCCGCGGCGGTTCAAGCACTAGGCCATACTTCGTCCGACCCCTTTAATTGCGGCAAGCATCTCGTGCTGAAATCAACTCGGTCTTGCGAGCTTGGTCCATTGGCCGAGAGTCTTTCAGGTCGATATGGCTCATCGCTTTTTGAACGTCAGGATAATCTCCCGACGCATCCTGGAATTAATTGATCCTGAGTCAGCACGTGCCGGGGGCGGAAGGTACCTTCGGTTTGGCGGCAGCGCTCGTTCAGAGCGTGAATACAGTGAGAAGCCGTGAATCTCGGCAAGTGCTTCCAGCAGGTTCGAGTTCTTCACGAACGTGCCGCGAATATTCGAATCGCCTACAACATACACCGCTCGACCTCTATTGATCAGAACACGCGATGTCTCGGCGAGCGCGCGGCTCATATCCAAAGCGTATTGAGCGAAGAGTGAGCGTTCCCTGTGGGCGAGCGTTGATCTACCCAGAAGGTCTTTCACCAGCTTGTCGATCCAGAGGGTTTCACGAGCCTCTCTCGTAGAGCGTTCCGAGCCCACACTGTTGGCACGGATCGAGCGAAGCTCGGAGATCGTATATCCCATCCATACAAGCGAAAATTTGCTGGTCCGCAGATAGTCGATAGCGTTAAGGTACGGTGGGGACGTTAAGACAAGATCGATCGAAGAATCCTTTAACGATAGTTTGCGGGCGTCGCCGCGGCGTGTGATCGTGGATGGCCCAAGTCCCGTTGCTCCACGAGCCGGGCAATTTTTCGCCACTACCGCGACAAGTCTGAGAAAATTTTCGAACGGATCTTGTGGCGCACTTGCGAATACCCGGTGCGGCCGACTGTGCGATAAATCCAATGCACGAGAAGCGCCTGCCTGCTTGGTAATAATTAGGCGTGAAAAGCCACACCAGAGGACATCTCTTATGGCGGTATCACGAACGCGGTCTATTGCTTGCGACAAAGCTGTGAGTTGTCGGCGGCATTTTTTGTCGAACCAGTAGCGCATGAAGCGACGAGTCTCGTCGTCGCTATTTTTAGGATAGTCGTCATCTGACGAGCCGAAAATTACCTGAGCACGAGAAAGCACATCTTTTGCCTTCTTCGAGACTGCTGCTTCATCAATAGAACGCGTCCAAACGGATGCTATCAAGACCGACAACGGATCGATGTCATAGCCAATTGCGCGGTGGCCACGAGCTCGAGCCACCGCCAAGACGGTTCCAGATCCCATCATCGGGTCCAAAATTCGCAATCGTGTGCGAGCGCTTCCTAGCACGTCGAGTGCTATCCCGGGCGCCATACGCGCCGGAAATGGATGCGCAGGGCCACGCCCCAAAATCTCTTTAATCGTAGCGGTATCAGACGATACCTTCGACGAAACCCCTCTGGACGAAGATGGCACTACGGTGCACCCAGTGTGGAGACTACTGAACACACGCCCTGCTCTTTCTTGTATGACAATGAACCTGCAGACCCAGTTATTGTATATAATCCGCGTTTGCGCCGTTCCGCGCGGATCCATCCTTGGCGCGCATGGTCAGCACCTAGAAGTACCGACCATTCCGTCGAGCTAAGGGCAACAATCCCATCGAGCCAGCACACGAGTACGACAAAAACGTGCTCGACTGTTTTTGATAGCTTCTCCAAAGACGAACGATTTTCGGGTGAAAACGTAAATTGCCAAGGTGACAACCGGGCGCCTGAATGTTTTACATGTAAGCCAACTTTCTGATCGATAAGATATGAGTGCAGCCGCCCTTCTTCGAGTAGCTCTGAGATAGAAATACCGCGCTCCGCTAGATCAACTAGATCAGCAAGAACTGCTCCTTGGTATAATTTATAGTCAGGGATCATGCGTTATTCTTGATGAACTGAATAGAGCCGGCAAATTTATAGAAGACTCGAGCTTGTTCGGCTTCATTAAAGAACACTCGAACGTGATGTACCGCTCGTGGAAATTTGTCGGGTTGCATCTGTGATTTCCCGAAGAACCCTTTCTTGCGCCGTATTTTGCTTTTTTCTGTGTCGGGGTACCCAGCTATCGACGAACATCGGTGGACCGCAATCGAGTCGTCTCCACTCGAGTCCATTCGGACAATAAATCGACGTACGTACTCTGGAAAGGCAGCATCGCCGATCAGATTCACAAATTGCGCGAGTTTTCCGCTGCCGGAAATGGTGTCATCTTCGGCAATCTCGTCGAGTTCGTGGCGAAGGTTCTTAGAGAGAGCGAATAGCGGAAAGGACATTTCGCCGCGGTTCAGATCAACGGTGGATCGATCAATGCTTGACGAAGCTGCTGCAGCTATGCGGTTGTCGCTGAGCCAGACGAGCGAACCTTGACCTGCTCGGATCGCTTCAAGCGCTAGTCGGTGGAACACAAAGCAACGGTGCCAGTCCCAGTAAAGTGCGATCGGCATGGTGAGTTCGAAATATCGGAGATACCCACCCCTGCTCCCAAACATTCGGGCTCTTTGAATGTAAGTATCTTGTTGAATCTTGTGCTTTACGTCGCGCGTGAAGAACATTGAGAGAAGATTGTTGAGGGTTACACCGCGCGAGACGATATTCCCCCCGATGATGATGGTGAACAGGCTGGTCGGGTTTATCGCTGCGGAAGCGTTTCGGGTCCAGTCGCGCTCGCTATTCAGAACGATGAGTGAGTGCCTGGAAACATTGTCCAAAATGTAGTGTGTGATCCGGTCAGGGTCGGCATCCGGATATCGTTCCGCGGCAAGTTCCCAAATATTTTTAGTATACGGCGCGAATTTTTCGCAGTCATGGTCTAGAAGCGCATTCAACGCTTCATGCATAGTTCCCCAATCGGTTTTGTGGTCCACCTTCTTTCCACTTGTATGTACAAGGATGGAGTAGTTCTTTTCGTGCGCGTTCGCGTACTTATTCAGGAACGCAACATTTACTAGGAAGCTGAACAGGGCGTTTCTTGCGTATTTAGGGTCTGCGCCTGAATCCGGCAGCAACGTCCGTCGATAGCGCGGCTCATCTTCCAATGGGAAAAATACGTCTTGGCCCGTGTAGTCCGGGTGTGCGGGGAAATGCACCCAGATCTCGCTGTCGTTGCTGAAAGTATTGTTAAGATCTAGGCGTGCTGGAGTGGCGGTAACACCGATATAGATGCCCGACGTTCCTAATATGGCGGAAATTAACTCATTGATTTTCGTTTGCGCGCCTTGATTGATTTTCGAATTTGGCGACGCGTAGTCAGCCTCGTCGTCGATTACGACGACCGATCCTAATTTATCGAGCTTTTCTGAAAGTTTCCGTAGATCATTCGCATTCTTCTTACAGAAGACGACGTACTGTGAACTCTCGATCTGCACGGCAGGGTCGAGGATCTCAGAATAGTTACGCGGTGCTGGTGCGAGTCCCGACTCCTTGAAGCGCCCCAAATTCTGGTCGAGTAGATCGACGCTGTCGTTCAGGAGATGAAGGATAAAGCCGAACCCCTCGTCGATCAGCAAACCGGTAAGGCATATCATCATCTCGGTCTTACCGCTCTGGGGTTCGCCATAAATGACAAACGAATTTCCGCGCTTCTGTCTTAGATTTTCGATGGCTTTTCGTGCGGCAACTTCAATGCAGCTCACATCCTTTCCGCTATCAGTAAGACGCTTCAGTTGACGCTCGTACTGGCGCGACTGTTGAACACAGTTTCGGAAACGCGCGATATCAAAACTCACGATTCTAGCCCCTCCAATCGTATATGGTTAGCGCGGCCACTTTACGCACGCGATACGACGGCGGCGAACCTATGGCCAGCGTGTGGCTTATTCTGCTATGCAGAGGATGGTGACCAGTCTCCAAATCCCTCGGTTTGACCGAGAAAAAACGCTATGAGGTGATAGCAGTCACTCGGTCCTCTCGGAGTGTACCGTCTTCGTATAGTCGACGCGTGAATGGCTGCATCGCTAGTCCGACCGGTCCACCCCGAGCTCGCGAAGGATCGCCACGCGAAGCTCCTGAACCTCCGGACTCGTGAGCTTGCGCGGATGCGCAATCTTCACATCGTAGACGGCCTGGATCTTCGCCGGCCGCGGCGACAGCACGAAGATGCGGTCGGCAAGATGGATCGCCTCCTCGACGTCGTGCGTGATCAGCACGACCGTGTGCCGCTCTTCGGCGAGGATGCGCAGCAGCTCGCCGCGCATGCGCAGGTTCATCAGCGCATCGAGCGCCGAGAACGGCTCGTCCATGAACAGGATCTCGGGCTTGACGACGAGCGCGCGTGCAAGTTCGACGCGCTTCAGCATGCCGCCCGACAGCTCGTGCGGATAGCTTTTCTCGAAGCCTTTGAGTCCGACGATTGCCGCATAGTGATCCGCGAGCCTGGTCTTTTCCTGCGGCGACTGGCCGTTGAGGCCGAACATCAGGTTTTCCTGAACGGTGAGCCACGGGAACACCGAGCCGTGCTGCGAGATGAGGATTCCCTGCTTGTCGGGCTTGGTGCGCTCCTCGCCATCGATCAGGATCGAGCCTTCGTCGGGCCGCACGAAGCCGGCGATGATGTTCATCAGCGTCGACTTGCCGCAGCCGGAGGGGCCGACGATCGCGACGAATTCGCCGTCGCCGACCGACAGCGACGCGTCGTCGACCACGGCAAGCGTTTCCCGGCCGGACGGGAACGACTTGCGGATGCCGCGTACTTCAATCCTGGTGCGCATATCTCCACCGCACCACGCTGAGGCCTTCGAGAAGCCGCATCATTCCATCGAGCAGAAGGCCGATCAGGCCGATGATGATCATCGCCGCGATCACCAGATCGTAGCGGTTGCCGGCGTTGCGCGAGTCGATGATCAGGAAGCCGAGACCCGAGCGCAGCGCGATCATCTCGGCCGCAACGACGACCAGCCACGCGACGCCGAGCCCGATGCGCATGCCGACGATGATCTGCGGCAGCACGGCCGGGATCACGACGCGCGTGAACAGCGTGTAGCGCGAGACGCCGAAGTTTTCGGCTGCCCACAGGTAACGCTTCTCGATCGTGTGCACGCCGGCGGTGGTCTGCACGATCATCGGAAACACCGACGAGATGAAGATCAGGTAGATCGGCGATGCGTTGCCGACGCCGAACCACAGGATCGCGATCGGAATCCACGCGATCGGCGAGATCGGCCGCAGGATCTGGAAGATCGGGTTCAGCGTATCGAACGCGCCGCGCACCCATCCCATCCACAGGCCGAGAGGGATCCCGATGGCGACCGCGAGCAGGAAGCCGGCGCCGACGCGCATCAGCGACGCGCCGATGTGGTCCCACAGCGTGCCGTTGCGAATGAGCTCTACGGTGCCGGTGACGACCTGCCACGGGGTCGGAAAGATCGCGCTTTCGGTGGTGCGCACGACGATCCACCACAGCGCGACGATCATCGCCATCACGGCGATCGACGGCAGCGACCTTCGGAGCAAATCGTTCACGCCGGCGATTCCCCGGGCGCTTTGGACAGGCGACGCACCAGCTCGAGCACGCGCCAGCGAAGCCGCCTCCACGGATTGTCGGGAAACGGCTCGACCTCGACCGTCATCTGGCCGCTCGCGTGCGCGGTGCACGTGAACTGGTTCGTCGATGCAGTGCGGAACGGCAGGCGCAGGCTCTGGCCCGGCATCATCAGGGTCGGTCCGAAGATCTGCGGCACGTCGTCCGAATTCTTCAGCACGAGGACATCGCGCGCTCCGAGCACGAGCCGGATGTGATCCGGGAGGATTTCGTTCTTCTCGCCTGCCATACGCCGGGCCCAGGTTCCTTTCGGAATCACGAAGATCTCATCTCTGGATGCGCCGGATGCTGAATCGACATGGATCGGAGCGAGCGCGGCCCATGTCGTAGCGGCGAGCGCCGCGAACGCAAGCGCCGACAGAAGCGGATGGCCGCGAATGACCCGTAAAATCGGGGTCAGACACTGATTTCTCGAAATCAGTGTCTGACCCCGATTTTGTGCGAGCAAACGAGCATCCCGCTATCGACCGAGGAGGATCTTTGCGTCGTGTACGTAGTCGTCGGGCGTCTGTCCGTACGGCATCAGCGCGCGCAGGTTGCCGTCCGGGTCGACCAGATAGACCGACGACGAGTGCACGTAGCCGCCTCCGTCCTTCACCCGCGCCGCTTCGACTCCGTAGCTCTTGCGCAACGAAGTCAGCTGGTCCTCGCTGCCGGTGCCGCCGACAAACGTCGGATCGAACTTCGCGAGGTAATCGTGCAGCCGTTCGACCGTGTCGCGTTCGGCATCGACGGTGATGTAGACGACCTGCACGTCCGCAGCGCTCTCGCCGAGGTCCTTGTGCGCGCGCGCCAGCGTCGCGAGCGTCGTCGGGCAGATCGCCGGGCACGACGTGAAGCCGAACTCGACGATCACGACCTTTCCGCGAAAACGCCGCAGCGTCAGCTCGCTTCCGTCCGAGCCCTTCAGTGCAAAATCCGGAGCAGGACGCGGCGGGCTGAACTCTCCGGCGCGAAGCTCCTCGGCAGATGCGCGGGCCGCTGACACCAGACTCGCGCCGGCCACGAGGACGGCAGCAATTGCGTGCCGAGTGAAAACGCCCGTCGCGATGCGGCCGATCATGATCTCAGATCGCGATCGCTGCGGGCTTCGCGGCTTTCGCGAAGCTCTCGTCCATGTAGCTTTCGTACGGCACCGGGTGCTTGATCGTGCCGGCCTCGATCGACAGCTGCATGAGGTCCTCGAACTCCGCGCGAATCATCCGCAGGTCGCCGTAGGTAACGCGATCGGTCGGATTCTCCATCACGAAACGGAGGATCTCCGGATCCTGGTTGAAGAACTTCGTTCCGGCCGCGACCGCGACGGCCTTGTCGCGATTGCCCTGCTCGGCATCGAGCCAGAGGCCCGCGCCGAGCACGTGATCGACGAGGTCCTGCACCAGCGGCCGGTTCGTGGCGATCAGCTCTTCGCGCACCGTCAGCACGCAGCAGATGTAGTTGCGCCATTCGTCGCGCGTCATGCGCAGCGGCTTCGCGTAGCCGGCCTTTTGCGCGGCCGCGCCGAACGGTTCGCCGGTGCAGTACGCATCGACCGCTTTCGCGTAGAGTGCAGCGGGCATGTCCGGCGGCGGCATCTCGACGATCTCGATGTCGTCGGGCGTCATCTTCTCCTGCGCGAGCATCTTGCGCAGGAACAGGAAATCGACGGCGAAGCGGCTCGGGATTGCGATGCGCTTGCCGGCAAGCTCACGGAAGTGCTCGTAGCCCGAATCGGTGCGCACCATGATCACTGCCCCCGAGCGATGACCGAGCGAGACGATCTTGACCGGAATCTTCTTGTCGGCCAGATCCATGACGAGCGGCGCGAGCATGTACGCGGCCTGGATGCGGCCGGCCATCAGCGATTCCTTGATCTCCGGCCAGCCGCTGTACTTGCTGTACTCGTATTCGAATTTCGGCTGGCCGGCCGCAAGGGCCGCGTTCGATTTGAGCCGGGACGAGCACGCCACCGGCAGCGTCAGGTTGCAGGTGACCGGCAGCCCGCCGACCTGCAGAACGGAGCCGCTCTTTTCGCTGCTGGAGCAGGACAGGCCGTACAGCGGAAGCGCTGCGGCAACCGATCCGAGCAGGAACTGTCGGCGCGTGAGCGGCAGAGCCGCAAGGGTGTCGGCGAAGGTGTCTTTCAAAGGTAGTCGCTCACGATCTCACGGAGAAAAAGCTGGCGCTCGTTGCCATGCAGGGGTTATCGGAAAGCGCCGTATCGTAGCGGGTGCACAAGACGCTGCAACGCGCAGAGAGCGAGCCGGCGTCAGGCGTCGGCGTTACTCGACCGCCGGCTGAACCGGCGATGGACTTTCCGCCAGGCTCACGGTGCGACGCAGCCACAGCACCGTCGCCACGAACGCACCGATCAGCGCAAATCCGACCGCATTGAGCGCGAGCGTGGGAGGAAACACCAGCACGTAGCCCGCATCCTTGACGAGCGCCGCGAAGCTCGAAACGCAGAACGGCATCAGGAACAGCCGGAAAATCTGCCAGCGGTCGAGCCTGGTGGTTCCCGCGCTCGACGAGCTCGTGCTGATCCACAGCGCGAAGCCGATGATCGCGCTGATGCCGAGCGACGTCGCCCACAGCCGCGGCCGCGCATCGAAGTGCGTCGTGACCGTGACCAGATACCAGATGAGATAGCTCCACAGCACGATCCTTCCGTTCGTCAGCCCGCGAAAATACGAAACGATGTGCGTCATCGTGCTGTGCTTCCCAGCGAGCCGCGGAGATCCTCGCTGATAGCGGAAGCATCCGCGCCTGTCTTGTTCCGGCGTGCAAGCTGCCACTCGAGCGTTCTCCTGCCGAGAGCCGTTCGTTCGGGCGGGCACAGTCGCCGCCAGACGCCGTCCGCCCAGCCGTCCTCGTAGAAACGGAAGCGACTCTTGTGAAACACATATTCGCCGGCCGCGAGCAGCCCGACCAGCACATACGAGAGCGCTCCGGTGTACAGCGCCCATGTTCGCGGTGTTCCCGCGATCGCGAGCACGATGCCGGCGATGGCGTTCGCGAGGAAGAACCCGCACCACACCCAAGTCACGCGGCGGCAATACGGAAGCAGGAAATCCGGAAAGGCTTCGTGCGACGCGATCGCGAACTGCTCGACCATGCTGTGCCGTTCGCGAAGCGTCAGCGCGAACGTCGCGAGCAGCCACAGGCTCGTCAGGCTCGGCAGCAGCTTGAGCAGGACCGGCTCGTCGGTGGCCGTCGCGATCGCGAGCAGCACCAGAAGTATTCCGAAACGGCGGATGAGAAGGGAGACGAGGCGTTTGCGGCCGGTGCCCGAGAACGCGAAAGCCGCGAGCAGGATCGCAAGCGCGCCTGCGCTGATCGTCCGCGCCGCCAGATGATCGAGCCCGGCGACCAGCACGAACGGATACGACGCGACGGCCAGCGCGACGACGGCGATGCGGAGTCCGCGCGTGAATGCCGTTTTATTCATCCGTCGCGCTTTCGCGCTCCTTCTTCATCCCGTTGCGCATGCGCGCTCCTTCTTCATTCGTCGCCGCAACGCTCCCTTCTCATCGTCGCGCATGCGCGCTCCTTCGCGTCATCGCCGTGCAAGCTTTCCGGTTGGCGTCAGCGGAAGCTCGGCGACGACGTCGAAGCTGCGCGGAACCATGTAGCCCGCGAGCCTTTCGCGACAGTACGATGCCAGCTCCTTCGCCGCGGGAGCAGCTTCACCCGCGGCCAGCACGATCTCCGCGACCGGCAGCTCGCCGAGGTGCGGATGCTGGCGCGCCGACACGCGGCTGCGCTCGATCGCCGGATGCGTGTCGAGCACGGCCTCGACTTCCTCGCAGAAGAACTTCATGCCGGCCATGTTGATGCGCGCCGCACGGCGTCCGGCAAGTCGCAGGTCCCCGTCCTCGTCGAACCAGCCCTGGTCTCCCGTACGGAAACCGTCGAGCTCGAGAATTTTCGACGCGGGAGTCCACGGATCGAGGTACGCATCGAGCATTCCGGGCCCCCGGATGCAGATCTCGCCGGTCGTCTCCGGACTGTCGCCGCGCGCAGCGTGGCCGTCTTCGGCGCGCAGCCATACCTCGTACGCCGGCTGCGGCTGGCCGAGCACATCCGGCTTGGTGCGCGCACTTTTGGTGTTCATCACCGGAAGGCCGACTTCCATGATGCCGAGCGCCTGCACGATCGCAATGCCGTAGCGCGCGCCGAATGCCTCGGCGATGTCGGCGCGCAGGCCTTCGGCGGTCGAGATCGTAAGGCGCAGCGTATCCAGCCGCGCCTCGGTCGCATCCTTCGCGAGCAGCTTCATGTGATGCGGAGACGCGTAGAGAACCGTCGCGCGCTCGCGGTTCGCGATCGACAGGATCGCCGGTGCAAGCGATCCGGAAGGAAGCAGGATGGTCGCGCCGTAGCGCAGGTACAGCAGGATCGACACGACGAAGTGATGCGCCATCGGCAGCAGCCACAGCACGCGGTCTTCCGGGCCGATGCGAAGTCCCGCGTTGGCGGCTTCGAGGCGCTCGAGAATTCGATCGTGGCCGATCACGACGCCTTTGCGCTCGCTCGTCGTTCCCGACGTGAAGCGAAGATAGGCCGGTCCGCACGCCGCGAATGCAGATTCGACACCTTCATCGAGCCGCCCATCGGCTGCGTCGTTCGCGACTTCGATCTCGCGGTCGTGCTCGACGAGCGCATGCAGATGGGCACGCCGGCGGATGTCGGCGATCGTCGCGGCCGGATGATCGTCGGCGATCGGAACCATGCACGCACCGGCGGCCAGGATCGCAAGTGCCGTCTCGATGAACTCGATTCCCTGCGGCTGGATCATTCCGACGCGCCACGCCGGACGGATTCCCGCCGCTTCGAGCCGGGCGCGGCGCTGCTGCGCGCGGGCCACCAACTCGCCATAGGTGATCGTGCGAGCGTGCGCCCCGTCGGCGATGACGGCAGGATGGTCCGGCTGCAGGCGGGCGCGCTCGAGGATGCACTCGTAGACGTTCACGGCCCGACAGATGCACGAGAATGCCGGCGTGCTCCAGCGGCGAGTGCGCCGCGCAAGCTACGGCGCCGCGATGGTTCGCCCGTCGGCGATTGCTTCGCGAACGGCGGCGGCATCGACGGCAGACAGATCGGATCGTGACGCGGCGGCGAGCGCGCAGGCGGCGCCGGCCGCTTCGCCCATCGCCATCGCGGTGCCGATCACGCGGATCGCGCCGAGCGCTTCGTGACTGGCCGACGCGCATCGACCTGCCATCGCAAGCCGGTGTCCGGGGTGGTCGGCGACGAGGCATCCGAGCGCGATCGACGACGGTCCGGCCGTGTGGCGGAACGACATTCGCTCGTGACTGTCCCAGAGCTCGACCGGCCACGTCGAAACGCACGCTTCGTCGTCGCGCCGCCGTCCGGAAAGCACGTCGGACGCTTCGAGCCGCTCGATGCCGGCGATCCGGCGAGTCTCGCGAATTCCGATTCGGGACGGCCATGCGCCGACGCGCGCGCCGCGGAACGGTCCGCGTTCGGCGACGAGGAACTCGAGCACCTGCGCGGCGTCGCGTGCGGCTGCCGCCTGCATGCGGCCGAGCGTGTCCCTGTCGAGGGGATCGAACGCTTCGTTCGGCGACTTCGGGCAATTGAGCGTGACGAAGACGCAATCACGGCGCAGCCCGGGACGTACGAGGATCGACGACGCCGTAGGCGCGATGCGGCCGGTGCGCGCCGCGCGCGCGACGGCGGCTGTTGTGCGCGCGCGCTCCATCGGCGTCAGGTCGCCGGTGTCGACTCCGTCGATGCGAAAGATGAACGACGCGTGCTGAAGCTCCTCCGGCCCAGCACGTTCGGTGCGGACGCCGGCACGGTCGGCGGCGTTGGCGTCTCCGGTCGTGTCGACAACGGTCCATGCCATCGCCGTCACCCGGCGGCCGTCCGGATCGTCGAACGTGATCGAGCAGCATTCGCGCGGACCGGCGGCAAGCTCGACCGCCACGAGCTCGGACTGCATGCGGACGTCGATGCGCTCGTCGCGGCGGCACAGATTCGCTGTCTCGCGGGCGAACGCTTCCGGATCGACGGCGAGAAACGCGGCGTTCCCGGCCCAGTCGACTGCGCCCGCTGCGCCCGACGCGATGAGCCGTCCGGCCAGCGCCTGCGGAAGTCCGGGATGCGCGAACTTGGCGTCGCGCTGCGCGGACGCGTGATAGAGGCCGCAGATCGTGTGCACGAACGCCTGCGAAATGTTGCCGCCCGGATGCGACTCGCGCTCGAGAAGCAGCACCCGTGCACCGGTGCCGGCTGCGGCGAGTGCAGCCGCAATTCCGGCGGAGCCTGCGCCGATCACGGCGACGTCGTATTCGCGAGCGGTGGGTGGCGCGCCGGCCATCACGTGCCGGAGAGGTCGCGAAGCACGCTGTCCTGAAAAACGTGCTGCTCGCGCGCAGACAGGACGCCGTCCTGATGAACGTGCACGACGTCGAGCCCGCCGCCGCGCAGGCTGAAGACGACCGCGCTGCCCGGAGACGGAGGCACGCCCGGGACGTGGAACGCATCGAGGATCGGCGCGCCGCACAGCGATTGAGCCGCCGGCGCGAACTCGGCCGTGTACGCGAAGAAGAACGAGGCGAGCTCGCCGCCGAACGTGCGGCGCGCCATCCACGAATATGCGCGCGCCGGTGCATAACGTGCGAAATCCATCGCCGCCACTCCGGCTTCGACGAGCTTCGTACGGATCGCGTCGAGGCGCTGGGCCTTCAGTGATTCGATCAGCGTCGCGAGGTCGCGCGTCTGTTCCGGCGTCACCTGGAACCACAGCAGTGAGACATGCGTGCGGAAGACTTCGCCGTGGCTTCCTTTCGGCCGCATGTTGACCGGAAGCGGCACGATCCAGCTCGCCGGAGACTTGCCGCGCAGGTCTGCGACTGCCTGGTGCGCACGCACGGCGACGGCAAGAAAGAACAGCATCGGGGTCAGGAACCCGGCCGTTTTCTTCGCGCGGTCGATCGCGACGCGGGCCTCGCCGTCTTCGAGCCGAAGCTGCCGGTAACGGAGATTCTGCCGTACACGGCGAAGAGGTCCGGCGAGCGACGTGGGCGGGTGTTTCTTCATGCCCTGCATGTACACGTTCCACGCCTGTGCCATGTGGCCGCGCGCTCCCGACGCCGCCGGAAGCTCGGCCGCCGCCGGTGACGACGCGCCGCGATCGGCCCTGGTGATCGCAATTTCGCGCGCGTGCGACGGATCGGCGCTGCACGCCGCCAGATGCTCGACGAACGCTTCGCTGCCCGAGCCATCGAACAGCATGTGCACCCACGTCATCGCGACGTCGGTGCCCGGATGCGCGCCGCCGCGCGGCACGACGTCGAAACAGACGAGACTGCCGCGCCTGGCATCGAAGCGTTCGTTGAGGCGGCGCGAGAACGCGGCCGGGATCGGTCCGAGCGGCGCGTCGTCGCCGTCGGCAGGCGTTGCGCCGCGTTCATTTCGTGAAGCTGCGTCACGGTCCGCGGAATCGTCGCGATGCTCCACGATGCGCACGGCCGTCGGCGGCGCGGCACGATCGAGCCGGTAAACCGGCGCACCGAACGCAGCGCGACGCCGGATCGGCGAGCGCATGATGGGATTGGCGCGCGCGATGTCGCCGACGAGCTCGCCAAATGCGCCGGCGTCGAACCCGGGGCCGAGCCGCAGGACCAGCTGCGAGAGATGGCTCGCGCCCGCGGTGCGGCCGATTTCGGCTTCGAACGCCCGCAGGAAACAGTCCGCGCCGGTCAGCGGCAATACGTCGGCGTCGCGGCTCGGCATCGGGGAAAGAAGCCTAGGAAAGTTCCTTGTGGACCAGCGCCGACAGCGAGATCACGTTGGCGAGGGTTTCTTCGGTGAGCAGGCTTTCGTCGATCCAGACGCCGGTCGACTCTTCGATCGCGAGCATGAGCTGCGTGAGCGCGAGCGAGTCGAGGCCGGCTTCGACGAGGTTCGTCTCGGGCGTGAAGCTTTCGTCCACGCGCAGAATCTCCTCGCGGACGATGTCGAAAATTTTCTGCTCGAGATCCTGCTTCGTCATGGTGGATTGCGGATGCGCCGCGGCGCGAACGGACTGTTTCGCCCGAGCAGGGCGCGGCTGTCAAATGCGCGCGATCGTGCCGCTGCATCGATGTTCCCGGCTTCGCAACGTTGCGCCGAGTATCTGCCGGTATAAGGTCCCGCGGATGTCGAAACGCCCGGCGCGCAGCGTTGCGATTCTCGGAGGTGGACCGGCGGGGGCTAGCCTCGGCGCGTATCTCGCGCGTGCCGGCGTGCGCGTGGTGCTGTTCCACAAGGCCAAGCGCCCGCCGATCATCGTCGGCGAATCCCTGGTGCCGGCGATCGTTCCATTCCTGCGTCGCCTCGGCGTCGAGCAGCAGGTCGAGGCGTTCAGCACGTACAAGCCGGGCGCGACGTTCGTGCTCGACCTCCAGGACGACATCAGTTTCCGTTTCGACCAGGCCATCGGCGCCGAGGTCAACTACTCGTACAACACCCCGCGCGACAAGTTCGACGCCGTGCTGCTGCAGGCGGCACGCGACGCGGGTGCGACGGTCATCGAAGCAACCGCCGGCGTCGAGCGCGAGGGCACGACGGATCGCGTGCGGCTCTCGGCGAAAACACTCGAGATGACCGCCGGCGTGTTTTCCGGCCAGCCCGACTGGATCGTCGATGCGACCGGCCGCTCGCGCACGATCGGGAACCTGCTCGACATCCCGTACGTCGAAGGTCCGCGCAAGGATTCGGCGCTGCACGCGCATCTTACGGGCGTGCCGCTGGTGGTCGAAGGCAACGTGCACACCGATCGCATGCTGCGCGGCTGGTGCTGGCGGATTCCTCTTCCCGGTCGCGTCTCGCTCGGACTGGTCGTCAACGAGCAGCACCTGGCACGCTTCGGTCCGTCGGTCGAGGATCAGTTTGCCGGCACGCTGCGCGAGGAGCCGCTGCTTGCGCGCTGGAGCGCGGACGCCGAGCGCATCACGCCGGTCGTCAAGTACACCAACTACCAGCAGCGCTCGACGCGCGGGGTCGGCGAGAACTGGGCCACGGTCGGAGACGCGTTCGGTTTCATCGATCCGGTGTTTTCGAGCGGGCTGCTGATCGGCATGGAAGGTGCGCTCGAGCTGTCGCGGGCGCTCGTGTCCGGAAGCGAGCGCTCGCTCCGGAAGTTCGAAGAGCACGTGCTCTACAATCTCACGGTCTGGCAGCGGCTCGTCGACTACTACTACAACGGAAGCCTGTTCACGCTCTTCAAGATCGGCCAGCACAAACAGGCACAGCGCGGATGGAAAGTGGTCAACCGGCATTTCGGGCGCCACATGCCGCGTGTGTTCACCGGCGAAGCGACGCGCAGCCGCTACAGCGTCGGCCTCGTCGACTTCATGGTGAAGTGGGGTACCTACGGCCACGACTGCGCTGAGCTGCGGGTGCGCTGACACGCGATGTCCGGCCGACGCACGCCGGGTACCGACTTCCATTCGGAGGCCAGCGCCAGCCGCTACGACGTCATTGTCGTCGGCAGCGGGATCGGCGGGCTGACCGCAGCGGCGCTGCTCGCCCGCGCGGGCCGCAGCGTGCTGGTCATCGAGCGCCACGACCGCGTGGGCGGCTACGCGCATGCATTCCGGCGGCGCAGATATCGATTCGATTCGGCCTGCACCTGGTCGGCGGCTGCGGCACACGCGACGGACACGCCGACGACGGCAGCCTCGTCGAACGCGTGCTTGCGGGAGCGGGCGTTGCGGGCCAGTGCGAGTTCGTACCGGTCGATCCGTTCTACGAAGCCGTCTACGGCGGCGAGCGCATCGAGGTTCCGGGCACGATGGACGCGTTCTTCGAGACGCACGCGTCACGCTTTCCGGCCGAGCGCGAGCGGCTCGCGAAGTTCCTCGCTCTCGTCGAAGACGTCTACCGACAGACCCGCGTCGCGCAGACGCTCGAATCGACCTTCGACATCCTTGGATCGGCCGAGCGTTTTCCGGCTCTGGTCGAGTACCATCGCGCGACGCTCGCCGAAGTGCTCGACGCATCCATACAGGACGCGGCGCTGCGAGCGCTGGTGTCGACGACGTGGCCGTACGTCGGGCTGCCGCCGTCACGCGTGTCGTTTCTTTACTGGGCCAACATGCTCGGCACGTACCTGGTCGAAGGGCCGTGGTACTGCCGCGGTACGTTTCAGAATTTCGCGAACGCGCTCGCCGACGGAGTGCGGCGCGCCGGTGGCGAGGTGCTGCTTCGCAGCGCCGTGCGCCGCATCGCGACCGAGCGCGGACACGTTCGCGCCGTCGTGCTGGAGACGGGCAACCGCATCGAAGCCGACGTCGTCATCTCCAACGCCGACGCGCTGCAGACCGCCGAAGAGCTGGTCGGCGAAGCGCGATTGCCGCCACGATGGATGCGATCTCTGCGGCGCCAGCGCCGGTCGATCTCCGCATTCGTCGTGTACGCGGCGACCGACGCGGACCTTGCGCAGGCGGGCGTCTGCCACGAGAGCTTCCAGTTCTCGAGCCACGACCACGACGGCGCGTACGCAACCACGATGGCGGGAAGTCCCGACTGGCTTTCGATGACGGTTCCGAGCCTGCTCGACCAGTCGCTTGCACCCGAAGGCCACAGCGTCGTGGTGCTGACGACCCTGATGCCGCAGGAAGCCGCCGCAAACTGGCGCGCGGAAAAAAAGCGCATCGTCGAGCGCATGCTCGCCCAGGCGGAAGCTCGCGTGCCGGGCCTTACGGCGAACCTGCGCTTTGCCGAAGGTGCTACGCCGCGAACGATGGAGCGTTATACGCGCAACACCGGCGGCGCGATCTACGGCTGGGAGCTGTCGCCCGCGCAGGTGGGCCCGGGTCGTCTCATGGGTGTGACACCGATCGCAGGCCTTTACCTGGCTGGACACTGGACACGTCCGGGCGGCGGAATATACGGAGTAGTGCTGTCGGGCATCGACGCCGCGATCCGCGTGCTCGGACTCAAGACGCCCGATGCGCTCTGGCAGCAGCTCGGCGTTTGATCGCCGCGATTCGCAAAGACACGGTTTGACGAAGTCGACATCTCGACGCGGGAGAATTTTTCATGCACGCACGCATCAGCGTAAAGACCACCAGTCTCGCGATGGCATTGGCCTTCGCCGCAATCCTCTCGATCCGGACGACTCCGGTATTCGCGGAAGATTCCGCTGCGGGTGAGGCGGCTTCGTCGAAGCCGATGGGTCCCGGCGGTCCGAACGGACGCAGCAAGCCCGCGAGCACTGCCAAAGCCGAGAAGACCGAAAAGCCGGCCTCGTCCGGCATCCAGCTCGCACGCCGGGCCACGGTGTCGGCGGGCATCAACGTGCACGACAAGGTGCTCTCCGAGTGCAATCTCGAGACGACGCTGCCGCAGCTCGTTGCGGAAAAGAGCACGAAGGTCACGCTCGTCGATTCGCCGTCCGGCACGCACCTCGACCTGCGCATCGTCGACGTTCACGCGCCCAACGGTGGTTTCTTCTCCGGACCGAAGTGGATCACCGTCGAAGGCAAGCTAATGTCCGGAAAATCGGTGAAGGGCGATTTCACCGTCAAGGAATCCTCGATGGCGTCGGCCACTGCCTGCGGAATGCTGTCCAAGGTGATGGCGGTGATCGCCGAGGACATCGCCACCTGGCTCGAGAACCCGACCAAGGGCGCGCGGCTCACGCACGCGCGCTGACCGGGGCTTTACGAGATCACGGCTGCGGCCCGAGCGACTGTCCGTGAGACAGCTCGACCAGGTTGCCGTCCGGATCCTTCAGCATGCAGAAGTAACCGACGATCGGCCCGGCATAGACCGGGCCCTGCACGTCGATGCCGTCTGCACGCCCAAGCTCGGCCGCCGCATCGACCTCGGCGCGTGAGCCGACCGCATAGCCGAGATGCGCGACCGGTCCTTCCCCGGCCGGATGCGGAATCCCGAGCAGCACGATCACGAACACATCCTTGCGGGCGTCCTCGCCCATCCAGACGACGGTCGTTCCATCGTCCACCCGCCGGTGAACTTCGTGGAGCCCGACATGCCGCGCGTAGAACGCGACCGATGCCTCGATGTCGCGGCAGAACAGCGCGACGTGCGTGCAGGTGGGCTTGCTCATGACGCGGCGGCAAGCATCTCAGGGATGAGCCCACGGCGGAAGCGCGACAAGCGAGATTCCGAACACCGGCCGCGCCAGCAGGAACGTTGCTGCAGTGACGACGACAACCGACAGCAGGTTCAGCGCGAACCCCACGCGGGCCATGTAAGCGACCGTCAGATGCCCGGTCGAGAACACGATCGCGTTGGGCGCAGTCCCCGACGGCATCATGAACCCGAGCGAGGCCGACAGCGTGCACGGCAGCATCAGCAGCAGCGGATCGGTTCCGCTCGCGACCGCGCTTGCCGCAAGCACCGGCATCATGATCGTGACCAGCGCGGTATTGGTCATCACCTCGGTCAGGAACGTGATCACGAGGCAGAGCGTGGCGACTTTGACGAACGCGCTGACTCCGCCGATCGACCCGAGGTTGGAACCGATCCATTCGGCGAGGCCCGTCGCCCGCGTTGCATCGGCGAGCGCGAAGCCGCCGCCGAGCAGCACGAGCACGCCCCACGGAAGCTTTGCGGCCGTCGGCCAGTCGAGAAGGCGCTCGCCCGGTTTGCGGCCGGACGGAATCACGAAAAGCACCAGCGCCATCGCGATGGCGACGGTCGAGTCGCCGACCGCGCGCGGGACCGAGAGCAGTCCCGACCATCCCGGAAACGTGAAGCTCTCGGTGTGGATCGGCGCGCGCAGCATCCACAGCAGCGCGGCGGCGGCAAAGACCATCATCACGCGGCGCTCGGGAGTCGTCATCGGGCCGAGCACCTGGCGCTGGTCGGCGACTGCGCTGTGGTCGAGCAGGAACGTGCGCTGCCACAGCGGCGACGCGAAACGCACGAGATAGAACCACGTCACCGGCAGCAACAGCAGCGTCACCGGCACGCCGACCAGCATCCACTGGAGAAATCCGATCGGCGGCGCGTCGGGAAACAACTTTGCCATCTGGCCGACGAACACCGCGTTCGGCGGCGTGCCGACGATCGTGGCGAGCCCGCCGATCGTCGACGCGTGTGCGATCGACAGCAGCAGCGGCGGCGCGAGCTCGCGCTCGAGCTTCGGGTGTTCCTCGCGGAAATGCGCGAGCACGGCGGTGGCAATCGGCAGCATCATCATCGTGGTCGCCGCGTTGGAGATCCATGCGGAGATCGCGCCGGTGGCAGCCATGAAACCGAATACGAGGCCGGACGGCGTGCGGCCGAACTTCTCGATGATCCACAGCGCCATGCGCCGGTGCAGGCCCCAGTGCTCGACGGCCATCGCGATCATCAGGCCGCCGAGAAACAGCAGGTTGGTCTCGCTCGCGTATGACCTGGTGACGTCGTCGGCGGCCATCGCGCCGGTCATCGGAAGCGCGACGATCGGAACCAGCGCGGTCACAGCCGGCGGCAGTGCTTCGCTCAGCCACCAGACGGACATCAGCGCGCCGGTTGCAGCGGCCCACTGGCCGGCCGCGCTCAGGCCAGCGGGCGGCGAGGCGAATCCGATGGCGAAAAAAACGAGGAGGCCGAGGACAAGGCCGATGCGGGCGATCACTTCGGAGCGTGCTGGAACAGGACGTCCATCGCGGCCGCGCGGAAGATGCCCCAGCTCCGCCACGACGGAGTGATCGCACGGAGCTTGTCGGCGTACACCGGAAGCTCCTCGGGAAGCACCTCCTGCCAGTCGGAGATCTTCTCGTCGGGATCGTTGCTCTGCAGCACGCCCGACACTTCGCGAACGAGGAACAGATGCGTGAAGAAACGCGAGCGTGCGCGGCCGGCCTGGTAGCCGATGCGTGCGACGAATTTCTCGATCTCGACGGTCAGGTTGGTCTCTTCCCAGATTTCGCGAAGCAGCGCTTCCTGCACGCGTTCACCGCGCTGAATTCCTCCCGAAGGCAGGCGCATGACCGAGCCGGGATAGTTCTGCTTGGTCTGAAGGAGGAATCGTCCGCTGCGCCGCAGGATCGCCATGCAGACCTCGCCGTGCGCGCGCTCGCTGACCGGCGGAAACTGGATCGACGGCAGCTCGCAGGTGACCTCGACGAGCGGGCCCGCCGGTGCGCCGGGAGTCTGCACGCTCACAGGTCCACTCCGCGCGTCAGCGCATCGGCGGTTTTCTGGGCGAGCGTCGCAGCGTGGTCAGGACCTGGTACTTCCATCTCGCAGCCGGCGGCGGCCTCGTGGCCTCCTCCGCCGAAGCTGCTCGCGAGGCGCGAAAGGTCGACCGTGCAGTCCGGCGTGCGGCGGAAGCTGATGCCGCCGCCGCGCCGGTCGTAGAGCGCGAACACGGCGTGCTTGTAGCGTCCGCGCCAGCGGTCGGCGATCTCGCCCGAATAGCCGTCGCATTCGGTGGCTACGACGCGAAGATCGCGGGCGGGGACTTCACTGACCACGCAGGTACTTTCGGCCAGCCGGAACGTCATCGCCAGCTCGCTTTGCACACGTTCGTGCGCGCGCCGCAGCTCCGGTCCGTACTCGAGGTCCGAGTTCATCGCGAGAAGCGCCTTGTACGCCTCGTGCTGGTCCATCGCGCGAACGGTCAGTGCGAGCTCGCGCGAGCCTTCGATTGCGAGGATCCAGCGATCGTTGTCGTCGGCCGTCAGAACCAGGTTGCGAAGCGAGAGCAGCTCCGGGCTGACGCCGCCATGGGCTTCCTCGACGGCGCAGAGCTTGTCGAACAGGAGGCGGCTCGCCGCATAGCGCATTTCGAGAACGTAGTCGGTGAAGTTCGCGGCCAGCCGGCCCTTTTCTCGCGCTTCGAGCGCCGATTTGTGATGGTCGACCCAGTACAGCTCGAGGCCGTCCTTCACGAGCGAGTTCAGATGCTGCGTGGTTTCTTCGTCGCGCCACGAGATGTCGGTGATCCAGAGCTCTTCGCGCTCGGGCTGCGCGGGTGAAAAACGACGCAGCATGTCGTCGATCTGGCGATTGCTGGCGAATGTCGGATGGTACTCGCGTCCGGCAAAATGCCGGGCGGCGACCACTGCGCACGTCAGTCCGTCGAGGCAGTTGGGTCCGTGACTGACGACGGTAACGCGGCGGTCGGACGGCACGGACTGACTTTAGCGCCTTGCTCGCGCAAGACAATGCCTTCGGGGGAGGCCCCGGGGTTTTGTACGGGTTTTCGCGGGAACAATCGCAGCCACAGACGGGTCAGACGGGCTGCACGACCTCGAAGCACCTCGACGCCATCGCTCGATAACACGCATCCGCTACGGAGATTGCGGCGAGACCGTCCCGGTAAGTGATCGCCGGAGGCGCGTCCTTTCGCGCATCCTCGACGAAACGCTCGAGAAGCAGTTTCACGGTCATGCGCGGCGGTTCGATGACGAGTTGCTCTCGCCCCCGCGCCGTCAGCCGGTAGCCGGTGCCGAGCACATGATCGATCACCAGCTGGCCGTTCTCGCCGCTGGCTTCGATGAGACCGTTGCGGCTCGCGGTGGTGCGCGAGCACGCAACCTGCGCGATGAGGCCCGGCTCGTTCATCTCGAGCAGTGCGGAGAAAAGATCCTCGGTGCGTTCGGTGCAGATCGCGCGCGCCTCGACCGCGACCGAGCTCACCTCGAGGCCCGACAGCCAGCGCAGCAGGTCGAAACAGTGCACTCCGGTGTGAAGAATGTTGCCGCCGCCCGACTCGTCCGGATTGTCGAGCCACGCGAGCTCGCGCTGGGGCGGGAATCTCTGCGAAAAGATCAGCGAGTCGAGTCGTCCGAGTGACGGAAGCTCGCGCCGGAGGCATTCGACCGCGGCGTTGAAGCGCAGCGTATGTCCGGCGAGGCAGTAGACGCCCGATTTTTCGATCATCGCCAGCATCGCGCGGCCGCCTTCGAGCGTAGGCGCCACCGGCTTTTCGATGATGAGGCGCTTGCCGGACTCGACGGCGAGCGAGACGAAAGCGGGAAGCAGCCGCGGAATCGTCACCAGCACGATCGCGTCGATGTCGCGCCGCCGCAGCAGCCGCTCGGCGTCGGCGTCGAACTCGCATCCGAGATCCGCGGCAAGCTCGCGGCCTTTGCTTTCGTCGCGGCGACAGACCGCAACCAGCTCGAGCCCGTCGACGTCGCGTGCCGCGTGGGTTGCATAGCGGCTGCCATGCTTTCCGGCCCCGACGATCGCGAGCCGAAGCCTGGCTTTTCCCGAGTGAGCGCCTGTCGTCATCCGCGAAAGCTAAATGGAGATGTCCGTAGATGCACGTGCGGTTTGCAAGCCGGCGCGCGGCTTCCTATTGCGGTCGCCGTGGCGCGATCCAAAGCAGCGAAATCCGGGCCGGCGAAATCGGGGACAGACACCGGTTTCACGAAATCGGTGTCTGTCCCCGATTTTCGCAAGGCGGCGAAAAAGATCGGGCCGGTCGACAATCGCTCGCTCGCGGCAGTGCTGCGGCGCGTGCGAAATCTGGCCGCGCGCCGCGATGCGCCGGTGGTCACGCTGATCGCGGTGACGACAAGGGACCCGTGGTGCGTGCTGTCGTCGTGCATTCTCAGCCTGCGAACGCAGGATGCGACGACGGCGAAAGCGGCGGAGAAGATGTTCGCGCGCTGGCCCGATGTTCGCGCGATGGCCGCGGCCGACGCCGACGAAGTTGCAAAGGTCATCTATCCGGTCGGCTTCTACCGCACCAAGGCGCCGCAGCTCGTCGAAATGGCGCGCCGGATCGTCGCCGAATGGAACGGTCGCGTGCCCGACGAGATCGACGAGCTCCTGACGCTGAAAGGCGTCGGCCGCAAAACCGCGAACCTCGTCGTGCAGGCCGGTTACGGAAAGCCCGGCATCTGCGTCGATACGCACGTGCATCGCATCTCGAACATCTGGGGCTACGTGCGAACCAAAAATCCCGCGGAAACCGAGACGGCGCTGCGCGCGAAACTGCCGAGACGCTACTGGAACGAATACAACGACCTGCTCGTATCGTTCGGGCAGACGATCTGCCGGCCCGCATCACCGCGTTGCAGCGAATGTCCGGTTGCGGCGCTGTGCCCGAAAATCGGTGTCGTGCGCCGGCGCTGAACATCCGCACGCGTTCGCACGCACACTCGTGCGGCGAACTTCGCACACACGCATCTGCGACCAGTCGGCGCAGACGAGCGCGATAACCGTGAAGATCATTGATGACGATGTCGTTAGGGTTCAAGCTCGATCTGGTGGTTTCTCGGCAGGCGGAGTCATGCGGATTGCACAGATTGCACCTCTCTATGAGAGCGTTCCGCCAAAATATTACGGCGGTACGGAACGAGTCGTTTCCTATCTGACCGAAGAGCTGGTCCGGCAGGGTCACGACGTGACGCTGTTTGCGAGCGGTGACTCGCTCACGAGCGCGCAGCTCGTCCCGTGTTGCCCGCGCTCGCTCCGCCTCGACCAGGATTGCGTCGACCAGATGGCGCATCACGTGCTCGCGCTGGAACACGTGATGCAGAGGGCTGACGATTTCGACGTGCTGCATTTCCATGCGGACTACTTTCACTATCCGCTTTCGCGCCGTGCCGGATACGTGCACGTGACGACGCTCCACGGCAGGCTCGACACGCCCGACCTCGCACCGCTTTATCGCGAATTCCGCGACATGCCGCTGGTGTCGATTTCCGATGCGCAGCGGAAGCCGCTGCCAGGGTCGAATTGGACCGCCACGGTTCACCATGGACTGCCGTCGCAGCTCTACCCGTTTTGTTCTCCCCCCGGCCATTACCTCGCGTTCATCGGCAGGTTTTCCCCCGAAAAGCGCGTCGATCGTGCCATCGAGATCGCGCGGCGGGCGCAAGTTCCGCTGAAGATCGCCGCGAAGGTCGATGCGGCCGACCGGCGCTATTTCGACGAGAAGATTCGCCCGCTTCTCGACGATCCGATCGTCGAGTGCATCGGCGAGATCGGTGAGGACGCCAAGGCGGACTTCCTGGGCAACGCGCGTGCGCTGCTGTTTCCCATCGACTGGCCGGAGCCTTTCGGACTCGTGATGATCGAAGCGATGGCGTGCGGAACTCCCGTCATCGCCTACCCGCATGGCTCCGTCCCCGAGATCATCGACGACGGGCGCACGGGTTTCCTCGTCGGATCGATCGATGAAGGCGTACGCGCGGTCGAACGCATATCGGAGCTGAGTCGTGCGTGCTGCCGGGAAACATTCGAGGATCGCTTTACCGCGACTCGAATGGCAGACGATTACATCCGTCTTTACGAACGCCTGATTGCGGGGAGCATGCGGGTACCGGAGATCGCTGCCTATGGCCGACGAGCTCGTACGCATCAGTGAAGATTTCTACATCCTCTCGACGTCTGCGCGCCTCGACGACCGCACGCGCGTGCTCAAGCACGGCGATACGTTCGCCGTGTTCGACCGGTTCGGCGACATCGACGGATTCGGTCCCGCCGAGCTGGGCATCTATCACGAGGACACCCGCTATCTGTCGCGCCTCGTCCTTCGCCTCGAAGGCCGGCGCCCGCTGCTCCTGAATTCGTCGATCCAGCACGACAACGCGAGCCTCGCCGTCGACCTGATGAATCCCGATCTGGTCGGCGCCGGCGAAGTCCTCGTCCCGCGCGGCACCGTGCACATGTTTCGTTCGAGAATCCTGTGGGACCGGGCCTGCTACGAGCGCCTGCGCATTCACAACTACGGCCAGCTGCCCGTCGACCTGAAACTTTCGATCGAGATCGACGCGGATTTTGCCGACATTTTCGAGGTCCGGGGCCAGGTCAGGGAGCGCAAGGGCAGGCGGCTGCCGACACGCAACAGCGGCGACTCGATCGTGATGTCGTACGAGGGCCTCGACGGGCAGATCCGGCGAACGCGGCTGTGCTTCGATACGCCGCCGGACTCGCTCACGGACGCTGCAGCCTGTCACCGTCTTCGACTCGATCCGTACTGCGAGCAGACCTATCGATGGTCGGTCTCGTGCGAGCCCGAGCGCGCGGAAATCGCCACGTTCGGCGGCTCTGTCGCCCGACCGTGCCCGCCGGCGACGTTTCATTTCGAGGACGCCGCGGCGAAAGCGCGCACGGAGTACGACGAATCTGCCGGTCAGCAGACGGTGCTGACGACGTCGAACAAGCAGTTCAACGACTGGTGGCATCGCTCACTGGTGGATCTTCGCATGATGCGCACCGAAACGGTGCACGGTCCGTATCCGTATGCGGGCGTACCATGGTTCAGCACCGCGTTCGGGCGCGACGGCATCATCACGGCGTACGAGTGCCTGTGGTTCCAGCCTGCGATTGCCCGCGGAGTGCTGTCGTATCTTGCCGCGACCCAGGCGGACTCCGAAAATCCCGTGCAGGACGCGCAGCCGGGCAAAGTGCTGCACGAGACGCGCGCCGGCGAGATGGCCAACCTCGGAGAAGTTCCGTTCGGCCGATACTATGGATCGGTCGATGCGACGCCGCTGTTCGTTGTGCTGGCGGGTGCCTACTACGACCGCACCGGCGATCTCGGTTTCATCCGCACGCTGTGGCCGCACGTCGAGCGCGCGCTGTCGTGGCTCGACCGCTATGGCGACGCCGACGGCGACGGCTTCGTCGAGTACTCGCGCCAGTCGCCGCGCGGCCTCGTGCACCAGGGATGGAAGGACTCGCACGACTCCGTGTTCCATTCGGACGGCCGGCAGGCCGAGCCGCCGATCGCGCTCTGCGAGGTCCAGGGTTACGCGTACGCCGCCAGGGTCGCCGCCGCATCGCTCGCGACGATGCTCGGCCTTGCGGCGCGAGCGGACCAGCTTTCGCGACAGGCGGAGCTGCTGCGGCGCCGCTTCGACGAAGCCTTCTGGTGCGAGGAAATTTCCACATATGCCCTCGCCCTCGACGGCTCGCGCGGGCGCTGCGAGGTGCGTACGTCGAACGCCGGGCACTGCCTTTTCAGCGGAATTGCCGATCCGTTGCGCGCCGCACGTGTCGCGCAGACTCTGGTCGGCGACGACGCTTCGTTCTCGGGTTGGGGCGTACGCACGGTTGCGACCACCGAGGCGTGTTACAACCCGATGTCGTACCACAACGGTTCGGTCTGGCCGCACGACAATGCGATCATTGCAGCCGGGCTCGCGCGTTACGGCATGACGCGGGAGGCCGCAACGATACTTCGCGGACTGTTCGACGCGAGCCTGTTCTTCGATCTGCACCGTCTTCCGGAGCTGTTCTGCGGCTTTCCGCGCCGCGAGGACGAAGGCCCGACCTTGTATCCGGTTTCCTGTGCGCCGCAGGCCTGGGCAGCCGGTGCAATCGCGCTCGTGCTGCAGTCTTCGCTCGGCCTCGAAGTATGCGGAGCGGAGCGCAAGGTGACGTTCACGCGGTCGCTGCTGCCGCAGTTTCTTGACGAAGTCCGGATCGAAGGGCTGCGCGTTGCGGATGCGACGCTCGATCTGGTGCTTACGCGGCACGGCGACGACGTCGGCATCCACGTACCCCGTCGCGAAGGCGACGTGTCCGTGCTGACGGTGAAATAGCCAGTGAAGCGCTGCCGTGCGGCTGCAGAATGCGACGGCAGCTGCAACAGTGCAGAAGCGGCGCACAAGGAGACCCGGTGGCACGCCAGACCTACGTCAACCTCGCAATCAAGGACGTCACGCGTTCGAAGGAATTCTTCACGCATCTCGGCTTTGCATTCGAGCCGCGCTTCTCGAACGAGAACGCGGCCTGCATGATCATCAACGAGTCCACGTTCGTCATGCTGCTGGCCGAGCCGTTCTTCCAGACGTTCACGAAGAAACAGATCTGCGATGCGAAAACGAGCACGGAAGTGCTGGTGTGCCTGTCGTGCGAGAGCCGCGCCGAGGTCGACAGTATCGTCGCCGCCGCCGTGGCCGCCGGCGGCTCGATTCCGCGCGAGCCCGAGGACCGCGGATTCATGTACGGCCATGCGTTCCAGGACCTCGACGGCCACCTGTGGGAGCTGATTTTCATGGAAACGTCCTCCGACGCCCCGGCGTAACTGCGATGCCTGCCGCGTATCGCGCTGACCTTGCTCACATCCACGACTCCGGCTTCGGCGATATCGCGCGCGCTGCGGCGCGGGCGCTCATCGACACGCTTTCACGCGCCGGCGTGACGCGCGGCATGATCGTGGAGCTCGGATGTGGAAGCGGCATCACGTCCCGCATGCTGGTCGATGCCGGCTTCGACGTGTGCGGCTACGATATCTCGCCGGAGATGGTCGCTCTCGCCCGCGACCGCGTGCCGGAGGGCCGTTTTATCGTCGCATCGTGGCTCGACCTGACCGAGCTTCCGCAGTGCGTGGCGGTGACCGCGATCGGAGAGGTGCTGAGTTACGGGCTCGATTCCGCGGCGAGTCCCGCGGCCTGGCCGCGTCTGTTCCGGACCGTGCATCACGCGCTCGAGCGTGGCGGGATCTTCTTGTTCGACGTCGCGGGCTGCGATCGCGCTCCTCGCGGAATCGGTCGCACCTTCGTCGAAGGAGAGGGCTGGACGGTGCTGGTCGAGACCGATCTCGACGCGGAAGCCCGTACGCTCGTCCGCCGCATCACGAGCTTCCGCGCAGCCGGCGCGCTCTACCGGCGCGACTTCGAAGAGCATCGCCTGTACCTCTGCGACCCGGCCACGGTGGCCGGCGAGCTCACGAACGCGGGCTTTTCAGCCGTCGCGACCAGGGACTATGCCGGACTGGCGTTGCCGGAAGGATTGATCGCGTTTGTGGCGCGCCGGCTCTAGCGGCGGCGCAGAAAAATCCCTCCCGCCAGTCTTCGGCGACGTGCCGCCAGCGCCGGCGCCGGAAGAATCCGCGCAATCCCTTGAGATCGGCAAAGCGAGCGAGCTAGACTCCGGGCGTTCGGACCGGTGCACGGGGAAATCCAATGAAGAGTCTGTTACGTGCCGCGCTGCTGATCGCGGTCGGTCTGCTGCCGGTGCATGCCGGAGCGGCGTCCTCCGGATCGCAGGTGGTGCTGCTGCACGGCCTGCTGCGAAGCTCGTCGTCGATGTCGCGTCTGGCCGACTCGCTGGCCGCGCGCGGCTTCAACGTCTGCAACGTCTCGTATCCGTCGCGCATGCATTCGATCGAAGTGCTGGCGCGTGATTACGTCGCACCGGCGGTCGAGCGCTGCTTTCCGGGCTCGACGGCCCCGGTCGATTTCGTCACGCATTCGATGGGCGGCATCGTCGTCCGACAGCTTGCGAGCACGCACGCGATCGGATCGTTCGGCCGGGTCGTGATGCTCGCACCGCCGAATCACGGCAGCGAGCTGGTCGACGAGTTCGGAAGCTGGTGGCTGTTCCGGCGCATCAACGGACCGGCGGGCAACGAGCTCGGAACCACCGCGGCATCCGTTCCGATGAAGCTCGGCCCCGCGCCGTTCGAGGTCGGGATCATCACCGGTGATCGCACGACCAATCTGGTGTTGTCGGCGTTCATTCCCGGACGGAATGACGGCAAGGTTTCGGTTGCGAGCGCCCGGCTCGACGGGATGAAGGATTTCCTGGTGATCCCGGTCTCGCACACCTTCATCATGCGCAACACGAAAGTCATCGATCAGACCATCCGCTTTCTTGAGACCGGCGTGTTCGATCACGCGTCACAGCCTCGAACCTAGGGCCGACCGCCGATAAGGGCCCATCTGCTGCGTTGGATTCCGGCTTCGTTCGGTCGACGTACGGGAAGTACGACTCCCTCTCTACGCCGGAATCCGCCTTGCATCTGGACCCTTCTCGACGGCCGGCTCGCTACGCGATTCCTCTCGGCCCTCGATTGTTCGAACCGATCAACGGGGCTGGGGTACGATCCGCAGGTAGGGCTTCGGGGCTTTCCAGCCTTGCGGGTATTGTTTCTTGGCGTCTTCGTCGGAGACGGAGCCGGCGATGATTACGTCGTCGCCGTTCTTCCAGTTGACCGGGGTGGCGACTTTGTGTTTGGCGGTGAGTTGCAGCGAGTCGATCACGCGCAGCACTTCGTCGAAGTTGCGGCCGGTCGTCATCGGGTAGACGAGGACCAGCTTGATCTTCTTGTCGGGACCGACGACGAACACGTTGCGTACGGTCAGGTTGTCGGCCGCGGTGCGTCCCTGGGACGTTCCTGCGGTTTCGGCCGGGAGCATGCCCCAGGCTTTTGCGATCTTGAGATCCGGGTCGCCGATCAGCGGATAGTTCGGTGCCACGCCCTGGGTTTCGCGGATGTCTTCGGCCCACTTCGAATGCGAGTCGACGGGGTCGATGCTGAGGCCGAGGATCTTTACGCCGCGCTTGTCGAACTCGGGCTTCATGCGCGCCATGTATCCGAGCTCGGTCGTACAGACCGGCGTGAAATCCTTCGGGTGGGAGAACAGAACGACCCATGAGTCGCCGATCCAGTCGTGGAACCGGATGCGGCCTTCGGTCGTGTCTGCTTCGAAATCCGGTGCAGTGTCTCCAATTCGAAGAGTCATGGGGGATCCTCCTGGGGTGAGTTGTCCGGCAAAAGCCGTCGCGCAAAATCGGGGCGGATGATTGATCCTGCAAGCAGCGGGCGCAACACCGTAAGCCGCCCCCATCGGATCGATGGTTGGGTGATGCGCGCCATCAAGCAGGGATGTACCGGGCGTGAACGAAGCATGAATCCCGAAGAAAATTCGATCCTCGCCGGCAGCACGCTCGCCGCGACGTCGCGCACGACACGTCACCTGCTGTTGAGAGCTTTCGAGCCGGGCGACGTCGATCGAGTCCATGCGATCCAGCGTGACTCCGATGCAATGCAGTACACGTGGGTGGCGCCCGACCTGGCCGCGACCGCCGCGTATCTCCAGTCGCATGCGGCCAGACGCGCCGGGCACGGCTTCGCGCCGTGGATCGCCGTTCTACGAAGCGAGCAGCGCATCGTCGGTTACGGCGGGCTCTACAAGGATCCGGCGGCGCCGCAGTGGGGAACCGAGGTCATCTATTTCCTCGAGCGGTCGTGCTGGGGCCGAGGCCTCGCGTCCGAGATCGTGGAAGCGTCGCTCGAGCTGGCCTTCACCGAGCTTGGTCTTCGCGAGGTCGGCGCGTTCGCGCGACCGCAGAACACGCGGTCGGTGCGCGTGCTGGCCAAGGCCGGATTCGAACGCGTGGAATTTCTCGAGGAGTTCGAACGCGACCGCTTTCGCATCGACGCAGCGAAATGGCGCAGCCGGCGGCTGGCGGTAAGCACAGGAGCATCGCGATGATGCCGCTTTCGGTTGCCGACCGCGCGAGCTGCAACCGTCCGCGGTACATTGCCGGCAGCAGCGAAGGGCACTACGAGAGCTGGTTCCAGCGCGCGAACCATCCGACCGAGCGGCTGGCATTCTGGATACGATACACGATCTTCTGTCCGCGCGGCCGCCCCGAAGGCGCACTCGGCGAGCTGTGGGCGATCTTCTTCGACGGCGAAAACGGCCGCATCGCGGCCGTCAAGGAAGAGTTCCCGATCTCGAGCTGCACGTTCGGACAGGGCCCTCTCGATGTGCGAATCGGCCCTGCAAGCCTGAACGACCGCGCGCTCGAAGGCCTAGCGAGCTCGCCGAGCTATCAAATGACCAGCTCGCCAAGCTATCAATTGACCACGTCGCCGAGCGATCGATTGGCCAGCTCGCCGAGCGATGAACGGACCAGCTCGCCGGGTCATGAACTGAAATGGTCGCTCGGCTACGAGAGCCCGCAGCCGCCGCTGCTGCTGCTTCCGGCGGCGCTCTACGAACGCAGTCTTCCCAGGGCGAAGGCCCTCGTCGGATCGCCGAACGCAACGTTTCGAGGCTCGATGACGGTCGACGGCGAAACCGTCGCAATCGACGGATGGGCGGGCAGTCAGAATCACAACTGGGGAAGCCGTCACACCGATTCGTACGCGTGGGGCCAGGTCGCAGGCTTCGACGGCGCACCTGATACGTTTCTTGAATGCTCGACGGCGCAGCTGCGGATCGGGCCGATCTGGACTCCGCGCATGTCGCTCGTGGTCCTGCGCACCGGCGGAAATGAGTATCCGCTGAACTCGCTCGCACAATCGCTGCGTGCGAACGGAAATTTCCGTTTCTTCGAATGGCGGATCGAATCGGGATCCGCCGAGCTCGGCGTCTCGATTCGCATCACGGCGCCGAAGTCGGAGTTCGTTGCACTGACGTACGATAACCCCCCGGGCGGAGCGAAGACCTGTCTCAACACGAAGCTCGCCGCGTGCGAGCTGACGCTGAGGAGGAAGGGATTCGCGGACGAGACCTTCTTCACGCAGCACCGCGCCGCGTTCGAGATCCTCACCGACCGGGCCGATCACGGTGTTCCCAAAGTGGTCTGATCCGGGCGGAAGGCGTAGAACGCCGGGATGGCGAAGGCCGGCTGGTACTCCCAATTCACCCGAGAGGCGTCGCGGTTCAGCGGCAGGCCGATCGTTTTCATCCTTGCGCTGCTGTCGATCATCGTATGGCTCGTGACCGGTCCGTACTTCGAGTACAGCGACACGTGGCAGCTGCTGATCAACACGTTCACGACACTCGTCACGTTCCTGATGGTCTTCCTGATCCAGAGCAGCCAGAACCGCGACACCGAAGCCATCCAGGTCAAGCTCGACGAGTTGATCCGCGCGACGACCGGTGCGCACAACGCGCTGATCGATCTCGAGGAGATGGACGAGGCCGAGCTTGCGGAATGCCGTGACCGCTACGAGCGACTCGCAAAAAGCGCGCGCGAAAAGCTGAAGAAGGGCGGCTTCGACACAGGTTCGCCGGAGGCCCGGTGATCACCGTGCGCAGATCGGCCGATCGCGGCCGCGCCTACCACGGCTGGCTCGACAGCCGTCACACGTTCTCGTTCGGCGATTACCACGATCCGATGCACATGGGATTTCGCGCGCTTCGTGTCCTCAACGAAGACAGGGTGGAGCCGGGGAAGGGTTTTGCCGCGCACTCGCACCGCGACATGGAAATCATCAGCTACGTGCTCGAGGGTGCGCTCGAGCATCGCGACAGCATGGGCACGGGCTCGGTCATCGTTCCCGGCGATGTGCAGCTGATGCGCGCGGGGCACGGCGTCACGCACAGCGAGTACAACCATTCGCGCCAGGAGCCGGTTCATTTCCTGCAGATCTGGATCGTGCCCGACACGGCGGGCCTGACACCCGCGTACGAGCAGCTGCACTTCGAAGCGGAAGTCCTTCGAAACGCTCTCGTATGCGTTGCATCGAACGCACCGGGCGAGGGATCGCTGCACGTGCATCAGGATGTTTCGATGCATGCCGCCATCCTCGATCCCGCGAGCAGCGTCCGGCGCGAGATCGCGCCCGGTCGTCATGCCTGGATCCAGATCGCGCGCGGACAGGCCACCGTCCGCGGCGCGGCCGAAGGCTCCGATGTCGGGCTCGGCGAAGGCGACGGTGCGGCCGTCAGCGGCGAAAGCCTGGTCGAGATCGTTGCCGGGAATTCCTGCGAGCTGCTGCTTTTCGATCTTGCCTAGCGGAGCCTGCGAAGGAGAGAGACCATGTCGACTGCCGAGAAGAAGGCCCATCCCGATGTCCCGATTCATGCGCTGATCGCAGACCGCTGGAGCCCGTACTGCTACTCGACGAAGCCCGTTCCCGAAAGCGACCTGCGCGCGATCCTCGAAGCCGCACGCTGGGCGCCGTCGTCGTACAACGAGCAGCCATGGCGCTACATCCTCGCGCGAAGCTCGGATGCCGCCGCCCATGCGAAGCTTGTTTCGTGCCTCGTCGAGGGCAACCAGGCGTGGGCGAAGAACGCGCCGGTTCTGATGATCGGCATCGCGGTGATGACGTTCTCGCGCAACGGCAAGCCGAACAGGGCGGCGCAGCACGACCTCGGGCTCGCAGCCGGCAACATCTGCATCGAAGCGACGGCGCGCGGACTGTTCGTGCACCAGATGATCGGCATCGTTCCCGAGCGCGTCCGCGAGCTCTATCGCGTGCCGCCCGAAGCAGAGCCGCTGACCGGCCTTGCGATCGGATACCTCGGAGACGAAACGCAATCGCCGGAGGCGCTGCGCGAGCGCGACCGTGCGCCGCGCACACGCAAGCCCATCGCAGACATCGTTTTCGAGGAAACATGGCAGCACGGGGCCACGGTGTGAACGGCTCGTCGCCATGCTGACCACGCGCCTGACCGAGCTCGTCGGCTGCCGCCTTCCACTTCAGGTTGCGGGTATGCCGGGAGTGAGCACCCCTGCGCTCGTCGCGGCCGTTGCGAACGCCGGCGGGCTCGCAATGCTGCCGACGGCAGGATCGCCGCTGGCGCTGGTCGAAAGCGCGCTCGACGAGGTGCTTCGCAGCACGCCGCAGCCGTTCGGCGTCAATTTCCTGATTCCGTTTCTCGATCGCGAAGTGCTCGAGCTCGTCTCGCCCCGTGTTCGCATGGTCGAGTTCTTCTACGGAGATCCCGATGCGTCGCTAGTCGAGATCGTTCATCGCGCCGGTGCCCTTGCGTGCTGGCAGGTTGGTTCGACCAGCGAGGCGCGGCTCGCCGTGGATTGCGGATGCGACGTCGTGATTGCGCAGGGGGTACAGGCCGGCGGCCACGTGCGCGGCACCGTCACGCTGCTGGCGCTGCTCGCCGAAGTGCTCGATGCGGTGCACGTGCCGGTCATTGCAGCCGGCGGAATCGGTACCGCACGCGCGATGGCTGCGGTGCTCGCGGCCGGCGCCTCCGGGGTTCGCATCGGCACGCGTTTCGTCGCTGCCGCGGAGTCGGGCGCGCATCCGTCGTACGTGGCCGCGCTGATCCGGTCGCAGGCGGAGGATACCGTGCTCACCGACGCGTTCTCCGTCATGTGGCCGGATGCGCCGCACCGGGTGCTGCGCTCGTGCGTCGAACGCGCGCAGGCGCTCGACGCCGACGTCGCCGGCGAAACCATGATCGGAGGCGTTGCGTATCCGATTCCGCGCCTCGCCGTGCCGGTGCCGACCCGGGAGACGACCGGACACGTCGACGCGATGGCGCTTTACGCCGGAGAATCGGTCAGCGCCGTGGAGCGCGTCGAGCCGGCGGCCGATATTGTCCGCGAGCTCTGCGACGGCGCCGCGGCGTTGCTCGAACGCGCGGCGGCAGAAGTCACTGCGCAGCAGCCGGCCGAAACCGAGCTCGAGCTGCCGCCCGCTTCGACCAAAGGCTGAGCGTTGGGCCCGCGGCGCGTTACCTCGGCGACACGCGACATCCAGCCTTCCGGCCTCGAGCGCATCCACAGCTTCGCGCCGATCGAGCGCCGCGACGCGACCGTGTTGATTCTCGGAAGCATGCCGGGTGTCGCATCGCTCGACGCCGGCCGCTACTACGCCCACCCGCGCAACAGCTTCTGGCGCATCATGACCGAGCTGCTGAGCATCGATCCGTCGGCGACGTACGAGCAGCGCCTCGATGCGCTGGTCTCGAACCGGATCGCGCTGTGGGACGTGCTGCATTCGTGCGAACGCACCGGCAGCCTCGACACCAGCATCAACCGCGAGACCCAGACGGCCAACGACTTCGAGTCGTTTTTCCGCACACATCCGGACATCCGCTGCGTGCTCCTCAACGGAACGAAAGCGTGGGATGCGTTCCGCCGCCACGCTGCGACGATGAAGATCGATGAATCGCTGACGGTGACTCGTCTTCCGTCGACGAGCCCGGCCAATGCATCGTGGTCCTATGAACGAAAGCTCGAAGCTTGGCGCAGCGCCCTGATGCGAGAGCCACGCCGTTAGCGCTTCGGCTTTCGCAAGCCGGCTGATTCCCGGTCCGATGCGGGGCTAGTGCCGGGTCAGCCGCCGGTAGATCCGCACCAGCTCGCTCGGCAGCTGGCGGATGTCCTCGATCACCGCGTATCTCGCCGACGGACACATCTCGCCGAGATAGTCGTGACCGGCCGGATCGACCGTGATGCAGAACGTCTGCATCCCGCGCTTCTCGATCTCGCGCAGCGCCTGCATGGTGTCGCGGATGCCGTAGGTGTTCGACCGGCGATCGTCGCCGTAGTCGAAATCCTGAGGAAAGCCGTCACTCAGCAGGATGAGGTGGCGCGAGCGCGCGCTCGTGCGCGCGAGCTTTTCGCCGGCGTGCCGCAGCGCCGCTCCCATCCTCGTCGAGCGTTTCGGGGCGATGCCGCCGATGCGGCCCTTGACCTTGTCGCTCAGGCGCTCGCCGAACGATTTGACCGGATAGATCTCGACCGATTGCCGGCCGTGACCCGAAAAACCGTAGATCGCATAGCTGTCGCCGATTTCGCCGAGCACCTGCGCGAGCACCGCGAGCGTATCCTTGGCGAGATCGATGACCCGTTTCGGTCCGGCCATGCTCTCGCCGGGAAGCGGCTCGTCGGTCGATGCGCTCATGTCGACGAGAAACAGCGTCGCGACGTCGCGCTCCTCCGGCTTGCGCGCGACGTAGAGCCGGTCGCTCGGAGTGCGCCGGCCGCGCCGGTCCGAGTGCGCCTCGACGAGCGCATTGAGGTCGAACTCCTCGCCCTGTTCATCGCGCGGCACGCGTCGCAGCTGGTCGGGACGAAGCATCTGGAAATCGCGCTTGATCTGGCCAACGAGCTCGCCCGAGCGCGCGAGCGCCTGCTGGAAGTATTCGCCGGTGTCTTCGTCACAGGCGATCTCGGTTACGCGGCACCAGCGGCGCCGGTAGTCGGCGATGCGATAGTCCCATTCGTCGTAGTAGAAGCTGTTGCCGGTGGCCTGCCGCGACAGCCACGCACGGATCGCCGCAGCATCGCCGGTCGAGATTTTCTCGCGCAGCTCGCGAAGCTGCTCGGCAGGAATTTTCCCGAGCAGGTCGGTGATGTAGAGGCCGAGTCCCTCTTCGATCTGTCCGTGTGCTTCGCTGATCTTGAGATCGCCGCCGCGCTCGAGCAGCGATTTCAGCTCTTCGAGTGAAACCGGACGGCCGCCGCCCGCAGGCGTCTCTTCGTCGGTGAGCTGCAGCTTCACTTCGGCCTGCTCGCCGCCGGGCTCGGCACGCACCGGATCGGGTCTCCACGGTGCGGTGTTCTCCTCGCGGTCGCTGCCGTCGAGATGCTCGAACGGATCGATGACGGTCGCGCCGCCCATTTCGGCGAACGCGGTCTCGTCGCTGTCGTCGAGCGCACGGGCCTCTGCGAACGCGAGGCCGCCGTAATATGCGATCGCAAGCGACGCGCTGTCGTAGACCGTCGCTTCGGCCGAGCGCAGCAGCTCGATGCTGGCCATGACGAATTCGCCCTGCGCGCGAAGCCGCGCGTCGAGCTCGGCGATGCTTCTGTGCGCAAGGCCGATCTGGAACAGCGTCTCGAGCAGGCGCTCGTCATGGCGATCGTGCGCGGCCGGCACGGTCGTCGACGCGTAGAGCCGCCCCATGCGCTCGAGCTCCCTGCGAAGACCCGGAAAGTCGCGGGCGAGACACGCATCGATGCGCACGCCGTCGAGCAGCACGAACAGCGCGGACGCGAGCAGCGGATTCGGAAAGCAGCCGAGGAACGCGATGATGTCGCGCGGATACTCGCCGTCGTCTGCGGGGACCAGCGGCGGCTGCCACCCGCGCTCGAGCAGGGCCTTGAGGTCGAAGTCGTAGGTGCCGTACTCGAAGCGCCCGGCGATGTGGGTCGCGACGATCTTGTACAGCGCCTGGTTGTCCTCGGGCGCATCGAACAGGTCGACGCGCTCCGGCAGCCGGATCGCGACGTCTTCGGGGGCGACGAGCGGAGGGCGCATCCAGATTCCCGGCGACGGCATCAGCTGGAACGATCGCCGCGACATCATCGTCAGGTAGCGGCGCAGCATTCCGTCGATCTCTTCGAACGTGACGGCCGAGCTGCGCTCGACGAGCAGCTTGTGCGACGTGCGCGTCTCGAGGCGGAAATGCGCCGCGGCGGCGTCGATGTTCTGGTCGTGCGTCGCGAGCTCGATGCCGCGCTCGACCCACAGCTCCACGCCGGGCTGGCCGCCTTCGTCGATCGCGCGATCCATCGTGCGCAGGAATGCGGGCAGCACCGCCGGCGCCGCCTCGCCGATGCGCGCCGCCTGGGCGAGCAGGAAATCGAGATCACCGGCGCGGATTCCGTGCAGCACAGCGCCGACGAGCGCCATCGCGTCGGCGAGCGCATCGAGCGAACGGCAGCGCGCACACGAATCGAGAAGGCTGCGTCGTTGCCGGGTCTCCAGCCGCGAGATCGCGGGCGGAATCAGCTCGAGGAGCCTCTGTGCCGCTTTGGCGTGAGTTGCGGCTGCGGCGGCGCAGAGTCGGACGACGCCGGTAAGGGCGGAAGCATCCAGGTTGAGAAGCTGCGCAGGCGGCGACGGCGGCTTCGGATTGCGGCCGGTCGTTCCGATCACGGCAACCAGCGTCGCCCAGTGCTCGAACGCGGCCGGCTCCGCGCGACCGGCGAGAAGCGCCGCGCCGGAGACGAACGCTTCCGCGAGGAACTCGCTTCGCCAGCCGCCGCGCGAAAGCAGGCCTTCGGTTGCGTGCTGCCACGCGGCCAGCGACGCGTCGTCAAGCGTGCGACCATCGTCGAGAATCGCGGCGGTAGCATCGAGCATCGACGCAGCAAGCCGTCTCGACGATTCCGCGAGCGCTCGAACCGAATCGATCCATGCGCGGCGGCGCGGCTCCGGCCATGCGGCAAAACCCTGCGGAGCAATCCGGAAGAACGCCGTCGCGAGCTCGCGCGCGACGTCGCCGGCTCCGGCGACGTCGGCGAGCGCGGCTTCCCACGCGTCGTAAACCGGTACGCCCGCGGCCGCAGCCTCGACGGCGCGAGGCAGGAACGCGTGCGCAAGGCTCGTCGAGACGGTGGCGATGCGGTCGGCGCGCTCGAGCAGTCGTTCGCGTGTCGCGGGCGCAAGCTGATCGAGCCCTGCAAGCGCCGCGGCACCGCCGGCGCTTTCCCGCAGGTGCCGGCTGTCGATCCACGCGCGCGACGCTCGGGGAGTTGTCATCGATGCGCCGGCAGCCGCGGACGCTACGCGAAGATCGCGCTCACGAGCTCGGCGATGGCGGCCTGCGTCTGGCGGTCGTCGCTGAGCGCGCGGACGACCGTCGCTTCGCACGCACGATGCGGCTTCATGCCCTGGCGGATGAGCTGACCGGCATAGACGAGCAGCCGCGCGGAGACGCCTTCTTCGAGCCCGCCGGATTTGAGCTCGCGCACGCGCTCGCCGAGATGCGCGAGATCCATCGCGACGTCGATCGGGATCCCGCTCTCGTGTGCGATGATCTCGGCCTCCTTGTCGCGCGGCGGATAGTGGAATTCGAGCGTGACGAAGCGCTGGCGCGTCGACGGCTTGAGGTCCTTGAGCACCGACTGGTAGCCGGGATTGTACGACACCACGAGCGTGAAATCCGGGTGCGCCGTCAACGTGACGGCCAGCTTGTCGACCGGAAGAATGCGGCGATGGTCGGTCAGCGGATGGATCAACACCATCGTGTCCTTGCGCGCCTCGACGATCTCGTCGAGGTAGCACATCGCGCCGACGCGAACCGCCTGCGTCAGAGGACCGTCCATCCACAGCGTCTCGTCGCCGCGCACGAGATATCGTCCGACGAGATCGCTGCCGGTCAGGTCTTCGTTGCATGCGACGGTGATCAGCGACTGCGGCCGCGCGTCGCTCTCCGGAAGCAGGCGCCACGCCATGTATTCGACGAAACGCGTCTTGCCGCAGCCGGTCGGACCTTTGAGCAGCACCGGAAGCTTCTGCCGGAACGCGGCTTCGAAGACCTCGACCTCGTCGGCGAGCGGAAGATAGTACGGCTGCGCGGGCTGGCTCGTCATTTTCCGCTCCCTGCCGGTCCCGGAGTGACCGCGCCTGGCATTCCGGTTGGTGCGGCTGCCGGCGGGGCTTGCTTGCTCGCGGGCGGACCGGCTTCGATCCTGTCCATGACGCTGCCGCTCGCGTTGTCGATGAGCTCGACCGTGACCGGGCCGGCCACCGTATTGCGCGATGCGATCTCGCCGATGCGCGCGGCCATTCCGGATTCGAACTTCGCGCGCGCGAACGGCGGCATCTTGTCCATCGGGAAGTCGGCGATCTTCACTGCCATCGACGTCGCGCTCTTCCACTCGAACGAGACGACACGCGGCCCGATCATCGGATGCGTCACGAACGGCTTTTCCGCCTGGCGCTGGAAATCGCTGCTCGCGTTGGTCGGCACGTCGCGATCGGGAGCCGGAGGCGGCATCGGCATGCCGCCTTGCATCGAGCCTTGCGCGGGCGGAGCGGTGCCCGAAGCGTTTGCTGCGGGCATGCCGCCTGCCGAACCACCGGCTGCTTCTGCGCCGGCTCCCGGCCTGGCGCTGCGCGCACCGGCGATCTTCATCGGCTCGCGATGCTCCATCGCGGCCAGCGTGTTCTCGATGTGCTGGCGCTCGTCGGGCGTTTCCGACAGCTCGAGCGCCTTGCGCAGCGATGCGATCGCTTCGTCGTTCTTGCCCTGCTTCTCGAGCGCGACGCCGAGATTGAACTGCGCCTGCATGAACTTCGGATCTTTCGCGAGCGCCTTGCGATACTGTGCGATCGCATCGTCGACCTTGTCCTGGAACAGCAGTGTCGAGCCGAGATCGGTGATCGCACTGACGTCGTCGGGATACTTCGCGAGGAACACTTCGAAGCGCTTGCGGGCTTCGTCATAGTCGCCGGCGTCGTACGCGAGGTTGGCCGAGATGCGAAGGCCGTCGATGTTGGTCGGGTCGAGCGCGAGCAGTTTCTGGAGCGCCTGGTCGGCCGACACGCGATACGACGCGTTGATCACGCTTGCCCGGTAGCGCGCATGCGCGAGCTTCTGGAGAGCCTCGATGCTCTGCGGATTCTTCTCGGCGTCGGCCGTCAGGCCGTCGAGGAAATCGAGGACTTCTTTCGGAAGCTCGATGCTCGGATGTCCGTTCGGAAGGCCGTCTTCGTCTGCGGCCGCTCTGGAATTCGCGCCCGGAGTACCGGCGGTGCCTGGAACGGCGCGGGGAACATCGGTGTTCGTGCGCAGCGCGAAGTACGCAGCGATGCCGCCGAGCGCGACCAGCACGGCGCCCATCACGATTGCCGCGACCGGCGCCTGCGGAGCCGAGCTCGCGGCTGCGCCGGCGGGCGCGATCGGCGCGCCGCACGACGTGCAGAACTTCGCGCCGTCCTGAAGAGCAGCGCCGCATTTCGTACAGAATCCCTGCAAGCCGCTACTCCTGTTCGTCGTCGTGCCGGCCGCTCAGGCCCGGCGGCCGGTCACGCGCGCGAGGTCTTCCTCGGTCACGGCATGAAGCGTCGGGTCGTTGCGCATGAGAAGAATGATGCCGCCGGGAACCGACAGCGGGACTTTTTCGATCCAGAAACCAAGATTGCCGATCAGGAACGCCTTGACGGCGCCGGTCTTGCTGCCGATCAGCCATACGAAGACGAGCTCGCGGACTCCTTCGCCCGAGGCGGACGGCGCGATGAACGTTCCGAGTGTCATGACGGCGGATGCGAACAGCACTTCGGACGTGTGGACGCCTTCGGCCGCGATCGACATCGCATTGCAGAAGTACATGAGCGTGGTCGTGATCTGTCCGATCACGGCGAGCGCGAGCGCCCCCAGCATGTAGAGCCGGCGATTCGAGTACGCGGTGGCGGCATGGACCACGTTGGCGGCGAACTTTCGCGCTTTCTCGTGCGGGATGAGCCGCAGAAGCTGTCCGAACCACGCCGGCTGCATCAGCATGAGCACGCCGAGTACGAGCGCGCCGGCGAGCGGGACCTTCATGGCGCCGACCATCTCGCCGAACGAATGCCCTTCGATCAGGCGGCCGGCAAACGGCATGAACAGAAGAATCGTCGCGAGTAGCCCGACCAGCCCGATGATGCGCTCGACCGCAAGCGCGGTCGTGCACTCGATCGGCTTTTTCGTAAGCCGCGCCGTCTCGTAGATGCGCCACGCATCGAGGCCCATCGTGCTCGGGGTGACGATGCCGAAGTAACGGCCGATGAAATATGTGCTGGTCAGGAATCCGAACTTGAGGCGGATGCCCTGGCCCTGCAGCAGGATCTGCCAGCGCCAGATGTTCGCGAAGATGCCGACCAGCTTGATCGCCATGGCCGCGAGGAACCACGGCAGGAACACCGACATCCGGACGTTTCGGATCTCGGCCCACAGCTCGGCGGGATCGGCCGGGACCAGCTGGAATCCCTGGATGCGAACGAATGATTCTTCGGGCGCGGCGGCGAGCGGCACCGTCGCATAGTCGCCGTCGCTCGTCTTCGTGTAGAGAAATGCGAGCGCCTTGTCGCCGCAGTGACGCAAGGTCTTCAGGTGGCGCATCGATCCGTCGGCGACACGCACGAAGACCGCGCCTTCGGGATTCGCGCACGCATCGTCGATGGTGGCGGGAAGCCTGGGCGGAGGGAGAGGCTTGCCCGCAAGCTTCGCCTTGATGCGTCCGACGATGCCCGGATACGCAGGATTGGAAACTTCGATCGCGCCCGGCTCGCGGAGCGACGACGTCCGGACGGGATGGAATCCCCCGCCGAACTCGAGAAATATCCCGACGAAGATCGCGATCGTGACCGCGAACTTGACGAGCACGGAGAACGTTTTTTTCATCGACAGCGGGTCCTTCTACAGGGATGCCACAGTCGCCCGCGGGACCGAAACAGCACGAAAGGCGACAGAAACCGGGCTGCGGCGACGAGCGCGTTCCGGCGAAACCGCGAAAAGAGTGGTGTACGGCCGGTCCGTCAAAAAAAAGGGGGCCGTCCCGAGGGACGGCCCCCTTGCTCGTTCAACTGGTCGAGCGCGAGCTTCAGGCTTTCTTGTTCTTGATGCTCTCGTCGATGATCGACTTGTACAGCTCGAACGAACGGCCCGCCGGCTGCTTGCCGTCGATGAAGAAGCTCGGCGTGCCGCGCACGCCGACGTCACCGGCTTCCTTCATGTCGCTGGTGATCTGGGCGGCGACTTCCGGCGATTCCATGTCCTTCTTGAACTGGTCGACGTTGAGCCCGATCTCGCCGGCCCACTTCACGTAGTTCTCCGGGCTCAGCTCGCGCTGATTCTCGAAGAGCTTGTCGTGCATCTCGAAGAACTTGCCCTGCTTGGCGGCGGCGACGGCGGCCTTGGCTGCCGGCATCGCGTTCGGGTGGAACGGAAGCGGGTAGTTCTTGAAGCAGAAGCGGACGTCTTTCGGATACGCGTCGACGATCTGGTGAACCAGATCTTTTGCCTGCGAGCAGAACGGGCACTGGAAGTCCGACCACTCGGCGATCGTGACGGCCGCATTCGCGGGGCCCTTGCACGGCGCGTTGCCGATGTTGATGTCGTACTTCTTGTTCGGATCGGGAGCGTTCGGCGCGGCCGGCTTGGCAGCGGCGGCCTTCGCGATCATTTCCTTGTTGCTCTTCTCGAGCGCCTCGATCTTGGTGACCATGTCCTTCTGCGAAGCCTCAATCCTGTCGACGGAGGCCTTGATGTCCCCGACGGCTTGCGGATCGGCGCAGGCCGAGAGGGTCAGGGCCGCGCCAGCGGCAAGCAGGGCAATCGAACGGAACGGTGCTTTCATTTCATCCTCCAGTAGTTGTCCCGGTCGACGACCAGGTGACCGCCGCTTTGGTGGCGACGGTGATTCGTGGACAAGACGGGCGAGCCCGACGCTTATTCGGACGCGAAACGGTGGTCGCGCGTCTTTGGTGTCTTTCCCGCTTCTTCGTCCTCGTCCTTGTAAGTCGGGTTGGTTTGCAGAGTTTCGACCGGATGTCCCGTATGGCTTCTCGCCGTTTTCGGTGGCGCAGGCGATGCGTTCCACCGATCAGGCCGGGGTGCCGTCCGTCGTTTCGTACCTCCGATCGTCGCCACGCAACGAGGCGGTCATTTTTTAGCTGCACGGCCGGGGTGTCAAGGCTGCGCCGCGCCGCCGCCAGCCTGCCGCGAGCGAGGTCCGCGTCCGCGAGGACCCCTGGCAAGGCCCGCGACCGGACGGCACATTCGACTTGGAGCGGCCCGCAGAACGGTGGTATCGGCTACGCTTCGTGAGCTCGAAGCCTCGCCGCTCGGGGAGGGCCGTGCTGGTTCGCATTGCCTCCCAACTCGCAAAGGTCGGGGTTTCTGCTCTGGCGCTTTTCCTGCTCGTTCGCCAGGTTGACACCGGCAAGATGGCGACCGCGCTGGCCAAGGCCGATGCCGCCGATGTGCTCGTTGTCATAGCGGTTTATCTCGTCGGCCAGGCGCTGACCGCGTGGCGCTGGTGTCTGATTGCCCGCCGGGTCGGATTCAACGAATCGCCGGGTGACTTTCTCCGCTACTACTACGTGGGGATGTTTTTCAATCTTTTCGGGCCGTCGACGCTCGGCGGCGACGTGGTGCGCGCGCTCTATCTCGGCGCGTCCGCAGGCCGGCGCACGGTCGCGATGCATACCGTGATCTTCGACCGGCTCTCCGGGCTCGTGATGCTCGTGGTCGTTGCGGTCACCGCCATCACGTTGTTCGGGCGCTTCAGCCTGCCGCTGCCGATGATTGCGCTGGTCGTCGCGACCGGGCTTTCGATGGTGATCGGCTGGTTCCTCGTACCACCCCTGGCGAGGCGGTTTCTACCCGCAGACGGGCGAGTGAACCGGCTCGTCGAGCGCGACCTCGAGCCGTTCTGGCGCGACCGTCAGCTTCTCGGACGTACGGCCGGAATCTCGATCGGATTCCACATCGTGCAGGCGTCGTCGCTGATCCTTCTCGGCAGCGCCATCTCGATGCACGTCGACTGGCGCTACTACTTCATCTTCCACCCGCTCGTCACGGTGCTGAGCGCAGTGCCGATCAGCATGAACGGCCTCGGGATCCGCGAGGCCGGTTACGTGTGGTTCCTGCAGCAGCAGGGCGTCGACGTCGACACCGCGACGGCGTTCGGCATCCTGTGGTTCGCCGTGCTGCTCGCGTCGTCGCTGGTCGGCGGCGTCGTCTATCTGTGGAGCGGCGCCGCCGTGCCTACGCTTCGTGCGCGGCCGCTGCCTCAGGCCGCTGCCGGCAGCGACACCCAGTTCCCCGCCGCATCGTAGTCGACCTGGTAGGTCTTCTTCATGAGCTCGCGCATCTCCGCGGCGGTCTTTTCCTTGCCCGCCTTGAGAAATGCCGAATGCTCGGACGCGTACCACAGGATGTCCTGGCACAGGTCGCGTCCGACCGTCGCGTTGACGACGAAGACCGGAAGGTCGGTGAAGAAGAACTTCCAGATTTCCATCTGCGCGGTCAGGCGATCGAGTACGATTTTTCCGAGCGCCTCGTCACCGTTCATGAGCGCCGCCACGTCGCCCTTCTTGGCCTGTTCGAACGCGGACAGCAGCCGATCGCCGACGACGCCCTGGCTGATCAGCAGGCTCGAGAGGTCGGTGTAGTCGTTGTAGAACGGATGCGAGCCGCCGGTCGGCGTGCCGCCGCGCAGCAGGAACTCGATCGCCTGCGACGGCGAGAGCCGGCGCACCGCGAAATCGTATTCGGGATCACGCTCGAGCATCACGACGGTGCCGATCTGGTGGACGTCGCGGTCGCAGTAGTACGTATCGGAGTCGGGATCGTAGAGCAGCCGTTCATCCGGGTACTGGTGCGTGACGCGGCCGAGCGATTCGCGTTCGCCGCCGGCGCCGTAGTCCGCCGTTGCGTTCTCGAGGATCGGCTCCGATTCGGCGAGGATCAGATCGCGGCTGAGCAGGTTGCGCGAGCGTACGTAGAAGTACCGCTCGGAGGGCCACACGTCCCACTGCGATTTTCCCGATGGAACGATGTGGATCCAGTCGTCCTGGCACATGTACCCGACGGTCCCCATGATCTCGGTCGCCTTCTTCTTGTCGCCTTTGTGGTCGATCGCATAGCGGCGCTCGAGCTCGAGACGGCGCGCATGCATGTTGCGCTCGCCCCAGAACGTGGCGGCTTCGGATTTCCCGGCGCCGGTCGCGCCGAGGAAGATCGTCGAGTTCGCGTTGCTCGACAGGATCGCGCACGAAGCGTGCGCCGAGAGCACTTCGGCGCGCGACATCACCGTGGTCACGCCCGCGTGAATGCCGCGGCTCTTGATCTCGCCGTGGTAGTCGGTGTTGATCGTGATCACGTAGATCGCCTCGCCGATTTCCTCGAGCGGGCACGCATAGAAGAAGCACGACGGCGGGATCGACTTGGAGGCGCCGTCGAAGAACTGCGAATCGCGAAGACGGCTCGGAAGGCCGAGCGTCATCGGGTTCTGCTTCTTCGCCTTGAGTTGCGCGACGTATTCCTTGTACGCGCGCTCGTTCGGCGGAATGCCGACCACCGAGATCACGCGCACCATCGGCACGGGCTTTTCGAGCAGGCGGAAGCGCTCCTCGAGCGCGGTCTGCAGCTCGAGAGCGACCGGATCGTTGAGCTGGAAGAAGTTCGCCTGCGTCGTTCGGTAAAGCTGGTCGATGTTGCCGCGATGCTCGCACTGCACGCCCCCGGAAAGAAAGCGCGCCCGCAGCGTCTTCTCGTCGGACAGGACCGCCATCGCCTCGAGCCACGCGCGCGCTTCCTTGACGTCGCGGTCGTGGGTCTTCTTGTCGATGCGCGCCACGAGCCGGTCCGTCAGTACCGACTGCGTCGTGTTGTGCGAATTGAGCAGCGGTCCGATGGTCGCGTCCTCGGCGGTCTCCGCGTCCTGGCGAAGGATGACGTCGCCACGGTCGTTGATGCCGATTTCGCGAAGCCCCGGATTGTGCCGGATATAAAGGCCCTCGTTCGCGATCAGCCTTCCGATCTGGACCTTGGCGCCGTCCGAGAGTTTCGCCTGGTCGGGCGTGAGACGGCAGACCTCGACCGGAACGATGTAGGACGCCAGTTGCTTGGTCATGTCCGACGTATAGACGCGCACGCGGCGCCCGAGGTCGGTCACGGTAATGCCGGCATCGCGGATACGGTCGATATCGAGTGCGCTTTCCTCCGCCATCAGAAGGCGGCCCTGCAGGTCGCGCGCGAGTTTTCGCGACGAGACCGCCTTCGGCTTGAGGAAGCGTTCCATGGACGTGGAATCGGAGCTTTGTTCCATCAGCGTTGTTTCCCGGATCGTTGTGGGGGTCTTGGAAGTTTGAAGAAAAGGCGGTCCATACTCGATGCGTCGCAGTGCGTCAAACTGCGACCCGCGTTACACGAATCGCAGCGTGCAGAGCGGCCAGGCGCAGCGCCCGGCCGGCTTTTCGAAGGATCGAGGTCAGGATCGTGAGCATGGACGTCCAAAGTTCCGATCGCTTCGAATCTCCGGTGCATGGAAGCGAAAGAGTTCTTGTCGCCGGATGCGGCGCGATCGGAACCGTCTTCGCGTGCCTGCTGGCCGAAAGCGGCTCACGCGTCGAAGCGATCGGTCGCGGCGCGCATTTCGATGCCGTGCGGACCGCCGGAATGGAACTCGAAGGAATCTGGGGCGCACATCGCGGTTCGCTCTCGCACGCGCACGACGACGGCCGCTCTGCGGCCGGGCCTTTCGATGCCGTGCTCGTCACGTGCAAGGCGTTCCAGACGGACGCGCTGCTGGCCACGCTCGATCCCGGGTGTCTTGCCGAGCGCGGCCGCGTGATCTCGCTGCAGAACGGGCTGGGCAATGTCGAACGCGTAGCCAATGTGTTCGGAGCTGCGCGCACGCTCGGCGGCCGCGTGATCTTCGGAACCGAAATCGCGCGGCCCGGCTGCGCGCGTGTGACTGTCGAGGCCGAGCCCACGCTGATCGGCCATCCGCTGCACGAGCACGACGAAGGCGCCGCATACTGGGCGGCGCGTTTCCGCAAGGCCGGTGCGCCGGCCGATCAGGCAGCGTCGATCGTGGCCGCGCTGTGGGCGAAGGTTTTCTACAACGCCGCGCTCAATCCGATGGGTGCGCTGCTCGGGCTTTGTTACGGCGACCTTCCGAACGATCCCGAAAGACGGCGCGTGATGGATCGCGTGATGGACGAAGCCTTCGCCGTCGCGACGGCCGAAGGTGTGCGACTGCCGTGGCCTGACGCGGACGCGTATCGCCGCCACTTCTACGAGCGCCTGCTTCCGGTGACCGCGCGCCATCGATCGTCGATGCTGCAGGATCTCGAGCGCGGTCGGCCGACCGAGATCGACGCGATCACCGGAGAAGTCTGCCGGCGCGGCGACAGCCACGGCGTCGACGTTTCCGCCAACCGCGTGCTTCTGGCACTCGTGGGCAGCCGTGCTCCCGGCGGCCAGTGAACATGACGACGCCGAACCTTCTGACCGACCTCGTGATGGACGACCTTCGCATCCACTGCGAAGAGGCCTATCCCGACGAATGCTGCGGCGTGATCGTCTCGCTCGCCGACGGCACGACCAAGGCGATGCGCATCCGCAACATCCAGAACCAGATGCACGCCGAGAATCCGGCTTCGTATCCGCGCACCGCGCGCACGGCGTACACGGGACATCCGCAGGACCTGCGCGCCGCGCTCGAAGCGGCCGAGGAGCCGGGTGCGGCGCTGGTTGCGTTCTATCATTCGCATCCGGATCACGACGCGTACTTCTCCGCGGAAGACACGCTGCAGGCCACACCGTTCGGCGAACCGTCCTATCCGGACGCGCTGCAGATCGTCATCTCGGTCCGTCACCGGCGCTGCGAAGTCGCGAAGGCATTCTCGTGGTCGCCGGCCGAAAGCGCGTATGTCGAGGTCGCTCTCGAAAAGCTTTCGTCGTCTTCGCGCGGACAGTGAACCCGGCAACGAAGGAAACCGCATGAACGTTCGCGCCGGCAAACTCGACGTCCGCTATGAGCTCACCGGCGATGCCGGGCTCCCGGTGGTCACGTTCGTCCACGGCCTTGCGGCGTCGCTCGAGATCTGGTCCGGCCAGGAAGAGCGGCTTTCCGATCGCTTTCGAGTGCTGCGCTACGATCTGCGCGCGCACGGCGGGACCACGGCTCCCGCGGGTCCTTGCTCGCGTCACGACCTTGCGGCCGACCTCGTGGCACTTCTCGACGCGCTCGCAATCGATCGAACTGCCGTCGTCGGCCACAGCGCCGGCGGTGTGGTCGCGCAGCAGACGGCGGTGGACTTTCCATCGCGCGTTTCGGCGCTCGGGCTCGTCGGCACGGCCAGCGAATGCAACGACAAGACAGCCGCGTGGTACTCGCGCTGCATGGAGATCGCCGTGGCCGAAGGCGGCGCGGCCGTCATGAAGCTGATGGGGATGAAGCCCGATCGCGGCCCGGTGCCGGACGGCCCGGGCATGGCGCCGGTAATCGCCGCGATGCGCACGCTCAACGAAAATCCGCTGACCGCCGCTCTGCGCAGCGTTTCCGTTCCGACAATGATCGTCGTCGGCGAGAAGGATTTTCTCGGCGTCGGCGGCTCGGTGATCCTCAGCCGCACGATTGCCGGAAGCGAGATCGAGATCGTCGCCGGCCGCGGTCACGGCATCTACCTCGAGGATCCGGACTGGTTCGCGAACAAGCTCGGAGACTTTCTCAAGCGTCACGCCGGTCTGCCTCCGGCATGATTGCGATGCTTGCCTGAAGCATTGCGCGGGCCACAGACTGTCCGCAGGAGCCCATGGAAGATCGCGCCTGGTGGTACTTCGCATACGGCAGCAACATGCAGCCGGCGACGTTTCGCGGACGCCGCCTGATCGAGCCGCTCGAGACGCGCATCGGTTGCCTCGCCGGATACGGCCTGCGTTTCGACATCCCGATCGGCCCGGGCGAGCGCGGCGTCGCCAACCTTGCGATCGACGACGGGGCTTCGGTCTGGGGCGTGCTCTACCTTCTCGGACCCGAGCAGCACGCGCACCTCGACCGCACCGAGGGCGTGGGAAACGGTCTCTACAACCGCGTGCGTGTCGAGGTCGAGTCGTCGGGCGACCTTGTCGTGGCCGAAACCTACGTCAGCGAGCTCCGCGACCCGGCGCGCCGCCCGTCGCACCGCTACCGCGGCCTGCTCATCGAAGGCGCGCGCGAGCACGGACTTCCGGAAGGGTACATCCAGGCCCTCGAAGCCTGGCCGCTGGCCTGGGACGAAAGAGAAGGAGCAATCAACCCGCCCGCACGCAGCGAATGAGTTGATGACGCGCTCCATGCGCGGGCGACGAGAACGGTCCAGATGCGAGGCGGAATCCAACGAAGCAGATGGGCCGTTATCGTCGTCCGCCCACAATCGTGGACCAACGTAACGTTACGCGGCCGGTCTCTCGGGACCGGCCGCGCAACCCCCACCACTCACCTCATGATCAGTTGCACGTGTACGGATTCTTGCCGGTCGTCGCGCAGCTTCCCGAACAGCACTGGCTGCTGACGGTGCAGCTGGCGCCCGGCGAACGGCACTGGCAGGTCGAGACCGTGCTGCACGCGGTGTCGGTGCAGTCGATCTTGCTGTTGCAGTTGTCGTCCATGCCGTTGCCGCAGATCTCGACCGCGCCTTTGCAGTCGAGCGCGCACGTCGAGCAGCTCTCGCCGCCTCCGCAGATGCCGTCGCCGCAGCAGTAGCTCGCCGCGCTCTTCGTGACGGTGGTGCACTGACGGCCCGCCGTGCAGCGTCCGTCCGAGCACGGAACGGCGTTGGCGCCGGAACCGTCGCCGCAGCAGTAGCGGCTCGATGTCTTTCCGCTCTGCACGCCGTTGCAGTCGGAGGGGCACGACAGGCAGTCCTCGCCGTTTCCGGCTTCGCAGATGCCGTTTCCGCAGCGTGCGCCGGTGGTCGTTCCGCTTGCGCAGTCGCTCGAACACGTCGAGCAGAGCTCGCCGGTCTCGCAGACGCCGTCGTGGTCGCAGACCGGGCAGCCGAAGCACGCGCCGGTGCTGTAGCCGCTGCAGGTCGAGTTGCACGCGAGCACGCCGCCGCTCGTACAGCCCTGCAGGGCGCACGTGCTGCCGCCCAGAGCCGTGCCGTCGCAGACTTCGCCGGCGTTGATCACGTTGTTGCCGCAGTTGCTGCACGAGGACGTATTGAGCGTGCACGTCGACGAGCAGCTGAGCGTGCCGGCACCGAAGCCCTTCGACGCGCAGGTCGCGCCGCCGAGGTTGGTCCCGTCGCACTGTTCGCCGGAGTCGATGATCCCGTTACCGCACGGAGAAGCCGTGCACGACGACGTCACGAGGGTGCACGACGACGAGCAGCTCAGCGTGCCGCCGGCGAAACCCTTCGACGTGCAGGTCGCACCACCGAGGTTGGTTCCGTCGCACTGCTCGCCCGAATCGACGAGCCCGTTGCCGCAGGTCGGCGCCGAAGTCGGCGCGAAGCATGTCGGATACGTGGCAGCGCGCGTGGTCACGAACGCGGACATGCGGTCGGCCTCGCGGCCCGGCATGGTTCCGCAGGTGTGCCCTTCGCCGAACGTCATCGCGATGTTGCCGTAACCGCCCGAGCGAAGGTGGCAGTAGCTCATGATCGTTCCCGCGCCGCTGCCGGTCGTGAACCGCGGCGTCGGCTGCGAGCACGTCGGCAGCGCGATCGTCGCGCCGGCCTGGCAACCCGCGTAGCAGTTGTCGATCGGCAGCGCGCTGTTGCCGATGTTGCAGTAGTCGTGGGCGTGCGGGGAATTGAAGTTGTGTCCGATCTCGTGCTGCGTGACGACGATGTCCCAGACCACGTTCGACGGATTGTGGGTCTGATCGCCGTCCCAGACGAACGTTCCGCCGAGGCTCGACGACACGCCGTAGTCGCTCGTCGAGCCCTTCGACGTGGAGTAGTTCTGGCAAAGCACGCCGACGTACGCGATTCCGCCGCCGAGGCCTTTTCCCGACAGCATGTGGGCGAGCGTGCGGTTGACGCCGGTCATGTTCGCGTTCCAGTAGTTGCGGAATTCGGTCAGTGCGCCGCTGGTGCCGCACGGCGGATTGTCGGAAATGCCGTCGCCGTTGGCGTCGACGCAGGTTCCGGCAGTCCAAGGATCCGACGTCGCACCGCCTGTCCACAGGCGCGAGAAACCGATCTGCATGTCGGTGTTGATCTCCCGCGAATACGTCACGTCCGCGTAACCGATGAGGTCGCCCATGTAGTCGAGCGCATTCGTGACGTTGCCGAACTTTGCATAGTACTCGTAGTCGCTGTCGAGCGCGATGGTCGCAACGTGCGTCTGATCGAGCACGGTGCCGCTCGTCAGCATCGCCGGCGCGGGCTCGTCGACGCCGAGCAATTCTTCGGCGGAGAACGCGTCGTCGTTGCCGCACTCGAACGGCGGCAGCTCGCTGTCGTCGGTGCTGCGCGAGTGCAGGCTCTTGTGGTTGCGCCCTTTGCCGATCAGCCAGGAATGGCCGGCCTTCTGGACCATACCCTGGACTTCGCCGCTCTCGCGGACGGAGACGACCGCAACCGATCCGTCGTCGCCCGCAACCTTGCCACGGAAATATGCGGTCGACGGCGGAGTAACCCGCTGCCCGTCCACTTCGACGACGGCATCCGGGCCCCAGACCTCGAAGCGCTTGAGATCGAGCGTCGCACCTTCGGTCTGCCCCTGAAGGGTGAGACCTTTGATGCGAAGACCCGCGCCCTTGCCGACGGCCCGCGCCGCGGCAGCCAAGCCTCGATTACCGGCCCTAATTTCAACTGGTGCCGCTGAAGCGGCGATTGGTACAAAGAATAAAAAGAAACCGCCGAACGCGTAAGCGCACCGGCAGCGCCGACTCATTATCGTCATTCCGGACTCCCCCCTTGAAGGGTTAAAGGCAACCCCGCGTTCGAGACCCACTTCGAATGCGGAGATCGAAAAGTGCCACGCGAAAGAGTCACCCACAACCCTTGCGAGTCACCCAGGCGCAAAAACTTTTTAAGAGCGGACGAAGGAAGCGCTGCGTCGATTGCGCACGTGCAATACGCGCGGAAGCGCCAGCGTTTCTAATGCGAGATCAGCGTGCGGGTGCAGGCGGGTGGGTGCGTATTTTCCCTTTTACGGACGCACCCAAACGGTACAGAGCGAGCGCCGCGAGCAGCGACAAGCCGGCGGCAAACTCGAGCGGCCCTCCGCCGACGTCCGGAAGCTTGCCGAGCACGCGCGGGAGGTACGTCAGCACAAAAACAATCCACAGGTACCAGAGGGATGCCTGGTGAAGCGTTCTCCAACGTGTGGCGCCGAGACGTTCGCGCGCGGATTCGTTCGCAGTCGCCATCATTGCGAACAGCAGCACGTAGCCGAACATTCCGCCGGCGGCTCGCGAAACGTTCAGCGAATGGCCGGACGCATGAAGATACGCGAGCAGCAGCGCGAGATGGACGGTGTGGTGCAGGCCGAAGCCGAGCACGATCCGAAGTCCGTCGCGTGCCTGCGCCGCATCGGCGAAGCGATGCTTCGCCGCAAGCACGAAAATGACCGCGAACCACCAGAGACCGGCGCGGCCGGTAAAACGGGTGAGCGCGTGCAGTCCCTCCATGCCGGCCCCGTAGCCTGCCCATGCGGCAAGCGCGCACGCGACAAGGCTGACGACTGCGCAGCGGTACGGATGATCGGCAAGTACGCGAACGACGCGTTCAGGCACGCGCGACCTCGCGCCCGCTGAGCGTCTGCGACGTAGCCGCTTCGACGAGCACGGTCGCGATCTCGCCGAGCTGCGCGCCGGCGGGTTCGAACGCCACGGTCTTGAACTGCCCGTTCTTGCCGGAGAGCCATTCGGGCTGCTTCCTGGGCGTGGATTCGACCAGCACCTCGGTGGTGCGGCCGATCATCCGCTGGTTGATGCGGAGCGAGCGCGCCTGCTGCTCGGCAATCAGGCGCTCGAGGCGCCGGCCCTTGTCTTCGTCGCTCACGGTCTCGGCGAGCTTGAACGAGCGGGTCCCTTCGCGCGGCGAGTACTTGAACAGGAACGCATGATCGAAGCCGATCTCGTCCATCATCCGCGAGGTGACTTCGAACTCCTCTTCGGTCTCGCCGGGATAACCGACGATGATGTCGGTCGAGAGCGCGAGCGACGGCACGGCGTCGCGCAAACGATCGACCAGCGTGCGGAACTCGCCGGTCGTATGTCCGCGCTGCATCGACTCGAGCACACGGTCGGCGCCGCTCTGCAGCGGCAGGTGCAGGTAGGAGCCGAGCTTCGGGCAGTCGCGCAGGGCCTCGATCGTCGAATCGTCGAAGTCGGCCGGATGCGGCGACGTGAAGCGTACGCGCTCGATGCCGGCGATGTCGCACGCCATGCGCAGCAGGTCACCGAAGCCGGTATCTTCATGACGGTAGGAGTTGACCGTCTGTCCGAGCAGGATCACCTCGCGAAAGCCTTCGGCTGCGATGCGAACGAGCTCCTCGCGCAGCACGGCCGGCGGAAGGCTGCGCTCGCGACCGCGCACGAACGGCACCACGCAGAACGTACAGAAGCGGTCGCATCCGCGCATGATCGTCAGCCACGCGCGCACGCCGGACTCGCGAACGGGCAGGATGTCGGCGTAGGTTTCGCGGCGGTCGAGCGTGACCGCACTGGCGGGCTCTTCGGCCTCGAGCAGGTCGCCGAGACGCCGGTAGCCGTCGGGACCGACGACAAAGTCGAGGCCGGGGATGCTTTCGAGCAGGCGGTCGCGATGGTGCTGCGCCATGCAGCCGGCAAGGCCGATGCGCACGCGCCGCGCGCTGCGGCGCTCGGAGATCAGCTGGCGCACGCGGCGCGCGACCTTCTCTTCGGCATTCTCGCGGATCGCGCAGGTGTTCAGCAGGATGACGTCCGCGCGTGACGGCTCGGCGACGGTCCGGTATCCGCGCGCCGACAGGACTCCGTGGATGAGCTCGCTGTCCGAGACGTTCATCTGGCAACCGTACGTCTCGATATAGACAGTGCGCTGCGGCGCTGCGCCGGCGGACACCTCGATTTCCCGACTGTGCGGAGCGGACATCGCCGACGTATAGCGGGAAAGACTTTCGGGGAGAACCTGCCGCCGGCGGCCGCCGGATCCGTGCGCGGCCGCCGGCGCCGCAGCCGGAGCACCGGATTGGCGCCGAAACGTGCCTGTGAAATGGAGGACGCATGGGCGCACACCACGCTGCGGACGCACGCCGGATCCGATGTGCAGTCGTTACGGTGTCCGACACCCGCACGCCCGACAACGACACGTCCGGCAACGAGATCCGCTCGCGGCTGGAAGCGGCAGGTCACGTCGTCGTTGCGTCGAAGATCGTCCGCGACGAAGCCGCGCTCGTTCGCCGCGAGATCGAGCAGCATGCCGCGAGCGGGCTGGTCGACGCCGTGCTGCTGACCGGCGGCACCGGCATCGCAGCGCGCGACACGACATTCGAAGCCATCTCCACGCTGCTGACCAAGACCATCGACGGATTCGGCGAGCTGTTTCGCATGCTGAGCTACGAGGAGATCGGCTCGGCTGCGATGCTGTCGCGAGCCGTCGCCGGTCTTTGCGGCGAGATGGCGGTCTTCTCGATGCCCGGCTCGACGGCCGCGTGCCGGCTCGCGATGGAAAAGCTCATCGTCCCGCAGCTGCCGCACCTCGTCGGCCTTGCCGGCGCCGGCGGGCCGGCCACGTGATTCTCTCGCAGGCGGCAGCCGCGGAGCTCCGGCAGTGAATCTGCGCCTTCGCTACTTCGGGATCGTGCGCGAGCGGCTCGGCCGCCGCGAAGAGACGCGCAGCTGCGCGGACGGAATCACGGTGGGCGAGCTCGTCGCCGATCTCGCGCGCAGCCACGACATTCTCGCGCTCGGAGCCGGGTCGTTGCGCATTGCCGTCAACCGGGAATATGTCGGAGACGGGCACGTGCTCGCCGACGGAGACGAGGTCGCGGTGATCCCGCCGGTTGCGGGCGGATCTGGCCGAGCGTACGCCGCAGAGAGCGTCTCCGATGCGGCGTGCAGCCCATGTTCGACCGTCGCACGCGTAGCGCGCCGCCAGCACGCGTAGCGTCGCCAGCACGCGCAGCGTCGTAAAGGAAGAGTAGACGATGTTCGAAATCACCGATCGACCAATCGAGATCATGACGTTGATCCGCCACGTGTCGGATCCATCGGCAGGCGCGGTCGCGACGTTTCTCGGCACCACGCGCGAAACCAATCGGGGACGCAACGTGCTGAAGCTCGAATACGAGGCCTACGCGGAGATGGCCGTCCTCGAGTTCGAAAAAATCGCCGCCGATGCCATGCGCAGGTGGGAGCTCGTACGCGTCGCGATCGTACACCGGGTCGGCGTCGTTCCGCTCGGCGAAGCAAGCGTCGCGATCGCGGTATCCGCGCCTCACCGCCGCGATGCGATCGAAGCGTGTCATTCGTGCATCGATTCGCTGAAGCTGGTCGCTCCGATCTGGAAGAAAGAACATTTCGAAGGCGGCGAGGTCTGGATCGGCTCGCTCGCCGACTGCGATCACACCGGCGAGCATCCGCATTCGCACGCGCCGGGTTCGCACCACGGCTGATCGCGCGGCGGACTGCGGCGCGACGTCAGATCGCGAGCGCGGGTTCGAGCGGCAGCGCGGGCGCCGGAACGCCGGTTTCCTCGCAGCGCGTGCGATAGTGCAGGAAGAACACCGCCTGGACCGTCATCAGCAGGAGCAGCGCGAGGACCAGCGCGGGAAGCAGAACCGTCGGCGGTACGAGCATCGCGGCGCTCGGTACCACACGTCCGAGCAGCATGTAGAACGCGAGTCTCCAGCGAAAACCTTCCGTCATGCGCGAGCTGGCCGTAAGCGGCCAGAAGACCGGCGCGACTGCCTGCAGCCGGTTCCATTGCCAGAGCGCCGGCGGAAGCCTGGGCCGGTCGAGAAGGATCACGAGGAACGGAAGAAAGCTGAAATGGACCAGCACCGACACGTAGATGATCACACCGGCCATCGTCGCGAGCACCGTCGAAGGCGCGCCGGGTCCGAGCGCCTGCCCGAGGGAGGCTGCCATCGCGCGCTCGGCGAGCTCCGCCAGGACATTGGCAATGGTGGCGTAAACGAGGACCGGCAAGGCCCTGCGCGCCATCAGCAGCAGCACCGGACCCCAGCTCAGCTGGCGCCCTTCGAGCTGGGCCGTGAACAGGATGGCGGGAAGCATGGCGGTCACGAGCCGCGTGACGGCGAAGATGAGGAACGGAACCAGCGGAAGCGGGTCGTCGCCGGAGAGCGGAATCGACATGGTCGCGAGAACGATGAGGCAGGCGAAGGCGAGCCACAGGAGAAGGTCGGGCCGCAGCATGGCCCATCCAAGTCTCATCTCGTGCGGGAACGTCGTCAGCAGCCAGCGCAGGAACACGGGGCGAGGCCTAACCGAGAGGGTCGCCGCGAGCAACTGCGTCGCCGATGCGAATTGTTACCGTCGCAACGCGCATGGTAGGTTCCGCGCCTCCCATGTCGAGTTTTTGCATCGTCCGCTCCGGCGCGGGAAGCAGGCGCGTCTGTGTCCGTCTTCATGCGCTGTTGCTCGTGTCCATTTTTATTGCGCTGTCGGGCTGTTCGACGATGTCGCATCCGACCACGAAGCCGCGTGGCATCCTCGCGGGCGGCGATGCGGAGTTCATGGCGAAGCCGCTTCTCACCGAGCGCGATCGCGCCGGCGGGCATTTTCTTGCGGCGATCGTCGCGCGCTTCGACAACGACTATGAGACCGCCACGCGTGAGACGGCAAAAGCGGTGGCCGCCGATCCGAACGTCCCGCGGCTTCGTGCCGAGCTGGCCGAGCTCTACGTTCGCGCCGGCGAGCTCCGCAAGGCACGCGAGCAGGCGGCGGCGCTGATGGCGCTGCAGCCGCGCGAAGTCGAGCCGCGGCTGTTTGCTGCGCGCGTCGACATCGCGCTGCAGGAATACACGCGCGCGATCGCCGGCTACCAGGAAGTCCTCAAGCTCGACTCCGACAACGAAGAAGCGCTGGTGCTGCTCGGTGCGCTCTACAGCCGCATCGGCGAGCACGCGCACGCGGTCGAGGTGCTGCGGCGAGCGACCGCGCTCAGCCCGGAATCGTTCATTGCCAACTTCGGGCTCGGCAAAGAGCTCGCGGCCACCAACCAGTACGAGGATTCGCTGCGCTCGCTTCGGCATGCGGCGCGCCTGAGCGCATCGGTTGCCGATCTCCACCTGTATACCGCGTACGTCTACGAGCGCCTCGGCCTGCACAAGAAGGCCGCCGACAGCTTCAACCGCGCGATCGACTTCAATCCGCAGCTCGAGCAGGCGAGGCGACAGATCGGCGTGCTCAGCGAGAACGATCCCGACCTCGAGGCCAAGCTCAAGAAGTACGAAAAGCTCGTGGATTTCGCCGAGGATCCGCTCGCGACTTGCGCGAAGATCGGCCTGATCGACTTCCAGCACAACGATTTCCTGCGCGCGATCACCGACTTCCACATCGTGCTCGGCGCGAGGCCCGGCGAAGACGAGATCCGCTACTGGCTGGCGCTCGCCTACGACAAGGTCGGCGACGTCGACGGGACGGCCCGCGAGATGGCGGCGATCTCTCCGCGCTCACCGCGCTATACCGATTCGCGCCTGTTCCTGAGCAGCATCCTCGAGCAGAAGCACGATCTTCCCGGGGCCATCGATGCGGTGAAGCAGCTGCTCGCCGGTGCGCCGGACAACGTCGATGCGCTTCGCCGCCTGATCGCGCTCTATCGCGAGCAGAAGCGCTACGGCGACGCGATTGCAACGGCGCAGAAGCTGGTTGCGCTCGACCCCGCCAACGATGCGTACCTTTACGGTCTCGCCTGGCTGTACGACGAGTCCGGCGACAAGACCAAGGCGATCGAAACGCTGCGCAAGGTGATCGCGATGAATCCGCAGAATGCGGATGCGCTCAATCATCTCGGCTACACGTACGCCGAGCGCGGCGAGAACATCGACGAGGCCGACGCCCTGATCCGCAAAGCGCTGGCAATGCACCCGGACAACGCGGCGATCATCGACAGCCTGGCGTGGGTGTACTACCGGCGCGGGGACTACAAGGCGTCGGTGCGCGAGCTCGAGAAGGCCACGCAGAAAGGCGGCAGCGACCCGGTGATCGTCGAGCATCTGGGCGACGTCTATCTCAAGGTCGGCCGCGAGGTGGACGCCGACCGCAGCTATCGCGACGCCGCTGCGCGCACCGAGGATCCGGATCAGAGACGGTCGCTCGAACGGAAGATCCACGAGATCCGCAGCCGCTGGAACGGCTCGAATGCAGCGCTCGGCGGTGAGGACCTCTGACGCTTACCGCCGGCTGATCGTACGGGCATCGGCGATCGCACTCGCCGCGTTGTCCGCATGCACCGCCACGACCGGACGACCTCCCGCACCGATTCCGACCGGAAACGCGCCGACGATCCGCCGCGTGCTCGACGTGCTCGAGTCGCGCGACAAGGCGCTCTCGCAGTTCCGGGCCCAGGCTCGGCTCGACTACCACTCGCCGGAGCAGAGTTTCCGATCGACGCAGGTCGTGGTCGTGCGCGCGCCATCGAGCGCGCGCATCGACGTGATGAATCCGTTCGGCGTAAGCTACACCGTGGCGACCGACGGCAAGCTCGTCTCCGCGTACGACCGCCGCAAGAGCGTCTTCTACGAAGGCCACGCGCAGCCCGACAGCTTCCGGCATTTCATCGGCATTGCGCTCGGCGCCAGCGAGCTGTCGGCCGTGCTTCGCGGGCTGCCGCCGAATCTCGGCGAATCGCGCTGGCTGTCGATCGGACCGACCGAGGGCGGCTGGCTTCTCAAGCGCCGTCTCGCAACCGGCGGCGTGCTCGAGCTGGTCGTGCAGGCGAACAGCCTGGTGCCTCTCAGCGTGAAGATCTCGGCCGACCGCGAGCGCCGCGACGTCGAAATCCGTTACGACGACTATCGCGACGTCTCCGGCGTGTTCGTCGCGCACAGCATCGACGTGTCGTTCAAGGACGGCAGCCATCTCGAGCTCGTGTACAAGTCCATCCAGCGCGACGTCGTCGTCGCCGACGAGGCGTTCCATATCGAGCATCCGCCCGGCGCGCGCTTCGTCAACGTGGATGCCCCGGGAGGTCGCGGTGCGTTCTGAGCGCAGCTTCGCCGTCGTTCTGGCGCTCGTGCTTGCGGCCGGCTGCGGCGGGTCCGACGGCGCCGGCGACAATGCCGCGACGCCGCCGGCTGCGCAGCCCGCCAGCGGAGATGCCACGCCCGCGCGCGGCGACGCGATCGTATTCGGTACCATCGGCGATGCGTCGACGCTCATCCCGATGCTCGCTTCCGACAGCGCGTCTCATGAGTATTCGGGCAACATCTTCGACGGGCTGGTCGAGTACGACAAGACGCTGAGCAGGCTCGAACCGCGCCTGGCGGAAAAATGGGAGGTCGAAGACGGCGGGCAGAAGATCACGTTTCATCTTCGCCATGACGTGCACTGGACCGACGGGCAGCCCTTCACGGCGCGCGACGTCGAATTCGGTTTCAACCTGATCCGCGATCCGGCGACGCTGACGCCGTACGCCGAAGACTACAAGCAGGTGCAGACGTTCGAGCTGCTCGACGATTACAGCTTCCGCGTCACGTACGAAAAACCCTATGCACCGGCGCTCGAGTCGTGGGGTTCGATGGTGGTGCTGCCGCGCCACCTTCTCGAAGGCAAGAACATCAACGAGACCGATTTCGGGCAGCATCCGGTAGGGCTCGGCTCGCACAGGTTCGAGAGCTGGGAACGCAACCGGCTTTTCACGCTGCGCGCGAATCCCGACTACTATCGCGGCAGACCGTGGATCGAGCGCGTCGTCTATCGCGTGATCCCCGACGAGAGCACCCAGTTCCTCGAGCTGCGTTCGGGCGGCATCGACGAGATGGGCCTGACGCCGCTGCAGTACAGCCGCCAGACGTCGACCCCGGCGTTCGCACGCGACTTCCGCAAGTACCGATACGTTTCGAACTCGTACACGTACATGGGCTACAACCTGTCGGACGAGCGCTTTGCCGACGTGCGCGTCCGGCGCGCGTTCAGCCACGCGATCAACAAGCAGGAGATCGTCGACGCGGTACTGTTCGGCCTCGGCCGGCCCGCCGAAGGGCCGTACCGCCCGGGCACCGCGTGGATGAACGAGAAGCTCCAGCCCTACGAGTTCGATCCGGCAAAGGCGCGGGCGCTGCTTGCGGAGGCCGGCTGGACCGACAGCGACGGCGACGGAATCCTCGACAAGAACGGCAAACCGTTTTCGTTCAAGATCCTCACCAACCAGAACGAGCAGCGTCTGAAGACCGCGACGATGATCCAGAAGAGGCTGCGCGACATCGGCGTCGATGCCCAGCTTCGTGTGCTCGAGTGGTCGGCGTTCATCAACGATTTCATCGACAAGCGCCGCTTCGAGGTCATCGTGCTCGGATGGAGCCTGTCGCTCGATCCCGACCAGTTCCCGATGTGGCATTCGTCCCAGACCGGCTACAAGAAGTTCAATTTCGTGGGCTACAACAATCCGGAGGTGGACGACCTGCTCGAGAAGGGTCGCCGGACGTTCGATGTCGCCGAGCGCAAACGCATGTACGATCGGCTGCAGGAGATCCTCTACGAGGACCAGCCGTACACGTTCCTCTACGTACCCGAGGCGACTCCGATCGTCGCGGCCAGGATTCACGGCATCGAGGAGGCGCCGGCCGGAATTTCGTGGAACTTCCCGTTCTGGTACGTCCCGAAGGGCGAGCAGAAGTACGTGATCACCGAGTAACCGATGCTGCGCTACCTCGCGAAACGTCTTGCCGGATTCATCCCGCTTCTGCTCGGGATCTCGTTCGTTTCGTTCATGGTGATGGCGCTCGCTCCCGGAAGCCCGGTCGACCTGATGACGGACCTCAACCCGAAAGCGAGTCCCGAAGCCCGGGTGCAGCTCGAGAAATACTACGGCCTCGACAAGCCGCTGTACGTCCAGTACGGACTGTGGCTCGGCCGAGTCGTCAAGGGAGATTTCGGCACGTCCTTCTCACGCGACCGGCGCCCGGTGCTCGACAAGATCGTCGAAGCGCTGCCGATCACGCTGATGCTCAACGTGCTCGAGATTTCGCTGATCCTGTTGATCGCGATTCCGATCGGCATCCATTCGGCCGCACGTCAGTACTCGACCAGTGATCGCATCACGACGGTGCTGGTGTTCGTCGGATTCGCGAGCCCCGATTTCTGGGTCGCGCTGCTCGCGATGACGCTGTTCGGAGCCCAGCTCAACCTGCTTCCGATCTCGGGCCTCGCATCGCTCGACTACGACTCGATGTCGCTGCTCGGAAAAATCGGTGATCGCGCCGCACACCTGATCCTGCCGGTCATGATGGGTGCGGTGACGGGCCTTGCCGGGATGTCGCGGTACATGCGTTCGAGCATGCTCGAGGTCCTGCGGCAGGACTACGTGCAGACCGCTCGCGCCAAGGGCCTCGAGGAACGGGTGGTGCTCAGGCGGCACGCGCTGCGCAATGCGCTGATGCCGGTCGTGACGCTGCTCGGACTGTCGATCCCGGGCCTGATCGGCGGATCGGTGATCTCCGAGACGATCTTCGGCATTCCCGGGATGGGAAGGCTCTTCTTTACCGGGGTCATGTCGCGCGACTATCCGGTCGTGATGGGGATCCTGATGATCGGCGCGGTGCTGACACTGCTCGGCAACCTTGCCGCCGACCTGCTCTACGTGGCCGTCGATCCGCGGCTGAGGAAACGCTGAAGTGCTGCGCCGTCTTCTTGCCAATCCGCTTGCCGTCGCCGGAGCGATCATCGTGATCGTGCTGGTCGTGCTCGCCGTTGCCGCGCCGTGGATCGCCCCGTGGGATCCGTACGACTTCGACGCCAAGCACGTGCTCGAAGCCCCGAGCGCGGCGCATCTGTTCGGCACCGACAGCCTCGGCCGCGACGTCACCAGCCGGATGCTGTTCGGAGCGCGCGTCTCGCTGCTGGTCGGTTTCGTGGCCGTCGGCATCTCGACGGCGATCGGCGTGCTGCTTGGCGCTATCGCGGGGTTCTTCGGCGGAATAGTCGATACGATCGTCATGCGCTTCGTCGACGTCATGCTGACGTTCCCGACGTTCTTCCTGATCCTCGCGGTCATTGCGTACATGGACGCCAGCATCTGGAACATCATGGCGGTGATCGGCCTGACCTCGTGGATGGGCGTCTGTCGCCTGGTGCGCGCCGAAGTCATGAGCCTGCGCGAACGCGACTTCATGGTCGCCGCCGAGGCGCTCGGCTTGTCGCCGGTGCGCATCATCGTACGCCACGCGTTGCCGAACGCGCTGGCGCCGGTCTTCGTTTCGGCCGTACTCGGCGTTGCCGGCGCGATTCTCGTCGAGAGCGCGCTGTCGTTCCTCGGTATCGGCGTGCAGCCGCCGACGGCGAGCTGGGGAAATATCCTGACAGAAGGCAAGCAGACGCTCGGCGTGGCGTGGTGGCTTTCGGTCTATCCGGGCCTCGCGATCCTCATCACGGTTCTCGGCTACAACCTTCTCGGCGAAGGCCTGCGCGACGTGCTCGATCCGCGCCTGAAGGCGAGGTGACGATCTTGAACGGGACTACGACGCTTCTCCAGGTCGAGAACCTGGTGACCTCGTTCCGGACGATGGACGGCATCGTGCGTGCGGTCGACGGCGTGAGCCTGACGGTCGGCAAAGGCGAGACCGTCGCGCTGGTCGGTGAATCCGGCTGCGGAAAGAGCGTGACCGCGCTGTCGATCATGCGTCTGGTGCAGGGCCCGGCGGGACGCATCGATTCCGGCAGGGTTCTGCTCGACGGCGTCGACCTTGCGACCCTTGCAGAGAGCGAGATGCGCAAGATACGCGGCGCACGCATCGGAATGATCTTCCAGGAGCCGATGACGTCGCTCAATCCGGTGCTGACGATCGGATTCCAGATCGCCGAGGCGGTCGAGCTCCATCGCAGGGTTTCGCGCGCCGAAGCGTGGAAGGAGGCCGTGCGCATGCTCGACCTCGTCGAGATTCCCGATGCCGAGTCGCGCGCGCGCCAGTATCCGCATCAGCTGAGCGGCGGCATGCGCCAGCGCGTGATGATCGCGATGGCGCTTTCGTGCGGGCCGGAGCTGCTGATCGCCGACGAGCCGACGACGGCGCTCGACGTGACGATCCAGGCGCAGATCCTCGAGCTGCTCGACGGCCTGCGCGAACGCCTCGGCATGGCGCTATTGCTGATCACGCACGATCTCGGCGTGGTGGCCGAGCGCGCCGAGCGCGTGCTCGTGATGTACGCGGGCCGTGTCGTCGAGCAGGGCCCGGTCGACGAAGTGTTCCGCGCGCCGCAGCATCCGTACACCCGCGGCCTTCTGCGCTCGCTCCCGCGGCTCGGCGGAACGCGCGCACGCCTCGAGACGATTCGCGGGCACGTTCCGCGCCTGACCGAGCTGCCGTCGGGTTGCCGCTTCCGCGACCGCTGCGACTTCGCGCTGGCGACGTGCGCGGATTTCGATCCGCCGCTGGAGGCGTTCGCCACCGACCGCAGCGCGGCGTGCCCGGTGACCATCCATACGTCGGACACTTCGGGAGGAACGACGTGAGCGCGGCCATTGCGACAGATGCTTCGGCAGCCGGCTCGCCGCTGGTGCGCGCCGTGGGACTGACGAAAGAGTTCCGCATCAGCTCGGGTCCGCTCGGAAAGTCACGCACGCTGAGGGCGGTCGACGCGGTCGATCTCGAGATCCGCGAAGGCCGCACGCTCGGAATCGTCGGCGAATCGGGCTGCGGAAAGTCCACGCTCGGGCGCCTGCTGCTGCGTCTTCTCGAGCCGACGGCGGGACGCGTCGAGTTCGACGGGGTCGATCTGGCGTCGCTCGATCGGCGCTCGCTTCGCGCCGCGCGCCGCCACATGCAGATCGTGTTCCAGGATCCGTACGCGTCGCTCAATCCGCGCATGCGGATCGGGCGCAGCGTCGGCGAAGGCCTCGAAGCGCACGGCATCGCCTCCGGAAGCGATCTCCGCGCGCGCGTCGGCGATCTGCTCGACCGCGTTGGTCTCGGAACCGACTCCTACGATCGCTATCCGCACGAATTCAGCGGCGGGCAGCGCCAGCGGATCGGCATCGCGCGTGCGCTGGCGCTGTCGCCGCGCTTCATCGTCGCGGACGAGCCGGTCTCGGCGCTCGACGTCTCGATCGGCGCGCAGATCCTCAATCTGCTGATGGATCTGCAGGAGGAGCGCGGCCTCGCGTTCGCGTTCATCTCGCACGATCTGCGCGTGGTCGAGCACATCAGCCACGACATGGCGGTCATGTATCTCGGACGCGTGGTGGAGACGGCACCGTCGGCGCGCATCTATGCGGCGCCGCAGCATCCCTACACGCAGGCGCTGCTGTCGGCCGTGCCGACGGTCGACGGCGCAACGCGAAAGCAGCGGATCGTGCTCGGCGGCGACGTGCCGAGCCCGGTCGATCCTCCGAGCGGATGCGTGTTCCATCCGCGCTGCCCGTACGCATTCGATCGCTGCCGCGTCGAGGTGCCGGCGCTCGTCGATCGCGACGGGCACAAGGCCGCGTGCCATCTGCTCGACGCGGTGCAGCCCTAGCCGCGCCGTTACTTCTTCGGCGTTCGCGGGAGCGGTCTCTGCAGCTCCGGGCAGTCCTCGAGGCAGACCTTCGAGTCGGACAGGCAATCGTCGGCGCAATCGTAGTCTTCGTGGTTCGACGTGCGCGGGCACATCTCGTCGCAGTTCGCATGCGACGTCGCGCAGAAGTCGTAGCACTTCTGCCCCTTCGGGCCGAGCACGCGGACGTCGCCGAGGCCTGGCTTCTCGTCCATGTAGTCGTGCGGCATCTTCATCGAGCACCCGGTGATCGATACGGCAACGATCGCGCCGGCCGACAAGGCGAACACCGACCATGCGGAAATTGTTCGAGTACGGGTTCGCATCTGGCTTTCCTTTTCTGACACGTTCGCTTCTGACATCGATCGCCCGGACTCGGGCCGCTCACGAAAAACCGGACGATTCGGGTAGTCGTACGTCGACGGGGCCATCCGGACCCGGCGAGAGTGCCCCGGCGAGCGCTTCACAGCAACACCGTCAGCTTTTTCGCTTCGCCCATTTCTCCGCCCAGCCGACGATCGGAGAGAACTTCTCGAGAAGCTCGGTGCCGAGAGATGTCAGCCCGTAACCGGCGCCGTCGGCAAGATCGACGAGGCGAGCGTCGCGCAGCTCGCGCAGCCGCTGGTTGAGAACCGCCGGACTGATGCCGTCGCAGGCTTCCTGCAGTGCACGAAAGGTCTGACGGCCGCTGCGGAGCTCCCACAGCACGCGCATCGTCCAGCGGCGACCGAGCAGGTCGAGCAGCGCCATCACGGGGCGGCCGGTGCGCGAGCCGCGCACGGTTCGCGTCGCGGACGTGCCTGGGCTGGTCGTGGATGATCTGGCCATTCGTCCTCGTCCCTTGCGCTATGGAAAACATAGCGCTACTCTGCTACGGAATACATAGCACGGCGCCGGCAGCTGGAGCCAGCCTTTCGCGCGCAAGGAGAAGCCGATGAGCACAGCATCCGTTCCGAGAATCGCCCCCGTGGAACCGCCCTATTCCGCCCAGGCCGAAGACTGGTTCCGCCGCATCATGCCGGAAGGCATAGAGCCGCTGCTCCTGTTCCGCACGCTCGCCGTCAACGAGCGCGTGTTCTCGCGCGTGATGGCCGGAGGCCTGCTCGACCGCGGCAGCATCACGCTGCGCGAGCGCGAGATCGTGATCGACCGCACCACGTGGCGATGCCGCTCGGAGTACGAGTGGGGCGTGCACGTTGCGTTCTTCGGCGCGCGCGTCGGATTCGGCGAACAGGAGATCGCCGGGATCTGCAGCGAGGATCCGGCTGCGACGGTGTTCAGCGAGCGCGAGAAGCTGCTGCTGCGCATGTGCGACGAGCTGCACGCGTCGGCGACGGTCGACGATTCACTGTGGAACGAGATGGCGCGCGAATTCACGCACGAACAGCTCATCGAGCTGGTCGTGCTTGCGGGGCTGTACCACGTGATTTCGTTTGCGACGAATGCGTTGCGGCTCGCGCCCGAGCCGTTCGGCGCGCGATTTCCTTCTGTCTGACGCGGCGCAGCTGCGTTTTCGATCCGCGTTTCTCCCCACGACGAAGGGGTGCGAAAAAAAACTGCGAACGGACCGCGTCGAGAGTTGCAACGTCGTTCGCTCGCGTGCCAAAAGCCTCCGCTCATCGACACGGCGCTGAGCATGTTCCGCAAAACGGCGGAACATGCTCCGCAAGAAAACGGCGTGGAGCACGCCGCGCAACTAACACCGCGCGGACGATGCTTCGTGTAAAACGCGTCCAGGGGAGGATCGCATGAGAAGAGCAGTTTTTGCACACGGCGTACTATACGCGATGACCGTACTGCTGCCTGCATTTGCGCAGGCCGCAGGAATCGACGGCGGCGGTTCGATTCCGACCTGTCCGTCACTCGGCAAGATCGATCTGAAGCCGGCGCTCGTCACGGATGGAAGCGTGGCGGGCATCGTGAAACTCAAGGTAGCGAGCTCCGGTGCATGCAGCGGCGGCACCGGTGACGGCTCGTCGATCGTGAACTTCAAGGCGAAGGGCGCCGGCACCACCGCGACCAACACCTGCACGAGCTTCGACGGCGCGACATCGAGCGACCTCGCTCTGACGTTCAAATGGAAAGTCGCAAAGGGTTCGCCGAAGTTGAACCCCTCGACGGCAACGTTCTCGCTGCAGCCCGGCAGCGTCGCATTGGACGGCAACCAGACTCTCGACCTGACCGGTACGATCACCGCCGGGTCGTTCGCCGGCGCTACGGTGACCGCCCACATCGAATCGGACGAAAGCGCTGCCAGCCTGATGTCCGACTGCGACGACAAAGGGCTCAAAAAGATCGTTTTCGGCATGGACGGCGCGACCACGAGCTGTATGCACGGTCCGAACCTGCGTGCGGCAATCACAAAGCAGATCACCACGATCGACAGCAACGACGTCCCGCATCTCGAAGTCGAGATCGTCACGGTCACGGCGTCGCCGTTCCAGCTCACTCCAACCGATGTCACGACCTCGGCGACCGGCATCGTTCTCGAATCGACCAGCTCGACCTGCGCGCCGAGCGGCGGCGACTATCGCTGCCGGCACGAGGCGTTCTTCAAGTCGACGGGTGCGTGCCAGTGGGATGGCGATTACGTGATGAGCCTGTCGTACGCGTGCAGCCCCGCCAACACGTGCGATCTCTGCAGCGGCGAGACCACGGTACCGTTCACGCTGGTCTCGGAGAATTTCTGCGCTTAGCCGGTTCTAGCGAGCCTGGTCGACGAAGGGGTGCGATCGCTGCTGACGATTCGTCGGCGGCGATCGCGCCGGCTTACGGCCCGTATTCTCCCGGCGTGACCTCCGTGCTGAACGCCGCCGCAGCGAGACCCGCTGCGTTGACGAGATTCGCCCACGTCGGTCGATTGCCCCACGCGTAGCGCGCGGCCACCGGGCTCGCGACGCTCGCGCTCGACAGCACGATGTCGTTGCCGTCGACCGCGACATCGGCCCAGTGCCACGTCACGTTGTCGCCGGTGATCGCAAAACCCTGGATCGGGCCGCCGCCCTGCGCGGTGAGGCCGTCGTCGGTATCATTGCGATAATGGATCCGGATCGTGCTGCCTTCGATCTCCATCGAGGAAAACAGCGGGCCCGAGTAAAGAAAGCTTTCGCCGTAGACGAGCGCGAGAGCCTGGTAGAACAGGCGGGTCGAGTACGCATCGGTGTCCGGCGGATGGGTGCCGCCCTTGAGATCGAGCGACGACGCGAAGCTCGTGTACGGAAACTCGGCGAGCGCGCGAACGTAGGTCTGGCGAATGAACGAGTCCTTGTCGGACGCCGATGCGTTGGAAGGCAGCGCACTGACCGAGCGGTCCGCGCGCAGTCCGCGGCCGGTCGGGACCTGCATCGAGATCCACGGAAAGTCTCCGTTGCCCCATTCCGCGCGCCATGAGCGGATCACCGCGGGATACAGCGTGCGATGCCGCTGCGGATGGCGCGCGTCTTCCTCGCCCTGCCACCAGATGACGCCGCGAAAGCGGAACGGCTGAAGCGGCTTGACGAGCCGGCGATAGTTGATGCCCCAGTCGTCGATGAGGTACGGCTGGACGGCGGGATCCGGATCGGTCGCACCAGTCGTGCCGAGCCACGACGCAACGCTCGAGCCGCTCACGGCCAGATTCAGGATGCCGATCGGAACCCCGAGGCTCTCTTCGAGATCGAGCGCGAATTTATACGGATTGATGCCCGGCTGATCGTTCCATCCGGTGCGGATCAGCGTGCGCACTGTCGGATGCGCGTCGAGCACGCTGCGCTCGACCGGCAGCCTTCGCATGTTCGACTGGCCGCCGGCAATCCAGACCTCACCGATGCGGACGTCGGAAATGACGATCGTGTTGTTTCCGGTGACCGTCATCGTGAGCGGACCACCGGCCACCATGGGATCGAGGTCGATGCGCCATCTGCCGTCGGCTCCGGTGACCGTGGACTTCTGCTGGCCGTTGAACGTGACGGTGACCGACTCGCCGGCGTCGGCTTTTCCGAAGATCGGCACCGTCATCTCGCGCTGAAGGATCATGCCGTTGCTGAATAGCGGGGTAGGGGCTCCCCACTCGACGTCGGTCGTCATGCTCACGTCGGCATGCGCGGGTGCTGCCAGCAGCAGAGCCGCAAGAAGCAGCAACCGTCTTGTCGAGCTTGTGCGCGGCATCATCGGCCAGCATCGACCAGCTGCTGTCTGGTTGCCAGAGCCTTTCTGCCGGGACAGGCCCGATTGCGCCGTCCTGTGGGGTGGTGAACGGCTTCGCGTCGGCCAATCGGGGACAGACACCGATTCGCAAAATCAGTGTCTGTCCCCGATTTCGAAATGTCAGTGCGAATTCCCGGCGAGCGTCGGCCACGGCCGCGCTTCCTCGAGCGCATAGGCCAGCTCGAGCAGCCTTCGCTCCGAGCCGCGATCGCCGCCGAGTTGCACGCCGATCGGCAGATCGTCCGCGCTTCTGCCGAGTGGCAGCGAGATCGCCGCGCCGCCGCTCAGGTTCTGCACCGGAGTGAATGCCGCATAACGCATGACCCGTTCGACGGCCGTCGCGAACGGAATGTCGGGGCTGATGTAGCCGAGCGGCATCGGCGGCTCGGCCAGCGTCGGAGAAAGCAGGACATCGTAGCGCGCAAAGAATGCGTCGTAGCGCTGCGCAAAACTGCGCAGCCGCCGCAGCACGCCGGGCATGCGCCAGATGTTGCGGCGAAACTGTTCGGCCAGGCCGTGGCTCCACGCATCGATGCGCGAATGATCGTAGCCCGGGCCGAATACCCAGCGCCCGACGAGGCCGAGCCCGAACGGCGCAAAGCCCCAGTACGCGAAGAAGTCGTCGACGACGTGTTCATCGTACGGGCAGCGGATCCGGTCGACGTGGTGACCGAGGGATTCGCAAAGCTCGGCCGTCTCGACGACGGCTCGCGTGCAGTCGGGGTGACTTTCCACGCCGTGCGCCGAGTCGGTGAAGCACGCGATGCGAAGTCCTTTGCCGCCTGCTCCTTCGACCATGCCGACCGGTGCGTAGCGGCGCGAAGGCTTGACCTGTTCGGCTGCGGCAAGAAACGCTGCGGTGTCGCGCACCGATCTCGTGACGACTCCCTGCGAGATGATGTCGATCGGAAACAGCCTGCCGCCGTCCGCGCCGACGAGCCGCGCGCGCGACGGCTTGAGGCCGACCAGGCCGCAACAGGAAGCGGGTATTCGAATCGAGCCTCCGCCGTCGTTGGCGTGCGCAAGCGGAACCACCCCCGCAGCCACCAGCGCCGCCGAGCCGCCGGAAGAACCGCCCGTCGAATGAGCGGTGTTCCACGGGTTGCACGTCGGTCCGTACGCGAGCGATTCGGTGGTGGCGGTCAGGCCGAGCTCCGGCAGCGTGGTCTTGCCGAGACAGATCAGCCCGGTGCCCAGCAGCTGCTTCACGAACTGGGACGACTTGGGCTGCGGTGCATCCGGCAACGCATGGCTGCCCATGCGCAACGGCAAACCTTCGACTGCATCGGTATCCTTGACGAAAGTCGGGATGCCTCCGAAGGCGCCGTGGTTGTTGCCGCGGGCTTCTTCCAGCGCACGGTCGAATCTTTCGTGCGCAATGGCATTCAGGGCCGGACCGGCGGCGCGTGCACGTTCGATGGCGGCGCTGACGATCTGCGTGCAACTCACCTCGCCGGCAGCGAGGCGCCGTCGGATCTCCACGGCATCATCGCTGCCGAGGGCATCGTCGGCGAAGGCCGAAACGCGGTGGCTCGAATTCCCGGGCGTCGTCATGGCGGGCATACTAGTCGATTCGCTGCGACGAAGAAGCGGTTGCTCGCCCGATCGCGGAATCTCTGCGAGGATCGCACCGCCGACCATTTCGTTCGAGAGGAGACGATCATGACGACTTCCCAGTCGCCCGCCTTGCCGCCCGGTTTTCCCGCAATGTCGATCGTGCAGGCCCACCAGCTGCTGGTGTCCGCAGCGGGCTCGCCGTTCGAGATCGAGGAACGCGAGATCCGCGGCGTTCGCATCCGTACGTGGAAGAATGCTCCGCCGACGCTGAAGGAAGTCCACGACGTCAACCGGCCGTTCGGCGCGCGCACGTACATCGTGCTCGAAGACGAGCGCGTGACGTTCGATGCGCATCGCGCCGCGGTCGGCCATCTGGCCGCGCGCCTTGTGGCTGACGGCGTAAAGAAGGGCGACCGCGTTGCGATCATCATGCGCAACGTTCCCGAATGGTCGGTGGCGTTCTGGGCGGCGTCGGTAATCGGCGCGATCGTCACGCCGCTGAACGCGTGGTGGACCGGGCCGGAGCTCGAATACGGTCTTTGCGACTCCGGGTCGAAAATCGCGCTCATGGATGCGGAGCGCTGGGAACGCGTGCGCGAGCACGTGGACCGCTGCCCGAGCCTTACGCGAATCTATGTGAGCCGCTCGACCAACGAGATTGCGGATCCGCGCGTCGCGCGCCTCGAGGACGTCATCGGCGCGCCGGACTCGTGGGCATCGCTTTCGCCGATCGAGCCGCCTCAGGTCGCGATCGCGCCGGACGACGACGCGGCGATCTTCTACACGTCGGGCACGACCGGAAAGCCGAAAGGCGCGATCATCACGCATCGCAACATCATCTCGAATTTCTACAACGCGCTGTGCGCGCAGGCGCGCTCGTTCGTGCGTCGCGGCGAAAAGCTGCCGGCGCCGGATCCCGCCGCGCCGCAGAAAGCGACGCTGCTGTCGGTGCCGTTCTTCCATGCCACCGGATGCTTCGCGGTGATGATCCCGGCGATGATGGGCGGCACCAAGCTCGTGCTGCAGCGCCGCTGGAACGCGGATCAGGCCCTCGAGCTGATCGAGCGCGAGAAGATCAACACCGCGGGCGGCGTACCGACGATCGCGTGGCAGATCATCGAGCACCCTCGCTTCGACGAGTTCGACCTGTCGTCACTCGAGACCATCTCGTACGGCGGCGCGCCGTCGGCGCCCGAGCTGGTGCGCCGTCTGAAGGAGCGCTTTCCCGGCCTCAAGCCGGGGCAGGGCTGGGGCATGACCGAAACCTCGGCCACCGCGACCAGCAATTTCGCCGAGGACTACGAGCGCAAGCCGATGAGCTGCGGCGTGGTGCCGCCGACCGGCGAAGCGAAGATCGTCGGTGCGAAAGGCGAGACGCTGCCGGCGGGAGAAGTCGGCGAGCTCTGGTATCGCGGACCGATCGTGGTGCGCGGCTACTGGCAGAACTCCATAGCTACGGCCGAGACGTTCGTCGACGGCTGGGTGAAGACCGGCGATCTCGCGAAGATCGACGAGGAAGGTTTCGTCTACATCGTCGATCGCGCCAAGGACATGCTGATTCGCGGCGGTGAGAACATCTACTGTGTCGAGGTCGAGAACGCGCTGTACGATCATCCGGCGGTGATGGACGCCGCCGTGATCGGCGTGCCCCATCGCACGCTCGGCGAGGAGCCGGTTGCCGCCGTGCACCTCAAGCCGGGCGCCAATGCGACTGAAGACGAGCTGCGGCATTTCGTCGCGCAGCGCCTCGCCGCGTTCAAGGTGCCGGTGAGGATCGTGTTCCTGCCGGAGACGCTGCCGCGCAACGCCAACGGCAAGATCGTGAAGAAGGAGCTCAAGTCGATCTTCACAGCGTGACCGCGCCGGGCCGGGCGGTGCGCGCGCTCGTGCGGCTGCCGGCGAATCAAAAAAAAGCGGCGCCGGGATTTCTCCCGGCGCCGCTCGTTTCAGAACGCTGATCGCCTGGTCGCAGCGATCAGGTCAGGAAACGACGCTCTTGCGCTCCTTGATGCGGGCAGCCTTGCCCGAAAGATCGCGCAAGTAGTAAAGGCGGCTGCGACGCACTTCGCCGCGGCTTTTCACTTCGATCTTGTCGATGCGCGGCGAGTGAATCGGAAACGTTCGTTCCACGCCGACGCCGTACGAGCTCTTGCGGACGGTGAAGGTGGCCGCCGGGCCGCCGCCTTGACGTCGGATGCAGACTCCCTCGAAAACCTGGATTCGTTCCTTGTCGCCCTCGACGATGATGCCATGCACGCGGAGGGTGTCGCCCGGACGGAATTCGGGGATATCGCTACGAAGTTGCTCGGTATTCAGGGCTTTGATGACGTCCACGGGAGGCTCCTTGAAAAGGCGGAAGCGCGGGGTTTACCGCGGACATCGAAGGCGGTCAAGGAGAACGGCGGCCGCGGCCCGGACCGACAGATGGTTGTACTCGGGCGAACCGGCAGCGGTCCCACCCCCGGAATCGACCGCACCGGCACCGGAAACTCCAGCGTCGGGGCCGCGATATCCGTCGATCGGCTCGAGAATCGCTTCGCAGCGCTCGAGGACTTCGCGCGCAAGGCCGGAGCCCGTGCCGAGCAGCATGAGCCACGGCGGACCGTCGCTCTCGAGCATTCTCCGCATGTCCTCGAAGCTCGTCGCCGAGGCGTGTCGCTTCGCGCTCGTCGCAAACATGCGCGGAAGCGAGCCGTAGCGGCGTTCGACGTCGATGCCGACGCCTTCGAGATCGGACTCGAGGCGCAGCAGCGAGAGCGCTTCGTTGCGGCTCGGATTGTAGTCGCGCTGCTCCTCGGCTTCCCAGTGCTGCATCACGCGCGAGATCAGCGCGCGATGCGCCTGCACGGGCGTCACCACGTAGAAGCCGGAAACACCGTATGTGCGGCAGCTTCGCGCGATGTCGGGAACGTCGATGTTGGTGACCGCGCTCGTCACCACGTCGCCGTGCTTGTCGTAGACGGGGTAGTGCACGATCGCGACGAGAAGATCCGGCATGGCCGTCAGTCCCGCTTTTTTGAAGCGAGGTCCGGCCGGCGCGCGGCCGTGCGTTCGAGCGCCTGCTCGCGCCGCCAGCGGTCGATCGCCGCGTGATTGCCCGACGTCAGCACGCTCGGCACGCCCATGCCGCGAAACTCGGCCGGCCGCGTGTACTGCGGATACTCGAGCAGCGCCGGATCGCTGAAGCTTTCGGCCGCCGGCGAATCCGCGCTGCCGAGCACGCCCGGGACCAGCCGCGCGACCGCGTCGATCACGACCAGCGCGCCGAGCTCGCCGCCGGTCAGCACGTAGTCGCCGATCGAGATCTCTTCATCGAACAGCGGGCGCACGCGTTCGTCGACGCCTTCGTAACGACCGCAGAACAGCAGCATCGATTCGCCGGCCGCCGCGAGGCGCGCCGCAACGGCCTGCGTGAACGGCGCTCCCTGCGGAGTGAGCAGGACGCGCCGCTGCGGAGAGAAGCGTGCCGTGATGTCTTCGACCGCCGCATAGATCGGCTCTGGACGCATCACCATTCCGGGACCACCGCCGTACGGCGAATCGTCGACCGGATGCGGGCTGCCGCCGGTGTAGTTGCGAAGCTGATGCGCGCGGACGGCGAGCAGACCGGATTCTGCCGCACGGCCGAGCACGCCGAGGCGCGCGCCCGCCTCGATGAATTCGGGAAACAGCGTCAGGACGTCGAACGCGATCATCGCGATTCTTCGTCGTTCTTCTGCGGGGGCGCTCCATATTCGAGCGCTTCGGCCGCCACGGTCATGCGCCCGGCCGCAAGGTCGACTTCAATCTCGGCGTTCGCGGTTGCCGGAATCAGGATCTCCGAACCGTCGGCCGCAGCGACTACGTACACGTCGTTGGCGCCCGTCGCGATCACTTCCACGAGCCGCCCAAGAGCGCGGTTGTCGTGCGCCCGGACTTCGAGGCCGACGAGGTCGGTGTCCAGGTATTCGCCTTCGCGCATCTCGCCGAGCGCGTTGCGTTCGACGACGATCGTCGCACCGACGAGCGCTTCGGCGGCGTCGCGATCGGCGACGCGGTCGAACGTGACGCGCACGCCGTCCTTCACATGGGACGCGCTGCGAACTGTCGTCCGCAGTACCGTGCCGCTGCGTGGCCGGAGCTCGACCTCGAGCCCTTTGGCGAACATCCCCGTCATCGACGGATCGCTGTGCACGACGACGGCGCCCTGAAGGCCGTTGGGCCTCGAGACGTAACCGAGCGTGACGGGGGATTTTGCTGCGGCCGCAGGCATGGTGCGCCGGCCGTGGCCTTACTCCTCGATGATTTCGAGAGAGGCCTTGTGCTGGAGACGCGAGGCGGCCGCGTTGAGGATCGTTCGCAAGGACTTGGCCGTGCGGCCCTGCTTGCCGATCACGCGCCCGAGGTCTTCCTTGTGGACGTGGAGCTCGAAGCTGGTCGCATGCTCGGCGGAGTTCTGCTTGACCTCGACGGCTTCGGGATGAAGCACGAGATTTCTGGTCAGGAAATCGACGAGATCGAACAGGAAGGCCGGGGCTTCGCCCGAGGTGGCGGGTGCTTCGGACGACGAAACGGGCGTTTCGGACAACTGAACGGGCGCTTCGGGCAACTGAACGAGCGCTTCGGACAACTGAACGGGCGCTTCGGACAACTGAACGGGCGCTTCGGACAACTGAACGGGCGCTTCGCCCGATGCAGCGGGCGCGTTGCTTACGCCGACGGGATTCCCGCCTGCTTCATCAACTTCGCCACGATCGGTGTCGGCCTCGCTCCCTTCTTCAACCATGATCCGATTGTCTCCGCGTCAAGCTTGATCTTCGCCGGTTCCACGAGGGGATCGTAAGTGCCGACCGAAACGATGCTGCGGCCGTCGCGCGGCGCGCGCTCGTCGGCGACCACGACCCGGTAAAAGGGCCTTTTCTTGCTGCCGTGTCGGCTGAGGCGGATCTTGACGGACATGCTCTCTACGGTGCTCCTCGGAATCGGAATCGGGGAGTTTGACCACGGAGGGCGGCCGGAGGCAACCGGCCGGGGCCTCCGTCGGCAGGCCAGCGGTTGAGGGGCAGTGGCCATTGGCCGGCAGCGATGAGGTGGCAGCTGCACCGCGCACCGCGGCCCAAGCACCACAAACTCGTGGATTCCCGGATTGTTCGACGCCCTCCCAGGCGCTAACGTCGCCGCGTCATGGCCGTGACGCGAGTGCTCGAAAGTCCTTCGCTGTCGGTACAGGACTACCGCTGCGAGCTCGGACCGCACGATCCGTCGTTCGTCGAAATCCACCACGGCTTCTCGATTGCCTACGTGCGGCGGGGCAGCTTCGGCTATCTCTCGCAAGGGCGCCGGCACGATCTCGTTGCCGGTTCGTTCCTCGTCGGACATCCGGGCGACGAGTTCCTCTGCACGCACGATCACGTCCAGGGCGACGAGTGCCTTTCGTTCCATCTCACGCCCGAAGCCGCTGCGGAGATCGACGATGACACCCGGGCATGGCGCGTTGGTTGCCTGCCTCCGCTCGCGGAGCTGATGGTGCTTGGCGAGCTCGCGCAGTCGGCGGTCGGCGGAACCAGCGACGTCGGCATCGATGAGGCCGGTATGCTGCTGGCGGCGCGTTTCGTGCGGCTCGCGACCGAGCGCTCGGTCGGCGATCCGGTCGCGCGCGACCGTCGCCGCGCGGTCGAAGCCGCGATCTGGATCGACGATCATTCCGGCGAAGACATCGATCTCGAGACTGCGGCAGCGGGCGCCGAGCTGAGCCCGTTTCATTTTCTTCGACTGTTCTCGTCGGTGCTCGGCGTCACGCCGCACCAGTATCTCGTACGCTCGCGGCTTCGCCGTGCGGCCCGGCTGCTCGCGGACGAGGATCGCCCGATCACCGACATCGCGTACGAAGTCGGCTTCGGTGACCTGTCGAACTTCGTCCGCACGTTCGGCCGCGCGGCCGGAGTGTCTCCGAAAGCTTTCCGCAAGGCCGCCCGCGGCGACCGCAAGATTCTCCAAGATCGCCTCGCCGAATTCGCCGTACGCTGACCTCTAACTCGTGAGGCCGTGAGGCCGAACGCGAACTCGCGAGGCCGTGAGGCCGAGCAATATGGAGGTCCCATGCACGACATCATCCTTCACCACTACCCGATCTCGCTGTTCGCCGAGAAGATCCGCTGCCTGCTCGCGTACAAGAACGTTCCGTGGCGCTCGGTCGCGCAGCCGAACATGCTTCCGAAGCCCGACCTTGCGCCGCTGACCGGCGGTTACCGCAAGATTCCGGTGATGCAGGTGGGCGCGGACATCTACTGCGACACCGCGTGCATCGCGCGCCGCATCGAGCAGCTTCATCCGGATCCGGCCTGCATTCCCGAAGACCGCTGGGGCGAGATCGGCATGCTCGAGGACTGGGCCGATCACCGCTTCACCGGACAGGTCGTTCCGTCGGTGATCGCCGAGCTGCTGCCGGTGCTCCCGGCCGACATCCTCGAAGACCGGGCGAAGATGTCGCCGATGCTGTCGAAGCAGAACCTGCTCGCGATGGCGCCGCATACACGCTCGCAGGCGCTGCTTTCGCTCGATCAGCTCGACTGCCGGCTCAGCGGGAAGTCGTTCCTCATCGGTGACGAGTTCACGCTGGCGGACGCGGCCTGTTACCACCCGCTCTGGTTCATGCGGCACATTCCGCATCTGTTCGAGGCGGTCAGCGAGCGGCGCGCGCTCGCGAGCTGGGTCGACAGGATCGCGGCGTTCGGCGCCGGCGACTCCGAGGCAATGGAGCCGTCGGCGGCGCTCGAAATCGCGCGCACCGCGACGCCGGCCGATCTGGCTCCGATCGAAGGCAGGAAGCTCGATGGAATCGAGGTCGGCGATACGGTCTCGATCCGCGCCGACGACATCGGAGTCGAGAAGGTCGAGGGAGTCGTCGCGCGCGTCACCGGCGAGGAGATCGCGATCCGGCGCAGCGATCCCGTGGTCGGCGAAATCGCGGTGCACTTTCCGCGATCGGGCTACGTGATCGCGAAGGCGGCGTGACGATTCAACGAACGGAGTACGGCGGGCTACTTGAACAGTCGCTCGCCGTACGTATCTGCGAAGACGAGCTCTTCGATCGGTCGCCGCGAGAGCTTCTTCGGAAAGTCGCGGGCCGGATATCCGAGCGGCACCATGGCCGCGGTCGCAACGTAGTCGGGTATCGCGAGCAGCTCCTTCACTTTGGGCTCGACGGCGCACAGCAGCGTAGTCAGCGCGGTGCCGAGACCTTCGGTGCGTGCAGCGAGCAGGAAGTTCTGCACCGACGGATAAATCGACGCTCCGGCAACGACCGATACGCGATCGAGATGACGATCGGTCGCCATCAGGTCGGCCGTCTGCGCGCAGACGACGACCAGCACCGGCACTTCGTGAAGGTGCTTGGCCATGTGGTCGGCATTTTCGAGAAGCCGCGGAAGCGGCGCGCCGGGTTTGACGACAGCCCGCGACGCATACTGCTGCCACAGCGGCAGGTAGAGGCCGGCGAGCGCGCGCCGCTTGGCGTCGTCGCGAACTGCGACGAACCGAACTCCCTGGCGGTTGCCGCCCGTCGGCGCGTAGCGCGCGGCATCGAGCACCCGTTTCAAGACATCCTCGGGAACCGGATCCGGGCGGAAGAAGCGGCAGGTCCCTGTGGTTTCGATGGCCTCTCGGAAATCCATGCTCGGCCGATAGTCGGCGCGCGGCCCGGCCGCAATCGTCTCCGCCGACGGCCACCCCCAGGCGTGGAAAAAATGCGGGCGACGGGCTGACATCGATGTAACTGTCATTGCTGTAAGTAGTGACCGGGTGCAGACCAGAGGGTGCCCCCGCGGCCTGAGAGCCGCCAAAGGCGGAGGGACCCTCAATGAAGAAGATGATCGCGGCAGTCGCCGCGCTTTCGATCGCATCCATGGCCGATCCGGCGTCGGCCGACATCACCAGTATTTTCGGCGGCACGGTCGTCTGCACCGTCCAGGCCGACGCCAACGCCGGCGAGCGCCACTGCTCGGGAATCTTCACGAGCTTCGACGGCGCACCGATCGACGTGAACGTTGCGTTTCCGCCCGCGCCGGCTGCGGGCCCCGACGGCAACTTCCCGATCGTCGGTGTGTTCCATGGCTGGGGCGGCGCGAAGATCTCGCTGACATCCGATTCGATGCAGCAGTGGCTCGACAACGGCTACGCCGTGTTCTCGATGAGCGATCGCGGCTGGGGAAACTCGTGCGGCGCGACCGACCCGAAGCGTCTCATGCCCGGCGTCTGCGACAACGGCTACAACCACCTGATGGATACGCGCTACGAAGTGCGCGATGCGCAGGAAGTGTTCGAAGCGCTCGCCGACCAGGCGGCGTCCGGCGGATCCGGAGAAGGCCTCATCGATCCGCAGAAGATCGCGTCGATGGGCAGCTCGTACGGCGGCGGCATCTCGATGGCGCTCGGCGCACTCAGGAACCGCAAGATGATGGGCGCGCACGAAGGCTCGCCGAACGCCGACGGCCATCTCGTGCCGTGGGTGAGCCCCGGCGGAAAGGCAATGCAGATCGCGGCGGCGCAGCCCGACATCCCGTGGACCGACATGGCATATGCGCTCACGCCGAACGGTCATACCCTCGATTACGTTGCCGACGCACGGTACGACGCGCGCGGCCGCGGCGGCGTAATGAAGCAGTCGTTCGTCGCCGGCCTCTACGCGCTCGGCCTTGCCGGCAGCAACTACGCACCGACCGGCCAGGACGAAGATGCCGATCTGACCAAATGGTTCACCGTCACCAACGCCGGCGAGCCGTACGACGACAATCCGGTGCTGCTCGACACCGTCGACGAGCTGACGCGCCACCATTCGAGCTATTACATCGACGATTCTGTCGCGCCGGCGCCGATGCTGATCTCCAACGGCTTTACCGACGACCTGTTCCCGCCGGACGAAGCGATCCGCTACTACAATCGCACGCGCACGAACCATCCGGGCACGCCGATCTCGCTGATGTTCGGCGATCACGGTCACCAGCGCGGACAGAACAAGGTGGAAGACACCGCGTTCCGCAATTCCCAGCTTCACGAGTGGTTCGACTTCTACGTCAAAGGCGACGGCGCCGCGCCGTTCGATGGCGTGCAGACGGTGACGCAGGTCTGCGACGGCCCGTCGGCTGGTCCGTTCCAGGCGCCGACGTGGGCTGCGCTCGCGCCGGGAGAAGTACGCATCGAGAGCGCCGCCCAGCAGATCATCGCCGACGACGTGCCGACCGATGAGCAGGTCGGACAGGCATTCGATCCGATCTCCGGCAGCGGTGCATGCGCGACAGCTCCGGCTGACGACCAGACCGGCGCCGCGACGTATCGCGGCGAGCCGGCACCGGCGGCAGGTTACACGCTGATGGGATCGGCAACGATCGTTGCCGACATCCTTTCGCCGGGTTCCACGTCGCAGGTCGCTGCACGTCTGCTCGATGTCGATCCCGTGGCGGGAACCGAAACGCTGGTCGCGCGCGGCCTGTATCGTCCGGAGATCAACACGGTAGCGTCATGCCAGGTGTTCCAGCTTCATCCGAACGGATGGAAGTTCCGCGAAGGTCACATTCCGAAGCTCGAGCTGCTTCCGGCGGATCAGCCGTACGGTCGCAACTCGAACGGCCAACTGCCGGTTACGGTGACGAACCTGCGCCTGCGGCTGCCGGTGCTCGAGGCGCCGGACGGCGGTCTCATCGATGCACCGTCCGGTAAGGTCCTTCCAAATGGATACGCATTCGGTCCCGACGAGACCGCAGGAGTCGACTACACGTGCGCGCAGGCGCGCACGCCGCTCAGCCTGACGCTCTCGCGCGTGAACGTGCGTGCGGAAAAGAGCGCCGGCTCCGCGGACGGGCGCGTCGATGCAAAGGGTTCGTTCGACGCGTCGCCCGAGTTCAGCGCGCCGCCGCCGTTCAACGTCCGCATCCAGGACGCTGCCGGTCTCGACGTGTCGCACACGTTCGGAAGCTGCCGCACGACAGCGAAGGGCAAGATCACCTGCCGCGACACGGTCGCGGACGCGGATTACCGCGCAACGCTGACGCCGAAGGACGGGCTCATGCTGCTGAAGCTGTCGCTTCGCGGCCAGCCGATCGATGCGCCGTTTACCGGCCCGGTGACGGTGACGCTGCTGCACAATTCGGCGGTCGAGCGTTCCGGCAGCATTTCGGACTGCACTGCGTCCGACACCGCGCTCAAGTGCAGGCAGTAGGCTGAGCTCACGACAGAGCGACACGCGGCGCCGGTGGCATTCATGCGACCGGCGCCGCGCGCGTTTGGCGGTCGTTGCATCATTTTCAGGCTCTGACACAACGCCATCGGGGACCACCCATTGAGACCGGCGCAGGCCGGTCGATCTGAGGACACCGGCGCGAGCCGGTCGATCTGAGGACACCGGCGCAGGCCGGTCGATCTGAGGACCGGCGCGAGCCGGTCGGCAGGAGGTTCCTGTGTCCACAGCTGCTGCGACCCGACCCCTCGCATCCTCTCCGATCCGGCTCTATCTCGAGCGTGTCCACGCCGAGCTTGCCCCGATCGACGACGGCGCGGTCGCGTCCTACATTCCCGAGCTCACCAAAGCCGACCCGTCGTGGTTCGGGATCGCCGTCGCGACTACCGACGGTGCGGTCTACGAAGTCGGCGACACGCGCATCCCGTTCACGATCCAGTCGATCTCCAAGCCGCTCGTCTACGGGCTTGCGCTCGAGGACCGCGGCAAAGAAGGCGTGCTGCGCAAGATCGGCGTCGAGCCGACCGGCGACGCGTTCAATTCGATCAGCCTGCAGCCGGGATCCGGCCGTCCGCTCAACCCGATGATCAACGCGGGTGCGATCACGGCCGCGTCGCTCGTCGCCGGGCGCTCGGAGCCCGATCGTTTCGAACGCATCCTCGCGCTGTTCTCGATGTATGCGGGCCGCCTGCTCGACCTCGACGACGCGGTCTACCAGTCCGAGAAGGAGACCGGGCATCGCAACCGCGCGATCGGCCACATGCTGCGCAACTTCGACATCGTCAGCGACAATCCGGATCCGGCGCTCGACCTCTACTTCCGGCAGTGCTCGGTGCGAGTCGAATGCCGCGATCTCGCGATGATGGCGGCGACGCTCGCGGCCGGCGGCACCAATCCGGTCACGCGCGAACGCGTGGTTTCGCCGGCCATCGTGCGCGACCTGCTGTGCGTGATGACGACGTGCGGAATGTACGACTACGCCGGCGAATGGGTCTACCGCGTCGGTATGCCGGCCAAGAGCGGCGTCGGCGGCGGCATCATGGCGGTGCTTCCCGGGCGGCTCGGGATCGGCGTGTTCTCGCCGCGGCTCGATGCGCGCGGCAACAGCGTCCGCGGCGTGCTCGCGTGCGAGCGTCTTTCGCGCGACTGGGGCCTGCACTTTCTGACGCCGCCGCGCTCGTCGATGGCGACGGTGCGCGCCGAGTACTCGCTGTCGAGCGTGCGTTCCAAGCGCCGCCGCCGTTCGCGCGAGCTCGAAGTCTTTGCCGAGCACGGCCACCGCGCGCGCGTGCTCGAGCTTCACGGCGACGTCGATTTTGCCGCCGCCGAGACCATCAGCCGCCATCTGCTTGCCGGAGTCGAAGCATCGCTGTTCGTGATCCTCGACTTCAAGCGCGTCGAGAGCATCGATTCGTCGGCGATGCATCTTCTCGTCGATCTCATGCGCACGATGGCACGCGTCGGAACACGCACGATCCTTACCGGAACCCAGACCGTCCACGCGTTCGTGCGCCACGCCGAGGAGCAGCTCGGAGGCGAGAACACGGCGGGCGTGCGCACGTTCCCGCAGCTCGAGAGCGGCATCGAGTGGTGCGAGAACACATTGATCGACCAGGTGGCGCCGGGCCTCGGCGCGGACAAACCGTGCGAGCTGCCGCATCAGCAGATCTGCACGGGAATGAAATCCGACGACATCGAGAAGCTCGCCGCCTACGTCGAGCGCGCGAGCTTCGCGCGCGGCGCAATGATCGTCCGCAAAGGCGACGAGGCCGACCGCCTGTTCTTCATCGTGTCCGGCGAATGCAGCGCAACGCTCGACCTCGCGAGCGGACAGCAGAAGCGCCTGTCGACGATCGCACCCGGCATGGCGTTCGGCGAAGCCGGCGTGCTCCAGGGCGGCAAGCGGACCGCCGACGTGCGCGCCGACCGCAAGCTCGAATGCCTGATCCTGACGCGCGAGGCGTTCGATCGCATGGGGCGTGACGATCCGGGCCTTCAGAACGCGCTGCTGCGCGGGTTGCTGCGCGTCTCGAGCGCAATCACCGACCGGCTCAGCGGCGAGGTGGTCGCACTGTCCGCGTGACCGCACGGCCCGTCGGCGCGCGATGCGGTCGACTTTGCCCGTGGTCGGAAATACGCGGAGACGAGCCAGCCGCCGCCGCGCGGTGCAGTCGAATAACCTGTTTCGCACGAGGGACCCCATGAACGGCGCAGAAAGTCTCGTCCGCACGCTCGTCCACTCCGGCGTCGAAGTCTGCTTCAGCAATCCTGGAACTTCGGAGATGCACTTCGTTGCAGCGCTCGACAAGGTCGAAGGCATGCGCGCGATCCTCGGCCTGTTCGAAGGCGCGGTGACCGGCATGGCCGACGGATACGGCCGCATGGCCGACAAGCCGGCGGCAACGCTGCTGCATCTCGGACCGGGGCTCGCCAACGGCCTGGCCAATCTCCACAACGCGCGACGCGCGGCCACGCCGATCGTCAACATCGTCGGCGATCACGCGACGTATCATGCGCAGTACGACGCGCCGCTCGCATCCGACATCGTCGGCTTCGCGCGGCCGGTCTCCGGCTGGATCCATTCGAGCACGAGCTCGCTTTCGGTCGCGGCCGACGGTGCGCGCGCCGTGCAGGCTGCGCGCACGGCGCCGGGCCAGGTCGCGACGCTGATTCTTCCCGCCGACACGGCCTGGAACGAAGGCGGGCCGGTCGCGCTGCCGCTCGAGGTTCCGCTCGCGGCCGAAGTTTCCGACGATGCGATCGACGCCGCTGCGACCGCGCTGCGTTCGGGAAAGCGCTGCGCAATCCTTCTGCGCGGCGCCGTGCTGCGGCGCGACGGCCTCGACGCCGCCGGGCGCATCGCCGCGGCAACCGGCGCGCGCCTGATGTGCGATACGTTCGCGACGAGGCTCGAGCGCGGAGCCGGCATCGTTGCCGTCGAGCGCATCCCGTATTTCGCCGAGCAGATCGTCGATTTCCTCGCCGACGTCGAAGTGCTGATCCTCGTCGGCGCAAAGCCGCCGGTTTCGTTCTTCGCGTACCCCGACAAGCCGAGCTGGTGTACGCCGGCCGGCTGCGAGATCCAGTACCTCGCGCACGCGCACGAGGACGGCTTTGCCGCGCTCTGCTCGCTGGCCGAAGCCGTGCACGCGCCGAAGGAACCGGCGGGCCGCGCCGCGCTCGAGCGTCCGTCCAAACCGCAGGGCGGGCTCAATCAGTTCAGCGTCGGTCAGATCATCGCGGGGCTTCTGCCGGAGGAGTCGATCCTTGCCGACGAAGCCGCAACCTCCGGACTCGGCATTGCGTTCGCGACCGCGACCGCGCCGCCGCACTGCCATCTCGCTCTTACGGGAGGCTCGATCGGCATTGCGATTCCGCTCGCAACGGGTGCAGCAGTCGCATGTCCGGCCCACAAGGTCATCGCGCTGCAGGGCGACGGCGGCGGAATGTACACGCTGCAGGCGCTGTGGACGCAGGCTCGCGAAAAGCTCGACGTCACGACCGTGATCTTTGCGAACCGTTCCTATGCGATCCTCAACATCGAGCTCGGTCGCGTCGGTGCGGGAGACCCGGGGCCGAAAGCGATGTCGATGCTCGATCTTCACAATCCGGAGATCGACTGGTGCGGTCTCGCGCGTGCGCTGGGTGTCGAAGCCTCGCGCGCGACGACCACCGAGGAGCTCGACGACCAGTTCGCGAGCGCGATGAAAGGCCGCGGCCCGCGGCTGATCGAAGTGATTCTCTGACGGTTACCGTGATTTCTGCCGGCTTGCCGCGCCGGCTGAAGCTCTCGACGCCTGTTCCATGCGCAGCGTCTCCAGATCGTTCCAGACCAGATCGGGATGCAGGAAGCCGACGCTGTAGATGTTGCGCACGTTCTGCGCGCGGTCGAGCAGATACACTTTGAGCACATGGCGGAACTTGCCGGTCGCGCGCCCGTCCGCGGTGCGAAGCATCGTGATCGACTGACCGAAATCCGCGAGAAGTTTCCCGAGCGCAGCTTCGTCGGGCGCCGTGACGAATGCCCACGTCGAGCCGGGGGCGCGCATGCGCTGCATCGCAGCGAGGCGGTCGGCGTCATGCGCAGGATCGAAGCTGATTGAAACCAGTGCCACGCGCTGCGCCATGTCGGGGTTCGCGGCAATGCGCTCATCGAGGCGGTGGAGGACTGCCGTGGCGAGCGGGCAACCGGTTTTCTCGCTGCACGTGCCGTAGATGAACGAGACGACGGCCATGCGCCCGCCGACGACGGCAGCGAGCGTCGTCTTCGCGCCCGACGCATCGATCAGCGGATGGTCGCCGACCGCACCGATCGGCGGAAGCTCGTACGTTCCGGCCGCCGGCGGCGCGTACGACGGAACGAACGGTCCGATCGAGAACGTGTACGGCGCGGGATCGCCGGCCTCTGCGCTGCCGGCCACGTTCGCTGCGGCCGCCAGGCCGGTCGCGCCCCGGAGCACGACGGCGAGAGCAGCGGCGATGGCTGTGCGCTTCACGAAGCCGGCTTCGGAGTGACCGTTCCCGCGTAGAAGCCGTTCTGGCCGAAGTGCATGTGATGCGGCCGGCCGAGTTTTTCCGCGTTGAAATCGACCGCGAACAGCGGCTTCAGCTCCTTGCCGTCCCAGTGGTAGGCCTTGAGGAACTGCTCGTTGTCGGCGCCGGACTTGTCCCAGTTGGCGAGCAGCGACGACGTGAAGTACACGCGCTCGCCGTCCCAGCTTTCCGAGATCATGTTGACCTGTTTGCCGATCACCTGCTCGTGCGCGACGTGCGGATGATGCGGGTCGCTGACGTCGAAGACGCGTACCTTTCCGTCCATGAACGTCGCGACGAACAGATACTTGTCATCGGCAGACAGGCTGATGTCGACCGGCAGCGGAATCTTCGACGGATCGCCGATGTCGGCGACCGCAGTCGCCGTGAACTTGCCGTCCTTGCCGGCTTCGATGAGCCAGAGCTTGGCGCTCAGCGCCGATGCCGTGAATGCATAATCGTGACGCGGCTGAAGCGCCCAGCGGATTTCCAGCGGCGCGCCCGGCACCGACAGCGTCTGCAGCGGTTTTCGCGCGTGAAAGTCCCAGACGACCATCGTGTTTCCGAAGTTCTTCATCGCTTCGGCATCCTTCATCAGGTCGCCGAGCGGACGCATGTAGTTCTTCCATCCGGTGAACGAGGAGCTGAGCATGCGGTTCAGGCGCGGCTGCACGCGCGCGTCGTAGCCGTACTCGGCGCCGGCCGGCATCCATGTGGTGCGCACGAATTTGCCGTCGTTGCCGTACTCGGCAAGCCCGGTACGCCCGTCGCGATCCTTCGCATTGGAAAGGCCCGGCACGAGCATGAGGCCGGGAAGCGCATAGAAGCCGTGCGGCCCGGCGAGACCGCTGTCTTTCTCGAACGTCGTGATCGTCTTCGTGAGCTTCGGTTTGGCCGGATCGGTAGCGACATCGAAGACGAAGATGGAGCCGTCGTCGATGCCGGCCAGCCACAGCTCGCGGCGGTCGTCGGTGAAGCCGCCGTGATGCGCTTCGTGACGCCCGCCGACCGAAGTCGACGATACGACCTTGCCGAAATCCGGCGACGCCGGATTGGCCCCGACGGTCACGAGCTTGTCGGAACCGTCACCAAGACCATCGACGCCGAGCGTCCAGACGTAGACGTAATCCTCCTGGCCGGTGATCTTCGGCATGTACGGCGACATGCAGGTCTCGTCCGCGGCCGAGGGGCGGGCGATTGCGATAAGCAGAAAAAGGCCGAGCCGGAATGCGAGATGACGATGCGCCATTGGTGAGCCCTCCCTGGTTCGCCGAGCGTGGTCGCGAGGACGAACGCACCCATATCGGAGAATGCGCCGTGCCGCAGCAAGCGCGGACGATTTATCACTTACGGAAAAGGCACGGAATCAGAGCTGGTCGGCCTTGAACGTATCGCAGTTCGCAATGTCGCCACTCTTGAGGCCGGCCTTGAACCATCTCACTCGCTGCTGCGAGGTTCCGTGCGTGAACGAGTCGGGGACCACGTAGCCCTGCGCCTGCCGCTGCAGCGCATCGTCGCCGATCGCAGTGGCGGCGGCGAGTGCGCTTTCGACATCACCGGGCTCGAGCCAGTGCAGGCGCTCCTCGCTGCGGTTGGCCCATACGCCCGCAAAGCAGTCGGCCTGGAGCTCGAGGCGCACCGACAGTCCCTCGGCGCCTTCCATGCTGGCGCCGCGCTGCCGGGCCCTGTCGACCGCGCTCATTCCGCCGAGCACGTTCTGCAGATGATGCCCGACCTCATGCGCGATCACGTACGCTCGCGCGAGGTCGCCGGCCGCATGAAAGCGCTGCTCCATGTCGCGGAAAAACTGGAGGTCCAGATAAACCTGAGCGTCGTTGGGGCAATAGAAAGGCCCGACCGCGGCAGACGCCCGGCCGCACGCGGATTCGACCGCGCCTCCGAACAGCACCAGGCGCGGCGCCGGATAGGATTTTCCCGCGGCGGAGAAAACCTCTTCCCACGTGTCCTCGGTGCTTCCGAGGATCGCACGCACGAACTGCACCTGCTCGCCCTGCTCGGGCGTCGTCGGACGAACGTCCTCGCCGCTCTCGTACTGGCCGCCGCCGTTCATGTTCACGAGCTGGCCGAGGATCTCGAGAGGGCTCCGGCCCATCACGAGCCCGACCAGCACGACGATCGCCACTCCGCCAAGTCCCACGCCGCCGCCGAGGCGCGCAGCGCCGCCGGTAACGACATTCTCGCTCTGTCTTGATCGCCGCCAGTCCATTTCGTTGTTCCCGAAACGACAATGACCCGCGCAGTCAGGGCTAACAACAAAGCCGACGTGATCGTTCGAGCAGAGGAAACGGATCGCACTCGATCGCGCCGCCGCGAGCACCGGTCAAAATGCAGGTTTCCCCGTGACGAGCGCCGGAGAGGCGGAAAGCGCCGGTCTTTTACGAAACACGACGATCGTTGTGATTGTCGTCGCGGAACCACGCTAACGTCGGCGCCGATGAAGTCGATTGCGCAGATGGGTCTCTGGTGTTTCGTTGCTCTCGCCGCTGCCCGCGGTGCCCTCGCTGCGGCGTCCCCGCAGGAGCCGGTCATCGAACGCCTGCTCGGCGACATGCAGCAGGACGGCCGCATCGTCGTAGCCGGCGAAACCGTCTCGCGGTCGGCGACGCTTTTCGAGCTGTACCGGCGCCGCGAGTTCGAGCCGCTGTGGACGGCCCGCGCAAACGTGGCCGACCTCGTCGACGCGATCCACGACGGCGAAGCGCAGGGCCTCGATGCGCGCGATTACCACTACGACGCGATTGCCGGCCGCGCTCGCGGGAGCGGCAATGCCGCGTTCGATGCGGCAGCGCGCGATGTGCTGATGACCGACGCGCTGGTTCGCCTCGCGCACGACGTGCGCTACGGCGTTGCGCCCCCGAGTCCGCCGAGTCCCGACATGCTTCCGGCCAGTCTCGCCGATGGTGACGATCTGGCTGCCGAGCTCCAGGAGGCAATCGACCGCCAACAGGTGCGCGAATTTGTCGCAGCGCTCGAGCCGCACAGCTCGACGTACGAAAGGCTCAAACAGGCCCTCGCAACCTATCGCGAGATCCGCGCCGCCGGCGGATGGCGCACGGTTGCGGCCGGACCTCCGCTGCAGCCGGGGCAGCGTGATCCGCGCGTTGCGGCGCTGCGTGAGCGTCTCGCGGTCACTGGAGATCTTCACCGCTCATGGATGCGAAAGCCGGGCGACGTTTTCGACGACGAGCTTCGCGACGGATTGCGCGCGTTTCAGTTGCGCCACGGTCTTGCGGCCGACGGTGCGCTCGGCACGCGCACGCTTGCTGCGCTCAACGTGCCGGTGGACGCGCGCATCGACCAGATCCGCGCGAGCCTCGAACGCGGCCGCTGGTTCCTTCACGACCTTCCGGAGCGTTACGTGATGGTCAACGTTGCGGCGTTCCGGGTGGCGTTCGTCGAGAACGACCGCGTGATCTGGCGTTCGCGCGTGATCGTCGGCGATCGCGACAAGGAAACGCCGATGTTCCGCGCCGACATGCAGTCGGTCGTGCTCAACCCGACCTGGTCGGTGCCCGATTCGATCGTCCGCAACGAGCTGCTTCCAGGCCTGCGCAAAGATCCGCGCTATCTTGCCCGAAGGCACATCGTGCGCACCGGAGACGATTACGTGCAGGCGGCGGGCAAGGACAACGCGCTCGGGCGCATCAAGATGCTGTTTCCGAATCCGTACTCCGTCTACATGCACGATACGCCGACGAAATCGCTGTTCGACCGCGCGACGCGAACGTTCAGCCACGGCTGCGTGCGCGTGGAGAATCCGGTCGAGCTCGCAGCGCTCGCCCTCGACGATCCGGCGTGGAGCGTCGCCGCGCTCAATCGCGCGATTGCGCGCGGACAGACGAGGTGGATCACGCTGCGAAATCCGGTTCCGGTCCTTGTGATGTATTCGTCGGTCGGCGTCGGCCGCGACGGAATCGTCGAGTTCCTGCCGGACATTTACGATCGCGACCAGGAGATCCTGCGCGTGCTCGGCCACAATTCACGGGAATCACGGGATTCGCGGACATCCGGGCAGCGCGCGCCAGCATCGATCTGATCGGTTCTATTTCTGAAATGTTCCGATCAGCTCGGCGTGCGCGATCGTATGTCCCTGCATCGCGCTCTCGAGTGCCGGCTTGGTCGCGCTTTCCATCGCGGGAAGCTCGATGTCGAGCGCGTACAGCTTGAAGAAGTATCGATGGCGTCCGATCGGAGGACACGGACCGCTGTACGTCGGGCGCGACCAGTCGTTGAGGCCGGCCTTTGCGGGCGCAGGAGGCGGCGAGCTGCCCGCGGCTTCCGGCAGACCCGTCGATGCCGGAGCAAGTCCATGAACGACCCAGTGCACCCACGTTCGTTTTGGCGCCGCCGGATCCGGTGCGTCCGGATCGTCGACGATCAGTACGAGGCTCCTGGCATTGGCCGGCACTCCCGACCAGGAAAGAGGAGGCGACACGTCGTCGCCTTTGCACGTGTACTTGACCGGGATCTCGCCGCCGGGCGCAAATGCGGTGGATTCAATCTTCATCGCGGCCTCCGCACCGCAAACCGTCGGCATACCGAAGAGCAGCGCGACGAGAAGAAGTGACGTTTGTCGCCGCCACAGTGGCGGCTCCGGGATTCGGGCGGCTGCCATCACGGGTCCAGCTAAGCACGCGTCCGCCAATACGGACAGGATTTCGGTTTACGCCAGCTCGAAATTGCGCGAGAACTCGCTCGCCGTGGTGCGCGCGATCCCCTGTCCGGTCGGTCACGAGGAGTCCCCGTCACGAGGAATCCCACGCATGACGAAGCGGTGGTCCCGGGTTTTCGCGGTCACCGTCGCGCTCGCTGCCTTTCTCGGCGGCCCGCGGGGTGTGCACGCCGGTGAGGATCATCTCCCGACCGATGCCCCCGAGTCATGGGCGATGTTCTTCTACACGTCGGCGTCGTCGTTCTCGGGCATGGGAGCTCCGAGGACACGCGAGCCATGGTCGCTCGAAATCTTTCTCGATCTCGCGTCGCTTCCCGACCTCAGCGAATCCGAACGAAGGGTCGGCTTCGGCGGCACCAAGGTCGAGGACCTCAACAAGTCGCACATCTTCGGACGGCCCGGACTGACCGTGGGACTGCCGTGGAAATTCGCGCTGTCGGTCGGCTACATTCCTCCGATTCGACTGTTCGGCGTGCGCACCAATCTGCTGTCGATCGCGATCGAGCGGCCTCTCCTCGAGCGCGGTCCGTGGACCGTCGGCGCGCGCCTTCACGGTGAGGTCGGCCATCTGCGCGGTGCGTTGACGTGTCCCGGGCGCATCATCCGGTTCGAACCGGGCTCGGATCAGAATCCATACGGATGCGAAACCCGGTCGAACGATACTGCCGTGCAGCGCTACGTCGGGCTCGAGCTCGCCGGGTCGTATCGCATCGAGCGGCTCTTCGATCTTGCCCCGTACCTGACGCTCGGCGCGAACTACCTGAACACCGAGTTTCACGTGCACAACACGACGTTCGGAGCCCCGGACCGCACCAGGCTCGCGGCCGACACGTGGACGTTCTCGCTCGGCGCGGGTGCAACGCTGCCGATCGGCGACCGCTTGCGGCTCGCGATCGGCGTTTTCTACACGCCGCTGTGGGTGACGCGTCCTCCGGACACATCCGAAGAGCGCGACTCGCTCGTGCAGGCGCGCAGCGAAATCTCGTGGCGTTTCTGGTGAATCGGCTGCGCGCTTCGCGCACAGCACCCGGCCGCAATCAGACGGGCTTGCGCGCAGTGCCCTTGCGGCCCATCGGGATGTCGTGGCCGACCGCAAGATCGTAGATGCCGGCCCATACGAAGTCGGCAACGAACTGCACGATCTCCGGCGTCGTCCGGTCGGGTCTTTCGAGATGATAGACGGCCGACGTTTCGACGGCTGACGCGATCAGCGTTGCGGCCAGCTGCGCATCGCGCTCGGTCAGGTCCTGGAAACCCTCCCACGTAGCGCGCATGTACGCCGCGACGGCGTCCTGCATGCGGCGCCGGATCACCTTGGCCGCTTCGCGAGTCGGCGCATCACCGCTGCGGTCGGCCAGCAGCAGCATCGTGAACGTGTCGGGTTCCTGCGTGACGATTTCGAAATACGCAGTGATGTTCGCGACGGCCTGCTTGCGACCGCGAAGGTTGACGGTCGTGCCGAAGCTGCGGCGGACATGCGTGAGGATGCGCGCGAACGCCCGGTCGATCGCCGCAATGAAGACGTCGTTCTTCGAGCCGAACAGCTGATAGACCGTGGGCCGGCCGACCCCCGACGCTTCCGCGATCCGCTCGCTGGTCACGCCGTCGAAGCCGTCGGTTGCGAACAGGCGTGTGGCGGTCGAAAGAATCGTCTCGCGCTGTTCTTCGAGCGGGACCTGGCGAGGCCGGCCGCGCGGGCGGCGCGCAGCCGAAGCAGGCGGGACCTCGGTGGATGGGCTCGCATCGTCCGCAGGCGCTGTCGCCGGCGGCATCTCTTTGTTGTGAACTTTCGACATCTTGGAGTTCCGTTGCGGGTCTTACTTACAATCGATGATGATTCGGCCTTAGCCGGCATCGCATTGTTGAAACGATCACATTGACCGTGACCTCTTCCGCAACGCGTCGCGTTAGCTTCTCACCGCTGGAACAAACGAATCAAGCGTGAATCCCCATTTAGTGTCAGATTGTAAAAAAAGTTCCGCATGGGTCTTGTCGCATTAACGTCAGTCGGATACAAAATCGCCACTGTCCCGGCGACAGGGGCAGAAATCCAAACACAACGTTCTCATTCCCGTACGGAGGGGTACGCGACCATGAAACAAAAACGGACCTGGCAAGCGGCCAAGCTTGCCGTTCTCACCGCGGCGCTGCTGCCGGCAAGCACCGCTTTCGCCCAACTCGATCTGATCGTCGATCTCGTGGTCGACGGCGGCAACACCTACGCGTGGCAGAAGGTAGCTCTTCCCGGAACGGTCTGCGGTGACGGCTCGCAGTACAAGTTCTGGTACTACGACTCCCCCTCATCCAACAACATGGTCATCCTCTTCGAGGGCGGCGGCGCGTGCTGGGACTACAACACCTGCAGCGGTCGCGCGGGCTCGCTCGGCGCATCCAACCCGAACGGCCTTCCCGACACGTACATGTCGGGCATGGAACCGAAGTACGTCTCGCCGATCATCAACGGCGCCGATCCGGGCCTGCCGTTCCGTTCGAAGGATTACATCGCGACCAACGGCTGGGACATGGTCTACATGCCGTACTGCACGGGCGACGTGCATACCGGCAATGCCACCAAGACGTACACCGATCCGACCGGCGTGAATCCTCCGCTCACGTGGCATCACAACGGCTTCAACAACACGCTGGCCGCCGCGAACTTCCTGCACGGGCGTTTCCCGACGATCAACAAGCTGCTCGTGACCGGCTTCAGCGCCGGCGGCGTGGGCACGGCGACCGAGTTCCACACGATGCGCCGTACGCTCAATCCTGCGCGCGGCTACTCGCTCAACGATTCGGGCCCGCTCTTCCCGGCGCCGAACTCGAGCTACAAGTCGTGGCTGCTGCACAAGAAGATCGAGTCGTCGTGGAATCTCGCTTCGGTGTACTCGCAGATGCCGACGAGCTTCAACCCGGCTGACTTCGGTACGGCGACCAGGGCTCTGGCGACGCAGTATCCGTCGGACTACCACGCGTATACGGGCTACTCGAGCGACTACAATTTCTCGCGCTTCTCGTACGAGCTGTTCTACCCCGGCATCACGCAGGCGCAGATCCTGGCGAACTGGCGCGCCGATCAGGCCAACCTGATCACGCAGATGAACCTGTACACCAACTTCAGCTACCACATTCCGTGGCACCGGCCGCTGAACGACAGTCACTGCACGACGATCGTGACGTACATCGGCAGCCACGCGTGTCCGACGGTACGCAAGAAGTACTGGTACGAGTACGCGATCACGCTCGATCCGTGGCAGAGCTGGATCTGCCCGTCCGGCAACAAGCCGTTCGACGTGTTCTTCGACAACTGGATCAACAGCGGCACGCGCAGCCGGATCAAGGAGCCGGAGAACTACTACAACAACGAAGACCCCGGCATGGGGATCGTCAACGACCTCGTCTCCGCCGCGCTCTAACAGGCAAGCGGACACGATCATTCACGGCAGGGGTCGCTCCGGGCCCCTGCCGTTCTTTTTTGAGCGCACCACGATGCAACCGATCCTTCGCAGCCTTGCCGCCGCATTCTTCGTTTCGGCAGTCGTATTTCGATGCGCCCCGGCATCTGCAGAAGAAAAGCCGGGCCCGGCCGACGATGCGGCTAACGCTGCGGCAGCTGCGCCGCCCGCGGACGCCGCGCAACCGAAACCTTCCACATCGATCTTTCCGAAAGCGGGCGCTCCCGACCCTCGCCCGTTCACGCTGACCGACCGCTATTTCGACGCCGCCCGCCGCGGCGACATGGCGGCCGTGCGCCTGTGCCTCGACAAGGGAGTCGATCCGAAGGTCAAGGACCAGGTCGGACGATCGGCGCTGGCGTATGCCGTGCGCGACGGGCGCAGCCTCGAGATCGTGGAGCTGCTTGCCGGGCTCGGCCTTCCCGTCGACGAGCCGGACGCCGCCGGTCGCTCGCCGCTCGACGATGCCGCAGGCAACGGAGACACGGCCATCACCGCATGGCTGCTCAAGCATGGAGCGAAGCTCGACCGCAAGGACATGCAGGGCCGCACGCCGCTGCAGACTGCGGTGCTTGCAGGAAGCCGTCAGCTCGTCGTGATGATGCTCGAGGCCGGCGCCGATCCGAATCAGCACGACAACTTCGGCGACACGCCGCTCATCCAGGCCTGCAACAAAGGCATCGACGAGATCGCGAAGGTGCTCGTCGAGAAAGGCGCCGACGTTACGGCGAAGGATCAGGAAGGTCGCACGGCAGCGCAGCGTGCGGAAGAAACGGCTCCGTATTGCCGCAGCCTGACAGCCGCGAAGCCCGCGAGCTGAGCGGCTGATTCTTCGTCGCGGATCTCGAGCCGGGCGATTATTCTTCTTCGTCGTCGTTCGGAATCCGGCCGGCGGCTCCGAACTCGTCCTGCTGGCGCTTCCAGTCTTCGCGCGCCTTCTCGCGCTCGCGGCTTCGTTCGAGCGCGTCTTCCATCTCGCCGGGCAGCATTTTCAGGCGGTCGGCGTGCATTTTGGTCGCCAGCTCGAGCATGCCGACGAACTCCTTGTTGTCCGAGTTGCGGTAGCGGCGCGACATGAACTCGGCGAACTCGAGGTAGTCGCTCGAAAGCTTCGTCTTGTAGTCGTAGTACGCCTTGACTTCGTCCTCGTTGGCATCGCCGGCCAGGACCCGCCCGTACTCCTCGTTGCGTTTTTTGCGCTCTTCGTCGCGCTTTGCGAGCACCTCCGGGTCCTTGGTCGGGGCTCCGAGCTGCCAGTACAGGTTATCCGGCATCAGCGCCTTCGCTTCGCGAAGGTCGATGTCGCCGTAGACCAGCCCGTCGATGTATTCGGGTTGCTCGACGGCCGCAGGCGCCGGCGCGCTGCGCGACGCGGCATGCGACCGCTGTCCCGATGCGACCGGCGCCGAATCCGGTTTGGCAGGTATGGCTGCAGTTTCGGGCGGCGCCGGAGCGACTGCGGAGCGGCGGCCGCCGCCGAGCAGCGACAGCACGAGGATCAGAACGCCCAGCGAGCCGACGACAGCCAGCCACACGCCGGGCCGGATCCGATTGTCATCCATCCGCTGAAATTATCCCGAAGAAAATCTCCACGCGAGAGTAACGGTGCGCGCATGCAAATTTTTATGCGTGGACGCGAAGGACCGGTTTCCGCGCCCGCCGCACCACCGCAACAACGCTGCCGGCGTTCAGCTGAAGAACGTTGCGAACTCCTCGACCGGCACCCGCTCGGTGCGCCATGAATTGATCGGCGCGCTCTGGTCCGCGTACCCGACGGCCATGCCGCAGTAGAACTGCAGCTCGTCGGGGATCGCGAAGAAGCGCCGGATGAGGCCGTGGCGCATCATCCACGATTCCTGCATGCACGTGGCAAGCTCCTGCGCCTCGGCCGCGAGTGCGATCGTCTGCATCAGCATCCCGAGGTGTGCCCATTGCCCCGGGCCCATCTGCCGGTCGAGCGCGAAGAACAGCGCGGCCGGTGCTCCGAAGAACTCGAAATTCTTCGCGAGCTGCCCGAGCCGGGCCGCCTTGTCTTCGCGCGGAATCTCGAGACTGCGGTAGAGCGCCTCGCCGCATTCGAAGCGGCGCGTGCGGTACGGCTCCTTGATTGCGGGCGGATACATCGGGAACTCGGTCGGTTCGCCGAACGGATTGGTCTCGATCGCGGCGGCGACCTCCGCGCGGAAGCGCCCCATCGATGCACCGCTCAGTGCGTAGACGTGCCACGGCTGGCAGTTGCCGCCCGACGGCGCCCAGCGCGCCGTCTCCAGGATTGCCCGCAGGTCTTCTTCGGTAACGGGCCGGTCGAGAAACGCGCGCGTCGAGCGGCGATGCCGGATGGCGTCCAGTACGTCGATGCTCATGTCGTGTCCTCCCGCAGGCGCGATCGCTAAACCGGGACGCGGCCGTTTACAACACGACGTTTCATTTGCCGGCGGCCAGGTCGGCGAGCCCGGGAAGCTCGCACGCGCGCCACATGTACCAGCTCGCGACGGTGCGCCACGGCCGCCATTTCTCGCCGTGGCGCGCGAGCTGTTTCGGTGACGGCAGATCGCGCTTGCGATACGTAACGGCGAAGCCCTTGCGAACTCCGTAGTCGTCCACCGGAAGGACGTCCGGACGGCCGAGGCGAAACATCAGCAGCATCTCGGCGGTCCAGCGCCCTATGCCGCGTACGGCGGTGAGGCATTCGACGATCTCGTCGTCGGTCATTGCGCGCACGCCTGCGAGCGTGGGTATCGCGCGCGCTTCGACCTTGCTCGCGAGGTCGCGAAGCGCAGCGACTTTTGCGCGCGACAGGCCGGCGCCGCGAAGCGCTTCATCGCTGGCGCCGAGAATCAGCTGCGGTGTCAGGCCGCGCCGCGACTTCGGAAACAGCGCGCAGACCCGTCCGTGAATCGTCGCGGCCGCCTTGCCGGTGAGCTGCTGGTAGACGATTGCCTCGGAAAGCGCGGCGAACATGCTCTGGGCGCTCTTGAGCTCGAGCCGGCACGGTCCGACGATATCGATCACGCGCGCGAGCACCGGATCGGCGGCGCGAAGCTCGCGAACCGCACGGCGCAGGTCGAAAGCCGCGGAGGGTACGGTTTCGCGTACCGATGTCGTGCGCTTTGGCGGACGTGCTGCGCGCGACGCTCCGTTCGTTGCGGTATCGCAGCCTTCGAGCGCGAGCATCCGCAGCTTTGTCTTCGTTCCGCCTTCGGCGGTGAAGCCGCCGGTCTTTCCGCCGGCAGCCATCACGCGATGACACGGCACGACGATCGGAAACGGGTTGCGCCCGAGGGCCTGGCCGACTGCACGTGCGGAGCTCGGCGAGCCGATCGCAGTTGCGATCTCTCCGTACGACCGCGTGCGTCCGGCCGGAATCGCTCGCGCGGCTTCGTAGACGCGCAGGTAGAACGGCGAAACGTCGGCGGTATCGAGCGCGATGCCGCTCAGGTCGGCCGTCTTTCCGCTGAGAAGCGCGCGGATTTCCCGGATCGCCCCGGCCACGTGCCGCGGTGGCGCGCCTTCTTCGGCCTGCGGGAACCGCTTTTTCATTCGCGTGCGCGTCGCGCTCTCGCGTGCCTCGGGAAGCTGCACGCCGGCGATGCCGCGTGCGCTCCATGCCACGCCGCACGCGCCGATCGGCGTGTCGAAAACAGTAAAACCGGTTGCTGGCATTGCGCCAACCTAGCACGCCCGCGCGGCCGCCGAATTGGAGGAAATTGCGATCGACGCTTCGGCGGCCATCGCGCCGGCACCCGTGACACCGAACGGCAGCTGAGCGTCGGTGCGATTTGCCGAGATTCGCGCGATGCCGTAGTCGAGCCGCCGGAATCCCCGATGAAAGTCGTCCTGCAGCGAGTCGCCAGCGCATCCGTTTCCATCGACGGAAAACAGACCGGTGCCATCGGGCACGGCTTCTGTCTGCTGGTCGGGTTCACGCACGGCGATACCGATGCGGAAGTCGAATGGATGGCCGACAAGATCGCCGGCCTGCGGCTGTTTGCCGACGAGGACGGCAAGATGAACCTCTGTCTCGACGACGTCGGCGGGAGCGTGCTCGTCGTGTCACAGTTCACGTTGTACGGGGATGCGGGAAAGGGTCGGCGCCCCTCGTTCGCGGACGCGTCGCGGCCCGAACACGCCATCCCGCTGTACGAATGCTTCTGTGATCGGCTTCGCTCCAGCGGCTTCGAGGTCGCAACCGGTGAATTCGGCGCCGACATGATGGTACGCATCGAAAACGACGGTCCCGTCACGCTCGTACTGACGCGCGAGAACCGCTGAAACCGGGTGTTCGGGGGGGGGGGGGGCCCCTCCCCCGAGTTCCCGCTGGTAAGCGCTCGTCCCCCCCCCAAAATCAGACCATTCCGCCTGCAAACCGTGTTTTCCAGGTGGGAGGCCCCAC